>Ga0208243_1000031_pt1 | contig 210162 bp, 202 predicted proteins | sample Subbio2Aug_QV12A_FD_184826 | JGI IMG/M metagenome (GOLD analysis project Ga0208243, IMG submission 184826) | Serpentinite rock and fluid subsurface biosphere microbial communities from McLaughlin Reserve, California, USA - CR12Aug_QV12A (SPAdes) | ecosystem: Environmental > Terrestrial > Deep... | reverse complement strand
GACTCATGCGCCCGCAGCTGGCCACCATAGAACTGCCGGGAACTGAACGCCATGATCTGCTCGTGCATGCGGTACTGCACGGTGAGCATCCGGGCCGTGGCCGGCTGCCGCTGGATGCATTTCTCGAACAGGGTTTCGCGCAGGCCCTCGCGGGCCGCCTTCTCGCTTTTCACGGTGGGCGGCAGCTGGTGGTGGTCGCCGGCCAGCACCACGCGCTGACCCCTGGCGATCGGGATCCAGCAACCGGGTTCGATGGCCTGGGCGGCCTCGTCGATGAAGACGGTCTCGAAGCTCAGGTCGCGCAGGTTGCGGTGGCTCGCACCGACCAGGGTGCAGGTGATGACCTGCACCGAGTCGAGCACGTCGGCGGTGATGAAACGCTCCAGATCGTCGGCCTGCTGGAACAGCTGCCGCGCCTCCTCCTTGAGCCTCTGGCGCTGCTGCCGCTCCTCAGGACCGAAATGGCGCAGGTACTGCGTGGCGCTCTGGCGGTACTGGTCGGCGGTCTGGCGCAGCGCACGCATCCGGCTGTGGCCGGGGTGGGCCATCACCCGGGCATCGAGCGTGTGCTCCAGCAGCAGGTCGGACACGCGGCTGGGGTTGCCCATGCGGATCACCCTGACGCCGTGCCCGGCCAGCTTCTCGGTCAGCAGGTCGACTGCGGTGTTGGAGGGCGCGCACACCAGCACGCGCCGCTCGCGGCGGATGGTCTCCCGGATGGCCTGCACCAGGGTGGTGGTCTTGCCGGTGCCGGGCGGGCCGTGGATGATGGCCACGTCGCGGGCCGCGATCACATGGCGCACCGCCGCCTGCTGCGAATCGTTGAGCGGGCCGGGGTAGAACAGGTCGTCGGGCCTGGGCTCATCGAAGCGGGCCTGCCGGGCACCCAGCAGCACGTCGCGCAGCTCGGCCAGCCGGTTGCCGCGGGCGCGCAGCACCTCGTTCATGGCCTGGTTCATCTCGCGGTAGCTCACCTCGTCGAAGGTGAGGTCGATGCCCAGCTTGCCGCCCTCCAGCACCCAGTCGGGCAGGTCTTCCCGGGTGGTGGTCAGCAGCAGCCGGTTGCGCCGCACGCCGGTGATGACGCCCCCCAGCGTGGGCTGCTCCGACGTCGGATGCCCCTGCACCGGGCCGAACAGGGCCGCGTTCCTGCCGACCTGGAACAGGTGCAGGCCTTCCTGATGGGCCGGGCGCTCCAGTTCCAGCACCAGCTTGCCGCCAAAACCGATGTCTTCGCGGGTGATGACGACCGGATGCCAGGTGATGCCCCGCCGCTTGCGCTCCTGGATGCCCGCCTGGGCACTCTTGAGCTTGAACTGCGCCTGGTCTTCCTTCTGCTCCAGCTGCATCAGGGCGTGCACATGGCGCAACTCGGATTCGACCGCTGCGGGGTCTCTCGGAATGAAGTCGAAGTCCGCCAAAGGGGATGCAGGTTCACCTGCCCGGTAGGTCACAACCGAAGGCCTTCAACGGCCTTCGCCCAGCGGATGCTGCGGTTCCTGCGCTTCAGGATCGCTGTCGACCAGCGGCACCTGCCGGGCCAGGCTGTTGCGGATGAACTGCTTTTCATAGTGGCGATTGCGCCGGTTCTTCTTGGCCGACGCGCGTTGCCCGGATCGTTTGTCCACAACGATGACATCGATCTGGCTCAGATCATCCAGATGCTGGATGACTTGGGGTGAATTGCGGCGCGGCATGTTGATGACGATGGTGATGGTGGGCGTTCAGCCCAGCCATTGGACCAGCTGACGGGCCACCCCGGCATCGTTGAGGAGATCCAGGTGCCCGGTGCGGAAAGCCAGGTGCCGGTTCGGGCCGGGGAATGCGAGCGTGCGGGCCGGATCGGCGTGCTGGCCCAGCGCGCTGTGCAGCGGCACCAGGCCATCGCCCAGCAGCCGGTCGGCGACCCGGCTGCGTCGGGGGGCCAGCGTGGCGGCCACCGCAAAACAGTCGATGCCGGCGGGCAGGGGCAGCGGGGTTCGCTGGTCGGGCCGGCGGCGGAACCGGTCGTGGCCTTGCCAGTCGGTGTCCCGCACATGGCCGTAACGCAGGTCGGTGATGCCGGCGCTGCGCAGCTGGGCCAGCCGGGCGAAGGGCCGGCTGAACGGCGTGCTGCCCAGCAACAGATCGACCCAGTGTCCCGCACGCTCCAGCGGCGCCCCGTGGTGAGGCGTGCCCAGGAACACCATGCGCTGCAGTTGAGCGGGCCACCGGTGGCCCGCCTCGGTGCCTTCATGGCAGGCAGCACGCACCACCAGTCCGCCCATGCTGTGCGCCAGCACGCTGAAAGCCTGCAGCGGCACCGGCCAGGCGGCCAGCAAGGCTTCGATCCGGCCGGCCAGTTCACGCCCGTTGACCGAGGTGTGCAGGCCGGTGTTGTAGTGCACATGGATCGGGGTGTAGCCCAGCTCATGGGCCAGGTGGGTGCCGTGGTCGTGCCCAGCCCGCTCCCACTGGAGGTCGTTCATGCACAGCCCGTGCACCAGCAGCAGCAGCTGGCCGGTGACGCCCTGAAGCGCATCGGGCGATGACAGATCGATCGGGCGGCCGCCCCGGCGCAGCGCCATGCGGATGGCCAGCGGGTTGTTGTCGGCCGCCAGCCGATCCCCCATGACGCCGTTCAGGGCGGCGAGCACCGCCTCGCGCTCGGCGGCCGGGGCACCCGTGTCGGCCCCGGTCATCACCCGGTCCAGCAGGGGCTCGATCCGCAGCAGCCCGGCCTGCAGGCCCTGGTCCACCAGGCGGGTGATGCCGTGGATGCCCTGGTAGACCATGCCGGTCAGGCCGCGGGTGCGGCCGGGCTCGGTACCGCCGGGGAGCCCCATGCTGCCCAGCACCGACTGGTGCACCCCCTCGACCACACGCGCCACACCGGCGGTGGCCTGGGCCGCCATCCGGGCCGAGCCGCGCAGATCGCTGGCCCGGAACCGGCTCATTGCGGCAGGCGCATCGCCAGCCGGCGGGCCACCCGGATGGCCGCGACCGGGTCGTGGCAGACCGCATCGGCCCCGTAGGTCTCGGTGGTGGGCTCAGGGGTGGTGAGCGCGACGCCGCCCAGCAGCACGGCCATGCCCGGGTTGAGCGAACGGGCCCGGAGCCGGGCGACCAGATCGGCCAGGGTGGGCAGCTGCTCGCCCAGGCCCACCGACAGGCCCAGCACGTCGTAGCGGCTGCCCTGCACGGCGGCAAAAAGGGCGTCTTCGGTGCTGGCCACCTCGACACGCACCTCCCAGCCATCGGCCGCGAACAGCTCCGACACCATGGTCAGACCGAGCAGGTGCTGGGAGCCGGGCGCCGACGCGACCAGGGCCCTGAACCGGTCGGGCGCTTCCCGTTGGGGGTGCCGGTCCATGGCGGCGAAGTCGCGGGTGATGTTCTGCATCCGCAGCAGGCCCAGCGTGACCTCCGAGAAGCCGATCTGGTCCTGGTCCCACCGGGACCCCAGCCAGCGTGCCGCCGGCGCCACCAGGTGCAGCAGCACATCGGCCACCGCATGGTGCTGCTGGCGCAGCCGGTCGAGGTAGTCGCGCCCGACGCGCTCGTCTGCCCCGTAGCACAGGCGTGCAAATTCGGCGATCTGGTCGGCGTCGGCGCTGAACGGGGTGGCTTCGCCGCCGGGCTCGGTGCCGGCGTGGGCGCTGTCGCGCAGAAGCTGCGGAACGATGCGCGAATCGATCACCGACAGCAAGGACCGCATGCAGTCCGAATGCGTTCCCTGCCCACTGCCGATCTCGTCACGCAGATGATGACTTTGAGACATGCGACTCCCCCCCGACCGGTTGGCCTGCCGAAGATGCAGACAGGCCTGTGGAGGCTCCGCTCCGCAGCCCGGGATTCTTGCGGCACTGTTCGCGGTCGAGGATAAAAACCCACCGCTGCGCTGTCAATGCTTGCATCCGGGCCGCCAACGTGGTGGCGTTCCGGGGATCAGCGGCCAGCCGATGAGGGCCTGACTTCAGCCAGCACAAGGGCTTTGCCGCAACGGCACGAAACCACGCCAGAGCACCTAGAATTTTCCGATGCGCCGTTTCTGGGTCCTCGTGCTGTGCCTGCTGCTGCCCCTGCAAGGATGGGCGGCCCGGTATTCGCCTGTCCCACCCTGCCCCATGCAGGAGATGATGGCCATGGGCGCGGAATCCGGCATCCCCATGGACATGCTGATCGAGGCCATGGACGACTGCTGCAACGACCTCGACACCTTCCAGCGCACCGGCCAGCTCTGCAAGGGTGTCCCGATGGGCGCAACGCCGGTGGCCGACATTTCATCGTTCCCCACCTTGGCCGTCACGGCCCGTCTGACGCAGACGCCGCCCGAACCCCGATGGCGAAGCCTGCCCCCGGGCGCAACAACGCGCCTCTGGCGACCCCCTTCATCCCTCTGATGTTTCTGCTGGCGCAGCCCCCCGCCCCGGGGGTGCTGCTGTCGCAGGCGACACGGGCTTTGATGCCCTGGCCTGCCCGCCCCGGAGATCAGACATGGGACATCGTTCTGCCCTTTTTTCGACCTTTCTTGGCGCCCTCCGCTCTGCCCTGCCGGGCCGTGCGGCGCTGGGCATGGCAGCCGCTTTCGCGGCGATCTCGCCGGTCTCGGCCACCGAGCCGCTCGGCCTGAAGGCGGCCATCGGCATGGCGGTTGCACGCTCGCAGAGCGCCGCCGCCGCGTCCGCAGCGGCACAGGGTGCGCGCGACATGAGCGTGGTGGCCGGGCAACGGCCCGACCCGGTGCTGCGGCTGTCGCTCGACAACCTGCCGGTGAACGGACCGGAGCGCTTCAGCACCACCCGGGACTTCATGACCATGCGCTCGGTCTCGGTCATGCAGACCTGGCCGAGTGCGGCCAAGCGCCAGGCGCGCAGCGAGCGTTTCGAGCGCGAGGCCGATGCCGCCCTCAGCGAGCGGGATCGGCGCATCGCCCTGCTGCAGGCCGAGGTGGCGCAGGCATGGCTGGAGCGGCACCTGCAGGAGCAGCGCATCGGCTTGCTGCAGGCCCAGGTGGCTGAAGCACGCCTGCTGGTCCAGACCACCGAGTCGGCGGTCCGGGGTGGCAAGGCCACCGTCGACGACGCGCTGGGCGCGCGCGAGCTGCTCGCGCAGCTGGAGCAAGGCCTGATCGGCGCGACCGCCGACCGGGCCGAGGCACGACTGTGGCTGGCCCGCCTCACCGGGGGCGCGCCCGACCAGCCGCTGGCCGACCCGCCGCCGCTGCGGCAGCGTCCCGCGGCGCTGGGCGAGCCGACGCTGGCCGAGCGCCTGCCCGACATCGCCGCGCTGCAGGCCAGGGAGCGGGCTGCCCGGGCAGAGGCCGAGGTGGCCCGCCAGGAACTCGATCCCGACTGGAGCGTGGAATTCATGCTGAGCCAGCGCGGCCGACAGTTCTCGAACATGGCTTCGGTGGCGGTGTCGGTGCCCCTGCAATGGGACAGGCCGCAGCGCCAGGAGCGCGAGCTGGCCGCGCGTCTGTCGCGGGTGGACGAACTGCAGGCCGAACGCGAGGAGCAGACCCGCGAGCGGCTGTTGCAGGTGCAGCGGTGGCGGGAGCAGTGGCGGTCCGGTCTGGATCGGCTGGACTTTCTGGATACCCGGCGCTCGCCCCTGTCCGCGCAGCGGGTCGATGCCGCACTGGCCGCGTACCGGGGCGGGCGCGAGGGCCTGGGCCCGGTGCTTCAGGCACGCCGGGCGGTGCTGGACCTGGCGCTGGAACGCCTGCTGCTCGAGCGGCAGACCGCTGGCGCCTGGGCCCAGCTCGAATACCTCCTGACCGACAACCACACCGGGGTGAAGCCATGAAACATCAGCGTGCAACCACCGTGCTGGCCGGGCTGGCGGTGCTGGCCGCCGCCAGCGGCGCCGGCTGGTGGCTGGGGGTCCAGCAGGGCAAGGCCGGCGCCCTGCCGGCGGCCGGCGAACCGGCGTCTGCCCAGGCTGCGGCCGGCCCAGGGCCGACGGACATCGACCCTTCGCAGTGGACCATCCCCCAGGGAGAGGAAGCCACCCGCCGGCACATCCGCGACGGGCTCAAGGCGGGTGACCAAGACCCGGTGACCGGCCGACGCATCCTGAACTACCACGACCCCATGGTGCCGGGCAAAAACTTCGATGCCCCGGCGAAGTCGCCGTTCATGGACATGATGCTGGTGCCGCGTTATGCCGGCACCGACGCGGCCGACGCCAGCAGCGTCACGGTGAGCCCGCGCATTCAGCAGAACCTCGGGCTGCGCACCGCCCCGGTGGTGGAAGGGTCCCTGGCGCCCGAGGTGACGGCGGTGGGCAACGTGGCCTGGAACGAGCGCGAGCGGGTGGAGGTGTCGTCGCGGGCGATGGGCTTCGTCGAGAAGCTCCATGTGAAGGCCACCTTCGACCGGGTGGCGGCCGGCGCCCCCCTGGCCGACCTGTATGTGCCCGAGTGGGTGGCCGCACAGGAGGAGTACCTGGCGCTGGCCCGGCTTGAGGGCGAGGGCATCGGCACCCTGAAGGACGCCGCGCGCCAGCGCATGCGCCAGGCCGGCATGACCCCGGCCCACATCCAGCGGGTGGCGAGTTCAGGTGCGGTGCAGCCCCGCCTGACCCTGACCGCACCGTTGGCGGGCATCGTGAGCGAGCTGATGGTCCGCGAGGGCGCCACCGTCGCCCCGGGCATGGCGCTCATGCGGCTGCAGGGCACCCGCACGGTGTGGGCCGAAGGGGCGGTGCCGGAAAGCCAGGCCGCACTGATCGGGCCGGGCACGCGCGTGCGCACCACCAGCCCGGGCGCGCCGGGGGAAAGCTTCGAAGGCCGGGTGCAGACCCTGTTGCCCGAGGTCGATGCGGTCACCCGCACGGTGCGCGCGCGTGTCGAACTGGCCAACCCGCAAGGACGGCTGGTACCCGGCATGCAGGTCAGCATGCGGCTGGACCCCCGCGCCGGCCCGGCCACGCTGCTGGTGCCCAGCGACGCCATCATCCGGACCGGGCGGCGCAGCGTCGTGATGCTGGCCGAGGACGGCGGTCGGTTCCGGCCGGTGGAGGTGGTGCCCGGCAACGAAGCGAATGGGCAGACCGAGGTGAAGGCGGGTCTGGAAGCGGGCCAGCGGGTGGTTCTGTCGGGACAGTTCCTGATCGACTCCGAGGCCAGCCTGCGGGGTCTGGAAGCACGCCTGAACCAGGAGCCGCCGGCCGGGGCCGCCCAGCCGCGCTACACCACCGATGCCGTGATCGATGCGCTTGCCGGCGACACGGTCACGCTGACGCATCCCCCGATCCCGGCGCTCAAGTGGCCCGAGATGCAGATGGACTTCCGGTTGCCGCCGAAAGAGCGCCAGCCCCGCCGGATGGAGGTGGGGGACCGGCTGCAGATCGAGTTCGAGATGCAGGACGGTGACGTGCCGCAGATCACCGGCCTGAAGGTGATGCCGCCGGAGAAGACCCGATGATCGCCGGCCTGATCCGCTGGAGCATCGGCAACCGCTTCCTGGTGCTGCTGGCCACCCTGCTGCTGAGCGCCTGGGGTCTGGTGGCCTTGCAGCGCACACCGGTCGATGCCCTGCCCGACCTGTCCGACACCCAGGTCATCATCCGGACCACCTGGCCCGGGCAGGCGCCGCAGATCGTGGAGAACCAGGTCACCTACCCGATGACGACCACGATGCTGTCGGTGCCGGGTGCACGGGCGGTGCGCGGCTTCTCGATGTTCGGCGACAGCTTCGTCTACGTGCTGTTCGAGGACGACGTCGACCTCTACTGGGCGCGCTCGCGGGTGCTGGAGTACCTCAACCAGGTGCAGGCGCGCCTGCCGGCCGGTGCGGCATCGAGCATCGGGCCGGATGCCACCGGCGTCGGCTGGATCTACCAGTACGCGCTGGTGGACCGCACCGGCTCGCAGGACGTGGCGCAGCTGCGGGCCCTGCAGGACTGGTTCCTGCGCTTCGAGCTGAAAACCGTCCCCGATGTGGCCGAGGTGGCCAGCGTGGGCGGCATGGTCAAGCAGTACCAGATCGTGCTCGACCCTGACCGGATGGCCGCCTACCGGGTGACCCAGGCCATGGTGGCCGATGCGGTCAGGCGGGGCAACCAGGAGGCCGGGGGCTCGGTGCTGGAACTCGGCGAGACCGAGTACGCGGTGCGCGCCAGCGGCTACCTCCGCACGCTGGACGACTTCAGGGCCATTCCGCTGATCACCGGTGCCGGCGGCGTGTCGGTCCGGCTGGGCGATGTGGCGCGCGTGCAGACCGGACCGGAGATGCGGCGCGGTATCGGCGAGCTCGACGGCGAGGGCGAAGCGGTCGGCGGCGTGGTGGTCATGCGCTCCGGCAAGAATGCCCTGCAGACCATCGAGGCCGTGAAGGCGAAGCTGGCCGAGCTGCAACGCAGCCTTCCCGCCGGGGTCGAGGTCGTCCCGGTGTACGACCGATCGGGGCTGATCGAGCGGGCGGTGAAGAACCTCGGGGAAAAGCTGATCGAGGAATTCGTGGTGGTCGGGCTGGTGTGCCTGGCCTTCCTGTTCCACCTGCGCAGTGCGCTGGTGGCCACCATCTCGCTGCCGCTGGGCGTTCTGGCTGCCTTCATCGTGATGGAGCGCCAGGGCATCAATGCCCATGTGATGTCGCTGGGCGGCATCGCGATTGCCATCGGGGCCATGGTGGACGCCGCCATCGTCATGATCGAGAACGCCCACAAGCACCTGGAACGCTGGGCACACCGGCATCCGGGGGCCACCTTGCAGGGCGAAGCGCGTTGGCGGGTGATCGGGGATGCCGCGACCGAGGTCGGGCCCGCGCTGTTTTTCTCGCTGCTGATCATCACGGTCAGCTTCCTGCCGGTGTTCACGCTGGAAGCACAGGAGGGCCGGCTGTTCGCGCCGCTGGCCTACACCAAGACCTACGCCATGGCGGCGTCGGCCGGACTCGCGGTGACGCTGATCCCGGTGCTGATGGGTTACCTGATCCGCGGCCGCATCCCGAGCGAGTCGGCCAACCCGCTCAACCGTGCGCTGATGGCCCTCTACCGGCCGGTGCTGGACGCCGTGCTGAAAAGGCCCGTGTCCACCCTGGTGGTGGCCTTGCTGGTGCTGGTCGCCAGCGCCTGGCCGCTGCGCCAGCTGGGCAGCGAGTTCATGCCGCCGCTGGACGAGGGCGACCTGCTCTACATGCCCACGGCGCTGCCCGGCCTGTCGGTGGCCAAGGCGGCCGAGCTGCTGCAGCAGACCGACCGCCTCATCAAGACCATTCCGGAGGTGCAGAGCGTTTATGGCAAGGCCGGCCGGGCCGAGACCGCGACCGATCCCGCGCCGCTGGAAATGTTCGAGACCACGATCCAGTTCCGGCCACGCCACGAGTGGCGCCCGGGCCTGACGCAGGAAGACCTGATCGAGGAGCTCGACCGCACGGTGCGGGTGCCGGGGCTGTCCAACATCTGGGTGCCACCCATCCGCAACCGCATCGACATGCTGGCCACCGGCATCAAGAGTCCGGTGGGCGTGAAGGTGGCCGGCCCGGAGCTGGCCGTCATCGACCGGCTGACCGGCGAGATCGAGGCCGCCGTGCGGGACATTCCCGGCGTGAGCAGCGCGCTGGCCGAGCGCCTGTCCGGGGGCCGGTACATCGATGTCGACATCCGCCGCGCCGATGCCGCCCGCTTCGGCATGAACATCGCCGACGTGCAGGACATCGTGGCCGGCAGCATCGGCGGCATGAACATCGGCGAAACCACCGAGGGTCTGCAGCGCTTCCCCATCAACCTGCGCTATCCGCGCGAACTGCGGGACTCGCTGGCGCGCCTGCGCGACTTGCCGGTGGTGGCGCCGGGCGGACAGCGGCTGGTGCTGGGCGACGTGGCCGATCTGCGGATCACCGACGGCCCGCCCATGCTGCGCAGCGAGAACGCCCGGCTCGCGGGCTTTGTGTATGTGGACATCCGGGGGCGCGACCTGCGCGGCGCGGTGCTGGACATGCAGAAGGCCGTCAACGACCGCGTGACCCTGCCCGCCGGGTATTCGGTGGCGTGGTCGGGCCAGTTCGAGTTCCTGGAGCGGGCCACCGCCCGGCTCCAGCTGGTGGTGCCGGCCACGCTGCTGATCATCTTCGTGCTGCTGTACCTGACCTTCCGCCGGCTGGACGAGGCGCTGCTGATCATGGCGACCTTGCCGTTCGCCCTGGTTGGCGGGGTCTGGTTCCTCTGGCTGCTGGGGCACAACCTGTCGGTGGCCAGCGTGGTGGGCTTCATCGCGCTGGCCGGTGTGGCGGCCGAGTTCGGCGTGATCATGCTGATCTACCTCAAGCAGGCCTGGCAGGACCGGATCGATGCCGGGCGCACCGACGAGCCGTCGCTGCTGGATGCGATCCGGGAAGGTGCGGTGCTCCGGGTCAGGCCCAAGGCCATGACGGTGGCCACCATCGTGGCCGGATTGCTGCCGCTGTTCTGGGGCAGCGGCACCGGCAGCGAGGTGATGCAACGCATCGCCGCGCCCATGGTCGGCGGGATGATCAGCGCCCCGCTGCTGTCGTTGCTGGTGGTGCCGGTGATGTACCGGCTGATGCGCCGGCCGCGCGGCGGCCCGCCGTGACCGCCGTGACCGCCACCGCGCCGGTCAGAGCGGACCGGTGTATTCGCCGCGCGCCGGGTAGTCCTTGGCGACGGCGAAATCGATGGCGCCCAGCAGATCCTGGAACGCGGGGCGCGCAAAGGGCATGGTCTGGGTGGAGCCGTAGTACAGCGTGCCGTCGGGTCGGACCAGGAACACCCCCGGCTCGCTGAAGAGCGCGGGCTCCTCGATGCCGATGGAGGTCTGGCCGCGCGACGCACTGATGTACAGACCCCACTGCCGCGCGGACGGCAGGCCGAGTCCGTGGCCGATGTTCAGGTGCACCGCCTTGATCTTCTCGGCCATGGCCTGGGCGCGCTCTGCGGTGTCGCTGCTCACGGCCGTGACGCGCACGCCCCGTTTCTCGAACTCGGGCATCAGACGCTCAAGCTCCATCAGGTACTTGGCACAGATGGGGCAGTGCAGCCCCCGGTAAAACACCACCAGGTCGAAGGTGGGCGCAGGCGATGCGCCCAGAACGAAACGTTCACCGTTGACCAGCGGAACACTCAGCGCCGGGACGGGCTGGCGGGGTGTCAGTGCAGCGATGCTCATACAGGTTCCTTTCAAGAAATCAGGCTCACCTGCTGCGCGGGACCGGCGTCCAGCGTCACACAGGCACCGCCGGGCGCAGCGGACATCCGCTCGATGCGGCCGGGCAGGGGCACGGCTTCGGACAGTTCGGTCCAGCGACCGGGGGCGTCCCAGCGCAGCGCATGCAGGGCGCGCAGGCCCATGTCGGGCAGCACGATGGTCGGTCGCTGGCCGGGCGCCTCGACGATCACCGCCATGTCCTGCTCCAGCGCGCCCATGCGGTGGTTGGACACATCCAGCGCATGGGCATACGGCACCAGGGTCGGCGGGCGGTAGTGCAGCAACTGCAGCTCCCCGCCGATGTGGGGCGTGCGCACCATGGCCAGATCGAGCTGGCCATCGGCATCGAAGTCGGCCACGCCCACCGGGTTGAGCCAGCGGAAGGCAGAACCGGCAAAGCTGCTGCGCGCCCGCTCGACCAGCGTCGGCCCGGCGGCGGTATGGTCGATGCCCAGCACCACCAGGGCGGCTCCGCGCAGCAGGTCGGCCTCGACCAGGATCAGCTCCTCGCTGCCGTCGCGGTCCAGATCGACGATGCGCGGCACCCGGTCTTCATAAACGCGGTTCAGCGGCAGGCGCAGCTCCACCGCCTGCCAGGCCCCCGACCGTGCCCGGACCAGCGCATGGGCGCTGGCGGCGTGGGTGGGCGAGCCGAGCGCGCGGTGCGGGTACCGCAGGGTCGGCGAGCCCAGCCAGGCCCAGGCCATGTCCAGCCGGCCGGCGGCCAGCTGGCTGTCGGGCAGACGCTCTGCCGCCTGCGCCGGCAAGGGTTGCAGAGCGGCCACCGGGCTCGCTGCGGCCGGGCAGGCCTGGCTGCGTGGGGCCTGCTTCAGCCCCATGGCCAGACCCGCGGCGGGGGCCATGAGCAGGGCAAGGATCAGCCAGACAGAGGGTGATGAAAACGGGCGGGTCATGCGGCTTGGTCGGGGCAGGTCCCCGAACCTTACGCGGACGACCGGTGCGGGTTACAGTTTCTGGCGCTCCGGCGTGATCACGACAACCCACACAAGACCCGAGACATGAAACTCCGCCCCGCTCCTTCCGCCCTGCTCCTGTGCGCCGCCGCCCTGCTGGCCGGCTGCGCCACCCGTTCACCGGCACCGGCCGCCAGCGCCGCACCCGCTGCGGCGGCGGCCCCCACCTACGACCACACCGAGCCGCTGGGCGCCGCGATGGAGGGCTGGACCTACCCGTTCCCGGTGCAGCACCTGCAGTTCGAGCTGGAAGGTCGGCCGGTGCGCATGGCCTACATGGATGTCCAGCCTACCGCCGCGCCCAACGGCCAGACCGTGGTGCTGTTCCACGGCAAGAACTTCGGTTCGGACTACTGGGCCAACACCTTGCGGGCGCTGCCCGCCAAGGGCTACCGGGTGATCGCCGTGGACCAGATCGGCTTCGGCAAATCGTCCAAGCCGGAGATCCGCTACACCTTCGCCATGCTGGCGGACAACACCGTGCGCGTGCTGGACCACCTGAAGGTCGGGCGTGTGTCCATCGTGGCCAACAGCATGGGCGGCATGCTGGGCGTGCACTTTGCGCGCCGTCACCCGGACCGGGTGGCCGCCCTGGTGCTGGAGAACCCGCTGGGCCTGGAGGACTATGTGCCGGCCATTCCGCCGCAGCAGACGGCCAACCTGCTCAAGCTGGAGATGGCGCAGACCACCACCAGCTACCGCGCCTTCATCAAGAGCTACTTCAAGGACAACTACCGGCCCGAGTTCGAGCGCTTCGTGGAGCAGTTCTCGCGGGTGCAGCGCAGCCCCGAATACCCGCGCTACGCACTGGTCTCGGCGCTGACCTACCAGATGATCTACGAGGGCCCCACCTACAACGAGCTGCCCAAGCTGAACGTGCCGGTGCTGCTGGCCATCGGCCAGCTCGACCGCACCGTGTTCGGCCGCCGCTTCGCACCGCCCGAGGCGGTGAAGAACCTGGGCAACTACCCGCAGCTGGGCAAGGATGCCCAGAAGCGCATTCCCGGGGCAAAGCTGGTCGAGTTCGACAACGTGGGCCATGTGCCCCACCTGGAAGCGCCGGACCGATTCCACGCTGCGGTGCTGGAGTTCCTGGCGGACAAGCGCTGAGCTGCAGCGCCCACAGCGCCTCCAGCGCCTTCAGCGCCTTCAGCCCGTTCAGCGCCGCCGGGCCGAGGGCGGCAACATCCGGCCGGGGTAGCGGCCCACCAGCTCCCGGCTGACCGCCCTGACCTCTTCCATCGCGGCCTGCACCAGCGGGCCGGGGTGGCCCTGGCGCCGGGTGACGATGCCCACCGAGCGCAGCGGGCCGTCGATGATCTCGGCCGTCTGGATGCCCGACATCGCCAGGATGGGCATGACGCCCAGCCAGGGCAGCACCGCAATGCCCACTTCCTTGCGGATCAGGCCGGCCACAGTGGCCACCTGATCGACCTGCATCTTCGGCCGGTACTCGATGCCGCGCTGCAGGTAGGCCGCGCTCATGTAGCGCATGGCGGTGCTGGCATCGGTCAGGGTGATCAGGGGCAGCTCCAGCAGCTCGTCCATGCGCAGGGGCGCGGCCAGGCGCTTGCGCCACTTGCCGCAGCCGAGCAACACGAAACGGTCGCGCAGCAGCTCCTCGTAACGCAGTTCGGGGTGGGTGGGCGCGACCGACGCCAGGGCGAAATCGGCCTGGTGGTTCAGCAGGCGCTGGATGCAGGCGCTGTTGGCCACATCGTGCAGGGTGATCTGCACACCCGGCCGCTGGCGCTCCAGCGCAGCGCAGACCGAGGGCAGCACCACATGGGCCAGAGAGGGCCAAGCAGCAATCGACACCTGCGCGGCCTCGCGCTCGGCCGACGACTGGAAGCGCAGCAGACCGGCCTCGAATTCACCCAGCACCGAGCGGGCCACCACCGCCATGCGGGCGCCCCCGGGGGTGAGCCGCACGCTGCGCGTGGTGCGTTCGAACAGGGTGAGACCGAGTTCGCCTTCCAGGTCCTGGATGGCCTTGGTGAGCGCCGGCTGCGAGATGAACAGCTGCTCGGCGGCCTTGCTGAAGTTCAGCGTGTCCGAGAGGACCAGAAACATGCGCAGCTGTCTGGGCGAAATATTCATTTGATTCGATGATAAATCGATACCAAAAATGAATTTCCCATATAGATCGGACCGCCACAGAATCCGCGCTCATCGATCCCTACAGGACATTTTTTGTGGCCCGCCTCCCCTACGCCGACTGCACCCGCGACGACGTTCGCCCCCTGGCCGAGCGCATCGTCGCCGAACGCGGCAACCTGCTGCACCTCTACCAGATGCTGCTGCACAGCGGCCCCATTGCCGAAGGCTGGCTGGGCTACCTGACCGCGATCCGCCAGAAGAACTCGCTGCCCGGCGGGCTGCGCGAGCTGATCATCATGCGGGTGGCACTGCTCAACCATGCGCCCTACGAGGCCGACCAGCATGCCCCCATCGCGCTGCGCGAAGGCATCAGCCAGGCCCAGCTCGATGCGCTGGAGCACTGGGCCGAGAGCCCGCTGTTCGACGAACAGCAGCAGGCCGTGCTGGCCTACACCGACGCCATGACCCGCCAGGTCCAGGTGCCCGATGCGGTGTTTGCCCGCGTGGCCGGCCAGCACACGCCGCAGGAGGTGGTGGAGATCACCGCCACGGTGGCCGCCTACAACATGGTCTCGCGCTTCCTGGAGGCGCTGCAGATCCATTCGCACGACGCCCGCTGACGCCTCCGTTCCCCACCGCTCCCTTTCCCCAAAACAACCCCGGAGACAAGCCCATGAAATTCAAAGCCAGCCTGATTGCCGCACTGCTGCTGCCCCTGGCCGCCCTGGCCCAGGACGCCTGGCCCAGCCGCCCCATCACCTTTGTGGTGCCCTTCCCGCCCGGCGGCCCGACCGACCTGATGGCCCGGCTGATCGGCCCGGCCCTGTCGAAACGGCTGAACGTGCCGGTGGTGGTGGAGAACAAGGCCGGCGCCAGCGGCAACATCGGCACCGGCCAGGTGGTGCGCGCCAAGCCGGACGGCTACACCATCCTGCTGGCCGCCAGCGGCAACCTCTCGGCCAACCAGTACCTCTACCCGAGGCTGGGTTTTGATCCGGTCAAGGACCTCGCGCCCATCATCCAGATCTCGAAGTTCCCGCTGGTGCTGGAGGTGTCCGAGAACAACAGCAAGATCCGCAGCTTCAAGGACTACTTGGAGCAGGCCCGCAACCCCGACAGCCGCGTGACCTTCGGCTCGGCCAGCAACGGCACGCCGCAGCACCTGGGCGGCGAGCTGTTCAAGTCGCGGGCCAAGGTCGAGATCACCCACATCCCGTACAAGGGCGCGGGCCCGGCCATCGTCGACCTCATGGGCGGCCAGATCACCAGCATGTTCGACATCCTGGGCAGCTCGCTGCCGCACATCAAGGCGGGCAAGCTGCGTCCGCTGGCGGTGACCACCAAGACCCGGTCCCCCCTGCTGCCCGATGTGCCCTCGATCAGCGAGCTGGGCCTGGCCGACTTCGAGTACTACGCCTGGCACGGCATCTCGACCACCGCCGGCACGCCCAAGCCCATCGTCACCCGCCTGAACAGCGAGATCCAGGCCATCTTTGCCGACCCCGCCTTCAAGGACAAATGGCTGGAGATCGGCTCCGAGGTGGTGGTGGGCACGCCCGAGCAGTTCGAGGCACTGATCAAGGCCGAGTCGGGCAAGATGCAGTCGCTGATCAAGGGGCTGAACATCCAGCTGGACTGAGCCGCAAACACACGGGCGAAGAAGGCCCGATGAATCTCGCACGAAAGAACCGGATCATTTTGCAATGATCCGGTTTTTTCATTTCATATCAATGGTTTACTGAAACAGATATTACGCATAACATCTCGCACCGAAAGGCGCAGATGACAGCACCGAAGATCGACGTTTACGACGCCCCCCACCCGTTCGAGCCCTTGTTGCCCGAACGGCATCGGCTGGACGCCTTGCACGAACGTGCGGCCGACGTGATTGCAGCCTGTTCGGCGGTCCATGCCGCCATCGCCCAAGGCCCGCAGGCCGAATTGCGCACGCTGCTGCGCAAGATGAATTCGTTCTACACCAACCTGATCGAGGGCGAACACACCCGCCCCTCGGAAATCGACCGGGCCTTGGCCCGGGATTTTTCCGGCGACCAGGACATCGCCCGCAAGCAGCGGCTGGCGGTGGCGCACATGCAGGCCGAGCAGACCCTGGAAGACCACCTGGCAGCGCAGGCCCGCGACCCCGGCCAGCAGGACGCCTGGCTCTACAGCACCGAGGCGCTCGGCACCCTGCATGCGGCGCTGTTCGACGGGCTGCCGGACCAGGACCTCCGGCTCACGGACGGATCGCTCCTGGTGCCCGGCCGGCTGCGCGACCGGCAGGTGGCGGTGGGCCGGCACGAAGCGCCGTTGCACACATCGGTGCCGGCGTTTCTGGAACGCTGGGGCGAGGTGTATCGCCAGGCCCGCCGGGGTGAAGCCACGCTGGTGGCGATCGCGGCGTCCCATCACCGACTGGCCTGGATCCACCCGTACCCGGACGGCAACGGTCGACTCTGCCGCCTGCACACCCACCTGGGCCTGTTCTCGGCCGGATTCACCAAAGGCCTGTGGTCCCCGTTGCGCGGCTTTGCCCGGACACAGGACCGCTACCGGGCCCTGCTGCAGGCGGCCGACGAACACCGCCGGGGCGACCATGACGGGCGGGGCAACCTGTCGCAAGCCGCGCTGATCGACTGGATCGGCTATGTGCTGGAGGTGTGCCTCGACCAGTCCCGCTTCATGGCCTCACGGCTGGACACCCGCCAGGTGCGCGACCGCATCGCCGCCTGTCTGCATGTGGAAGACGCGGTGGTCAAGCGCGGCGTCGGCCCTGCCGCGCTGCTGCCGCTGCATCACCTGTTCATGTCGCAGACACCGCTGCCGCGGGCCGACTTCAAGTCCATGACCGGGCTGGGCGAGCGCAAGGCCACCCAGCTGGTGTCGGACCTGCTGCGCGAAGGCTTCCTGAAGACCGATTCGCCCTACGGCCCGGTGCGCTTCGGCATACCGAACCGGGCGCTGCGCTACTACTTCCCCGCCCTCTGGCCCGAAGCCGAGGAAGACGAAGCCCTGGGTCGCTGAGAGCGCGGCTCACCCGCGCCGGCTCACCCCCGCCGGCTGAGCAGCCCGTACAGACCGGCCGCCAGCGCCGCACCGGCCGCCATGGCCAGCAGCCCCGGCCAGCCCCGGGTGGCGTCGATGAAGGCCGGCATCGGCGCCACCGCATCCACGGCCCGCACCGCCACGATCAGCCCGACACCGCCCGCCGCAGCCAGCAGCGCCGTGCGCCCGGCCGGCCAGCGCCGCCCCAGGCCAAGCGCCACCACCACTGCCGGCAGCCAGCCGGCGGCCACGATGCCGGCGTAGACGGGGCCGAAGCTCAGCAGGTCCTGTGCGGTGGTCTGCAGGCGCAGGGCCAATGGCAGGTCCAGCCCCAGCGCCACGAGCGCCTGCAGATTCCACTGGGTCTGCACCACCGAGCCCCACGCGGTAGCCAGCAACCAGGCCAGCACCAGCAGGCCCGGTCGAGGCGGCAGGAACCGCGCGGCAAAGGGCGGCATCACATGGGTCATTCGGCTTTGTTCCATGATTCGTGTCGATGAAAAATTCACTGATGTTTTTCGCGGGCTGGCTGGCCTGGGCCGTCACGCTGCCCCTGCAGGCCCAGACGGCCGCCTACCGCGTCGAGACGGTGGCCTCCGGTCTGGACCACCCGTGGTCGCTGGCCTTCCTGCCGGACGGGCGGATGCTGGTGACCGAGCGTCCCGGCCGGCTGCGCCTGATCGAACCCGGCCCTGACGGGCGCCCACAGCTCCGACCCGATCCGGTGGCCGGCGTTCCCCCGGTGCTGTCGCAGGGGCAGTCCGGTCTGTTCGAGGTGCTGCCCGACCCGGACTTTGCCCGCAATCGGCGCATCCTGCTGTCGTACGCCCATGGACAGCCCCAGGCCAACCACCTGCGGGTGACCGCCGCCACGCTGGAGGGCGACCGGCTGGTGGACGCGCGGCCCATCTTCACCTCGCAACCCGCCAAGACCGAGACCCAGCATTTCGGCGGCCGCATGGCCTGGCTGGCCGACGGCAGCCTGCTGCTGGGCATGGGCGACGGCAACCTGGAGCGCACCGATGCCCAGCGGCTGCACACCCACCTGGGCAAGTTCATGCGCATCCGGGCCGACGGCTCGGTACCGGCCGACAACCCGTTCGTGAACCGGGCCGGGGCGCGGCCTGAAATCTGGTCGGTCGGGCACCGCAACCCGCAGGGCGTGGTGGTGGTCGACGGGGTGGCCTATGCCCACGAACACGGCGCGCGCGGCGGCGACGAGCTCAACCGCATCCGGCCCGGTGCCAACTACGGCTGGCCAGCCGTGACCGGCGGCATCGACTACACCTATGCCCGGGTCACGCCGTTCCGCAGCCTGCCGGGCATGGAAGCACCGCTGCTGGAGTGGACGCCCTCCATCGCGCCGGCCGGCCTCACCTGGTACGGCGGTGGGCTGTTCCCGGCCTGGCGCGGCAGCCTGTTCGTGGCCGCCCTGAAGGAGCGCAGCGTGCGCCGCGTGCCCATGGCCGACCCGCAGAAGGGCCCGTCGGGCGATCAGGAGCTGCTGTTCCAGGAGCTGGGCGAACGCATCCGCGATGTGCGGGCCGGCCCGGACGGCGCGCTCTGGCTGCTGACCGACAGCCCGCAGGGCCGTGTGCTGCGGGTGGTGCCAGCCACCCCATGAGGCGGGCCAAGGCGCTGGCTCTGGCGGCGCTGGAGGAAGCCGAACGGGCGCTCCACAGCGGCGCTGCCCTGCCCGACTGCCCGCTCTGCGGCCGCCCGATTCCACCGCAGCAGCGCGACGCTCACCACCTGGTGCCCAAGAGCAAGGGCGGGCGTGGCACCGTCGACCTGCACCGCATCTGCCACCGGCAGATCCACGCCGTGCTGACCGAAACCGAGCTGGCCCGCCACTACCACAGCGTGCCGCAGCTGCTGGCCCACCCCGCCCTGCAATCCTTCGTGGCCTGGGTGCGCACCAAACCGGACGATTTTTTCGTGCGCACCCGCAAGAGCGACCGGGTGCGCCGGCGCTGAACCCGACCCGCCTCAGGCCGCCGGAACCAGCCGCTCCAGCCCGCCCATGTAGGGCCGCAGCACCTCGGGCACGGTGACGCTGCCGTCGGCGTTCTGATAGTTCTCCAGCACGGCCACCAGGGCACGGCCCACGGCCAGGCCGGAGCCGTTCAGGGTGTGCACCAGCTCGTTCTTGCCCTGGGCGTTCTTGAAGCGGGCCTGCAGACGCCGGGCCTGAAAGGCCTCGCAGTTGGAGACCGAGCTGATCTCGCGGTAGGTGCCCTGCGCCGGCACCCAGACCTCCAGGTCGTGGGTGCGGGTGGCGCCGAAACCCATGTCGCCGGTGCAAAGGGCCAGCACCCGGTAGGGCAGGCCGAGCTGCTGCAGCACCGCCTCGGCATGGCCGGTCATTTCTTCCAGCGCCTCGTGGCTCTTGTCGGGATGGACGATCTGCACCATCTCGACCTTGTCGAACTGGTGCTGGCGGATCATGCCGCGCGTGTCGCGCCCGGCGCTGCCGGCTTCGGAACGGAAGCAGGGCGTGTGGGCGGTCAGCTTGACGGGCAGCTCGGCCTCGGCCAGCACGGTGTCGCGCACCACGTTGGTCAGCGTCACCTCGCTGGTGGGGATGAGGTAGAGCGCCTGCTCATCGTCGCCACCTTCCTGCCCGCCCTTTTTGGCGGCGAACAGGTCGCCCTCGAACTTGGGCAGCTGGCCGGTGCCGCGCAGGGTCTCGGCATTGACGATGTAGGGCGTGTAGCACTCGGTGTAGCCGTGCTGCTGCGTCTGCACGTCGAGCATGAACTGGGCGAGTGCCCGGTGCAGGCGGGCAATGGGGCCGCGCATGAAGGTGAAGCGCGAACCGGCCAGCTTGGCGCCGGTCTCGAAGTCCAGGCCCAGCTTCTCGCCGATGTCCACATGGTCGCGCACCGGGAAGTCGAAGGCACGGGGGCCTTTGCCGTCCGGACTCCAGCGGCGCAGCTCCACATTGCCCGCTTCGTCGGAGCCCACCGGCACGCTGTCGTGCGGCAGGTTGGGCACGGCCAGCAGCAGGGTCTGCAGCTCGGCCTGGATGACATCGAGCCGGGCCGCACCGGCGTCGAGTTCGGCCTTGATGGCGCCCACCTGCGCCATGGCCGCATCGGCCTCGGCGTGCTGGCCCTTGCCCTTGAACATGCCGATCTGTTTGGACAGGCTGTTGCGCTGGCTCTGCAGCTCTTCGGTGCGGGTCTGCAGCGTCTTGCGCTCGGACTCCAGCGCCTGGTAGGCCGCCACATCCAGGTAGGGCTGCGGGTTCTTGCGCCGCTCCAGCCGTTCGATGACGGCGGGCAGGTCTTTGCGGAGTTGGACGATGTCGAGCATGAAGGGGCCGGGTGAAGAAAAGGGGAATCAGGCGTCGGGTGCGCCGTCGATGCGCAGGCCCTTGGGCAGCGGGAACTTGGTGGTCTCGACCAGTCCGTCCATGGACCGGACCGAAATGGCGCCCAGGACCTTGATGCGTTCGATGACCTGCTGCACCAGGATCTCCGGTGCCGATGCACCGGCGGTGAGGCCGACGCGCACCGCACCCTCGAACCATTCGGGGCGCAGCTCGTCGGCGCTGTCGACCATGTGGCTGCGGGTGCCCAGCTTCAGGGCCACCTCGCGCAGGCGGTTGCTGTTGGAGCTGGTGGGGCTGCCCACCACGATGACCACGTCCACCTGCGGGCTGAGCAGCTTGACCGCGTCCTGGCGGTTCTGGGTGGCGTAGCAGATGTCCTGCTGCTTGGGCTCGCGCACCTGCGGAAACCGGGCTTTGACGGCAGCGGCAATTTCGGCGGCGTCGTCCACCGACAGCGTGGTCTGGGTGACGACCGCCAGCTTCTCGGTCTGCAGGGGCTGCACCCGGGCCACATCGGCCACATCCTCGACCAGGTGGATGCCGCTCTCGAGCTGGCCCATGGTGCCCTCGACCTCAGGGTGACCCTTGTGGCCGATCATGATGAACTCGAAGCCCTCACGGTGCAGCTTGGCCACCTCCACATGCACCTTGGTCACCAGCGGGCAGGTGGCGTCAAAGACATGGAAGCCCCGGCGCTGCGCCTCCTGCTGGATGGCCTTGCTCACGCCGTGGGCCGAGAACACCAGCGTGGCGCCGGGCGGCACCTCGGACAGTTCCTCGATGAAGATGGCGCCCTTGGACTTGAGGTCGTTGACCACATAGGTGTTGTGCACGATCTCGTGGCGCACATAGATGGGCGCGCCGAATTTGGCCAGCGCACGTTCCACGATCTCGATGGCCCGGTCCACGCCGGCACAGAAGCCACGCGGTTCGGCCAGCACGATGTCCTGCAGCATCACAGCACCCCGATGAGTTGCACCTCGAACCGGACCGGTTGGCCGGCCAGCGGGTGGTTGAAGTCGAACAGAACGGCGCCGTCGTCGCGCACCTCGCGCACCGCACCGGCATAGGTGCCCTGACCGTCGGGCGTGGGGAACTGCACCACATCGCCCGGCGCATAGCGCTCGTGCGGGTCGCCCAGCTCGTTCAGCAGCTTGCGGGCCACCCACTGCAGCATCTCCGGCTGGCGCTCGCCGAAGGCCTCGCCGGCCGCCAGCTCGATCACGGTCTGCGTGCCCTCCTCCAGGCCGAGCAGGCGCTGCTCGATGGCCGGCGACAACTGGCCGGAGCCCAGGCTGAGGGTGGCCGGCGCACCGGAGAAGGTGTCGATGTAGGCCCGGCCCTGCAGATCGGACATGCGGTAGTGCAGCGTGAGGAAGGAGCCGTCTTGGACCTGGGGCATGGTGGTGGGGCCTGATGGGAGACCGGTGGGGAACGTCGGGGTGTACCGACAAAGCCTGTATTGTAAAAAGCCCGCTCCCATCTTCCCGGAGCCGCCATGCAGGAGATCGCCTTCCAAGGTTTCAAGGGCCTGCCCAGCCAGGCCCGCCCGCGCGAAAAACTCCTGAGCCACGGGCCGGGCTCGCTGGTCGACGCCGAGCTGCTGGCCATCCTGCTGCGCACCGGCCTGCCGGGGCGGCATGTGCTGCAGATGGCCCAGGACCTGCTCGACCGCTTCGGCGGCGTGCGCGGCCTGCTGCAGGCCAGCTCCGCCGAACTGACCGGCGTGCGCGGCCTGGGTCCGGCCAAGCGGGCCGAACTGCTGGCCGTGCTGGAACTGGTGCGGCGTTCGCTGCATGAAGAAATGAAGCAGACGCCGGTCATGGACAACGCCATGGCGGTCCGCGACTACCTGCAGCTGCGCATGGGCTCGCTGCCGCACGAGGTGTTTTCGGTGGTGTTCCTGGACAGCGGGCTGCGCCTGCTGGCCTGCGAGGAAATGTTCCGCGGCACGCTGAACCAGACCAGCGTCTACCCGCGCGAAGTGGTGGTGCGCGCCCTGCACCACCAGGCGGCATGCGTGGTGCTGGCCCACAACCACCCGAGCGGCCAGTGCATGCCGTCACGGGCCGACGAATCGCTCACCGCCACCCTGCGCAACGCACTGGCGCTGGTGGATGTGCGGGTGCTGGACCACTTCATCGTCACCCGCCACCGGGTGGCCTCCATGGCCGAGATGGGGCTGGTCTGAAGGGCATGTGAACCCATCGCCCGCCGCCTGACGGACGGCGGCGACAATCGGCGGCATGAAGATCCAGTCGCTCGCCGAACTCAAGCAGATACGGCGCGCCATGGCCGAACATGCGGCCCGGCTGGAAGCCGAAGAGGCGGCGCGGCGCGAAGCCGAGCGCCGCCGGGAACGCGAACAGCGGTTGTTTGAACTGGCGGTCGGCCCGGTGGTGCGGCTGCCCGCCCACGGGCGGGTCGAGCAGCGGCCCGCCGCCCCGTCCACGCTGCCGGTGCAGCGCCAGCTCGACGAGGCCCGGGTGATGCACGAGGCGCTGTCGGACGATTTCGATGTCGAGACCCTGCTGCACACCGACGACCTGCTGAGCTACCGCCGGCCCGGGCTGGGCCCGGACGTGGTGCGCAAGCTGCGCGAAGGCCGCTGGAGCATCCAGCGCCACATCGATCTGCACGGCCTGCGCATCGACGAAGCGCGCGAGGCGCTGGGCCAGTTCATCCGCGAATGCCATCGGCATGGCCTGCGCTGCGTGCGCGTGGTGCACGGCAAGGGTCTGGGATCGCCCGGGCGCACCCCGGTGCTCAAGACCCGGGTGCTGCGCTGGCTGGTGCAGAAGCGCGAGGTGCTGGCGTTTGTGCAGGCCCGGCCGGCCGAAGGCGGTGCCGGGGCGCTGGTGGTGCTGTTGCAGCCGGCCGACCGGGAGCGGCGGATCGACCCGGTCAATCGGCAGAACTAGCCCCGCACCTCGAACACCGTGCCCATGCCGCCGGCATGGTGCTCCAGCACATGGCAGTGGATCAGCCAGCGGCCGGGGTTGTCGGCCACGAAGGCCACCTCCAGCCGGTCGCCGGGGGCCACCAGCACGGTGTCGCGCCAGGGCTTGTCGGGCAGGGGCTGGCCGTTGCGGCTGAGCACCTGGAAGTGGTGGCCGTGCAGGTGCATCGGGTGCCACCAGGCGGTGCGGTTGTCGAAGCTCAGGCGCACGGTGCGGCCACGCTGCACCGAGAACAGCGGCTCGTGGTGGTGATGGTGGTCGGTGTGGGCCACGCCATTGAGGGTCCAGGCCGGGTCGGCCTCGCGCGCGCCGGCCTCGCGGCGCTGGCGGCGGGCGGCCCGTTCGGCCTCGGTCTGCTGCGGCCAGCCGTCGCGGCTGCGGGCGCCGCCGCCGATGGTGACGGTCTGCTCGAAGGCTCCGTCCAGCACCGGCGCAGGCAGACCTTCGATGGGGGGTGGCACCGGGTCCGGCCGGCGTGCGGTGGCGGCCTTGCCCTGCACCGCCAGGCGGGCCAGCACGGCCGGAGCACGCGGCTGTTCGTCGCGCAGCTCGAACACGCCGGGGCTGGTGGCGTCGATCACCATGTCGGCGCGCATGCCGGGGCCCAGCAGCATCGGGCCGTTCCAGGGAATGGCGGCCTCGGCCGGCACGCCGTCGCGGGCGATCAACCAGCCCGGCAGACCTTCGAGGGCCAGCTGGTAGATGCGCGCATTGGAGGCGTTGATCAGCCGCAGCCGGATGCGCTCACCCGCCTGCACCGCCTGGGTGGGCTGCTCGACACCGTTGACGGTGAGCTTCTGCCCCAGCCGCCCGGCGTGGGCGACATCGTGGAAGCGGTAGAAGTCTTCCGCGATGCGGCCCTGGGCATCCAGCCGCCAGTCGTCCAGCAGCCAGACGATGTCCTGATCGACCGGGTACGGGCGCTCTTCCTCCACCACCAGCGCCGCTGCCAGACCGCGCTCCACCTGCTCGGCCGTGCCCAGATGCGGGTGGTACCAGAAGGTGCCGGCGTCCGGCAGGCGGAAGCGGTAACGGAACCGCGCGCCCGGCTCGATCGGCGCCTGCGTGAGGTGCGGCACCCCGTCCATGGTGTTGGGCAGGCGGATGCCGTGCCAGTGGATGGTGGTGGCGTCGGGCAGGCGGTTGTGCAGTTCCAGGTCGAGCCAGTCGCCGCGCCTGAACCGCAGCACCGGCCCGGGCACGCTGGTGTCGTAGGCCCAGACATCCAGCCCGGCCTGCCCGGCCACCGGCAGGCGGGCGGGGGCGGCGCTCAGCACGCGGGGCGCACCGGGAGCGGAGGGGTTCGGAATGGCGCCGCAGGCACTGAGCAAGGGCACGGCGGCGGCGGCCTGCAGCCACTGTCGACGGGTCGGGTTCATCGGGAACGGCGGGGTGTTCAGGGGGTGTTGCGCATCCAGTCGGCGGTCTGGAAGAAGCTCTGGTTCAGGCGCTGGCGAAGCACCGGGTCGAGGCCCACCTCGCCCATGGCCTGGTCCATGCAGGCCAGCCACTGGTCGCGCTCCTGGATGCCGATGGCAAACGGCATGTGCCGCATGCGCAGGCGCGGGTGGCCGAATCGGCCGGTGTAGTGCTGCGGGCCGCCGAGCCAGCCGCACAGGAACCAGAACAGCTTGTCGCGCGCGCCTTCCAGCGTGTTGCCGTGGGCATGGCGCAGCTCGGCATAGCCGGGCTCGATGTCCATGAGGTCGTAGAAGCGGTCGACCAGGGCGCGCACGCGCTCCTCACCGCCGACCCACTCGAAGGGGGTGTCGAAGGGCGGTTTTTCCTGGGGGATGTGCAGATCGGTCATTTCAGGTTGCGGCCTTGCGCAAGGTTTCCACCACCGGGGTGCGCAGGACGCTGCGCAGGCCCCACCAGCCGGCCATCAGGGCCAGCAGCGCGCCGGCCAGGGCACCGCCCAGCGGCACCCAGGGCGATGCGGTCCAGCTGAACTTGAAGGCGTATTTGGCCAGCGCCCAGCCCACGGCCACCGCCACCACCGAAGCCAGGAAACCGGCCAGCAGACCGACCCCCAGCAGCTCGATGCGCTGCACCTGCCGCAGCAGGCCGGAGCCGGCGCCCACCGCCCGCAGGATGGCGAATTCGCGCTCTCGCTCGCCCCGGGTGGCGGTCACGGCGGCCAGCAGCACCACCAGTCCGGCCGCCAGCGTGAAGGCAAACAGGAATTCGACCGCCGCGATCACCTGCCCCAGCACCCGCTGCACCTGGGCAATGGTCTGGCTCATGTCGACGTTGGTGATGTTCGGAAACTGCCGCACCAGGGTGTTGTCGAAACCCCGCGTGGGCGGCGCACGGAACGCGCTGATGTAGGTCACCGGCACGTCGGGCACCTCGGCCACCGGGAAGACGACGAAGAAGTTCACCCGCAGCGAACCCCAGTCGACCTTGCGCAGGCTGGTGATGCGGGCCTCGGTGACGATGCCGGCCATGTCGAACCCGACCGTGTCGCCCAGCTTGAGGCCGAGCTCTTCGGCCAGCCCTTCCTCGACGCTGATGGCGCCGGCCTCGTTGTCGGTCCAGCGGCCGGCCACCACCGGGTTGTGGTCGGGCAGGACCGGCGTGTTGGAGAGGTTGAACTCGCGTTCCACCAGACGCTGCGCCCGGTCGGTGCTGAAGTCCTCGGGCAGCACGTTGCGGCCATTGATGCTGACCAGCCGGCCACGGATCATGGGGTACCAGTCGAAGTCGCTCACCCCGGCGGTGCGCAGCGCCTGCTGGAACGGCTCGGCCTGGTCGGGCTGCACATTGATGACGAACCGGTCCGGCGCGTCCGGCGGCGTGGCATTGCGCCAGCTGGCGATCAGGTCGGTGCGCAGCAGCACCAGCAGCACCAGCGCCAGCAGGCCGACCGACAGGGCACTGACCTGCACCACCGCGAACACCGGCCGGGCCGAGAGCTGGCGCGTGGCCATGACGAGTGCGCGCGGCGCGGTGGCCTCGTTCACGCTGGCCCGCAGCAGACGGACCGCCAGCCAGCTCACCACGGCAAACACGGCGATGGCGGCTGCAAAGCCGCCGACCGCAATCGACCCCAGCAGCAGGTCGCGGCTGGCCGCCAGCAGCAAGGCGGCAAAACCCAGCACGCCCAGCCCGAGCACACCCAGGGTGGCGGGCTTGAGCTGGCCGACATCGCGGCGGATCACCCGCAGCGGGGGCACCTGGGCCAGCTGCAGCACCGGCGGCAGACCGAAAGCCATCATCAGGGTCAGGCCCAAGCCCAGCCCCAGCAGCACCGGCGTGATGCCCGGCGCCGGCAGGCTGGCTTCCACCAGACCGGCCAGCAGCAGCACGAAGACGTGGTGCACCAGAAAACCGAGCAGCACGCCCAGGCTGCTGGCGAACAGGCCCACCAGCGCAAATTCCAGCGTGTAGGCCCGCGCCATCGTGCCTTGCGACAGGCCCAGCACCCGCAGCATGGCGCAGTCGTCGAGGTGGCGCTGGGCGAACCCGCGCGCCGCAATGGCCACCGCCACCGCGCACAGCAGCGCCGCCAGCAGGGCCACCAGGTTCAGGAACTTCTCGGCCCGCTCCAGCGTGCGCTCCATTTCGGGCCGACCACCCTCCAGCGACTCCAGCCGGGTACCCCGCACACCGGAGCTGTCGATGCGCTCCTGTGCCCAGCGGCTGAAGGTCGAGACGGCGTTGTCCGGGCCGGCCACGGCCACCCGGTAGGTCAGGCGGCTGGCCGGTTGCACCAGGCCGGTGGCGGGCAGATCGGCCTCGTTGAGCATGACGCGCGGCGCAAAGCTCATGAAGCCGGCGCCCCGGTCGGGCTCCACCACCAGCACCCGGTCGATGGTGAAGCGGGCGTCGCCCAGCAGCAGGGTCTGGCCCATCTTGAGGTCCAGGGCCACCAGCAGGGCGGCGTCGACCCACACCGAGCCCGCCGGCGGGATGGACTTCACCGCTTCGTCCGGGGCATCTGGGCCGGTGGCCACCCGCAGGGTGCCGCGCAGGGGGTAGCCGTCGGAGACCGCTTTCAGGGCCACCAGACGGGCCGCACCGCCGTCTTCGTCGCTGGCCCGGCCCATGGTCGGGAAGCCCAGGGTCCGGGCGGTGCTGAGGCCCAGTTCGCGGGCGCGGGCCTCGAATTCGGGGGGCGGCGCGTTGTCGCTGGAGAGCACCGCATCGCCACCGATCAGCGCCCGGGCGTCACGCGCCAGACCCCCCTGAAGCCGGTCGGCAAAGAAGCCCACCGCGGTGAGTGCCGCCACCGCCAGGGTGACGGCCAGCACCAGCAGGCGCAGCTCGCCGGCGCGCCAGTCGCGGATCAGGGAAGACCAGCCCAGGGTCCAGAAACGGATGGGCAAGGATGCGGAAGATGGGGCCATGCGCCGACCTTATCGCATCGGGAAAACCCCGTCACTTCGTGCCGAAGATCCGGTCGCCCGCATCGCCCAGGCCGGGGACGATGTAGCCGTGTTCGTTCAGGCCACGGTCCACCGCCGGGGTGTAGACCGGCACGTCGGGGTGGTGGTCGTGGAAGGTGCGGATGCCTTCGGGGCAGGTCACCAGGCACACGAAGCGGATGGAACGCGGGTTCGTCTGCTTGAGCCGGTCGACCGCAGCCACGGCCGAGTTGCCGGTGGCCAGCATCGGGTCGAGCACGATCACGTCGCGCTCGTGCATGTCCTGCGGCATCTTGAAGTAGTACTCCACCGCCTTCAGGGTGGCCGGGTCGCGGTAGAGGCCGATGTGGCCCACGCGGGCGCCCGGCAGCACCTGCAGCATGCCGTCCAGGAAACCGTTGCCGGCGCGCAGGATGGAGGCCAGCACGATCTTCTTGCCGTCGATCACGCGGGAGGTCATCTTCTCCAGCGGGGTCTCGATCTCGATCTCCTGCATCGGCATGTCGCGGGTCAGCTCGTAGGCCAGCAGGGCGCTGAGCTCGTGCACCAGTTCCCGGAAGCTCTTGGTGCTGGTGTCCTTGCGGCGCATCAGCGTGAGTTTGTGCTGCACCAGGGGGTGGTCGATGATGTGGACGTCGCGGCTCATGGCGTTTTCTCGGGGGTCAAAGGGGTGGAAGGTACCGCATCGAGCAGCAGGCGCTGCGGGTGCGCGTAGCACAGGAAGTGGCGGTTGGTGGCCCGCCCCACCGCACACAGGCCCACGCGCTGCGCGACCTCAAGGCCCATCTGGGTGATGCCGCTGCGCGAGATGACGGCGGCCACCCCCATCTGTGCGCTCTTGATCACCATCTCGCTGGTCAGGCGGCCGGTGGTGTAGAAGATCTTGTCCAGCGCGGGCGGGTTCAGGGCGGCACCGGTCGGCGCCCCGGCGGCCGGGTCCTGCAGGGCCAGCCAGCCGGCAATCGTGTCCACCGCGTTGTGCCGGCCCACATCCTCCACGAAGAGCTGGAGCTGGTCGCCCCGGAACAGCGCGCAGGCGTGCACCGAACCGGCCGACTTGTAGGTGCTCTCCTTGAGGCGGATGGCATTGACGATGGCGTACAGCTGCGACTGCCGCAGCACGCCCTCGGGCAGCTGGATGCGGTCGATCTCGTCCATCAGGCCGCCGAAAACGCTGCCCTGGCCACAGCCGGTGGTGACCACCTTGCGGGCGGTCCGCTCCTCGATGCGGTCGATGCCCTGGCGGGTGGTGACCACCGCGGCCGACACATCCCAGTCGACCTGGATCGAGGCGATCTCGTCCACCGAACCCACCAGCCGCTGGTTCAGCAGATAGCCCAGCACCAGCCATTCGGGGTGGGCGCCCAGCGTCATCAGCGTGACCAGCTCGCGCTTGTCCACATAGACGGTCAGGTCGCGTTCGGCGGGGATCGACACCTCGCTGCGCACGCCGAACTCGTTGATCACCTCGACCGAACGGGTCAGCGGGGCCTGGGCGTTCGAGAGTTGCGGCAGCGCCGCCGGGGCAGTGGTCTTCGTCATGGGGGTGAGAGTATCGCCAGACAGACAGCAAAAAAGGCCCCGGGGGGCCTTTTCTGCGAGGGGCACAGGAAGATCAGCTCTTCTTGGCCGGGGCTGCAGCCGGGGCGGCGGGTGCGGCCGGCGCAGCAGCGGCGGCCGGTGCAGCCGGCGCCGGGGTGTACACGAACGGGCCCGGGTCCACACAGGCGGGGGCGCCCGGCGTGGCCGCCTTGCCCTGGCCGGCGGTGGTCTTGAAGTGGTTGGCCGCTGCCTTGTCCATGGACTTGCACAGCTGGAAGGCCGCGACCTTGTTGCCGTGGGCCGTCTTGGCGGCGGCTTCGGCCGCCTTGGCCTTGGCTTCGTCGGTCAGCACCGGGGCCGGCAGCTTGGCGAAAGCGGCCGTCGACACCAGCAGGGAGAGCAGAAGAATGCTGCGTTTCATGTGAGTCGTCTCCGAAGATCAGGCTTTGGCGGGCTGGGCCGCATCGGCGGCCGCCTTGGCGGTGCGCTGTGCGGGAATCTTGCCGGCCTTGATGTCGTTGTACCAGAGCTCGTGGTGTTCCTTGGCCCAGGTCTCGTCCACATAGCCGGTCTTCATGGCCTTGTAGGCTCCGGACATGCCGACCGTGCCCATGTAGATGTGACCCATGAACATGGCCATCATCAGCACCGTGGCGACACCGTGGAACATGTGGGCGATCTGCATGTTGGCGCGGGTGTACTCGACGCCCGGGACGATCTTGTCCAGGAACACGCCCGAGGCCACCACGATGATGCCCAGGAAGAACACGCCACCCCAGAACACCACCTTCTCGCCGGCGTTGAAGCGGTGCGAAGGCACCTCTTCCTTGCCGAACAGGCCACCCGCCTTCAGCACCCACTGAACGTCTTCCTTGGAAGGCCAGTTGTCTTTCAGGAAAGTGAAGAACACCACGGCCAGCGACACGGCGAACACCGGGCCCACAAAGTTGTGGACGTTCTTCAGCGCGTAGGTCAGCCAGCCGAACAGGGTCGAGCCCATGACCGGCAGCAGGAAGAACTTGCCGAACGCCATGACGATGCCGGAGATGGCCAGCACCACGAAGGCGATGGCATTCACCCAGTGAGCGGCGCGTTCCACGTAGGTGAAGCGCTCGATCACGCGGCCGGTTTCCTTGCCATGCAGCTGGATGGTGCCCTTGCCGAAATAGAACAGCGCGAGCGCCACGCCGGCAATCAGCAGCAGCGAGCCGCCGTAAGGAATGATCCAGTTGTTGCGCACCTGGCGCCAGGCTTCACCGGCGGTGGTGAAGGCCGAACCCGGGTACTGCACGAAACCCTGCACCAGGTTGCCGTACTCGAGGTAGGGCAGGCTGGTGGTGCCGGTCACGCCGCCCTGGCCGACATCGCGCCACATGGGTGCGTTGTTGCCCGGTTGCACCTGCTTGCGCTCGGCGTTGGTCTGGTTGGCGTAGTTGGGGTCCTTGTCGGCGTCGGGGGCGATCTCGAAGATGTTCGCACCCTTGATGCCGCCCTGCTGAGCCGGCGCCGGCGCCGCTGCGGGTGCAGCGTCGGCCGGTTCCACCTTCAGCGTCTGAGCCGATGCACCGCCCGCGCCGATCAACAGCGCAGACGCCACCAGCAGGGACCGCCAGAGGGAGGTCATGGAGATGGGCATGGGGCTACCTTACTTGGGCTGGGCGCCGACGCGCACGTAGTCGTTCTGGCCGTACTGGGCGCGGCTCTTGAGCTGCTGTTCCCAGCTGGTCTTGTCGCCGGTGGTCCAGCCGCCCTGGGCGTACTGGCTCTTGCCGACGCCGGTGTACGGCGCGCCGTCCTGCTTGACGCCGGAGCCGGAGATCTCCTGCGGCGCATCGCCGCAGGCGGCCAGGGACAGCAGGGCAACCAGCGCTGCGGAGGTGAGGGTCAGGCGCTTGATCACGATTTCTGTCCTTGTGCGGTGCCGTAAGCGGTGCCCCAGCCCCAGACCTCGGCACCCTTGCCACGGGTCAGGACGCGGGTGCGGAAGATGTCGGCCACGACGTCGCCGTCACCGGCGAGCAGTGCCTTGGTCGAGCACATCTCGGCGCAGGCGGGCAGCTTGCCTTCGGCCAGGCGGTTGCGACCGTACTTCTCGAACTCGGTCTGGCTGCCATGGGCCTCGGGGCCGCCGGCGCAGAAGGTGCACTTGTCCATCTTGCCGCGCACACCGAAGGTGCCTTGCGACGGGAACTGGGGTGCGCCGAACGGGCAGGCGTACGAGCAGTAGCCGCAGCCGATGCACACATCCTTGTCGTGCAGCACCACGCCTTCGTCGGTGCGGTAGAAGCAGTTCACCGGGCAGACGGCCATGCAGGGTGCGTCGCTGCAGTGCATGCAGGCCACCGAGATGGACTTCTCGCCGGGGACGCCGTCGTTCAGGGTGATGACCCGGCGGCGGTTCACGCCCCAGGGCACTTCGTGCTCGTTCTTGCAGGCGGTGACGCAGCCGTTGCACTCGATGCAGCGCTCGGCGTCACAGATGAATTTCATTCGTGCCATGTTGTTCTCCTGTTGCAGTGGGCCGGCCGCTTACGCGCGCTCCACATTGCAGATCGTGGTCTTGGTTTCCTGCATCATCGTCACGATGTCGTAGCCGTAGGTGGTGGCCGTGTTGACGGCTTCGCCGCGCACCACGGGGAAGGCGCCGTCCGGGTAGTAGGGCTTCATGTCCTCACCCTGCCAGCGACCCGAGAAGTGGAACGGCAGGAACACGGTGTCGGCACCGACCCGCTCGGTCACCAGGGCCTGCACGTTGATGCGGGCACCGGTCGGGGTGGTCACCCACACGCGCTCGCCGTTGCGGATGCCGCGGGCGGTGGCTGCTGCCGGGTTGATCTCGACGAACATCTCCTGCTGCAGTTCGGCCAGCCACGGGTTGGAGCGGGTCTCCTCGCCACCGCCCTCGTACTCGACCAGGCGGCCCGAGGTCATGATCAGCGGGAATTTCTCGTGCATCTTCTCCTCGACGTTCTTCGCCTGCAGCGACTTGTAGAGGATGGGCAGGCGCCAGCGGGTCTTCTGGTCGTCGTGGCTGGGGTACTTGGCGATCAGGTCCGGGCGGGTGCCGTAGACCGGCTCGCGGTGCTGCGGGATCGCATCAGGGAAGTTCCACACCACGGCACGGGCCTTGGCGTTGCCGAACGGGTGGCAGCCGTGCTTCATGGCCACACGGATGATCGCGCCGGTCGGGTCGGTCTTCCAGTTCTTGCCCTCGGCCGCCTTCTGCTCGGCTTCCGACAGGTCAGCCCACCAGCCCAGCTTCTTCAGCAGGACGTGGTCGAACTCCGGGTAGCCGGTGGTGATCTCGGCACCCACCGAGTGCGAGCCGTCCTCGGCCAGCAGGCTGGCGCCGTTGCGCTCCACACCGAAGTTGGCCCGGAAGTTGCCGCCGCCTTCCATGACGTGCTTGGAGGTGTCGTACAGGTTGGGCGAGCCGGGGTGCTTGAGTTCCGGGGTGCCGTAGCAGGGCCAGGGCAGACCGAAGTAGTCACCGGACATGTCGTAGCCGGTCTCCTTGTCGACCACCTTGCCCTTGGCCTTGAGGGTCTTGACGTCGAAGGCGCCCATGTTGCGCATGTGGGCCTTCAGACGCTCCGGGCTCTGGCCGGTGTAGCCGATGGTCCAGACCGACTTGTTGATCTCGCGGAGGATGTCTTCCACCTCCGGCTCGTCCATGCCGCCCTTGCCCTTGACCAGCTTGGTGTTCTTCACCAGTTCCTGGTCGAAGCCGAGCTTCTGGGCCAGCTGGTACATGATCATGTGGTCGGTGCGGCTCTCCCACAGAGGCTCGATCACCTGCTCGCGCCACTGGATGGAGCGGTTGGAGGCGGTGCACGAACCGCTGGTCTCGAACTGGGTGGCTGCGGGCAGCAGGTACACCTCGCGGTTCGGGTTCAGGTCTTCGGCCTTGCCGGGCATGGCGGCCATGGAGGCGGTGGCCGACGGGTACGGATCGATCACGACCAGCAGGTCGAGCTTGTCCATGGCGCGCTTCATCTCCAGACCGCGGGTCTGGGAGTTGGGCGCATGGCCCCAGAAGAACACGCCGCGCAGGTTCGGGCCCTGGTCGATCAGCTCATTGTTTTCCAGCACGCCGTCGATCCAGCGGGAGACGGTGATGCCAGGCTTCTCCATCGTGCCTTCGGCGTACTGCTTCTTGATCCACTCATAGTCGACGCCCCAGGTGGCAGCGAAGTGCTTCCACGAGCCAGCGGCCAGGCCGTAGTAGCCGGGCAGCGAGTCGGGGTTCGGGCCGACGTCGGTTGCGCCCTGCACGTTGTCGTGACCACGGAAGATGTTGGTGCCGCCGCCGCTGACGCCGACGTTGCCCAGGGCCAGCTGCACGATGCACGATGCGCGGACCATGGCGTTGCCGATGGTGTGCTGGGTCTGGCCCATGCACCACACGATGGTGGCCGGCTTGGCTTCGGCCATCATCTTGGCCACCTTGAACATCTGCTCTTCCTTGACGCCGCAGGCCTCTTCCACGGCAGCCGGGGTCCACTTGGCCAGGACTTCCTTCTTGATGTCCTCCATGCCGTAGACACGGTCGTTGATGTACTTCTTGTCTTCCCAGCCGTTCTTGAAGACGTGGTACAGCAGGCCGAACAGGAACGGGATGTCGGAGCCAGAGCGGATGCGCACGTACTCGTCGGCCTTGGCGGCGGTGCGGGTGAAGCGCGGATCGACCACGATCATCTTGCAGCCGTTTTCCTTGGCATGCAGCATGTGCAGCATCGACACCGGGTGGGCTTCAGCGGCGTTGGAGCCGATGTACAACGCGCACTTGCTGTTCTGCATGTCGTTGTACGAGTTGGTCATGGCACCGTAACCCCAGGTGTTGGCAACGCCGGCCACCGTGGTGGAGTGGCAGATGCGGGCCTGGTGGTCGCAGTTGTTGGTGCCCCAGAAGCTGACGAACTTGCGCAGCAGGTAGGCCTGCTCGTTGTTGTGCTTGGACGAGCCGATGAAGTAGACCGAGTCCGGGCCGCTGGCTTCGCGCAGGGCCTTCATCTTGGCAACGATGCCGTTGTAGGCCTCGTCCCAGCTGATGCGCTGGTACTTGCCGTTGACCAGCTTCATGGGGTAGCGCAGGCGGTACTCGCCGTGACCGTGCTCACGCAGGGCAGCGCCCTTGGCGCAGTGGGCGCCGAGGTTGATCGGCGAATCGAACACGGCTTCCTGGCGGACCCAAACGCCGTTCTCGACGATGGCGTCGGTGGCGCAGCCGACCGAGCAGTGGGTGCAGACGGTGCGGCGCACCTCGATCTTGCCGGTGCCATCGATCGACTTGCCGCCGGCGGCGTGCGACTTCTTCACCAGGGTCAGCTGGGTGGCGGCGAGACCCACGCCCACGCCCAGGCCCGAGCGGCGCAGGAAGGCGCGGCGGTCCATGGTGGGCAGGGCGGACGACAGACCGCGCTTGAGGTTGTGCACAAAGGTGGAATGCACGTGGGAAACGTGACCACCCGCAGAGGAATTCTTTTTGGTCAGCAGCATTTTCATGCCTCCTGATGGGCTGTCATGGCGGCGGCCGAAGCGGCGTTCATGTCAGCGGATGCGGTTCGTGGGGACGGAAAAAACGGGGGACCTGCCGGCGCGGCCGGTCAGATGCGGGTGGTCTGGTAATACTGCTTGACGTGGGCCGTCAGGCTGTAACCGCCGCCCTTGGTGGGCGCGGGCTTGGCTTCGGCGGCAGGCGCCGCCTCTTCGGTCACGCGGGGCAGCACGGTGGCTGCAGCGGCCAGGGCTCCGACGGTGGTGGCGCCGGCGAACAGGGTGCGGCGGCTCAGGCGGGAGGTGCCTTCACCGTCGGGGCGGGGGGACTTGGTCATGCATGTCTCCAGGTTGAACTCGAGCACACGCCATCAACATGCGGGTGCCGTGCATAGGGCGGGAATCTACCGCCCGCACGAACGGCGCGCAACCGAACTGTCCCGTATCGGGACGGTGTCCCGCGCGTGACCTGCCCCGCCGGCCACCATGCCCCGACAGCCCCCGCCACCCGGGTCCCGCGCATAGCCAGAATCGTGCCAGGAAGCCCTGGCTGCGCCACCGAACGAAGGTGTAAGGCCAGCGTTCACACTTTGCGCTGTCAACCCCCGATCGACGACTCCCGGGCCAGAGGAAAGATGACAGACTGTCACATTCGATGCGACAACTTGTCGCACCGTCATTGCCCGGCATGGGCCCGCGCCAGCGTCGGATTTGCGCCAATTCCCGAGCAATTTTGTGGGTCTCGTTCGTAGAATCGCGCCCCGTGAACCCCTCCCCCCTGCCCCACCCGCACGACCGACAGCTCGAAGGTTGGCCCGACTGGTCGATCCTCGTGGTGGACGACGAGCCGGGCATGTTGAGCTTTCTGGTCAAGACACTGGCGCCGCGCTGCCACTTCGTGATGAATGCCAGCACCGCCGAAGATGGCGCCCAGTGGCTGCGTGGCCACCATGTCGACCTGATCATTCTGGACATCTCGCTGCCCGGCAAGAACGGCGTCACCTGGCTCAAGGAGCTGCGGGAACACGGCTACACCGGGGAGGTGATCCTGATCACCGCCTTCGCCGATCTGGACACCGCCATCGAGGCGCTGCGGGCAGGCGCGTCCGATTTCATCCTCAAGCCGTTCAGGGTGCCGCAGATCCTGAATGCGGTGAAGCAGTGCCACGAACGCGCCAAGCTCAAGCGCGAGAACTTCGTGCTGCGCCGGGCCGTGGCCCACAGCCCGGGGCAGGGCCCGGGACTGATCGGCGGGTCGGACCGCATGCAGCGGCTGCGCGCCTGGATCGACCGGGTGGCGGTGGTGGACAGCACCGTGCTGCTGCAGGGCGAGTCCGGCACCGGCAAGGAGCTGGTGGCGCGCGAACTGCACGGCCGCAGTGCCCGGGCCAGCGGGCCGTTCGTGCCGGTGAACTGCGCCAGCGTGTCGCCCGACCTGATCGAGAGCGAGCTGTTCGGCCATGCCAAGGGGGCCTTCACCGGCGCGGCCCGGGCCCGCGACGGACTGTTCCATTACGCGCAGGGCGGCACCCTGTTCCTGGACGAGGTGGCCGAGCTGCCGCTGTCCATCCAGGCCACGCTGCTGCGCGCCATCGAAGACCTCAAGATCCGCCCGGTGGGCAGCGAACAGCTGGTGCCGCTGAACCTGCGGGTGGTCGCCGCCACCAACCGGCAGCTGCAGGACGAGGTGGCCGCCGGACGTTTCCGCAAGGACCTCTACTTCCGCCTGCAGGTCATGGACCTGGCCCTGCCGCCGCTGCGCGACCACAAGGACGACATCCCCGAGCTGGTGGCGCATTTCAATGCGCTGCTGGCGCCGACGCTGGGCGTCGATCCGCTGCAGGTCAGCCCCGAGGAAATGGCCTTCCTGCAGCAGTACGACTGGCCCGGCAATGTGCGCGAGCTGCGCAACCTGATCGAGCGTTCGCTGATCCTGGGCTCGCTGAACGTCTCGGCCCTGTACCCGGGGCAACCACCCGCCAGCCCGCGCCAGGTGACCGACCTGCACACCCTGGAGAAGCTGCACATCCAGTCGGTGCTGGACTCGGTCCAGGGCGACAAGACGCGCGCAGCCGAGCTGCTGGGCGTGTCGCGCCGCACGCTGGAACGCCGCGTGGCCGAATGGGGATCGGCATGAAGACCGCATGCGCGGCGCGCGCATGAGCCCGTTGCGGACGCCCGGCTGGCTAGCCGGGTCGGTGCGCAACAAGCTGCTGGCCATGGCGCTGCTGCCGCTGCTGGTGGCCTTTCCGCTGCTGGTGCTGGTGCTGCTGGCCTGGAGCAACACCGCCTACGACCGGCTGCTCATCACCAAGGTGCGCAGCGATCTGGCGGTGGCCAACGGCTACTTCCAGCAGGTGCTGGCCGAGGTGGGGTCGGGCACCCGGGGCGTGGCCGGCTCCAGGGCCCTGTCCGATGTGCTGCGCCTGTCCGGGCCCGGCCAGCGGCGCGCCCTGGAACAGCAGCTGGCGGTCGACCGGGAGCTGTTGCAGCTGGACTTCCTGGCGCTCTACGACGCCGACGGCCGCCCGCTGGCGCGCGCCCTGCCCGCCGGCCTGAGCAGCGCCGACGCCGACACCCTGCAGGCCGCCATGCCGGCCACCGTGCAGGCCGCGGTCGACCGCAGCGGCAGCCTGAAACAGGCCCGCCTGCTGGTGCTGGAAGCGCTGGAGCTGCAGGCCCTGGCCCCCCACCTGCTGCAGCAGGTCAACATTCCGCTGGTGCCGACCCGCAACGCCGCACCGACCGCGCGCGACACCGAGACCCGGGCCATGGTGGTGCTCTCGGCCCTGCCGGTGCGCGACGCCCAGGGCCGCACCGTGGCGCTGCTGGCCGGTGGCCTGCTGCTGAACCAGAACCTGGACTTCATCGACCACATCAACCGCATCGTCTACCCGGAAGACGCCCTGCCCTTCGACAGCCGAGGCACCGCCACGCTGTTCCTGGACGATGTGCGCATCACCACCAATGTGCGGCTGTTCCAGGACCAGCGCGCCATCGGCACCCGGGTCTCGCAGACGGTGCGCGACACCGTGCTGGCCGAAGGCCGCACCTGGCTGGACCGGGCCTTCGTGGTGAACGACTGGTATGTGTCGGCCTACGACCCGCTGACCGACGCCCAGGGCCGGCGCATCGGCATGCTTTATGTGGGCTTCACCGAAGCGCCCTTCACGCTGCTGCGCTACGCCATGCTGGGCGTGATCGGGCTGATCTTCCTGGGCGTGATGGCCATGTCGGCCTGGTTCTCGCTGCGCTGGGCGCGCAGCATCTTCCAGCCGGTGGAGCAGATGAACCGCACCATGCAGCACATCGAGGACGGGCAGGCCGGCGCGCGGGTGGGGCCGCTGGCGGCGCGCGACGAACTCGGTGCGCTGGCCGGGCACCTGGATCAACTGCTGGACGCCATCGAAGACAAGACCGCCGCCCTGCAGCGCTGGGCCGACGAACTGGACCGCAAGGTGGCCGAACGCACCCGGGAACTGCAGGCCAGCAATGCCTCGCTGCAACTCGCCCAGGCACAGCTGGTCAAGAGCGAGAAGCTGGCGGCCATCGGCCAGCTCACGGCCAGCATCGCGCACGAGATCAACAACCCGATTGCGGTGATGCAGGGCAACCTCGACTTGATGCGGGAAACCCTGGGCCCGCAGGCCGATGCCGTGAAGGACGAACTCGCCCTGCTCGACCAGCAGGTGGAGCGCATGCGCATCATCGTGACGCAGCTGCTGCAGTACGCGCGGCCGACCGAATTCGGCGGCTATGTGAGTGCGCTCGACCTGAACCGCACCGTGGCCGATTGCCTGGTGCTGGTGGCCCACCTGCTGTCGCAGACCCGCATCACGGTGGAGCGCGACCTGCAGGCCACGAAACCGGTCGGCATGAACCGGCAGGAGCTGCAGCAGGTGGTGATCAACCTGCTGATCAATGCCATTCAGGCCATGCCCGAGGGCGGCACGCTCACGCTGGTGACGCAGGACCAGGAGGATGGCTCGGGTGCCCGCCTGTGGATCAAGGACCAGGGGCCAGGCCTGCCGGCTGCGGCACGCGAGCGCCTGTTCCGCCCGTTCTTCACCACCAAGAACGACGGCAACGGGCTGGGGCTGTGGATCAGCCAGGGACTGGTGGAGCGCTACGGCGGCCACATCGAGGCCGGCAACCGCGACGACGGCCCCGGCGCCTGGTTCTGTGTGCAGCTGCTCACCGAACCGGTGACCGCAGCCCCGGTCGACACCGGCAACGGCCGCCCCGGGCTGCTGGATGCCTGAGGGCCTCAGGCCATCATGTCGAAGCCCTGGGCCTCCACGCCGACGAAGGCCTGCGTGAACGCCGCCACGGCCGCATAGAAGCGGGCCGCCGGGTGGGCGGTGATGGCCTCGCACATGGCCGGCAGCCAGCTCTGCACATGGGCAGCAAAGAACTTCTGCTGCTGGGTCAGGTTGGCCACCTCGACATCGTCGCCGGCGATCAGGTAACGCATGACCTCGAAGATGTAGGACACATGGTCCTCGGTCTCGGGCATGGTCTCGTCGCGGGCCAGGCCCAGGGTGGCCAGGTCGGAGCGCAGCTGGGCCAGCGGTTTCTCGTTCAGGAAGCCGGCGATGTGGTGCGACGCGAACAGGAAGATCTCGGGCTTGCCCACGCCACCGAACAACCGGTCGAACTCGTCGGCCACCTGGGCATCGGTCATGTCGCGGGCGGCGGCCACCACGGCGCGCCACGGCTCCTCCAGGAACCCGCCGGCGGCCGGCGCCTCGGTCACGGCGACCCGCAGCTGGCCCAGCAGCTCGGGCGCGGGCGGGGCGTAGTACAGCGCAGCCAGCAGGCCATAGACCTCGGCGCGGGCGGTTTCCTCGTCGAGCGAGGAGGACACGGGAATGCGTTCCATCATGGCGGCGGTCTCAGAGATCGGTGATGCGGGTCTCGCCCGGGTTGGTGTAGAGGTCGACCACGCGGCAGTCGCTGCACATCTTCAGGCGCTCGGCGGCCTCGCCCTGGAACATGGCATGGCCGGAGAGCTTCTCCAGCATGTTCTCGATGCCTTTCAGGGTGCCGAACGGCTTGCTGCAGCGGATGCAGCGGAAGGGCTCGGCCTCGTTGAGCACGCGCAGCTGCTTGCGCTGCTCGGTCAGCAGCAGTCGCGGCTGCAGGGTGATGGCGTCTTCCGGGCAGGTGGTGGCGCACAGGCCGCACTGCACGCAGTTCTTCTCGATGAAGCGCAGCTGCGGGCGTTCGGCGTTGTCCTGCAGCGCGCTGGCCGGGCAGGCGCTGACGCAGCTCAGGCACAGGGTGCAGCGGTCGCGGTCGATGGCCACGGCGCCGAACAACGAGGGCGCCGGCAGCGCAATGGCCTCGGCCCGCTGGCCGTGGGCCGCGCTGTCCTGCAGCAGGTGGTCCAGCGCGAGTTCGATGGTGGCGCGCTTCTCGGCCTGCACCGCATAGCTGGCGCGGCGTTTCACGCCTTGGGCCTTGGGCACGGCGAGCTGGCTGTCCAGTTCGGCCGCGGTGCGGGCCTCGATCAGGCGGAAGTGGGTGCCGGTGTAACCCAGGCCGTTCACGATGGACTGGGCCAGCGCCATCTGCTCCTGCAGGGCCTGGCGGTACTGGGGCGCTTCCTCGTCGGTCATGAGCACCCAGACCTGCGGGGCGCCATAAGCGAAGGCGGTCAGCCACAGGTCCAGGCCGGCCGAGGCGGTGTGCCACAGCGGCAGCGGGATCACGCGCGCCGGCACACCCCGCACCCGCTTCGGGTCGAGCTGGGCGGCGCGGCCGAGTTCGTCGATCAGCGCAGCACCCGCTTCACGGCTGTGCAGCAGCAGGGCGGCGTCGGTGCCGCCGGCCTTGGCATAAGTGGCCAGAACGGTGCGCAGGCGCACGCCCACCTCGCTGGCACGCGGGTAGGCATAGGTCAGGGCGCCGGTGGGGCACACGGTGGTGCAGGCACCGCAACCCACGCAGAGGTTGGGGTTGACCACGATCTGCTGACGGTCCACCTGGCTGCTGATGGCCAGGGCCGAGCACACCTGCACACAGGCATCGCAGCCCACCGTCTCGTTGCGGCCGTGGGCACAGATCTTCTGCTTGTAGGTGAAGAACTTGGGTTTCTCGAATTCGCCCACCAGATCGCGCAGGCGGGCGATGGTCTGCAGGCCCTGCTCGTTGTTCAGACCGCCGGGGCGGTGGAAGTAGCCCTGGGGGTGCGCATGCTGGCTGAAGGCCGGGTCGTCGCGCAGGTCGAGCACGATGTCGAAGGTGTCGGAATGGGGCACCGGCTCGCGCTGGAAGTCGATGGCGCCCACCGCCTCGCAGGCTTTCACGCAAGCGCGGTGCGAGCTGCAGCGCGACAGGTCGATCTGGTAGTCCAGGCCGATGGCGCCTTCGGGGCAGGCGGCCACGCAGGCGTTGCAGCGGGTGCAGAGGTCAAGGTCAATCGGGTTGCCGGTGGTCCATTCCACCTGGAAGGCGCCCAGCCAGCCCTGGATGGCCGACAGCTCGCCGCCCAGCACCGGGAAGCGGCGCTCCTGCTGGCCACGGCCGCCGGTGGCCAGGATGGTCACGTCCAGCACATCGCCGACCACGGCGCCGATGCGCTCCGCCTGCTCCAGCGGGCCGACGATCAGCAGGCGACCGCTGCTGCGGTAGGTGACGGTGGGCACCGGCTCCGGGTCGGGCAGGCGCGCGGCGGCCAGCAGGGCCGCCATCTTGGGGGTGGCGTCGCGGGCCTCGCGGCTCCAGCCACCGGTCTCGCGGATGTTGACGAAGCGGATCGGCCGCACATCCAGCGACACCGCGCCCTCGGTCTGCTCGGCCAGCTCGGTGAACAGGCGGCTTTCCTGGGTGCAGGCCACCACCAGCTCCTCGCTGCTGCGGCTGGCCCGCTGGAAGGCCGGCGCGTCGCGCCGGCACAGCGTGGTGTGGACGGTCAGGTCTTCATCCAGCGCCTGGCCCAGAACGCTCGCGTTCAGGGGCATGGTCTGGTTGCAGTTGCAGATCAGCGTGGTCATCGTGGGGTGGGGGCAGTTCGGCGGCCGGAGGCTCGCCGGTGTTCGCAGCGGTGGTTCCGCCGTCGGGGGGGTTGTCGTCTTGCGGTGCGGCCGCCACCGGCTCGGCCGGCGCTGCGGCGGCCGGGGCTTCCTGAGCCTTTGCGGCAGCGGCCTTCTTTTCGGCCGGATCCTCGACCAGCTTGAGGAACTGGGCGCCGACCATGCGGGCCATGTCGGCCGCCGACAGCGGGCTGGGCTTGGAGTAGTCGTCGATGTAGATGTCCAGGCCGTCCATCACGTTGAAGTGTGGATCGGCGAACAGCTTCTTCACGGCGGCGTTGCGCACCTCGGGCGAAACGTCGCGCGCCACGAAGCGGCTGAAGTCGGCCTCGGGGGTGAGCTGCGCCACATCGTCCAGCGAGGGCGGCGGCGGGCGGTCTTCGGTCGGGGCGGCCTGGGCGGGCGCAGCCGGCGTGGTGGCGGGCGGCACCACAGCAGCCGGCGCGGCGGCTGCTGCGGGCCGGACCGCCGGTGCCGGCTCGGGGCGGGCGGCGGGCAGCGGTGGATCGGCCGGCAGCGGCTCGCCGGTGCGCACCTGCTGCTTGCGCCGGGACCAGCGCGAGAAAAAGTTGTCGTCCTCGGCCATGTCAGGCTCCGGGGTGGCCGCCGCCACGGATCTTTTCGGTGCTCACCCGCACCGGCTGGCCGAACCGGTCGGTCAGCGGGCGGAAGCTGTCGGGGCGTTTGCGTTTTTTCGGTTCGGGCTGGTAGGTGGCGTCGACGAAGCTGCGCAGCCAGTCCACCACCTCGTCCGGGGCCGGCACCTGGTCGACCCGCTCCTGGGCGTCGAGCCAGCGGCCGGCCTCGTGGTAGCTCAGGGTCACGATCTGCGGCACCGCCATCGGCTCGCCGTCGAGCAGCCGCTCTTCGTCGATCCGCCAGAACACCCAGAAGCAGGGGTTAGGAGAGTGCAGGTTGAGGTAGTAGCCCTCGCCATCGTCGCGGTAGAGCGTGACCCGATGGCGGGGAAACAGCCAGTGGCTGGCGCCCTCCACGGCGCCCGCCGGGTCGACCGGTTCGACCGCTTCGGGCTCGTGCGCCTCCAGGGGCGGCAGCAAAGCGGTCTCGGCAGGGCTGCTGTGCAGCATCACGTCGGCCAGCACCCAGCGCCAGGGTTGCCAGCGCGCCATCGGGCCCTGCACCGGCTCACGGCGCATGACCACGTCCACCTCGATGGCGGGACGCGAGGCGGTGCTGTTGGGGGTATGGGTGTCTGACATACGAGGGCGACACTGTACGGCATCTGCCCCCGGTCCTGCACCTGTGCCCGGGGTTGACCCCAGGCCGCAGGCGACAGCTCAGTAGGTTTCCAGGTGCAGCCGGCCTTCGCGCCGGAGCGCGGCACCGACCGTCTCCCAGTCCAGACCGGCCCCGGTGGCGATGTCGCGCAGCGCCAGCACCACGCCCTCTTCCATGCTCTTGAGGCCACAGACATAGAAGTGGGTGTCCGGGTCCTTGAGGAGCGCCGCCAGGTCGGCGGCACGCTCGCGCATGGCGTCCTGCACGTACTTGCGGGGTTGCCCGGGTGTACGGCTGAAGGCAAACGTGGTGTCGATGAAGTCCTTGGGCAGGCTCTGCAACGGGCCGAAGTACGGCAGCTCTTCCTGGGTGCGGGCGCCGAAGAACAACATCAACTTGCCCCCTTCGAACTTGCCGGTCTGGCGCAGGCGGCGGCGCCATTCGGTCATGGCCCGCATCGGCGCGCTGCCGGTGCCGGTGCAGATCATGACGATGTGGCTCTTCGGGTGGTTGGGCATCAGGAAGCTGGCGCCGAACGGACCGATCACCTCCACCGTGTCACCGACCTGCAGGTCGCACACGAAGTTGCTGGCCACGCCGCGCACCGGGTTGCCCTGGTGGTCCTGCAGCACCCGCTTGATGGTCAGCGACAGGTTGTTGTGACCCGGGCGCTCCCCGTTGCGCGGGCTGGCAATGCTGTACTGGCGCGCATGGTGCGGCCGGCCGGCGGCGTCGGTCCCCGGCGGGATGATCCCGATGCTCTGCCCTTCCAGCACCGGGAACGGCAAGGCACCGAAGTCCAGCACGATGTGGTGGGTGTCGTAGTCGCCACCGGCGGTCTTGCCCACCTCGGTCACGCGCAGGTTGCCGGTCACCGTGGCCTTGACCGTCTTCTGCGCGGCCTTCGGGCCGTACAGGTTGGTGTAGGCGTGGGCAGCCGACCACGGCGGCACGGTGGCGCCATAGCTGGCGGCCTTGAAGGTGTCGGTGGCGGTGTCGGCCGGCACCTCGGCGGCCGGCGCGGCGTCGGCAGCCACCGCAGGTTCGCCTGCATCAGTGGCGGCGCTGGCCAGCGCCTCGGGCGGCAGCTCGCCCGGGAGCTCGTCCCAGGTCAGTTGCTCCTCGACGCTGTAGGCGCGCACCCGGGGCATCTGCCGCCAGTTGTCGATGGAGCCGGTGGGACACGGCGGCACGCAGGCCATGCAGAGGTTGCACTTGTCGGCATCCACCACATAGTTGCGCGAGTCGTGCGTGATGGCACCCACCGGACAGGTGGCCTCGCAGGTGTTGCACCGGATGCAGATCTCGGGATCGATCAGGTGCTGCTGGATGACAGCGAGTTCGGCGGGTGCGTTCATGGTCAGTTGAAGCGGACGTATTCGAAGTTCACCGGCTGGCGGTTGATGCCCATCACCGGCGGGGCGATCCAGTTGGCGAACTGGCCCGGCTCGACCACACGGCCCATCAGGCTGGCCACGTAGGCGCGGTCTTCCGGGGTCGGCAGCCATTCACCGACCTTGGCCTGCCATTCGGCTTCGCTCACCACACGGCCCTCGGGCGACACCTTCACGCCGGCCAGCGAGCCGATGTTGCGGTGGAACGCCTTGTGCGGCACCGAGAGGCGGTGCGGCAGACCGGCCTTCTCGATCAGCTTGTTCCAGCGCTCCACGCCGCCCACGCTGTCCTTGATGTAGTCGTCGCGCAGCACTTCGTTCAGCGCGTTGAGCATGGGCACTTCGCGCTCGACCAGCTGGCCACCCTGCACTTCCAGGATCTTGTAGGTCTGGCCCTTGAGCACATGGTCGTCCTGGCGCTTGCCCTCTTCGTAACGGCCCTTCAGGCCGGTGCTGTAGAAGGTGGCGGCGTTGCTGGACTGATCGGCACCGAACAGGTCGATGGTCACGCTGAAGTGGAAGTTCAGGTAACGCTGGATGGTCGGCAGGTCGATCACGCCGGCGGCGCGCAGCTTGGCCGGGTCGTCGGTCTTGAGCTCGTTCATCACCTGGCAGGTGCGGTTGATGACGCGGCCCACGCCCGACTCGCCCACGAACATGTGGTGGGCTTCCTCGGTCAGCATGAACTTGGTGGTGCGGGCCAGCGGGTCGAACGCGCTCTCGGCCAGCGCGCACAGCTGGAACTTGCCGTCGCGGTCGGTGAAGTAGGTGAACATGAAGAAGGACAGCCAGTCGGGCGTCTCTTCGTTGAAGGCTTCCAGGATGCGCGGGTTGTCCTGGCTGCCGCTGTTGCGCTGCAGCAGGGCGTCGGCTTCCTCGCGGCCGTCACGGCCGAAGTGCTTGTGCAGCAGGTACACCATGGCCCACAGGTGGCGGCCTTCTTCCACGTTGATCTGGAACAGGTTGCGCAGGTCGTACTGGCTGGGCGCGGTCAGGCCGAGGTGGCGCTGCTGCTCGACCGAAGCCGGCTCGGTGTCGCCCTGGGTCACGATGATGCGGCGCAGGTTGGCGCGGTGTTCGCCGGGCACGTCCTGCCACACGTTCTCGCCCATGTGGTCACCGAAATGGATCTTGCGGTCCTTCTCGGCCGGGTTCATGAAGATGCCCCAGCGGTAGTCGGGCATCTTCACATGGCCGAACTGGGCCCAGCCCTGCGGATCCACGCTGACCGCGGTGCGCAGGTACACATCGAAGCCGTGCGAGCCCTCGGGGCCCATGTCCTTCCACCACTCCAGGTAGTTGGGCTGCCAGTGCTCCAGGGCGCGCTGCAGCGTGCGGTCTTCGGACAGATTGACGTTGTTGGGGATCTTGTCGCTGTAATCGATGGCGGACATCACGGTCTCCTGCGGAACGATCTCTCGGTGGACTGGCTTGAGGTTGCGGCTGGCTCCACCGGGAAACCCACCGCACAACGTGCTGGAATCGAAGCGTTTTACACGCGGTTGAAATCAAAGGCGGCCTTGTCGCCTTTGCCGTAGACCTTGAGGGCACCCTTCTCGCCGACGGCGTTGGGGCGGATGAAGATCCAGTTCTGCCACGCGGTCAGGCGGCCGAAGATGCGGGTCAGCATGTTCTCCTTCTGGGCGAAGCGCAGGTTGGCCTCCAGGCCGGTGAGGGCGTCGGGCGACATGGCGGCACGCTCCTCGATGGCGATGCGCACCTCGTCGGCCCAGTCGATGTCGTCCGGGGCCGAGGTGACCAGGCCCAGGGCCAGGGCGGCATCGGCGTCCAGCGGCTGGCCGACCGCGCGGCGCACCGCCTCCATCGGTTCGGTCTCTTCATAGAACCGGCGCTGCAGGCGGGACTGGCCGTTGACCATGGGCAGGTGGCCGAGGTTCATCTCGCCCAGGGTGATGCGGGGTGCGGTGTCCGGGCTGTCGGGCAGGGCCAGCATGTAGGCGCGGTCGGCGCAGAACGCCAGTTCGGCCAGGCTGCCGGCGAAGCAGGAGCCCTCTTCCACCAGCGCGAACAGGCTGCGCGAGGACACGTCCAGGCGGGCGAAGGTGCGGCGCATCAGACCCAGCACCTCGCGGGCCAGCCAGTGGTCCTGGTGGGCCAGCAGCAGCGCATCGGCGGCCAGCACGGCGGCGGCATCGCCCTCGGTCTTGAGCAGCCAGGTGCCGATGTCGAGCTGGTTGGTGCGCAGGTTCAGGATGGCGTCGTCCAGCTCGCGGGTCATCTGCAGCGGCCACCAGGCCGCGCCCAGGGCCTCGATGCCGGCCATGTCGGCGGGCTGTGCGCCGGTGGGCGCCTTCACGGTCAGGGTGGCGGTGCGCTTGCTGCGGTCGATCGCCACATTCACCCAGGTGTAGGCCAGGCCGTCGGCGCTCTCGGTGCGCTCGACCCGGGGCAGGCTCACGCCCTTGGCGCCGGCCGGGCGGTTGCTCTGCGCGGCCAGGGCCTCGGCCCGCTCGCGCACATGGGCCGCGAACTGCTGCGGCTTGGCAATGGAGTCCACCAGGCGCCACTCCACCGCCTTCTTGCCCCGCACGCCTTCGCTGGTGGTGCAGAAGATGTCGGCCAGGTCGTGGCGCACATGGCGCTTGTCGGTCACGCGGGTCAGGCCGCCGGTGCCGGGCAGCACGCCCAGCAGCGGCACCTCGGGCAGGCTGACCGCGCTGCTGCGGTCGTCCACCAGGACGATCTCGTCGCAGGCCAGGGCCAGCTCGTAACCGCCGCCGGCGCAGGCGCCATTCAGGGCGGCGACGAACTTCAGGCCGTTGTGCTTCGACGAATCCTCGATGCCGTTGCGGGTCTCGTTGGTGAACTTGCAGAAGTTCACCTTCCAGGCATGGCTGGAGAGACCGAGCATGAAGATGTTGGCGCCCGAGCAGAACACGCGGTCCTTCAGGCTGGTGACCACCACGGTGCGCACCTCGGGGTGCTCGAAGCGGATGCGGTTGAGCGCGTCGTGCAGCTCGATGTCGACCCCCAGGTCGTAGCTGTTGAGCTTGAGCTTGTAGCCCGGGCGGATGCCGCCGTCTTCGCTGAAGTCCGCCGCCAGCGTGGCCACGGCACCGTCAAAGCTGAGCTTCCAGTGGCGGTACTGGGACGGGTCGGTGCGGTAGTCGACCGGTGCAAGGCTGTCGGGTGCGTTCATGGGGTCTCCTCGGGCGGATGAAGCCGCCCGACCGACCGGTTCCGGTCGCGAGGCAGCGCGTGACAGGAATAATAGTGCAGGCAGTTTTTTACGTCAATGCACTTTTCTGCATGTTCGGAAAATCACCCGATCAGCGTCCGATCAGCGCGCGAACCTGCTCCACCAGCGCCTCGTGGGCCTCCGGCAGGGTGTAGGCGCTGGTGTTGAAGTGCAGCTCGGCCTTGGAATAAAAGGCCGAGCGGCCCGCAAGGATGCGCTTGAGGTCTTCCATGGCCTCGCGGCTGGCGGCCATGGGGCGCAGGTCGCCCTGCGCCGCCACCCGGCCCATGTGGTCGGTCGGGTCGGCCTGCAGCCAGACGGTGGTGCAGTGGGACAGCATCAGGTTGAAGTTGGCGGCGTCCGACACCAGGCCGCCGGGCGTGGCGATCACCACCTCGGGGTAGATCTGGATGGCCTCCTCCAGTGCGCGGCGTTCGTAGCGGCGGTATGCCGGCGTGCCGTAGAGCGCATGGATTTCCTCGATGCTGCAGCCGGCGAACTTCTCGATCTCCCGACTCAATTCGATGAAGGCAAAGCCCAGCTCGTCGGCCAGCCGCTGCCCGAGTGTGGACTTGCCGGCCCCGCGCAGGCCGATCAGCGCGATCCGGGTGCGCCGGCCGGCCTCGGTGCTGTCGGCGCCGCCCAGCGCGCCGGCCACCGCCACCCGGGCGCGGCGCAGGGCGGCCTCGTCCTGGCCGGAGAGCAGTTCGCGGATCAGCAGCCATTCCGGCGAGCTGGTGCTCACATCGCCGATCAGTTCGGCCAACGGGCACTGCAGGGCATCGGCCACCTGCAGCAGCACCAGGATCGACGCGTTGCCGGTGCCGTACTCCAGGTTGGCCAGGTGGCGCTCGGACACATCGGCCGCCAGGGCCACGGCCTTGCGGGTCATGCCGCGCCGCGAGCGCAGGGTGCGCACGCGTTCGCCGAGCGCCACCAGAAAGGGGTGGCGCGGCTCTTCGTGGCCGGCGGCGGGTGGTGTCTCGGCGGCAGCGGTGGAGGGGACGGAAGGGGTGTCCATGGCGGAGGCCTGGGCGTTCGGGAAAACCCTGTGTGTCGGTACGCTCGACAAGACATGCACTTTAATGCACATTAGCCGAGCTGCAAGATAGTGCAGTTATAGCGCCATTCACGCCCTTTCGGCCCCCGGGCCCTTTCAAGCACCGTTTCACGAGCCGCTTCATGTCCTCCATGCCTTCCCCCACCGCCCTGCTGCCCAACCATGTCGAGGGCCGCTGGCAGACCGGTACCGGCCCCGGAGCACCGCTGTTCGACCCGGTGCTCGGCACCGAACTGGCCCGGGTGAGCAGCGCCGGCCTGGACCTGCCGGCCGCCTTTGCCTTTGCGCGCGAACAGGGTGGCCGTGCCCTGCGGGCCCTCGGCTACCGCGAGCGGGCCGCCCTGCTGACCTCCGTGGTCAACGTGCTGCAGGCCCACAAGGACGACTACTACGCGATGGCCACCGCCAATTCCGGCACCGTCACCCGCGATTCCGCGGTGGACATCGACGGCGGCATCTTCACCCTCTCTACCTATGCCCGGCTGGGCGAGCGCCTGGGTGACGCCCGCTGCCTGCTCGATGGCGAGCGCATCCGGCTCGGCAAGGACCCGCTGTTCCAGAGCCAGCACATCCTCACCCCCACGCCGGGCGTGGCGCTGTTCATCAATGCCTTCAACTTCCCGAGCTGGGGCCTGTGGGAGAAGGCCGCGCCCGCCCTGCTCTCGGGCGTGCCGGTGATCGTCAAGCCGGCCACCGCCACCGCCTGGCTGACCCAGCGCATGGTGCAGGACGTGGTGGATGCCGGCGTGCTGCCGCCCGGCGCGCTGTCGGTGGTGTGCGGATCGTCCGCCGGGCTGATGGACTGCCTGCAGCCGTTCGACGTGGTTTCCTTCACCGGCTCGGCCGAGACCGCCCGCATCATCCGCAGCCACCCGGCCGTGGCCGAACGCTCGGTGCGCTGCAACATCGAGGCCGACAGCCTGAACAGCGCCCTGCTCGACCCGGCTGCGGAGGAAGGCAGCGACGCCTTCAACCTGCTGGTGACCGAGGTGGTGCGGGAAATGACGGTCAAGAGCGGCCAGAAATGCACCGCCATCCGCCGCATCTTCGTGCCGCGCCCGCTGTTCGACGCCGCCGCCCGGGCCATCGCGGCCAAGCTGGCCAAGGTGACGGTGGGCAACCCCCGCCATGAAGCGGTCCGCATGGGCTCGCTGGTGAGCCGCGAACAGTTCGACAACGTGCAGGCCGGCCTGGCGCAGCTCAAGACCGAAGCCACCGTGCTGTTCGACGGCAGCAGCGTGCCGCTGTTGGACGCCGACCCGGCTGTGGCCGCCTGCGTGGCACCCACCCTGCTGGGCTGCACCGAACCCGCCACAGCCGATGTGCTGCACCGCGTGGAGGTGTTCGGCCCGGTGGCCACCCTGATGGCCTACGACGACGAAGCCCAGGCCATCGAGCTGATTGCACGCGGCGAAGGCTCGCTGGTGTGCTCGGTCTACAGCGCCGACCCGGCCTTCATCGCGCGCGCATCGCTGGCGCTGGCGCCGCTGCACGGCCGGGTGCATGCCATCTCGCCGGACGTGGCCAGCCTGCATACCGGCCACGGCAACGTGATGCCGCAGTCCCTGCACGGCGGCCCCGGCCGCGCGGGTGGCGGAGAAGAACTGGGCGGGCTGCGCGCGCTGGGCTTCTACCACCGCCGCAGCGCGGTGCAGGCCAGCACGGCCGCCCTTGACGCCCTGGCCAGCAGCGGCCACGCTTTCCAGCCCTGAGGAGACACCACCATGAGCGCCACCCCCGTCACCGCGCCGCCCGCCCGATTCAACTTTGCCCGGCACCTGATCGAGCTCAACGCCGGTCGGGCCGGCAAGACCGCCCTGATCGACGACCAGGGCCAGCTCAGCTACGGCGAGCTGGCCGGGCAGGTGCAACGGTTCGCCGGCGGGCTGGCCGCGCTGGGTCTGCGGCGCGAGGAACGGGTGCTGCTGCTGGCGCACGACAGCAGCGACTGGGTGGTGGCCTTCCTGGGCTGCCTGCACGCCGGCGTGGTGCCGGTGGCGGTGAACACCCTGCTCACCGCCAAGGACTACGCCTACATGCTGGCCGACAGCCGGGCCCAGGCCGCCATCGTCTCCGGCGCCCTGCTGCCCACACTGCAGACCGCCATGGCCGACGGCCCGGCACCCGCCCACCTGATCGTCTCGCGCGGCACCGACCTGCCGCCCGGCGCGCACGACTTTGCCGCGCTGGTGGCCGGCAGTGCGCCCGCCGAAGCGGCCGACACCCACGGCGAGGAACCGGCCTTCTGGCTGTACTCCAGCGGTTCCACCGGCGCGCCCAAGGGCACGGTGCACACCCAGACCAACCTGTACTGGACCGCCGAGCTGTATGGCCGCGCGGTGCTGGGCATGACCGAGTCCGACGTGGTCTTTTCGGCCGCCAAGCTCTTCTTTGCCTACGGGCTGGGCAATGCGCTGAGCTTTCCGCTGAGCGTGGGCGCCACCGTGCTGCTGATGGCCGAACGCGCCACGCCGCAGGCGGTGTTCCGGCGCTTCACCGAACAGAAGCCCACCCTCTTCTGCGGCGCGCCCACCGGTTACGGCGGCATGCTGGCCAGCCCGGACCTGCCGCCGCGCTCGGCGGTGGCGCTGCGGCTGTGTTCCTCGGCCGGCGAGGCGCTGCCGCAGGACATCGGCGAACGCTGGACCCGGCACTTCGGGGTCGAGATCATCGACGGCATCGGCTCCACCGAAATGCTGCACATCTTCCTCTCCAACATCCCGGGCCAGGTGCGCTACGGCACCACCGGCTACCCGGTGCCGGGCTATGAACTGGAGCTGCGCGGCGAGGACGGCCGGCCGGTGGGCCAGCAGGCAGACGGCTGCAGCGAGATCGGCGATCTCTACATCCAGGGGCCGAGCGCCGCGCTCCTGTACTGGAACAACCGGGCCAAATCGCGCGACACCTTCCAGGGCAGCTGGACCAAGAGCGGCGACAAATACGTGCGCAACGCCGACGGCAGCTACACCTACGCCGGCCGCAACGACGACATGCTCAAGGTCAGCGGCATCTATGTGAGCCCGTTCGAGGTGGAAGGCACGCTGGTGCAGCACCCGGCGGTGCTGGAGGCCGCCGTGATCGGCAAGGTGGACGCCGACGGCCTGACCAAGACCAAGGCCTTCGTGGTGCTCAAGCCCGGCCAGCAGGCCACCGAGGCGGAGCTGCAGGCCTTCGTGAAGGAGAAGCTGGCGCCCTACAAGTACCCGCGCTTCATCGAGTTCCTGCCGGACCTGCCCAAGACCGCCACCGGCAAGATCCAGCGCTTCCGCCTGCGGGAACGCGAGCAGGCGGCCTGACGGCGCTGGCGGGGCCGGCAGCCCCACACCGCATCAGGTGTCCTTGGAGATCTTGATGCTGGGGAACTTGGACGAGAAGTCCTTGGCCTTGGCCGCGATCTTGATGGCCACCTGACGCGCCACGCCCTTGTAGAGGCCGGCGATCTCGCCCTCGGGGTCGGCCACCACGGTGGGCATGCCGCTGTCGGCCTGCACCCGGATGCTCATGTTCAGCGGCAGCGCGCCCAGGTAGTCCATGCCGTACTCGGCGGCCATGTTCTTGCCGCCGTCGGCACCGAAGATGTGCTCCACATGGCCGCACTTCTCGCACACGTGGACCGCCATGTTCTCGACGATGCCCAGGATGGGCACGCCCACCTTCTCGAACATCTTGATGCCCTTGCGGGCGTCCAGCAGGGCGATGTCCTGCGGCGTGGTGACGATGACCGCGCCGGTCAGCGGCACGCGCTGCGACAGGGTCAGCTGGATGTCGCCGGTGCCCGGGGGCATGTCGACGATCAGGTAGTCGAGGTCTTTCCAGTTGGTCTGGCGCAGCAGCTGCTCCAGTGCCTGGGTGGCCATGGGGCCGCGCCAGATCATGGCTTCGTCGCGGTCGATCAGGAAACCGATCGAGATGACCTGGATGCCGTAGTTCTCCAGCGGCTCCATGGTCTGGCCGTCGCTGCTCTCGGGCCGGCCTTCCACGCCCATCATCATGGGCTGGCTGGGGCCGTAGATGTCGGCGTCCAGGATGCCGACCTTGGCGCCCTCTGCGGCCAGCGCCAGGGCCAGGTTGACCGCCGTGGTGCTCTTGCCCACGCCGCCCTTGCCGGAGGCCACCGCCACGATGTTCTTCACATTGGGCATCAGCTGCACGCCGCGCTGCACCGCATGGGCAATGACCTTGGTGGCGATGTTGACCGACACGTTCTCCACGCCGGCCACGCCCTTGGCGGCCGCGATCAGCGCCTTGCGCAGGCCCGGCATCTGGCTCTTGGCCGGGTAGCCCAGCTCGATGTCGAAGGACACGTCGCCGTCCTGCACCTGCAGGTTCTTCAGCGCCTTGGTCGAAACAAAATCGCGCCCGGTGTTCGGGTCTTGGACGGCTTGCAGCGCGGACAGCAGCGCCTGTTGGTCGACAGCCATGGGGGAGAGTCTCCGGGGGAATGTAGGAAGGGGGCGGGGTATCGAGTGCGGCCAAGAGTCTACCGCCACGGCCTGCAGGGCGGGATTCACACAGTCCGGGTGCGGACATCCCCCGGCCTAAAATCGCGGGTTACCCCCTTTGATCGCACACGCCATGAGCCAGCGCCGCCTGTTTGTCACCACCGCCCTGCCGTATGCCAACGGCCACTTCCACATCGGCCACATCATGGAATACATCCAGGCCGACATCTGGGTGCGTTTCCAGCGGATGCAGGGCCACGAGGTGAACTTCGTCTGTGCCGACGACGCCCACGGCGCGCCGATCATGATCGCCGCTGAAAAGGCCGGCAAGACGCCGCAGCAGTTCGTGGCCGACATCGCCGCCGGCCGGCCGCAGTACCTGAACGGCTTCCACATCGGCTTCGACAACTGGCACAGCACCGACGGCCCGGAAAACCACGAACTGGCCCAGGCCGTGTACCGCGACCTCAAGGCCGCCGGCCTGATCGAGACCCGCACCATCGAACAGTTCTTCGACCCCGAGAAGTCGATGTTCCTGCCCGACCGCTTCATCAAGGGCGAATGCCCCAGGTGCGGCGCCAAGGACCAGTACGGCGACAACTGCGAGGTGTGCGGCGCGGTCTACGCACCCACCGAACTGAAGAACCCGTACTCGGCGCTCTCTGGCGCCACGCCGGTGCTCAAGACCTCCGACCACTTCTTCTTCAAGCTCTCCGATCCGCGCTGCCTCGAATTCCTGGCCGGCTGGACCAACAGCGGCGCGGTGCAGCCCGAGGTGCTGAACAAGATCACCGAATGGATCGCCCCCGGCGAAGACGGCCAGCCCAAGATGGGCGACTGGGACATCAGCCGCGACGCCCCTTACTTCGGCATCGAGATCCCGGACGCGCCCGGCAAGTACTTCTATGTGTGGCTGGACGCCCCGATCGGCTACCTGGCCTCGCTGAAGAACCTGTTCGGCAAGACTGGCCGCGACTTCGACGCCTTCATGGCCGATCCGTCCACCGAGCAGTACCACTTCATCGGCAAGGACATCATCACCTTCCACACGCTGTTCTGGCCGGCTATGCTGCATTTCAGCGGCCGCAAGACGCCGAACGCGGTGTTCGTGCATGGCTTCCTGACCATCAACAACGGCGAGAAGATGAGCAAGAGCCGGGGCACCGGCCTGGACCCGCTCAAGTACCTGCAGCTCGGCATGAACCCGGAATGGCTGCGCTACTACCTGGCGGCCAAGCTGTCGGCCCGCAACGAGGACGTCGACTTCAACCGCGAGGACTTCATGCTGCGGGTCAACAGCGACCTGATCGGCAAGTTCGTCAACATCGTCTCGCGTTCGGCCGGCTTCCTGACCAAGCGCTTCGGCGGCCAGCTGACCCAGGCCTTCGACGACCAGGGCACCGCGCTGCTGGCCGACATCCGCACCGCCAGCGCCGGCATTGCTGGCCATTACGACGGCCGCGAATACGGCCGCGCCATGCGCGAGATCATGGCGCTGGCCGACCGCGTGAACGCCTACGTGGACCAGCACAAGCCCTGGGACCTGGCCAAGGACCCGGCCAACGACCCGCGCCTGCAGCAGGTCTGCTCGGTGCTGGTGAACGCCTTCACCACGCTGGCCCGCTACCTGGCGCCGGTGCTGCCCGACATCGCAGCCCGGGTGCAGGCCCTCACCGGCGCCGACCTGGCGAGCTGGCACAACGCCTCGCTGGTGGCTGCCATCCAGCCCTACCAGCACCTGATGCAGCGGGTCGACCCGAAACAGCTCGACGCGCTGTTCGAGCCACCAGCAGCGCCGGTCGCGGCACCGGTGGAAGCCGCCCCGCTGCCCGGCGGCGAGGCCGTGGCCGACACCATCACCATCGACGACTTCACCAAGGTCGACCTGCGCATCGCACAGATCGTCAACTGCGAAGCCGTGGAGGGTTCGACCAAGCTGCTGCGCCTGACGCTGGACGTGGGCGAAGGCCGCCACCGCAACGTGTTCAGCGGCATCGCGAGCATGTACAAGCCCGAAGACCTGATCGGGCAGATGACGGTGATGGTGGCCAACCTGGCGCCGCGCAAGATGAAGTTCGGCGTGAGCGAGGGCATGGTGCTGGTCGCCAGCCATGCCGACGAGAAGGCCGTGCCGGGCATCTTCGTGCTCAAGCCGTGGCCGGGTGCCCAGCCGGGCATGCGGGTGAACTGACGGGGGCGGGCGGTTACAGAGCGTTGTCTTTCACAACGCGAATACGCCCATGACCCCCCGCACCCCTCACACCCAACACACCGCCTACGTCCAGAACCGCCTCGTCTCGGTGTGCCTGGCCCCGATCCAGGCCACGCCCGGGGCTGACAAGCTGCCCAAGCCGCTGGCCGAGCTGAAGCAATGGCTGCATGGCCTGCCCCCGGCGCAGCGGACATCCGGCGAGGCCCGGCTGCTGGACCGGCTGTGCGAAGCACCCGGGCAGGCATTGGCCTGGAACGCGCCGGCCATCGACCACGCCCTCCGGGGTTCGGTGCCCGCATCCAAAGCCGAGATCGAGCAGCTGCACCGCGAATGCCTGAAGCTGCTGGACCGGCACCCGGCGCGGGGCCTCTGGACGGTCCACCTGACCACGGGCAGTCAGCCTGGAGACCTGCCCGGCATCCGGCTGGCGCCGGGCGGGGTGATGCTGGGCTACCTCCGGGAGCTCCGCTGCACACCGGAAGGCCAGCGCCCCGGCTGACACGCCGGCAGCGGTTCAGCGCCGGTTCTGGATGTCCGGGTCCGGCATGCGCAGGGTGTTGACCACCCGCATGTCGGTGTTGAAGACGGCGCTGAAGATCCACATCTCGGTCGAGCTCTGCGGCTGGTAGCGCCAGTCGTAGTGGGTTTCCTTCTTGAGCGCGTAGGTGGTCACCTTGCGCGGCTTGCCGAGCATGCGCCGCACCTGCTCCATGGGCATGCCGGGCTGGACCCGGTCGAAGTTGGCCTCGGTCAGCACCTGGGCAATGCCCACCAGCTTGCCGTCCGGGCCGATGGTGATCATGTAGTTCACCACGCCCTCGGGCTGGCGGTTGTACTCATAGACCTGGGCGCCGTCCTCGCCGTCCCACACCGCTTCGGGCTGGCCGAACTTGTCTTTCACGTCGGCCTCGGTGGACACGCCGGGCTCCAGCTCGGCAATGTTCTGCAGGTCGCAGGCGCCCACCAGGCCCACCGCCCCCAGCACCGCCAGAGCGCTGCGAGCCACCCGTGCCACTCCGGCCAGCCAGCCGGTCTGTTTGTCCATCGCAGATCCCCCGTCGAAAAGTCGTGCCAGTGTACGGCCGGGGGTACCCTGCCCTGTGACCGGACGTCACAGACCCCCCGGCTTAAAATCGCAGTCTTTCCGCCTTGCAGACGCCCACCATGCCGTTCTTCCGCCGCCCCGACTACCAGTCCGATGCCACCCAGTTCATCGACCAGCTCAAGGCACAGCGGCCCACGCTGGAGCAGGAGCAGCGCCAGGGCCGCGGTCTGCTCTGGGACCGCCACATCGACCCCGAGGTCGCGGCCCAGGCAGAAGCTGCCCGTGTGGCGCAGAAGCCCTACGTCTACCAGACCGAATCCGGTCTGAAGTGACCCCGCACCCATGAGCAGCCCCGAGGTCACCTCGCTGGACGAGCCGCCGCCAGGCCTCGACCAGGTGCTGCCCACGGTGGTGGACCACGTGGCGCTGGCCCGCCTGTACGGCGAGCCGCTGTTCAAGCTGCCGCAGGACCTGTACATACCGCCGGATGCGCTGCAGGTCTTCCTGGAGGCCTTCGAGGGCCCGCTGGACCTGCTGCTCTACCTGATCCGCAAGCAGAACTTCAACATCCTCGACATCCCGATGGCGGCGGTCACCCGCCAGTACCTGGCTTATGTCGAGGAAATACGCGCCGGCAACCTGGAGCTGGCGGCCGAATACCTGCTCATGGCGGCCATGCTGATCGAGATCAAGAGCCGCATGCTGCTGCCGCCCAAGAAGGTGGCCGAGGGCGAAGAGGCGGAAGACCCCCGGGCCGAACTGGTGCGGCGCCTGCTGGAGTACGAGCAGATGAAGCTGGCCGCCCACCGGCTGGCCGAGGTGCCGCAGTACGGCCGCGACTTCCTGCGCGCCGCGGTGTACGTGGAACAGGCCCTGGTGCCGCGCTTCCCCGACGTGCAGGCCATCGACCTGCAGTCCGCCTGGCGCGACATCCTCAAGCGCGCCAGGCTGGTCCAGCACCACCGGATCAGCCGCGAGGAGCTGTCGGTGCGGGAGCACATGAGCATCGTGCTGCGCCAGCTGCAGGGCCGCCGCTTCGTCGAGTTCGGCGAGCTGTTCGATGTGGGCCGGGGCATGCCGGTGCTGGTGGTGACCTTCATCGCCATGCTGGAACTCGCCAAGGAAACCCTGATCGAGCTCACCCAGGCCGAAGCCTTCGCCCCCATCTATGTGCGGCTGGCGTATTCGCCCAGCTAGCCACCCTTTCATTCCATGACCGACATCCACCGCTTCGACGTCCTCATCATCGGCAGCGGGCTGGCCGGCCTGACCGCCGCGCTCAACCTGGCCCCGACCCACCGCGTGGCCGTCATCACCAAACGCGCCCTGCTGGACGGCTCCAGCAACTGGGCGCAGGGCGGCATTGCCGCCGTGCTGGCCGAGGGCGACAGCTATGCCTCGCACGTGGACGACACCCTGGTGGCCGGCGCCGGCCTGTGCGACCTGGAGGCCACCCAGTTCACGGTGGAGAACGCACCGGCCGCCATCAGCTGGCTGCAGGAGCTGGGCGTGCCCTTCACCACCGAACACGGCGAACTGCACCTCACCCGCGAGGGCGGCCACAGCCACCGCCGCATCGTGCACGCGGCCGACGCCACCGGCGCCGCCGTCCAGGCCACCCTGGTGGAGCGGGTGCGCAACACGCCCAACGTGACCGTGTTCGAGCACCACATGCTGGTCGACCTGATCACCGACCGCCAACTGCCCGATGGCGCCACCGGCCGCCGCTGCTTCGGCGCCTATGTGCTGGACACCGAAGAGGACGAGGTCATGACCTTCTCGGCCGCCCACACGGTGCTGGCCACCGGCGGCGCGGGCAAGGTCTACCTCTACACCACCAACCCGGACACCGCCACCGGCGACGGCATCGCTGCGGCCTGGCGCGCCGGCTGCCAGGTCGGCAACATGGAATTCATCCAGTTCCACCCGACCTGCCTGTACCACCCGCATGCCAAGAGCTTCCTGATCACCGAGGCCGTGCGCGGCGAGGGCGGCCTGCTCAAGCTGCCGCCGCACCTGGGCGGCCACCGCTTCATGCCCGACCACGACCCGCGCGCCGAACTGGCTCCGCGCGACGTGGTGGCCCGCGCCATCGACTTCGAGATGAAGAAGCACGGCCTGGACTGCGTGCACCTGGACATCTCGCACCAGAGCCCCGAGTTCCTGCGCGAACATTTCCCCAACATCCTGGCCCGCTGCGCCGAGCTGGGCATCGACATCACCCGCGAACCCATCCCGGTGGTGCCGGCGGCCCACTACACCTGCGGCGGCGTGGTCACCGACCTGAACGGCCGCACCGAGGTGGCCGGCCTGTACGCCGTGGGCGAGACCACCTGCACCGGCCTGCACGGCGCCAACCGGCTGGCCAGCAACTCGCTGGTGGAGTGCATGGTGTTCGCCCAGGCGGCCGTGGCCGCCATCCGCCAGGCACCGGGCGCCCAGACCCCGGCCCTGCCCTTGTGGGACGACAGCCGCGTGACCGACGCCGACGAGATGGTGGTCATCTCCCACAACTGGGACGAACTGCGCCGCTTCATGTGGGACTACGTGGGCATCGTGCGCACCAACAAGCGGCTGGAACGGGCGGCGCACCGCATCACCCTGCTGCAGCGCGAGATCCACGAGTTCTATGCCAGCTTCCACGTCACGCGCGACCTGCTGGAGCTGCGCAACCTGGTGCAGGTGGCCGACCTGATCGTCATGTCGGCCATGTTGCGGCGCGAGAGCCGCGGCCTGCACTACAGCCTGGACTACCCCGATCTGCTGCCCGAGGCCAGGCCCACGGTGCTGGTGCCGCCGGCCCGCTGAAGCCGCGCCGGCATCCAGCCACGCAGGCTGTTGAAGCAGGCCACGGCGCTGGCGCGGTCCAGGTCGGCGGGGGTCAGCACGGCTTCGCGCAACCGGCCGGCCTCCAGCAGCGTCTCGCGGCCGATGCCGGGCAGCAGGCCGCTGGACAGCGGCGGGGTCAGCCACTGGCCGTCGATGCACAGGGCGATGTTGGCCCGGGTGCATTCGGTGAGTTCGCCCGCCCGGTTCCACAGCAGCACATCGAAGGCGTCCGGGTGGCGCGCCGCCGCTGCGTCGTAGTGGCCGCGGCGGGTGGTCTTGAAGCGCACAAACTCGCCATGGGCCTCGGGCAGCGCCCGGTCGTCCAGCACCAGCAGCACTTCGGCCGGCGTGGCCGGCATGGCCACCGCCGTGGCCTGCGGACGGCCTTGCCGGTCCAGCGTCAGCCGCACCCGCCACAGGCCCTGCGGATGCTGCGCAGCCAGCGCGTCCAGGCAGGCCTCCATGTCGTCCAGCCGCCAGTCGAACCCGAAATGGCGGGCGGTGCGCGCCAGCCGCGCCAGATGCCGCTGCCGGTGCTGCAGCACGCCTTCGTTCAAGGCCAGGGTTTCGAGCAGGTCGAACGGCTGGCTGGCGCGTTCGATGAAGCGACGCTTGTGGCGCCACTCGTTCCATTCGGCCGCCGGCTGCGCATCCGAGGTGATGCCGCTGCCCACACCGGCCTGCAACGCCGTGCCGCCCGGGGTGGCGCAGGCCAGCACGGTGCGGATGGCCACATTGAAGGTGGCGCCGCCACCCGGCCGCAGCACACCGATGGCACCGCAGTACACGCCACGGGCCGACGGCTCGCGCTGGCGGATGTGGTGCATGGCCCGCACCTTGGGTGCGCCGGTGATGGAGCCGCACGGGAACAGCGCCTGCAGCAGGTCCCACAGGCGCGTGTCGGGCCGGGTGGTGGCCTGCACGTCGGAGGTCATCTGCCAGACCGTGGGCAGCGGCTCCAGGTGGAACAGCCGGGGCACACGCACCGAGTGCGGCTCGGCCACGCGCGACACGTCGTGCCGCACCAAGTCCACGATCATCACGTTCTCGGCCCGCTCCTTGGCCGAGGCCCGCAGGCCCTCGGCGGCAGCGGCATCGGCCTGGGGGTCGGCATGGCGGGGTGCGGTGCCCTTCATGGGCCGCATCAGCAGCTGGTGGCGGTTCCAGTCGAAAAACAGTTCGGGCGAGGCGCTGAGCACCTGCCAGTCGCCGCCATCGATCCAGGCGCCGAAGCCCGCCGGCTGCTCGCGCCGCAAGGCAGCGAACAAGTCCCACGGCCGGCCCGCCCGCAGGGTGCCGTGCAGCAGCGCGGTGTGGTTGACCTGGTAGACCTCGCCGTCGGCAATGGCCGTGTGCAGCGCGGCCAGATCGGCATCGAAGGTGTCGCGTGGCGGGCCTGGCGCCCAATCGGCCCGCACCGCATCGGGCTGGCCCGGGTCAAAGCTCTCGGCGGGCGCCGGCTCCGCGTACACCGCGAACCAGGCCAGCGGCAGACCGGGCTGCGGCGCGTGGTTCTGCAGTGCGGCGTCGAAAGCCGCAGCGGCCTCGTAGGCCAGGAAGCCCACGCACCAGCGTCCGGCCAGCGAAGCGGCTTCGGCGGCCTCCACGACACCCCGCACTTCGCTCAGGGCGTGCGCCTGCAGCACCTGCAGCGGCACGCCGAATGCCTGCCGCAGACCCGGCTGGTCCGGCAGGCCGGTGGCGGCGAAGGCGATGCAGGCGGTGGGGGTGGGCGCGGGCGGGGTCCGGCTCACGCGGCGCCGATGCCGGGCACCAGGGCACCGGCGTCCCGACCGGCCTTGTGGGCCGCGGTGAAGGCCAGCATGCGGTCGATGGGCAGCCGCGCGCGCGGAATGACCACCGGGTCGACCTCGATCGCGTTGGCGCCGGTCTCCAGCACGCGGGCCACGCCGGCCAGACCGTTCATGGCCATCCAGGGGCAGTGGGCGCAGCTCTTGCAGGTGGCGCTGTTGCCCGCCGTGGGCGCCTCGATGAACCGCTTGCCCGGGTTCTGCTGCCGCAGCATGTGCAGCATGCCCTTGTCGGTGGCCACGATGTAGCTGGGCGCATCGAGCTCGCGCGCGGCCTTCAGGATGGCCGAGGTGGAACCCACCGCGTCGGCCAGCGCCACCACATCGGCCGGGCTCTCCGGGTGCACCAGCACCTTGGCCTCGGGGTGCTCCTTCTTGAGCAGTTCCAGCTCGATGGCCTTGAACTCGTCGTGCACGATGCACGAGCCGTTCCACATCAGCATGTCGGCGCCGGTCTCGCGCTGGATGTAGCCGCCCAGGTGCCGGTCGGGCGCCCACAGGATCTTGTGGCCCTTGTCTTTCAGCGCCCGCACGATGTCCAGCGCGCAGCTGCTGGTCACCAGCCAGTCGGAGCGGGCCTTCACGGCGGCGCTGGTGTTGGCATAGACCACCACGGTGCGGTCGGGGTGCTGGTCGCAGAAGGCGCTGAACTGGTCGATCGGGCAGCCCAGGTCGAGCGAGCAGTTGGCGTCCAGGTCGGGCATCAGCACGGTCTTCTCGGGCGACAGGATCTTGGCCGTCTCGCCCATGAAGCGCACGCCCGAGACCACCAGCGTGGTGGCCGCGTGATCGCGGCCGAAGCGGGCCATCTCGAGCGAGTCGCTGACGATGCCGCCGGTCTCGATGGCCAGGTCCTGCAGGTCGGGATGCACGTAGTAGTGCGACACCATGACCGCATTGCGCTCGCGCAGCAGGCGGCGGATGCGGTCCTTGAGCTCGGCGCGCTGCTGCGGTCCGGGCTCCACCGGCACGCGGGCCCAGGCGTGCTGCGTGGGGCAGGCCGGCTGTTCGTATTCGACGTCGATGATGGATTCGGTGGTCATGGTCGTTCTCCGGTTCAGCCCTGGCTCAACCCATGCGCATGGAAAAGTCGATCGCCCGCACATCCTTGGTGAGGGCCCCGATGGAGATGCGGTCGACCCCGGTTTCGGCCAGGGCCCGCACGGTGGAGAAGTTGACGCCGCCGGAGATCTCCAGGATGGCGCGGCCGGCGTTGCGGCGCACCGCCTCGTGCAGCGTGGGCAGGTCCATGTTGTCGAGCAGCACCATGGTGGCGCCGCAGGCCAGCGCCTCGTCGAGCTGAGCCAGCGTCTCGACCTCGATCTCCACGAAGCGCGCGGCCGGCGCGGTCTCGCGCACGCGCTGCAGCACCGGGGCCACGCCACCGGCGGCGGCAATGTGGTTCTCCTTGATGAGGACCGCGTCGAACAGGCCAATGCGGTGGTTCACGCCACCGCCGCAGGTGACGGCGTATTTCTGGGCCAGGCGCAGGCCGGGCACGGTCTTGCGGGTGTCGACGATGGCGGCGCGGGTGCCGGCCACGGCGGCCACATAGCGCGCGGTCTCGGTGGCCACGCCGCTGAGCAGCTGCAGGAAGTTCAGGGCGGTGCGTTCGGCGCTCAGCAGCGCGCGGGCCTGGCCCTCGATGGTCAGCACCACCTGGTCGGCTTCGCAGCGCTGGCCCTCACCCACCTGCCACTGCCAGGTGGCGGTCGGGTCCAGGGCGCGCAAGGCGGCCTCGACCCAGGGCGCACCACAGATCACGGCCGGCTCGCGGGCCAGGATGCGGGCGGTGGCGCGGCGCGCGGGGTCGACCAGGGCAGCGGTCAGGTCGCCACTGCCCACGTCTTCCGCGAGGGCACGCGCCACGTCCTGGCGGGCCAGGGCGTCGAGGTCGTCGCGGGAGTATTCGGAGAGGTGTTTCATGAAGGCCGGAAACGGGGAAATCGACAGGGTCGGCGACAGGGTCGGCAGCAGGGGAAATCCGCTGGAGCGGATGGACTATAGTCCCGCATTCTCGGACACCCCCACCCCCCAGAGGGTCGACCCCATGAGCAACCCCACAGCCTCCGCTCCCACGGCCACGCCGTACGGCACGCTGCCTGCGGCCTCTCCGCTGCCGCAGCGCAAACCGGTCAGCCTGCCGCGCATGAACGAAATGCGCGAGCGCGGCGAGAAGATCACGATGCTCACCGCGTACGACGCCACCTTCGCGGCCGTGGCCGACGCCGCCGGCGTGGAATGTATTCTGGTCGGCGACTCGCTGGGCATGGTCTGCCAGGGCCTCTCCAGCACCGCCGGCGTGACGCTGGAAACCATGACCTACCACACCGAAAGCGTGGTGCGCGGCCTGCGCCGGGTGCAGGGCACCGCCTGGGTGATCGGCGACCTGCCCTTCGGCAGTTACCACGAGTCGAAGGAACAGGCCCTGCGCAGCGCCGCCGAACTGGTGCGCGCCGGTGCCCACATGATCAAGCTCGAAGGCGGCGGCTGGACCGCCGAGACGGTGCGCTTCCTGGTCGAGCGCGGCATTCCGGTGTGTGCCCACCTCGGCCTCACGCCGCAGACGGTCCATGCCCTGGGCGGCTACCGGGTGCAGGGCCGCGACGACGCCGCCGCGCTGCAGCTCAAGCGCCATGCCCTGGAACTGCAGGACGCCGGTGCCGCCATGCTGGTGCTGGAAATGGTGCCGGCCGCGCTCTCCGCCGAAATCACCCAGCAGCTGCACAGCTGCCACACCATCGGCATCGGGGCCGGCAAGGCCACCGCCGGCCAGGTGCTGGTGATGCACGACATGCTGGGCATCAACCTGGGCAAGAACCCCAAGTTCGTGCGCAACTTCATGGAAGGTGCGGCCTCGGTGCGCGATGCCATGGCCGCCTATGTGAAGGCGGTCAAGGACGGCAGCTTCCCCGACGACGCCCTCCACGCCTGGTGACATGAAAGTCGTCCACACCATCGCCGACCTGCGTTCGGCGCTGCGCCCCTTCGACGCCCCGGCCCTGGTGCCCACCATGGGCAATCTGCACGACGGCCACATCGACCTGGTGCGCACCGCCCGGCCGCTGGGCGACGTGACCGTGGCCAGCATCTTCGTCAACCGGCTGCAGTTCGCGCCGCACGAAGACTTCGACACCTACCCGCGCACCCTGCAGGCCGACTGCGCCCGGCTGGCCGAGGCCGGCTGCGACGTGGTGTTCGCCCCTTCAGAGAAGGACATGTACCCCGAGCCGCAAGGCTACAAGGTGCTGCCGCCACCGGAGCTGGCCGACATCCTCGAAGGCCACTTCCGACCCGGCTTCTTCACCGGCGTGTGCACCGTGGTCATGAAGCTGTTCCAGTGCGCCTTTGCCGAAGCCAAGGGCCGGCGCACCGCCGTGTTCGGCCAGAAGGACTACCAGCAGCAGATGGTCATCCGGCGCATGGTGGAGCAGCTGGCGCTGCCGATCGATGTCGTGGTGGCGCCCACGCGGCGCGCCGCCGACGGCCTGGCGCTGAGTTCGCGCAACGGTTACCTGAGCGAGGCCGAACGGCTGGAGGCGGTGCAGCTCTCGCTGGCCTTGCGTGGCCTGGGCCGCGATGCGCTGGCCGCGGCGGACGGGCTGGTGCGCCACCTGCCGGCGCTCGAAGCGCGCGCCATGGAAGGCCTGGCCGCCCGTGGCTGGCAGCCCGATTACCTGACGGTGCGCCGCCGCGCCGACCTGCAGGCACCGCAACCCGGCGACGCCCTGGTGGTGCTGGGTGCGGCCCGCTTGGGGCGCACCCGCCTGATCGACAACCTCGAGGTCTGACCCCGGCCGGGATCAGTCCACCTCGGGCTTGGGGTCGCGGCCCATGAGTTCGGCGATGGCCTGGGCCGGCTGCACCTGCCCTTCCAGCAGGGCCACCACAGCGGCGCTGATCGGCATGTCCACCCCCAGGGCGCGGGCCCGCTGCACCACGGTGCGGGCGCTGTAGACCCCTTCAGCCACATGGCCCAGCGATTCCACCGCCTGGGCCAGGCTCCGGCCTTCGGCCAGCAGGCGGCCGACCTGCCGGTTGCGGGACAGGTCGCCGGTGGCGGTGAGCACCAGATCGCCCAGCCCCGACAGCCCCATGAAGGTCTCGGTGCGGGCACCCAGCGCGGTGCCCAGCCGGGTCATTTCGGCCAGGCCGCGGGTGATGAGGGCGGCACGGGCGTTCAGGCCCAGACCCAGGCCGTCGCACAGCCCGGTGGCAATCGCCAGCACGTTCTTCACCGCGCCACCCACCTCGACGCCGGCCACATCGTCGTTGGCGTACACCCGCAAGGTGCTGCCATGAAAGGCCGACACCAGGGCATCGCGCACGGCAGCATGTTCGCTGGCCGCCACCACGGCCGTGGGCTGACCACGCGCCACTTCCTGCGCAAAACTCGGTCCGCTGAGCACGCCGCAGGCCAGCCGGGGGGCGACCTCGGCGGCAATCTCGTGGCCCAGTAGCCCGTGCGGTGCCGACCCGGCCTGCGCCTGCTCGAAACCCTTGCACAACCAAGCCACCGGCACCGGCTGGTCGGCCAGCCGCTGCAGCCAGCCGCGCAGGCCTGCCATGGGCGATGCGATCACGTACAAGTCGGCACGCGGCAGATCACCGCTGGCCAGTTGCAGGGACGCCGGCAGTTCGATGCCGGGCAGGTAACGGCGGTTTTGCCGCTCGGCCTGCAGCAGGGCGGCCTGCGACGCATCGCGGGCCCACAGGACCACCCGGCAGCGTCCATGACGCGCTGCACCGATGGCGAGTGCGGTGCCCCAGGCACCGGCCCCCATGACGGCGATGTCCATCGCCGTGCGCTCAGCTGGTGATGATGCGCGAGCCTTCCTGCTGGGCCTGCTGCGCTTGCTGCTGCTCGTACATGGCCTGGAAGTTGATTTCGGCCAGGTGCACCGGCGGGAAGCCGGCGCGCTGCACGATGTCGGCCACGTTGCTGCGCAGGTAGGGGTAGACGATCTGCGGGCAGGCGATGCCCATGATCGGGCCCATCTGCTCTTCGGGCAGGTTGCGGGCCTCGAAGATGCCGGCCTGCTTGGCCTCGACCAGGAACACGGTCTTGTCCTTGATCTTGGTCTGCACCGTGGCGGTCACCGCGACTTCATAGACGCCTTCGGCCAGCGGAGTGGCTTCCACGCCGAGCTGGATGTCCACCGACGGTTGCTCCTGCTCCAGCAGGATGGCCGGGGAGTTGGGCTGCTCCAGGGAGGCTTCCTTCAGGTAGATGCGCTGGATCTGGAAAACGGGGTCGAGGTTCTCGGCCATGGTGGTGTCTCGCTGGTTCGGAAAAAGAAAAGGCCCGCCGGGGAGGTGTTCCCGCAGCGGGCACGGCGTGGATTATGTCAGCCGGCGACCGGGGCTCAGGCCTGCAGCAGGGGCACCAGGCCGCCCCGCCCGTCGAGGGCGTGCAGGTCGTCGCAGCCGCCGATGTGGGCTTCCCCGATGAAGATCTGCGGCACGCTGGTGCGGCCGGTGATCTGGGTCATGCGGGCGCGCACATCGGGCTTGCCGTCGACCACGATCTCTTCGTAGTCGGTGACGCCCCGGGCCTGCAGCAGGGCCTTGGCGCGGGAGCAGTAGGGGCAGAAATCGCTGGAGTAGATGGTGACTTTGGCCATGTCGGGGGCAGCAGTTCGGTCGGTGGAGCGCGGAATGATCAGGCCTTTTCGACCGGCAGGCCGGCGCCGCGCCAGGCACCCATGCCACCCGAGAGGGAATGGGCCTTCTCGAAGCCGAGCTTGCGGGCCTCGGCCACGGCGCGGTTGGCGCGCGCGCCGGTCGGGCAGACGAAGATCACCGGCAGGTTCTTGTTCTTGACGGTGATGGGCAGCTTGGCGGTCACCTCGTCCAGCGGCACATGGCGCGCACCGATGATGTGGCCGGCCGCAAATTCGGCGTCGGTCGACACGTCCACCACCACCGCCTTCTCGCGGTTCATCAGCATCACGGCGTCGTTGGGCGCCAGCGTGCCGGCCCGCTGGCCGGAACGCACCGCCGGCCACACCAGCAGGGCGCCGGAAACAAATGCAGCAGCAATCAGAACCCAGTTCTCGAGGAAGAAGCTCACGTGGTCACCTTTGTAGTCAAGCGCGGGATTTTAGAATGGCGGGCTGAGCCCTTGCCGCCCGCCGGCCTGCAGCCCTCCCCTCCCGCCCCCAACCCGCCTCCCCAACCCGTCTCTTCTGCCATGCACAAGCTCGTCCTGATCCGCCACGGCGAATCCACCTGGAACCTCGAAAACCGCTTCACCGGCTGGACCGACGTGGACCTCACCCCGACCGGCGTGTCGCAGGCCATGTCGGCCGGCCAGCTGCTCAAGGCCGAGGGCTTCGATTTCGACATCGCTTACACCAGCGTGCTCAAGCGGGCCATCCACACCCTGTGGTACACGCTGGACGCGATGGACCGCACCTGGCTGCCGGTGGTCAAGAACTGGCGCCTGAACGAGCGCCATTACGGGGCCCTGCAAGGCCTCAACAAGGCCGACATGGCCGCCCAGTTCGGTGACGAGCAGGTGCTGGTCTGGCGCCGCAGCTACGACACGCCGCCGCCGGCGCTGGAAGCCACCGACCCGCGCAGCGAGCGCGGCGACCGCCGCTACGCCCTGCTCAAGCCCGAGGAAGTGCCGCTGACCGAGTGCCTGAAGGACACCGTGGCCCGGGTCATCCCGTTCTGGAACGAGTCGCTGGCCCCGGCCATCAAGTCCGGCCGGCGCGTGGTGGTGGCCGCCCACGGCAACAGCATCCGGGCGCTGGTGAAGTACCTGGACGGCATTTCGGACGCCGACATCGTCAACCTCAACATCCCCAACGGCATCCCGCTGGTGTACGAACTCGACGCCGACCTGCGCCCGATCCGCCACTACTACCTCGGCGACGCCGAGGCCGCTGCGCGCGCCGCTGCCGCCGTCGCCGCCCAGGGCAAGGCCTGATCGGCGCAACCCGGCTGCCGCCCCATCCGGGATAACCGCCGGCACAACCCGGGAACCGGGGGGTCCGGGCCGGGTCGTAGGTGTATATTGGCCCGACGGGCGGGCCGGGCGGCCGCGTTCACGCGTCACTTCACGCGACACAAAGGGCAAGAGACATGTCGAAACAGGTGAGCCAGAAGCTCAAGATTGCAGGCTGGGTGGCCGTCGGTGCGGTGGCCGGCGCCCTGACCACGGTACAACTCCAGGCCACGGCGCGCAGCAGCCTGGCCCCGCTGCCGCTGGAGGAGCTCCAGCAGCTCGCAGCGGTGTTCGGCATGGTCAAGACCGACTACGTCGAACCGGTGGACGAGAAGAAGCTGATCTCCGAGGCCATCTCGGGCATGGTGAGCAGCCTCGACCCGCACTCGCAGTACTTCGACAAGAAGTCGTTCAAGGAATTCCGCGAGGGCACCAGCGGCCGCTTCGTGGGCGTGGGCATCGAGATCGGCATGGAAGACGGCCTGGTCAAGGTCGTGTCCCCCATCGAGGACTCGCCCGCCTTTCGCGCCGGCCTCAAGAGCGGCGACCTGATCACCAAGATCGACGACACCCCGGTCAAGGGCATGACCATCAACGACGCGGTCAAGATGATGCGGGGCGAGCCCCGCACCAAGGTGCTGCTGACCATCTTCCGCAAGGACGAGGACCGCACCTTCCCGGTGACCATCGTCCGCGAAGAGATCAAGACCCAGAGCGTCAAGGCACGCAATGTCGAGTCCGGCTTCGGCTGGATCCGCGTCTCGCAGTTCCAGGAGCGCACCACCGAGGACGTCGCCCGCAAGCTCGAGGAGCTGTACAAGGCCGACCCCAACATGAAGGGCCTGGTGCTGGACCTGCGCAACGACCCGGGCGGCCTGCTGCCGGCGGCCGTGGCCATTTCCGCCATGTTCCTGCCCGAAGACGTGACCGTGGTCTCCACCAACGGCCAGACCGCCGACAGCAAGATGGTCTACAAGGCCGTGCCGCAGCACTACCTGACCCGTGGCGGTCCGGACCATGTGGCGCGGCTGGCGCAAGCCACCCGCAACTTCTACAAGAAGGTGCCGATGGTGGTGCTGGTCAACGAAGGCTCGGCTTCGGCCAGCGAGATCGTGGCCGGTGCCCTGCAGGACCACAAGCGCGCCACCATCATGGGCAGCCAGACCTTCGGCAAGGGCTCGGTGCAGACGGTGCGCCCGCTCGGCCCCGACACCGGGCTGAAGCTCACCACCGCGCGTTACTACACGCCCTCGGGCAGCACCATCCAGGCCAAGGGCATCGTGCCCGACGTGATGGTCGACGAGACCGCCGAAGGCAATGTGTTCGCCGCCCTCCGCACCCGCGAAGCCGACCTGCAGAAGCACCTGGTGAACGGCACCGAGGCCAAGCCGGCCCCCATGACCGACGCCCAGCGCGCCGCCGAGCAGCAGCGCGACCAGGACCGTGAAGCCGCCCGCAAGCGGCTGGAAGAAGAAGCGAAGAAGAACCCGAGCCAGCGACTGGTGCCGGAGTTCGGCAGCGACAAGGACTTCCAGCTGCAGCAGGCGCTCAACCAGCTCAAGGGCAAGCCGGTGCTGGTGAGCAAGACCCTGCAGGTGCGCAGCACCGACGACAGGAAGACCAACTGACGCGCGCAGGCCTGCGGTTGGACGACGCACAGCTGCTGCGCTATTCGCGGCACATCCTGCTGAACGAACTCGGGGTCGAGGGCCAGGAGAAGCTCCTGGCCTCGCATGCCCTGATCGTGGGTGCCGGCGGACTCGGTTCGCCGGCCGCGCTCTACCTGGGCAGCGCCGGGGTGGGCCGCATCACGGTGGTCGACCACGACCAGGTCGACGAGACCAACCTGCAGCGCCAGATCGCCCACAACCTGGCCCGGGTCGGCTCGCCCAAGGCCGAGTCGGTGCGCGAGGCCATTGCGGCCATCAACCCCGATCCGGTGGTCACGCCCATCACACAGCGGGCCGACGCTGCCCTGCTGGACACGCTGGTGGCCCAGGCCGATGTGGTGCTGGACTGCACCGACAACTTCGAGACCCGCCACGCCATCAACCGCGCCTGCGTGAAGCACGGCCGCCCGCTGGTGTCGGGCGCGGCCATCCGCATGGACGGTCAGCTCAGCGTGTACGACACGCGCGAGGCGGCCAACCCCTGTTATGCCTGCGTCTTTCCCGAAGACAGTGGCGTCGAGGAAACCCGCTGCGCGACCATGGGCGTGTTTGCGCCGCTGGTGGGCATCGTGGGCACGCTGCAGGCGGCCGAGGCGCTGAAGCTGCTGGCCGGTCTGGGCTCCCGCATGGCGGGCCAGCTGTTGATGATCGACGGGCGCGACCTGGCCTTCACCCGCATCGGCCTTCCGGCCAACCCGGCCTGCCCGGTCTGCGGGCACCGGCACTGATGCGTCAGCCGCCCGGGCGCGGCGGCATCGGGCACGGGCCGTGGCGCCGCCGGAAATCCCGGGGCGGCTCGGCACCGGGGCGGGCAAACACGCCGCGCTGCGCCTGCCGGGCCTGGGCCTGCAAGCGCGTGTAGCCTTTGCGGCCCCCGCCGGACGCCCAGGCCAGCCCACGCTGCACCAGCCAGGCGTTGAGGTCCTCGCCCTCCAGCTCGATGCGGGCCAGGCCCCGGCCATACACGTCATCGCCGCGTTCATCGACCTGCACCACCCGCTCCAGCAGGCGCCGGGCCAGTGCGTCGCGGGCGGCCTCGCCGCCGTCCTGGCAGATTTCGGGGGCATCGATGCCGAGCAGGCGCAGCTTGCGGTACGGACCGCCCGCCAGCGGCTTGACCCAGATGGTGTCGCCGTCCGGGACGCGGGTGACCCGCGCGGCGTAGGGCTCGCTCCCGGCCCACGCGGTGGTGGCCATCAGCCACCCGAGCAGCAGCCAGGCCCGCTTCATGCGCCCGCTTCCAGATCGCGCAGCATTCTCTCCAGCCGGGCGGAGAGCTGTTCGGTGCTCAGGCGCTCGCGCAGGCGCTCGACCATCAGCGGCAGGCTCATGGGGCTGGGCTGGGTCAGCTCCACCAGCTCCAGCCGCTGGCCGGCCATGCGCTGCAGGCAGTCGCGCAGGCGCGCGATCTCCAGCTCCTGCGACAGCACCTCGGTCTCGGCCTGGCGCAGCAGCAGGTTGCCCGGGTCGTACTTGCGGAACACCTCGAAGAACAGGCCGCTGCTGGCCTGCAGCTGGCGCAGGCTGCGCGGCGCGCCGGGCTGGCCACTGAACACCAGCCCCGACACCCGGGCGATCTCGCGGAAGCGCCGCTGCGCCAGTTCGCCCGCATTCAGCGAGGCCAGCACATGGTCAAGCAGCCCGTCGGTGGACAGCACCGAGCCGTCGAGCAGGCGGGTCAGATCGGGCTCGTCGGCCGCCAGCAGCTCGAAGCCATAGTCGTTGACCGACAGGCTGAAGGTGTTGGGCTGCTCGCGCGCCAGCCGCCAGGCCAGCAGGCTGGCCAGCCCCAGGTGCACATGCCGGCCAGCGAACGGGAACAGGCAGAGGTGGTGGCCCTCCTTCGAACGGAAGCGCTCCACCAGCAGCACGCCGGGCCGGGGCAGGCGCGAGCGTTGCGCCTGCGTCTGCAGCATGGGTCGGGCGGCCTGCAGCTCGGGCGAGTCGAAGCGGCCGGCCTCGGCCAGTGCCATCTGCTCCAGCACCGCATCGGCCAGTTCGGTGGACAGCGGCATCTTGCCGCCCTGCCAGGTGGGCACCGCGCCCTTGTTCCGGGTGGCCTTTTTCACCCAGGCGGTCATGTCGTGCACCCGCACGAATTCGAGCAGTCGACCGGCGAAGACGAAACAGTCGCCCTTGCGCAGCCGCGAGATGAAGCCCTCCTCGATGCTGCCGATGGCGCCGCCATTGAGGTACTTCACGCGCAGCGAAGCGTCGCTGACGATGGTGCCCACGCCCCAGCGGTGGCGCCGGGCGGTGGCGCGGCCCTGGGGCGTGTCGGGCACGCGCCAGACACCCTGCTCGTCCCGTGCGAGCCGGTGGTAGTCGGGGTAGGCGGTGAGGCTGTCGCCACCGCGTTCGCAGAAGGCCAGCGCCCAGTCGAAGGCCTCGCGGGAGAGTTCGCGGTAGGCCCAGGCGGTCCGCACCTCGTCGAACAGCGCATCGGCCTCGAAGCCGCCGCCCAGCGCCACCGTGACCAGGTGCTGCACCAGCACGTCCAGCGGCTGCTGCGGGCTGTGGCGCGGCTCGATGCGGCCGGCCTGCGCCGCCTCGCGCACCGCGGCGGCTTCAATGAGTTCCAGCGTGTTGGTGGGCACCAGCGTGATGCGGCTCGGCCGGCCGGGTGCGTGCCCGCTGCGCCCGGCCCGCTGCAGCAGCCGGGCCACGCCCTTGGCCGATCCGATCTGCAGCACCCGCTCCACCGGCAGGAAGTCCACCCCCAGGTCGAGCGACGAGGTAGCCACCACCGCCTTGAGCCGGCCGTCTTTCAGGCCGGCCTCCACCCATTCGCGCACCGCCTTGTCCAGGCTGCCGTGGTGCAACGCCACCTGCCCGGCCCAGTCGGGCCGGTGCTGCAGCAGCAGCTGGTACCAGATTTCTGCCTGGCTGCGGGTGTTGGTGAACACCAGGGCGGTGCCGGCGCCCTCCAGCTCGCGCACCACCGGCTCCTGCATGCGCGAACCGAGGTGGCCGGACCACGAATAACGGCCCGGGTCGGGCGGGATGAGGGTGTCGATCAGCAGCGTCTTGTCCACCCTGCCCTGCACCAGCACCGGGGTCGGCGCAGCGGGGTGGGCGCCATCGGGGCCGCAGAGCACCTGGCGTGCCTCGTCGAGGTTGCCCAAGGTCGCGCTCATGCCCCAGGTCAGCAGGCCCGGCTGCCAGCGCCGCAGCCTCGCCAGCGCCAGCTGCACCTGCACACCGCGCTTGCTGCCGATCAGCTCGTGCCATTCGTCCACCACCACCGCGCGCACGCCGGCCAGCTCCTGTGGCGCCTTGTCGCGCGCCAGCAGCAGCGAGAGCGACTCGGGCGTGGTGACCAGCACGGTGGGCATCCGGCGGTCCTGGCGGGCGCGCTCGGCCGACGGCGTGTCGCCGGTGCGCTGGCCCAGGGTCCAGCCGGGCGCCAGATCGGCCAGCGGTGTGCGCAGGGCGGCCGCGCTGTCGGCGGCGAGCGCCCGCATGGGCGTGATCCACAGCACCGACAGGGCCGGCGCCCGGTCGGTGGGCAGGTCGGCCTGCAGGCGGTCCACCAGCCCGAGCCAGACCGCATAGGTCTTGCCGGCGCCGGTGGTGGCGTGCAGCAGGCCGCTGCGGCCTTCGGCCTGCGCGGCCCACACCGCCTGCTGGAACGGGAAGGGCTGCCAGCCCCGGCCAGCCATCCAGGCGGTGGCGCGGGAAGCACGGGTCATCGGTAACGGGCAGCGGTGATGAACTCGTTGAAGGTCTCGCACCACACCACCACCGTGGTGTGGGCCGACAGGTCGGTGCCCGGCGGCAGCGGCACTGCGAAGTTCTCGAAGGTCTTGATGTCGCCGACCCGCAGCATGGTCGATTTCAGGCGCTTGAAGTCGGCCTCGGTCTCGACGAAGGTGGGCGAGAGGTAGAGCTTGTAGTCCGGACCGGGGGCCAGGCGCCCCTGCAGCACCACCTGGTCGGGGCCGACCAGCACGCGGCCCTCGCCCCAGTGCAAGGCATCGCTGTCGGCCAGGTCGCGGCGGAACTCGCCCTGGAACGACGCGGTGCGCTCGGCCTGCTGCAGCACATCGGCGGCCGGGCCGTCGGGTGCCGTGATGATCGGAAGCAGATACACGCCGAGGCCGAAGCCCAGGAGCAGGGTCAGCAGGTGGGTGGAGAGCAGCAGGAATCGGCGTTTCATGGGGTGCACCTTGTGGACGGGTTCACCATGGGTCGGCGCGGCGCCCCCGGCCTTACAGACCGGCCAGGCGCTGATCGACCGCCCGCAGCCCTGCGACGGTCAGCAGGCAGGCCTGCGCAGCTTCCTGACCCTTGGCCGCAAAGTGCTGCTGCAGGAAGCGCCGGTGCTCCACATGCTCGTGAAAGTGGTGCGGCGCCTGGACCGCCGAGATCACCGGCACGCCGGTGCGCAGCTGCACATCCATCAGGGCCTGCACCACGCTGGAGGCCACGAAGTCGTGGCGGTAGACGCCGCCGTCGACCACCAGCGCGCTGCCGACCACGGCGGCATATCGGCCCGAGGCGGCCAGGCGCTGCACATGCAGCGGGATCTCGAAGGCGCCGGGCACATCGAACACGTCGATGCGGTCGGCCGCCACGCCGCCACGCGCCATCTCGACGAAGAAGGCGTCGCGCGAGCGCTGCACGATGTCGGCGTGCCAGCTGGCCTCGACGAAGGCGAACCGGAGATCACCGGGCAGATCGGCAGGCAGCGCGGGCAGGACAGCGGATGGCGATGCAGGTTGCGGTGCGGAGTGGGGTGCGGCGGTCATGCGGGCATTCTAGGCAGCGGCGGTCACGATCCAGCCCTCCAGCGGGTCGCAGTCGGGCAGCCCCCAGCGCTGGTCACCGGCCTGGCGGCGCTGCCAGGCCCAGGCGGCCTGCACCAGGCACAGCACGGCGTCCAGGGTGTCGCCGCTGGGGTCGTCGGCCAGTGCGTCGCGCTGGGCATGGCTGAGCTTGAGCCGCAGGCCGGCGGCGTGGAGCAGCGGGGGCGTGCCGTTCTCCAGCGCATCGACCAGCGTGCGGCGGGCGATCAGCCGGTCCGGGGTCTGGCGGGCGCGGTCGTCGGCCTTGTAGGAGGTGGTGCCGATCACGCTGCGCGCCAGCAGGCCCGGATAGGCCTCCAGCGCCACGCGGGTCGGGTCGCCTGGGGCGCCCACACCGATCAGGGTGACACCGGCCCGGCGCAGGCGGGGCACCCCGGCGTGCAGCATGAAGGCCACCGGCGGGTTGATCCATTTCATGCTGGGGCTCGATCCGGCCGGACCGTCGGTGGCCCGGTGGGCGAACTTGCCCCCGACCGGACGGGCGTTGCAGAACGCCGCGAACCGGTCGCGGATGGCCTCGCGCGACAGGGCGGCGTAGTGGTCCATGCAGGCCGCCCAGCCGGTGGGCCAGCCCAGGGTCTCGACCAGCTCGCGCGGCAGGCCGAACGGCAGGTCGAACCCGCCGACCCAGGGGCCGGGCTGGTGCAGGCGCTCGCCCCACGCATCCAGGGTCTCGAAGCGTTCCAGGCCGTCCAGGCGCAGGCGCCCGCGGTCGAGCCGGCCGGTGGCCAGCGTCACCGGCTTGCGGCGCGAGGGGGCACTGGTGAAGTCGCAGCCCAGCAGCAGCGGGGAGTCGGTCGGCGTCATGCCGCGATCATCCCAGCGCCAGCGCGGTCACGCCGGCCGCAATGCAGATGGCCCCGCAGAGGCGGGCCAGACGATCGCCCTCGCCCAGCAGGTGACCGCCGATGAGGGCAGCGAACAGCATGGACACCTCGCGGGCCGGGGCCACATGGGAGATCGGCGCATCGCGCATGGCATACAGCACCAGCACATAGGCCACCGGGCTGATGACCGCCACCGCCAGCGCGGCCTTCCACTGGGTGGCCCACAGCCGCCAGGCCGCCGGCCGGTCGCGCAGGACCACCGGCGCCAGCAGCGCCACCCGGAAGAAGTTGCCCATGTAATCCACCAAAATGGGCGACATCAGCAGCACCTTCACCGCATAGCCGTCGACCAGGGTGTAGGCGGCAATGAACACGCCGGTGAGTGCACCGTAGTACAGCCCCTTGTGGATGCGGGCCCGCGACGCCGGGTCGTGCGCGGCGCGGACCAGGCCCGGGCCGCCCGCGATCAGGAACACCCCGCCCACCACGCCGGCAATGCCGAGTGCACCCAACGCCGAAATGCGCTCGCCCAGCAGCGCGATGGCCAGCAGCGACGACAGCAGCGGGCCGCTGCCGCGCGCCACCGGGTAGACCACGGTCAGGTCGGCGCGGCGGTAACCGCGCAGCAGGGTGACGTAATACACCACGTGCAGCACACCGCTGATGGCCACGAACACCCATTCGGTCATGCCCCAGCGCGGCAGCTCCTCGCGCCCCAGCCACCAGCCCAGGGGTGCCCAGACCACCATCATGATGACGGCGGTGAAGAAGGCGAAGCGTGAATCGCCGCCGGCTTTCTTGGCGACGATGTTCCAGCCGGCGTGGATCAGGCCGGCCAGGATGATCAGCAGGAACGCGCTGGTGCTCAGGCGCGACCGATGATGCTGGCGGTGGCCATCAGCTCTTCGAGCAGGGCCAGCGAGACGCGGCCCGACACCGCATACGGGTCGAACTCGGGCTTCTCGGAATACTTCAGCACGATGGACGTGTTGAGCTTGCTCAGGTTGACCGTGCCCATGGTCCAGCCACCGAAGCGGCGCTCGGTGATTTCCTCGTAGTGCAGCAGCACCACATCGGTGTGGCGCTTGTCGCGCAGGATGTGTCCATACAGCTCGTTGACCGCCCCGCGGCCACCTTCGATGGCCTGCAGGAACACGCCGCCGCCGTAGCAGAGCACGCCGGTGATGCCGTTGCCCAGGTTGTGCTGGCGGGACGATTCGAGGATGGATTCGATGGCCTTGTTGCTGTCTTTCTCGACAGCGCGGCTGACATAAAGCAGTCGGACCAGCATGGTGTCTTCCGGAGAGGGGGCGCGATCAGCGCGGGATGAGCGAGAGGAATTCGCGGCGCAGGTTCGGGTCCTTGAGGAACACGCCGCGCATGACCGAGTTGATCATCTTGCTGTCCATGTCCTTCACGCCGCGCCAGGCCATGCAGTAGTGGCTGGCCTCCATGACGATGGCCAGGCCGTCGGGCTGGGTCTTTTCCTGGATCAGGTCGGCCAGCTGCACCACGGCCTCTTCCTGGATCTGCGGGCGGCCCATGATCCATTCGGCCAGCCGCGCGTACTTGGACAGGCCGATGACGTTGGTGTGCTCGTTGGGCATGACGCCGATCCAGATGCGGCCGATCACCGGGCAGAAGTGGTGGCTGCAGGCGCTGCGCACCGTGATCGGGCCGACGATCATCAGCTCGTTGAGGTGTTCGGCGTTCGGGAATTCGGTGACCGAAGGGCCCTTCACATAGCGGCCGTTGAACACCTCCTTGAGGTACATCTTGGCCACGCGGCGGGCGGTGTCGCCGGTGTTGTGGTCGTTCTCGGTGTCGATGACCATCGACTCCAGCACGCCCTGCATCTTGACCGTGACCTCGTCGAGCAGTTTTTCCAGCTCGCCGGGTTCGATGAATTCGGCGATGTTGTCGTTGGAATGGAAGCGGTGGCGGGCGGCCTTCAGGCGCTCGCGGATGCGGACCGACACGGGCACGCCGTGATCGTCCTCGGGGGCAGCTGGGTTCATGGCTTCACCGGTTTTCATGAGCATGGGCCATGCTAACACCGGCCCCAGTACCGGGAACTGACGCGCGCGCCAAGACCTCAGCGCAACAGGGATTCGAGTTCGGGCAGGGTGCCGGCCTCGTGCAGCGGCTTGTCGGTGCGCAACCGGAGCATGCGCGGAAAGCGCAGCGCCACGCCGCTCTTGTGCCGGCTGCTGCGGTTGATGCCCTCGAAGGCCAGCTCGAACACCAGGCTGGGCCGCACGCTGCGCACCGGCCCGAACTTCTCCAGCGTGGTCTTGCGGATGACCGCATCGACCGCCTTGAACACCTCGTCGGTGAGGCCCGAATAGGCCTTGGTGAAGGCCACCAGCTGCAGGCCCTGCGGATCGGGCGGCTGCCGCGCCGCGATGGCATCGACCACGGCCTGCGCCTCGGCCGCGTCGCGGGGCGGCCGGTTCCAGACCGCGAAGGTGTAGTCGGTGTAGACCGAGGCGCGCCGGCCGTGGCCGGCCTGCGCATAGATCAGCACGCCGTCGATGGTCAGCGGATCGATCTTCCATTTCCACCAGCCGAGCGCCTGTGCACCGTCGGCCTGTTTGTGGCGGCCCACGCCGTAGGTGCTGGCGCGGTGCTTGAGCATCAGCCCTTCCACGCCCAGCTCGCGCGAGCCTTCGCGCCGGTGGGCCAGGTCGGCCCAGTCGTCGGCGGTCCAGAGCGGCGAAAGCCACAGGCGCGGCGACACCGAGTCGGCCAGCGACTGCAACGCGACCCGGCGCTGCTGCAGCGGCTGTTCCCGCAGGTCGGCGCCGCCGATTTCCAGCAGGTCGTAGGCCACGAAGCCGACCGGGGCGGCGGCCAGCACCGATGCGGTGAGCTTCTGCCGACCGATGCGCTGCTGCAGCCGCGCAAAGCCGGCCGGGCGGCCGGGCCGCTCGATGCCGGGCAGCGGCGGCAAGGCCTCGTCCCACACCACGATCTCGCCGTCCACCACCGTGCCGTCGGGCCAGCCGGCGGCCAGCGCCTGCAGCTCGGGAAAGCGGTCGGTCATCAGTTCCTCGCCGCGCGACCAGACCCAGACCTGGCCGGCACGCCGCACGATCTGGCCCCGGATGCCGTCGAACTTCCATTCGGCCAGCCAGTCGGCGGCCTGCCCCAGCACCGGCGCCGGGTCTTCGTTCAGCGGCTGCGCCAGGAAAAACGGGTACGGCTGGCTGGGCGCGGCATCGGCCTGGCCTGAGGGCCCGTCGGCTTCGGTCGGCGCCGCGAAGCGCTGCCAGTCCTCGGCCTGCGGCAGGCGGCGGCCGTCGGTGAAGCCCATCATGCGGGCCGCCACCCGCTTGGGGTCGAGCCCGGCGTGTTCGGCCACCGCGCGCTGCACCAGCAGCTTGCTCACCCCGACCCGGAATCCGCCGCCCACCAGCTTGATCAGCAGGAAGCGCGAGAGCGGACCCAGCTCGCGCCACCAGGCCCGCAGCTGCACGGCCACCGCCGTCTCGTCCTGGCCGCGCAGGGGCAGCAGGCGCTGCGACATCCAGTCGGCCAGACCCAGGGCCTCACCGGCGGTGCTCTCGGGCGGCGGCAGCACGAGTGCCACGGTCTCGGCCAGATCGCCCACCGCCTGATAAGAGGCCTCGAACAGCCAGTCCGGCAGACCGGCCGCCTCGGTGGCCAGCGCGCGCAACTGCGCGGTGCGGATGAGCTGGCGCGGTTTGCCGCCCGACAGGAAGTAGGCCGCCCAGGCCGCGTCGGCCGCGCCCGCACGCTGGAAGTACCGCACCAGCGCTGCCACCTTGGCCTGGGTGGAGGTGGTGGCGTCGAGCTCGGCGTAGAGGTCGGCAAAGTCCTTCATGGGGCGGCCTGGCCAGCGGCTTCGGCACGGGTCTCGTGCTCGTCGCCGTACTCGGTCTCGAAGGCCTCGGCCTGCAAGCCCTGCTCCTGCAGGTAGCGCACCAGCACCGGCACCTGGCCGTGGGTCACGATGACGCGCTCGGCCCCGGTCGCTCCGATGGCCTGCAGCAGCCCCGGCCAGTCGGCATGGTCGGACAGCACGAAGCCGCGGTCATGACCGCCCCGGCGCCGCTGGCCGCGCACCTGCATCCAGCCGCTGGCGAACGCATCGCTGAAATCGCCGAAGCGCCGGATCCACGGCGACCCGAGGGCGCTGCCGGGGCACAGCACCAGCGCCCTGCGCAGCAGGGCCTTGTCGGGTACCTCGCTGACCATCAGGGTCTCGGGCAGATCGATGCCGGCGGCCCGGTAGCCCCGGTTGATCGGCTCCACCGCGCCGTGGCAGACGATGGCGCCGGTGCCCGCGTCCAGATTCGCCAGCAGGCGCTGCGCCTTGCCCAGGCTGTAGCAGACCAGCACGCTGGCGCGGCCGGCATCGGCGTTGGCCGCCCACCACTGGTTGATGCCGGCAAGGATCTCGGCGTCCGGCCGCCAGCGGTAGACCGGCAGGCCGAAGGTGGATTCGGTGATGAAGACGTCGCAGCGCACCGGCTCGAACGGCGTGCAGGTGCGGTCGGGCACGGCACCGGCCGGCGCGGTGCGGTAGTCGCCGCTGGCCACCCACACCTGGCCACCATGCTCCACCCGCACCTGCGCCGAACCCAGCACATGGCCGGCCGGGTGCAGCGAGATGCGCACCCCGTTGTGCTCTACCACCTCGCCATAGGCCAGCCCCTGCAGCGTGATGCCCTGCCCCAGCCGCGCCCGCAGCAGGCCCTCGGACACCGCCGTGGCCAGGTAGTGGCCATGCCCCGGGCGGGCATGGTCGGCGTGGGCATGGGTGATCACCGCACGCTCCACCCGCCGCCATGGGTCGATGTGGAAATCGCCCGGCGGGCAGTACAGGCCCTCGGGCCGCTGCACGATCAGATCGGAACCCATCAGTAGCGGTGACCGGTGATGAACAGCACGGTGCGCATGATGCCGAAGGCCAGCCGGTCGAGCACCCGCTGGGTCCAGGGGCGCTGCTGCAGGCTGGCGGCATCGATGGCCTGCCCGGCCGACTGCACGATGGCGTCCAGGCTGTTGCGCAGCCGGCCCGAGAACACCCGGTCGGTGGTCATGACGTTGGCCTCGCGGGCCAGCAGCAGCGACAGCGGATCGAGATTGGTGGAGCCCACGGTGGCCCAGCGGCTGTCCACCACCGCCACCTTGGCGTGCAGGGCGCTCGGCGCGTATTCGTGGATCTCGATGCCGGCGGTCACCAGCTGGTTGTAGACCGGGCGGGCGGCCCGGTACTGCAGGAAGTGCTCGTATTTGCCCTGCAGCAGCAGCCGTACCCGCACGCCGCGCCGGGCCGCCATCAGCAGGGCCTTGCGCACCCGCCGCCCGGGAATGAAATAGGCGTTGGCCAGGATGATTTCCTGCCGCGCCTCGCCGATGGCCTTGAGGTAGGCGCGCTCGATGTCGTGGCGATGGCCGAGGTTGTCGCGCAGCAGCAGCGCGGCGCGGGCGCCGAGGGCGGCCACCGGCGGGGACTGGGTGTCGTCGAACAGGCGCAGCGCCGGGTCGGCATAGCGCTCGATGCTCTGCAGCAGCCGGGTGAAGTCGCCCACCGGGCGCGACTCGCGCAGCGCTTCCCAGGCGGCCTTGAATTCGCGCTGGCGCGCGCTGCGCGCCGCCTGCAGGCGCCACCAGAGCGACTCCATGGTGTCGACCATGTCGGCCACCAGCGGGCCGGCCACCCGCAGGCTGAAGTCCAGCCGGGGCGCCTGCAGGCGGCCCAGGGCGACATCGTCGCGGTCGTCGATCAGATTGATGCCGCCGCAGAACCCCACGGTGCCGTCGACCACGCACAGCTTGCGGTGCAGGCGCCGCCAGCGGCTCGGAATCAGCAGGCCCAGCCGGCCCAGCGGTGCATAGATGCGCAGCACCACGCCGGCGCGGGCGAAACGGCGCTGCCATTCCAGCGGCACCGTCGGCGTGCCGGCACCGTCAATCACCAGCCGCACCGCCACACCCCGCCGCGCCGCCCGCTCCAGCGCCTCGGCCACCCGCAGCGCCTCGCCGGCGAACTCGAAGATGTAGGTCTCCAGGTGGACCACCTGGCGGGCCGCGTCCATGGCCTCGACCAGGGCCGGGAAAAACTCGGCACCGTTCTGCAGGAGCAGCAGCTGGTGGCCGGGCCGCAGGGAGGTGGTGATGCGGCTCACAGCGCCAGCTCGGCAATCAGCGGCAGGTGATCGGACATCCGGGTCCAGGCCTTGCCGTGCGGTACATGGGCCGACACGGGGCGCAGGCCCCGCGCATAGATCCGGTCGAGGTGCAGCAAGGGCAGCCGCGCCGGGAAGGTGGGCAGGCGGATGCCCTCGAAGGTCTTGAGGCCCAGCGCCTCCATGGGCCGCAGCAGCCGGGCGCCCCAGTCGTTGAAGTCGCCGGCCACCACCAGCGGCACGTCGGCCGGCACCTCGCGCTCGATGAACTCGCCCAGCCGCACCACCTGCCGCTCCCGGCTGGCATGGATCAGGCCCAGGTGCACCACCACCACATGCACCTCGGTCTGCTCCACCAGCACGCTGGCGTGCAGCAGCCCGCGCTGTTCAAACCGGTGGTCGGACACATCGGCATGGCCGCTGGAGACCACCGGCCAGCGCGACAGCACCGCGTTGCCGTGTTCTCCGTGCCGGGTGACCGCATTGGTGCGGTAGACCGCCTCATAGCCCTCCGGCGAAAGGTAGCCGGCTTGATCGAGTTCCGGCCAGCGGGTGAAGTGCTTCTCCAGCTTGCGGTGGTGGCTGCGCACTTCCTGCAGGCACACGATGTCGGCGTCGAACTGCTCGACCGCATGGGCCAGGTTGTGGATCTCCAGCCGGCGTGCCGGCCCCAGGCCCTGAACGCCTTTATGGATGTTGTAGGTCGCCACGCGCAGCAGGGTCATGGTGTGATGATGCCATCCAACCGTCACGGAAGCTTCAGGACCTGGGAGCGGTCCGGGGGAACACAACAGCACCCCAGCTCATGGAGACCCCATGTCCCTCGATCCTGTGCATGCCCCGACCGATCCGCTGCGACCGGCCGCCGCCCCCGCAACCCATCCCGTTCATGCGTCGCGCCCTGCCACCGGTGCGGGCAGCGCCGGCAGGCCTTCACAGGCCGACCATGGCCTGTGCCGGGAGAGCCGCCGCTCACCGCACCTGGCGGCCCAGCGCCGCGGACACCTCGCACCCGCGGGGACGATTCCCTCCGAATCCTTCCCGGACGGGGCCTCGGCGATCTCCGGCCTGGCGCTGGACGAGATCGAGGCCCGGCTGGCCGCCGCTCCGCGCGACGACATCTCGGGGTTGCGCTGGATGATGGTCCTCTACCAGCGCCTGCTGGACATGCTGCTGACCGACCCCGACGCGCCCGAACAGGCGTCGCGGCGGCAGTGGCTGCGCCTGCGTCGGCTGCAGCGCCGGCTGCGTTCAGCCAGCCAGCGCCCGCCGGCGCGGTAGCTGCAGCACGGCCTCGGCATTCGAAGGCGAAAAACAACGGTCGGCTGCTTCAGCCCAGGGCAGCCAGACCTGGTCGCGGTGCTCGCGGGGCGAGAGCGTCACCGCATGGGGCTGCGGCACGCACAGGCCGAACAGGCGTTCGGTGTTGCGGGTCACCCCGGGCGCATACCGGTGGCGCCAGCGGGGGTAGATCTCGTAGACGTTTTCGGTCGCCCAGTCGGTCAGGGTGTGGCCGGGCGCGGTCACGTCGATGCCGGTTTCCTCCAGCACCTCGCGTGCAGCGGTGGCGGCCCAGGGTTCCTCCGGGTGGTCCTTGGCGCCGGTCACCGACTGCCAGAACCCGGGCACGTCGGCCCGCTCGATCAGCAGCACCTCCAGGGCCGGCGTGTGGATCACCACCAGCACCGACTGCGGCACCTTGAACGGGCGTGGACTCTCGTTCATGGTGCCGCCCGCCCGGGCATCAGCCCTGGCGCACCGCGTCGGGGTTGCGCAGCTTGATGTGCAGCTCGCGCAGCTGCTTCTCGTCCACCGGGCTGGGGGCCTGGGTCAGCAGGCACTGGGCGCGCTGGGTCTTGGGAAAGGCGATCACGTCACGGATCGATTCCGCACCGGTCATGAGGGTGACGATGCGGTCCAGACCGAAGGCCAGGCCACCGTGCGGCGGGGCACCGTACTGCAGCGCGTCCAGCAGGAAGCCGAACTTGAGCTGGGCCTCTTCCGGGGTGATCTTCAGGGCGTCGAACACCTTCTGCTGCACGGCCGCGGTGTGGATGCGGACCGAACCGCCACCGATCTCCCAGCCGTTGAGCACCATGTCGTAGCCCTTGGCAATGCACTTCTCGGGCGCGGTCACCATCCAGTCCTCATGGCCGTCCTTCGGCGCGGTGAAGGGGTGGTGCACGGCGGTCCAGCGGTCGGCTTCCTCGTCGTGCTCGAACATCGGGAAGTCCACCACCCACATCGGGGCCCAGCGGTCTTCGAACAGGCCGTTCTTCTTGCCGAGTTCGCTGTGGCCGATCTTCAGGCGCAGCGCGCCGATGGCGTCGTTGACCACCTTGGCCTTGTCGGCACCGAAGAAGATGATGTCGCCGTCCTTGGCGCCGGTGCGGGCCAGGATCTCGGCCACGGCCTTGTCGTGCAGGTTCTTCACGATCGGGCTCTGCAGGCCGTCGCGGCCCTTGGCCACTTCATTGACCTTGATCCAGGCCAGGCCCTTGGCGCCGTAGATCTTGACGAACTCGGTGTAGGCGTCGATCTCGCTGCGGCTCATCTCGCTGCCGCCCGGCACGCACAGGGCCACCACACGGCCGTTCTTCATCTGCGCCGGCGCGCTGAACACCTTGAAGTCCACGTCGGCCATGACGTCGGTCAGCTCGGTGAACTCCAGCTTGATGCGCAGGTCCGGCTTGTCGGAGCCGAAACGGTGCATGGCTTCACCGTAGGCCATGACCGGGAACTCGCCGAGGTCGACACCCAGCGTGTTCTGGAACACCGTCTTGATCATGCCCTGGAACATGTCGCGGATGTCCTGCTCGGTCAGGAAGGACGTCTCGATATCGATCTGGGTGAACTCGGGCTGGCGGTCGGCGCGCAGGTCCTCGTCGCGGAAGCACTTGGTGATCTGGTAGTAGCGGTCGAAGCCGGCCACCATCAGCAGCTGCTTGAACAGCTGGGGCGACTGCGGCAGCGCAAAGAACTGGCCGTCGTGCACGCGGCTGGGCACCAGGTAGTCGCGCGCGCCTTCGGGCGTGCTCTTGGTGAGCATGGGGGTCTCGATGTCGACGAAGCCGTTGGCGTCGAGGAACTTGCGCACCTCCATAGCCACCTTGTAGCGCAGCATCAGGTTGCGCTGCATGTAGGGGCGGCGCAGGTCGAGCACGCGGTGGGTCAGGCGGGTGGTTTCGGAGAGGTTGTCGTCGTCGAGCTGGAACGGGGGCGTCACCGACGGGTTGAGCACCTTCAGCTCGTGGCACAGCACCTCGATCCTGCCGCTCTTGATGTTGTCGTTGGTGGTGCCCTCGGGGCGGGCACGGACCAGGCCGATCACCTGCACGCAGAACTCGTTGCGCACGTCTTCGGCGGTCTTGAACATCTCGGCGCGGTCGGGGTCGCAGACCACCTGCACCGTGCCTTCACGGTCGCGCAGGTCGATGAAGATCACGCCGCCGTGGTCGCGACGGCGGTTCACCCAGCCCGCCAGGGTGACGGTCTGGCCGAGTTGGGCTTCGGTCACCAGACCGCAGTAGATGGAACGCATGGCCATGTCGATGTTCTTTCGCAGAGAGGTGGGCCGGTGACGGCCGAAGGGATCAGGGTTTCGGGGTGACGGGCAGCACGCCGGGCGGCAGGCCTTCGCGGCCGCTGCCCGGGACGATGACACCCATGGAGACGATGTAGGTCAGCGCTTCGTCGACCGTCATGGCCAGCTCGACGCAGTCGCGCTGCCGCACCATCACGAAGTAGCCGCCGGTGGGGTTGGGGGTGGTGGGCACGTAGACGCTGATGAAGGCTTCGTCATCGCCCTGCGCGCCCGGTTGTTCCCGCAGGGTGCGCAGCACCTGCCCGGCCGGTGTTCCGGTGAGGAAGGCGATCGTCCACATGCCGTCGTGCGGCCAGCGCACCAGCACGGCCTTGCGGAAGGCGTTGCCCTTTTCCGAGAACAGCGTGTCCGACACCTGCTTGACGCCGGAGTAGATGGAGCGCACCACCGGAATGCGGTGCAGCAGCGCGTGCCACCAGTTCACCAGCCGGTTGCCGATGATGTTGGAGGCCAGGGCGCCGATGCTCAACACCACAGCCAGCGCAAACACCACGCCCAGACCCGGGATGTGCACGCCCAGCACCTGGTCGGGGTGCCAGTGGGTGGGCAGGATGCGCAGCGTCTGATCGAGGGTGCCGACCACCCAGTCCAGCACCCACAGGGTGATGATCAGGGGGACCAGGACGAGCAGGCCGGAGAGCAGCCACTTGCGCAGGGAGGGCATGCCGTGTGCTCAGGTGGAGCTGGTGGGCGCCGTGCTCGGCGCCGGACTAGCGGCAGGTGCCGCCGGTGCGGACGCTGTTGCCGGGGCTGCCGGCGCGGCGGCCGCGCCGTCGCCCGCCGGGGCCGGGGCGCCGGTGGCACCGGTGTTGCCGCCCCGGAAGTCGGTCACGTACCAGCCCGAGCCCTTGAGCTGGAAGCCGGCAGCAGTGAGCTGCTTGCGGAAGGTCGGCTGGCCGCAGGCCGGGCAATCATTCAGCGGCTGGTCGGAAATTTTCTGCAGGACGTCCTTGGCATGGCCGCAGGACTCGCACTTGTAGGCATAGATCGGCATGGCAGAACAGGGGGAACCTGGAGGATGGGTGTCAGACGGCCGGCGCCGCGCAGTCGGCGGGCCGGCGCACGAAACCGGCCATTATAAATTCGCGCCCCGTGTGGCCGGGGCCGGGGCGCGGGGCCTCAGAAGAGCCGTATGCGGATCACGATCTGGGTGACGATCAGACCCAGCACGAAGCCGACACCGCCGTAGATGATGGTCTGCAGCAGCCGGTGCGTCCGCCGCGACTCCTTCACCAGCGCATCGATGTCGCGCCGCAGGTCGTCCGGGCGGTGCTTGAGGTAGTCGTGCAGCAGCCGGGGGATGGCCGGCAGCAGCTTGGCGTACTGCGGCGCCTCGGCCTTGAGCTGGGCCAGCAGCCGCTGCGGCCCCACCTGCTCCAGCATCCACTGCTCCAGGAAGGGCTTGGCGGTGCTCCAGAGGTCGAGTTCGGGGTCCAGGTCGCGACCCAGCCCCTCGATGTTGAGCAGCGTCTTCTGCAGCAGCACCAGCTGGGGCTGGATCTCCACCTGGAACCGGCGCGAGGTCTGGAACAGCCGCATCAGCACCATGCCGAGCGAGATTTCCTTCAGCGGCCGGTCGAAGTAGGGTTCGCACACCGCACGGATGGCGGCTTCCAGCTCGTCGACCCGGGTGTCGGGCGGCACCCAGCCGGACTCGATGTGCAGCTCGGCCACCCGGCGGTAATCGCGCCGGAAGAACGCGGTGAAGTTCTGCGCCAGGTATTCCTTGTCGTGCTCGGTGAGCGTGCCGACGATGCCGAAGTCGAGCGAGATGTAGCGCCCGAAGGTGGCGGGATCGAGGCTGACCTGGATGTTGCCAGGGTGCATGTCGGCGTGGAAGAAGCCGTCGCGGAACACCTGGGTGAAAAAGATGGTCACGCCGTCGCGTGCCAGCTTGGGAATGTCCACACCCCGCTGGCGCAGCTCCTCGACCCGGTTGATCTGGATGCCGTGCATGCGCTCCATGACCATCACCTCGGTGTGGCAATAGTCCCAGAGCATCTCGGGAATCATCACCAGGTCGAGGCCAGCCATGTTGCGGCGCAGCTGGGCCGCGTTCGAGGCCTCGCGCAACAGGTCGAGTTCGTCGTGCAGGTACTTGTCGAACTCGGCCACCACCTCGCGCGGCTTGAGGCGTTTGCCGTCGGCCGACAGCCGCTCGATCCAGCCGGCCATGAGCCGCATCAGGCTCAGGTCCTTCTCGATCACCGGCAGCATGTTGGGGCGCAGCACCTTCACCGCCACCTCGCGGCCGGCATGGCGGCCGTCACGCAGGGTGCCGAAATGCACCTGGGCGATCGACGCGCTGGCCACCGGCACCTGCTCAAAATGGCTGAACACCTGGTCCAGCGGGCGGCCGAAGGCGCGCTCGATGGTGGCCACCGCCACCGCGCTGGGAAACGGCGGCACCCGGTCCTGCAGGCGGGCCAGCTCGTCGGCAATGTCGGGCGGCAGCAGGTCGCGCCGGGTGGACAGCACCTGACCGAGCTTCACGAAGATCGGGCCCAGCCGTTCCAGCGCCTCGCGCAGACGCTGGCCCCGCGGCGCGTCGAGCCGGCGACCCAGCGTGACCACGCGGGCCAGCAGGCGGATCCAGGGGTGGCGGAAGCTGGAGAGCACCAGCTCGTCGAGGCCGTGCCGCAGCACGATCCAGACGATGAAGGCGCCGCGCAGGTACCGCGTCATGGGGTGGCCCCGCCGCCGGGCGGCGTGGCACCGGGCGGACGCGGCAACCGCTCCAGGAAAGCGCGCAAGGCCTGCGCTGCGCCGGCCGCAAAACGGCCCAGCGTGTGGGCCGGGGCATCGCCGATGACCTTCGCCAGGTCTTCCTCGACATCCCAGCGCACGTTGTCGACCAGCCAGGCCACCTCGGCAGCGAGCTGGACATCGCCCTGGATGTCGACCGCCGGCTTCTGGCCGGCCATGAGCGACTGGGCAATCGCCAGCGGCGAGGGCTGGGCAAGGGTCATGGTGAGTTCGGGGCGGGTGTCGGGGCCACCGCGCTCCAGCAGGCCGGCTGCCGTGGGCACCAGCACCAGACTGATGTCGTTCCAGCGCACCAGCATGGCCTTGCCCTTCTGGCGGCGCAGCCGGTCGGTGGCGGCGGGCTCCTGCTGCAGCACGTGGTTGAGGAACAGCACCACCCGGTTCTGGACCTCGTCGACCACCCAGGCCGGGGGGCGCAGGGTTTCCAGGAGGCCGGTCAGGGGGTGGCTGTCGGCGCGGGGGCCGGTGCCGGACGAAAAAACGGGTGGTTCATCTTTCATGACCACCCGATTCTGACGGATAAAGCCCCGGCGCCCGTGACGCCGGAGCATGGCGCAGGGCTTACTGCAGGGCTTGCACCCCGGCCACCAGCCAGCCACCCGGGCCCTGCTGGGGACGGGTGATGTTCCAGACCTCGCGGAACGGGTTGGGACCGGAAGAGGCGTCTTCACGGATCAGGCCCGAGAACTCCACACTGGCCATGTAGACGCCGTCGACCTCCTCGATGCCCAGCAGCTGGGCGTCGAGCATGACCACCTCGGTCTTGTTCGGCTGACCGGCGCCCTGCTGCTCGCGCTCGGCGAGCTGGGCCTGGATCTGCTGGAGCATGTCGTCGGTCATCATGGCGCGCAGGGCCGGGATGTCGGACCGGTCCCAGGCGTCCTGCAGGTTCACGAAGTTGGCCTTGGACGCCTTGAGGAAGCCGTCGGCGTCGAAGCCGGCCGGAATGCCCCAGGACTGGCGTCCCGACAGGGCCGAGCCGATCATCGAGCCGCCCTGGCTGGAGCCCACCGGCTCCAGGCCGATGGGGGCGCTGCGCTCCCAGGGGCGGGCCGAAGCGTCGTTGCCGACGTTCTGCGGACTGTACGAACGCGGCGTCACCGGCTCGGACACCGGGCTGCGGCCGGCACCCTGATAAGCCAGACCGCCCTGAGCGGACCCGGCGCCAGCGGCGCGGCGGCGCATGATGGCGCCGATCACGACCATGATCACCACGGCCAGCAGCGCAAACAGCAGGAACTGGGCAAAAGCCTCACCGAACCCGAGCGTCGAGGCCAGCCAGGCGAGGCCGAGACCGGCGGCCAGGCCACCCAGCATCGCGCCCCAGGGGCGTTTCGGCGCGGCAGCGGCCGGTGCGGCGGTGGCCGGGCGGGCGGCAGCCGTCTGGCTGGGCGCGGTGGCGGGCGCAGCCTGGGTCGGTGCCGTGGCCGGCTGGGCCGGCGCGGTGCTGCGCTGGGTCACGTTGCCGGACTGCTTGCCGAAGGACGAGCCGCCCCCCAGCCGCTTGGCCCAGACCTCGGTGGAACCCACCGCCATGGTGATGGCCAGCAACGTGGCCCAAATCTTCTGTTTCATCAATGCCTCCTTTTGTGAATGCCTGCTGCGCCGCCTCAGCACTTGATGCCCACATGCAGCGCCACCACCCCTGCGGTCAGGTTATGGACATCCACATGGCCGAAACCGGCGTTTTTCATCATCTGCCTCAACGTTTCCTGGTCGGGGTGCATGCGGATCGATTCGGCCAGGTACCGGTAACTCTCTGCGTCGTTGGCCACGAACTGACCCAGTTTCGGCAGGATGTTGAAGGAATACCAGTCGTACGCCTTTTCCAGCGGCTTGGCGACCCGGGAAAACTCCAGCACCAGCAATTTGCCCCCCGGCTTGAGCGTCCGATGCATTTCGGCCAGCGCAAGTTCCTTGTGGGTCATGTTGCGCAGGCCGAAAGCCACGGTGACGATGTCGAAGCTGCCGTCGGCGAACGGCAGCTTCTCGGCGTCGCACACCAGGGTGGGCAGCACCAGACCGTGGTCGAGCAGGCGGGCGCGGCCTTCGCGCAGCATGGCTTCGTTGATGTCGGTGTGCACCACCCGCCCGGTCGGGCCGACCCGGCGGGCCAGCGCCATGGACAGGTCGCCGGTGCCGCCGGCGATGTCCAGCGCCTGCTGACCCGGCTGCGGGTTGGCCACGGTGATGGTGTAGCGCTTCCAGATCCGGTGCAGGCCGGCCGACATCAGGTCGTTCATGACGTCGTAGCGCGGGGCGACCGAGTCGAACACGCCGCGCACGCGCTGCGCCTTTTCGCGCTCGTCGACCGTCTGGAATCCGAAATGGGTCTTGGCCATGGGTACCCGGCGTTCAGTGGCTGCCGCAGCTGTGGCCGGCCTTTTCAGGCATGGGCGCGTCCCGGTGGGTGCCGGCGGCTTTCAGGCGTTCTTCGTAGTCGGCCCACAGCTCGGCCTGGCGGTCGCCCAGGAAATACAGGTAGTCCCAGGAAAAGATGCCGGAGTCGTGGCCGTCGGTGAAGGTCGGCTGGATGGCGTAGTTGCCCACCGGCTCCAGCGCCAGGATGCCCACCTCGCGCTTGCCGGTCTGCAGCACCTCCTGCCCCGGGCCGTGGCCCTGCACTTCGGCGGACGGCGAGCAGATCCGCATCAGCTCGAACGGGATGCGGAAGTTCCTGCCGTCGGAGAACGCCACCTCGAGCACGCGGGAGGCGTTGTGCACCGTGATGTCCTGGGGGGTCGGGGTGTCTTTGTTGAGTCCAGCCATGTTCTTGTTCCGTTGGGAGATGGGGTCGGCGGTCAGACCAGCACGCGTTCGATGCCGCCCTGGTTGGCCTGGGCCACATAGGTGGGCAGCCAGTGCTCGCCCAGGATCTGGCGGGCCATCTCGACCACGATGTAATCGGCCTCCAGCAGACCGCTCTTGAGGTCGTCCTGGTAGCGGTTGAGGCCCTGCAGGCAGCTCGGGCAGGAAGTGAGGATCTTCACGTTGTCGGCCATGCCGACCGAGCCGTTGGCCCGCAGCGCGGCCTCACCCTTCTGCAGCTCCTCTTCCTTGCGGAAGCGGATCTGGGTGGAGATGTCCGGGCGGGTCACGCCCAGCGTGCCCGACTCGCCGCAGCAGCGCTTGCTCTCGATGACGTTGTCGCCCACCAGGGCGCGCACCGTCTTCATCGGCTCCTGCTGCTTCATGGGGCTGTGGCAGGGGTCGTGGTACAGGTAGCCGCCCTGGCCTTGCGGCAGGGTCACGCCCTTTTCCAGCAGGTACTCGTGGATGTCGACGATCCGGCAGCCCGGGAAGATCTTGTCGAATTCATAGCCCTGCAGCTGGTCGTAGCAGGTGCCGCAGCTCACCACCACCGTCTTGATGTCGAGGTAGTTCAGGGTGTTGGCCACGCGGTGGAACAGCACCCGGTTGTCGGTGATGATCTTCTCGGCCTTGTCGAACTGGCCCGAGCCGCGCTGCGGATAGCCGCAGCACAGGTAACCCGGCGGCAGCACGGTCTGCACGCCCGCGTGCCAGAGCATGGCCTGGGTGGCCAGGCCCACCTGGCTGAACAGCCGCTCCGAGCCGCAACCCGGGAAATAGAACACCGCCTCGGTGTCGGAAGTGGTCTTCTGGGGGTCGCGGATGATGGGGACGTAGTTCTTGTCCTCGATGTCCAGCAGGGCGCGGGCGGTCTTCTTGGGCAGACCGCCGGGCATTTTCTTGTTGATGAAGTGGATCACCTGCTCCTTCACCGGCGCCGCACGCAGCGTGGCCGGCGGCGCGCTGGTCTGTTTGCGGGCCAGGCCCTGGAGCAGGTTGTTGGCCATCCGCTGGGCCTTGAAGCCCACGTCCACCATGGCCGAACGCATCACCTTGATGGTCTCGGGGTTGGTGGCGTTCAGGAAGAACATGGCCGCCGCGTTGCCGGGCCGGAAGCTCTTCTGGCCCATCTTGCGCAGCAGGTTGCGCATGTTCATGGTGACGTCGCCGAAGTCGATCTTCACCGGGCACGGCGTGTAGCACTTGTGGCACACGGTGCAGTGGTCGGCCACGTCCTCGAACTCTTCCCAGTGCTGGATGCTGATGCCCCGGCGGGTCTGCTCCTCATACAGGAAGGCCTCGATCAGCAGCGAGGTGGCCAGGATCTTGTTGCGCGGGCTGTAGAGCAGGTTGGCGCGCGGCACATGGGTGGCGCACACCGGCTTGCACTTGCCGCAGCGCAGGCAGTCCTTGACCGAGTCGGCAATGGCGCCGATGTCGCTCTGCTGCATGATCAGCGACTCATGCCCCATCAGGCCGAAGCTGGGGGTGTAGGCATGGGCCAGATCGGCGCTGCGCACGTCGGCGTCGCCGGTGCTGTGGCGCAGCAGCTTGCCCTTGTTGAACCGGCCTTCCGGATCGACCCGGGCCTTGTACTCGGCAAACGGCGAGAGTTCGGCGTCGGTCAGGAATTCCAGCTTGGTGATGCCGATGCCGTGCTCGCCGGAGATCACGCCGTCCAGGCTGCGGGCCAGCGTCATGATGCGGGCCACCGCCTCGTGGGCGGTCTGCAGCATGGCGTAGTCGTCGCTGTTGACCGGGATGTTGGTGTGCACGTTGCCGTCGCCGGCGTGCATGTGCAGTGCCACCCAGACCCGGCCCTTGAGCACGCGCTGGTGGATGGCCTGGCACTCGTCCAGGATGGCACCGAAGGCCGACCCGCTGAAGATCTGCTGCAGCGGGGCGCGGATCTGCGTCTTCCAGCTGGCGCGCAGGGTGTGGTCCTGCAGCTGCGGGAACAGCGGGTCGACCCGGGTCAGCCAGCCGGCCCACAGCTCGCGCACGTCGCGCACCAGGGCCAGGGCCTGCTGCACCCGATCTTCCAGCAGCTCGGCGCTGGGGATGTCGCTGGCGTCGTCGGTCTTGCCCAGCGGCAGGTTGCCCCGGGTGAAGAAGGCCACCAGCGCATCGCACAGCGCAATCTTGTTGCGCAGCGACAGCTCGATGTTGATGCGCTCGATGCCCTCGGTGTACTCGCCCATGCGGGGCAGCGGGATCACCACGTCTTCATTGATCTTGAAGGCGTTGGTGTGCTTGCTGATCGCCGCCGTGCGCTTGCGGTCGAGCCAGAACTTCTTGCGCGCCTCGGCGCTGATGGCCACGAAGCCTTCACCGCTGCGGGTGTTGGCGATACGGATGACCTCGCTGGTGGCGCGCGCGACCGCGTCCGGATCGTCGCCGACGATGTCGCCGATCAGCACCATCTTGGGCAGGCCGCCGTTGCCCTTCTTGCTCTTGGTGGCGTAGCCGACCGCTTTCAGGTAACGGTCGTCCAGGTGTTCCAGGCCGGCCAGCAGCACGCCCGAGCGCTTCTGCTCGGCGAACATGAAGTCCTTGATCTCGACGATGCTCGGCACGCCGTCCTTGGGGTTGCCGAAGAACTCCAGGCACACGGTGCGGGTGTGCGCCGGCATGCGGTGCACCAGCCAGCGGGCACTGGTGATCAGACCGTCGCAGCCTTCCTTCTGGATGCCCGGCAGGCCCGAGAGGAACTTGTCGGTCACGTCCTTGCCCAGGCCTTCCTTGCGGAAGGTGCGGCCAGGAATGGTCAGGGTTTCGGTGCCGACCGGGGTGCGGCCGTCGGCTTCATAGGTGCGCAGCTCGAAGGTGGCGACCTCGGCGTCGTGGATCTTGCCGCGGTTGTGGTCCAGCCGGGTGACTTCCAGCCACTGGGCCTGCGGGGTGACCATGCGCCAGCTCACCAGGTTGTCCAGCGCTGTGCCCCAGAGGACCGCCTTCTTGCCGCCGGCGTTCATGGCGATGTTGCCGCCGATGCACGAAGCCTCGGCGCTGGTCGGGTCGACCGCAAACACATGGCCGGCGCGTTCGGCCGCATCGGCCACACGCTGGGTCACCACGCCGGCTTCGGTCCAGATGGTGGGCAGCGGCTCGTCGTGGCCGGGCACCTTGACCCACTCGACCTCGGTCATGGCCTCGAGCTTTTCGGTGTTGATCACCGCGCTCTTCCAGGTCAGCGGAATGGCGCCGCCGGTGTAGCCGGTGCCGCCTCCGCGCGGAATGATGGTCAGCCCGAGCTCGACGCAACCCTTGACCAGACCGGCCATCTCGGCCTCGGTGTCCGGGGTGAGCACCACGAACGGGTACTCCACGCGCCAGTCGGTGGCGTCGGTGACGTGCGACACCCGCGACAGACCGTCGAACTTGATGTTGTCCTTGGCGGTCAGTTTGCGCAGCGCCCGGGTGGCGCGCTGGCGCAGGTCCGCCATGTCTTCGAAGGAGCGGGCGAACCGGTCGACCGCACCGCGCGCCGCCTGCAGCAGCTCGGCCACCATGGCGTCGCGGGTGGCATCGTCGGCGGAACGGCGTTTCTGGACCTCGGTCAGGCGGTGGTTGAGGGCATCGACCAGCTGGCTCCGGCGCTTGGGGCTGGAGAGCAGGTCGTCCTGCAGATAGGGGTTGCGCTGCACCACCCAGATGTCGCCGAGCACCTCATACAGCATGCGGGCCGAGCGGCCGGTACGGCGTTCGCCGCGCAGCCCGTCCAGCAGCTCCCAGGCGCGTTCGCCGAGCAGCCGGATCACGATTTCGCGGTCGGACAGGGAGGTGTAGTTGTACGGAATCTCGCGCAGGCGCGGCGCTTCGTCGGTGGCGTGGGCAAGGAGCGGGAGCGGGGTCGGTGCGTTCATGGGGGCGGCCGGCGAGGGTCTGCTGGGCAGAACACTGGATGGTACCCCAGCCCCCATGGCCGCACGGCCACAAGGGCTGCCGTCCCGCAGGGTTGAAAGCCCACCTCTGCGGTGGCTGCCCGGCGGCAGAATGGCGCGATGCAACCACCCCCGACACCCTGGCCCTACCCGCGCTGGATCGCCCACCGGGGCGCCGGCAAGCTGGCCCCCGAAAACACCCTGTCCGCGTTCCGGCTCGGTGCCCGGTACGGCTACCGCATGCTGGAGTGCGATGTGCGGCTGAGCGCCGATGGCGTGCCCTTCCTGCTGCACGACGACGATCTGGACCGGACCACCGACGGCCATGGCCCGGCCGGTGACCGGTCCTGGGCCGATCTGGCCGGCCTGGACGCCGGCAGCTGGCACTCGCCGCCGTTTGCCGGGGAGCGCCTGGCCACGCTCGCCGACCTGGCGGCTTTCAGCCGGGCCCAGCCGCAGGACCACCGGGTCAACCTGGAACTCAAGCCCAGCCCGGGCACCGCCGAGCTCACCGGCCGGACCGTGGCCCGCGAGGCCGAACGCCTCTGGCAGGACCGGCCGGAGCACCGGCCCCTGCTCACCTCGTTCCAGCCGGTGGCCCTGGCCGGTGCGCTGGCGGCAGCCCCCGGTCTGCCCCGGGGCCTGCTGGTGGACCGTCTGCCGGATGCCCCCGGCGCCGACCGCGCCTGGCTCGACACGGCGGCCGACCTCGCCTGCTGTGCCGTGGTGCTGCAGCACCGCCTGTGGAACGCCGACCGGGTGGGTCTGGCCCGCGCAGCCGGCCTGCGCTGCCTGACCTACACGGTGAACGACGAGCAGGAGGCCAGGCGCCTGCTGACCCTGGGCCTGGACGGGCTCATCACCGACCGGGTGGACTTCTTCGACCCGCAGTCCGGCTGAGCCCGGGCGATCAGCGCCCCCGCAGCCACCAGCCGGCCGTGCCCTGGGCCAGCACCAGCGCCGCATAAGTCAGCATCTTGCCGTCGCGCCCGAACACCAGAAGGCCGGCGAGCAGCACCGCCACCCCCACCAGCAACAGAACCAACGCCTGTCCGGCGGGTCGCAGACGGGGCGATCGCCGGGTGCGGAGGGCCAGCCAGAGCACCCCGGCCACCGCCAGGGCCGGGAAAAGGAATCCGGCGATGTGTTCCGTTAACAGCCAAAGTGTCATATAAAGTTGACAGTCCCCACCAAGGGGCGAAATTTATAATCGCGTCATGTCAGTCTGGACCCTGGGCATCAACCACAACACCGCACCGCTCGACCTGCGCGGCCGGTTTGCGTTCGCCATTGACCAGATCCAGCCCACGCTCCAGACCCTGCGGAGCAGCCTCCCCCGGCAACCCGAGGCCACGCTGCTCTCCACCTGCAACCGCACGGAACTGTACGGCGCCGGCGACCACGCCATTGTGGAGCCGACGCTGGAATGGCTCGCACAGACCGGTGGCGTCAGCCCGCAAGTGTTGCGCGAACACGCCTATGTGCTGCGCGACGACCAGGCCGCCCGCCACGCCTTCCGGGTCGCCAGCGGCCTGGACAGCATGGTCCTCGGCGAGGCCCAGATCCTCGGCCAGATGAAAAATGCGGTGCGCGCCGCCGACGAAGCCGGTGCGCTGGGGTCCACGCTGCACCAGCTGTTCCAGCGCTCGTTCGCGGTGGCCAAGCAGGTGCGGACCTCGACCGAGATCGGCGCGCATTCCATCAGCATGACCGCCGCCGCCGTGCGCCTGGCCTCGCAGCTGTTTGAAGACCTCAAGGAAACGCGGGTGCTGTTCGTCGGTGCCGGCGAAATGATCGAGCTGGCGGCCACCCACTTCGCCGCCCGCACACCGCGTTCCATGGCCATCGCCAACCGGACGCTGGAACGCGGTGAGGCCCTGGCCAGCCGCTTCGGCGCGCAGGTCATGCGGCTGGGCGAGATCCCCGAACGCCTGCACGAATTCGACGCCGTCATCAGCTGCACCGCCAGCACCCTGCCGATCATCGGCCTGGGTGCCGTCGAGCGCGCACTGAAGAAGCGTCGCCACCGGCCCATGTTCATGGTCGACCTGGCCGTGCCGCGCGACATCGAGGCCGAAGTCAAGGACCTGGGCGATGTCTACCTCTACACCGTCGACGACCTGGCGGCGGTGGTGCAGACCGGGCGTGACCAACGCCAGGCGGCCGTCGCCCAGGCTGAAGCCATCATCGATGCCGGCGTGCTCAGCTTCATGCACTGGATGGAACAGCGCGACCCGGCCAACGGCGTCGTGCCCCTGATCCAGCAGCTCAATGCCCAGGCCGACCACTGGCGACAGACCGAAATGGCGCGCGCACGCCGCCTGCTGGCCAAGGGGGAACCGGTGGAAGCCGTGATGGAAGCGCTGGCCAAGGGACTGACCCAGAAAATGATGCACGGCACCCTGGCCGAACTGCACGCCGGCGATGCCGCCGCCCGCGCAGCCACCGCCCAGACCGTCTCGCGCCTGTTCCTGCGCGAAGGCACGCCGCCGCGCGACGCGGCCTAGCGGGCCCTTCCGGGCCCCCCATCTGCCTTATCTCCGGGCGGCCGCTGCCCGGCGTTACTCCCCATGAAACCCTTCGTCCGTGACACCCTGCTGCGCCAGCGCGCGCGCCTGCACGAGCTGGACGCCCTGCTCTCGGCGCCCGACGTGGTGAACGACATGGCACGGTTTCGCCAGCTCAGCCGTGAACACGCCGACGTCGGCGCCCTGGTCGCGGTGTTCGACCGCCACCAGCAGCGCGAGGCCGACCGCAGGGCCGCCGAAGAGCTGCTGAGTGACGCCGACATGGCCGACATGGCCGACATGGCGCGCGAAGAGCTGGCCGCCTGCGATGCCGACCTGCAGGCGCTCGATGCCGAGCTGCAGCAACTGCTGCTGCCCCGCGACCCCGACGACGAACGCCCGGCTTTTCTGGAGATCCGGGCCGGCACCGGCGGTGACGAGTCCGCCCTGTTTGCCGGCGATCTGGCCCGCATGTACACCCGCTACGCCGACGCGCAGGGTTGGCGCACCGAACTGGTGAGCGAGTCGCCCGGCGAGATGGGGGGCTACAAGGAAGTCGTGCTGCGCATCGACGGGGCGGGAGCCTATGGCCGGCTGCGCTTCGAGTCGGGCGGGCACCGGGTGCAGCGGGTGCCCGCCACCGAGACCCAGGGCCGCATCCACACCAGTGCGGCCACGGTGGCCGTCATGCCCGAACCGGACGAGGCCCAGGCCATCCAGCTCAACCCGGCCGACCTGCGGATCGACACCTTCCGCGCCAGCGGTGCGGGCGGACAGCACATCAACAAGACCGACTCGGCCGTGCGTGTCACGCACCTGCCCACCGGCATCACCGCCGAATGCCAGGACGGCCGCTCCCAGCACAGCAACAAGGCCAAGGCCCTGCAGGTGCTCACCGCCCGCCTGCGCGAAAAGGACCGCAGCGAGCGTGCCGCGCGCGAAGCCGCCACCCGCAAGGGCCTGATCGGCAGCGGCGACCGCAGCGACCGCATCCGAACCTACAACTTCCCGCAGGGCCGGCTGACCGACCACCGCATCAACCTCACCCTCTACAAGCTGCTGGCCGTGATGGAAGGCGATCTGGGCGAGGTGATCCATGCCCTGCAGGTGGCCCGTGGCGCCGAGCTGCTGGCCGAACTGGAGGCGGCACCGCGATGAACCTCGATCAGGCCCTGCGTTCACTGACCTCGCAAGGGCTGGAACGCCTGGATGCGCAGATGCTGCTCCTGCTGGCACTGGACCGCCCCCCGCACGACCGAGCCTGGCTGAGCGCCCGGGGCGACCAGCCGCTGCCCCCCGAGGCGGTGCCGGCGCTGGCGGCCCTGGTGTCCCGGCGCCAGGCCGGCGAGCCGATGGCCTACCTGCGCGGCGAGCAGGAATTCTTCGGCTTGTCGCTGCAGGTCGATGCCCGTGTGCTGGTGCCCCGGGCCGACACCGAAACCCTGGTCGAATGGGCGCTCGACCTCGCCCCCGACCTGCCGTCCCAAGCCCGGGTGGCCGACCTTGGCACCGGCAGCGGCGCCATCGCACTGGCCCTGCGCAGCCGCCAGCCCGGCTGGCACATCACCGCCACCGACGCCAGCGCCGACGCCCTGGCGGTGGCCCGAATGAATGCGCAGCGGCTCGGCCTGCCGCTGCGCTTCGCGGCCGGCCGGTGGCTGGAGGCCGTTGCGGGCGAGGTCTTCGACCTGCTGGTGAGCAACCCGCCCTACATTGCCGAGGGCGACCCCCACCTGCCCGCCCTGATCCACGAGCCGGCATCGGCCCTGACCGCCGGCGCGGATGGCCTGGACGACATCCGCACCCTGGCAGAGCAGGCTTTCGGCGCGCTGGCCCCGGGCGGCTGGCTGCTGCTGGAGCACGGCCACGACCAGGCCGCTGCCGTGCAGGCGCTGCTGGCGCGTGCCGGCTTCGAGCGGGTGGACAGCCGCAAGGACATCGCAGGCATTGACCGCTGTACCGGGGGCCGGCGCCCCGCAGGACGATAATCACGATTCATCACGGGCCGCAGCAGCCCATTCCGAGAGGACCCAGCACCATGAGCGACACCCAGACCCGCATCGACCAACTGGTCAAATCCAACCCGATCGTGCTCTTCATGAAGGGCAACGCCAGCTTCCCCATGTGCGGCTTCTCCGGCCGCGCCATCCAGATCCTCAAGGCCAGCGGCATCGACCCGAAGACGGTCACCACCGTCAACGTGCTGGAAGACGAGGACATCCGCCAGGGCATCAAGGAATACAGCAACTGGCCGACCATTCCCCAGCTCTACGTCAAGGGCGAGTTCATCGGTGGCTCGGACATCATGATGGAGATGTACCAGTCCGGCGAACTGGCGCAGGTGCTGGGCCCGCAAGCCTGATCGGCACCGGTACCGGCATCCACCAGAGCCACCTTCGGGTGGCTTTTTTATGCGCCAGCGGCAGCGGTGCACCGGGATGGCGCAGGTCAAGCGGTGTTTTCTCCGGTTTTTCCGGCGTTGAGCATGGGCACGCCTTGTGCTTGAATGAACCACAGGACACACCGACAAGGAGATCCCCATGAGCAGCTCGCGCAGCCTGGTGACTTCGACCCCGAGGGGTCTGCCGATTGCACGCATGCGCCGCGTGTTTGAATCCGCGCAGGTGGAGCGCCGCCTGACCAAACTGCTGGCCAGCGGCAACGAGCGCGAATACGAGAGCCTCAAGAACACCTGGCAGCGCATGCTGGAACGGGGCCCGGACCGCTTCGCGGTGAAACCCGCCGGCGTACCCGACATGGCCCCCCTGTACGACCAGCTGCCCAACTTCGGCGAGGTGCTTGACGACGTGAAGCGCCATGTCGCCCTGGCGCAGGACAGCCAGGACACGCTGGAGGTCACCCCCATGCTGCTGCTCGGACCACCCGGCGTGGGCAAGACGCATTTCGCCCGCCAGATGGCCGACCTGCTGGGCACCGGCATGACCCTGGTCCCGATGAGCAGCATGACCGCCGGCTGGCTGCTCTCGGGCTCGTCGTCGCAATGGAAGGGCGCCAAGCCGGGCAAGGTGTTCGAGGCGCTGGTGGATGGCGAATACGCCAACCCGGTCATCGTGGTGGACGAGATCGACAAGGCCAGCACCGACGCGCAGTACGACCCGCTCGGAGCGCTCTACAGCCTGCTCGAGCACGACACGGCGCAGCACTTCATCGACGAGTTTGCCGAGGTGCCGATCGATGCCAGCCAGGTCATCTGGGTGACCACCGCCAACGACGAACGCGGCATCCCGGAGCCCATCCTCAACCGCATGAACGTGTACGAGATCGCACCGCCCACCCACGAAGCGGCGCGGCGCATCGCGGAGCACCTGTACCACGGCATCCTGGGCGAACACGACTGGGGTCTGCGCTTCGACCCTGAGCCGGCCAGCGACGTGCTGGACGTGCTGGCCGCGATGGCCCCGCGCGAGATGCGCCGGGCCCTGGTCACCGCCTTCGGCAATGCCCGGCTCGATGGCCGCTACCGCATCGAAGCGGACGACCTGCCGCGGCCCGGTGGCGGCAAGGGCCGCATGGGCTTCCTGCAGTAAGCGCTGCGCTCCTCAGGCGTCGGGGTGGGCCCACTGGCGCCGGGCCGCGTACACCGCGTTCGGGTATTCCGCCCGGCCCCGGCTGCCGTTGTAACGGCCCAGCGCCATGAAGGTGTCGCCGCGCTCACGGTCCAGGTAGTGGCGCAGGATGACGCAACCAAAACGAAGGTTGGTCTGCATGTTGAAGAGCGCGGGCACATCGCCGCTGCCGATCAGCCGGGCCCAGAACGGCATGATCTGCATGTAGCCGCGCGCGCCCACACTGGAAATGGCGAACTTCCGAAAGCCGCTCTCCACCTGGATCAGCCCCAGCACCGTGGTGGTGTCCAGTCCGGCACGCTTGGTCTCGTACCAGACCGTCTGCAGGAATTCGATGCGGGTCTGGAAGTCCGGCTTGCGCCGTTTGAGCCGCTCGCTGGTGGCACCCAGCCAGCGCAGGTAGGCCAGGCGCTTTTCGGTGTCGGTGAACTCGGGAACCGGCGGCGCGCTGTTGGCGATGGCCGCGCTGAGGGCGCCACGCACCGAGTCGGCCAGGGGCTCCTCGATCTGCCGGCCCGCCAGCGCCGGCACCGGCCACACCGGCAGGCTGCAGGCGGCCAGCACCAGCAGGCCGTCCCGCCGCGTCCAGCCGGTCGGCCTCATGCGACAGTCTTGCTCCTGAGCAGCGCCGCGATCTCGGCCACCGGCACCGGGGTGGCGGCGGCATCGCGGCGGTGCTGGTACTCGACCTGGCCGGCCTTGATGCCACGGTCGCCGATGGTCACCCGGTGCGGCACACCGATCAGCTCCCAGTCGGCGAACATGGCGCCCGGGCGTTCGCCGCGGTCGTCCAGGATCACGTCGACACCGGCCGCCAGCAACTCGGCGTACAGCGCTTCGGCGGCGGCCTTCACCTCCGGGCTGCGATCCATGCCGATGGGGCAGATGACCACGGTGAACGGGGCGATGGCGTCGGGCCAGATGATGCCGCGCTCGTCGTGGTTCTGTTCGATGGCGGCCGCCGGCAGACGGGTGATGCCGATGCCGTAGCAGCCCATCTCGAAAGGCGCCGGCTTGCCGTCCTCGCCCAGGAAGGTGGCGCTCATGGCCCGGCTGTATTTGGTGCCCAGGTAGAACACATGGCCCACCTCGATGCCACGCTCGATGGCCAGCAGCCCCTTGCCGTCCGGCGACGGATCGCCCTCGACCACGTTGCGGATGTCGGCCACCCGGGTCGGCTCGGGCAGATCGCGGCCCCAGTTCACACCGGTCAGGTGCACGTCGACCTCGTTGCCGCCGCAGATCCAGTCGGCCAGCACCGCCACCTCGCGGTCCACCACCAGCTCCACCGGCTGCTTCAGACCGATGGGGCCCAGGTAACCCGGACGGCAGCCGAAGTGGGCCTCGATCTCCGGAATCGAGGCAAACCGGAAGCCCTTGTCCAGGCCGGGCACCTTGGCCACCTTGACCTCGTTCATGTCGTGGTCGCCGCGCAGCAGCAGCAGCCACACCCGGGAAGCCACCACTTCGCCCTGCTCGTCGAGCTGGTCGGTGGCCAGCACCAGCGACTTCACCGTGCTGGCCAGCGGCACCCCCAGCAGCTCTGCCACGTCGGCACAGGTGCTCTTGCCCGGCGTGGGCGTGCGGGTCAGCGGATTGGCCGGCGCCGGGCGCGGGCCGGCCGGCGCCAGGGCTTCGGCCTTCTCGATGTTGGCTGCGTAGTCGCTCTGGGGGCAATAGACGATGGCGTCCTCGCCGGTGGCGGCAATCACCTGGAACTCTTCGCTCAGGTCGCCACCGATGGCGCCGCTGTCGGCCGCCACCGCCCGGTACTTCAGACCGAAGCGGTCGAAGATGCGGCGGTAGGCTGCCGCCATCACCTGGTAACTGGCCTTGGCGCCGGCTTCATCGCGGTCGAAGCTGTAGGCGTCCTTCATGATGAATTCGCGCCCGCGCATCAGACCGAAGCGCGGACGGCGCTCGTCGCGGAACTTGGTCTGGATCTGGTACAGGTTCTTCGGCAGCTGCTTGTAGCTGCGCAGCTCCTGGCGGGCGATGTCGGTGATGACCTCCTCGCTGGTCGGCTGAATGACGAAGTCGCGGTCGTGGCGATCCTTGATGCGCAGCAGCTCAGGGCCCATCTTGTCGAAGCGGCCAGTCTCCTGCCACAGCTCGGCCGGCTGCACCACCGGCATGGTCAGTTCGACGGCGCCGGCGCGGTCCATCTCCTCGCGGACGATCCGCTCGACCTTGCGGATCACCCGCAGACCCATCGGCATGTAGTTGTAGATGCCGGCGCCCAGCTTCTTGATCATGCCGGCGCGCGTCATGAGGCGGTGGCTGACCACCTCGGCGTCGGCCGGCGCTTCTTTGAGGGTGGAGATCAGGAACTGGGAAGCTTTCATGGCGGCACGGTACCCGGGGCGGGCACGGAACGGTCGGTCGGCAGGGTGTGTGGGGGCGGCCGCCTCGGGGGCCACCCTCCACCGTTCAGGCATCGACAGGGGGGCGGTACCCTACGCGCGCATGCATCGGGGATGCATAATGGCCGCAGTTCAAAATTCGAGGTTGATTATGCTTGACAGAGAAGGCTTCAGGCCCAATGTCGGCATCATTCTGCTCAACCAGAAGAACCAGGTGTTCTGGGGCAAACGCATCCGTTCCCACTCCTGGCAGTTCCCGCAAGGGGGCATCGACCGGGGTGAAACCCCGGAGCAGGCGATGTTCCGTGAGCTGCACGAGGAGATCGGCCTGCGGCCGGAGCACGTGGCCATCGTCGCCCGCACAAGGGACTGGTTGCGCTATGAAGTGCCAGACCGCTTCATCCGAAGGGATGCACGCGGCCACTACAAAGGCCAGAAACAGATCTGGTACCTGCTGCGCCTGGTGGCGCAGGACTGGAACCTGAACCTGCGCGCCACCGACCACCCCGAGTTCGATGCCTGGCGCTGGAACGACTACTGGGTTCCACTGGACGTGGTGGTCGAGTTCAAGCGTGGCGTCTACGAAATGGCGCTCACCGAACTGGCACGCTACCTGCCGCGCAACGACCAGCGCAACCGTTTCCTGCGGGGCAATCGCCGGGTCCACGAGGACCACGGCGCACTGGCCTCGGGCGTGCAGCCCCCGGTCGGACTCGAACTCCCCCCCGGCGCCAGCTTCGACCCGGACCCCCAATCGACTGGACACCCGCCATCCGGCCAGCTTTCATGACCACTGCCCGCATCCGTTCATTCTTCCGACTTGGCCTGGTGGCAGCGCTCTGCCTGCCCCTGCAGGCTGCGCTGGCGCAACCGAAGATCGACGACGAGGAAAAGCCGTGGGAAGAGGCGCAATGGGCGCCGCCCGCGAGCTTCCAGCTCGACAAGCTCCGTACCTTCCGGCTCGAGCAGACCACAACGATGGAGTTCGGCATCGAACCCTCCACCCTGCAGGTGGGCAGCGACGGCGTCATCCGCTATGTGTTCGTGGCCCGCAGCGCCAGTGGCGCGCTGAACGTGCTGTATGAGGGCATGCGGTGCCAGACCGCCGAGACCCGCATCTATGCACGATGGGACCCGTCTTCCGGCTGGCGCCAGTCCACCGGCAACAGCGACGCCAGCTGGCAACCGCTGAGTTTCCGTGGGGCCACCCGGCGCCAGATGTTCATGGCGCGCGCCGGCCTGTGCGACGGCCCCACGCCGAACAACCCGCCCTCGCGCATGCTCGACGAGCTCCAGCGCGGCAAGCCCGACATCCGCTGACGACACCGGCGGCGGCCGGTGGCCGTTCAGCTGCGGGAGAGCACCAGGTTGTCGCGGTGGATCATCTCGGGTTCGGCGGCATAACCCAGCAGACGCTCAAAATCGGCCGACGCCTTGCGGCACAGCAGCCTGGCTTCGGTGCTGGCGTAGTTGGCCAGACCGCGGGCCACCTCGGTTCCACGCTGATCGCGCACGGCAATCACGTCGCCCCGGGAAAAATCGCCCTCCACCGCGGTCATGCCGATCGGCAGCAGGCTCTTGCCCTCGCCCACGATCTTGTCGACGGCTCCGTCATCCACCACCACCGCACCGCGCAGTTGCAGGTGGTCTGACATCCAGCGCTTGCGGGCCTGGTGCTTGGCGGTCTGGGCCACCAGGCAGGTACCGATGGACTCGCCCGACGCCAGCCGCAACAGCACGTCCGGCTCCCGACCCCAGGCAATGACGGTGGACGCGCCCGAGCCGGCCGCCCGCTTGGCAGCCAGAATCTTGGTGATCATGCCGCCCTTGCCGATACCGCTGCCGGCACCGCCGGCCATGGCTTCCAGTGCCGGGTCGCCAGCACGCGCCACATGGACGAATTCGGCCGCCGGGTCCTTGCGCGGGTCGGCGGTGTAGAGGCCTTTCTGGTCGGTCAGGATGATCAGCGCATCGGCCTCCACCAGATTGGCCACCAGCGCTCCGAGCGTGTCGTTGTCGCCGAACTTGATCTCGTCATTGACGACCGTGTCGTTCTCGTTGATCACCGGCACCACCCTCAGCTGCAGCAGCGTGAGCAGGGTGGAGCGGGCATTGAGGTAGCGCTCGCGGTCGGCCAGATCGGCGTGGGTCAACAGGACCTGGGCACTGCCCACGCCGCAGGCGCGCAACTGGGTCTCGTACATCTGCACCAGACCCATTTGCCCCACAGCGGCAGCGGCCTGCAGCTCGTTGATCTCCTTGGGGCGGCTGGTCCAGCCCAGGCGCTTCATGCCCTCGGCCACCGCGCCGCTGCTCACCATGATCAGCTCGCGCCCCTCCTGAACCAATGCGGCCAGCTGCCGACTCCACTGCCGGATGGCCTCTTCGTCCAGTCCCCGCCCCTCGTTGGTCACCAGGCTGGAGCCGACCTTCACCACGATGCGGCGGGCGTTGCGCAGCACCGCTGCGTTCTGTTCGAGGACGGATTCGCTCATGGGTACGGTCAGGTGGTTTCAGCGCCGCTCTGGAAACGGGGGTCGACAGCCACCGGCTGCGCCGCCTGATGGACCTGGGCAATGTGCTCGTAGACCTTCTGCACCAGACGCTCGGTGCCCTCGCGGGTGAGTGCCGAGATCTCGAACACCGGCCCCTTGTAACGCAGCCGGCGCACGATGTCCTTGACGCGGGCCTCACGCTCTTCCGCCGGCACCATGTCCAGCTTGTTGAGCACCAGCCAGCGCGGCTTGGCGTGCAATGCGGGGTCGTACTTCTTGAGCTCGCCCACGATGGCCTTGGCCTGGGCCACAGGATCAACCGATTCGTCGAACGGTGCCGCATCCACAAGGTGCAGCAGCAGACGGGTGCGCTGAAGGTGGCGCAGGAACTGATGCCCCAGGCCGGCACCTTCGGACGCCCCCTCGATCAGGCCGGGCACATCGGCCACGACAAAGCTTTTTTCGGGCCCGACGCGCACCACGCCCAGGTTGGGATACAGCGTAGTGAACGGGTAATCGGCGATCTTGGGCCGGGCGTTGGAAATGGCGGCGATCAGGGTGGACTTGCCGGCATTGGGCATGCCCAGCAGACCCACATCGGCCAGCACCTTGAGCTCGAGCCGCAGCGTGCGGCGCTCGCCCGGCCAGCCGGGCGTCTTCTGCCGCGGAGCCCGGTTGGTCGAGCTCTTGTAGTGCATGTTGCCGAAACCACCGTCTCCGCCCTTGGCCAGCATCACCAGCTCACCGGGTTTCAGCAGTTCGTGCAGCACCTCGCCGGTCTCGTCGTCGGCCACGATGGTGCCCACCGGCATCTTGAGAATGATGTCGTCACCTTTGACGCCAAACATGTCGGAGCCCTTGCCGTGCTCGCCACGCTGCGCCTCGAACCGGCGGGTGTAGCGGAAATCGACCAGGGTATTGAGGCTGTCATCGGCCAGCGCATACACATGCCCTCCACGGCCGCCGTCCCCGCCGTCCGGCCCACCGAATTCCTTGTATTTTTCGTGCCGGAACGACGCGCAGCCATTGCCGCCGTCACCCGCAGCGACATCGATCGTGGTTTCGTCCACAAACTTCATGGCAGCCTCCTGTCGAGAAGTCGGCACTCCAACAAAAAAGCCCGCACGCGCGGGCCTTTCCGGGAAACGCCGACGGATTAAACCGGCGTGATGCTCACCGTGTGGCGGTTCAGTGCGCCCTTGGTGGCGAACTGGACGTGACCATCGACAGTGGCGAACAGGGTGTGGTCCTTGCCCACGCCGACATTGGTGCCGGGGTGGAACTTGGTGCCGCGCTGGCGCACGATGATGGAACCGGCCGACACCAGCTCACCGCCGAAGGCCTTCACACCGAGCATCTTGGGCTTGGAATCGCGCCCGTTTCGCGTGGAGCCGCCGCCTTTTTTCTGTGCCATGTTGCTCTCTCCTTAGGCCGAGATCGATGCGATTTCGAGCTCGGTGAAATTCTGACGGTGGCCCTGGCGCTTTTGGTAGTGCTTGCGACGGCGCATCTTGAAGATGCGGACCTTGTCGTGACGACCGTGGGACACCACTTTGACCGTGACCGTTGCGCCGGAAACCAAGGGAGTGCCCACTTTGATCTCGCTGCCGTTGCCGACTGCCAGAACCTGGTCGAACACGATCTCTTGGCCCACTTCCGCAGCAATCTGTTCTACTTTAATTTTTTCGCCGGCAGCAACACGATATTGCTTGCCACCGGTTTTTATGACCGCGTACATATGAACCTCTTGAATCAGCCCTCGGGAGACTTGGGCCTTGCAGGCCAGAGCTCCTCCGGGAACCATCGGCAGACCCAATTCCGCCGAACCGCGAATTCTACCTCGCGGTTTTTCACCGGGCAAGACCCGCTGCCGGACATGGCGTTTCAGACCCCGTTTCTATAATCCGCCGAGCTGACTACCTGGGATGTCGGCGCCTTCCACGCCAGCAGACACGATCTTGACCACCCCGACACCCCCCACCTCTTCTCCGTTGGCCATCATCCAGCCCGACATGGAACAGGTTGATCGGGTGATTTCCGACCGGCTCACGTCCGATGTGCCCCTGGTCAAGGAGGTGTCCCAATACATCATCTCGGCGGGCGGGAAACGGCTTCGGCCAGCCCTTCTGCTGCTGGTCAGCGGGGCCATCGGCAGCACCCATCACCACCGGCACATGCTGGCTGCAGTGGTGGAATTCATCCACACCGCCACGCTGCTCCACGATGACGTGGTGGACGAATCCACCCTGCGGCGCGGACGGGCCACGGCCAACCATCACTTCGGCAATGCGGCCAGCGTGCTGGTCGGCGACTTCCTTTACTCGCGGGCATTCCAGATGATGGTGGATGTCGACAACATGCGGGTCATGCGGGTGTTGTCTGAAGCCACCAACGTGATTGCCGAGGGCGAGGTGCTGCAGCTCATGAACATGCACGACGCCTCGATCGACGAGGCCGCCTACCTGCGGGTGATCCGCTCCAAGACCGCCAAGCTTTTCGAAGCCAGCGCCCGGATCGCGCCCATCCTGGCCGGGTCGACGCCCGCCGTCGAGGCGGCGTGCGCCACCTACGGCCAGGCGCTCGGCACGGCGTTCCAGGTGATCGACGACGTGCTCGACTACGAAGGCGACCCGACCGAACTGGGCAAGAACCTGGGCGACGACCTGCGGGAGGGCAAGGTGACCCTGCCCGTGATCTGCGCACTGCAGATGGGCTCAGCGGCCGAACAGGCGCTGGTCCGCTCGGCGATCGAGACCGGAAACACCGACCGCCTGGACGACATCGTCACCATCATCCGCCGCACCGGGGCTCTGGAGCGGGCCCGCCAAGGCGCCACGGCAGAAGCCCAAAGGGCCATCGACGCAGCCGCTTCGTTGCCGCCGAATGAACACACTTCAGCTTTGCTACAATTGGCGGCTGGACTGCTGGAGCGACGCTCCTGAACAGTTCTTGTCTGCCCCGGCTGCATGGGGCAGACGGTCCCTTCAAGGACAACATCGGGGTGTAGCTTAGCCTGGTAGAGCGCTACGTTCGGGACGTAGAGGCCGGAGGTTCGAATCCTCTCACCCCGACCAGTTTTCAACTTTTGAACACATGGGTGCAGCCGCAGATGGCAGGGTGCCCGGCACCGTTCAAAGTTCTTTGCGGCGCTTCGGTCGCATCCGTCGTCTTTTTGCCCACAAATCACCTCAGAGTGTTCGGGCAAGTCGTTGATTTACGTTAGATTACACGGATGGCGTCGGTTGATTCGCTCCCCACAGACACCCCCTCCATGGCGTTGCCTGGTCTGGGGCGCGCGCTCGTCTCTGCGGGCAAGCTGGGGCAGAAGGCTGCCGAAGACCTATACCGCAAGGCCCAGAGTTCGCGCACCAGCTTCATCGCCGAACTGACCGGTTCGGGTGCTGTCTCGCCCTACGACCTGGCGCATACCATGTCGACGGCCTTCGCGGCGCCGCTCCTCGATCTGGATGCGATCGACGTCAACCGTCTTCCGGCCGATCTTCTCGATGCGAAGATCTGCGCCGACTACCGCATCGTCGTGCTCAGCAAGCGCAACAACCGTCTGATCGTTGCCACAGCCGACCCGGCCGATCAACAAGCGGCTGAAAAGATCAAGTTCGCCACCCAGATGGGGGTGGACTGGGTGATTGCCGAGTACGACAAGCTCAGCAAGCTGGTCGACGTCCGCTCCACCTCGGCCAACGAGGCCATGGAGAACATCGTCGGTGACGTGGAGTTCGACGAACTCGCGGCCGAAACTTCGGTGGCGGACACCACCGAAAAAGCCACCGAGGTGGACGACGCTCCGGTGGTGAAGTTTCTGCACAAGATGCTGATCGACGCCTTCAACATGAGGGCATCGGACCTGCACTTCGAGCCCTACGAACACCAGTACCGTGTGCGGTTCCGCGTCGACGGAGAGCTCCGGGAGATCGCTTCCCCGCCGGTGGCCATCAAGGACAAGCTGGCATCCCGCATCAAGGTCATTTCCCGGATGGACATCTCCGAGAAACGTGTCCCGCAGGATGGCCGGATGAAGCTCAAGATCGGCCCGGACAGGGTGATCGACTTCCGCGTGAGCACGCTGCCCACCTTGTTTGGCGAAAAGATCGTGATCCGTATCCTGGATCCGAGCAGCGCCAAACTGGGCATCGACGCGCTGGGCTACGAACCGGAAGAGAAGGAACGTCTGCTGAACGCCATCAGCCGGCCGTACGGCATGGTGCTGGTCACCGGGCCGACGGGCTCGGGCAAGACGGTGTCGCTCTACACCTGCCTGAACATCCTGAACAAACCGGGCGTGAACATCTCGACGGCCGAAGACCCGTCGGAGATCAACCTGCCCGGGGTCAACCAGGTCAACATGAACGAGAAGGCCGGCCTCACGTTTGCCGTGGCGCTGAAGGCCTTCCTGCGTCAGGATCCGGACGTGATCATGGTGGGCGAAATCCGTGACCTGGAGACGGCAGACATCTCCATCAAGGCGGCCCAGACGGGCCACCTGGTGCTGTCGACCCTGCACACGAACGACGCCCCCACCACGCTGACCCGCATGATGAACATGGGCATCCCCACGTTCAACATTGCGTCCAGCGTGATCCTGATCACCGCCCAGCGTCTGGCCCGGCGGCTGTGCGCCACTTGCAAGGTGCCGCTCGACGTGCCCCGCAAGGCCTTGCTGGAAGCCGGTTACAAGCCGGAAGATCTGGACGGAACCTGGACCCCCTACAAGCCGGTGGGCTGTTCTGCCTGCAACAACGGCTACAAGGGTCGGGTCGGCATTTATCAGGTGATGCCGATCACCGAAGAGATCCAGCGGATCATCCTTCGGGGCGGCAGCGCACTCGACATCGCACAACAGGCCAGCAAGGAAGGTGTGCGCAGCCTGAGGGAATCCGGTCTGCTCAAGGTGAAGCTGGGTCTGACCTCCCTCGAGGAGGTCATCAGCGTGACCAACGAGTGACCCGCCCTTCGGCGATCACGACATCAGCAGAGAGGCATCCATGGCAACCGTGGCATCCAAGAGCGTCAAGGACTTCGTCTTCGAATGGGAAGGCAAGGACCGCAACGGACGGCCCATGCGGGGCGAGATCCGCGCCGTCGGGGAGAACCAGGTGCTGGCCACCCTGCGCCGGCAAGGCATCATTCCGGGCAAGGTGAAAAAGCGGCGGATGAGCTCGGGCAAGCGCATCAAGCCCAAGGACATCGCGATCTTCACCCGTCAGCTGGCCACCATGATGAAGGCTGGCGTGCCGCTGCTGCAGGCCTTCGACATCGTGGGCCGGGGCAACGCCAACCCGAGCGTCACCAAGCTGCTCAACGAGATCCGGGCCGATGTGGAAACCGGTACCTCGCTCAGTGCGGCTTTCCGCAAGCACCCGCTCTACTTCGACAACCTCTACTGCAACCTGATCGAGGCGGGTGAAGCGGCCGGTATCCTGGAAGAGCTGCTGGACCGGCTGGCCGAATACATGGAGAAGACCGAGGCGATCAAGTCGAAGATCAAGTCGGCTCTGATGTACCCGACCGCCGTGATCATCGTGGCCTTCGTGGTGGTGGCCGTGATCATGATCTTCGTGATCCCGTCGTTCAAGCAGGTCTTCACCTCGTTCGGCGCCGACCTGCCGGCCCCCACGCTGTTCGTGATCGGGATGAGCGAGTTCTTCGTGCAATGGTGGTGGCTCATCTTCGGCGGCATCGGCGGCGGCTTCTATTTCTTTTTCCAGGCCTGGCGCCGCAATGAACGGGTGCAACAGTTCATGGACCGCATGCTCCTGAAGATGCCCATCTTCGGTGACCTGGTTGAAAAGTCGGTGATCGCCCGCTGGACCCGCACCTTGTCGACCATGTTTGCGGCCGGCGTGCCGCTGGTGGAAGCGCTGGATTCGGTCGGGGGCGCCTCCGGCAACTCGGTCTACGCGATCGCCACCGAGAAGATCCAGCAGGAGGTGTCAACCGGCACCAGCCTGACGGTGGCGATGTCGAACGCCAACATCTTCCCGTCCATGGTGCTGCAGATGTGCGCCATCGGCGAGGAATCCGGTTCCATCGACCACATGCTGGGCAAGGCCGCCGACTTTTATGAGGCCGAGGTGGACGACATGGTGGCCGGTCTCTCCAGCCTGATGGAGCCGATCATCATCGTGGTGCTCGGCACCATCATCGGCGGCATCGTGGTGTCGATGTACCTGCCGATCTTCAAGCTGGGCCAGGTGGTCTGATGCCCCTGGACGCGACGCTGGCCCCGGCCCTGCTGGGGCTGCTGGGCTTGTTGGTGGGCAGCTTTCTGAACGTGGTGATCCACCGCCTGCCCAAAATGATGGAGCGGCAATGGGCCCGGGAATGCGCCGAGATGCAGGCCCCCGACGGTGCCGATGCGCCCGCCACGCCCGAGACCCGCTACAACCTGATGGTGCCGCGTTCGGCCTGCCCGCATTGCGGTCACGCCATCCGCTGGTTCGAGAACATTCCGGTGCTGAGCTACTCCGCCTTGCGCGGCCGCTGCAGCGCCTGCAAGGCGCCGATCAGTGCCCGGTATCCCGGCGTCGAACTGTTCACCGGCCTGTTGTTTGCGTGGTGCGGCTGGCAGTGGGGCGCATCGGTGCAGGCGCTGCTGTGGTGTGGCTTTGCCGCCGCCATCGTGGCGCTCGCCGCGATCGACTGGGACACCACCCTGCTGCCGGACGACATCACCCTGCCGCTGCTCTGGGCCGGGCTGTGCGGGTCGGCATTGGCCTGGACCGGTGTGCCCTTGCGCGATGCGGTGTGGGGCGCCGTGGGCGGGTACCTCTCGCTCTGGCTGGTCTACTGGGCATTCAAGCTGCTGACCGGCAAGGAAGGCATGGGCTACGGCGACTTCAAGCTGTTCGCGGCACTGGGCGCCTGGTTCGGCTGGCAGGCACTGGTGCCGATCATCCTGATGTCTTCGGTGATCGGCGCCGTGGTGGGCATCGCCATCAAGCTGTTCGGGCAGCTGCGCGAAGGCGGGTATGTGCCTTTTGGCCCCTTTCTGGCGCTCGCCGGATTGACCGCCATGATTTTTGGCCCTGGCGCCATCCTGGCCGTGCTCGGACTCTGACCCCATGGTGCGGCTGGGCCTGACCGGCGGCATTGGCAGCGGGAAGAGCACGCTGGCAGGGCTGCTGGCGAGACGAGGCGCCGTGGTCATCGATGCCGACGCGATTTCGCGGGCCACCACGGCTGAGGGTGGCGCCGCCATGACCGCCATCCGCGAACGCTTCGGTCCGGACATGATCGGCCCGGACGGAGCGCTGGCCCGGGATCGCATGCGCGAGCTGGTGTTCGCAGAACCCGGTGCCAGACAGGCACTCGAGAACATCATTCACCCGCTGGTGGCCGCCGAGATGGCCCGGCAGGCAGACGCCAGCCGCTCGGCCTGCACCGTGTTCGACATACCCCTGCTGGCCGAGTCCCGGCACTGGCCCGCGCGGCTGGACCGGGTGCTGGTGGTGGATTGCACGGCAGCCACCCAGGTGCGGCGGGTGTGTGCCCGCAGCGGCTGGACGCCGGAGGCGGTGGCCTCGGTGATGCAGCAGCAGGCCAGCCGCGAGCAGCGGCTGGCGGTGGCGGATCTGGTGGTGTTCAACGACACCGACGACATGGTCGCCCTGGGCCGGATGGCCGACGATCTCGCCGATCGGTTCGGGCTATGATGAACCCCGTAGGGCATCCATCTTCCCCACGCCGGCGCACCCGTGATCCTGTACGAATACCCCTTCAACGAACGCATCCGGACCTATCTTCGACTGGAACAGCTGTTCCGGCGCCTGTCCGAGCTGATTCCGCGCCAGCACCCGCTGGATCACCACTTCGCGATCCAGACCATCTTCGAGGTGATGGATGTGGCCTCGCGTGCGGACATGAAGTCCGATGTGCTCAAGGATCTGGAGCGGCACAAGCAGGTGTTCAACGGCTACCGGGGCAACCCGGCCATCTCGGAGGCGGCGCTGGACGCCGTCATCGGCCAGATCGACGCCTGCTTCGGACGCCTCAGCCAGCTGTCCGGGAAAACCGGTCAGTCACTGACCGAGAACGACTGGCTCATGGGCATCCGCAGCCGCATCGGCATTCCGGGTGGCACCTGTGAGTTCGACCTGCCTTCCTACTACCACTGGCAGCACCACGAACCCGCAAGGCGACAGGCAGACCTCGGGCTCTGGGCCCAGGCGCTGGCGCCCTTGGCCGAGTCCATCGGGCTGCTGCTGAAGCTGCTGCGGGACTCGGGCGGCTCGCAGAAGGTGGTGGCACCGGCGGGGCAGTTCCAGCAGAACCTGCCGCAGGGCAGAACCTTCCAGCTGCTGCGGCTGAGCATCGACCCGAACGCCGGCCTGGTGCCGGAGATCAGCGGCAACCGCCTCATGTTCTCGGTGCGGCTGATGCGTGTCGGAGACGACGGCCGTCTGCACCCCGCCGGTGAAGACGCCAGCTTCGAGCTGGCCCTCTGTGCCTGACACGCCGTACACGCCCGATGGACCCGATGGCATCCGACCACCCGCCAGCCGCCCGGGAGCGCCGCGTCCGGTGCCCGGCCTGTGGCGGTGACAGCCTCTACGCGCCGGCCAATCTGCACCGGCCGTTCTGCAGCGAGCGCTGCCAGCAGATCGATTTCGGCGCCTGGGCCAGCGAACGGTTCGCATTGCCCGGCAGCGGCGAGGCGGACGGGCCCGACGGCCCGGCTTCACGCGGGGATTGAGCCCCCGCGCTCCTCTTCCAGCCAGGCCAGCACCGGCACGGTGCCCGGCAGCACCGGGCTGGATTGCACCGGCAACTGCTCCCAGCGGAACGCCTGTCCTTCGTGCATGGTGAGCTCACCGCTCCAGTCGAACACTTTGCAGAAATGCAGCCGCACCAGTGCGTGCGGGTAATCGACCAGCTGCTCCCGCCACGCGTGGGCGGGGCCGATGGTGACGCCGATCTCTTCCTGCAGCTCGCGCCGCAGCGCCTGTTCGACGCTCTCACCCGCCTCCAGCTTCCCGCCCGGAAACTCCCAGTAGCCCGCGTAGACCTTGCCGGGCGGCCGGGAAGTGAGCAGGAAACGGCCAGCGGGATCGATCAGCACGCCGACGGCCACGTCGACCACCGGCCGGTCGGTCGCCCGCCCAGGCTCGCCATCGACCACCAGCACCCGCGACGGCTCCATCAGGCGGCGGCGCCGTGCGAGCCGGCGTAATCGCGCGCGAACTGGTACGCCACCCGGCCGCTGCGCGAGCCCCGCTCCAGGGCCCAGACCAGTGCCTGCGGGCGTGCGGCCTCGATAGCTGCCGGCGTCACCCCGAACGAAGCCAGCCACTGACCGACGATGGCCAGGTACTCGTCCTGGCTGAACGGGTAGAAGCTCACCCACAGACCGAAGCGCTCGGACAGCGAGATCTTCTCCTCCACCGCTTCACCCGGGTGCACCTCGCCGTCGTCGGTGTGGGTGTAGCCCAGGTTGTCCTTCATGTACTCGGGCAGCAGATGCCGCCGGTTGCTGGTGGCATAGATCAGGACATTGGGGCTGGCGGCCGAGACCGAGCCGTCCAGGATGGACTTGAGCGCCTTGTAACCGGCCTCGCCGTCCTCGAAGCTGAGGTCGTCGCAGTAGATGATGAATTTTTCGGGCCGGTCGGCCACCACGTCGACGATGTCGGGCAGGTCAGTGAGGTCCGACTTGTCGACCTCGATCAGCCGCAGGCCCTGGTCGGACAGGGCGTTCAGGCAGGCCTTCACCAGCGACGACTTGCCGGTACCGCGGGCGCCGGTCAGCAGGACATTGTTGGCCGGCAGGCCCTGCACGAAATGCCGGGTGTTCTGCAGGATCCGGTCCTTCTGGCCGTCGATCTCCTGCAGGTCTTCCAGGCGGATGGTGGCCACCTGCCGCACCGGCTCCAGCGAACCATGGCCGCTGCTGCGCTTGCGGTACCGGAAAGCGACCGAGGCCGACCAGTCGGGTTGGCCCAGGGGCTGGGGCAGCACCGACTCGATGCGGGCCATGAGCTGCTCGGCCCGCTCCAGCAGGCGTTCGAAGGAAGCGTTCATCGGCAGGAACTCAGGAACGGTAGTCGGCGTTGATGGTCACGTAGTCGTGGCTGAAATCGCAGGTCCAGACCGTCTCGCTGGCCTGACCCCGTCCCAGGCCCACCCGGACCAGGATCTCGGCGGCCTTCATCACGCGTTGGCCGTCCTCTTCACGGTAGTCCGGATGGCGGCCGCCCTGATGCACGACATGCACATCGCCCAGGTGAAGGTCGATCCCGTCCACCTCCAGGTCGTCGATGCCGGCATAACCGACCGCCGCCAGGATGCGGCCCAGATTGGGATCGCTGGCAAAGAACGCGGTCTTGACCAGCGGCGAATGGGCGATGGCGTAGGCCGCCTTCAGGCACTCGCCGGGGTCGCGCCCGCCGTCCACCGTGATGGTGATGAACTTGGTTGCGCCCTCGCCGTCGCGGACGATGGCATGCGCCAGCTGCTGGGCCAGGGGCGTCAGGGCAGCCAGCAGTTCGCGGCCGCTCGGGCTGTCGAGATCGGTCACCGGCGTGTTGCCGGCACGGCCGGTGGCCACCACCACAAAGGAGTCGTTGGTGCTGGTGTCGCCATCGACCGTCACCCGGTTGAACGACCGATCGGCCAGGCGCCGCGCAAGTTCATCCATGAGGGCGGGGGCCACGGCCACATCGGTGGCCAGGAACCCGAGCATCGTGGCCATGTTGGGGCGGATCATCCCGGCGCCCTTGGCGATGCCGGTGGCCCTGGCCGGCTGACCGCCGACCGAGAACCGCACGCTGGCCGCCTTGGGCAGCGTATCGGTGGTCATGATTCCTTCAGCAGCCGACATCCACTGGGCACCGGTCTCGTCCTGGGCCGTGGCCGCATCGGCCAGGGCCCCTGGCAGACCGGCCAGCAGCCGGTCCATCGGCAGCGGGTCCATGATCACGCCGGTCGAGAAGGGCAGCACCTGCTCGTGCGCCACCTGGAGGCAGCGGGCCAGCGCGGTGCAGGTCTGTCGTGCGTGCGCCAGGCCGGACGCGCCGGTGCCCGCGTTCGCGTTGCCGGTGTTGATGACCAGTGCGCGCACGCCCTGCCCCGCCGCCAGGTGCTCGCGGCACACCTGCACCGGCGCGGCGGCGTAGCGGTTGCGGGTGAACACGGCGCCCACGGCACAGCCCTCGTCGAGCAGGAAGACGGTCAGGTCCTTGCGGTTGGCCTTTCGGATGCCGGCCTGGGTCACACCGATGCGCAGACCGGGGACCGGCAGCAGGTCGGCAACGGCAGGGGCAGACAGGAGAACGGGCATGGGGGCTCCAGGGAATGCGGCAATGGCCGGATCAGTCGAGTCTGCCGTGGCAGTGCTTGTATTTTTTCCCGCTGCCGCAGGGGCATGGATCGTTGCGACCCACGCGCGGCACCGGGCTGGTCTGGGTGGCCGGATCGGTGGTGGTCTCGACCTCGCCGGTCTCGGTGGGCGCGGTGTAGGTGACGTTGCTGATGGCTTCGGCCTTTTCCTCCAGCTGCTCGGCCGCCTGGGTCATCTGCTCGGCCGACTGCACCCGCACGTTCATCAGGACGCGGGTCACCTCGTTCTTGACGCTGTCGAGCAGGAGCGCGAACAGCTGGAAGGCCTCGCGCTTGTATTCCTGCTTGGGCTGCTTCTGGGCATAGCCCCGCAGGTGAATGCCTTGCCGCAGGTAGTCGAGCGCCGAGAGGTGGTCGCGCCACTGGCTGTCGATGGTCTGCAGCAGCACCACGCGTTCAAACGACGTGAAGCTTTCTTCGCCGACCATGGCCACCTTGGCCTCGAACGCCGACGAAGCAGCGGCCACCACCCGGGTGACGATCTCTTCGGCATCCATGGATTCCGCCTCGGAGACCCAGCTGGACACCGGCAGCTCGACCGCCCACTCCTCGCGCAGCGCCTTCTCCAGACCGGGCAGGTCCCACTGCTCTTCCACGCTGCCCTCGGGCACGTACTGCTGCACCAGGTCGGTGACGGCGCCCTCCCGCAGGGAATCGATCTGGGCACGCAGCGAGGTCGCATCGAGAATGTCGTTGCGCTGCTGGTAGATCACCTTGCGCTGGTCGTTGGCCACATCGTCGTATTCGAGCAGCTGCTTGCGGACATCGAAGTTGCGGGCTTCGACCTTGCGCTGGGCGCCCTCGATGCTGCGGGTCACGATGCCCGCCTCGATGGCCTCGCCCTCGGGCATCTTCAGGCGGTCCATGATGGCGCGCACCCGGTCGCCGGCGAAGATCCGCATCAGCGAATCGTCCAGGCTCAGGTAGAAGCGCGACGAACCCGGGTCGCCCTGACGGCCCGAGCGGCCGCGCAGCTGGTTGTCGATGCGACGCGACTCGTGGCGTTCGGTGGCGATGATGCGCAGGCCACCCAGGGCCTTCACCTTGTCGTGGTCCGCCTGCCATTGCTCGCGCATCTGCTGCATGCGGCTGGCGCGGGTGGCTTCGTCGAGCGACGGGTCGTTCTCGATGGCGGCCAGCATCTTCTCCAGGTTGCCGCCAAGCACGATGTCGGTGCCCCGACCGGCCATGTTGGTGGCGATCGTGATGGCACCGGGGCGGCCGGCCTGGATGATGATGTCGGCCTCGCGGGCGTGCTGCTTGGCGTTGAGCACCTCGTGCGGCAGCCCTTCTTTCTGCAGCAGCTGGGCAATGATTTCCGAGTTCTCGATCGAGGACGTGCCCACCAGAACCGGCTGGCCGCGCTCGTGGCATTCGCGGATGTCCTGGATGGCGGCGTTGTACTTTTCGGGCGTGGTCTTGTAGACGCGGTCGAGCTGGTCGTCGCGCTTGCTGGGCCGGTTGGGCGGAATCACCACCGTCTCCAGGCCGTAGATTTCCTGGAATTCGTAGGCCTCGGTGTCGGCCGTGCCGGTCATGCCCGAGAGCTTGCCGTAAAGACGGAAGTAGTTCTGGAAGGTGATGGAGGCCAGCGTCTGGTTCTCGGGCTGGATGGTCACGCCTTCCTTGGCTTCCACCGCCTGGTGAAGGCCGTCGCTCCAGCGCCGACCGGACATCAGGCGGCCGGTGAATTCGTCGACGATGACGATCTCGCCGTTCTGGCTCACATAGTGCTGGTCGCGGTGATACAGGTGGTGGGCCCGCAGCGACGTCACCAGATGGTGCAGCAGCGAGATGTTGGCCGGGTCGTACAGCGACGCTCCCTCGGCCAGCAGGCCGGCCGCCGACAGCAGCTGTTCGGCCTTTTCATGGCCCTGCTCCGTCATGTGGATGGTGTGGGCCTTCTCGTCGACGGTGAAGTCGCCGGGCTTGATCACGCCCTCACCAGTGCGGACGTCGGCTTCACCTTCCTGGCGCGTGAGCTGCGGCACCAGGCGGTTGATGGCCACATACATCGGGGTCTGATCTTCGGCCTGACCGCTGATGATCAGCGGGGTGCGGGCTTCGTCGATCAGGATGGAGTCCACCTCGTCGACGATGGCGTAGTGCAGGCCACGCTGCACCCGGTCGGCGGCCTCGTAGACCATGTTGTCGCGCAGGTAGTCGAAGCCGTACTCGTTGTTGGTGCCGTAGGTGATGTCGGCCCGGTAGGCGGCCTGTTTTTCGTCCCTGGGCGCCTGCGGCAGGTTGATGCCGACGCTCAGCCCCAGGAAGTTGTACAGCCGGCCCATCCACTGGGCATCCCGGCTGGCCAGGTAATCGTTCACCGTCACCACGTGCACGCCCTTGCCGGTCAGTGCATTGAGGTAGACCGGCAGCGTGGCGGTCAGGGTCTTGCCCTCGCCGGTGCGCATCTCGGCCACCTTACCCTGGTGCAGCGCCATGCCGCCGATGAGCTGCACGTCGAAGTGGCGCATCTTCATCACGCGCTTGCTGGCCTCGCGCACCACGGCAAAGGCTTCCGGCAGCAGCGCGTCCAGCGCCTCGCCTTGCGCCAGACGCTCGCGGAATTCGTCGGTCTTGGCCTTCAGGGCCTCGTCGTCGAGCTTTTCGAACTGGGGCTCCAGTGCGTTGATGCGCTCGACGGTCTTGCGGTACTGCTTGAGCAGTCGGTCGTTGCGGCTGCCGAAGAGTTTGGTGAGGAAGTTGGTGGCCATACATGCGGGCCCGCCCGCATGCAGCTCGCACGCCGGCCAGGCTGGAAAATCAACGGGATGCGTCCGGCTGGGACGCGCTGAGGGAGATCAAGACACCCCGGATGCCGGCGGTGGCGCAGCCTGACTGGACAAAGCTGGCATTTTACCTACCGGCCCGCGGGGCCCCTTCAGTGCCGGTGGGGAGGCGCCTGGGCCCGCAGATTGGCAACGGCCGGATTGGAAGCCAGGAAGCGCGCCGGGTTCTGCGGCACACCCGAGACCAGCACCTCGAAGTGCAGATGCGGCCCGGTCGAGCGGCCGGTCGAGCCGACCTCCGCGATCAGGTCGCCGCCCTTGACGATGTCGCCCTTGCGGACCAGCACCTTCGACGCGTGGGCATAGCGGGTCGAGATGTTGTTGCCATGGTCGATCTCGACCATGTTTCCATACGCCGGATGGAATTCCTGCACAAGGACCACGCCGCCGGCGGCGGCCACGATGGGTGTGCCGACCTCGGCGGGGAAGTCGACCCCAGTGTGCATGGCCTGCTGGCCGGTGAACGGATCGATGCGGACACCGAAGCGCGAGCCCAGTTCCACATCCTTGACCGGCAGCTCGGTCGGAATCAGGGAGCGCTGGATGGTCTGGTCGAAGAGCCGGGACTCGATGACGGTGAGCCAGTCGACCCGCTCGCTGGCCGAGCGGTCGAGCTGGTCCATGGCCTCGCCCAGTTCGCTCATGCCCAGCGGCCGTGGCCCGACCAGCAGGCCGCCGGAGCCGGGCGTGGTCCGAATCTCGGAAGGGTTGAGACCGGCCAGGCCAGCCACCCGCTCGCCCAGCGAATCGATCTGGAGCATGCGGGCCTGCATCTCGCCGAGGCGCCGGGCCATGGCGTCGATGTTGGCGCGCAGGTGGGCGTCCTGGAGCGCCGACTGGTCCCGCTGCACCAGCCGGGCCACCGAGGCGAACCCCGGCCAGCCTTGACGAATGCCTTCCAGAAACACCCAGTGGTATGCAGCCACCGACCCCAGCATCAGCATCAGGGAGGCCAGACATGCAGCGGCCAGCAGCTTCCAGCCGTTGAGGTGCATGGCCTGGGTCCGGGCCAGCCAGGCGTCCGTGATAATGATGTGCACGCTGCTTCCTTTCTCTCGGGCCGCGTCCAGGTTGCCCCGTCACGACCATGTCACTGCCCTACCGCTCACCGCACGTGTTCAGCCTCGAGGAGGCCGCCGGAGCGGCCCCGTCGCTGGCGGCCTTGCACCAGCGGATCCGCCAGTCGGACTGGTGTCTCCAGCAGATCCGGCCACTCATTCCCGCCGCCTTGCGCCCGCATGTGGTCGCCGGCCCGCTGGAGGACGGCGATTGGTGCCTCTTGGTCAGGAGCACGGCGGCTTCCACCAAACTCCGTCAGTTGCTGCCCCGTTTTCTGGAACAGCTGCGGGAGCGGGGAGCGCAGGTTAGCTCAATACGCCTCAAAGTCCAATCGGCCGGGCGCTGAACCCCGGGTACGACGCCGGCAACCGGCGGGTCTCGCCGATGCGTGCTGACTGGTGCCGCTTGTCCGACTCGAACGGACGACCTATCGCTTACAAGGCGATTGCTCTACCAACTGAGCTAAAGCGGCGGCTGGGTCCACCGGCTGGAGATTCTACGGGTCACTTCACGCGCTTGAGCTGTGGACGCCCGGCGGGCCGATCGGGCCCGGGATCGGATGGCCCGGCGGGCTCTTCGCCGCCATCAGCACCGCTAACACCGGTAGCACCGGCAGAGGCCGGCGGCGCAATGGTCGGCGGCTGCACCACCAGCGGGGCCGCGGCCGGCGCCGGCGCGGGGAAGGCCATGCCCTGACCGTTCTCGCGGGCGTAGATGGCGATCACATGGGTGACGGGAATGATGATTTCCCGGGCCACCCCTGCGAAACGGGCCTTGAACTCGATGTATTCGTTACCGAGTCGGAGCCCGCTCGTGGCGTCCATGCTCACATCCAGCACGATCTCGCCGTTCTTCACGAACTCCATCGGCACCTGAACCGAAGCATCGACCTGCACCGCAATGTAGGGGGACAGGCCGTTGTCCGCGCACCACTCGTGGAGCGCGCGGATCAGGTACGGGCGGGTGGACGAGATGGGCGCTTCGCTGCTCATGGGCCGGCCGTTTACTTGCGCATGACCTTTTCGGACGGGGTCAGCGCCTCGATGTAGGCAGGGCGCGAGAAGATGCGTTCGGCATACTTGAGCAGCGGAGCAGCGTTCTTGCTCAGCTCGATGCCGTAGAAGTCCAGGCGCCAGAGCAGCGGTGCAATGGCGACGTCCAGCATGGAGAAGTTGTCACCCAGCATGAACTTGTTCTTCATGAACACCGGGGCCAGCTGGGTCAGGCGGTCGCGGATGTGCGAACGGGCCTTTTCCAGCGCCTTTTCGTTTCCCTTGCTGGTGCGCGACTCGAGGGTGGAGACATGGGTGAACAGCTCCTTCTCGAAGTTGAGCAGGAACAGCCGCACCCGGGCACGGTCCACCGGGTCGCCGGGCATCAGCTGCGGATGCGGGAAACGCTCGTCGATGTACTCGTTGATGATGTTGGACTCGTACAGGATCAGATCGCGCTCGACCAGGATCGGCACCTGACCGTACGGGTTCATGACACTGATGTCCTCGGGCTTGTTGTAGAGGTCCACATCGCGGATCTCGAAGTCCATGCCCTTCTCGAACAGGACGAATCGGCAGCGGTGCGAATAAGGGCAAGTGGTACCCGAGTACAAGACCATCATGGGGGGAGGCTCCTCAAAGCAAAAAACAGTGGCTTGCCGACGTGCCCATCAGGCACCGCAAACCACTGTGGTCAGAAACCCTGTCGCTCCCCGGGAGCCGACAGGGGTCAGCGGGATGGTTATTTGATGTCTTTCCAGAAGACGGCATTCAGACGCCAGGCCACCACCGTGAATGCGGCCAGGAAGATGAGCACCCAGACGCCGATGCGGACGCGGCTGTTTTGTGCCGGCTCCGCCATCCACTGCAGGTAGGCCACCAGATCGCCCACGGCCTGGTCGTACTCGGCGGGGGTCATGGTGCCCGGCTTGGTCTGGGTCCAGCCCTTCAGCACCTCGACCTCCTGGCCGTGGCTCATGACCTTCTCGTACACCGGAGCCTGCTCGCCCTGCAGCTGCCACAGCGGGTTCGGCATGCCGATGTTGGGGTAGGCCTTGTTGTTCCAGCCGGTGGGCTTGGTCTCGTCGCGGTAGTAGGTGCGCAGCAGGGTGTAGATGTAGTCAGAGCCGGGACCTGCGCGGCTGGAGCGCGAACGCGCCACCAGTGTCAGGTCGGGCGGCACCTTGCCGAACCAGGCCTTGGCATCGGCCGGGCTGATGTTGGCCTTCATGGTGTCACCGATCTTGTCGGTGGTGAAGGTCAGGTTTTCAGCAATCTGCTTGTCGTTCAGGCCAATGTCGCGCAGGCGGTTGTACCGCATGAAGGCGGCCGAATGGCAGTTCAGGCAGTAGTTGACGAACAGCTTGGCGCCGTTCTGCAGGGCGGCCATGTCGTTGGTGCGCTTGGGCGCCTGGTCGTACGGAATGGACGGGCCGGCGGCCAGCGCCGCGCCCGACAGACCGAACGACAGCATGAGGCCCAGAAGGATTTTTTTCATGGGGTTGACTCTCCGAAAGGCTCTCTGGGCGTTCAGTGGGGCTGGAAGGTGACGCGGCTGGGCACCGGCTTGAAGTCGCCCAGACGGCTCCACCACGGCATCAGCAGGAAGAAGCCGAAGTAGAACAGGGTGCCCACCTGCGACACGCGCTCGCCGATCGGCGACGGCGGCAGCACGCCCAGGTAGCCCAGGACCAGGAAGTTCACCACGAACACGGCGTACAGCCACTTGTTCCAGGTGGGGCGGTAACGGATCGACTTGACCGGGCTGTTGTCCAGCCAGGGCAGGAAGAACAGGATGACCACGGCGCCACCCATCACGACCACACCCCAGAACTTGGCGTCGATCGACAGCATGGCGGCGCTCAGCGCCACGGCACCCACCACGATGCCGCCCTTGAGGGCTGCAGCGATCCGGGCCTTGAGCACACCCAGCACAGCGCCCAGCACCACGCAGGCCACCAGCACATACATCATCTCGGCGGTGATGGCGCGCAGCATGGAGTAGTACGGGGTGAAGTACCAGACCGGTGCGATGTGCAGCGGGGTGGTCAGCGGGTCGGCCGGGATGAAGTTGTTGTACTCCAGGAAATAGCCGCCGAACTCGGGGGCGAAGAACACCACGGCCGAGAAGAGCATCAGGAACACCGACACGCCCAGGATGTCGTGGACGGTGTAGTACGGGTGGAACGGAATGCCGTCCACCGGCTTGCCGGTGGCGTCCTTGTTGGCCTTGATCTCCACGCCGTCGGGGTTGTTGGAACCCACTTCGTGCAGCGCGATGATGTGCGCCACCACCAGACCCAGCAGCACCAGCGGCACGGCAATGACGTGGAAGCTGAAGAAGCGGTTCAGGGTGGCGTCGCCCACCACGAAGTCGCCACGGATCAGCAGTGCCAGGTCAGGACCGATGAAGGGAACGGCGGAGAACAGGTTCACGATCACCTGGGCGCCCCAGTAGGACATCTGGCCCCACGGCAGCAGGTAGCCCATGAAGGCCTCTGCCATCAGGCACAGGAAGATCGCGCAGCCGAACACCCAGACCAGCTCGCGCGGCTTGCGGTAGCTGCCGTAGATGAGGCCACGGAACATGTGCAGGTACACCACCACGAAGAAGGCGGAGGCGCCGGTGGAGTGCATGTAGCGGATCAGCCAGCCCCAGGGCACATCACGCATGATGTATTCCACCGAGGCGAAAGCCAGGTTGGCGTCCGGCTTGTAGTGCATCACCAGGAAGATGCCGGTGACGATCTGGATCACCAGCACCAGCAGCGCCAGCGAACCGAAGAAGTACCAGAAGTTGAAGTTCTTCGGCGCGTAGTACTCGGCCAGGTGCTCGTTGTAGAGCTTGGAGAGCGGGAACCGGTTGTCGATCCAGTTCAGCGCCTTCTCGCCCACGGGGGCGTCAGGGGAGATTTCTTTGAATTGAGCCATGGGATGCCTCTGGATTCAGGGGACTGTGCAGGATGGCAATGGGCCCGATCAGGCCGTCTTCTCTTCACCGACAAGCAGCACGGTGTCCGACACGAAGTGGTGCGGCGGCACCTCCAGGTTGTCGGGAGCAGGCTTGTTCTTGAACACCCGGCCGGCCACGTCGAAGGTGGAGCCGTGGCAGGCGCAGAGGAAGCCGCCCTTCCAGTTGTCCGGCAGCGAGGGCTGCGGGCCCGGGGTGAGCTTGTCGGCAGGCGAGCAGCCCAGGTGGGTGCAGATGCCGACGGTCACCAGGAATTCGGGCTTGATCGAACGGTGGCGGTTCTTGGCGTATTCGGGGGTCGGGACCGCGGTCCGGTCGGAATTCGGGTCGGCCAGTTCGCCCTCGATGGCTTCCAGGGTGGCCAGCTGTTCCGGGGTGCGGCGCATGATCCAGACGGGTTTGCCCCGCCACTCGACCACCACCTTCTCGCCCGGGGCGATGCCGGACACATCCACCTCGACCGCAGCACCGGCGGCCTTGGCCCGCTCGGACGGCTGGAAGGTGCTCACGAAGGGAACGGCGACGGCTGCAGCACCCACGCCACCCATGGCGCAGGAGGTGATGAGCCAGGTACGGCGGCTGCTATCCACGGCGCCGGAGCCTTTGTTGGCAGTAGCTTCACTCATGGGATTCTTTCAGGGAACGGTCGGGGACATTGGGGACAACCCGGCATTGTACTGGACACCCGCAGGCGCCCCGGCTTGCCTGGGCGCCTTACTAAGGTACCGGCACAGGCCCGCCGGCGAGCGCTCGCGGCCCCATTCGGTGTCGTCGGGCTATGTGAGAATGAATCAGACACGGCACCCGCGCCGGGGTCGTCCAACGAGGAGGAAAAACCATGGGAATGCTTCAGGAATTCAAGGAATTTGCGGTCAAGGGCAACGTGATCGATCTGGCCGTCGGCGTGATCATCGGGGGCGCTTTCGGGAAGATCGTCACCTCCATGGTGGACGACGTGATCATGCCGCTGGTGGGCGCCATCTTCGGCAAGCTGGACTTCAGCAACCTGTTCGTGCCACTGGCCCAGGTGCCGGAGGGAACGGCGCGCACGCTGGCGGCCATGAAGGCGGCCGGCGTTCCGGTGTTTGCCTACGGCAGCTTCATCACGGTGGCGATCAACTTCACCATCATGGCGTTCATCATCTTCATGATGGTCAAGCAGATCAACCGGCTCAAGCGCGAAGCCCCGCCGGCCCCCGCTGCCGAGCCGACCACGCCGGAAGACATCGCCCTGCTGCGCGAGATCCGCGACAGCCTGAAGAAGTGAGCACCCGCGGCCGGGGCCTCAGGCTCCGCCGCTGAAAGCCCGGGCCGCCTCCACGGCGGCCAGCAGGCTGGCCGCACTGGCACGGCCTTCCCAGGCAATGTCGAAGGCTGTGCCGTGGTCCGGACTGGTGCGCACCAACGGCAGGCCCAGGGTGGTGTTGACGCCATCGTCCAGCCCCAGCAACTTGACCGGGATGAGGCCCTGGTCGTGGTACTGGGCTACCACCACGTCGAACGCGCCCTGGCGCGCCCGCATGAAGACGGTGTCGGGCGGGTGAGGCCCGCTGACATCCATGCCTTCTGCCCGGAGGGCTTGAACCACCGGCGCGATCACGTCCAGGTCTTCGCGGCCGAACAGGCCACCCTCCCCGGCATGCGGGTTCAGGCCCGCCACCGCCACGCGCGGCCGGGCCAGACCGCTGCGCCGGAAATGGGCATGGGCGATGCGGATGGTCTCCTCCAGCCGGCCGGGGGTGAGCAGCTCGATGGCCTGCCGCAGCGCCACATGGATGCTGACCAGCACGACGCTCAGACCGGGACAACTGAGCATCATCCGCACCGGCATGTCGTCGATCGAGCAGCCAGCATGCCGTGCGGCGAGCGACTGCAGCAGCTCGGTGTGCCCGGGATGCGCGATGCCGGCAGCCGCCAGGGCTTCCTTGTGCAAGGGGGCGGTGACCAGGGCACGTCCATGCCCCTGCAGCACTGCAGTGGCGGCTGCCACCACACAATCCGCCGCCGCCCGACCCGCCGCCGCACTGACCTGCCGCACCGGGAAATCGGCCAATGGCTCGCATGCCTGCCACACCGGCAGGGCGTCGGGCGCGGCCAGCGCCGAAGCGGCGTCAGCGATGGCGTCCACGCCGGCGACGGCGGGTGGAGCGGCCCGATCCCCCGCGACCAGGGCCATGGCGCGCTTCATGACGCCGACATCCCCGCAGACCACGGCGTCGGCCAGCAGATCCGGGCGCTGCTGCCATGCGCGGGCAATGATCTCCGGGCCGATGCCGGCCGGGTCACCCATGGAAATCAGCAGGGGCGCGGGCATGGTGTTCAGGCCGGATTGGGGATGTCGATGAACCGGTGTTCCAGCCCCAGTGCGCGGGCCACCTGCCCTGCCACGGCCGGCGCGCCGTAGCGCTCGGTCGCATGGTGCCCGCAGGCGAGGTAGGCGACACCGCATTCGCGGGCGTAGTGCGCCTGGGGCTCGGAGATCTCGCCGGTGATGAAGGCATCGGCACCGGCCGCGATGGCCGCCTCGAAGTAACCCTGGGCACCCCCGGTGCACAGTGCGATGCGCTGCACCGGCCGGTCCGGTTCGGCCACCAGGGTGACCGGCCGGTCCAGACAGACCGCCACATGATCGGCCAGTACTCGGGCGGACGGCGCGGTCCGCTGGCCGATCAGCCCGAGCTGCTGATCGCCGAACCGCCCTGCGGGTCCGGGCTCCGGCTCGATGCCGAGCACCCGGGCAAGCTGGGCGTTGTTGCCCAGCTCCGGATGGGCGTCCAGCGGCAGGTGATATGCCCAGAGATTGATGTCGTGCTTCAACAGCAAAGCGAGGCGCTGCTTCATCCAGCCGGTGACCCGGCCATCCTGTCCGCGCCAGAAAAGGCCGTGGTGCACAAAGATCGCATCGGCCCCGTCGTCCACCGCGGCCTGGATCAGCGCCCGGCTGGCGGTCACGCCCGACACGATCCGGCGAACCTCGGGCCGACCTTCGACCTGCAATCCGTTGGGTCCGTAATCCTTGAAGCGACCCGGCTCGAGCAGCCCGTCAAAAGCCTGGGTGAGTTGTTCGCGCGAAATGGAGGGGGTCATGTCGGGTCGGGATGCAGCCGGACGCCGGTCCGGTACCGGCGGATACGGGAGAATACCGGCATGAAACGACTCTGGCTCCTGTTTGCGCAAACCGTCACCGTGCTGGTAGGCATTCTGTTTGTTGTGGCCACCCTGCAACCCCAGTGGCTCGGCCGGTCCAGCCAGCGCGGACTGTCGGTCATACCGGTGTTCGAGGCCCCGGCGGGCGCCAGCACCGGGGGCGGCACCGGCAGCTTCCGCGAGGCGGCCAAGCTGGCTTCCCCGGCCGTGGTCAGCATCAACACCAGCAAGGCGCCCACCGACAACCCGCACGCCAACGACCCGTGGTTCCGGTTCTTCTTCGGTGACCAGGCGCCCTCGCAGCCCCAGTCGGGCCTGGGGTCGGGGGTCATCGTCAGCCCGGCCGGCTACATCCTGACCAACAACCACGTGATCGAGGAAGCCGACGAGATCCAGGTCATCCTGAATGACGGTCGGCAGACCATCGCACAGGTGATCGGCACCGATCCCGAGACCGACCTGGCCATCCTCAAGATCGGTCTGACCGACCTGCCGGTGATCACGCTGGGCCAGTCGGACGAGCTGCAGATCGGGGATCAGGTGCTGGCCATCGGCAACCCCTTCGGCGTGGGTCAGACCGTGACCAGCGGCATCGTCAGCGCGCTGGGCCGCACCCAGCTCGGCATCAACACCTTCGAGAACTTCATCCAGACCGACGCCGCGATCAACCCGGGCAATTCCGGTGGCGCGCTGGTGGACACCAGCGGGCACCTGATGGGCATCAACACCGCGATCTATTCGCGTTCGGGCGGCTCCATGGGCATCGGTTTTGCCATCCCGACCTCGACCGCACGCACCGTCATGGAAGCGATCGTGAAAGACGGCAAGGTCACCCGGGGCTGGATCGGCGTGGAGCCGCAGGAGCTGAGCCCGGAGCTGGCCGAGAGCTTCGGCGTGCGCTCGGGTCAGGGCGTGATCATCACCGGCGTGCTGCAGAACGGGCCGGCGGCCCAGGCCGGCATGCGGCCTGGCGATGTGGTGACCGCTGTGGCCGGCCGCGAGGTCCGGACCGTACCGGACCTGCTGTCTGCCGTGGCTTCCTTGTCACCCGGGAAAAAGGCCACGCTCGATGTGCAACGGCGCGAAAACGTGCTCCAGATCGAGGTGGTTCCCGGTCAGCGCAACGTGCCGCGCAACCCGGTGCCGCGCTGATCAGTCGTCTTCCGCCGATTCCGGTTTCGGTTTGACGAACCAGCGCGCGCCCCAGATGCCCAGCTCATACAGGATGCACATGGGCACGGCCAGCGCCAGCTGGGAAATGACGTCGGGCGGCGTGACGACCGCGGCAATGATGAACGCGATGACGATGAAGTAGCCCCGGAAGTCCTTCAACTTCTGGATCGACACCATGCCGAGCTTGACCAGCAGGATCACCACGATCGGCACCTGGAAAGCCAGGCCAAAGGCCAGGTAGAGCGACAGGATCGCTTCCACATAAGAGGCAATGTCCGGGGTGGCCGCCACGCTGGCCGGCGTGAACTGCTGGATGAAGCCGAACATCTTGTCCAGAACGAAGAACTGGACGAAGGCGATGCCGACATAGGCCAGCAGACTGCCCAGCACGATCAGCGGAATGGCAAAGCGCTTCTCGTGGCTGTAGAGCCCGGGGGCCACGAAGGCCCAGGCCTGGTACATCCACCAGGGCAACGAGATCAGGAAGGCGGCCATGGCCAGCACCTTCAGGGGCACGAAGAACGGCGAGAACACGCCGACCGCGATCAGCTTGGCATCGGGAGGCATGTGGGCCTTGATCGGCACGGCGATCAGGTCGATCAGGCCGCCGGGGCCGGGCCAGATGGCCAGGGCCACCATGCACAGGGCCAGCCCGATCACGCCGTACAGCAGGCGGTCGCGCAGTTCGACCAGGTGCTGGACGAAAGGCTGTTCGGTCCCGGCGAGTTCGTCGGTGGAATTCGGGGAATCGGACATCAGCGTGGGGCGGAGGTGGAACGGGGCCGGAACCGGGCCACGCGGGCTGCGCCGGACTGGGTGCGGGTACGCACGCCGGCACGGGCCTTGAACCATTGCGGCATGGCCTTCTGCTTGACCCGCCAGTTCTTGCGGGGGTGCCGGTAGGTCGGGTACGACGGGTCGTGGATCGACGAACCGGGCTCGGACAGCGGCTCGTTCATGTCGAGTCCGGCCGTTGCCTCCGACCAGGATTTCTCGAAATCCTGGGTGGTGGCATTGACCGAACCCTGAACGTCGCGTGCAGCGTTCTCGACCGAGTCCTTCATCTTGCGAAGCTCTTCGAGCTCCATGGACCGGTTGACCTCTGCCTTGACGTCGGCCACGTACCGCTGGGCCTTGCCCAACAACGTGCCGACGGTGCGTGCCACGCGCGGCAATTTTTCAGGGCCGATCACGATCAGCGCCACCGCCCCGATGAGGGCGAGCTTGGAGATGCCCAGATCAATCATGTGTCGGCAGTCGGAAGAGCAGAACGGTCACGCCGGCGGCACACGCGACCCGGACGGGTCTGGCATGCCGGCGTGGGCGGGCCATCAGCTTTTCTGCTTGGCTTCGACGTCGATGGTGGCCTTCTCGGCGCCGGTGTTCTGGGTCACCTGCTGGGCAGGGGCTGCCTCGGCAGACTGACCGCCCTCTTTCATGCCGTCCTTGAAACCCTTGACGGCGCCGCCCAGGTCGGAGCCCAGGTTCTTGAGCTTTTTGGTGCCGAACACCAGAACCACGATGGCCAGAACGATCAGCCAGTGCCAGACGGAAAAGGTACCCATGGAAATCTCCAGATGATGAATTCAGGGCGCAGCGCGCATGGCGCCGGATTCTACGCCCGGGGTGGGTTGGAACTGATGACACCAGGGGCTTGGCCCGGCTGGCGTGGAGACTGCAGGCCCCGCTCGCGTCAGCCTCGCGACCAGGGGCGCGGACCGCCCATGACATGGATGTGGAGGTGGTGCACCTCCTGCCCGCCTTCCGCACCGGTGTTGCACACGATGCGGAAGCCGCCGTCAGGGTACGGGTTGCAACCCTGTTCGGCCGCCAGTCGCGGGATCAACGTCATCATTCGGCCCATCAGGACAGCATCGTCGGGCCCGACCTGGGCCATGGACGCGATATGCCGCTTGGGAACGAGCAGGAAGTGTACCGGCGCCCAGGGCTGGATGTCGTGAAAGGCCAGAATGTCCTCGTCCTCGTAGACCTTGCGGCTGGGGATCTGGCCGGCAACGATCTTGCAGAAGATGCAGTTCGGGTCGTGGGTGCTCATGTCGGAAGGGGCTGGCTGGCGTTCATGGCCACCATGCCCTTGATGATGCGGTAGAGGAACCAGATGGAGATGGCCGCCCAGGCCAGCATGCCCGGGATCAGGAAGGCCAGCCATAGCGGCGCGGTGAGCAGGTACAGCACCGCTGCCCAGATGACGGTGCGGATGCGCCAGCTGAAATGGCTGGCCTGCCAGGTGCCCTGGGCGTCGTCCCGCTTCACCAGATCGATGATGAGGGCGACGATCAGCAGCGCCACGCCGGGCTGGGTGCCGGGGATGACGGCGCCCACGGCGACGATCAGGTGCAGCAGGTAGCTCAGCCAGCCGACCGACTTGAGCGACTGCGCCCGTTCGTTGTCGGTGGTGGACGGGGCGGTGTCGTGTTCGTTCATGGGCGGCTCCGGGTGGGGCGGACGGTCACTCGCCGGCTTCACGGGCCTGCGCCTTGCGCAGGGCCTTTTCTTCCAGGCCGCTCAGGCCTTCGCGGCGGACCAGCTCGGCCACCACATCGGCCGGGCCCAGCCCGTGGTGGGCCAGGGCGATCATGCAGTGGAACCACAGGTCGGCGGTTTCGTTGACCAGCTTGCTGCGGTCGCCGCCGTGGTCGACATCCTTGGCTGCCATGACCAGCTCGGTCGCTTCCTCGCCCACCTTCTTCAGGAAGGCGTCAGGCCCTTTGTGGAGCAGCCGGGCCACATAGCTCTTGTCCGGGTCGCCGCCGTTGGCCGGCTTGCGGGATTCGATGACGGCAGCCAGCCGCTCCAGGTCGTCGGTCAGGGCCATAGGGTCACTTGTAGATGGAGGACGGGTCCTTCAGGACCGGTTCGGCGGTGTGCCACGCACCCGCCTCGTAGCGCTGGAAGAAGCAGCTGTGCCGGCCGGTGTGGCAGGCAATGCCGGGTTCGTGCCCGAGCTGCGTCACCTTGAGCAGGACCACGTCGTTGTCGCAGTCCAGGCGGATGTCGTGCACCGTCTGCACATGGCCGGACTCCTCGCCCTTGAACCACAGCTTGCCGCGCGAGCGGCTGAAGTACACGGCACGGCCCAGCTCGGCGGTTTTCGCCAGGGCCTCGCGGTTCATCCAGGCGAACATGAGCACGTCGCCGGTGGCGGCTTCCTGCGCGATCACCGGCACCAGGCCCTGATCGTCCCATTTCACGGCGTCGAGCCAGTCCATCAGAGCCTCACCGGAATGCCGCGCTCGGCCATGCGCGCCTTGGCCTGTGCCACGGTGTGTTCGCCGTAATGGAAGATGCTGGCGGCCAGCACGGCATCGGCCCCGCCCTGCTGCACACCGTCGGCCAGGTGATCGAGGTGGCCGACGCCACCGGACGCGATCACCGGCACCGGGACCGCGTCTGCCACCGCGCGGGTCAGGGCCAGATCGAAGCCGGACTTGGTGCCGTCCCGGTCCATGCTGGTGAGCAGGATCTCGCCAGCCCCGAACTCGGCCATCTGCCGGGCCCAGGCCACGGCGTCCAGACCGGTGTTCCTGCGCCCGCCATGGCTGTAGACGTCCCAGCCCTCGCCGCGGGCAAGCAGGTCGTCGCCCTGGCGGCGTTTGGCGTCGATGGCGACCACGATGCACTGCGAGCCGTACTTGTCGGCCGCCTCGCGGATGACCGGCGGGTTGGCGATGGCCGCCGAATTGAAGCTGGTCTTGTCGGCACCGGCATTGAGCAGCCGGCGCACGTCTTCCACGGTGCGCACGCCGCCACCCACGGTGAGCGGAATGAACACCTGGGACGCGACCGCCTCGATGATGGGCAGGATCAGGTCGCGGCCGTCGGAGGTGGCGGTGATGTCGAGAAAGGTGAGCTCGTCGGCGCCCTGCTCGTTGTACCGGGCAGCGATTTCCACCGGGTCGCCCGCGTCGCGCAGTTCGACGAAGTTGACGCCCTTGACCACCCGGCCGCCGGTGACGTCCAGGCAGGGAATGATGCGTTTAGCGAGCATCGGTCATCCGTTGAGCTCGTCGGCCAGCTTCTGGGCGGCCTCGAAGTCCAGATCGCCGCTGTAGATGGAGCGGCCGCAGATGACGCCCTCGATGCCTTCGTCCTCCACCGCACAGAGCTTGTGGATGTCGTCGATGTTGGACAGGCCGCCGGACGCGATGATCGGGATGGTGAGGGACTGGGCCAGCTTGACGGTGGCCTCGATGTTGATGCCGCTGAGCATGCCGTCGCGGCCGATGTCGGTGTAGATGATCGACTCGACGCCGTAGTCCTCGAACTTCCTGGCCAGATCGGTCACCTCATGGCCGGTGAGCTTGCTCCAGCCGTCGGTGGCCACCTTGCCGTCCCGGGCGTCCAGGCCCACGATGATGTGGCCGCCGAACGCGGTGCACGCGTCCTGCAGGAAGCCCGGGTTCTTGACCGCGGCGGTGCCGATGATCACGTAGCGCAGGCCGGCATCCAGGTAGCGCTCGACGGTGTCGAGGTCGCGGATGCCGCCGCCCAGCTGCACGTCCACCTCGGAGCCGATCTCCTTGAGGATGGCGCGGATGGCCTGCTCGTTCTTCGGCTTGCCGGCAAAGGCGCCGTTGAGGTCCACCAGGTGCACCCGGCGGGCGCCCCGGTTGACCCAGCTCCGGGCCATGGCTGCCGGGTCTTCGCCGAACACCGTCGATTGGTCCATGTCGCCCTGTTTGAGGCGAACACACTGGCCGTCTTTCAGATCAATGGCAGGAATCAGCAGCATGATGGGCAGGCGCGTGGGCGCTCAGGGTTGCCAGGTGAGGAAGTTGCGGTAGAGCGCCAGACCTTGGGCCGCGCTTTTTTCCGGGTGGAACTGGGTGGCGAAAATGTTATCCCGTGCGATGGCGGATGCAAATCGGCCACCGTAGTCGGTCTCGCCGGCCACATGGGCGGCGTCGGTCGCCCGGGCATGGAAGCTGTGGACGAAATAGAAGTGGGCCCCGTCGGGGATGCCCTGCCACAACGGATGCGCATCACGGCCCGGCAGGGCGTGGAACACCTGGTTCCAGCCCATCTGCGGCACCTTGAAGCGGCTGCCGTCGGGCTGCAGGCGACCTTCCAGCTGAAACCGCACCACGTCCCCGGGGATCAGGCCCAGACCATCGGTGGGGCCTTCCTCGCTGCGGTCCAGCAGCATCTGCATGCCCACACAGACCCCGAACAGCGGCTTGTTCGCTGCGGCGTGCAGCACCGCGTCCAGCAGGCCCGAGCCGGCCAGTTCACGCATGCAGTCGGCCATGTGGCCCTGACCGGGCAGCACCACTCGGCTGGCCGCCATGACGGCAGCCGGGTCGGAGGTGACGACCACCTCCACACCGCTGTCCCGGGCCGCATGGATCACCGCCTGCGAAACCGAGCGCAGGTTGCCGCTGCCGTAGTCGACCACGGCCACTGTCTGGGATTTCATCGCGCCGGTGTGCTCAGAGCGAGCCCTTGGTGGAGGGAATCACGTCACCCATGCGCGGGTCGCGCTCGATGGCCATGCGCACCGCGCGGGCGAAAGCCTTGAACACGGTTTCGGCCTGGTGGTGGGCGTTTTCGCCGTGCAGGTTGTCGATGTGCAGGGTCACGCCGGCGTGGTTGACGAAACCCTGAAAAAACTCGTAAGCCAGCTGGGTGTCGAAGGCGCCCACCATGCCGCTCTTGAACGGCACCCGCATGTGCAGACCCGGGCGCCCGGAAAAGTCGATGACGACGCGCGACAGGGCTTCGTCCAGCGGCACATAGGAGTGGCCATAACGGCGGATGCCTTTCTTGTCGCCCACCGCCTTGGCAAACGCCTGCCCGAGAGTGATGCCCACGTCTTCGACCGTGTGATGACCGTCGATGTGCAGGTCGCCCACGGCCTGGATCTGCAGATCGATCAGCCCGTGACGGGCGATCTGATCGAGCATGTGGTCGAAGAAGCCGATGCCGGTGGACAGCACCGACACGCCGGTGCCGTCGAGGTTGATGCGCACACCGATCTGCGTCTCGCTGGTGTTGCGCTGCACATCGGCGGTGCGGTCACCGGGACGCGGTGCGGGGAAGGCAGGGGGCGTGGAGGTCATAGGACGGTGGGGAAGGCGCGTAGCAGCTGGGCGTTCTCGGCGGGGGTTCCCACCGTCAGCCGCAGGCACCGGGCCAGTAACGGGTGCATTTTAGAAACATTCTTGACCAGCAGACCGCCGGCCTTGAGACCGTCGAAGGCCCGCTGGGCGTCGGGCACACGCACCAGCACCATGTTGCCTTCGCTGGGGAAGGGCTCGACGCCCGGCAGGGCGGCCAGCGCGCTGATCAGCGCGGTGCGTTCGCGGCGGATTTCGGCCGCCTGCTCGGCGAACACCGCCTGGTGTTCCAGCGCGAACAGCGCGCATTCGGCGTTGAGCACGCTGATGTTGTAAGGCGGGCGCAGCTTGTCGACCTCAGCCACCAGACGGGCAGCCCCCACCATGTAGCCGATGCGCACACCGGCCAGGCCGAATTTCGAGAGGGTGCGCATCAGCAGCACGTGGGCATGGGCCTCGGGCTCGGCGCGCATGGCGTCCAGCCAGGTCGAGCTGGAGAACGGCTGGTAGGCCTCGTCCATGACCACCAGACCACCGAACTGTGCGGCTTCGTCGATCAGCCGGCGGACCGTGCCGGCGTCCCACAGGTTGGCGGTGGGGTTGTTGGGGTAGGCCAGGTAGGTGATGGCCGGGCGGTGCTGGCGCAGAGCCGCCACCATGGCGGCCTCGTCGAGCTGGAAATCGGCCGTCAGGGGCACGCCGTGAAAGGCCAGGCCCTGCAGGCGGGCGCTCATGGCGTACATCACGAAGCCGGGCTCGGGCGCCAGGATGCTGGCGCCGGGACGGTCGCAGGCCATGGCCAGCAGGGAGATGAGCTCGTCCGAGCCATTGCCCAGCATCAGGCCGAAGCCCGGCGGCAGGTCGACGTGGGCCGACAGCGCGGCCTTGAGGTCGTCCACCCGGGGGCCGGGGTAACGGTTCAGGGCGACGGCGCCCAGGCGTTCACCCAGGGCCTGCTGCAGCGGGGCCGGCAGGCGGTACGGGTTCTCCATGGCGTCGAGCTTGACCATGCCGGCAGCGTCCTGCACCGCGTAGGCGTGCATGGATAGCACGTCCTGCCGGATCATGCCCAGCGGATCGGGCCGCGCGCTCATGCGCCACCCCGCATCGGCGGCACCGGGTCCAGCCGCAGTTCGGCGGCGCGGGCATGGGCCTGCAGACCTTCGCCGTAGGCCAGCTCGGCGGCCACGCGGCCCAGCGACTGGGCGCCGGCCGCGCTCACTTCGATCAGGCTGCTGCGTTTCTGGAAGTCGTAGACGCCCAGCGGCGAACTGAAGCGGGCGGTGCCGCTGGTGGGCAGCACATGGTTCGGACCGGCGCAGTAGTCGCCCAGGCTCTCGCTGGTGTAGGCCCCCAGGAAGATGGCGCCGGCGTGCTTGAGCATCGGCTCCCAGCGGTTCGGATCGCGGCTGGAGACCTCCAGGTGTTCCGGCGCAATGCGGTTGCTGATGGCACAGGCCTCGTCCATGCTGCGGGTGTGGATGAGCGCACCCCGGTCGTTCAGGCTGCGGGCAATGATGGACGCGCGCGGCATGGTCGGCAGCAGCCGGTCGATGGCGGCCTGCACCGCGTCGATGTAGGCGGCGTCCGGGCACAGCAGGATGCTCTGGGCCAGCTCGTCGTGCTCGGCCTGGCTGAACAGGTCCATGGCCACCCACTCGGCGGGGGTGGTGCCGTCGGCCAGCACCAGGATCTCGCTGGGGCCGGCAATCATGTCGATGCCCACAGTGCCGAACACATGTTTCTTGGCGCTGGCCACGTAGGCGTTGCCGGGGCCGGTGATCTTGTCGACCTTGGGCACGGTGGCGGTGCCGTAGGCCAGTGCTGCCACGGCCTGCGCGCCACCGATGGTGAAGGCGCGCGAGACGCCGGCCACATGCGCGGCGGCCAGCACCAGCGGGTTGCGCTCGCCGCGCGGCGTGGGCACCACCATGATGATCTCGGCCACGCCGGCCACATGGGCCGGGATGGCGTTCATGAGCACGCTCGACGGGTAGGCCGCCTTGCCACCCGGCACATAGATGCCGACGCGGTCCAGCGGCGTGACCTTCTGGCCCAGCAGGGTGCCGTCTTCGTCGCGGTAGGTCCAGCTTTCGCCGCTGGCCCGCTTCTGGGCTTCGTGGTAGCTGCGCACCCGGCGGGCGGCGGCTTCCAGGGCCTGGCGCTGGGCGGCCGGCAGGCTGTCGAACGCGGCACGCAGCTCGACCTGGGTCAGCTCCAGCGCCTTCAGGCTGTCGGCCTGCAGACCATCGAACCGGGCGGTGTAGTCCAGCACGGCGGCATCGCCACGCTGGCGGACGTCGGCCAGGATGTCGGCCACGCGCTGCTCGATGGCACCGTCGGTCTCGGCCGACCAGTGCAGGCGCCTGGCGAAGGCGGCCTCGAAGTCCGACTGGGTGGTGGACAGGCGCAGCGGCTGCGCCTGCAACGGTGCGGGGGCGTTCATGTGCGGGGCTCCTGCGCGGTGGCAGCGGCAAAGGCGTCGAGCAGCGGCCGCAGGCGGGCCTGCTTGAGCTTGAGGGACGCCTGGTTGACCACCAGCCGCGAACTGATGTCCATGATGCGTTCCACCTCGACCAGCTGGTTGGCCTTGAGGGTGTTGCCGGTGGAGACCAGGTCGACGATGGCATCGGCCAGCCCGGTCAGGGGGGCGAGCTCCATGCTGCCGTACAGCTTGATCAGGTCCACATGCACGCCCTTGGTGGCGAAAAAATCGCGGGCGATGGTGGTGTACTTGGTGGCCACGCGCAGGCGCGAGCCCTGCCGCACGGCCGTGGCGTAGTCGAAGTCGGCGCGCACCGCCACGCTCACGCGGCAGCGCGCAATACGCAGGTCGAGCGGCTGGTACAGGCCCTGGCCGCCATGCTCGATCAGGGTGTCCTTGCCGGTCACACCCAGATCGGCACCACCGTGCTCCACATAGGTGGGCACATCGGTGGCCCGCACCAGCACCACGCGCACGCCGGGCTGGTTGGTGGGCAGGATCAGCTTGCGCGACTTCTCGGGATCTTCCAGCACCTCGATGCCGGCCGCCTTCAGCAGCGGCAGGGTCTCGTCGAAGATGCGGCCCTTGGACAGGGCCAGGGTGATGGTGTCGTTCATGAAATGCGTTCGATGTCGGCCCCGATGGCCCGCAGCTTGGACTCCATCTGGTCGTAGCCCCGGTCGAGGTGGTAGATGCGGTCGACCACGGTCTCGCCCTCGGCCACCAGACCGGCGATCACCAGGCTGGCCGAGGCACGCAGGTCGGTGGCCATGACGGTGGCGCCCGACAGGCGCTCAACGCCCTCGATGACCGCCACCTTGCCGTCGGTCTGGATGTGGGCACCCAGGCGGACCAGCTCGTTCACGTGCATGAAGCGGTTCTCGAAGATGGTTTCGGTGACCTTGCTGGTGCCCTGCGAGATGCAGTTGAGCGCCATGAACTGGGCCTGCATGTCGGTCGGGAAACCGGGGTACTCGGTGGTGCGGAAGCTCTGGGCCTTGAGCCGTCCGCTGGCGCGGATGCGGATGAAGTCGCCAGCGGCATTGCGGCCCGCCTCGATCTCGGCCCCCGCCTCCAGCAGCTTGTCGATCACCGCGTCGAGGTGGTCGGCACGGCCGTGGCGCAACACCACGTCGCCCCCGGTGGCCGCGACGGCACACAGGAAGGTGCCGGCCTCGATGCGGTCGGCCACCACGCGGTGGGTGCAGCCCTGCAGGCGGTCGACCCCCTGCACATGGATGCGGCTGGTGCCGTGCCCTTCGATCCGCGCGCCCATGGCGATCAGCATCTCGGCCAGGTCGCCGATCTCCGGCTCCTGGGCGGCGTTTTCCAGCAGGGTCTCACCCTCGGCCAGGGCGGCGGCCATCAGGAAGTTTTCGGTACCGGTCACGGTCACCATGTCGGTGGCGATGCGCGCACCATGCAGCCGGCTGCGTCCGGCCGGCAGGCGGGCCACCATGTAGCCATGTTCCACCACGATCTCGGCACCCATGGCCTGCATGCCCTTGATGTGCTGATCCACCGGGCGCGAACCGATGGCGCAGCCCCCGGGCAGCGACACCCGGGCCTGGCCAAAGCGGGCCAGCAGGGGTCCGAGCACCAGCACCGAGGCACGCATGGTCTTGACCAGGTCGTACGGGGCTTCCGGTCGGAGGCCGTCGGGCGCGGTCAGCGTGACGCTGCCGGGCTCGTCCTGACGGGTCTGCACGCCCATGTTCTCGAGCAGCTGGCGCATGGTGGCCACATCGCGCAGGCGCGGCACGTTCTGCAGCGTCACCGGCGCGTCGGTCAGCAGGGCGGCGCACAGCTCGGGCAGGGCCGCGTTCTTGGCGCCGGAAACCGGCACCTCGCCGCTCAGGGTGTTGCCGCCGCGGATTCGGAGTTTGTCCATGTCGTCAGGCCTGTGCCGCCCATTCGGCGGGGGTGTGGGTCTTCATCGACAGGGCATGGACCTCGTCGGTGCGGATGCGTTCGCCCAGCGTGGCATACACCCGCTGGTGGCGCTGGATCAGGCGCAGGCCTTCGAAGGCCGGGGAGACGATCACGGCGGCCCAGTGGCGGCCGTCACCGGTGACTTCGATGTGGTCGCACGGCAGGCCGGCGGCGATCAGGTTCTGGAGCTCTTGGGCGGTCATGTCAGTGTCGGATCTTGTAGCCGGTCTTGAGCAGGTGCAGGGCCAGCAGGCTCACCGCCGCCAGGGCAGCGGCCACCAGGCCCAGGCTGATCCACGGCGAGACGTCGCTCTGGCCGAAGAAGCCATAGCGGAAGCCGTCGATCATGTAGAAAAACGGGTTGAGGTGGCTGACCTGCTGCCAGAAAGCCGGCAGGGAGTGGATGGAGTAGAACACGCCCGAGAGGAAGGTCATGGGCACGATGATGAAGTTCTGGAAGGCCGCCATCTGGTCGAACTTCTCGGCCCACAGCCCGGCAATCACCCCCAGCGCGCCCAGCAGGGCGGCGCCCATCAGACCGAAGGCCACGATCCACAGCGGCGCCACCACCGTGGGCTGGGCAAACCACCAGGTGGCCAGCATCACGCCGGCACCCACCGCCATGCCGCGCACCACCGACGAGCCCACATAGGCCACGAACCAGGCGCGGTGCGACAACGGCGTGAGCAGCAGGAACACCAGGTTGCCCATGATCTTGCTCTGGATGAGCGAGCTGCTGCTGTTGGCAAACGCGTTCTGCAGCACGCTCATCATGACCAGCCCGGGCAGCAGGAAGGCGGTGTAGCTGACCGAGTCGTAGACCTCCACCCGGTCTTCGAGCACATGGCCGAAGATCAGCAGGTACAGGATGGCCGTGATGACCGGCGCCGCCACCGTCTGGAAACCCACTTTCCAGAACCGCAGCACCTCCTTGTAGAACAGGGTCTGCCAGCCGGTCATGCCACCACCTCCTCGGCGACCGGCGCTGCCACGGCCGAGGCCGTGCCGGTCAGGGCCAGGAAGACGTCTTCCAGGTCGGGCTTGCGGATCTCGATGTCTTCGGGCGTCACGCCGGCCTCGCGCAGCCGGGCCAGCGTGCGCTCGACCGCCAGCGCGTCGTCCGCCGGCAACTGCACCACCCGGCCGGTGATGCGGGCCTGCCCCATCAGATCAGCGGGGAGCGCTGCATCGGTCTTGAAACGCAGCACCTGCGACGAAGAGCGGGCCAGCAGCGATGACGTACTCTCCAGCGCCACCACCTGCCCCTGCTTGAGCATGGCGATGCGGGTGCACAGCGCTTCGGCTTCTTCGAGGTAGTGGGTGGTCAGCAGCACGGTGCTGCCCAGGCGCTTGTTCAGGTCGGAGACGAACTGCCACAGGGTCTGGCGCAGCTCCACATCCACGCCCGCAGTGGGCTCGTCCAGCACGATCACCGGCGGCTTGTGCACCAGCGCCTGCGCGATCAGCACCCGGCGCTTCATGCCACCGGAGAGCTGGCGCATGTTGGCGTTGGCCTTGTCCGCCAGGCCCAGGCCGGTCAGCAGCTCGTCGATCCAGTCGTCGTTGTGGCGCACGCCGAAATAACCGGACTGGATGCGCAGCGCTTCGCGCACATTGAAGAACGGGTCGAACACCAGCTCCTGGGGCACCACCCCGAGCTGGCGCCGGGCGGCCTGGTAGTCGGTCTGCACGTCATGGCCGAGCACCGTGACACGGCCCTCGGTGGCGCGGGTCAGACCGGCCAGGATGCTGATGAGGGTGGTCTTGCCGGCACCATTGGGCCCGAGCAGGCCGAAGAACTCACCGGGCTCGATGTCGAACGACACCGAGTTCAGGGCCTGGAAGGCCCCTCGGGCGGTGCGGTAGGTCTTGGAAACGTTCTGGAAGGAAACAGCAGGCATGCGCAGGCGGGACCACAGGTTTCACCGGTGGGGCGCAGACCATCTGCGGCAGCGGGTGAACCGGCCATTTTAAGGCGGGGGGCCGCGCGACGCTCAGGCTGGCAGAAGCGACTCCACGCCGTACAGGGCCAACAGGTCGCGCAGGCGGTCGGGCAGACCAGTCACCCGCAGCGTCTTGCCCTGCTCCTGCAGGTGGCGGCCGATTTCCAGCAGCACCGCCACAGCGGAAGAGTCGAAGTGCTGCAGGGCGGAGGCGTCCACCTGCACCGCCGGACCGGGCTGGGACGCCACCGCCTGCTGCAGGAGCTGGAGTGTGGCCGCCGCCTCGCCCAGGGTCAGGCGTTCAGGCAGGCGGGCCACGGGGATCACGGGATCGGTCACAGGCAATTCAGGCGGCTCAGCTGCGCGCGCTGTTGGCCTTGTTGCGCTGGGCCAGCGACGCGATCAGTCCATCGATGCCCTTGGCCGAGATCTCCTGGGCAAACTGCGTGCGGTAGGTTTCCACCAGCCAGACGCCGAGCACGTTGATGTCGTAGATCTTCCAGCCGCCGGCGCCCTTCTCCACCCGGTAATCCAGCTGGATCGGTTCACCGCGGCCGCGAACCTCGCTGCGCACCACCACCTCGGTGTCGGTGGGCTGCATGCGCAACGGCTTGAAGCTCAGGGTCTGGTCCTTGACCTCGCCCAGTGCGCCGGAGTAGGTGCGCACCAGCAGGGTCTTGAACTCGTCCTGCAGCTGTTTCTGCTGTTCGGGCGTGGCCTGGCGCCAGTAACGGCCCACGGCGGAAGCGGTCATGCGCGTGAAGTTCACGTTGGGCATGATCTTGGTGTCCACTAGGTTGACGATGCGGTTGATGTCGCCCGCCTGGATGGCCGGGTCGGCCTTCACGGCGGTGAGCACCTCGCCGGAGATGCGCTTGACCAGCGCATCGGGCGCCTCGTCGGCAGCAGCGGCGGGCACAGCCCAGGCGGCGGCGGAGAGGGTGAGGATGGCCAGCCAGGTACGGCGCTGGATCATGGAAGTTCCTTTCAGTGGGGGAAACCCGATGTTAGGGTTGCGACCGCCGGGCTTCGTGTCCGGTTCCCGGGTCATTCGTAGCGATTCGTTTCGACAGCCGACAAAGTGATCACTCACCATCACCGATGCCGATGCCCTTGTCGATCATGCGGTCGATCTGGCTCTGGCGCCGGTTGAGGTAGAGGTCGCGGGTGAAGCTGTATTTATCGAGCGCGGCCTCTTCCAGCACGTTGGAGGCGCCGAGCAGGCCGGCCCGGATGTCCACCACCTCCAGCGCCCACAGGGCGTTGCGGTTGGCCTTGTTGTCGAGCTGGTTGAGCGGATCGGCAGCCAGGTCGACCACCAGACCGGTGGTGTCGCGCACCGACGAGGGGCCGAGGAACGGCAGCACCACATACGGCCCGGACGGCACACCCCAGCGGCCCATGGTCTGGCCGAAGTCGATCTTGGTGCGCGGGATGCCGGCTTCGCTGGCGATGTCGAGCACGCCCCCCAGACCGAACACCGTGTTGACGCTGAAGCGCATCAGGTTCTCGCCGGCCTCCTTGGGCCGCAGCTGGAACATGGCGTTGAAGGTCGACCACAGGTCGCCCAGGTTGGAGAAGAAGTTGTTGACGCCGGTGCGCACCGGCTGCGGCGCGACCTCGACATAGGCCGTGGCCACCGGCTTGACCACGGCCGTGTCGACCGCGTCATTGAACCGGTACATGCCCCGGTTGAAGGGCTCCAGCGGGTCGCGCGGGTTGGCGTCCGGACCGGTCGCGCAGCCGGCGAGGAGCGCGGTCAGGCCCGCCAGCAGCATCAGGTGCAGGCGGCGGGCGAACGGGTTCGTGAGGGTGGTCATGGGGAGTCTCCGGATGCAAAAACAGATTTACTGGGACTCGTCGGCAGGCTTGCCTTCGGCCGCCTTGTTGAACAGGAACTGGCCGATCAGGTTTTCGAGGATGACGGCGGACTGGGTCTGGGTGATCACCGCGCCGGCGGCGATGTTCTCCGGGTCACCCCCCGGTTCGATGCCGATGTACTGCTCGCCCAGCAGGCCGCTGGTGAGGATCTTCATGGAGCTGTCCTTGGGGAAGGCGTAGCGGGATTCCAGCGCCAGCACCACGCTGCCCTGGAAGGTCTTGTCGTCGAAGGTGATGGCCTCGACCCGGCCCACCACCACGCCGGCGCTGCGCACCGCCGCGCGGGGCTTGAGGCCGCCGATGTTGTCGAAGCGGGCGGTCACCTTGTAGGTGGGCTCGAAGTTGAGCGACAGCAGGTTGGCCGACTGCAGCGCCAGAAACAGCAGTGCGGCCGCGCCGATCAGCACGAAGAGGCCGACCCAGGCATCGTTCTTGGAAGTGTTCATGGTGGATGGGTCCTGAAAATCAGATGCTGAACATCATGGCGGTGAGGACGAAGTCGAGCCCGAGCACCGCCAGGGAAGCCACGACCACGGTGCGGGTGGTGGCGCGCGAGACACCTTCGGGAGTGGGCTGGGCCATGAAGCCCTGCAGCAAGGCCACGAAGGTGACGGTGAAACCGAAGACGATGCTCTTGATGACGCCGTTGCCCACGTCGGCCCAGACGTCGACACCGCCCTGCATCTGGCTCCAGAAGGCGCCGGCGTCCACGCCGATCATGAGCACGCCCACCACCCAGCCGCCGATGATGCCGACCGCACTGAACACGGCGGCCAGCAGCGGCAGCGTGATGACACCGGCCCAGAAACGGGGCGCAAGCACCCGCCGGACCGGATCGACCGCCATCATCTCCATGGCGCTGAGCTGCTCGCCGGCCTTCATCAGGCCGATCTCGGCGGTGAGCGAGGTGCCGGCGCGGCCGGCAAACAGCAGGGCGCTGACCACCGGCCCGAGCTCGCGCACCAGCGACAGCGCCACCAGCAGGCCCAGCGCCTCGGTGGCGCCATAGCGCTGCAGCGTGTAGTAGCCCTGCAGCCCCAGCACGAAGCCGACGAACAGGCCCGAGACACCGATGATGGCCAGCGAGTAGTTGCCCAGGAAATGGATCTGGTCGCGCACCAGCCCGAAGCGGCGCAGGCTGGGGCCGACCAGTGCCAACAGGCGCATGAACAGGCGTGCGGCCAGGCCGATGCCGGCCAGCTGCAGGCGCACGGCACGACCGACGCGGGCAGGATGCAGGGCCTTCATGAACGGCCTCCCGGCCCGAAGTCGGCCGCCAGCTCGGGAGCCGGGTGGTGGAAGCGCACCGGGCCGTCCGGCAGGGCGTTGACGAACTGGTGCACCAGCGGGTCGGTGCTGTGGCGCACCTCGTCGGGCGTGCCCTGGGCCGCGATGCGGCCATTGGCCAGCACGATGACCTGGTCGGCGATGTGGAAGGTTTCGTCCAGATCGTGCGAGACCACGATGCTGGTCAGACCCATGGCGTCGTTGAGCTGGCGGATCAGGCGCGCTGCCGTGCCCAGCGAGATCGGGTCGAGGCCGGCGAAGGGCTCGTCGTACATGATGAGTTCGGGGTCCAGGGCGATGGCCCGGGCCAGTGCCACGCGCCGGGCCATGCCGCCGGACAGCTCGCTGGGCATGAGCTGGCGAGCGCCGCGCAGGCCCACGGCGTTGAGCTTCATGAGCACGATGTCGCGCACCATGGCCTCGGGCAGCGTGGTGTGTTCCCGCAGCGGAAAGGCCACGTTGTCGAACACGCTCATGTCGGTGAACAGCGCCCCGAACTGGAACAGCATGCCCATGCGCCGGCGGGCGGCGTAAAGCCGGGTGGCGTCCATGGTGGTGACGTCGGCGCCGTCGAACAGGGTCTGGCCCCGGCTGGCCCGGATCTGCCCGCCGATCAGGCGCAGCACCGTGGTCTTGCCGCCGCCGGAAGCGCCCATGAGCGCCGTGACCTTGCCGCGCGGCACGGTCAGCGAGATGTCGTCCAGGATCACGCGTTCACCGTAGCCGAAGGTGACGCCGCGCAGTTCGACAAGGGAAGGTGGGAGGTGGGTGCTCATCAATGAAGAGCCGGGCTTGGAAACCCGGCTCTTCATGATAAGGGATGCGGGATAACCCGGGAGTCCGGGTTCCCGGCCTGCCACGCGGTCAGCGCGGCAGGTCGGAATGGCCCATCAGGAACTCGTCCACGGCGCGGGCCGCCTGACGCCCTTCACGGATGGCCCAGACCACCAGCGACTGGCCCCGACGGATGTCACCGGCCGCAAACACCTTGTTCACATTGGTCACGTAACCACCGGTGAATTCGGTGCTGGCCCGGGCGTTGCCACGGCCATCCTTGTCGATGCCGAAGGCGTCCAGCACCGAGGCCACCGGGCTCACGAAGCCCATGGCCAGCAACACCAGGTCGGCCTGGTATTCCTTTTCGGTGCCGGGAATCTCGACCAGCTTGCCGTCCTTCATCTCGACATGCACCGTCTTGAGGCCGGTCAGCTTGCCGTTCTTGCCGATGAATTCCTTGGTGGAGACCGCGAACTCGCGCTGGCAGCCTTCTTCGTGGCTGGAGCTGGTGCGCAGCTTCAGCGGCCAGTACGGCCACACCAGCGGCTTGTTCTCCTGCTCCGGCGGCTGGGGCATCACCTCGAACTGGGTCACGCTGACCGCGCCGTGGCGGTTGCTGGTGCCCACACAGTCCGAACCGGTGTCGCCGCCGCCGATGACGATGACGTGCTTGCCGTCGGCACGGATCTGGCCCTTGAGCTTGTCGCCGGCGTTCACCTTGTTCTGCATCGGCAGGAATTCCATGGCGAAGTGCACGCCATCGAGATCCCGGCCGGGCACCGGCAGATCGCGGCTCTGTTCGGCACCGCCGCACAGCAGCACGGCATCGAACTCGCTGCGCAGCTGCTCGGGCGAAATGGTTTCCTTGGCCCAGTTGGTGACCTTGCTGCCCTCGGGCAGCTGGCCGACCATGACGCCGGTGCGGAAGGTCACGCCTTCGGCCTGCATCTGCTCGACGCGGCGGTCGATGTGGGACTTCTCCATCTTGAAGTCGGGAATGCCGTAGCGCAGCAGGCCACCGACGCGATCGTTCTTTTCGAACACGGTCACGTCGTGGCCGGCGCGGGCCAGCTGCTGGGCAGCGGCCAGGCCGGCGGGGCCGGAGCCGACCACCGCCACCTTCTTGCCGGTCTTGTGGCGGGCCGGCTGCGGCTTCACCCAGCCCTCGTTCCAGGCGCGGTCGATGATGGCGTGCTCGATCGACTTGATGCCCACCGCATCGTCGTTCACGTTGAGCGTGCAGGCCGCTTCGCACGGTGCCGGGCAGATGCGGCCGGTGAACTCCGGGAAGTTGTTGGTGCTGTGCAGCACGGTGATGGCGTTTTGCCAGTCACCGTCAAACACCAGGTTGTTGAAGTCCGGAATGATGTTGTTGACCGGACAGCCGTTGTTGCAGAACGGCGTGCCGCAGTCCATGCAGCGGGCCGCCTGCACCTTCGACTGCTCCTCGGTCAGGCCGATGACGAATTCCTTGTAGTGCTTCACACGTTCCGGAACGGGCTTGTAGCCCTCTTCCAGTCGCTCGAATTCCATGAAGCCGGTGACTTTTCCCATGGTGTTGGTCCTTCGCGGGTCGGTACGTTGTTCGGTTTACTTGACGGCGGCAGCGCGCTTGGCCGGGGCCTTGGCAGCGGGGGCCGTGGCGCCGGCAGCGGCCTTGCGGGCAGCGATCTCGCCCAGGGCGCGCTTGTATTCGTTCGGGAACACCTTGACGAACCGGGCGCGCGAGGCCGCCCAGTTGTCCAGCAGTTCGCGGGCGCGCTTGCTGCCGGTCCAGCGGTTGTGGTCTTCCAGCAGCTTCTTGAGCTGGGCTTCGTCGGTCTGGCCACGGTGCCAGATGGCCTTGTCCATCGAGGCTTCCTGTTCGGCCGCCGGCAGCACACGCTCCATGCTGACCATGGCGGTGTTGCAGCGTTCGGCGAACAGGCCGTCCTCGTCGTACACATAAGCGATGCCGCCGCTCATGCCGGCAGCAAAGTTGCGGCCGGTCTTGCCCAGCACCGCCACGGTGCCGCCGGTCATGTATTCGCAACCGTGGTCGCCGGTGCCCTCGACCACCGCGGTGGCGCCGGACAGGCGCACCGCAAAACGCTCGCCGCCCACGCCGCTGAAGAAGGCTTCACCGCTGGTGGCGCCGTACATGACCGTGTTGCCCACGATGATGTTGCGCGCGGCCTCGCCCCGGAAGTCGATGCTCGGACGCACCACCACACGGCCGCCGGAGAGGCCCTTGCCGGTGTAGTCGTTGGCGTCACCGATCAGGTACAGCGTGATGCCCTTGGCCAGGAAGGCGCCGAACGACTGGCCGCCGGTGCCTTCGAGCTGGATGCGGATGGTGTCGTCCGGCAGACCTTCGGGGTGGCGCTTGGTCAGCTCGCCGGAGAGCATGGCGCCCACCGAACGGTTCACGTTGCGGGCCACCTCGATGAACTGCACCCGCTCGCCCTTTTCCAGGGCGGGCTTGGCACGCTCGATCAGCACGCGGTCCAGCGACTTCTCCAGGCCGTGTTCCTGCACCTCGGTGTGCAGGCGCGGCACGTCGGCCGGCACGGCCGGGGTGGCCAGCAGGCGGCTGAAGTCCAGGCCACGGGCTTTCCAGTGCTCGATGCCGGCGCGCATGTCGAGCAGGTCGGCACGGCCGATCAGCTCGTCGAAGGTGCGAACACCCAGCTGCGCCATGATCTGGCGGACTTCTTCAGCAATGAAGAAGAAGTAGTTGACGACGTGTTCCGGCTTGCCGGTGAATTTCTTGCGCAGGGCCGGGTCCTGGGTGGCCACGCCCACCGGGCAGGTGTTGAGGTGGCACTTGCGCATCATGATGCAGCCCTCGACCACCAGCGGCGCGGTGGCGAAGCCGAATTCGTCGGCGCCCAGCAGGCCAGCAATCACGACATCGCGGCCGGTCTTCATCTGGCCGTCGGCCTGTACGCGGATGCGGCTGCGCAGGCGGTTGAGCACCAGGGTCTGCTGGGTCTCGGCCAGGCCGATCTCCCAGGGCGAACCAGCGTGCTTGATCGACGACCACGGCGAAGCGCCGGTGCCGCCGTCATGGCCGGCGATCACCACATGGTCGGCCTTGCACTTGGCCACGCCGGCCGCGATGGTGCCCACGCCCACTTCGGACACCAGCTTGACGCTGATGCTGGCATGCGGCGCCACGTTCTTGAGGTCGTGGATCAGCTGGGCCAGGTCCTCGATGGAGTAGATGTCGTGGTGCGGCGGCGGGCTGATCAGGCCCACGCCGGGGACCGAGTAGCGCAGCTTGCCGATGTATTCCGACACCTTGCCGCCGGGCAGCTGACCGCCCTCGCCCGGCTTGGCGCCCTGGGCCATCTTGATCTGCACCTGGTCGGCGCTCTGCAGGTATTCGGCGGTGACGCCGAAACGGCCCGAGGCCACCTGCTTGATGCGCGAACGCAGGCTGTCACCGGCCTCCAGCGGCATGTCGACCTCGACCACGTCGTCGCCGATGATGGACTTGAGGGTCTCGCCCTGGGTGATCTTGATGCCTTTGAGCTCGTTGCGGTAGCGGCGCTCATCCTCGCCGCCCTCGCCGGTGTTGCTCTTGCCGCCGATGCGGTTCATGGCCACGGCCAGCGTGGCGTGCGCCTCGGTGGAGATGGAGCCCAGCGACATGGCGCCGGTGGCGAAGCGCTTGACGATTTCCTTCGCCGGCTCGACCTCTTCCAGCGGAATGGCCTTGGCCGGGTCGAAGCGGAACTCGAACAGACCGCGCAGCGTCATGTGGCGGCGGCTCTGGTCGTTGATCAGCTGCGCGTATTCCTTGTAGGTGCTCCAGTTGTTGGCGCGGGTGCTGTGCTGCAGCTTGGCAATGGCGTCCGGCGTCCACATGTGCTCTTCACCGCGGGCACGCCAGGCGTACTCGCCGCCGGTGTCCAGCATGGTGGCCAGCACCGGGTCGTCGCCGAAAGCGGCCTTGTGCATGCGGATGGCTTCTTCGGCGATCTCGAACACGCCGATGCCTTCCACCCGGCTGGCGGTGCCGGTGAAGTACTTGCCCACGGTGTCGCTGTTCAGGCCGATGGCCTCGAACAGCTGGGCGCCGCAGTACGACATGTAGGTGCTCACGCCCATCTTGGACATGATCTTCGACAGGCCCTTGCCGATGGCCTTGACGTAGTTGTAGATGGCCTTGTCGGCGCTCAGGTCGCCCGGCAGGTCCTTGTGGATGTGGACCAGGGTCTCCATCGCCAGGTAGGGGTGCACGGCTTCCGCGCCGTAGCCGGCCAGCACGGCGAAGTGGTGCACTTCGCGGGCGGTGCCGGTCTCGACCACCAGGCCGACCGAGGTGCGCAGACCTTCACGCACCAGGTGCTGGTGGATGGCCGAGAGCGCCAGCAGCGCCGGGATGGCGATCTGGGTGGGCGACACGGCGCGGTCGCTGATGATCAGGATGTTCTTGCCACCCTTGATGGCGTCCACGGCCGCAGCGCACAGCGAGGCCAGCTTGGCCTCCACGCCCTCGCGACCCCAGCTCACCGGGTAGGTGATGTCCAGCGTGGCACTGCGGAACTTGCCCTGCGTGGTGGCCTCGATGTTGCGCAGCTTGGGCATGTCGGCGAAGTCCAGCACCGGCTGGCCGACCTCCAGGCGCATCGGCGGGTTGACCTGGTTGATGTCCAGCAGGTTCGGCTTGGGGCCGATGAAGGACACCAGCGACATCACGATGGCCTCGCGGATCGGGTCGATTGGCGGGTTGGTCACCTGGGCGAACAGCTGCTTGAAGTAGTTGTAAAGCGGCTTGTTCTTGTCGGACAGCACGGCCAGCGGGCTGTCGTTGCCCATGGAGCCGATGCCCTCCTCGCCCGCCTGGGCCATCGGCGCGAGCAGGAACTTGATGTCTTCCTGGGTCATGCCGAAGGCCTGCTGGCGGTCCAGCAGCGACACGGCGCCGTCCTGCGGCAGGTCGGCGGCGTTCGGCTCGACGTCGTCGAGCTTGATGCGCAGGTTCTCGATCCACTGCTTGTACGGCTTGCTGTTGGCCAGACTGGCCTTGAGCTCCTCGTCGTCGATCATGCGGCCCTGTTCCAGGTCGATCAGGAACATCTTGCCGGGCTGCAGACGCCACTTGCGCACGATCTTGTTCTCCGGCACCGGCAGCACGCCGGACTCCGAGCCCATGATCACGAAGTCGTCGTCGGTGATGCAGTAACGCGAAGGGCGCAGGCCGTTGCGGTCCAGCGTGGCGCCGATCTGGCGGCCGTCGGTGAACACGATCGAGGCCGGGCCGTCCCACGGCTCCATCATGGCGGCGTGGTATTCGTAGAAGGCCTTGCGGCGCTCGTCCATGGTGGTGTGCTGCTCCCACGGCTCGGGGATCATCATCATCACCGCCTGGGCCAGCGGGTAGCCGGCCATGGTCAGCAGCTCCAGGCAGTTGTCGAAGGTGGCCGTGTCGGACTGGCTCGGGAAGCTGATGGGGTAGAGCTTCTTGAGGTCGTCACCCAGCACCGGCGAGCTCATCACGCCTTCGCGGGCCTTCATCCAGTTGTAGTTGCCCTTGACGGTGTTGATCTCGCCGTTGTGCGCCACATACCGGTACGGGTGGGCCAGGGGCCACTCGGGGAAGGTGTTGGTGGAGAAGCGCTGGTGCACCAGGCCCAGGGCCGAGACGCAGCGCGGGTCCTGCAGGTCGTTGAAGTAGGTGCCCACCTGGTCGGCCAGCAGCAGGCCCTTGTAGACCACGGTGCGGCTGCTCATGCTCACCACGTAGTACTCCTTGGAGTGCGTGAGCTTGAGGCGCTGGATGGCGGCGCTGGCCGTCTTGCGGATGACGTAGAGCTTGCGCTCCAGGGCGTCCTGCACGATCACATCGTTGCCGCGGCCGATGAAGACCTGACGGATGATGGGTTCCTTCTCGCGCACCGTCGGCGACATCGGCATGTCGCGGTTCACCGGCACGTCGCGCCAGCCCAGCAGCACCTGGCCTTCGGCGGCAATGGCACGCTCCATCTCCTGCTCGCAGGCCAGGCGGCTGGCGTGCTCCTTGGGCATGAAGATCATGCCGACGCCGTATTCGCCGGCCGGCGGCAGCACCACACCTTGAGCAGCCATTTCTTCCCGGTACAGCGCATCGGGCATCTGGATCAGCAGGCCGGCGCCGTCGCCCATCAGCTTGTCGGCACCCACGGCACCCCGATGGTCCAGGTTCTCCAGGATCTTCAGGGCCTGCTCCACGATGGCATGGCTCTTCTCGCCCTTGATGTGGGCCACGAAGCCGACACCGCAGGCGTCGTGTTCGTTGGCCGGGTCGTACAGGCCGTGTTGCTGGAGGTACTGCTGCTCGGCTGCCGTGTTCATGGCGCTTCCTTTGTTCGGTGTGTGCGTGTGGGACGCAAAAACGGGAGGACGGAGCTTATTGCAACGCAACACGCATGCCAAGTGCAATTAAATGGGGTCAGACACTTAAATAAAACCTAATTCAACTCAAGGATCGGTAATTGGGGACAGATTCTCGTCGGCTGGGCCCTCGGGATCCCGCCTGGGCCGGCCCGGCTGCCCCCGGCTCAGCCGTCGGCCGGTGCGCCGCTGCAGTTCGGCCAGGTGACCTTCATCGCCCCAGGCCCACCCGTGCAGGGCGGCGTCGATCAGCGCGCGTTCGCGCTCCGCGCCCAGACCGACCCGCACCGCGTCGGCATAGGCCGCCTCCCGGGCAAAGGGCGTGTTGCCCAAGGCCCAGTAGACGGCGGGCGGCGCCACTGGCCGGTGCGTGCCCAACCCGGCGTAGTGCGCATGGCTCGACCACGGGTAGGCCGCCGGCTCGGCGGCCAGGCCCAGGCGCACCGGATGCAGGTCCAGGTACACCATGCAGTCGAGCAGGTGCCGGTCGGGTTGCACCAGGGTGCTGCGGTACCGCCCTTCCCACAGGGTGCCGCTGCGCTGATGCCGGTCGTTGAAATGGCGCACGTGGCTGCGGCCCAGCGCCTGCATCATCTTCGGCACGCCTTCGCCGGTGTCCGGCGTGATCAGCAGATGGAAATGGTTGTCGACGATCACCCAGGCGTGCAGGGCCACCCGGTGGTTGCGCGCCTGCAGGAAGATGGCCTGCCGCAGGTGTTCGCGGTCGGTGTCGTCGCGGACGATGGCCTGCCGGTCGTTGCCACGCAGCACCACATGGTGCGGTTCACCGGCCAGCGTGAGGCGGGGCTGACGGGCCATGGGCGGGGTTCAGGGAAACAGGGTCGCGCCGGAAAGGCGCTCGTGTTCGCGGATGGCGAATCGGTCGGTCATGCCGGCGATGTAATCGGCCACGGCCCGGGGCAGATCCTCGCGGCCGGCATGCGCCTGCGGCAGCTGCGCCGGGTCGGACAGGTAGGCGTCAAAGAGGTCGGTGACCACCTGGCGGGCCCGGCCGGTGGTCTCCATCACCTGCGGGTGACGGTACAGGTTGCGCAGCAGAAAAGTCTTGAGCGCCTGGCTGCGCTCCCGCATGTCGGCCGAGAAGCCCACCAGGGGGCGGCAGCGCCGCACCTCGTCCGGGGTGGCCACACCGGCCTGCTGCAAGGCCAGGCGGGTCGAGTCGATCACGTCGTACACCTGGTCGCTCAGCATGAGCCGGATCGACTCGAACAACAGCCGTCGGCCGCTCAGCCGCGGATGGGCCTGCAGCGCGCGGCGGCGGTAGTCGTCGAACAGCGGTACCTGCTCCAGCTGCTCGAGGTGGATCAACCCGGAGCGGACGCCGTCATCGATGTCGTGCGCGTTGTACGCAATCTCGTCGGCCAGATTGCACAGCTGTGCCTCCAGGGACGGAGAGCCGCCCTGCAGGAAGCGGCGCGCCACGCCGTCCGGCTCGATCGCTTCCAGCCGCTGCGCATTGGCGCGGGAGCAGTGCTTGAGGATGCCCTCGCGGGTTTCGAAAGACAGGTTCAGCCCGTCGAAGGCGGGGTACCGCTCCTCCAGCTCATCCACCACGCGCAGGCTCTGAAGGTTGTGCTCGAAGCCCCAGCCATCGGTCGCCCTGCCCTGTTCGATGCACCGCTGCATGCACTCGTGCAGCGCGTCCTGCCCGGCATGACCGAACGGCGTGTGGCCCAGGTCGTGGGCCAGGGCAATGGCCTCGACCAGGTCTTCGTTGAGCTGCAGAGAGCGGGCTATCGACCGACCCAGCTGCGCCACTTCGAGGGAATGGGTGAGCCGGGTCCGGAACAGATCGCCCTCGTGGTTGAGGAACACCTGCGTCTTGTAGACCAGCCGGCGGAATGCGGTGGAGTGGATGACCCGGTCGCGGTCGCGCTGGAAGTCCGAGCGGGTCGGTGCGGGTGGCTCGGGGTGCCGCCGGCCGCGCGACCGGGCGGGATCCGATGCTCGGGGGTCCAGACCGGCGCCGGCCATCATGCGTGGCTGGACGCCGCAATCACCCGGGCCACGGTTGCGTCGGGCGCCGGGCACATCACCGCACGGCCGGGCGGATCGATGACCACGAACCGGATCTCGCCGGCCTCGGCCTTCTTGTCCACCCGCATCAACGACAGCCAGCGTCCGGCGTTGTCGTCGGGGTCGAGCACCGGCGCCACGCACGGCAGGCCGGCGCGCTCCACCAGCGACCGCAGGCGGGCAACGAAACGGCCGTCGACCCGACCCAGGGCTTCCGACAACCGGGCGGCCATGACCATGCCGCAGCCCACGGCCTCGCCATGCAGCCACGCGCCGTATCCCATGCCGGCCTCAATGGCGTGGCCGAAGGTGTGACCGAAATTGAGGATGGCGCGCAGCCCCGATTCCCGTTCGTCCTGTCCCACCACCAGCGCCTTGATCTCGCAACTGCGCTTGACCGCCTGCGCCAGCGCCACCGGGTCGCGCCGGACCAGCGCGTCGATGTGATCTTCGATCCAGGCCAGAAACGCCATGTCGGCGATCGGTCCGTACTTGATCACCTCGGCCAGCCCCGCACTGAGCTCCCGGTCGGGCAGGGTCTGCAGCGTTTCCAGATCGCAGATCACCCGCAGCGGCTGGTAGAACGCGCCGATCATGTTCTTGCCCTGGGGATGGTTGATCGCGGTCTTGCCACCCACCGACGAATCCACCTGGGCCAGCAAGGTGGTGGGCACCTGGACGAAGGGAACGCCGCGCATATAGCTCGCGGCGGCAAAGCCGGTCATGTCGCCGATCACGCCACCGCCGAGTGCGTACAGCACCGTCTTGCGGTCACAGGCCGATGCCAGCAGCGCATCGAAGATCAATTGCAGCGTCTGCCAGTCCTTGTGGGCCTCGCCATCGGGCAGCACCACGTGCAGCACCCGCACGTGGCGGCGGCTCAAGGTGGCGGCCAGCCGGTCCAGATAAAGCGGCGCCACCACCGTGTTGGTGACGATCATCGCCGTACCACCGGCTGGCAGGCCCTCGTAGCTGTCTTCCCGGCCGAGCAGACCGGCACCGATCAGGATGTCGTAACTGCGCTCTGCGAGGTCGATGCGCACGCGCTGGGGGGAGAGCTGGCTGTCCGCGCTGCGGCTGTCCGTGGTGTCCATCCCGCAAGTGTAGGGGCTCGATGCCGGCCAGCCGGAATCGGGGTCAGAACCCGGCGCGGCTCAGTTGGGCTGCTGGCCGATGTCCGACATGTCGAGCTGCATCACGATCATGTTGACCAGGGTGGACACCGACGGTCGGCCGGTATCGATGGTGAAGTGCGCGGTCTCGGCGTACAGCGGATCGCGTTGCGCATGCAGATCGCGCAGTTTCTGCAGCGGGTCCTCCACCTGCAACAGTGGCCGGTTCCGGTCGTGCCGCACCCGGCGGAACACCTCGTCCGGTGATGACCGCAGATACACCACCAGGGCATTCCCGTGAAGGACGCGTCGATTCGACTCCCGGAGGACCGAGCCGCCACCGGTGGACAGCACCTTGGGCTCGCCGCCGGCCAGCAAGGCCACCACCTCGGACTCGATGTCGCGGAAACGCTCCTCGCCCTGCTCCCGGAAGAATTCGGCGATGGAGCAGCCGATGCGCTGCTCGATCACGGCGTCGGAATCGAAGAAAGGCAGCCCGAGCCTTCGCGCGAGCTGCCTTCCGATGGTGGACTTGCCCGAACCGGGCAGCCCGACCAGGGCTACGGTTCGGTGCGTCAATTCGAAACCGTGCGGCCCAGCACCCTGGGGGTGATGAAGATCAGCAGTTCCGACTTGTTGGAAATCCGGTTGCGGGTCTTGAACAGGTTGCCCACGCCGGGGATGTCGCCCAGCAGCGGCACCTTGTCGACCTCGTTCCGGTCGGTCTGCTCGAAGATGCCGCCGATCACCACGGTACCGCCGTTCTCGACCAGCACCTGGGTCTTCACGTGCTTGGTGTTGATGGCGATGCCGTCCGGCGTCACATCACCCGGGCTGTCCTTGTTCACGTCCAGATCCAGAATGATGTTGCCCTCGGGCGTGATCTGCGGGGTGACCTCCAGCTTCAGGTTGGCCTTGCGGAAGGCAATGGCCGTGGCGCCGCTGGAAGTGGCCGTCTGGTAGGGAATCTCGGTACCTTGCTCGATCAGCGCCTTGACCTGATCGGCCGTCACCACGCGGGGGCTGGAGACGATGCGACCCTTGCCGTCGGACTCGAGCGCGGACACCTCCAGCGCCAGGAACCGGGTGGCACTCGGGCTGAACAGCGACAGGGCGTAAGTGGCCGCAGCGTTGTTCGAGGGGTTGGCCGGCAGGTTGACGAAGGGCAGCGAGGTCAGGCTGGGCTGGCCTGCGCCAGTCACCGCGCCATAGTTCGAACCGAAGTTGCCCCGGGTCTCGTTGCCGCCGGTGTCGGGCGACTGCCGGATGCCACCGCCCAGGCGGACACCGATCGACTTGCTGAAGGTGTCGTCGGCTTCGACGATGCGGGCCTCGATCATCACCTGGCGGATGGGGATGTCCAGCTTGTTGATCAGCTCCTGGACCGCCTGAAGACGGGCCGGCGTGTCGGTCACGAACAGCTGGTTGGTGCGGGGCTCGGAGATGACGCTGCCGCGGCTGGACAGGATGCTGGCGTTGCCACCGCCCGTGGTGCCGGTGGTCGCACCGCCACCGGCGCGCAGCTGGCTGGCAATGTCGGCCGCCTTGGCGTAGTTCATCTGGAACGACTGGGTGCGCAGCACTTCCAGGCTTTCAATCGAGGCCTTGGACTCCAGCTCCTGCTTCTCGCGGGCAGTGATTTCGTCTTTCGGCGCAATCCAGATCACGTTGCCCGACTTGCGCATGCCCAGGCCTTTGGCCTGCATGATGATGTCCAGGGCCTGGTCCCAGGGCACGTCCTTCAGGCGCAGCGTGACCGACCCGGTCACCGAGTCCGACGTCACGATGTTGAAACTGGTGAAGTCGGCGATCACCTGCAGCAGCGAGCGGACTTCGATGTTCTGGAAGTTCAGCGAGAGCTTCTCGCCGGTGTAGCCCGGGCCCTGGCTGAGCTTGGCGGGGTCGATCTTCTGTTCGCGCACCTCGAGGACAAACTGGTTGTCGCTCTGGTAGGCCGAATGGTCCCAGGCACCGGTGGGGGTCACGACCATGCGCACCCGGTCACCGATCTGGCTGGTGACGATGGTCTGGACCGGCGTACCGAAGTCGCTCACGTCCAGCCGGCGGCGCAGGCCTTCGGGCAGCGACGTCTTCAGGAAGTCCACCACGAGCGTGGAGCCCTGGGGACGGATGTCCACACCCACCTGGCTGCTGGCCAGGTCCACCACGATACGACCCGTGCCGCCGTTGCCACGCCGGAAATCGATGTCGCGCAGGGCGGCCACGTCGAGCGCGCGACCTTCGGCAAAGGGTGCCGCCGGCTGGGTCTGGGCCGTCACGGCTTCGGCACGCTCCATCAGCACCAGCAGGGTGTTGCCCTCGATACGGGTCTGGTAAGCGGACGACTGCTTCAGGTTGATGACCACCCGGGTGCGATCACCCGCCTGCACCACGTTGGCCGACCGGAGATTGCCTTCGTTGATGTCGACCGTGCTGCGGCCGATGGCGTTGGTCACCCCGGGGAAGTCCAGCGCGATGCGCGCGGGTGTCTGGATGGTGAAGCCGGCCGGCGGCGCCTTCAGAGGCTCCTTGGTCACGATGCGGATCACCTCGGTACCGCTCTGCATGCCGCCGGTGACCGACTCGATCGCGTTCTGGGCATGGGCCCACGCGGACACCGTGCACAGCAGCGCCCATGCCGCCGCCTGTTTCAACCGGGACCCTGCGATGCTGCCGGTAGTCCGATATGCCTTGTTCATTTGGAATTTCCCTCTACCAATTGCAGCGCTGCAGGGCGCTCTGTCCATTCGCCCGTGGAGTCCTGAACGATTTCTCGCAGCACGACCTCGGTTTCAGTGATGCGAACCACGCGACCGTAGTTGAGACCCAGGTAATTGCCCGGTTTGACCTGATACAGAAGCCCGCCCACCTTGACCAGCGCGACCAGAGCGCCGTTGCGGTCCAGGCTGCCGACCAGGCTCATCGTGTCCAGGGGGAAGGCCTCGAGGGGCTCCCGCCGACGGTTGAGTTCAGGTTCGATCAGGGCGGAACTGGTGGCAGGGCCTGCGGCACCGCGCAGCATGCCCTCCAGCTTTTCGGTGCTGAACGGCTGCATGCCGTTGGCGGCGCTGTAGGGCTCAGGATTGAACTTGGTCGGCTCCGGAATCGGCTGTACCGACGGCTTGATGCTGTTCCTCTCGGACAGCATCCAGGCACGGATGTCGTCCTGCTCGGAACCGCCGCAGGCCGACACCAGGACCGACAAGGACGCCAGCGCGAGGACGGAAAGATGGCGCTGGATCACTTCTTGGCTCCTGGCTGACCGCCCTGCTGGGCCGTGATTTCGTCCTGGTCCAGGTACCGGAAGGTCTTGGCGACGCCGTCCATGGTGAGCGTTCCCCGATCGCGGCCCGGGGCCAGGGACAGGTTGTTGAGGGTCACGATCCGCGACAGGTTGGCGATGTCGGCGGCGAACAGTCCCACGTCGTGGTAGCTGCCGGTCACCCGCACCGTGATGGGGAGTTCGGCGTAGTACTGCTTCACCGTGACCTGGCCTGGCCTGAACAGCTCGAACTGCAGGCTGCGGCCCAGCCCGGCCTGGTTGATGTCCGACAGCAGGGCATCCATTTCTGCCTTGCTGGGGAGCTGCTTCTCGAGCTGGGTCACGTACTGCTGGACCTGCTCGAGCTGCTTCTTGAGGGCGTCCAGGTTGACGGCCTGGACCAGCTTGGCGCGGTAGGTGGTCCGGAGCTCGGTCTCCCGGGCCTTGGCGCCGAGCAGCTCGGCGTCGACGTCCTTGAGCCAGAAGAACCACAGTCCGCCGATGATGGCCGCGCACACACCCACCAGCAGCAGGTTGCGGGGCAGAGCGGGCCAGAGCGACGGGTCATTGGGGTCCAGGTCGGAGAACTGGCTGCGCAGTTTGTCCTGGAGTACCTTGAAATCGATGTTGACGTTGGGAGATTTCGCCATGATGCACCCCTGATCAGACCTTGCCCGGCGGCTGACCGGCAGCAGGAGCTGGTGTCGCCGGGGCTGCCGGCACAGGGCGTTTCAATGTGGCCCGGACGGTGAAGTTGGACACCCGGCGCTGTTCGCGTCCGGCCAGCGCAGCCGAACCGGCGACGATCTCGACCAGTTCGGGGCGGGTCAGCCAGGGGCTGTTGTTGCCGAGGTTGCGCAGCAGTTCGGAGACCCGCTCCTGGGACTGGGCGGTGCCGGTCAGCAGGATGCTGAGGTTCTCCTGGCGGATGGTGTTGAGGTAGACGCCTTCGGGCAGCTGGGTGACCAGCTCTTCCAGCATGTGAACGGGAAGGTTCCGGTCCGCCTGGAGATCTTCAACGGCGGTCTGCCGCGCGCGCAACGATGCGATCTGCTGCTGCAGGCTGGCGATGTCCTTGATTTCGGCGTCCAGCTTCGCGGTCTCCGCCACCAGGAACTCGTTGCGGGCCTGCTGCTCCTCGATGCGGGCCTGGTACCACAGGAACACGGCCGCAGACACCAGGACACCGGCGAGTGCCGAGGCGCCCAGCTGCGTGAAGAACAGCTCTTTCTGCCGTTTGCGGGCCGCCTCGCGGTGAGGCAGAAGGTTGATCAGGATCATTGGTGGAACCTCCTGAGGGCCAGCCCGGTCGATGTCAGGTAGGCGGGGGCTTCCCGGCTGATCTTGCGGGCCTGGACGGAGGCGCCCATTTCCATGGTGTCGAACGGGTTGATCACCATGCAATTGAACGAGGTCTGCTGGGTCACGGCCTCAGTGAGGCCGGACAGACCGGCACTGCCGCCCGCCAGCAGGACATGATCGACCTTGTTGAACGGCGTGCTGGTGAAAAAGAACTGGAGCGCACGACCCACTTCCTGGGCCAGGCTGTCCACGAAGGGATTCAGCACCGCCTGCGGGTAGTCTTCCGGCAATTCACCCGAACGTTTCTTGGCCTCCGCTTCGTCAGCGGAGAAACCGTACTGGCGGACGATGAGCTGGGTCAGCTGGGCGCCGCCGAAGGCCTGATCCCGCTCGTACAGAACCTCGTCGTTGCGGATCACCTGCATGCTGGTGGTCAGGGAGCCGATCTCGAACAGGGCCACCAACGCATCCGCGCCCTGATTGGGCAGGGACTCGACGACCCGCCCTGCGGCCAGCCGCGACGCATAAGACTCCACATCCATCACGACGGGCTTCAGGCCCGCCGCTTCGGCCAGACCCTGCCGGTCGGACACTTTTTCCTTGCGGGAGGCAGCGATCAGCACCTCCACATCGCCGACCGCGGTGGCGCTGGGGCCGATGACGCAGAAGTCGAGGCTCACCTCGTCGAGCGAGAAAGGGATGTACTGGTTGGCCTCGGACTCGACCTGGGCCTCCAGCTCCTTGTCCGTCAGGCCGCCGGGCAGGATGATCTTCTTGGTGATCACGGCGGAGGCCGGCAACGCCAGCGCGACCTGCTTGGTCTTGCTGCCGCTCTTGCGGACCAGCCGACGCAGCGCATCCGCGACTTCGTCGAACTTCTCGATGTTGCCGTCCACGATCCAGCCGCGTTCCAGCGGCTCCATGGCACAGCGTTCCAGGACCAGCTCGCCTGACCGATTGCGGCTCAGTTCCACCAGCTTGACGCTGGACGTGCTGATGTCTATGCCCAGCATGGGCGCCGGTTCACGGCTGAATAACGATCCCAGTGAGATCAAGGCGGCCCCCAAAACATCGACTCAAGGCGGTTTCAAAACTTAAGAAGTCACTTCAATGCTAGCAGTAAGCCCCTTGACCAGCAAAGATTTTTGACACGCCCCACAAATGGAAACGTTGTCAAAACCACACGAGACAAGATCCCGTGGCAGGCCACCGAAGCCGGCTTGCGAGGTCGCCTCACATCCCCTCACAAGTTGGCTGCATTCGGGTGGGCAGGAAAAAAAGGGGGCGTTTTTATAATGGCCGACCGTTCCAACGATTGTTTTCATGCCCGCTGACGACAGTACCCCCACCCGTTCCCAATCCAAACGAGTATCTGCACCGTCGAGTCCGCTCGCCCTGATCGGACGCTTGGTGGTGGGTCTGGCCGGACTGGCGGCAGCCGGTGTTGCATGCGTGCTGATAGGAGTGGGTATTGCGCTGGCCGTGGCCTACCCGAACCTGCCGGATGTCACCGGACTGGCCGATTACCAGCCCAAGCTGCCGCTGCGGGTGCTGAGTGCCGATGGCCGCCTGATCGGCGAGTTCGGCGAGGAGCGCCGGAACCTGATGCGGATCGACGACATCCCGGATGTCATGAAGAACGCGGTCCTGGCCATCGAGGACGCCCGGTTCTTCGAGCACAGCGGGGTGGATTACCGGGGCATGCTGCGTGCGGCGCTGGCCAACCTCCGGCAGGCCAAGAGCCAGGGGGCCTCCACGATCACCATGCAGGTGGCCCGCAACGTCTACCTCTCGGCAGAAAAAAGCTACACGCGCAAGATCTACGAAGTGCTGCTGACCTTCAAGCTGGAGCACCTGCTGACCAAGGAGCAGATCCTGGAGATCTATATGAACCAGATCTTCCTGGGTCAGCGCTCCTACGGCTTTGAATCGGCCGCCCAGACCTACTTCGGCAAGACGCTCAAGGACATCACCATCGCGGAAGCGGCCATGCTGGCCGGCCTGCCGCAGGCGCCCTCGGCCTACAACCCGATCCGCAACCCCAAGCGCGCACGGGCCAGGCAGCTGCACATCATCGACCGGATGGTGGAAAACGGCTTCATCACCGAGGCCCAGGCCGAACAGGCCAAAGCCGAGCCCCTGAAATTGCGCACGCCGACCGTCACCGCCGGCATCCAGGCCGACTATGTGGCCGAGATGGTCCGCCAGGCCATGGTCGATCAGTACGGCGAGGAGGCCTACACGCGCGGTCTGGTGGTGACCACCACCGTGCGTTCGACGGCCCAGGAAGCCGCTTACAAGGCGGTGCGGGCCGGCATCCTAGACTTCGAGCGTCGCCAGTTCTACCGGGGGCCGGAGCTGTTCATCACCTTGCCGGCCGACCCCGCCGAACGCGATGCCGCCATCGATGAAGCGCTGTCGGACCGGCCCGACAACGGTGACCTGCTCAGTGCCGTGGTGCTGGAAGCCACGCCCCGCAAGGTGGTGGCCGTCCGGCAGGATGGCGAGCCATTCGACATCACCGGCGAAGGGCTGAAGCCGGCCCAGTCGGGCCTGTCGGACAAGGCCGGGCCGAACGTCAGGATCCGGCCGGGAGCGGTGATCCGGGTGGTCAAGGTGGACGACAAGAACTGGCGGATCACGCAGCTGCCCGAAGTCGAGTCGGCCTTTGTCGCCATGGACCCCCGCAACGGACGCATCCAGGCGCTGGTCGGCGGCTTCGACTTCCAGAAGAACAAGTTCAACCACGTGACCCAGGCATGGCGACAGCCCGGGTCCAGCTTCAAGCCCTTCATCTATTCGGCGGCGCTGGAGAAGGGCCTGACGCCGATGACCGTGGTCAACGACGCACCGCTTTTCTACAGTGCGGAACAGACCGGCGGAAAGCCGTGGGAGCCCAAGAACTACGATGGTCAGTTCGATGGCCCGATGTCGGTGCGCCGCGCACTGGCCAAATCGAAAAACATGGTGTCGATCCGGGTGCTGCAGCTGGTGGGCACCCAGAGCGCCCAGGAATGGGTGTCGCGATTCGGCTTCGATCCGGCCCGCCACCCGCCCTACCTGACCATGGCACTGGGCGCAGGATCGGTCACGCCGATGCAGATGGCCGCTGGCTACGCGGTGTTCGCCAACGGCGGCTACCGGGTCACGCCCACCCTGATCACCAAGGTGTCCGACTACCGGGGACAGGTGCTGTTCGAGGCGCCGCAGACCACGCTGGACAGCGCTCCGCGGGTGATCGACGCGCGCAACGCCTTCGTCATGAACAGCCTGCTGCAGGAGATCACCCGCTCCGGCACGGCCGCCCGGGCGCAGTCCACCCTCAAGCGGCCGGACCTGTTCGGGAAGACAGGCACCACCAACGACGCGGTCGACGCCTGGTTCGTGGGCTACCAGCCGACCGTCGTGGCGGCCGCCTGGGTGGGCTACGACACGCCGCGCAACCTGGGCAGCCGGGAAACCGGCGGCGGGCTGAGCCTGCCGATCTGGATCTCGTACATGCAGACCGCGCTGAAGGACGTCCCGGTCGCGCCCTACGATCCGCCCCCGGGTGTGGTCAACGTCGGCGGCGAGTGGTACTACGAGGAATACGGTCCGGACCGCGGCGTTCAGTCGCTCGGCATGCAGGACCCGCTCCCGGGCCAGAGTCCGGCCGGGGAACTGCCGCCCGGCGAGCAGCCACGCGCCCCGGTCATCGAGGACCGGCGCTCGATCCTCGACCTGTTCAGGAACTGAAGTCCAGCGGCTGACCGGCCTGCTCGCTGGCGTGGCGGGTCAGGTTGGCGAAAAACTCGCCGTGGCCCTTGGTGTCCATCCAGGCACTGCCGTCGTGCCGGTAATGGAAGCCCCCCGCCTTGGCCGCCAGCCAGACTTCCTGCAGCGGCTTCTGCAGGTTGATGATGATCTGGCTGCGGTTGCGGAAGGTGAGGGTGATCATGCCGCCGACCCGCTGGTTGTCGATGTCGGCGTCGGTGTCGTCGTTGAGCCGGTCGCAGTTCAGTTCGATGGCCGTGAGCAGGGCTTCGGCGCGGTCCAGGTATTCGGTGTCGGTCATTACAATGCGCGGATGATCGGGTACCAACGCATTCTAGGCCGCTGCCATGGCCCCGCCCGCCTCGGGGTTCTGGCGCTCCTGACCTGCGTCGGGCTCTCAGGGTGCGGCCAGAAAGGCCCGCTCTTCCTGCCCCCGCAGACCTCCCCCGCCGTGTCCACCACGGCCACCCCTCCCGCTCCCTCCCCCCTCTCTGCTCCCGCCCAGAATGTCCCAGCTGCCCGCCTTCCTGACACACCAGAACGGTGAACTGCACCTGGAGGGCGTGGCCCTGTCGCGGCTGTCCCGCGAACACGGAACCCCCCTCTTCGTCTACAGCCGCGCTGCCATGCTGGCGTCGCTGGCGGCGTACCAGCGGGGTCTGGCCGGGCGCGACCACCTGATCTGCTACGCCATGAAGGCGAATTCGTCGCTGGCGATCCTGCAGACGCTGGTGCGGGCCGGTTGTGGTCTGGACATCGTTTCGGCTGGCGAGCTGGAGCGGGCGCTGGCGGCCGGCGTGCAACCCGACCGCATCATCTTCTCCGGCGTGGGCAAGACGCGCGCCGAAATGCGACGCGCCATCGAGGTCGGCATCGGCTGCTTCAATGTGGAGAGCCGGGCCGAACTCGACGTGCTGGACGAAGTCGCCCGCAGCCTCGGCCGGCGCGCACCGGTGAGCATCCGCGTCAACCCGAACGTCGATGCCAAGACCCACCCCTACATCTCCACCGGCCTGAAAGGCAACAAGTTCGGCATCGCCCATGAGGAGGTGATCGCCACCTACCGCCACGCGGCCGGTTGCGCCGGGCTTCAGGTGGTGGGCATCGACTGCCACATCGGCTCGCAGATCACCCAGGCCGGCCCTTACCTGGACGCCATGGACCGGGTGCTCGACCTGGTGACCGCCATCGAGGCGGCGGGCGTGCCCATCCCCCACATCGACTTCGGCGGCGGTCTGGGCATCGACTACAACGGCGACACCCCGCCGGCGGCCGACGACCTATGGGCGCAACTGCTGGCCCGGCTGGACGCGCGCGGCTTCGGGCAGCGGCGCATCATGATCGAGCCGGGCCGGTCGCTGGTCGGCAATGCCGGCGTCTGCCTGACCGAGGTGCTCTACCTCAAGCCCGGCGAACAGAAGAACTTCCTGATCGTGGATGCGGCCATGAACGATCTGCCGCGTCCGGCCATGTACCAGGCCTTTCACCGCATCGAACCGGTCGTGCCCCGCTCCGGCGACGGCATGACCTGGGACGTGGTCGGCCCCGTGTGCGAGAGCGGTGACTGGATCGGCCGCGACCGCGCGCTGAACGTGCAGTCGGGCGATCTGCTGGCGGTGTTGTCGGCCGGGGCCTATTGCATGAGCATGGCCAGCAACTACAACACCCGGGGCCGTGCGGCCGAGGTGCTGGTCGACGGCGACCAGGTGCGGCTGATCCGCCAGCGCGAGAGCGTTGCCGATCAGCTCCGCATGGAAGTGCCGCTGGCCTGAAGGCCGCGCCGGCGTTCCAGCCGGCGCCACAGCCGCCACCCCAGCAAGCCACCCAGGATGGCGGCGTACACCCATACCTCGGCAAAGTTGTTCTTGCCGGCGCGCATCCAGAAAAAATGCAGGATGCCCAGCACCGCCACCGCGTACACGGCCCGGTGCAGTGCCTGCCAGCGGGCAGCCCCGAGCCAGCGGATGGCCCGGTTGAACGAGGTGGCCGCCAGCGCCAGCAACAGCAGCCAGGACAACATGCCGACCAGGATGAACCGCCGCTGCCCGGTGTCGTGGACGATGGCCGCCAGGTCCAGCCCCATGTCGAACCAGGCGTAGGCCAGCAGGTGCAGGCTGGCGTAGAAGAAGACGAACAGACCCAGCATGCGCCGCATGCGGGCCAGCGCCGGCCAGCCGGCCACGGTGCGCACCGGGGTGACCAGCAGCACCAGCACCAGGAAGCGCAAGGTCCAGTCGCCCAGCTCCCGGATCAGCGCTTCGGCCGGGTTGGCGCCGAGCTGGTCATGCCACGCGGCCCAGAACAACCAGCCGAGCGGCAGCAGGCACAGCAGGCCCAGCAACGGCTTGGCCGCCGGATTAAGGAGCAGGCGGTTGGGCAGGCTGGGCTGCGGCCGCTGCAACGACGGATTCACCGTGGCCATGGCGGCGCGGATCAGTAGAACTTGCGCAGGTCCATGCCGGCGTAGAGTTGCCCCACCTGGGCTTCATAACCGTTGAACATCTGGGTCTGACGGCGCTTGGCAAACAGACCGCCTTCGTCGCCGATGCGGCGCTCGGTGGCCTGGCTCCAGCGGGGGTGGGCCACCTGCGGGTTGACGTTGGAATAGAAGCCGTACTCCTGCGGCGCGGCGATGTTCCAGGCGGTGTTGGGCTGCTTGTCGGTGAAGCGGATCTTCACGATCGACTTGCCGCTCTTGAAGCCGTACTTCCAGGGCACCATCAGGCGCAGCGGGGCACCGTTCTGGTTGGGCAGCACTTCGCCATACATGCCGAACACCAGCATCGACAGCGGGTGCATGGCCTCGTCCATGCGCAGACCTTCCACATACGGCCACAGCAGCACCGGGCTGCGCAGGCCCGGCATCTGGGCCTTGTCGGCCAAGGTGTGGAATTCCACGAACTTGGCGCTGCCCTGCGGCTCGACGCGGCGGATGAGTTCGGCCACCGAATAACCGACCCACGGGATCACCATCGACCAGCCTTCGACGCAGCGCATGCGGTAGATGCGCTCCTCCATGGCGGCGAGCTTGAGCAGGGACTCGATGTCGTAGGTGCCGGGCTTGTTCACCAGGCCCTCGACCTGCACCGTCCAGGGGCGGGTCTTGAGCGATCCGGCACGGGCCGCCGGGTCGGACTTGTCGGTGCCGAACTCGTAGAAATTGTTGTAGGTGCTGGCGTCCTTGTAGGCGGTGGGCTTGTCCAGCGCCTGGGCCCCGGCCAGCTTGCTCGGGGTGGAGGCCAGCGGCGCCAGGCGTCCGGGCCGCTCGGTGCCTGCCTGCGCGAAGGCTTCGCGACCCGACCACCCGAGAGCGCCGGCGGCGGCGGCCGTCATGAGCCACTGACGGCGGTTCTGGTAAACGCTCTGGGGGGTGATCTCGCTGGAGATCGGGTGCTGGAAGCCGTCCTGGCCGGTGCGGATGATCATGCTGCGAACCTCAAATGAAAACAGCGGTGCGGAGGATTCCGCCGCCGCTGTTCGGGTTGGTCGTGGGACCGCAGCAATTCTTGCAAAGTTCCGGCAGCTTGGCCGGCCGGGATCATAGTTCCCCGTAGCTGTGCAGCCCCGAGAGGAACATGTTGACCCCCAGGAAGGCGAAGGTGGTGATGGCCAGACCCACCAGCGCCCACCAGGCCGCCACGGTGCCGCGCAGGCCCTTCATCAGGCGCATGTGCAGCCAGGCGGCGTAGTTCAGCCAGACGATCAGGGCCCAGGTTTCCTTCGGGTCCCAGCTCCAGTAACCACCCCAGGCCTCGGCGGCCCACAGCGCGCCCAGCACGGTGGCGATGGTGAAGAAGGCAAAGCCCACGGCGATGGCCTTGTACATCACGTCGTCCAGCACCTCGAAGCTGGGCAGGCGCTCGGCAATGCGGCGGCGACCGAACAGGATGCCGCCCACGATCAGGGCGGAGATGCCGAAATAGATGAACCAGTAGCTGCCGCCCTGGTCCTGCGCGCCCTGGCGGAACACGATCGGCTCGAAGCACAGCACCACGCCCAGCAGCCACAGGGGCGCCAGCTTGTACCAGCGGGTCTCGCCGGCCGACTGCTTGATGAGGTAGGCAAACGCCAGCATGGCGGCGATGGCAAAGGTGCCGTAGCCGATGAAGTTGGCCGGCACATGGACCTTCATCCACCAGCTCTGCAGGGCCGGCACCAGCGGCTGGATGGCATGGGCCTCACGGACCAGCGTGTACCAGAGCAGGAAGCCCACAGCCGCGCTCACGATCAGCATCGAGAAAGCGCCCATGCTGCGGGTCTGGTACTGGTCTTCGTAGTACAGGTAGAACGCGGCGGTCATCCAGCAGAACAGGACGAACACTTCATACAGGTTGCTCACCGGGATGTGGCCGATGCCGGGGCCGATCTGGTGGCTCTCGTACCAGCGCACCATGGTGCCGATCAGCGCGAGCGTGACCGCCGCCCAGGCCAGGCGCGAACCCAGCGCTTCGAAGGCACTGCCCGCCCGGGTGAGCAGCCCGATCCAGTAGAAGGCGGTGCTCATGAAGAACAGCAGGCTCATCCACAGGATGGCCGACTGGCTGGAGATGAAGTACTTCAGCATGAAGACCTGGTCGGCCCGGGCCAGGTCGGCACCCTCGGGCGTCTGGTAGAGCCAGATCGCCAGCAGCGAGAAGAATCCGACCACCACGCTCAGGGTGCGCAGCGGGCGCCAGAACCAGCCGAGCCAGATCAGCGACGGCACGCTGCCGGCCAGGATCCACTGTTCATAAACGTTCATGGCCCCGTGGTACTGCGCGAAGGCCCACACCGCACCCGCCGTCACCAGCGCGGCGAAGAGCCAGTCCCACAGGTCACGCCGGGCGAGGTAGCCGGGCTGGACGCCCTGGGCGGTGCCGTCTTTCTTGAGCTCGATGGTCTGGGTGGCGGTATTCATGGGGTCACCTTGAGGAGCTGGGACTGGAGTTGGTCGAATTCGCGGTCGCCGTCCATGGTCTTGCGGTTGGACGACAGGGCCATGCGGGCCTCGGACCGGTTGTCTGCGCCGGGGGTCAGCCAGACCCAGATGCGGCGGTCGCGGACGTAGAGCATGGCAAAGATGCCGATGATCAGCAACAGGCAGCCGAGGTAGACGATGTTCTGCCCGGGGGCACGCGCCACCTGGAAGACGCTGGCCTGCAGGTGGGTGAAGTCCTTGAGCTGGAACGTCATCGGCGCCGGGTAGAAGAAGGTGTCGCTCAGGCTGATGACGGCCTGGGTCATGAAGCGGCGCTGGGCTTCGTCCTGTTCGGCGGGCGGCAGGCCGGCCTTCGCGCGGCTCACCTGGTAGAGCTCGAACAGGGTGCCGTTGAGGATGCGCACCAGCACATCGCTGGCGCGCTCGCGGTCCGCCTCGGGCACGTTGGATTCGAGGAAGGCCGAGATGGCCTGCAGGCCGCCGACCACGGCCGGCCGGCCGTCGGTGGCGGGCACCGGCTCGGCGCCGGCAAACAGGTCGAGCGCGCGTGATGCGGAGGCCATCAGCGCTTCGGCCAGATCGGGCCGGCCCGGCTCGACCGACGACTCCGCGTAGCGCCGCACCGCCAGCTGGCGCATCTCCGGGTCATCGAGCGCACCGCGCAGGCGGACGAAACCATCCATACTGTCGTCGGCGTCAGCGGGCAGCCGCAGGTAGCGGAACGGCTCCTGGGGCGTCTCGCGCAGGCCCAGCAGGAACACGCGCTGACCGTCCAGCTCCACCGGCAGCATGTAGTTGTGGTATTCGATTGCCTGACCCGCCGCGTCGCGCAGCTTGTAGGTGATGCTGGGGCCGACGTTGCGCAGGTTCTTCTCGGTCACCGTCTTGTTGCCGGCGCCCAGACGGCTTTCGATCGAGTGGCGCAGATCGACCTTGCGCACATCGGCGCCGGAGCCGGCACCGGCACCACCACCGGCACCGCCCGTGGTGTCCGCGTTGACGAAGTTCTCCACATTGATCACCCGCAGCGCGGTGTATTCCAGCGTGAGCTGCTGATCGCCATTGCTCAGGGCGGTCGAGCTGCCGATGGTGCCTTCCACCTCGAACGGCCGGGTCGGCCGGGTCAGCGGCACGGCCTGCAGCTTCACGCGGGAGCCGCCGTCATCGAAGCTGGACTGGTAGATGTTGATGCCGCGGTGGTTGGCCGGGTGGTTCACCTCGACCCGGGCTTCCTTCTTCTCGCCGGTTTCCTTGTCGTGGATGACGATCTCGCTGGCGAACAGGCGGGGCATGCCGGTGTCGTAGTACTCGACGATGAACTTCTTGAGCTCCACCGCAAAAGGCAGCTCCTGCAGCAGCACGCCTTGCGGCTGCGCCAGGATGGCGGTGCTCGATGCCGTGCCCTCGGTCACCAGCAGGTTGCCCCGGAAGGTCGGGTTGCTGGAAGACAGCCGGTGCTGCTCCGGCACATCGGCGATCAGCCCGCCGCCCTGGAACGGCTGTTTGCCGTTGAACCAGGTCTGGGCCCGGACCATGAGGTCGCCATCGAGCAGGCCGCCGACGCACACCAGCACGATGGCGCTGTGCGCCGCGATGTAGCCGAGCTTGTTGGCCGCACCCGCCTTGGCGGCCACCATCCAGCCGATGCCTTGCGGCGTCTCGCGGGATTGCAGCTTCACCTTCCAGCCCGAACCCACCAGGGTCTGGCCGATGCGCCGTGCTGCGGCCTCGGGCGTTTCGGCCAGCGAGGCTTCAGCCCGATGGGGGAACGCCTTGAGGCTCTGCTCGCGGATGTTTTCCTTGAACGACTTCAGATCGACCAGGATCTTGGGCGTATTGCGCGCGATGCACAGGCTGGTGCTGATCACCAGGAATGCCAGGATCAGCAGGAACCACCAGGCGCTGTAGACCGAGAACAGCTGGGCGCTGGCAAAGACCTCTGCCCAGAACGGGCCGAACTGGTTGACGTAGTTGTTGAACGGCTCGTGCTGCTTGACCACCGTGCCGATGACCGAGGCGATGCAGATCACCGTCAGCAGCGATATGGCGAACCGCATCGACGACAGCAGTTCGACCATGTCGCTGACCCACCGGGAGCCGGTGCGCAGCTGGAGACCTTCGGTGGAGACGCTCATGGGACGGAGGGCGGTGCAAGAAAAAAGGGCGCATCCGAGTGGTCCGGATGGCGCCCTGCTATGACGGTTTGCGGTGCCGGCAGTTCAATGCGCAGCAGGCTTTTTGTGGCCCGGCGACCAACCGCCGCCATTGTCCGTCAATACATTACCGACGGCTTATATGACCCCAGGCGGTGGAGGCCCGATCAGCGCAGACCGGCGATGTAGTCGGAGACGGCCTTGATCTCGCGGTCGTTCATCTTGGCGGCCACGCCGGTCATCTGGGCATTGTTGCGGCGGGTGCCGTCGCGGAAGTGGCGCAGCTGGGTCTCGGTGTATTCAGCATGCTGGCCCGAGAGGCGCGGGTACTGCGACGGGATGCCGGCGCCGTTGGGGCTGTGGCAGCCGGCGCAAGCGGCGATCTGGCGGTCGGCAATGCCGCCCCGGTAGATGCGCTCGCCGAGGGTGACCAGATCCTTGTCGGTGGAGGCGCCTTCCTTCGGCGTCTGGCTGGCCAGCCAGTAAGCGATGTTGCGCATGTCGTCGTCCGACAGGGTGGCCGCAAAGCCTTGCATGATCGCGTTGGCCCGCTTGCCCGACTTGTATTCCTGCAGCTGCTTGATCAGGTACTCGGGGTGCTGACCCGCCAGCTTCGGGTTGGCCGGGGTGCTGGAATTGCCGTCGGCAGCGTGGCAGGCAACGCAGACATTGCCGTAGGCCGCAGCGCCTTTGGCCAGATCGGGCTTGGCGGATTGCGCCTGGGCACTGAAGGACAGCACTGCGGCGGCAGCGGCGCAAAGGAGGGAAACAGGCAATTTCATGACGGGACGGGCGTCGATGCGACGGTTTCGGTTGATGGGGGCGCCGGGCGACCCCCGGCAAAGCCTGTCGATTTTACAATGCCGCACCGGGATTCCCCCAATGACCCAATACCCTACTCCACCAGACGCCACGCCCGATCCCCGGATCACGCACGGTTGGTTGCACACCGCCCGTTTCCTCACCACCGCGCCGCAGCTGGAACATCTGCCGGCCCTGGACGTCCCGGAAGTCGCTTTTGTCGGCCGCTCCAACGCCGGCAAATCGACCTGCATCAACACCCTGACCCAGCAGAAGCGGCTGGCCTTCGCCTCCAAGACGCCCGGGCGCACCCAGAGCATCAACCTGTTCTCGCTCGGCAAGCAGGGCATCACCGATGCGGTGCTGGCCGACCTGCCCGGCTACGGCTACGCCGCCGTGCCGCGCGAGGCCAAGCTGCGCTGGCAGCGGGTCATGGGCAATTACCTGATCACCCGGCGCAACCTGGTGGGCATCGTGCTGCTGATCGACCCGCGCCTGGGCCTGACCGAGCTGGACGAAACCCTGCTGGAAGTGGTGCGTCCCCGGGTGCAGGAGGGGCTGAAATTCCTGGTGCTGCTGACCAAGTCCGACAAGCTGACCCGTGCCGAGGCCAACAAGGCGCTGTCGATCGCGCGACTGCAATCCGGCGGCGGCGAGGCCAGACTGTTCTCGGCCCTCAAGAAGCAGGGTCTGGACGAGGTGGCCCAGCTGCTGTGGCAGTGGACGCACCCAGTCACCTCCCCCGGCGCGGCGGCAGCACCTGACGCCGTGCCTGAAGACGAACCCCCGGCCCTCGACGAGTGATCGTCCGGCGGGACGGCCCCACCGGAAGCCCGCCATGATCGAAACGCGCCTGATCGACCTGCCGCACGGCATCACCCTGAGCTGCCGCACCGCCGGCACGCCGGGGCGGCCGGTGCTGATGTTCCTGCACGGCTTCCCGGAAGCGGCCTTCGTGTGGGACGGGTTGCTGGCGCATTTCGCCCGGGAAGACAACGGTGGCTGGTATTGCGTGGCCCCCAACCTGCGGGGGTTCGAGCGCTCCAGTGCGCCGGACGACGTGAACGCCTACCGGGCAAAGCACCTGGTGCAGGACATCGCCGCGCTGACCGACCTCGTCACCGCCGGCAGCCCGAGCCCGGGCCGGCTGGATGCGCTGATCGCCCACGACTGGGGCGGCGCCGTGGGCTGGACGGTGGCCGCGCAGCACCCGGCGCTGATGCAGCAGCTCATCATCCTCAATGCCCCGCACCCCGGCCCGTTCCAGCGTGAGCTGGCCCACAGCCCGGCGCAGCAGGCCGCCAGCAGCTACATGAACTTCCTGGCGCGGCCGGACGCGCCACGCCTGCTGGCCGAGAACGACTTTGCCCGCCTCTGGCCCTTCTTCACCGCCATGGCCGCCGACAGCGGCCCGCAGGCATGGCTGACCGACCAGGTTCGCGAGCAGTACCGCGAGGTGTGGCGGCTCGGTCTGCACGGCGGTTGCCACTACTACGGCGCATCGCCCCTGCGCCCGCCAACCCCGAACGACCCGGCAGCGGCCGCGGTGCAGCTGCCGCTGGACAAGGTCATGGTGCGGGTTCCCACCCGGGTGATCTGGGGCATGGGGGACACCGCCCTGCCACCGGCCCTGCTCGACGGACTGGCGACCTGGGTGCCCGACCTCGATGTGGTGCAAGTGCCCGGCGCCACCCACTGGATCGTGCACGAGCAGCCGGCGGTGGTGACGCGGCTGATCGCCGAACGCCTGGGGCACGAAGGCGCTCAGCGCAGGCCGTCGTAGAGCGAAGGCTCGCCCGGCGGGCGGGACTTGAAGCGCTTGTGCACCCAGTAGTACTGCTCCGGCATGGCGGCAATGAAACCCTCCAGGCGCCGGTTCATCCGGGCCGTGTCGGCCTCCACGTCGGCCGTGGGGTAAGCCTCCCAGGCCGGGTGCACCACCACCTCGTAGCCCTCGGGAGTGAGCCGGCTCACCACCGGCACCACCTGAGCCCGCGACAGGCGGGCAAAGCGCGAAAGCGAGGTGAGCGTGGCGGTGGGAATGCCGAAGAACGGCACGAACACCGAGTCCCGGGTGCCGTAGTCCATGTCGGGCAGCAGGTACAGCGGCAGGCCGTCGCGCAGGGCGCTCACCAGCGGCTTGAGGCCCTGGCGCATGGCCACGATGTGCGGATCACCGAAGCGCTGGCGGCCCTGGGCCATCCAGCGGTCCACGTCCGGATTGAGCTGCTCGGCGTAAATGCCGCAGAAGCGGCGCGGCAGGTGGGCGGTGATGGCGGTCCAGCCGGCGTCCATGCCCACGAAGTGCGGCGCAAACATCACGGTGGGCCGATCGCCCTCGAGCGCACCGAGATCGCCCTTGAGCAGCAGGCGACGGCGGACCACCTCGGGCCCGGCTTCCCACAACCAGCTGCGGTCCAGCCAGGCCTGGGCAAACAGCACGAAGTGCCGTCGCACCGCCGCCTCGCGCGCGGCCGCCGGCTGATCGGGAAAGCACAGCGCCCAGTTGGTCAGTGCGATCCTGCGCCGCCGCCCGGCCACGGTATGCAGCACGCGCCCCAGCAGCCAGCCCAGCGCACGGATCCAGGTCAGCGGCAGGCGCGCCAGCAGGCGCATGAAGCCCAGGCCCAGCCAGTTGGCCAGGCCCCCGGGGGCTTTCTGGTGGGCAGATACGGTCGGCTCGGACGACATCAGCGCGGTTGCTTGTAACGGTCGTAGGACCAGAGGTATTGGGCGGGCGATTCTCGCACCAGCGATTCCATGGCCCGGTTGACCACGGCGGCGGCCGCGTCGGGTTCGTCGGGCAGGGCTTCGGCCAGGGGACGCACATGCACCACATAGCCCCGCCCGGCCGGCAACCGCTCGCCCCAGCTCAGCAGGATGCGGCAGCCCCCGGCCTGGGCCAGCCGGGTGGACAGGGTCATGGTGTAGGCCGGGCGTCCGAAAAACGGCGCCCACACCCCCTGCCCTTGCGGCGGCACCTGGTCGGGCAGCAGGCCGACCGCCTCGCCGGCTTTCAGCGCGCGCATGAGCTGGCGCACACCGGCCAGCGAGACCGGGGCGGTCTGCAGCCCCGGCCGCTGCCGCGCCTGCACGACCAGGTCGCGCAGGGCCGCCAGCCGCGGCGGACGGAACAGCACCGTCATGGGACGGCGCGCGCCGAACCGGGCCGCATACGCCTGGGCAGTGATCTCGAAGCAGCCCAGGTGGGGCGTGAGGAACAGCAGGCCGACCCCGTCGCGCAAGGCGGCCTCGATGTGCTGCTCGCCGTCCCACCGGACCGGCACCGGGCGCCCGAGCCAGAGCCGGGGCAGCTCGGCGACCAGCCGGCCGGCCTGCCCGACCGATGCCAGCGCCACCGAACGCCCGTAGCCGGCCTGGGCGGCATGGGCCAGCAGGCGGCGCCGGTAGCGCGGCGACAGCACAAAGCTCACCCAGCCCAGCGCGCTGCCCAGGCCGTGCAGGCACCACAGCGGCAGATGGCGCCCCAGGCGGAACAGCAAAGTGAGGACGGACGTCAAGGTGGTTCGGGAGGGGTTCGGGGCAGCGCGGCGAGTTGGCCTAAAATCGCCGGATCGCCGAGTTGATGAACTGATTGCGGGGCGATTCAAAAATACCGCTAAAGCGTTCGCCGTCTTCTGCAGGACCGGCAACGCCGATCCACCCAACGCAGGAGTTTAAATACATGGCGAACGATTTCCTCTTCACGTCCGAGTCCGTCTCTGAAGGTCACCCCGACAAGGTGGCCGACCAGATTTCGGACGCCATCCTCGATGCCATCTTTGCCCAGGACCCGCGCTCGCGCGTGGCCGCCGAGACCCTGACCAACACCGGTCTGGTGGTGCTGGCCGGCGAGATCACCACCAACGCGCACGTGGACTACATCCAGGTGGCGCGCGACACCATCAAGCGCATCGGCTACGACAACACCGACTACGGCATCGACTACAAGGGTTGTGCCGTGCTGGTGGCCTACGACAAGCAGTCCAACGACATCGCCCAGGGCGTGGACCACGCCAGCGACGACCACCTCAACACCGGCGCCGGCGACCAGGGCCTGATGTTCGGTTATGCCTGCGACGAGACGCCCGAGCTGATGCCGGCGCCCATCTACTACGCCCACCGCCTGGTGGAACGCCAGGCCCAGCTGCGCAAGGACGGCCGCCTGCCGTTCCTGCGCCCGGACGCCAAGAGCCAGGTGACCATGCGTTATGTGGACGGCAAGCCGCACAGCATCGACACGGTGGTGCTCTCGACCCAGCACAGCCCCGACCAGAGCGAGACCCCCACGCGCCTGAAGGCCAGCTTCTATGAAGCCGTGATCGAAGAGATCATCAAGCCGGTGCTGCCCAAGGAATGGCTGCAGGACACCAAGTACCTGGTCAACCCGACCGGCCGCTTCGTCATCGGCGGCCCGCAGGGCGACTGCGGCCTGACCGGCCGCAAGATCATCGTCGACACCTACGGCGGTGCCTGCCCGCACGGCGGCGGCGCCTTCTCCGGCAAGGACCCCTCCAAGGTGGACCGCTCGGCCGCCTATGCCGCCCGCTACGTGGCCAAGAACGTGGTGGCCGCCGGTCTGGCCCGCCAGTGCCAGGTGCAGGTGGCCTACGCCATCGGCGTGGCCCGGCCGATGAACATCACGGTCTACACCGAAGGCACCGGCGTGATCCCCGACAGCGAGATCGCCAAGCTGGTCGAGGCCCACTTCGACCTGCGCCCCAAGGGCATCATCCAGATGCTGGACCTGCTGCGCCCGATCTACAGCAAGACGGCTGCCTACGGCCACTTCGGCCGCGAGGAGCCGGAGTTCACCTGGGAGCGCACCGACAAGGCCCAGGCCCTGCGCGCCGCTGCCGGCCTGAAGTAAAGAGCGTCCGCTCACTTTCGCATCGAGCCCTGTGGTTGCGGCCACAGGGCTTTTTTGTGTCTTGTCCCCAGATGGGTGGACTGAAGTTTCGGCAGGCCGGGTCGATAGGTAGGGGACAACGCGTTCACGCATCCCCGATCCTCCAGGAGGCCCGCCCATGGACACCGACCGCAGCACCGCCGCCGTGGCGCCCGAGAGTCTGCTGCGCAGCATCACCGACCGGATTCCGGCCCGGGTGACCTACTACGACCGCGACCTGGTCTGCCGCTTTGCCAACATCGCCCACGCCGCCAGCTACGGCTGCCAGCCTGATGAACTGCTGGGGCGGCACATGAGCGACATCGTCGACCCGGCGGTGATGGCGGAAATCCTGCCGCGGATCGCCGACGCCCTGAGCGGCCAGCCGCAGCGCTTCGAGGCGGTGCGGCGCGACGTCGACGGGGCCGAACACTGCTACGAGATCCACTACGTGCCCGACTCGCGCGGCGACGAAGTGGCCGGCATCTTCATCGAGCTGCACGACATCAGCGAGCGCAAGCGCACCGAGGAGCTGGTGCTCAACGCCAACCAGGAGCTGGAGGAGCGGGTGCGCGAACGCACCGCCGAGCTGTACGCCAGCGAGCAGCGCTACCGCCTGATGGTCTCCGCCATCCAGGACTACTGCGTCTATTTCGTCGATGCCGAAGGCCGCATCACCGAGTGGACCGACAGCGCCCAGCGGCTGCATGGTCACACCCGCCGGCAGATCGAGGGGCTGCATTTCGAGGTGCTGATGAGCACCCTCAACCACGGCGAGGACGAGACCGACGCGCCGCAGGTGCTGCGGCTGGCGAAGGCCCACGGCCAGTGGGAGAGCCGGGGCTGGCGGCTGCGCTCCGACGGTTCGCGCTTCTGGGCCAACACCATCCTGACCGCGCTGCGCAACGAGCAGGGCGAACTGCAGGGCCTGTCGTGCATCACGCGCGACATGACGGCTGCCAAGAGCCTGGAGGACGTCATGAACGACCTCAACCGCGAGCTGGAGAAGCGGGTGGCCGAGCGCACCCGCCAGCTGGTGGCCGCCAACAAGGACCTGGACGTGTTCTCGCACATGGTCTCGCACGACCTGCGCGCCCCTCTGCGCCACATCAGCAGCTTCGTCTCGCTGCTGCAGGAACATGTGAGCGACGGCGGCGACGCGACATCGCAGCAGTACCTCGGCTCCATCGCCAAGTCCAGCAAGCGCATGGGCCTGATGATCGAGGGCCTGCTGGAATACGCGCGGCTGGGCCGGGTGACGGTGGAGCAGCACGCGGTGCCCATGACCCAGCTGCTGCGCGGCATCCTGGTGCATCTGCAGCAGGAGCACCGCGAGCGCCACATCGAATGGGTGATCGACGACGAGCTGCCGGTGCTGCTGGGCGACGCCATGATGCTGGCCCAGGCCTTCGGCCACCTGCTGGACAACGCGGTGAAGTTCACCCGCAAGACCGAGCGGCCACGGATCGAACTGGGGTGGCAGATCAACCCGGTCGGCGGGCGCATGTTCTACATCCGCGACAACGGTGCCGGGTTCGACATGACCAAGGCACACAACCTGTTCGTGATGTTCCAGCGCCAGCACCACTCGATGGACTACGAGGGCACCGGCACCGGGCTCTCGCTGACGCAGCGCATCATCGAGCGGCACGGCGGCCGCATCTGGTGCGAGTCGGCACCGGGCCGTGGCTGCACCTTCTACTTCACGCTGCCCTGCGCCGAAGCCGAGCCCACCATGCGTTTCTCGGCGTCGGCCCTGGCCGAGCTGTCGGTCTGAACGCCGGGGCGCCGGATAATCCGGCGCCTATGCGAAGCACATCCCTTTTTGATCTCGGTGGCCGTGTCGCACTGGTCACCGGCGCCACCCGCGGACTGGGCCGCGCCATGGCGGGCGGTCTGATCGAGCATGGGGCCCGCGTGTGGCTGGCCGGGCGCGACGCCGAGGCCCTGGCACGAACCGCCGCCGAACTCGGGCCGGCTGCGGTCGCCTGCCCGCTGGACGTGAGCGATCTGCCCGCCGCCAGCGCCGCGCTGCAGCGCCTGCTGCGGGCCGAGGGCCGGCTGGATGTGCTGGTCAACAATGTCGGGCAACGCCACCGCGCACCACTTTCCGGACTGCCCGCCGAGGCCCTGCGCGAGCTGATGGAGGTGAACCTGGTGGCGGGCTGGCACCTGTGCCGCGAGGCCGCCGGCGTCATGGCACGGCAGGGCGCCGGCAGCATCATCAACGTGACCTCGATCGCCGGCCCGATTGCCCGGGCAGGTGACGCGGCCTACACCACCACCAAAGGCGCGCTGGCGGCCATGACACGGGCATTGGCAGCCGAACTGGGCCCCCAGGGTGTGCGGGTGAACGCCATTGCGCCCGGGTTCTTTGCCACCGAAACCAATCAGGAGATGGTGGCGGATGCCGACATCCAGGACTGGCTGATCCGCCGCAGCTCGCTGGGCCGGTGGGGACAGCCCCCGGAGGTGGCGGGCGCAGCGGTGTTCCTGGCCTCGGACGCTTCCAGCTACATCACCGGCCACACGCTGGCGGTGGACGGCGGGTACCTGGCCCATTTCTGAGCCAGGCCCGCCGCGCCGGTCAGGACTTGCGGCCCAGGCGGTGCTCGATCTCGCCGACGATGCCGCGGCGGAAGGCCAGCACGCAGACCACGAAGGTCAGGCCCATGATGATCGACACCATCGAACCCAGGTCCGCGAGGTAGTTCTGCATGGTCACGATGATGGCGGCGCCCAGGGCCGGACCCAGGATGGTGCCCATGCCGCCCAGCAGCGTCATCAGGACCACCTCGCCGGACATCTGCCAGCTCACGTCGGTCAGCGTGGCGATGCCGAAGGCGATCGACTTGGTGGCACCCGCCAGGCCGGCGATGGTGCCGGAGAGCACGAAGGCCAGCAGCTTGTAGCGGTCGACGTTGTAGCCCAGTGACAGCGCGCGCGGCTCGTTCTCCCGCACCGACTTCAGCACCTGCCCGAACGGCGAGTGGATGATCCGGTAGATGAGCGCGAAGCCGAACACGAACACGGCCGCCACCACGTAGTACATGGCGGTGTCGTTGGCCAGATCGATCACGCCGAACAGCTTGCCGCGCGGAATGCTCTGGATGCCGTCCTCGGCATAGGTGAAGGGCGCCTGCACGCAGATGAAATAGATCATCTGGGAGAGGGCCAGCGTCACCATCGCGAAGTAGATGCCCTGGCGGCGCACCGCCAGCCAGCCGGTGACCACCGCAATGACGGTGGCACACAGCGTGCCCGCAATGATGGACAGCTCCGGGGTCAGCCCCCACACCTTGGCGGCATGGCCCGACACGTAAGCGGCGAAGCCGAAAAACATGGCGTGGCCGAACGAGAGCAGGCCGGTGAAGCCGATCAGCAGGTTGAAGGCGCAGGCGAACAGCGCGAAGCACAACACCTTCATCAGGAAGATCGGGTAACCCACGAACGGGGCCACCAGAAGCGCCGCGAACAGGACGCTGTAGAGGATTCGGGTCTTGGACATCATTTTTCGCGACCGAACAGGCCCGCCGGACGGAACATCAGAACGATGACCATGATGATGAACACCACGGTCGAGGACAGCTCGGCATAGAAGACCTTGGTCAGGCCCTCGATCAGCCCCAGCACCAGGCCGGTCAGGATGGAGCCCAGGATCGAACCCATGCCGCCGATCACCACCACCGCGAACACGATGATGATGATGTTCGAGCCCATCAGCGGGCTGACCTGGTAGATGGGCGCAGCCATCACGCCGGCCAGGCCGGCCAGGCCCACGCCGAAGGCATAGGTCAGGGTGACCATCAGCGGCACGTTGATGCCGAAGGCCTTGACCATGTTGGGGTTCTCGGTGCCGGCGCGCAGGTAGGCGCCCAGCTTGGTCTTCTCGATCACGAACCAGGTGGCCAGGCAGACGAAGACGGCGGCGAAGATCACCCAGGCCCGGTACTTGGGCAGGAACATGAAGCCCAGGTCGAAGCCGCCCCGGAAGACTTCAGGCAGTTCGTAGGGCAGCCCCGACGAACCATAAAACTCGCGGAACACACCCTCCAGCAGCAGCGCCAGGCCGAAGGTCAGCAGCAGGCCATAGAGGTGGTCCAGCCCATGCAGCCAGCGCAGCATGGTCTTTTCGATCAGCACGCCGATGATGCCCACGCCGATGGGGGCCAGCAGCAGCGCGAACCAGTAGTTCACGCCGGCGTAGTTCAGCAGCATCCAGGCGAAGAATGCGCCGGTCATGTACAGCGCACCGTGCGCGAAGTTGACGATGTTGAGCATGCCGAAGATGACGGCCAGGCCCAACGAGAGAAGTGCGTAAAAAGAACCGTTGACCAGCCCCAGCATGAGTTGCCCCATGAAGGCCGCCGTCGGTACGCCAAAGATCTGGTCCATTGCAGTCCGTTGAATGTGGACGGGCCGTGGCCGGCACGGCCCGTCTGATCGGCTCGGTGATTCAGGCCGGCATCAGCCGGCCTTCAGCATCACTTCTTGATGGCAGCGCAGCGGCTCTGGGCCAGCGGCTGGAAGGCGTCGTCGCCCTTGATGGTGCCCTTGAGGTTGTAGTAGTCCCACGCACCCTTGGACTCGGAAGGCTTCTTCACCTGGAACAGGTACATGTCGTGGACCATGCGGCCGTCTTCACGGATCTTGCCGCCCTTGGCGAACATGTCGTTGATCGGCATTTCCTTCATCTTGGCCATCACGGCAGCGGTGTCGTCGGTGCCGGCGGCCTGCACGGCCTTCAGGTAGTGCAGCGTGGCGGAGTAGACCGAAGCGTGGTTGGAGTTCGGCTTGCGACCGTTCATGACCTTGCCGAACTTGTCGGCCCAGGCGCGGGTCTCGGCGTTCAGATCCCAGTACCAGCCCTCGGTCAGGTACAGACCTTGTGCGGTGTTCAGGCCGATGGCGTGCACATCGGTCAGCAGCATCAGCAGCGCGGCCAGGTTCTGCTTGCGGGTGATGCCGAATTCGGCAGCGGCCTTGATGCTGTTGACGGTGTCGCCGCCGGCGTTGGCCAGGCCGACCACCTTGGCGCCGGAGGTCTGGGCCTGCAGCAGGAAGGACGAGAAGTCGCTGGTGCCCAGCGGGTGGCGCACGGCGCCCATGGTCTTGCCGCCGGCGTTCTTCACGACCTCACCGGTGTCCTTTTCCAGCGAGTGGCCGAAGGCGTAGTCGGCGGTCAGGAAGAACCAGCTGTCGCCGCCGTCCTTTACGATGGCCTTGCCCACCACGTTGGACAGGGCAATGGTGTCCATCAGGTAATGGATGCCGTTGGCGGGCGCGCAGTCTTCGTTGGTCAGGCGGGCGGTGGCGGCACCGGTGGTAATGGTGATCTTGTTCTTTTCCTTGGCCAGGGCCTGCACGGTCAGGGCCACGGCCGAGTTCAGGTTCTCCACCGAGATGTCCACGCCATCGCGGTCGAACCACTGCTGGGCCACGTTCTTGGCGATGTCGGGCTTGTTCTGGTGGTCGGCGTTGACCACCACGATGTCCTTGCCGAACATCTTGCCGCCGAAGTCCTGCACCGCCAGGCGAGCAGCGGCCACGGCACCGGGGCCACCGTAGTCGGCGTACAGGCCGGACATGTCGGTCAGCACGCCGATCTTGACGGCGTCGCCCGAGAGCTTGCCCTGCTGGGCCATGGCGAAGGGAGCACCGCCGGCCAGAACGGTGGCGATGGCAGCAGCGATCAGTTTGCGTTTCATGTCTTGTCTCCAGATGAAAAGAAGGCGTCAGACGCCCAGGTACTCGCGCAGCATGTCTGCCTTGCTTTCGAGTTCGTTCTTGGCCACGGTGGCCACGATCTGGCCGTGTTCCATGACGTAGTGACGATCGGCCAGCGGTGCAGCAAAACGGAAGTTCTGCTCCACCAGAATGATGGTCAGGCCCTTGGCCTTGAGGGCGCGGATCACGCGGCCCAGGGTCTGCACGATCACCGGTGCCAGGCCTTCGGTGATCTCGTCGAGCAGCAGCACCTTGGCGCCGGTGCGCAGGATGCGGGCCATGGCCAGCATCTGCTGCTCGCCGCCGGACAGGCGCGTGCCCTGGCTGTTGCGGCGCTCCTTGAGGTTCGGGAACATCTCGTAGATTTCCTCGACACTCATGCCGCCCTCGCCCACCTTGGGCGGCAGCATCAGGTTCTCTTCGCAGCTCAGCGACGAGAAGATGCCGCGCTCTTCCGGGCAATAGCCCAGACCCAGCCGGGCGATCCGGTTGGTCGGCATGTTGATGGTCTCGACACCACCGATCTGGACCGAGCCGGTGCGCTTGCCCACCAGACCCAGGATCGACTTGATGGTGGTGCTGCGGCCCGCGCCGTTGCGGCCCAGCAGCGTGATCAGCTCACCTTCGTACAGCTCGAAGTTGACGCCATGCAGGATGTGCGATTCGCCGTACCAGGCGTCGAGCCCGGACACTTTCAGGAGCGGCTGTTTCATGCGGTCTCCTCTGTCGAACCCACGTAGGCTTCCAGCACCCGGGGGTCCTGGGACACCGTCTCGTAGGGACCTTCGGCCAGCACGCTGCCGCGTGCCAGCACAGTGATGGTGTCCGACAGGTTGGACACCACGTTCATGTTGTGCTCGACCATCAGCACGGTCCGGTTGGCCGCCACCTTGCGGATGAGTTCGACCACGCGGCCCACGTCCTCGTGGCCCATGCCCTGGGTGGGCTCGTCGAGCAGCATCAGTTCGGGGTCGAGGGCCAGGGTGGTGGCGATTTCCAGCGCACGCTTGCGGCCGTAAGGCAGGTTGACGGTGACGGTGTCGGCAAAGCTGCCGAGGTCGACCTCGTCAAGCAGCTCCCGCGCCCGTTCATTGAGCTGGTAGAGCGACGACTCCGGCTTCCAGAAGTGGTAGCTGGTGCCCAGCTGGCGCTGCAGACCGATGCGCACGTTCTCCAGCACCGTCAGGTGCGGGAAGACGGCCGAAATCTGGAACGACCGCACCATGCCGTCGCGGGCCACCTCGGCCGCTTTCAGCGGCGTGATGTCCTGTCCCTTGTAGAAGATCTGGCCCGAGCTGACCGCCAGGAACTTGGTCAGCAGGTTGAACACGGTGGTCTTGCCGGCACCGTTGGGGCCGATCAGGGCATGGATCGAGCCGCGCTTCACGCGCAGGTTCACCTTGTCGACAGCCACAAAGCCTTTGAACTCGCGGGTGAGATCCCGCGTTTCGAGGATGTATTCGTTGCTCATGGATTCCGGTCGTCCATGCGGGCCAGGGGCACCGGATGGATAGTGTGTGGGGTATGCGGCGCATTGTTAGCAAACTAACAAAGCGGCACCACTAGGGAATTCACCCGGGCGCAGTCGCAGGCCGGACAACCCAGCCAGCCTTCTGCTTCTCAGATAGAGGTGGAGTCGTAAACCTGACCATGGAGCGAGTCCGGGTGCCGTGATGGGAAGCCCCCCACCAGCCAGGGACGGGCTGTTGATGCCCGAAGCAGGGCGGCGACTCCTGCGGCTATACTCTGGAGCATGCGGCGCGTTCTCATCATCTTTATGCTTATTTTGATGCCGGTCCAGCTTAGCTGGGCAGCCGTGGCGTCATATTGCGAGCACGAAGTTCGAGTGAGCGAAGCACACTTGGGGCATCATGAGCACCAGCATCAGAAAGATGTTGAGTTCCATAGTGTCGGTGACAATGGTTTATCCGACAGTGACGATATTGGCTCGAAGGGCATTGCACCCGGTGACACCGATTTGGATTGTGGTCATTGCCACACTTACTGTAGCGCGATGTTGTCCACGCCTCCTGACGCACCCGGAGCGTTCTCTGCGGCTCGTCCCGGGATAGCACGTGACGAAGGCGGAGCTTCCCGCGCACCGACCCAGCCCGATAGACCCCGATGGCGGAGTCTCGCCTGATCGGCGGGACGGGTTACACCTTACTCTGAAGCCCGTTCGCGCCGGAACGAGAAGCGCGAATCTTCCGTTCTGTGCGCGACGCGACCGTTACGTCGTTGCTTGCTGATCTCCCGTGGATTCTTTTCAACACTGGAGCATCGGATGACAATTGGATCTCGAACGAAGAGTTGGGCGCTGCATGGCGGCGTAGCAGCTCTTACAATAATTTGCACTACAGCGGCACAGGCTCAGTCACCCGCAGTGGTCAGCACAGCCGCGCTGCAGAGTTTAAATCAAGTATTCGAGGCAGCTTGGGCTCGCCAGCCCGAGGCACAGACCCTACCCTCGCGGCGCGAGGCCGCACGAGCGCAGCAAAATGCCTCCCAGGCTTGGACGCCTGAACCTGCGGCCTTGGAAATGGGCTACAGAACCGACCGACTCAACCGGAACCAGGGCGCAAGAGAAATCGAGGTTGGTGTATCAGTGCCCCTCTGGTTGCCTCGCGAGCGTGCGCAGAGCACTGCACTCTCTGATGCGCGAGCAATGGCCGTCGAAAGCGGAACCATGGCCGCTAAGCTGCGCCTCGCTGCCATCGTCCGCGAAGCGTGGTGGCAGTGGCAGCGCGCACGCATCGAAGTCGACATCGCACGCGACCAGCTAAAAAACACCCAGCAAATTGCTGCTGACGTGGAACGGCGCACCGGTGCAGGCGATTTGGCTCGTTCAGACCGACACCAAGCGCAGGCAGCTGTTGCCAGCGCGGAAGCCCATCTTGCGCAAGCTAAAGCCAGTTTTGCGGCAGCTCAACAACGACTGCAGGCGCTTGCAGGTCACGCAACATTTGCAGGCGATGTTGAGGGGGGTGGTGTGGAGCAAGACCCCAGCACCCTAATGGCTCAATCTGAAATGCATGCCGCAGTGCAAGAGCTGAAAGACAAGGTGGCTGTGGCCGAGCGAAGTGCTGCACTCACAGCGATCCAGTCCCGCGCGAACCCCGAATTGACGCTCACGACCACGCGAGATCGCGGTGCTTTCGGTGAAGCCTCGAAGCAGACTTTTGTGATGAGTGTGCGCATCCCCTTCGGTGGTGGCGCGCGCCACAATGCACGGACTGCTCAAGCCCTTGCTGACGCATTGGAAGTTCAAGCCCAACTTAGCTTGGAACGAGAGCGTTTAGCCGCTGAGCAAGAAGCTGCCCGGGTGCGGGTTGAGGCAGCCCGCACGCAGCTTGCAGCAGCCGTGCAACGCGCATCACTTGCGCGCGAATCCCGTGGCTTCTTTGACAAATCTTTCCGCCTAGGTGAAACAGACCTGCCCACACGGCTGCGCATCGAAGCTGAAGCGGCCGAAGCCGAGCGCCAAGTGGCCATCATCCGCATCGAACTGGCAGCGGCCATATCCACGAAACGACAGACCCTTGGTCTGCTGCCCCAATGACGTGCAGTTGGCCTGCTCCTTCTACAGCCATTCATTCATTTCAGAAAACTTCCATGAAATACCTCAAATTTCCGTATGCGCTGTTATGCGCAGCGCTCTTCACCACAGCGCCCGCCTGGGCGGGTGAAGGCCATGACCACGGTGAAACCGCTCCTGCAGCGGTCGGCCAAGCGCTGCCACGTTTTTCTGCGGTGTCAGAAACCTTCGAGCTTGTGGGCGTTCTCAGCGGCAAACAGATCACCCTCTACTTGGATCGATTCAGCGACAACAGCCCGGTCCGCGACGCGCAAATCGAATTCGAAATCGGCAACGCCAAATTCAAAGCCGACAAACAAGGTGAAGACGAATACGAGGTCGTTCTGCCGGAGGCTCCCAAGCCCGGAGTTCTTGCTGTCACTGCCACGGTGACAGCCGGCAACGAGGTCGATCTTCTTGCGGGTGAACTTGACATCCACGAGGAGGCGCATTCAGAGGAAGTCCAGGCGGCGCAGCCCTGGACGAAATACGCCGGTTGGGTGGCCGCAGGGATCGCTGCAATTGCCTTCGTGTTTGTGGGTGCGCGGCGCATGTTTGGCGCACGCAGCGTTCGCGTGGGAGGTACAGCATGAAGCGCACGCTCATCACCACCAGCCTGGGACTCTTCATCGCTTTGTACAGCCTAACTTCCGTCCATGCGGGTGAGGGACATGATCACGGCGACGCACCTGCGACGCCCAGCGCCAATGGACCTCAGCGTCAACCGGACGGCAGTGTTTTTCTGCCAAAACCTGCTCAACGCCAACTGGGAGTCAGAACCTTTGTCACCGAGGCTGCCGATCTGCCCCGAACGCTGGAGTTGGGCGCCAAAGTACTGATGGACCCTAATGCAGGTGGAAAGGTGCAGGCATTGAACGCCGGTCGCATTGAGCCTGGTCCGCGCGGATTGCCAAACCCCGGGCAAACTGTCCGCAAAGGTGAGGTACTGGCATACGTTGCTTCTTCGGCAGCGCCCATTGAGCGTTCCAACCAGGCTGCACAGTTAGCTGAACTGCGGGCAACCAAGGCGCTGGCGGACAAACGACTGGCGCGTTTGCAGGAGTTGTCTGATACGGTGCCACGCAAAGAAATCGAAGCGGTTGAGAGCGAGTCTGCCAGCCTGTCGGCACGCATCGCGGCTGTCGGCGGCGGTCTGTCCAGTCGCGAAGCGCTGGTTGCTCCAGTCTCCGGCGTGATTGCGTCTTCAAACGTGGTCGCCGGTCAAGTGGTTGATGCGCGCGAGTTGGTTTTCGAGATCGTGGACCCCACACGTCTGCGAATTGAAGCCCTGGCATTCGATGCCGCTGTTGCCAACAACATCGGCGATGCCACTGTGGCTGTCGGCGAGCAGCGCATCCCCCTGACGTTCATCGGTGCCTCGCGCAGCTTACGCGAACAGGCTCTGCCCTTGGCTTTTCGTGCTCAGGGCGCAGCCCTCGACCAATTGGCTGTCGGACAGCCGGTACGCGTGTTTGTCCAGACCAAGGACAAGGTCAAAGGCATTGCCGTTCCAGTCGCCGCACTGATGAAGAATCCAGCCAACCAGACGGTGGTCTGGGTCAAGACCGGGCCAGAGCGATTTGAACCTCGCCCTGTCACAACAGAACCGCTGGATGGTGTCAGCGCTGCCGTCACCTCGGGCCTGACTTCCGGCGACCGTGTCGCGACCCAAGGTGCTACCTTGATCAACCAGGTACGCTGACATGTTCAAGTGGCTACTCGATAACAGCCTGACTAATCGGCTGCTGGTGATCATCGCCAGCGTGGTTCTGATGGCTTATGGTGCATTCACTCTGTCCACCACCCCGGTGGATGTATTTCCTGACCTCAACAAGCCGACCGTCACCATCATGACCGAGGCTGGTGGCATGGCCGCCGAAGAGGTGGAGCAGCTCATCACCTTCCCGCTCGAAACGACCATGAACGGTCTGCCCGGCGTGGAGTCGGTGCGTTCCACGTCGTCGGCAGGCCTGTCTTTTCTCTACGTCACCTTCGACTGGAGCACCGACATCTTCCGCGCCCGGCAACTGGTGTCGGAGCGCCTGTCCTCAATGGAAGAAGGTATTGCCGAGGGCGTCGTTCCGCGCATGGGGCCGATCAGCTCGATCATGGGTGAGATCATGCAGATCGCCATCCCAGTCGATCCGAGCAAGATCAGCTCCATGGCGGTGCGGGAATACGCCGACTGGGTGTTGCGGCCTCGGCTGCTGTCGGTCCCCGGTGTGGCCCAAGTCATCCCCATCGGCGGCGAGGTCAGGCAGTTCCAAGTGCAACCCAACACCACTCGTATGGCGGAATTGGGTATCACGCATGAGCAGCTTGAAGCGGCCTTAAAGGGCTACTCCAGCAACACATCGGGCGGTTTTCTTGAGCTCAACGGGCGCGAGTACCTGATCCGCAACCTGGGCCGTACCTCACTGTTGGAGGACCTGAGCAATCTGGCGTTGACTGCCAAGGACGGACAACCCATCCTCCTTCGTCAGATAGCCGAAGTGACGTTTGCAGCGGCGCTCAAGCGCGGCGATGCTGGCTTTGAAGGCAAGCCTGCCGTGATCCTTGGCATCCAGAAGCAACCGACCGCCGACACCATCGCGCTCACCAAGTCCATTGAGGACGCCTTGGTGGGGCTGAAGGCTTCGCTGCCGGCCGGCATGGAGGCCCCACGAATCACTTTCCGTCAGGCCAGCTTCATCGAAGCATCCATCACCACCTTGCAGGGCAAGCTGATTGGCGCATCGGTTTTCGTGGCGTTGATCCTTTTCTTCTTCTTGGGCACCTTGCGCCCGACCATTATCGCGTTGACGGCGATTCCCGTCTCGATCTTCATCACCGCGCTGGTCTTCAAGTATTTTGGGTTGTCGATCAACACCATGACGCTTGGTGGCTTGGCCATCGCGATTGGCGGGCTGGTAGACGACGCCGTGGTCGGCGTTGAAAACGTCCTCCGGCGATTGAAGACGGACCGCGCCGCCCACCCGAACGGCCGACTGCATCCGATCGAACTCGTCGCCCACGCGACGATGGAGGTCCGCTCAGCCATCCTCTACGCGACAGTCATCATCGTTCTGGTCTTCATCCCGCTGTTTGCGCTGCCGGGGCTGGAGGGCAAGTTGTTCGTGCCACTCGGCATTGCCTTCATCGTCTCGACACTCGCTTCACTGATCGTCTCGGTAACTGTGACGCCCGTACTCAGTTTCTACCTGCTGCCCCGCATGAAGAATCTGGAGCATGGGGACACCAAGGTCCTGGCGTGGTTGAAAACGCGGTATCGAAGCAGCCTGCAAGGCGCGTTGGACCGACCCAAGGCGGCCATTTCAGTTGCCGGTGTGACTGTTTTGATAGCAGCCGCCTCTGTGCCGTTTTTCCCCACCACATTCCTGCCACCATTCAACGAGGGCACACTGCTCATCGGTCTGCGGCTGAACCCGGGTGTCACGCTGACGGAGTCGTCCTCACTTGCGCGCCAGGCTGAGGTGCTAGTAAGTCAAGTGCCGGAAGTGACCCACGTGGGGCGCCGCAGTGGTCGCGCCGAGCTGGATGAACACGCCGAAGGTGTCCACGTCAGCGAGCTCGATGTGGGTCTCAAGCCGACAGCAGAGCTGACGCGCAGCATGGACGAGATCAAAGCCGATATCCGTGCCCGGCTGGTCAATCTGCCCGCCGCGCTGGAGATTGGGCAGCCCATATCCCACCGCATCGATCACATGCTCTCGGGCGTGCGTTCTCAAATCGCCATCAAGATCTTTGGCGAAGACCTGGATGCCCTGCGTGGCCAGGCCGACGCATTGCGTGCCAAGCTGGCGACCATTCCGGGCATTGCCGACCTCCAGATCGAGAAGCAGGTGCTGGCACCGCAGATCAAGGTGCGTATCGACTACGCGGCAGCTGCGCAGTATGGCGTGCCAGCGCCTCAGGTCTTGTTGGCGCTGCAGGCGTTGGTTGAAGGTGAGAAAGTGACGCAGATCGTGGAGGGCAGTCGGCGCTTTGCGCTGGTCGTCAAGCTGCCAGAATCCGCTCGTTCGGTCGAAGGCCTGGGCCAGATATTGATCGAGACGCCGAACGGCCGCATCCCGTTGTCGAAAATCGCCACTATCGAGGACGGCGATGGTCCCAACCAGATCAGTCGCGACGATGGCAAGCGCCGCATCGTATTGTCGGCGAACGCGTCTGGGCGTGCACTGTCTGAGATCGTTGCAGACATCCGCAAAATGGTGGCCGAGACTAAGTTGCCAGAAGGTTACTTCATCACGCTGGGCGGCCAGTTCCAGGCTCAGGAGGAAGCCTCGCGCCTCGTCGGCCTGCTGTCCATCGTGTCGCTGACCCTGATGTTTGTGGTTCTTTATAGCCGCTACAAATCGGCGGTGCTGTCGGCGTTGATCATGGTGAACATTCCGCTGGCCCTTGTCGGTGCGGTGATCGGACTGTGGTTGTCGGGGCAGCCGCTCAGTGTGGCGGCATTGGTCGGCTTCATCACGCTAGCCGGTATCTCGGTGCGCAACGGCATTCTGAAGGTCAGCCACTACATCAACCTGATGCGCTTCGAGGGCGAGGCATTCGATCAGAAGATGATCATGCGCGGCTCGCTGGAGCGACTGAGTCCCGTGCTCATGACCGCCCTTGTGACTGCCTTCGCGCTGGCGCCACTACTGTTTGAAGCAGAGCAGCCAGGTACAGAAGTATTGCACCCGGTGGCCGTTGTGATTTTCTCTGGTCTCATCAGTTCGACACTTCTTGACACCTTCCTCACTCCCGCGATGTTCTGGTTGTTTGGGCGCAAGCCGGCCGAATCGCTGTTGAATGACAAGGACGCCGAGGCGCTGTGATTTCACCCAGAGTCATAAACTATCCAGAAAGGTTCTCCATGAAGACAAAAACACTTCTATCCACCGTTGCCTTGACCCTGACCACAACGGCCTTTGCTGCCGGGGACAAACACGAGCATGCCCATGGACATAAGCCGCTGCATGGCGGTGTGGTCGTTGAGGTCAAGGACATTGATTACGAACTGGTTGCCAAGCCGACCATAATTCAGTTGCACCTGCGCGACCACGGCAAACCAGCCGACGTGTCAAAGGCTACGGCAAAGATCACCATCCTCAGCGGCACCGAGAAACAGGAGGTTGAACTCAAGCCCGCTGGTGACAAGCTCGAAGCCTCGGGCAATTTCAAAGTGGGATCGGGCACCAAGGCCGTAGCTGTAGTTTCTTTTGCAGGCAGGGCAGCGACTGTGCGCTTCAGTATCAAGTAGCACTTAGTGACCGCGTCAACGGTAGTCCTTATTTTGAACTCCCCTCGAATTACTGAGCCAGTCAGAAGTAGAGGCTGGGGAACAATTTGCCACGGCACTCGACGAGACGGATTCGGCCGAGGGCTTCAAGGGGTCGATGGTGGTCGTAGCTGTGCAGCCAATAGGGAGTCATGTCGCGCACATCCTGCAGGTTGTCGGATGCGTAGCAATCGAGCACCTCGATGCGGTAGGTCTTGTTGAATCGCTCGACGTTGGCGTACTGCGTCGGTTTACTGGGTTGGAGTGCTGCAGGGCGATGCCTTTGCTCTCCGCCCATGGGGACAGTGCGTTAGAGATGAAACCGGGGCCGTCTTCCTGACGAATCAACAGTGACGTACCGCGCACCTTTGCTAGTTCGTTGAGCGCCCGAATGGCGCGCGCAGGAGGCAGGCCTGGTGTCCACCTCGATGCGCCGGCCCTATCGTTTGAACTCGTCAATGACTTTGAAAGTCCTGAAACGCCGTCCTGACCACAGCGCATCGATCATGAAGGCGCAGCTCCAGCCCTGCTTGGGTTGGCATGCGGCGCGCACGGGCTGTTTGATGCACGCAGGCAGGCGATCCTTGCCGCGTTGAGGCAGGTTCAGCAGCCGCTCGCAGTACACCCGCCACAGCACCGCCTTGCCCCAGAGTTTCCGTATGGTCGCGTCCAACCTTCCCGGGCGCATCACATCTGTAAGCGTCCGGCAATGCCATCTTGAGATACACCCAGCGTCGAGGCATCTTGGAGAATCCTCTCGGGTGTGTCCTAAGCGTTCAGTCGCTACGGCACTGCCCCAAGCCGCCTTTGTGTCAGCTGCAAACTGTCCCCGCATCGTGTACAACTGGTATCGCTTCGTCCCCTGCCAAACCTCGAAACAGGTTCGATTAAGGACTTGGAGACAAGCGCGATGATAACGGACAAACGCCCGCTGCCTGACGACATCATCGACTGACCCGCCAATGATCAGATTGATCAGTTGAATCTGCTCTTCAACCGCGACGCGGTCTTTTTCGCACTCGATGGGTACCATTCGAAAACTGTGTGTGCGATGGATCGAGCCGTCAGATCTTTGAACTGACTGTGCATCGGTGTCCGCGTCTCGCGCGCTTGGCTTGTTGATTAGATTGGCAGCCGATGGCTTTCGTAGAAAGGCGGGCTCGGCTAGCTTTTCCTTGGCATTTCTGATCCGTAATACAGTCTTGGCAGCGTCAAACCATTCAGCGTGAAGCCATTCGACGGGCCGCACCCCGGTAGCCAAACCCGCTCGCAAGAAGACTTCCGTCCTTTTTGCCCACTCAGATCTGACGGCCTTCTCCTGTAATCTTTCGAGGATCTTCTTTAGATCCCCTTCAGGAATGGTATTTTTACGCTGTTTGTCCTTCTTTTTACATGAACCCAGCGTCCATCCTTCCGAAACAAGCTTTCTGTCACCATCAATGTCGCTAGACTCAAGATACCCTGAACGAAGGCCCCACAGCAAAGCAAAACGCAAGAGCTTTTTCGTGTTTTCAGTCTGGTCCGCCCTTCTATTATTGTCTTCAATGACTTGTGCGAGAGTGACTTGCGCGGCCATTTCCCAATCAGTGGTACGTTGACGTTGAGAATAGCTCAACGCCGCTTGAATTGATGCCTTGTAGTTGCCTGCCGTTCTTGGCGATATTGGATACATCTGGCCCTGCGGCACAGAGGCGCTGTTTTTAGTTTGCGTCATACAAGAATGGCTGATCGGGGTAAATAGGTTCTTCAGCGCACCTTAGACCCGGTCGATAGTAGGTTCTTCAGCGCACATACACACTTGGTTGACTTTCGCTACAGAAGCGATATGGGACCGTGAAGACAAAATTCATATCAATCGATCGGTTACGAGATAAAATAAACTCTGCGGTCATCATGACTTGTGTAACGGTCCTTGCAAAGGTCTGCACGCACTCGACTCAAGCTTGACAGGTCCCCAACCGGAGCGTCTTCGACGTTTTCATGAAAAACTTAAGCCTCGTTCGATTTGATGCGGCCGAGCTCGATCACCAGCCGTGAAACATCAGGCATTGGTTTCAAGCAAAACGCATCCCGTGTTGACTCACTATTGGGCGGTTGTGGTGCGTGAGGAAACAGCCCTACAAACAACGCAGAATCCAGGGAAGAACGAAGGGATCCCTGGATCAGTGCTCATGGAAAGCACACCTCAATACGCTCCGGAGCCAGCTAAAGACTCTTCCGTTGACGTTGGCTTTGAAGACTTGCAACTTCAACTACGCGGATGGACATATTCAGTTGAGGATCTGGACAGACTCCCTCAGTCTGACAAGTGCGCCAGCTCTTCTATCGAGAGCTACAGGCACGTGGTGCTAACCGGCGCCTGACCGAATCATCGATCGGCCCTGTTGGCTGATTTGACCTGCTCGTCGGCCGAAGCTTATGTCGACCCAAGATTTTGGTCTGGTGGTGCAACAGCATCTAGCAAACGGCGCATTGGCTGTGGAGTTGGCGACTTGGACCCAGCGCGACAATCGCGGGGAGGGTCAGTGCAGACCGTGGACCCGGAGTGCCTATGCTGAGTATCGCTATTGGCAACACCCAACAGGACTCACGAAGGATTAATCGCAAGCGTTCGTGAGTCCGAATCACCGGCTTAGATCCCGACTCGGTAAACGGTGGGATCTACGAGGATAGCCGCCAATCAGAGCATTCGAAGCTTTTCCACCAAGGTGGCGATGCGAATGGGCTTGCTTGCAAAGTCGTCAATCCCTGCGTCCAAGCACACCTACCGGTCTTCCTCTTGGGCATTGGCGGTCGTGGCGATGATGGTCACGCGCGGGTGTTGCTGCTCGGCCTCTTCGGCGCGGATACGGCGGTTGACCTCCAGACCATCGAGCACCGGCATCTGCATGTCCATCAGGATCAGGTCCTAGCCTCCACGGCGTGCCGTCTGAACCGCCTGTGCGCTATCGACCACATGACCGCTCTTGGTCAGCATGATCTGCGCCACCTTCTGGTTCACCCGGTGGTCCTCGGTCAGCAGGATGCGCAGCCAATTGCTGGCGACGTCGGAGCGGGGCGGCACGGGAGTTGGGGTGCTCATGGGCTTGTGCTCGGCGGGCTGTGGGTGGACCGAGAATAGCGGCACTGCGACCAGCGGGAGCTGGAGCCGGAGCCGGAAGATAGACCCCTGTTCGATCGCGATGAGTCGATGCCAGTCGACATGGCTTGGGGACTCCTGCTCGTCGATGACGTGGATAGCATCGCATTACTGCAAGTGGAACGATGCCATATGCCGGCCGATTAGCCCACCCAACTCATGCGACTGCTTTCCCGATAGGAGATTAACGCGGTAAGCGAAAGGTATTTGCTTGGCAGCCATCGTGCCTCCCTTGAAGCGGCGCTGTTCAGGTTAAGTATTGATGACCTGCTGACCGAGGGCTGAGCGGAGCACATCGAAGCTGGTCAGGCCGCCTCTGTTCCAGGTCATCAGCCGGTGCCAGGCAAGGTAGTTCGGCAGGTACTTGGTGGCCACGCCGCGCCGGCTGCGCTGTATCCACGACTTGAGCTGCTCGTGGTAGTTGTTGGCGGTCTGGACGCGGAAGGTCTTGTTGGTGTGGCCGTGGTAGCCAGCCACGAAGTACCTGGTCTCCACGCCCAGCGACTTGTCCAGCCGCAGGAAGGCCGAGTGGCCGTCCGTACAGACGACCGTCTCGCCTGGCTTGACGGCGTCCTTCAGGGCGGCGGTCAATTCCACCCCGTTGAGCTTGGACAGCACTTTGTCGACGGTGTACGGCTGGCCACGAACCCGACCAACCAAGACAGGCACCCAGTCTGCCGCCTTGCGGCCCTTACCCTTGGCCCGACCTCCGCTGTATCGCGCTGGCCGGGTGAGCTTGCGAGACCCCTTCTGGGACTCTCGAAAATACGTTTCATCGACATCCAGCATCCCAGCGACGCCCTTGGGCTGCTGGGAGACCACGCTCTGGAGGAACCGGTGCCGCCACCGGAAGGCCTTGTCTACGGAGACCCCCACCTGGGAGGCGGCGGCCCGGACGGACAGCCCCTGGCGAACGCAGTCGGCGTACGCCTCGAACTGCTCCTTGTCCCGCAGACGGCTCAGGGGCGTGCCGGTCGTAGCGTTGAAGGTCTTGGAGCAGCCACGGCAGAGGTATCGCTGAAGCCTGTCGGCCATTCCGTTGCGGACCACCTGCTCGCTCGAACAGTGGGGACAGGCGCCGGGCTGGAGCCTGTCCAAGGCCCGGGAAGGGGGTATCGACGGGGTCGTCGGGCTGAGCGCGTGGCAGCCAGCTTCTTACGCTGCGACGGCGTGAGGCTGCCCAAAGAGTCGAGCAGTGCTTTAAACTGAGTGGCCTTCATCCCCGTCTCCCCTATGAGAACGGGCCCACTCTAGCACCTTATCCATACTTAACCCGAACAGCGCTATTCAGTGTGAGCTGTAGTCGCTTCATGGAGAGAAGAAGAACATTCAGCCGGGAGTCCAAACTCCATGCGGGCAGGCTGGCCGGACTTGGTTGTGGCAGGCCTGATGGCAGCGCTGGCACTCCACGGTGGCTGGTCTGTGATGCGTCAAGCTCGCGTCGAAGCGGCAAGCTCTGACCAACACAATCACGCTGGCCATGTCCACTGACCCGACTCACCGTGCCCCGCTGGACAAGCGGGCGCACGCTCGATTGATCCAACAGGCGGATGCAGCCAAGAGCGACCGTGAAGCGTGGCTGTATCTGGAGGCCGCCCATGTGGTCGGGCAGCAGCACTTCTGGCAACACCTTCAAACTCATTTACAGATGCTGCGGCTTGCCTGTCGTCTGCGTGATCCTCTGGAGGCTGCAGGACAGTTGCTTCGCCTGGCCTTGGTGCCCCTGGGGCACTTGACTGGTCGACTGCCTCTGGGTAATCCCGGCCGGTCCAATGTCAGCGCATTCAAACCGATGCCGGTCCGGGCCGAGCTGGAGGAGCTGATCAACCGAGCGCACACCGGGCCAACTTCCTCCACCTAGAATCGCCAGATGCGCGGACTTTTCCTGGTGCTCATGCTGTGTGTTCTGACTATGCCGTTTTTCGCGGCATCAGACAGCGTTTGCTGCGGACATGTTTCCATGTCCGAGGAGACGAAGTCCCAGCACCATCAGCCCATGCACCTTCCCCAGCCGACTGGTGCAGATGACCGGTCGACCGCCGATCTTGGGCTCGATCTTGATTGCGGGCTCTGCCACGCCAACTGCGCGGCAGCGGCAACCACAGTAGCCACTGTCTCGGCCAACCCGGTCGGCATGGAGAGGTTCGAATATCAGGGCGAAGTCCGGTCGCCACACTGGCATGAGCGACCGTACCGCCCCAACTGGTTTGCCCCGCAGCGCTCGGGGTTGAACCTGGCCGCCTGACACAGGCTCCGGCATTTCTTTCCCCGATCCCCTTGCTTTGACGGGCTGTCGTTGCGTGCGACAGCTGTACCGATCTGTCTCGGTGGAGCGATCAAGAGATTGAAGCTGTGGCACTGACCCTCAACAACAGGCCGCGCAAGTCGCTGGGCTGGAAGACGCCGGCCGAGACTCTGAACGAGTACCTAGAATCTGCCAATCAACCCGGTGTTGCGTCGACCGGTTGAATCCGCTCAGTACACCAGCGACGACTTCCAGCAACTGCTCAAGGCACAAGGCATCACCTGCAGCATGAGCCGTCGTGGTGAATGCTGGGATAACGCCGCGATGGAGAGCTTCTTCTCATCCATGAAGACCGAAAGGCTCAGCCGCAAGGTCTACCGGACGAGGGAAGAAGCCAGGTCCGACGTATTCGATTACATCGAACGCTTCTACAACCCGGTGCGCAAACACTCAAAGCTAGACTTCCTCAGCCCAGTCGACTTTGAGCAAGGCTTGATGGGCTAAGCAAACCGTCCGGGAAACTGGGGGAAGCCCACCATGCGCCCAACCGCCTCGCGCCTGGCCTGTGGGGCTAGCGCTTTCCCCCCAGAACGCTCTTGAGCGCGTGCATGTCCAGGTGGGCCTCGGCAAGCAATCGCTTGAGCTTGGCGTTCTCGGATTCGAGCTCACGCAGGCGCTGGGCCTCCGAGACCTGCATGCCGCCGAACTTGGCTCGCCACTTGTAGAAAGTGGCATCGCTGAAGCCGCCATTGCGGCACAGCTCCTTGATCGGCATGCCGGCCTCGGCCTGCTTGAGGAAGCCGATGATTTGTTCCTCGGTGAATCTGCTCTTCTTCATATCCGTCATTCTCCTAGTGGTTGACGGACTTCACTAACTTCAGCCTGGTACGGCTGGTGGGGGGCAGGTCAGGGTTGCGGAGCCGACACCGCAGCCGAAATCATCGCGCGGCCTCCGTCACCTTGGCGTCAACTGCGGCGCGCGCAGGCGTCTTGCCCTTGTAGGCCAGCAACCGCAACGCATTCGCCACCACGATCAGCGTCGAACCCTCGTGGAACAGCACCGCCGTCGCGATGCCCAGGCCGAAGATGGTGGCCGGGATCAGCATCACCACCACGCCTAGGCTGACCCACAGGTTCTGCTTGATGATACGGCTGCTGCTGCGCGACAGGCCCACCGCGAATGGCAGTTGCGCCAAGTCGTCGGCCATCAGCGCCACGTCGGCCGTTTCCAGCGCCACGTCGGAGCCGGCAGCACCCATCGCGATTCCGACCGTGGCGTTGGCCATCGCCGGTGCGTCGTTGACGCCGTCGCCAACCATTGCCACCTTGCCGTGCTCTTGCCGCAGCTTCTTGATCGCATCGACCTTCTGCTCGGGCATCAGGTCGCCCTGCGCTTCGGTCAGGCCCACGGTCTTGGCTACCGATTCGGCCACCTGCTGGTTATCGCCAGAGATCATGATCAGCCGCTCGATGCCGAGCTGGCGCAGTTCCGCCATCACCTGCCCCGCCACCGGGCGCGGCGTGTCCATCACGCCCAGCACGCCGAGAAAGCGCGCGCCTTGCCGCACCACCATTGTCGTGCGGCCATTGGCCACGAGTTGTTTGTTGGCCTCATCAACCGCAGCGGGTAGTGCCGAATCCGGCAGTTCGGAGAACAGCACCGGCTTTCCGATGTGCACAGTTTGCCCGTCGACCTGCGCTGACACGCCGCGCCCGGTGATGCTCTTCACGTCCGCCACGGCCGCAGGCTTGATCAGGTCCGCCAGGCGCTCGCGCGCACCGGCCACCACGGCGGAAGCCAGCGGGTGATCGCTCTGCTCCTCCACCGCCAGCGCCACCGCCAGCAGTTCGTCTTCGGTTGCGCCGGGGGCAGCCACGGCATCGGTGAGCTTGGGCTTGCCTTCAGTCAGCGTGCCGGTCTTGTCGAAAGCGATGCTGGTGAGCGAGCCCAGATTCTCCAGCGCACCGCCGCCCTTGATCAGCACACCACCGCGCGCAGCGCGCGCCACGCCGCTGAGTACCGCACTGGGCACCGAGATGGCCAGCGCGCAAGGGCTGGCGGCCACCAGCACCGCCATCGCGCGGTAAAAGGTGGCTGCAAACGGCTCGTCGATCACGAAGCCAGCGAACAGCAAAACGGTCACCAGCACCAACACCGACGGGACGAAGATGCGCTCAAAGCGTTCGGTGAACTGCTGCGTCGGCGAGCGCTGGGCCTGTGCCTCGGTCACCATCTTGACCACGCGCGCCATCGTCGACTGTTCGGCACGCCGCGCTACCATCACCTCGATGGCGCCAGCGCCGTTGATAGTGCCGGCAAAGACGCGGAACTCCGGGCCTGACCTGTCGAACGCGGCGAGTGCGGCCTTGGCGTCGTCGGTGGGGCGCTTGTCCACCGGCACGCTCTCGCCGGTGACCGGCGCCTGGTTGACGCTGGTGGTACCAACCACCACCACGCCGTCTGCTGGCAGCCTCTCGTTCGGCCGCACGATGACGACATCGCCGAGTTGAAGTTCAGCTACCGCGACACTTTGCGTGTTGCCGTCGCGGCGCACGGTGGCCGTGTCCGGCGCGAGCTCGGCCAAGGCCTCAATGGCCCGCCGAGCGCGGCCCATCGCGTACTGCTCCAGCGAATGGCCGATGCCAAACAAAAACAACAACAGCGCGCCCTCGGCCCATTTGCCCAATGCCGCAGCGCCGATGGCCGCCACCAGTGTTAGGGTGTCGATCGCGAAGCGTCGCTCACGCAAGTTCTCGAAGGCTTCCTTGGCGGTGAACCAGCCGCCGAAGAAGTAGGCCGCGATATACAGCGCGGTGGGCAGCCAGCCGGGACCGACTTCGCGCCACTCGATCAACCAGCCGCTGGCCAGCAGAACACCTGCGAGGATGGCGAAGATCAGCTCTGAGCGTTCGCCGAACGGGCCGCTTGACGCATGGTCGTGGCCGGCATGCTCACCCTGACCTAGCGCATGCTCGGCAGCTTCTGCCGCCGGCTCCTCAGCGCTCAAGCCGAGCTTGGCGGCGGGGTCGCGCAGCGACTTCTCCGATGTTTTTCCTCGTTCGAATTCGATGCGAACCGATCCGGACGCAGCCACGTCCGCTTCAACCACACCCGATGCTTTGCGCAGGCTTTCGGCGATGCGGCTGGCGGCGCGCGGCTGTATGGCCGCGCTGGTGGCGATCACCAGGTGGCCGAAGGCGGCGCTCAACTCGGCGCCTGCAGCTTGCGCCAGTTCGCGCACACGGCTAAGCGAGAGGGTGGACGGGTCGTAGTGAATGCACAGCTCGGGCGAAGGTCCATCGGGCCCGACGACATGCACGTGGGCGATGCCCGGCCGGCCCTCTAGCAAGGCGATGAGGCGCGCCACGCAGCGGTCGCGAGCGTCGTCGAGACCCGGCAGCACCAGGGGCAGATCGAGCCTGAGTTGGGTGTTGTTGGTCATGGGTGCTCCTGTCAAATTACTGTATCGACGGTATCTTGCGCTTCACCCACGATACCTTGCAGGTGCGCCGTGCCAGAGAAGCTCTCAGCGTAAATTTTGTAGCTGTTCTCGGCGCCGAGGGGCGCGCAGCGAACCAACCGTTGGCGGTATTGACCTTGATGCCGCAAATGAGCTCGCCATTGCCATGGGCGTGACGCAGGATACTTTCGATGCGTTCCCTGGCCAGTGTTGTCGAGGTGATTTGCTCCGGTGTCAGCGCGGTCAGTTCAAACCCGGGGCGGTTCAGTTGTGGAGTTGGACTACAACGCTATCGCCATAGCACTGGCCAACAAGAAGGGACGATCCTCAATCCATCCTGGGCCGGCTTATGAACAATTCCGTCGTTTGTAGTTCGATGGCAAAACCTACTGCCTTGAAGAGGCTGGCTCTCGCATAGCCATCAACACCAATAACGATAAGACTACCATCTTACCGTGAGCAGTTTGACCGGCCATAAATGTGCTGATTTAGCACGGCCATCGGAGTCTGACTGACTCAGAAATGCGCGGTGGTTTCACGAGCGCTTCAGGGTCATCCCAATGATTGTGATTCCATCCGACGACGAGGCAGTCGGCTGTCCACCGTGCATACGCGCGATAGCTGCAACTATCGACAGCCCCAAACCATGATTCATGGTGGAATCGCTTCTCGACGGATCGCCACGAAAAAAGCGATCGAACAATCTTGAAAGAATTTGCGGGTCTATCGTACCCCCTCGGTTTTCGACGCTGATCTCCACCTCGTCCAAAGATGATTCACGAATTTTCACGCTGACAATAGAGCTGCTATCGGCGAAGCGGGTGGCATTGCTGACCAAGTTGGAAAGTGCACGTTGCAGTAAAGCAGTATCAAACGCTCCTGCAGCGTCTCCAGCTACGTCCACGATCAAGTCGGCGTCAGCCAAAGCCGCCTCGTGATAGTTCGCTACTTGGCGTGCGATGAAAGCAAGGCTTGGAGTAGGAACCCGCCTTGCCACGGCTCCACGGTCTGCTTGCGAGAGAAACAGCATGTCATGGACAATTCCGGAGACCCGCCGGAGATCTTCCAGATTTGACACGAGCACGTCTCGCAAATCGTCGATGCCTTGGGGTGCACGCAGGGCCAGTTCACTACCGCTCGTCAGGGTTGTCAAGGGTGTCAGCAATTCGTGAGCGACATCGGCATTGAATCCTTCCAATTGCTCGTAAGATCGCTGCAGACGACTAAGCAAGTCGTTAAACTGCGTGATCAGTGGTACCAGCTCCGCAGGCTGATTCACACTGTCGACCCGGCGATGCAGGGTATCCGCTGCGAGTTCTTGAACTTGTCCGGACAGATCGCGTAAAGGCCTGAGCCCCGCCCAAATCAGTATAAAACCACCAAGAGATATCAACAGAGCTCCGCCGATGGCCGAGACGAACAGAGTCGCACCAACGCGTTGCAAAATTGTTACATCGTTGCGTATATCAAGTGATAGTTCAGCCTGCAACGATGGTCGCCCTGATATTGCAGGCGGAATCTCGAATCGTGTAATCCTTTGAGTGTCATTTGATAATGGATGTCGCAGCTCAAAAAATACGGAATCATCAATTTGTCGCAAAGTCAAACCAAACTTCGAGTCGCCGGCCAGAAAATCGCCGAGTTTGTGCCTCAGCATTGTTTCGTCACCGCTGTGACCAGCCTCGGTAGCCAGGCGCAGCACTAAGCTCTGCGTTTGCGTCAAATCTTCGAGTTGGCGCGAATCGAATGCGTAAACAGTCGCGCCATAGACAGCTGCACTCACAATCAGCAGTCCAACAAAGCTCTGGATGGCAAGCCATAGTGAAAGCCTTCGTCCGATAGACTGAGCGCGAAATCTATTCATGGGTCGCGTGTTTCTAGCACGTAGCCTATTCCTCGCACAGAATGAATCAGCGGCCTGTCAAAAGGAACGTCGATTTTGCTACGCAGCCGCCGTATCGCGGCATCGATTACGTTGGTGTTGTCATCAAAATTTATACCCCACACCTGTTCCGCTATCTCGGAACGGGAAAGTACATTTCCCTGCCTGCGCAGCAACAAACACAACAAAACGAACTCTTGCACGGAGAGGGCCACCCTTTGTCCTTTGCGCGTTGCTTTTCGACTGACAAGATCTACTTCCAAGTCTGCTGCACTTAGCATAGTCTCTGGCTCGGGCCCCTGCGCAGAATGCGTACGCCTAAGCAGCGCCCGGATTCGAGCAACAAGTTCGGAGAACGCGAATGGTTTAACAATGTAGTCGTCTGCGCCGCTTTGAAGCCCATGTACGCGATCTTCGACCTTAACCCGTGCGGTCAGCATGATAACCGGGGTGCGCTTGCTTCGTCTGAGTGCGGCGAGAAGGCCTAACCCATCGATACCTGGCAACAGGCTATCCAAGACGATCAAGTCATACTCCGATTCCATTGCCAAGTGAAGCCCATCAATTCCGTTATGGGCAAGATCCACTACAAAGCCTTCTGCCTGTAAGCCCTTGCGAAGATAGTGCGCAAGCTTAAGTTCATCTTCAATCACCAGCAGCTTCATGTGCAATCTTGTGGTTCCACGGCCGCCAATTGACTAGCCGTCAATAGTCAATGGTTTCGGGTAGAGATATCAGATTCCGAAGTGCGAATCCGTAAAAAGGTTCTCGGTGCGATATGCGCCCGAGGTGGGATGGATCGATGTGCACGTTAGCACGAAGCCTACCTGAGTAGATCACATGCGGAGGAGCCAAGAGCAAGGGCGGGGCCTTCAGCGAAAGCTCTGGGGCATCGTCCGTCTGGCCCGGCGCTTCCCCGCGCACTGCGTTGATGCCGCCTGCGCGCAGGCCCTGGAGCAAGGGGCCAGCAGCTACAAGCGCGTGCTGGCTCTGACGGAGGCCATCTTTGCCGAGGCACTGGCGGCCATCGAGACCGAGGCCACCGGTGCGTCCACCAGTATGTCCGCCGCCGGGGCCCGAACCCTGACCCAGCAGCACGAGCTCATCTGCGACGCTGATGAGTATGCCGATCTCTCCGCTCACGCTGTGGTCGTGGCCGCCACGAGCACGCTCGCGGCTGCCACGACGAACACCGCCACCACCAACCAAAACACCAAGACCTACGCACCTGGAGTTCAACGGCATGGCGCAGGACTGGGGCAAGTACATGGGAGGTGCAACCATGGCCACCACCATCCTCGACCGCCCATGCACCGCTGCGCGATGCTGGAGTTCGAGGGCAAGAGCTACCGCCTCAAAGAGGCCGCCGCACGAATCGCCGTCGCACCCGAGTCGTCATAATCCGGCGGCCCTGCCTGGGGGAATTGACCTGGCCATCGGGGGCCTGTGTGAGGCGGTTCAAATCTGACGAAAAAGTAATTTTTGTGTGCCAGTGTCGTCAGCGCTTAAACCATACATTACAAAGGTGCTCAGGCACTCCGCAGCAATTGTGCTAACCGGAAAATAAGGAACCCTCATGAGGCTGAATATATCCATCATTGCCATCTCGTTCGTTGCCACCTCCGCCTTCGCTGGGCATGAAGCGCGCGAAGCGGCCAAAGAATACATTCCTCTCAAAGATGGAGGGACGCTCTACATATTCCAGGACGGAAAGATGGCAAAAGAAGATCGTTTCGGGCGCGCCGGGTATCTTAAGATGACCGATGTCCTGGAGACCTCAGATGGCAAGAAGATTCCAGTGACGAGCAACGAAGTCGCACGCCTTGAATGGCTCTTGAGAAAAGGCCACAGCAATAAGTGAACACGTTGCGTTGGGCCCAAGTTCTTGATAGCAGATGAACTCAAACATGAAGACTGGGCGTGGTTACTGTCTACAGATGGGGTGGAGCCCGAGAGATTCGGCGATGGAAAAAGAGTTGCACAAGCGCCCCGTACACAGCCAGCTTGTTGGTGTGGACGGGGCAGTGCGCCTGCACTACGAGACCTCCATCCTGCGCTCTCGCGACCTGCTGAAGAGCGACCAGCTTACCCCCAGGTGCTGTCCACCAACAATGCCGAGCTGGTTTATGCGCGCCTGTCGCTCAAGGCTGTCACCGTCGTGGACGCCACCTCGTGCAGGAGAGATTGTTCAGCATGGCAGTCAATCAATGCTCGTTGCGCTACCTTCCCGCAAGTGAAGCGCTTCATCCTCTTTCTTCTGATGGTTGTATTGCAGTCCCAACTCAGCTGGGCCGCAGAGCTCACCTACGGCCATCACGGGTCTGGCGCCACGACTCAACAATCAGAACATCAGCGATCTGAATGCGAGGCCGACTTTGCATTTGACGGAACTGTCATCGGCGAAGACACTGCCACCCTGTTGAGCGAACCCAGCGGGGAATGTGATCACTGTCACTCCCATGGCGCCGCAGCGCTCCCATTGAAACAGGTGATCCCCAGCAACCGTGCAGTGCACGCTGCTGCATTTGGCCCGATCGCTACCGGGCCCGAGGTCGATCAGGCAAGGCCCGAGCGGCCGCGATGGACACCCCTCGCCTGATTCGGCGCGGCGGGTTTTCACACTAAGCACTGCTGCTTGAAGCGTTTGGCGCCATGCCAAACGCAGTCGCGCCACCCTTGCCCTTCCTGTTCGCACGCCGCGGTGAGCGGACTCACACCAAGGAGACGTCGATGTCTCAACACGTCAAAAAAAGAACTTCAGCGCATTTGATCGCGTTAAAAACCATCTTTCCCATGGGCTTGGCCGTGATCGGTCTTGCCTCCTGTTTTCCCGCTTGGTCCCAGGACGCACTTTCAGTCCGCTCAGCGACCAGCGCCGTTGAAACCACCGGTCCACTGACCCTACAGCAGGCTCTGGCTCTGGCCATGTCATCAAATGCCGAACTGACGGTTGCACAGCGTGAACTTGAAGCCGCAGAAGGCCCAGTACTCCAGGGTGGCACGCGGCCAAACCCTGCGTTGTCTGTGGAGTTGGAGGATCAGCGAAAGGCCACCCGCACCACTACCTTTCAAATCAGCCAGGCGATAGAGCTGGGCGGAAAACGCAGAGCCCGTATCGACGCCGCCGAGCGCAATCGCGACATTGCCGCAGCCGAGCTCGCAGCGCGACGCGCTGAGGTCAGGAGCACCGTTGTATTGGCTTTCCGCGACGTGTTGCTGGCGCAGGAACGCATCAAACTTGCTGCTGAAACCACAGAGCTAGCAAGGCGGGGCAGTCTTGCCGCAAGTAGACGGGTGCAAGCCGGCAAGGTCTCACCTGTGGAGGAAACCAAAGCCAAGATTGCCGAAGCCACGGCGGGCTTGGATACCTTGCAGGCACAGTCTGAATTGATGCAGGCACGTCAACGGCTGGCCGCTACTTGGGGCAGCGCGTACCCGAGATTCGAGCGTGCAGAGCCGAGCACCGCAACTTACACAGAGCTCCCTTTTCTGCCCACGGTCGAGAGCCTCATGTCGCGCTTGGCATCGTCGCCGAGCTTGCAACGCGTGAAGAGCAACGTGGCGCTTCGGCAGGCCATCGTGCGTGTTGAGAACAGCAAGGCAACGGCTGACGTCACGGTCAGCATGGGTGTTCAGCGAGATGCGCAGTCCGGCCGAAATCTGGCCGTGGTGGGTTTTAGCATGCCTTTTGGTGTTTTCGACCGCAACCAGGGCAACATCTTGGAGGCTCTGAAGCGCGAAGAGAAGGCTCGAGACGAGTTGGCGTTGACAGAACTTCAACTGCGCACGTCCGTACTGCAAGCACACGCACGGCTGGAGGCTTCGCGCATCGAGGCCCAAACGATCCGCGACTCGGTGTTGCCTGGCGCACAAGCGGCCTATGACGCTGCAACCAAAGGGTTCGAACTCGGCAAGTTCGACTTCCTTGATGTGCTCGACGCGCAACGCACCTTGTTTCAGGCGCGTGCTCAATACCAGCGCGCCAGTGGCGAAGCACAGCGCCTCGCCATTGACATCGACCGCCAACTAGGCGACTCGACCGACGGCGACGCGACTCCAACCTCAACAGTTCCCACACCCGTGCCAGCGCGGTGTCGGTACCCGCTCGCATATCCAGCGGGACTGTGGCCAGCCAGGCCGCATCGATGCGGATCACCGCAGCAACTCGCCAAGCATCTGGGCGCACTGGGTTGCCGCAGACAAGGGCCAGTGCACGGTCACTGACAGGCCAGGACGTTGGCATTCGATACGGATGTTGGTCGCTGGTGTCGAGGCGGCCACGCACGCCTGCTCACTGGCAGTTGTTGCTGCTGCGGCCCTCAACGTAAGGGGGACGAAGGCCGGAGCCCGAGGTTCTACGGCAGCAGTGGCCGTGCCCCCTTCCATGCGGTGCATGCCCTGTGCCCATTCCTTGATCCAGCGGTGCAGCACGTTGGTGTTCGTGCCGTGCTGCAGGGCTATGGCGGCAATCGATACGCCGGGCTGCCGGCAGGCAGCCACCAGCTCGGCCTTGAACTGCGGCGTGTAGGTGCGGTGCGTGCGCCGCACCGCATAACGGGGTGTCTGAGGGTCTTTGAGCATCGTGTCCACGTTCTCTTGCGTGCACACGATCGTGCTCAACCACGGCAGGTCATTCAAGATGAGTTCGCCGGTCGCTTACCTTGCGGCGTCTGACAGCGACGTCGAAGTTCTCCAAGGGCGTGCCGCCACATCTCTTCGTACAGATGATCACGCAGTTGTGCGTCGACCACCCCGAGCGCTATCTCCTGGCATTCGTATGCGGCCACCTCGGCCAGCACGACCTGCTGTGCGTGTGAACCGACGCCGAGAAATACTTGCTGCTGGTCTGCCTCAACCTCGTGGAGTGCGTGGCCTACATCGGTGCACGCCTGCAGTCCAAATGAGCCGGGTGCGGCCGGTGATGATGGGTTGACCGGCCGCTCACGATGAAAGGGTCGAGTGTTCGATTCATCTCTCCGGCACCACGTCGATCAATGGAAGCCCGCTGTGAAAGCTATCGCGGGCTTTTTGTTGGTCTCGCACTTGTCTTTACGGGGTGGTTTGCTCGCGCGCTGGCTTAATCGCGATTCATGACAAACATGTGAATCAACAAAGATGTGCAGTCGGCGTTGTAAATCAGTAAAAACCCGAAAAAAACTGAGGGCGGTTCACAGGCTTGTGGTGTCTCTTGAAGACAATACGGGTGTCGCCCTGCATCCTGTAGGGGGCAAGGGCACAAGCCCTCCCGCAATCCATTGGAGTACACCCCCATGAAAAAGAGCCTCATTGCTCTGGCAGTTCTGGCTGCTTCCGGCGCCGCCTTGGCGCAATCGTCTGTCACCATCTATGGCCGCCTTGATGCGTCCGTGGGTTCTGCCAAAGTGGGCAACATCACGGGTGGCGTGGGTCCTGTCAGCAACACTCAGATGTTCAACAGCGGCTTGACCAGCAGCCGTCTGGGTTTCCGTGGTGTTGAAGACCTCGGTGGTGGTCTGAAGGCAATTTTCGCTGTAGAGAGTGACCTTGTAGTCGACGCGCCTTCGACCACCAGTCTGGGTAACCGTGCTGCGTTTGTTGGCCTGGCAGGTGGTTTCGGTACCGTCAAGCTCGGTCGCCACGACACATCGTTTGATGACATCCGCGATCTGATGCTTAGCCAAAACATTTGGGACTCGGCTAATCTTGTTCCTACCGAGGTTACTTTGGCCAACACTGGAAATGGTTCTATTCCAGCCTTCCAAGGCGTCGGTCAGCTCGCTGACTACGGCGACCGTGCGAACAACCAAATCCGCTACGAGTCACCTTCCTTCGGCGGTTTCTCTGCTGGTGTAAGCTACGGCTTCGGTGAGGCCACCAAACCTGAAAAGACCGACATCACCGCTTTCAACTTGCGTTACAAAGCCGGCAGTCTGGATGTGGGCTACGGTTACCAGGAAAACAAAGCCATTAGTGCCGCTCTGGTCGACACTACCCGGGAATACAACACTTTGGCTGCTGCTTACAACTTCGGCTCCTTCCGCCTCTCCGGCGGCTGGAACCAAGTAAAGAACCAGGCTCCCCGCAAATCGGACACGTACACCATCGGTGCTATGGTGCCGGTTGGCGCAATTGAGCTCTCTTTGGGCTACAGCACCGCAAAAGCCAAAAATCCCAATGGTTCTACCTTTGAGAAGGGTGATGCATTCTCTGCTGGTGTGTTGTACAATTTGTCCAAGCGAACCCGACTGTATGGTGTGTTGACCACTGGCGACATCGAGAACTCTTCTGGCGTTAAAGTTCGCGAGCGTCAAATTTACGCTGTCGGCGTTGCTCACGCCTTCTGATTCTCAGGCCCACTAATCCTCCAAGGCTTGTGGAAACCCATCGCTCGAAAGGGCGGTGGGTTTTTTAATGGGTGCGGAATTGTGTCAGAGGCGCCGGGCTCAGGCAGCCTAGCCTGGATTCCCGTCCATCCCGACGATGCGTAGCGTTAGGCCCAGGGTCACGAAAGCTTCAATACAACCTACAGTTACTTCTGCAGAACATTGGAATCAATTCGGAGCACTTTGCGCTTCGCGCTTCGGTCAATTTTCTTCCCAAGAAGACTAAGGGAAAACCCTCGGACGTTAACCGGGTCATTTGCACCGAACTTGAATTCACCCCGACTTATGCCCGACGGCTAGTTTCGCATCGAGATTAGCCTGACCGACGCCGCCCTATTGCTCGACATCGCCGAGAGCCGGGTCAAAGCGATGGCGCAGCAGCTGCAGCTTCGGTACCGGATGGAGGACAGCATCATGGTCCTTCACACGGACGATGTCAGGCGGATCGCCGCATAAAGCGGCGGGCTGTCAGGGGAATCAGACGGCAAACGTTGACGGAGTGAAGGAGCTCACTGGCCGAGCACCCGCGGCTTGGATTTAAATTCCCGAGAAAACTGACCCAGCCTAAAGGCAGCGTCACCTTGGCGGTCGGGGCAGTTAGGGGGTCTTCAGGCCTGGGCGCGTACCCAGGTCATCGCCTGTTGAAGTCCCCTCGATTTCCTGAGCCAGTCAGCAGTAGAGGTTGGGGAACAGTTTGACACGGTACTCGACCGGAGGGATTCGGCCGAGTGCTTCATGGGGTCGGTGGTGGTTATAGCGGTGCAGCCAGTCGGCCGTCATGTCACGCACCTCCTGCAGGTTGCCGCGCCGCCAAAGGGCCATTAGTAAGGCGTCGCTCACCATCTTGGCCTGAATGGTGTCGCTCATCGACCACCCCCACGATAAGGCGTGAGTACAGGTCTATCACCGCTGCCGCGTACAGCCAGCCCTCAGCCGTCCAGATGTAGGTGGTGTCGGCGACCCACTTCTGGTTCGGGCCACTGGACTGGAAGTCGCGCTGCAGATGGTTGGGCGCGATGTGGTTCTCAAGCCTGCTGCCCGTATCGCCTGGTAGTCTGCGTCGCTTGTGGCGGGCTTGCAGTTTGGCCAAGCGCATCAGCCGGATGACCCGGTTCATCCCGCAACTCTCGCCCAGCACTCGAAGGTCGTGCCAGAAGCGTGGACTGAGGTCCAACACCCCGCCACGCTCCTGGGTGACCCACCGTCTGAGCACACTGGCCTCGATACCTAGTTCCCGCGCAATGTGCGTGACGGTGGCGCCTGGCTGCTTGCACAGCTTGACTGCCTCACGTTTGAACTCGTCCGTGAAGCTCCTTCGGGTTCTTGTCATGCCTATCTCCTGAACACATCATGTCATTGGATGTGTCCGGGAAACTGGGGGAAGCCCAGACAATATTCGTCAGCAGTACGTTCATCGATCTTGAGGCGCAACGGCGTCTTGTGCGCGATGCCATTGCCCGCTTGGAGCTGACCTTTAAGTCGATGGAGTTCTTCGGGGCACTTCCTGACACGCCTAAGGCCGAGTGCCTCCGACTGGTCCGCACCTCGAACATCTTCGTCGGCATCATTGGCATGCGGTACGGCTTCATCGACCCTGACGATGGGAAGTCGATGACTCAGCTCGAATACGAGGAAGCGCAAGCCATTCGCCTGCCAACGCTGATGTACCTGATCGACGAGGAACACCACCCTGTGCTTCCGAAGTTTGTTGACACTGGTGTCGGTGCAGAAAAGCTACTGGGGTTCAAGGGGCAGCTTAGGAAAGCGCACGTGGTCAACGTGTTCTCGTCGCCAGAGGACCTCGCGACGAAGGTAACTCAAGACGTTGTACGGCTTGTCGGAGCGATGGACAAGGCGCCCGGCGCTCAGGTGTTGCCTCAGCTTGCCGCGACCGCGACGCGGATGCATCGGCTGACACCACCACGGTTCGCGTTCCTGAAAGGCAAGGTCGCTGGGGTTTGTACGCAAGACGTGCCGGATTCAGTGCTGAACGAGAGTCTTGAGTTTTTGCTAGGTGGTGACAACATGGCAGCGGCGTTCACTCTCAGTCGTGGCACACCCATGTCGCTGGATGATGCGATCGACAGCCTAATGGGGATTGAGAAGATCCTGATGGAACTGGTGAAGGCCGCTCAGGCGGCGCGCGAAGGTGATACGCCGTGACGACTACGTCACTCGAACCGATTACGACTTTACCCCTGCGCGGCATCGCAGAGACATAGCTCTGGCGGATGTAAACCACTAGGTGCGCATTCCACTGATGGCGGACAGTGATTCCATTCCCATCGCGGACAGCGTTCCAGACGATGGCGGACACGCTGCGCGGGTGTCCTGAGTGACGAGCAAATCGTAGCCGAAGTGTCCGCCATCGGC
>Ga0208243_1000030_pt1 | contig 211282 bp, 215 predicted proteins | sample Subbio2Aug_QV12A_FD_184826 | JGI IMG/M metagenome (GOLD analysis project Ga0208243, IMG submission 184826) | Serpentinite rock and fluid subsurface biosphere microbial communities from McLaughlin Reserve, California, USA - CR12Aug_QV12A (SPAdes) | ecosystem: Environmental > Terrestrial > Deep... | reverse complement strand
TTCTTCAATCCAGAATAAAACCAACGTGCTACATTTTCCGAAGTGGGATTAATCCCTTTGAAGTCTGGGTGGTCGTTGATCAGGAGATGGTCGATGGAATGAACCAGTTCCATAAGTTTGTTTCGTGCCGTTAAAAAATCGTAAGAAATTCCATCTGGTCGGATGTTCGTTTTTCCTTCTAAAAACACTTCTACTTTCCAGGAATGGCCGTGGATTGGCTCATCCGATCCATCGGCAAAGTACTGGTAAAGGAAATGAGCGGACTCAAACCGACCTTCGATGCGGACATAAAATTTCCCGTTTTCCTGGGTAAACATTCCATTGACGAATAGAGCATAGTCCAATATTTGTATAGTAATTTCCTCTCGAGGGCTCAAGAAGATGACTGAATCAACAAAACCACGCTTTTTTAAAGAAATGACTGTAGGCGAAGCAATTGCCATCCACCCTGAAGCGGGGCTTGTTTTCTCAAGTTACCACTTAGGTGGATGTTCCCACTGCTCCATCAATGAAGTCGAAACCATTGAACAAGTTTGTATGGGATATGGAGTGGAAGTAGACACTCTTATCGACTCATTAAACAACCTTTTCTCTGAAGAATAAACTTACCTCTTTACTCCCACTGGGCCTGCTTTAGGCCCCCGTGTTTTTCCTTCCTGTAAGAATAGAATCCGTAGGTTTACGATGGCAAAACAGTTTGTGCGTTTCCAATTTAAGAAAAAAATCGATTGGGGACTTGTCAGCCAGGATGAAGTTTTTCCATTAAACATTGGCGACATTTCCACCAAAGATTTATTAGTTGGTCTCCAAAAAAAAAGAATCAAACTCAATTCTAAATCAGAAAAACCAATCCAGAAAAAGGATGTCACCATCCTATCTCCTATTACAGCACCCTGCCAAGTTATTTGCCAAGGTGCCAATTATAAAAAACATTCATTGGAATCGGGGCTTGATCCCAAATCCAAAACATACAATTTGTTTTTTACCAAGTCGGATGTTTCCCTCACAACAGCCATCGGAGATGTAATTCGACCAAATCATGTAAAACTTTTAGATTATGAAATTGAATTGGGAATTGTATTTGGTAAGGATATCGATCTTCCTTTAGATATTCATTCTTACAATCCGAGCGAATACATTGCTGCCCTCTTCATCGCTAATGATATATCAGCAAGAGATGTCCAACTCCCACAATTACAATGGTATAAAGGAAAGTCCTATCGAACATTTTTTCCCGCAGGACCCATACTACTTGTATTGGAGCCTGGGGATTATGAACTCATTCATTCTTTGGAGATGAACCTAACAGTCAACGGACAATTAAGACAATCAGCAAAGGCAAACCAAATGGTTTTTCCACCGAAGGAATCCATTGCAGAGTTGTCTTCATTTACTCAAATTCGATTAGGCGATATTCTGTTAACAGGGACACCAGCTGGATGTGCCCTAAAAGCACCTGGGAAACTAAAACAAATCTTTGCCAGTTTTTTACCTGAACATAAAAAGTGGGAACTCTTTATTAAAGGTCAACAGAAAAGAGTCGAATACTTACAACCAGGCGATGTAATCAGAGCAACCATTCGCACAAGAGATGGAAAAATGGATTTAGGGGAACAAATCCTTCAGATCAAACAGGGATAACTTCATTGGACAACCTAACGTACAATATACCAGGTCTTCTATTCCCAGCAATTTCCTTACTGATGCTCGCTTATACCAATCGTTTTTTTGGCCTGGCAAAACTTTCCAGACAACTACTCAGTGAATATGAAACATCCAAATCAGAAATTTTAGAAAAACAAATTCATAATCTACGTTTTCGCATTTCACTGATCTTATACGCTCAAAGCGCTGGAATCTTTAGTTTGATTCTATGCACATGTTCTATGGGTATGATTCCCTTTTATAATATAATGGCTTGGATTCTATTTGCCTCATCACTTTTGTTTATGGTGATTTCTTTAATTCTGGCACTCATTGAAATTCATTTATCAGTCATTGCCTTGGATATTGAAAGGAATTCGATTTTGAATTCATTGCATTTAGAGAATGGAGAAAAGTGAATGGAAATTTTTCCATTCACTCATATGATTCCGATCACTAGGTATTATTGAAAGATTACCCTCTCTAGATTATCTAAAGTATTACAATCAGCAGTACCATATCGATACCTATGCCTGTAGCACTTCTAGAATTGGCAAGTAACAACAATAATAAGGTATCTTCTGAGGAATTTCCAGGCTTTGGGGAAGAACAATTTAGAACAAAAACGAATCGATTGCTAACTCTACAAAGGAATTTTAGTTAAATTTTAATCACAATTTTCCCAAAATGAGATCCTGATCGTAAATACTGGATTGCTTCCACAGATTGTTCTAATGGAAACACTTTGTCTACAACTGGTTTTAGTCCAGATTGTTCGATGGCCCCGTTCATTTCGATGAAGGCTTTTCTTCCCCCGACAACAAGACCTTGGATTTTTAAATTGTTCATAACAGCAGGAAGTAAATTCAATTCTCCTGATTTACCTGCGAGGATCCCAATCAAGTGGATCACACCAAACGGACGACAGGCTGCGATTGATTGTTCCAAAGTTCCAGCTCCTCCCACTTCAATGATATGATCCGCTCCGACTTTCTTTGTGATCCGACGGACTTCTTTTCCCCAATCCTTTGTTTCTTTGTAATTGATACAATAATCAGCACCTAATTCCTTCCCTCGTTCCAACTTCTCTGAACTTGAAGAAGTAAGGATGACTTTGGCACCCACCAATTTAGCAAACTGTAAAGCAAAGATGGAAACACCACCTGTTCCTTGAACAACGACAAATTCACCTGGTTTGAGTTGGCTATATTGGAAAAGTCCTGACCATGCAGTGAGAGCAGCACAAGGTAAGGTGGCAGCTTCTTCAAAACTGAGATGATTCGGCATTCGAACAAGTCCTGTTTCCGGTACGACTGCCATTTCACGTAATGTACCTGGTAATGGTCCACCGATCGTATGGCGAATTTCTGCATGAGTTGCTTCTTTAGAGATCCACTTCGGAGCAAATGTAAGAAGTACTTTGTCACCAACATTCCATTCGGTGACTTGTGAACCAATTTGTAATACTTCTCCTGCACCATCACTACATGGAACAAGAGGCAACGGAAATTTAGGATTGTACTTTCCTTCGACTACAAGTGAGTCTCTGAAATTTAAGGAAGCTGCATACAATCGTACTAAAACATCTGTTGGACCAACAATTTTAGGATCAGGAGCATCAATTATTTTTAAATTTTCGAGGCCAAATTCTTTGATCTCAGCTTTTTTCATAAAATGTATTATCCTTTCCGTAGTTTCTTTCACTCAATCATGGTTCGAAATTGATTGAATTGATTGATTTCAAAATACTAACATCTAACCGACGTTATTGCTTTAATTCAATTTCTCCCTTTTCATTGAGAGGAAAAAAAGGATTGTAAGCAACTTCAAAAATGTGACCATCTAAATCTTTGAAATAAGCACTATACCCTCCCCAAAACACTTTTTGAGGTTCTTTCAAAATCGTAGCACCTAACTTACGTACTTCGTTTATGATTCGATCTACTTCGGTTTCAGTTTCTACATTTTGAGCTAAAGTCAAACCAGAATACTCTTGTCTATTTTGAAAAGGGATTCCAATGTCTTTTGCCAAATCCTTTTCCCCAAACAAACCAAGAACCAAAGCGCCAATTTGAAAAAATGCTACGTTTTCGTTACTCTCTTTCGATTTTTTCCAACCCAGACCCGTTTCATAAAAATGAACTGCTCTGTTTAAGTCAGAAACTCCAAGGGTGATGAGATTGATTCTTGGGAACATAGATACCTGCTTTGTTCAAATATGAACTTTTTGAAAGGAAAATTTTGAATTTCAGAATTAGGATTCACAAAACGGGGGTTGTGTGGTAGAAGGAGCCATTGGGTGGCGGGTGGATAACCCCACCCAGTTCGATACGGGCGGGGACATCTACTCTAATTACAAGCTCGGATCAGAATTACTTCTTTCCCAAACCTGTCGTTTTTGCACCAACGAGGATCGACATGTTTCCTGCTGGGTGTTTGTTTTCACGCATCAATTGGTGGCACTCACCAGTTTGATCAAATGTAAACGTTTGAGCGAGAACTGGATCCACTTTTTTATCAATCACCAATTGGTTGAGGTCACGACAGTTGTCGTCGTTTGCGAAGTGTGAACCTTGCAGACGTTTTTGTCTCATCCAAAGATAACGAAGGTCAGCTGTCGCATTAAAACCCGTAGTTCCCGCACAAATTACAACCATACCACCTGTTTCACAAACAAATACGGAAGTGGGAAGTGTGGTTTCACCTGGGTGTTCAAAAACGATTTGAGGGTTTTTGCCTTTTCCAGCAATGTCCCAAATTGCTTTACCAAACTCACGTGCTTGTTTGGTCCATTCAACAAATGCTTCTGGTTTGTTGATATCAGAAGTGAGCCCGCCCCAGTGTTTAAACTTGTTACGGTTGATCACACCTGTTGCACCTAAGTTTTTACAGAACTCAATTTTATCATCTGAGGAAACCACAGCGATTGGAATTCCACCAGCTGCTTTTACAATTTGGATCGCCATGGCACCTAGTCCACCAGCTCCACCCCAAATTAGTACTACATCACCTGGTTTGACATCATTTGGTTTCCAGTGGTGTAACATTCTGTATGCAGTTGCGGCAACTAACATATATGCAGCGGATGCTTCCCATGTTAGGTGCTGAGGACGAGGAAGGCATTGGTGGTCTTGTACTTTACAAAATTGTGCAAAGGATCCCCAGTTTGATTCGTATCCCCAAATGATTTGTGATGGTGCATACATTGGATCTTTCCCAGAAAGAACCCATGGATCTTTTGGATCCCACATCGCACAATGGACAACTACTTCATCACCCACTTTTACATTTTTAACTTCAGAACCAACTTTGTATACGATACCAGACGCATCAGATCCACCGATGTGGAATTTTTCAGGTTCCCCTTTTTTATTCCGTGCAGCTATGACATCAACTGGGTAACCTAAGGCCGCCCAAACGTTGTTATAGTTTACCCCAGCAGCCATAGTGGCTACGAGAACTTCGTTCGGACCGATCTCCGGAACATCAATGACTTCTGATTGGAAAGAAGTTTTCGGTTCGCCGTAACGTTCCGGGCGAATGACCTGCGCGTGCATTTTTTTTGGCACGACTCCAATAGGAGGTAGTTCCCCTACTGGTACGATTTCTACGTTGCTCATAGATTACCTTTTACGATTAAGATTTATACAGTTTCTTAGAACGTTTTAAAAAAGGCATGAAATGTCAATCGCTTCCCCACTCCATTGAGAAGGCAAAGGTCCATGCAGACTGGTACAGTCTATACTCTCGATCACGTTGTAATGGATAACGGTATGCCAAACTCATATTGTATTTTTCTGAAAAATTCCAAGAAAACCCACCAATTGCTTCTGTAAAATAGGAAGGATTGGCTTTGTCATGTTCTTTTGAATAATCCACTCCATTGTATGGATTCCGATACAATATCCCTGAAAAAAGAGAAATCTCAGGCATCAAATAATACGTCACATACGCGGAGATAAGCGTCGTTTTTTTAAATTCATACTCCGGTTCCGGTGGAGTCGCGGAGGGTTTACGCAAATAAAACGGTATCCCATCGTTGTCTTGTAAATTACTCGGTTGGGGTCTCGAAAGTGGATTGATTCCACCAATCTTAGTCACAAACGACCATTTTTCATACAGGTACCCTAGTTTGATAAATCCAGTTCCTGTATAATAATTTCCTCCCGTGAACCGATCCGTATCGGGACCACTTGGAAATCCAACAGATCCTTCGATTACAAAAAAGTATGGTTTGTCCAAATCAAAAAAAGGTTGGTACTTAAAACCTAAATAGGTTTTCCCAATCCTTGCTGCATCTTCTCTTCCTCTTTGTTGGTAATAATTCCAAGGTACCGATGCATTCAGAGCAAACCTTCCATCAAAAAAATTCAACTCAGCAAAAGCAGTGGTGGTGAAGAGATGGCTATTTTCTCTTGTGGATTGGTAATAATCTTGAGTCATTACAAGATAGTTAGTTGGTTTTTCTCGTTTCCCAGTAAATGGATCGACAAATCTTGCTGTTGCATTGGGACTATCCGACGAACCCGTGTGATGTGGAAACAAATTTCCAACTGTTACAAAAATCAAAAGGAATCCAATGACAATCTGTTTCATCTTTCGACTCCTGGGAAACAACCAGGAAAACTAAATACAATGTCTTCTGCTTGTAGGTTCTGTTGGAGGATATTGTAAAGATCCACATTGGAAACCTTAGAAATAACAACTGGATTCTCTGCCTTACCACTTAGTGTCTCTAAAAATCGAATAGGAGTACCTGAAACCGTTCTATCTTGAAATAATGATGACAAGGAAAATAGAATTTCAATATTCCCACTCCTGCCATTCTTGATGGGGATTTTGCATTTCGGTGTGATAGTTTTAGAGCCTTGGGGTAAAAGAATGGTAACTGATTTAGTAGTCCCCCCAGTTATATCCATTCTTATATAAATCTCTTCCCAACTAACATTGGCAAGGGCAACGACTCCAAGAGGCATATTGGTTACCTTTGTATTCGAAAACAAAAAACTTGCCCCTGTTTCCATTGTGCTATTAAACTGGGTGATATTGGAAATGGTACCTGCATTTAGAAATGGATAGGTTTTTCCATACAAATCGTCTGCTGGCAAATCCAAGGGAACCGTATACGGTGTATGCGTTTTGGCAACAGCAGTACTCCTTTCAGAACTTGTGGTTGAGACTCCTAGTATCTGGCTTGGTGGGTTGATCCGGTAGCTACCCGTTTCCCAATTGATGTAAGTACTACTTTGAATTGAAATATTGAAAGATGTTGGCGAAGGGCTTGTCAGGCTAAACTGGTTGATGTTATCGTCAGCTTGGTCATCATAACTTCGCAAATAGGTTCCAATAGGAATCGTTTGGTTGTTATTGAAAAAAATTAGGTTTTGGAGGATGACTAATTTTTCTTCTTCCCGATCACCAACAGAACCAAATGTACATTGAGAGACTAGACCCAAACACAAGATCAGGGCCATATGATTTTTCATGTTAGGTGATTTCAAAATGGACTCGCAAATTTTGGGTTCGTCAAAAACTCTTCATCAGTCAGTGCTAATAAGAAGTTTACCATATTTTCTCTTTCTGTCACAGTGAGACCGAATGGCCGAATCAAATTTGTATCTTTTGCGACTGTTGTTTGCCCACCTGATTCATAATGAAGTATGACTTTCGTTAACGCATTTTTTGCACAGTCCCTTTTGGTTTTACCTAATGTGATCTTTGGATTTTCAGAATCATCACACATAAAAGATCCGTCATGCATATAAGGATAAGTAACACCAATGTTTCGTAATGAAGGTGCACGAAACTTCCCGATATCCGATGAGATTCCAGTAACATCAAATAGTCCTTTTTTATCATTCGATAAGGGAGCATAGTAGGTATCAGAATGGATACCGTTGCTATGGTAAAAGAATTCTTGCGAACCAGAATTTCCATGAAACGCAGTATCAGTGAAATTAAAACCACCATGGCAATGGAAACATTCAGCCTTTTCTCCGTTGAATAAATTCATACCAAGAACTTCCGATGCATTAAGAGCTGAGCGATTGTTTCGAAAATTATATTGATCAAACTTTGAATTTCCTGAAATAAATGAACGCTGGAAACTTGCTAGCGCAAAACGTACATTTTGTTCGTTTGCAGTCGGATCACCAAAAGCTCGTTGGAACATAGGTGGATATATTGGATTTGCATTCAATCGATTGACAAAATCATTGTTTTGTAATCCTAGTTCCACTGGCGAAGCACCAAACATTGGCACTCGAGATTGTATCTCCAAATTTGTCATCAATGGATTGTTCCATGTCAATCGAGTATGATATGCAACATTGGAAAGATGTTGGGAATTCCTAGGATGAATTTCACCTGTGATTCCAGAAGGAAAAACCTTTGCATCAGCAAATGCAAATTCTTGAATATGACAACTTGAACAAGACATAGATTGGTCTCGCGAGAGTGCTCGATCATAAAACAAAAATCTTCCGAGTTCCACCTTTGCTTCACTCATAGGGTTGATACTAGGAACGACTGGTGTAGGAAATCCTGGAGGTAAATTCCAATTATATCCAGTAGGAATAGCAAATAATAAAAGCAATAAATTCTTATCGTTGTCTTCTTTTTGTAGGTTTAATCCATCCAAAAGAAAAGAACAATTGAATTGTGAAATTATAAGTAGAAATAAATAAATTCGATTCATATTACCTCCTTTGAGGGATTGTGCCCCCAAAGAATCATCCTTTTAAGGTTTTAAATAGAAAGCAGAATGAGATCCAGAACTCGCGCCAGTTGCAGAAATTAGACCTGTGCGAGTGATGACCTTAGCACACTCTGCATTCGCATTACCTGGCATACACATTCCAATCGCCGCCGATTTAGTGTTAGTGGTATCTAATAATTTTTGCACATCAAAATATACTGGGTTTGTCGATGGATTCCAAGTATTTCCTTGTCCAACTGTCATACGAATTGTTGCACGATTTGGTAGTGTGCAAGTTACTGCAGGAGCAGTTCCTGTACAACTTGCACTCCCTAAATGATATGTTGATGCAACAGTTGATCCTGAATCAGTTGTTTTCCAATCAAATTTCATAAAGATAAAACCTGTTAGCCAACTCCATTGCATTTTTGTTACATTAAACGGAGCGGAAGTTGTCGTTTCAGTCATGTGATTTAAATTATAAGGAACTCCAATTTTAAATTCGATTCCTGCTATGTTAATAGGAGGCCTTGTTGTACGAATGCTTTTGTTTGTATCTGAATTTCCCTCTGTAGCGCAATCGCCAGTTCCATCTTCAAAATCTAATAAAGCAACAGAAGAAGTTTGCCATTTACCATCAGGTATTAAAGTTGCATCTATCGTTGTTCCTTCACTTAAAACATATTTCACATCGTGAACATAAAATCTGGCATCTTTTATAAAAAGTCCATCACTACCAGAAACGCTCATACCCGCAATAGAACTAACTTCGGTACCACATTTAACACCGGTTTTTCCTGCTGCGACGATCTCGAATGGAATTTCCGTATTAATTGCACTCAATAGAACCAATCCAGCAAATAAATTCGTATTTTCTTCTTTTTTATCATTCAATAACTCACACCCGGCTATAGTGAAGCCAGAAACCAAAATAAAAACAATCAATCTATATAATTTCATTATAATATCCTTTTTTACTAATTTATCTTTCAATAAAGCCGAAAGACAGGCACCTTGAAAATGGCTTATATAGAGCGTGGTGGTCGAAGTAAGGTAGGTATTTTTCCATCCTCTAGAGTGGAAGGAGACTCAAAAACAAGATAAGAAAACAGAATTGGAACCATTAGTCCAAATGTAAAATTTGGTCTGTCCATTGTTTGGTGGTGCATACGAAGAGACATCGCATCTTTTTTCTTTTTTTCACAAGAACAAAGGTGTGCCTCACCATTTTTGGCATCATGGCAATTTGGTTTTAATGCCAATTCCTTAGTGTGAGAATGATTGGGATCATACGAGGCACTGAGGTTTACACTTTGTTCGTCGAGGAACAATTGGTCTTCGGAATTGGAATGTTTTTCCTTTTTAGATCCGTGGTTACATTTACAAATTTTGGAGTTCGATTCCAAACAATACCCGAGTAAACCACTCCCCAAAAAGAAAAATTGGGTAGTTAGTACTAAAGTTAAAAGCCCAGAAATCCAACGTATGGAGACCATCTACCCCAATCTTTCGAAGTTATACTAAAAATCGACACAATTTTTGGACAAATTTGGTGTTCGACCACCTGCCATTTGAAAACATGGTCTTGGAACCAAATGCATCCAAGCTAGAGGCCCTAAAGATGAAACGTACAGAACTGGAACGCAGGGAACGAGAACTGCGAAAGGCAGAAAAGAAAAAAATCCAAACTGGTGAGAAGGAAGCAATGAGTGTAGGTGACTACATTGATGCCCTTTTTGGAATGTTTCGATACGATACTGATGAGATTTTCAATGCATCCGATGATGAAAACATTTTGGAACTGCTAGAGAACATGAAAATGGAACACCCAGAAAAACAATGGGATGTGATCATTCGAAAAGCGGTGAACAAAACCAAAGTAGAACAAAAAGAAAAAGCATACGATGCCCTGCGAAATTTAGCAGGAATCTCAGTAGCGACTGCATAATTCGTATTTTTTCCCTACAAACAGATTTACAAAGGAAGGTCATCGTCTTATACTAGTGACCTTCCCGTATGAAACAGACTCTCACCCTCATTCTGTTATGTCTCTTTCATACAGCACTTTGGGCAGACGATAGTCCTTGTCCCAACAGCAATGTGTTTCCAATTTCGACAAACCAAGGAAAACCAACTGACCTTTCCTACCATGTAAGTTTCACCTCCACCGAATCCCAAACTTCAAACCTAACAGAAGTTCAATCACTATTCAAATCGAATCTTGTTACCTCTGCCAATGGTGTAGTTCCCAATTTCGGAAATACTTCAAAACAATATTGGTTTTGTTTTGTACTTCGTAATGACTTAAATCATAACAAACGAACCATTACATTTATCAAATACCCCTTGCTTGACCAAGTTCAATTTTTCGCCTTACGTGAATCAGGTGAAGTAAACCAAAACATCCAAGGTCGTAAGTTTCCATTTCAGAATCGGGACAAAGATTACCGAGGATTTAGTTTTGAAACAGAATTATTACCGAGTGAAACTGTCACCTATTATGTAGGAGTTAAAACAGATAGTTCGGTATCGGTTCCACTTATGGTAGCAGAGGAAAAACATTTCGATACCTACGAATCATTGGATATCCTTTTGCAGGGAATGTTTTTTGGAATTGTTTGTGTAATGAGTTTATATAACTTGTTTGTCTATTTTATGGTCAGAGATAAAGCATATATTTTTTACGTAAACTATTTGATCTTTGCTGCTATTTTATTCCAACTTTCTCTTCAGGGTTTATTGCCTGTTTTATTTTTTCAGAACTCACCCGAACTTGTTTATAATGCACATAACTTTTTATATTTTTTATTCTTACTTTCTTGTTTCCCAATGAGTATCACCTTCATGAATCTAAAGGAGAACGCTCCTCGTTTGTATCTAGGTTTTATGGGACTCTCGGTGATTCCAATGGTATGTTTATTGTTATTACCTTTTTTACCTTACCGTGAACTAAACCAATTTGGTGATTCGTTATCTTCCTTTTTAGCTTTTTATGCTCTATTTGTTTCTTATTATGTTTCGTTTGTAAAAAAATTTCCACCAGCTCGTTTTTATTTTTTCGGATACTTTATGTTGATCATTGGCGGATTGACCACTGTACTTAAGTACATGGGATTTTTTCCAGTAAATGTTTTTACTGAAAACGCCTTCCAAGCAGCGACTGCGATTGAAGTTTTACTGATGGCATTTGGTCTTGGTGATCGGATTTCTGTTGTTCAAAAAGAAAAAGAAAGGATCCAAATAAAAGCCGAAATCAACAAACAAAAGTTAATTGCTTATGGGAAAGAATTAAAACTCGCTCAAAAACTCCAAGAATCAACCTTACCTCAAGTTTTGCCTAAATTTCCAGGGCTTTCGATCAAAACAGGTTATTTTCCAGCTTCCCTTGTGGGAGGGGATTTTTATGACCTAACCGTGTATGGAAAACAACAAATCTGTGGTCTCATTGCTGATGTCACTGGCCATGGAGTTCCTGCAGCAATTGAAGCTGCCATGTTAAAAATTGCCTATATGCAAACCTTAGCATTTGCAAATAAACCAGGAAAAGTGTTAGAAAGTATCAACCAAGCTCTTGCAGGGAATTACAAAAACCAATTCTTAACAGCAAGTGCCATCTTTATTGATTTAGAACAAAAAGTTTTAAAAGTTGCAAATGCAGGACACCCCGCCTTATACAAGTTTAATGAAAACTCCAAGTTTATTGATGTAATTCGACCAAAAGGAAAACTAATTGGTTTTTCAAAGGAAGGATTGTATTCAGATGAAGTTCATTCCATCCAAAAAGGAGATAAATTATTATTATTCACGGATGGGATTTGGGACCTTTGGGAAAATGGTGACTCAGGAGAAGAAGCTCTTCTGGATTGGTTACTACAAAGGAAATCAGAATCTGTTGAGTCTTTGTATGGTGGGATTGATGAACACATCCGCCTGCGAAACAAAGAAGGTCCCGCAGACGACGATATTACGTTTCTTCTATTCGAAATTACTTAAATCATCCAAACAAATATACGGACTAAACGTCCGCATAAATGGCTGCATTGAGTAACCTTGAAATATTATCTAAGTTTCTGGAAATATCACGATAAAGAAGCGCAGGTAACAGATTGTCTTTTTTCTGATACTTTTTCTTCTTCACTTTCGATTCATTCTTTTTGATGGATCGAATCATTTGGAAACGATACTCACGGCTTTGGTTACGCACTTGTGGATTCCCAAGGATATCAAATGTTTCACTTTGTTCCAAGTTCACAAGTAAGATGTCGTAATGGTGTTTGAGTAAGTCCATTTGGTCTTTTACAGAGTTTGCAAAGTTTTTATCGAAAGAAACCTTTTGTCTGTGTGATTTACGGATTTTTCTTGCGATCGATGCAAAATTATCTCCCATCTCTTCCACAGCTTTCACTCTTTCCATAATCCCCAATACATCTTTTGCATAGTTACCAGTGATCCCTGATTCTTGGACTTGGTTTAAGTAAGTTAAAACTTCAGTTCTTACTTGATCGAGTTCTTCTTCTTTTTTCAGAACTTGTCCGATTCTGGCAGCATCATATGGTTGGAGCAAAATTTGTTCTGTCAATCGAAGGAAGTCATATGTATCACGAATGATTTTTTTCGTGAATTCTACGAGTTCCACCATCGCAAGTTCTGTTGTTTTTACAGTCCCTGCTTGCAACAGTCGAATGGAATCTTTTTCTTTTCCAGTTTTGGAAGCAAGACCATCTACAATTGCACTCACCACTTTGGAAATGGTATTCACAAACCAAATGAGAATGAGAGTGTTAGTGATGTTAAACATTGTATGGAATAAAGAAATGTGAAATCTTGTAGATTCTTTATCCGTAAGTGGATCACCAGGAATTAGATCATCAACAATCCCTGTGAACATTTTAAAGAAAAGCAGAGCCCATACCACACCAAACACATTGAATAATGTATGCGCTAAAGCTGCTTTTTTGGCATTTCGATTCCCCGGAATGGCCGCTAAATTGGCAGTGATGGTTGTTCCAATGTTTTCACCAAGGATCATACCATAGGCTGCATCAATTGGAATATAACCAGCGAATGCGAGAGTTATGGTGATCGTAGTGGAAGCAGAAGAAGATTGGATCACAATGGTTAACAAGGCTCCAATCAAAACAAACAACAAGATCGAATTAAAACCCATGTTTGTGTATTGTTGTAAGAAGGCAAAACTCTCTGGGTCTTTTGCACTATCAGGTACAGAAGACTTTAGGTAGTCCAATCCCAAAAACAAAAATCCAAATCCGATGAGGAAACTTCCCCAACCTGATCTACTTTCTTTTCTTGAGAAATTGAGGACAACCCCTGCGGCAATCGCTGGTAAAGCGAAGGAAGCAATGTTAAATTTGAATCCCAAAAAGGAAACAATCCATGCTGTGATCGTAGTACCAATATTGGCTCCCATGATGACACCGATGGCTTGTGCCAGAGAAATCAAACCGGCATTGACAAAACCAACAACAAGCACAGTGGTCGCTGAACTAGATTGAATGGTTGAGGTAATGAATAATCCACTGAAAACAGCAGACACACGATTTCTTGTCATGGAAGAGAGAAAGGAACGAAGCCGATCTCCTGCCACACGTTGTAAGGACTCACTGAGTAATTTCATCCCATAGATGAAAACCCCGAGTCCGCCTAAAACTTGAATGAGTAATGGCCAATTCATAGATATTGATATTTCCAGGGTTCAATTTCTTTGATTACAATTTGGTACCAACCTTTTATTCGGTTGCAGTATTTTTTTCCGTATATAGATTGTAATCAATATGTCAAAAACGATCAGCAAAGGAATGGTTGTAGGATTTTCCTATCACCTAAAGAACGCCCAGGGAGAAACTCTGGACCAATCAGACGAACCGCTATTATACCTCCACGGCTGGCAAAATATCATCCCTGGACTGGAAAAAGAACTAGAAGGTCTTGTGAATGGTGATTCAAAAAATGTCACTGTACCACCTGAAGAAGGTTATGGGACATATAACGAAGCACTCATTTTCCAAGTTCCCAAAACAGAACTTCCACCAGAAGCGGAGTTAGAAGTAGGAATGGAATTCCAAACAGACACACCAGAAGGTAGAATGATTCTATATCTCCAAGAAGTAAGAGATGCTGATGTGATTCTAAACGGCAATCACCCGTTAGCTGGAGAGACTCTTCATTTTGATGTCACCATCAAATCCATTCGCGAAGCAACTGACGAAGAAAAACAACACGGACACGTACATGGCCCAGGTGGACACCACCACCACTAAAAACGAAATCCTTCGTTATTTTCCCTCTGGGTCTTCTTTCAGATTGCTTTTTTTAGAAAGGGTAATTACACTGACAGAAGATTCAGAGTATTGTTGATTTTCACCGCCGAAGTAGTCCTTTCAAGCTTGCACGCTGATAGCTTTCCCAAGTTTTTCCCTGCATTTTTCTGGAGTTCTTACCAAAAATCCCGAATAGGGTCCCGACGATTGTAAATCTAGAATTCCCGAGTCAACTTTAACAAACAGGACAAAAACTATGTCAGTAAACATTTATGTTGGCAACCTTTCTTACGATATGACTGAAGGAAAACTCAATGAGCTTTTTTCAGCACACGGTGCAGTAACTTCTGCAAAAATCATCACTGATCAGTATTCTGGTCGTTCTAAAGGTTTCGGATTCATCGAAATGAAAGATGGAAAAGAAGCTGATAACGCGATCAAAGATCTTAACGGAAAAAACATCCTTAACCGTGAGATGAAAGTAAACATCGCAAAACCTAAAACTAACAACTGGAGATAATCCAAGTTTGTGAATAACCGTCGTTTAACTTAGGTTGGACGGCGGTTTTTTTATCCTTTTGGTTTTTGTGACCAAATATTCAATACCAACCTAACCATTTTTTTACCACTGAATCGAATTCCTCTTTTCATCTGAATTAGTAGAAGTTTTCACAAGGATTATAAGGTGTGAAGTTTTTCAAAAAATAAATCATACTATAAAACTACCTTATACTTAGCTTTCATCTTCTCGATTTGTTCCTCAGGAATTTGATGGTTGTTCTTTCCGCCATGCCGATTTTCGACTGTAACAACAGACAATCGATACCCATATCGTTTCGCCAAATCTTCGTAAGGTTTCATTTCCCAATCTAAAGTGAATGTGTGATCGACTATGACAAAGGGATTTCCTTCTTCCAAAGCATCTTTGGTTTTGGATTCACATTCTTTGTAAGCCAAATGGTTTTTGGTATAATCAAAATGGTATTCGCCCTTTTCATTCTCAAAGTAGGAATCAATAGAAAAGACCGGTGCCCCACTTAATTCAGCAATTTGTTTGGCGAGAGTGGTTTTCCCAGAACCAGGAATGCCACGTAAAAGTAGTAATGTTTTTCCTGTGGGTGGTATCTGTGGATGAGAGTTTGGATCTGGCTCCATAACTTCCAATTTATCTGTTTGCCACTAGGAATTCCTAGTTCTTTTTCTTTCACGAGAACTTAGAAAAATCTCGCAAGGAAAACGAGAGTATGAAAGAATTGTGAGAGTTACAAGGAGTCATTTGTGTCATACGAGGCGTACAAACTTATTCATATTTTCGGAATGTTTCTTTTATTTTTGTCATTAGGTGGAGTAACCCTTTATTCCATCAATGGTGGAAAAAAATCAGATAACAAATTCAAAGCCATTGTTGCTATCTCTCACGGAGTTGGTTTACTTTTATTACTAGTTGCAGGTTTTGGACTTATGAAATTTCGGGATATTTCTCACTCAGCTCTCCCAGTTTGGATCATCTTAAAGATAGTCATCTGGCTTGCGTTTGGTGGTCTACTTACCCTAGCCTATAAAAATGCGAAATATGCAAAAATCCTTTGGTTTGTATTCCCAATTATGGGACTATTTGCTGCTTATTTAGCTTTTTACCAACCGAGCTAAGTAACAAACATACTTTTCTCAGTGGAAGTTCTGCTGAGAAAGGTTCTCCTTTTTGATTTAAACTTTTCATCCTCATCTCATCACTATCTTCTCTATGTCTAATTGTAAAAACTCGAATCAAGGAATCTCTGTATGGAACCAACAAATACTCGTATGGAAAAAGACTCTATGGGAGAAATCGCAGTCACGAATTCTCGGTATTGGGGAGCCCAAACAGAACGTTCCCTTCAATACTTTCCAATTGGACAAGACAAATTTCCGAGAGAGATGATCCGTGCTTTGGGACTTGTTAAAAAACACGCTGCGATCATTAATTCTGAACTTGGACTTTTGGAGGAATCAAAATCAAATTTAATTGTAAAAGCTGCATCCGAAGTCATTGAAGGTTTGTTAGATGATCACTTTCCCCTTTCTGTGTGGCAAACAGGCTCTGGGACACAAACCAATATGAATGCGAATGAAGTGATTGCAAATCGTGCAAATGAAATCTTTGGAAGCCCACTTGGTTCAAAATCTCCCATCCATCCCAATGATGATGTAAACAAAGGCCAAAGTTCCAATGATGTTTTTCCTACCGCGATGCATATTGCGTCTGCAGAAATGATAATCCATCACTTAGTACCAAATCTCAAATTCTTAGAATCAAAACTTAAAGAGAAATCAGAAAAATTCCATCACATCATTAAAATAGGAAGGACTCATTTACAAGATGCAACCCCACTCACGTTAGGGCAGGAATTTTCTGGGTATACACAACAATTGACTTATAGTTTAGAACGTATCCACCGTGTATTACCTTCTCTTTATAGAATTGCTCTCGGTGGGACTGCTGTGGGAACCGGCCTGAATACTCATCCAAACTTCCCTTCCAAAATGGCAAATGCCTTGGCTAAAGAAACAGGAATTCCTTTTGCATCAGCTCCTAATAAATTTGAAGCACTTGCCGCCAACGACTCGTTAGTGGAATTGAGCGGACTTCTAAAAACCATCGCAACATCTCTAATGAAAATTGCAAACGACATACGTTGGTTGTCTTCAGGACCAAGGTCAGGGATTGGTGAAATTAAAATTCCCGAAAATGAACCAGGATCTTCCATCATGCCAGGGAAGGTGAATCCTACACAGTCAGAGGCACTCACTATGGTTTGTGCTCAAGTCATTGGAAATGATGTCGCTGTTAACATAGGAGGTGCTTCTGGAAATTTTGAACTCAATGTATTCAAACCACTGATTATCTTCAATGTCCTCAATTCGATTCGCCTTCTATCTGATGCAAGCCTATCTTTCGCCAAACATTGTGTTGATGGAATTGAAGCAAATGAATCCAAAATACAATCCAATTTAGAAAACTCACTGATGTTAGTCACCGCTTTGAATCCATACATTGGTTATGACAAAGCTGCAAAAATTGCAAAACTTGCATATCTCGAAAACCGATCCTTAAAAGAAGCTGGGATTCAATTAGGATTTTTAACTGCAGAACAGTTTGATACTTGGGTAAAACCAAATGAGATGGTATGAATCTAATGATACATCAATTGATTGTAACGAATCTATCCTAAACTCAATAACCAAACTTTAGGATCTATGAATTGATTTTTTAGATTGAATCTCTTTGTGAATTTTGTCCCAAAAATTACGTTTCCAATCATGTTCAACTTCAGGAATTAGCTCCTTGGGAACACCTCGGTGGGTTAAAATGAGTTCAGTACCTCCATCTGCAGTTTCTCTAAGAGTAAAAGAAGCCATAGAAAAAATTCCTTCGGGAAAATCTAACCTACGCCACGCCTGCACAATTCGTCTGGATGGTAATATATCCACTATGACCCCATTGACCTTCCCTTTCAAAATTGAAAAAGAACTACCAACTTTTTGGCCGATGACTGCCTTTTCCCCTGTTAGAGAAGTCACCTTTTTTGAATCAGCAATGTATTCGTAGATAGTTTCGGGAGAAGCTTTGAATTTTACTTTATGTTTGATTGTTTTACACATATGATTAAGATTTTAAAGACAGAAAAATAGTATCAGAAACAAGTTTATCGTTGTTCAATTCTATAGGCAACTGGAACTGTATTGTTTGCACCAGATGTTGTATACCCAACTCCCCCATTCAGCAATGTTGGCGTACCTGTAGTTTCGTCTACTTGAAACATATAAAAATTTGTACTTGAAGTATTGCTAACAAAACCAAATTTTCCAGTGGGATCTAAGGCAACAAACTGAAGATTTTCTCCAAATACTAAATTTGAAGGTAAACTTAAACTTCCATCTGATGTATTGATATTATGTTTTCCTAATGTTGCACCTAAAATATTTACAGTATACAAAAACTTTCCAGAAGGATGCATAACAGCTCGAAAGTTATTTGTTGTTCCAGTGAATGGACTTCCTGAAACTGATGTTAAACTACCATCTAAAGTATTTATCCTTCGAGCAATGATCACAGAAGACTGAACAACAGAATATAAGTATGTAGAAGTTGAATCAATTAAAAGTGCCTCCATATTTGGAACCCCTGTATTAAAAGGAGAACCCGCAATATTTGCCAATGATCCATTGATTTGGTTCACTGAATATCCGATGATGGGTTCTGATCCTCCATTTCCATTCACATATAAAAATTTTCCATCTGGTGTAATGTCTAAGTGATTAAGTGAACAAGTACAAGATTGGCTATAATCTCCGATCTTACTTAAATTTCCTGTAAATGTATTTAATTCAAAAGCTGCTATACTAGCTCCAGAGAAACTCGAAACATAAAGAAATCTCCCATTTGGATGAAAAACAAAGAATACTGGATCCACTGTTGTCGTTCCAGCAGATGAATTTAACATGGACAAAACGCCTGTTTGTTGGTTTACAGAATAACTTTGAATTGTTGTTTGTCCAAATCCACCAGAGAAAGCAAATTTTCCATCGATAGAAAATTTTGCTCCAAGTGGAATATTCAATGCATAAGGAGATCCCGATACGGCACTAATGTTTCCAGTTAACAAATTTAAACCATAAGTCTCTGTGTTCGAACCTGCTGAAAAAGTTAAAAAATACCGAAATACAATAAATTCATCAAAACTATCGCTAATACCATTCGCATTTGCAATTCGTATCCGTCCTGATTTCGCACCAAATGGTATTTTTATCACCATTGTGTTTTGTGTTGATGATAAAATCTCAGCTTGTACATTCCCTGAAAAATAGATCATATTTTCGGTGGAATTTTCTGAAAAATTAGAGCCGAGGAGAGTTAACACTTCACCTTCTACTCCATTCAGTTTTGAAATTGTATAAATTTTAGGTAAATTGAAAAGATACGCTGCTGTTAAAATCTTAAGTAGTTTAGAATTTTCATCTTGTTCTGGGAAAAAATATGGCTTCCAAAGTGGATGAACCATACAGAAATTTAAATTCGAAAGTAAAAATACAATGATGATTAGATTTCTCATTTATTCTGTATTCCATTTGTAAAACGTGAAATAATTTATTAACTTTCAATTAATATCATCATAATACATTCGAAATACAAATTATTTTTAAGAGGAAATACCAAATTCCGGAGAAAATGATGAGTAAAATCTGTATCGTTTTTCTTTGATTTGATTCCAAATGATCATACTTAGAATTCTGATCATTGAGAATCGATCACAGATTTAAGAATTCAGCGTGTTGGATAATATTCGTTTGATGGAAAAGTTGTGAATACATCAATCTGTTTCGTTTGACTCTTCAGGTTCTGTTGGATCAGTTTCTTCTTCCTTAAGAGCACAGTTGATAAAAGGATCCAATTCTTCTTCTGTGATTTCCTCCAGGATGACTCTTTGTAATTCGCTCACAAAGTCGACCCTTCTCATCTCACAAACATATTGTTTGCCATCACTCAGATTGAGATCAAAATAAACAGCTTCTTCTGGCATTCCAAAACTAGATTCTCCCATTCGGGAAGTAACATTACATGCAAGCTCACCTATCTTACAAGAGGTGACAATAAAGTCCTTACCTACAATCGTTAACTCTGTTTTGAAATTGTCTTCTCTTGCTAAAAATGTATATGGTTTTATAAGAGTTTCTAAACTGACTTGGTAAAAACGAATATCAAACTCGTCATCACTGAGTGAACTTCGTTTCACCCAACCAACTTGGTCCTCATATTTGACTTTTACATACCCTAGTTTTTTCGGTAATGGATGTGTATTTTCGATCACATCGAAAACAAGATTTTTTGGTAGGTTGACTAGGATCTTTGCATTCGGTGTGGGTTCTTTTAAAAGTGATATTTTTTGAATGTCCAATGTCCGAAGGCTTTTACTCAAATCTAAATCAAAACGACTGACCAAAATTTCTTTCCTTTTCCAAAGGACACGATAATAAAAAACTTTTTCTGCCACTTCTACTTCAAATATTTTACCACTTCCATCAGCAAGAACAGTCACTTGGTCAAAAGCAGATGGACGATCATTCCAAATCACTGATAAATCTAATTCACGTGCATATAAAATAGAACCAGGTGAAATATATGTCGTAAGACATGTATAATTTTTGGGACACTCGGTTGATTCGATTTTTGATGAAAGATCGGATCCATACAAAAGAGATAGGGAAAAAAGTAAGATCAAAACATATTGAAACCCATTGAATGTTTGAACCACTTTCATTTTGTTTGAATCCGACCAGTGTATCAATTGAATTCGTTCACAATTAATTTAACATCTGAAAGAAATCATTTCCCTTATCATCAACAACGATGAAAGCAGGAAAATTTTCCACGTCAATGGACCAAACCGCTTCCATTCCCAGTTCAGGAAAATCCAATACTTCTACTTTTTTGATGTTTTCTTTTGCAAGTAATGCCGCAGGTCCACCGATGGATCCGAGATAAAACCCACCATTTTTTTTGCAACTATCGGTCACTACCTTTGATCGATTCCCTTTTGCAAGAGTGATCATCGAAAAACCTTTTTCTTGGAACACGGGAACATAACTATCCATACGACCTGCTGTGGTTGGACCAAAGGAACCTGATGGCATCCCCTCTGGAGTTTTTGCAGGACCTGCATAGTACACTGGATGGTTTTTAAAATACTCAGGGAGAGGTTCACCCTTATCCAACTTTTCCTTTAGTTTCGCATGAGCAATATCACGTGCCACAACTAGTCGACCCGACAACATAACGCGCGTTTTAACTGGGTATTTTGAAAGAACCTTTAAAATTTCAGGCATCGGTTGGTTTAAATCAATATGAACTGATTCGGTACTAGAATCGACCTCGTCAATGGTAGGTAAAAATTTTGCTGGGTCGTATTCTAGTTTTTCTAAATAGATTCCATCCTTTGTAATTTTAGCTTTGATGTTACGATCTGCACTACAACTCACACCGAGTCCAACAGGGCAGGAAGCACCATGTCGTGGCAAACGAATGACTTTAAAATCATGAGCCAAATACTTTCCACCAAACTGAGCCCCAATTCCAGATTTCTGAGCAGCAGCCAGCATTTTTTCTTCTAATTCAATGTCTCGAAATGCAGATCCAAATTTGTCTCCCTTTGTCGGCAAATGATCCAAATATCCAGCTGATGCAAGTTTTACGGTCTTTAAATTTGCTTCAGCAGAAGTTCCACCAATGACGACTGCTATATGATATGGAGGACAAGCTGCTGTACCTAGGTTTGATACTTTATCAGCTATAAATTTTTCGAGGGATGTTGGATTGAGTAATGCTTTTGTTTCTTGGAAAAGATAAGTTTTGTTAGCGGAACCACCACCTTTTGCCAAAAAGAGAAAACTATACTTATCACCCGGAGTTGAGTAAATATCAATTTGAGCGGGTAAATTGGAACCAGAATTCACTTCTTCATACATGGTAAGTGGGACAACTTGCGAATAACGAAGGTTGCGGTTTACATAGGTATTATAAATCCCACGAGAAAGTGCCTCTGCATCATCCCCACCTGTGATGACATATTCCCCTTTTTTTGCCATGACAATGCCTGTTCCCGTATCTTGGCAGGAGGGAAGTTGTTTGTCTGCCGCAATCACTGCATTTTTAAGTAGTGCCATTGCCACAAAACGATCATTTGGTGTTGCTTCTGGGTCGTCTAAAATTTTGCGAACTTTTTCAAGGTGGGCTGTTCTTAGATAAAAAGAAACATCTTCCATTGCTTTTTCCGCAAGGAAGGTAAGGCCTTCTGGTTCCACTTTTAGAATTTCTTTATCACCAAAGGGGACAGTGCTTACAAAATCATTTGTTAATAATTTGTATTCAGTGGTGTCTTCTTTTAAAGGGAAAGGATCGGCGTAAAAAAAATCTGGCATGGAAACCTCTATTTATAACTTCTAATTTCGCGGGATTCCTCGTTTCGTAAATGAATTTTTGCCACCACTGTTAGAAACACCAAGGCGAAAGTGGAAAATCCGAAGGGAAAAAATCGTTTCCAATTTCCAAAATCAGTCTATAACAATGGAAAATGAAACAGAACCTAATTTATCTATTCCTTGTTTCTGTCTCTTCAATGGTTTTTGCAGAAGGAAGAGAAATGGAACCTTCCTTACAAGAAGGAAAAAACAAAAAATCAGAATGGAGTTTGCTCTTAAAACGACAGACCTACCAATACCTTCCTTACGAATACACCTCTCTCACGGATAAAAATGAATCCATAGTTCCCACTCGTTCGAGTACTACACTCAAAGAAAATGGGAAGGTTCTCATTCCTTTTGTATTCAGTTATGAAAACGTTGAGAAAAGATTCAAAGTGGATCTTTCTTATTTTGAAATAGAAATTGTAAACGCAAACACCCTACTCTTCCAACAGTCCGCACAAGGAGGAAACTTATCACGATTTTATCTATCACCCATGGCAAGGTCTGAATTTGAACTGAACCTTTACCAAACAATTTTACCCGCAAAAGACTGGAAATTGTATCTGGGAGGTGGGGTTCGGAATATCAACCGCTACCTCTATGGAAATTTTTTAGGACAAGGTACCTTCAAAGAATATTTTTTTACGTATGGCCCGCAAGCCTCTGTCCAAACGGTATATCAACTCACCCAAGATCTGGCATTCCACCTAACAATGGATTTGTTTTACACACAAGGTACTCGATTTTTCAAACAACCAAACTTGATGGAAGACCGTTTCCAATATTCCTTGTCCACAGCTGGCACAGAAGGAATCTTTAGAGGATATGAATGGGATGGATCTCTCTCTTATTCCTTCCATTCTAATATGAAATTCTTTGTAGGTTATAATATGATCATGTCAAAGTTTTCGTATCTACATTACAACGAAGTCCAATTCAGTCGGAGCACAGAAAACTTAGGTTCACAAAACACTTCCGTCTCAGGCGATTGGGAAATCAATTTACCTAAAAAATCAGAAAACTTTGATCGTTTGTATGGAATGTATTTGGGAATGATGGTGAGTTTTTAGAGAAATGTTGTATTCCAAGAATTCAACAAGAAACAAATGCAAGTCTAATCATAATCAATATGGAAACAAATGTTTTTGATCAAATGGCCAAACTATACGATACCGATGATCGTATCCAATTGGCGAAACGAATTCTAGATAAATTATTACCTTTTCTTCACAATACAAATGAAAGTTCATTATTAGATTTTGGATGTGGGACTGGACTTTTGGGTATCCCATTGTGTTCCAATTTCAAACAAGTCATCTTGTGTGATGACTCCCTTCCTATGTTGGATGTGGCAAATTTCAAAATCAAATCGCAAGGAATTAAAAATGCACATACAATGTTCCCTTCCGATTTGGTTCTGGACAAGACTCTTTTTGTGGACAACATCCTTATGTCTTTGGTACTTCTACACATACCAGATACTCAATCGATATTAAAAATTTTATATGACCATTTAAAACCCAATGGAAAATTATTCATTGTTGATTTCAGTAAGAATGAAAAGGTATCACATCCAAAAATTCATAGTGGATTCCTACTAGGAGAATTGGAATCCATCTTAAAAACAATCGGATACCATATAGTGAATTCAAAAGTCATCTTAGAAGAAAAAAAAGTGTTTATGAACCAAGATGCTTCTTTATTTTTACTTATCGCAGAAAAGTAAAACGATTGTGATTCGAAACAATTATTCTTTGAATCCAGAAAGACCTTTTGCTTCGGTATCTGCATTGTGAAGAAGGGATCGTAAGTCATCAGGGATTGGCATGGGGGCAAAAATCGGTACAGATGCACTTCCCGTATTTCCTACAGGAATTCGGTTGAACAAACTCCCAATCCAACCAAAGACCATACGAATGAATTGACCATAAATTTCTTTGAAGTCTCCCTTCCGAATCCCAAAAAGAAACATTCGGAAATGGCTTCCTGTATGAGGAACTGGATAATATTGTCCAATGATATGTGCCCTTTCCAAAAATCTCCATGCAGCCAATTCATTGTTTTGCGACAAACTATCCTTATAGTTTTGGATTTCTTTTCGGTAGGCAATTTTGAAATTAGTCGGCATCAATACATTTAGTTTCATTTTTAGTTCCTCAATTCAGATGGATTTTTTGATCCAAATCAAAAGATATCCGAGGAATTCGTTTGATTTCTATCAATTTTTGTGGTTGTTTCCATTCGTTTCAAGAAGAAACAAATGTTGGGTATTCATAGCTACGAATCCAAACTTCAGAGAATACGGGATCTTCATAAAAATGTTCATTTCCCTTTCCAAATCTTCTTTCATATTCTTGGATTTTATAACCGTCTTGGTGGCAATGTACAGCCGCATAACATTCGCTATCATTTGTTTTTGAAATGGTCAAATCATTTGCCTCTTCAAACAATTCCAAATACCCAATCCTCCATCCATACTGACTGAGCAAAAGTGGAATTACACTTCGATAGGCTTTATGTGCAGTTACAGAACTAGGGTTTAGACCATGTAAATTGACAAACATTTTAAACTTGGTTCCTTTCGGTAAATCTTGAAACACTTGGTTTAATCCAAGTTCCCATTCCTTAACATCCAATTCTGTTACAAAACCAGTCAATCGAGTGATGATTAAATTGGAGTCTTTTTCCCATTTTGTAAAATATTCAACTTTCATAATCTTTAGACAAAACGATAAGATTTGTAAGTTTATAAAAAGTTTTGAAAATCAAAAGTTTTAATCAAACAAATGGATGCCAAAACGACTCAAAATCATTTGGAACAAATAAAATAGAAATATTGTCAATAAAATACTTACAAATAGGGAAGTCCAGAATCCAATCCATTGATTGAGTCGAGGAAAAATTAAAAACATTGGTAAGGTGGGAATCACAAACCAAAAAGTATAATATGCATGATTCGATATTTTTTGATTTGGTACATTTTCCATTTTTAACCAAACAAGTGTTAAAATTGTTACAAAAGGAAGTGAAGCTATCAAACTTCCTAATCGGTCGTTTCGTTTGGCGACTTCCGAGATGAAGACAACAAGAGCTGCCGTAATTAAATATTTAAAAATTAAGTACATGACGAGAACACCATTACAAGAATCACAATTGCCAATCATTTTTGAGTTAAAAAGGGAAATAATATGATTCTCATTTTGGATTTAAATCTAATATAAATTTTGTTACAGATTCTTTTAACATACTTACACCTGGTTCTTCATAAGGAAAATGTCCGGCGCTTTTTAATTCTAAAAACTGCTTCGGTGCATTGACTAGCTCATTCGAAATCTGGTTCAATCTAATGCCAATTTCGAATCCAAATTAATGTCTCAATTTTATATATATAATGCGACAGAGGCTTTAAATCATTACCTTACCAAATCAAAAGAATAGTTATCATCTTATCGATTTAAATTTTTCTTTTTAGAAGTTACTTTCTTCGCCATCTTCTTTTTCGTTTTGTCTTCCTTCGGTTTTTTCCCGTTGAGATTGGCTTCATATAAGGTGATCCAATCTTTGGGGTTCAACTTTTGTAAAAGTTCACCTATGAGTTTCCAAGGGATGTCTTCCGATTTTTTGAACCGAATGCAACTTTTCCCCATATCCAATTTGGAATGAGATTGTTTCGGGTATTCCGCTTGGAACCATTTTAATAGAGTTGGATCCGCATAAATCCCCATATGATACAGAGCAAGTCCACTTTTCTGCAAAGCAATGTGGAGAAACGGTAGGGCAAGTTCTGGGTTGGCATGGTATCCAGCTGGGTAGATTTTTTTTGGAACTACATACCCAATCATATTGTATTGGAAGGTCTCTTCAAATCCTTTTGGTAGATTTTTTTTCACGACACTTCGCAATTTGAGAAAGGATTCTTTTTTGCCTTCCGGTAAAGACTCAATGTATTCTTCGATTGACTGAAACATATTGAAACTATGGATTAAGAATGAAAATCATGAAATTAATTTTTGAAAATTTGGTTCGTTTAATTTCCAAAATTCATTCGGAGACTAAGCCTTCTCTTCGCTAATATTCGAAAAGAAGACAAATCGAATTACTTTTTAGCAGATACCCATAAAGGGCCGACTGCAACTAACAGTACTAAAACATTGAATATTGCATTCGAGATATTACCTGATGCAATTGATCCTGCACTGTCTAAAAAAAACCATGACATCAAACCAATTAGAACAGAAATTCTCACTTCATTCGGAGCTTTATCAAAAACGAAATGAGTCAACATCCATACATTCACTCCCCATCCTAATAAAAATCCACCGGTTAAAGCAGATAAAAACCTTGTATCGGGCGATGAATAAGTTGTCTTTCCATCAATTGGCCAACTCAACAAATCCAATGTTAGTCTAGCAAACTCAGAGGTTTCCGGCATAGTCCCCAAAAAGAATACAGGAGCAAACAAGGCGATGACGACAGCTGTTACCTTAAGATAAAATTTTTGAAATTCAAGAGTCATAAAAATCCTTTCAATTTAAATTTATAAATTAAATAGGAAAAATTTTAGAAAAATCTCAATCGAATATTTATGATAATTGAGATAATCACTGTACGGTCTCGTACAGTGATTATTTTCCAGCGATATTCAATATTACAGATTTTAAATTAGAAAAATATTCTCTAAGCCAAATCTCTGTTAAAATCTCAATATGAATTTGAAGATAAAAATTTTCCAAGGCTAACGAGAATAATCCATTCCATTGAGACTCAGACATTTCTAATCCTAAGTCTTTTTTCCAAATACTTAAAAAAGGTATTATTACAACTTCATCTGTCTTGTTTAAAATTTCATTAAATCTAGAATTGTGACGATTGATTCTTAATTGTTTATTAAACAAAAGATCTATTTTATGTTCTGTTAAAATTTCAACTAAACCAGGATCTATTGATTCACAAAACGATTCTTTTTGAGAGACAATACAACATTGCTGAAAATGGAAGTCTAATAATTGTTTTGTATAGTTTTCCAAATCGACAAACAAATAATAAAATGATGACTTAGGTTTTTCTACGATTCTTGCTAGTTTCTCGATTTTTAATTTTTCAAATCCATGAATAGAAACTAATTCATAACCCTTTTTGATCCAATGTAATCTTGTGTCTGACATTTTTTCAATTTTCCCCACGCGCCAGCTATAGAAGCGGAAATCCTTTCCCTTGAGGGAAAGATTGGAGCGGATAGCGCGGTCGGTGATCGTAAAATTTTGATTCGCATAACCATTGCGAGGCGCCAGAAATTTTTAACAACCCATTCAATTGATCCAAACCCATTTTCCGGACATAAAAAAACCCACCAAATGGTGGGCTTCATTTAGAGAAAGGTCTCTAGGTAAGAAAATAGAATTTCTTATTTAGAAACAACTTGGAATGTCACACGACGGTTGATCGCGTCTTTTTCATCAAAACCAGAAATTGGTTTAGAAGAACCAGCTGCTTTTGTGACAATTCTTTCTGCAGGGATCCCTTGTTTCACAAGTGCTGCTTTTACAGCATCAGAACGGATTTGTGAGTAGTAACCGTTTCCTTTTTTAGCACCTTCCGCTTCTTCTGGACCAGAAGCATCTGCGTGACCAGTGATTTCGATTGCATAACTGTCAGGGAGTTTTGCAAGAGCGTCTTTGATGTAAGCAACATTGTCTTTTGCCCAAGTTTTGAAATCTTCTGCTTGGATGTCAGCTTGTTTGTAGCTAAATCCTCTGCGACGAACGCCATCTGGGTAACGGTAGTCTTTGAGTGCTACGTTGATTTCGTCCAAAAGAGCTCCATTGAGATCTCTAGAAGAAACTGCAGTTGTGTTGTCCGTAGTTGTGGACGTTGTTTCTTTTGGAGTTTCTTTTTCTTCAGAAGACGAACAGTTCGTGAATGAAATAGAAAGACCTACGAGGAGGATGAGGCTTAAAAAAAATCCTTTTTTCATCAGTTGACCTACCTTAATGTTTCCATAGTTTAGTTCTTTTCATTAGATAACAACCGAAAATGCAAATATTTGTAACTGTTTCCGAAGATTATGACCAAAGTCGCTTAGACGTTTTCCTAAAAGACAACGCAGGAGACGATCTTAGCCGTTCAACCGTTCAAAAATGGATTGATTCAGGCTTTGTGACAAACAAAACAAAGGACCAAGTTGTCCATAAAAACGGCTATAAGGTGACTTTAGGAGAAGAATATGTGGTGGATGTCATCGCAAGACCACCTTCTCGATTGGAACCCATCCCGATGGATATTCCTGTTTTGTACGACGAAGAAGAATTTATGGTGATCCATAAAAAAGCGGGGATCGCTTGCCACAGTGGACCGGGTGATGATTCCCCTTCTCTAGTGAATGGACTCCTCCACCAATTTAAGAACTTATCTGGCACTGGTGGTGAACGCCGTCCAGGGATTGTCCATCGTTTGGACAAACCAACAGAAGGGGTTCTCATCATTGCCAAAACAGATAGAGCCCATGCGGCTTTGTCCAAACTCTTCCAAGATCGACTTGTGGATAAAACGTACTATGCTTGGGTGTTACAAGCACCAGTGGAAGCCGAAGGCACCATCAGTCTGCCGATTGGCCGCCACCCTGTTGAGCGAGTGAAGATGTGTGTCAGAGAAGATGGGCGAATGGCCATCACTCATTACAAAACTGAAAAAATTGTCCAAACACAAACAGGGCGAAAGTTTAGTTTGATGAAACTCGGTCTTGAGACGGGGCGAACCCACCAAATCCGTGTTCATATGGCAAAAATAGGATGCCCTGTGGTTGGGGACAGTTTGTACTCTAGGTCAGCAAAAGATTACACACAGTACGGACTCCTTCTCTTTGCCAAAAAATTAGATTTCCCTCATCCCTTTGTACCAGACAAACGTATTGTTGTGGAGCTTGAGTTTCCCGAACGATTTAAGATCTTTGAACGAAAATGCCCTAGTTACTAGGGAACATAGAACAAAATTGATTTTGAAATGAACTTTCGAGTCCTTAAACCAATCCTTTTCCTTTTGGTGCTCTTTACCAGCTTTCATCTGTTCTACGATGTTGTGTATGAAAACCATTTGGGAGAAGGAACAGATAGTGATGTATTCTATCCTTATTTGTTTGCGCGGGATGTTTGGACTGGAGGATTTGCTGGCATTCGTGGTTGGAACCTTCCTCCTTGCACTTATCTTTTTCCGGAGATTCTCATCGCAATTTTGTTATTTCCCGTGGTTCCCTCTGTGTATGGGTTCCATTTGGTTTTTGGATTTATTTCCTTTGTTTTGCCCTTTACTTTTGCCAAACAATTGGGAATGCCAAAACGATATTCCTATTTAGTGGCTCTTGGGTTTTTGGTTTTTGCAGGGTACGATCCCAATTTACTCGGGCAATTTTATTTGCCAGGGTTCCATGCCATGATCTTCTTTTTTGCGACATGGACTTTGGTTTTATTGGAACAATGGAAACAAACAAAAGCTAAGGTTTGGATACCATTTTTATTCCTCATGACAATGGTTTGGGTATCGGAGTATTGGTTTTTTGTCAACATCGCTCCTTTTTTGATTTGTTATGCTGTCGTTCAATTACGATGGAAAAGTCTTGGTCCAATCAGCATTGGTTTTTTGGGATTGGTACTTGCAAAATCGATAGCGAAGGGACTTCGTTTTTTCGGAATTGGTATCATCGGAACAGATAACTTACAATTACTCTCCAAACTCAATTCCACCTTCCATACCTTTGTCTTAAATCCAAGTGATGTTTGGCAAGGTCTCGTACATTCCATTACAAAACATCCCCTTCTATCGGAATGGTTCCAATGGTATTTACTCATCGGAATAATTTACCTCTTCATTGCATTGGTAAAGGATCATAAGAAGGATTTTTTTCTTACATTGATTTTGTTTTTATCCCCTTTCATCACTGTAATTTTTTTGTTCCTCATCGAAACAGAACTTAACATACGTTATCTGTATTTTTTACCATTTGGGATTATATTTTTTAGCTCTCGGATTTTGGAACGGATCCCTCTTTTTCGTTTTGGAATTCCGATCGTTTTGGTGATTGGTTGTTTTCTATTTTACATAGGCAAACATTCAGAACTCGTCGCCAAAGTGAAAGCAGGTGAGGAAAAACGAAAAAACCGAATGGAGTGTTTGTCAGAGTTTGATTCAAAAATTCCAGGTGCCGCCACCTACTGGCCCATCAAATACAGTTATGTGTTTTCGAACAAACAGTGGACTCTCGTTCCTTTCACAAAAGATGGTGTGTACTACCCTTGGATTGCCAATACCTCTTGGGATGGAGATTTCAAAAACCAATCCTTTGATTCATTTCCGTGGGGGGTGACGGAAAACAAAGAAAATTTCAAAACATGGAAGGATGTGACCATCACAAAAGAATGTGAAGGTTGGTATTTTTTTCGAAGAAATGAACTCTAAGCAAATTCTCAACCCAAGAATTCGATTGATTCTAGTTTTCCTTAGATCAGTTTGGGTCGTGTTATGATAGTTTATCTTTCTGATCCATCCCTTTGGCTTGCCCTACTCACCTTAACTTCCTTGGAAATCGTATTGGGTATTGATAACATCATTTTTATTTCGATCCTTTCCTCCAGGTTACCCAAATCCAAACAAAAAAAAGCAAGGCAACTTGGATTGATACTTGCGATGGGAACACGGATTTTACTTTTATTTTCCCTATCATTTATCATGAAACTCACCACTCCACTATTTACGATCATTGAACAAACAATCAGTGGCAGAGACATCATACTCATCTTAGGTGGACTGTTTCTCATTGCAAAATCCACAACAGAAATCCATCACAAATTAGAAGGTGAATCAAATATTGGTGATGATTCCAAAAAACAAATTTCTTTCACCCAAGTGATCCTTCAGATTTTGATTTTGGATGTTGTCTTTTCATTGGATTCAGTGATCACCGCTGTTGGAATGACAGACCAACTAACGATTATGATTGCAGCTGTGGTATTATCAGTTGGATTTATGTTATTATCAAGTGGGAGTATCTCTGACTTTGTAGACAGACACCCCACCATCAAAATCCTTGCCCTTAGTTTTTTGATTTTAATTGGTGTAGCATTGTTAGGTGAGGGGCTAAGATTCCATATACCGAAAGGATATATCTATTTTGCGATGAGTTTTTCTGTGATCGTAGAATTTTTAAATATGAAATTACGTTCCAAGTCGGAAAAACCAATCACATTAAGGGGAAAATGAATATGAAACGGAAAGAATTTATCAGACGAACTGCACTTACAATGAGCATCGCACAACTTCCATTATTCGGAGAATCAAACGATGGAAAAGAGAAAGAAAATATAACAAATGAAATCACATCTCCTTGGTTAGAAGCAGAAGATTTGGAAGATTACAAAACATTGGTTTCTGCGTATCTTTCAAAACCCACCGAACTAAAATTACAAGGGAATTGGTCAGTTGGTAAGATGTTTGCCCACTGCGCACAAAGTATTGAATTTTCAATGAAGGGATACCCTGAAATGAAATCATCTCTCTTCCGAGGGTCTGTTGGAAAAATTGCATTTTCCGTTTTTGCTTTTAAAAACAAAATGAACCATGGTTTAGAAGAACCAATTCCTGGTGCGGAAGACATTGACAATTTAACAGAAATCAAAGTGGGCGCCAAAAGATTGTTACAAGCGATTGACCTTTTTTCCAAAACACCAGAGTCTTCTTTACGACCTCATTTTGCATATGGAGATCTTACGAAGGAAGAATATGACGTGGCTCATACTCTACATATCAAAAATCACATGGAACGTTTGTTAAACTAAAATCATTTCGATCTGTTGGCACAAATCATCTGCTTTGTACATTTTAGATAAATAAGCAGATACGATTGTTTCTAAGCCCTCTTCTTCAAGAAAGGAATTTCCGCCAGAAAGAGGTGCATCAGAACTAATCAGGATGATGGGAATTTTTTGGTTTTGATTTCGTTTTCCTTCCCATTCATGAATCAAAGAAATACCATTCATTCCTGGCATGTGTAAGTCGGTTATGATAAGTGATGGTGTGATCCTTGCCAAATGAGAAAGAGCTTCTTCCCCATTTCCCGCTTCGATTACAATCCACTGGTTCCTTCGCATTACTTCTGCTAAATCGGATCTAAAATTACCCGAATCATCAACAAGTAACACAGATTTGGTGCTTTTGGATAAGGAAATCTCAAATGAGGAACCAACGCCAAGAACTGATTTAATCCTCAGTTTTCCAAAATGAGCTTCTAAGATGTTCATACATAATCGTAAACCGAGCCCAGTTCCACGTTCGCCAGCAGTTCCTGGGGTACTTTTGATATTTTCTTCCCCAGTTAATTTATGGATCTGTTCCTCACTCATACCTAGACCACGATCACGAATTTCAACAGAAAGCCATTTCCCTTTGAAAGAAACACCCAACCAAACTTCAGAATTGAGGTATGAATATTTGATGGAATTTGTTAGGATATTTTTAAACACTTCTCCAATCAAAGTTCGATCGGCGATGATTTCTGCCTGGATTGGTGTGTCTTTTTGGATTCGAATTCCTTTCAATGTTGCCAACGGTTCCACTGATTCAATGATTTCGTTTAACAACTCATTCACTGAAAATCGAGTTTGCATGAGTTTGGTTCCAAATGCATCAAAACGACTTACATCCAAAAGTTGTTCTAACATTTTCAAAGATTGGGTCACACCTGTTTTACAAATCTCTAAAAATTTCTTCTTCTCTTCTTCTGATGTTTCACTAAAACTAAAATCAATTACATCCAAAATTTGGTTCACACTATTGAGCGGCGAACGTAAGTCATGCGAAATTAAAGAAACAAAATTAGCTTTCCATCGGTTTGCCTTTTCCAATTCAGCAGTACGAGCTTTTACTTTTTTCTCAAGTGCTTCTTTTCTTTTATAAAGTTCTTTCGATATAGACTCAGATCGTTTATAAACTCGAACCAATCCAAATGTCACACCCAGTGTTTGAGGAATGATAAAAAAATACAAAGAAAATAATCCCATGGGCCTAAACCCAAAATTTGGATGGGAGATTAAAATGATATCAATGACACCACCGAATACTGCAAGAAACAAACTAAAAAAATACAATTTGCTTTCTTTTCTCTGGAAATACAAAGCGAGAGAAACCGAAAACAAACCGATCAGAACAAAAATCGCAGAAAGATATTCAAAATAATAACTGATTAAAGCTAAATGTTTTACAGGTGTTAAAATTGATACCAATAGAAATGTAAGTGAGTATACTTTTAGCAATACTAACATTTTTTTAAAGATACGCATTTGCGCTAAATTTAATAATACACTCCCACCATAAAACAAAACGATCACAAAACCAATTCTTGAAAATCGAAACAACGGGATACAGTAATCATCCGAAAAAAAGTTAAAGAGAATTCTTGTTTCTGTTAGTGTAGCACTTAGAATCAAAATTCCCAAATACACAAAGGACATTCGTAATGCATTTTTTTCTGATCGATTGATCAAATAAACTAACGCATGATAAATGGAAAGGATTCCCATAAAAATCAAAATGATACAAGACGCAGAATGGTAATTGTTCCAAACCTGAATTATATTATGTAATTTTCCAAATCGAATGATCCCGTGAATCCCTGCGAATTTATGCGAGTAGTTGGATATATGGATCACCAAATCTACTTTTTCTTTACCATTTAAGATTGGTACTATTTTGGTATGAAAGGATGGTACATGGGTTTCACTGTTTTTACCAATGGTTCCATTTTCAGCGACCAATGTCCCGTTTGCATATATTTTGTAAGCACTATGTAATACGGGTACGAGGAGAGCATAAGGTTCTTGGTTGGATTCACCTTCTGGCAAAAGAATGGTCAATCGATAGGTTGCATAACCAAAACTTGGATACTCTTCCCCATCTTCATTCTGTTGGGAAAACCAGGGTACACCCACTTGCATATAAGATCGATTGTTGGGTGAAGGAGCGTTTGGATCTAAAAATTCATTCCAGTAAAATTCCCACTTCCCAATGAGGTTCACTGTGTCCTCTGCAAACTTAAGATTCCGGCCATCCAAAACACCATCTTTTGCGAGTAAGGTTGGGGAGAAATCCAAGTGGCAGGAAGAGGTGAAGAGTAGGACAATTCCAAAAATTAAGGGATAACGACAAAATTTTACTGAGGCAGAAAAAGATTTTTGGATAGATGAGAAGGAGACTCTGAAAATCATAAGGTTGTGGAATCCGTTAAAATTGCCATCTTAGAAGACCATTCCGTTGTCACTGAAGGAATCATATCTATCCTGAAATCCAATCCTTTCTTTTCCCTTGCCGGAGAATTTCGAACGGCTGCGGATTTGTTTCAATTCATCGAATCAAATCCAATTGATTTGTTGGTTCTCGATATTGATCTTCCCGACAGAAATGGGATTGATGTTTTGCGAGAAATCAAAGAAAAACACCAACCTACCAAGGTTATCATTTTCTCTTTGCATGGCAGTCGAGTGTATGTGGAAGACGCTTTAAAAGCGAAAGCCGATGGATACATGCTAAAGTCAGACCCTATCTCACAACTCCCGGAAGTGATCCAACTTGTGATGAAAGGTGGATCGTTTGTGTCGGATGGTGTGAGTAAAGTGCAACTTCCATTTTCACCATTCCAAATGGAAATTCTTAACCTACTTGTACAAGGACTTTCACAAAACGAAGTAGCGGACCGAATCCAAAAATCTAGGAAAACGGTAGAATACCATTTAAACCAAATGAGGACAAAGTTTTCCTGCAAAAACAATAACGAACTCATTTCCAAATACGAAAAAGAAATACAAAAATAGCGATTTCGTTATTTCCCTTTTGGTTGTTTCGAATACTCTATTCGTATGAAACATATCTATTTACTCAGGCATGCTAAGTCTGAATGGGATGAACCTTATGATACGGATTTAGACCGATCTTTGTCCAGAAGGGGTCGAATCCAATCAAAAGCACTACGAGATTATCTAAAAGAGAGTCGATTTGAATTTGACCAATGTTTGGTCTCTCCTGCGGAACGAACTTTAAAAACTTACTCCTCACTCCGAAAGGAAATCTTACGATTTCCCAAACCTGAAATCAGTGAAAATTTATATGATGCAGACAAAGAAGATCTTATGTTTGTATTACACGGATTATCACCTAGCACTCGTTCTGTTTGCCTTGTGGGACACAATCCAAGTTTGGAAGCATTTGGTTCTGCCCTCGTTTTGGGAGACAAAGAACAATCCCTCTTCCATAAATTCCCTACAGCATCCTTTCTCGGACTCAGTTTTTCTGACGATTCTTGGAAAAATCTTAGTTGGGGAAGTTGCCAATTAGTAGTATTCTGGATCCCTGGGCAAATAGGAAAAGAATGAAACCACTCTATTCAGAAGAACGAATCCATCACCGTGTCGAAGAATTGGCACGGGAAATCTCTCGAGATTTTTTAAGCAAAGACCTGGTTGTCATTGGAATCCTCAATGGAGGGTTTATATTTACTGCGGATCTTTGTCGTGACATTCTGATCCCACATGAAGTAGACTTTATGGCTGCGTCATCTTATGGGGATGGGACTTCTTCTGGAGACTTAAAAATCACCAAACAACTCAAAAAATCAGTTCAAAACAAATCAGTTTTGTTAGTCGAGGACATCGTCGATACAGGAAAAACATTAGAATATTTGCTCACAGAAGTCCAAAAACAAAATCCAAAAGATCTAAAAGTAGCAGCACTTTTTTGGAAACAAAAAAAGGCAAATCCACATATCATTGTGGATTATCCAGGTTTTATCATTGAGGATGATTTCCTCGTTGGTTATGGATTGGATTACCAAGGGAAATATAGAAATTTACCCTATGTTGCGAAGTTAGAGGGAACCGAGTGAAAGATACAATTGTTAAACAAAAATTTGACACACTCAAAACATTTCCAACGATCAAACATGAAATTTTGAAACTAGCAGAAAATTTTGTTCATCATTCCGATGATTGGAAATTACTGAGAGTGAATCCTCTCAAATTTGCCACAGATCACAAGTTAGATGAAAACGATTCCGTAGATTTTTTTGTACATGCTGCAAAGGTTGGATTATTTGATTTTGCTTATAATTTGATTTGTCCAATGTGTGGTGGAATTGTTCATAGCCATCACAAATTAGATGAAATCGAAGGAAAAGAATTTCATTGTGTATCTTGTAATATTATAGTTCCAACACTTTTGGATGACCAAGTAGAAGTTGCCTTTCAAATCCATCCATCTTTGCAAAACAATCAAATTGATCCTTTTGTTGATGTTACAAATTATTTTCGTTATTTTTTTTCTGAAAATTTTGATAAATCAGCAGAACTGAAAAATTGGATCCAATCTACAATCAAAGATTATACAAAAATAGTCCCAGATGGATCCTATAGTTTTGAATATGATGCAAAATATGGTGAACTTCAAGGGCATCTAATTCAATTTGTAAGTATCGATAGAAACACAATGTGTTTATTTTCTGTTGATCCCAATTTACCAACTAACAATCAATCGTATTTAGTTGACCTAATGGAAAGTGGAATGAAACCAAATGTGGTTACAATACCTGTTGGCCATCACCATTTTACAATTCATAACCGCACTCGATTTACTGTGGGACTCAATGTATTAACACCAAATCCTAAAGAAATTGAAAGAATTGCCAATACATTCCCAACCACTCGGCATCAGTTTCTCACAGCGAAGATGTTACTTAATAACCAGTCCTTTCGGGATTTGTTTCGTATCCAAAAACTTTCACCTGATTTAAACCTAAATGTGAAGTCACTTACAATCATGTTCACAGACTTAAAAGGTTCTACTGAAATGTATGACACAGCAGGTGACATCTTTGCCTATAAATTGGTACAGGAACATTTCCGCATCCTAACAGAGATTGTGCGAAAATACAAAGGTGCCATTGTTAAAACCATGGGAGATGCTATTATGGCAACTTTTTCCACTCCCACAGAAGGACTATTAGCTGCCTTGGAAATGATGCGACGTATTGAATTGATGAACCTAGAGTGGAAAAAAGAAGGTTACGAAATTGGACTAAAAGTAGGCTTGAATGAAGGTTCTGCGTTAGCAGTCGTCAATGATGAAAGACTCGATTATTTTGGCCAGTCCGTCAATATAGCAGCACGTGTCCAAGGACTTGCGAAATCAGGAGAAGTCTGGTTAAGCGAATCGGTTTGGAATGCTACAGGACCAGAAGAGTTAGTGAAACAACATGGTTATAACTATCGCAAACAAAAAGCAACATTAAAGGGTGTAGGCACACCTGTTCCTGTTTTCCAATTAAGTCGAAATCAATTAAAAGCAAATTCCAAATGGAAACAACTTTTTAACAAAGGATAAGGGAGGTTGTTCGAAATTGATGGGTTATAAAAATGGGCAAAAATAATTCTCACCCACTTTTAAAATCGAATTAGAAATTTTTTAGAAAAGACGTGAAATTATAATTCCCTTACTTCACTGGCTCTGCTGATACTTCCACTTCAGGCAAAGAAGACCTGAGATACCCGGATTGTAACACAGCCACCTGCCCTTGTTCGCTTGTGAGATATGTTACAAAGGCATCAATTTTATCTCCTTGGTCAGTTTTATAGATAATAAATAATTCACGTGCTAGTTTGTATTTACGATCATAAACATTACGAATGGATGGAGTCACAAATGGTTCATCCTTTGAAGATGTTTTTGCATACTCAAGTGCTTTTAACTTATCTTTATGATCCACTAGAGCAGAACCCATTCCCATATAACCAATGCTATTTGGATTTTCTTGGATGTACTTTGCCATTTCAGCATTGTCCTTCACAATTTTGGCATTGGGTGAAAACACATTGGATTTATAGGTATTAAATTCTTTATCACCCAAATCCCTTCTTTTTAAAATATGATTTTGAAAGTAGTCTTGTGTACCAGATTTGTCATTTCGAATTACGATGGAAATAGGTGCATCTTGGCCTCCCACTTCTTTCCAGTTTTTGATTTTTCCTGAAAAAATATCAGATGTTTGGACCAAATGGAGTTTGGAAACAGGATTGTTTGGATTCACAACAAGTGCCACTCCGTCGTAAGCAAGACGAACAATTTCCAAGTTTCCTGTTTTTCGTAAATCATCATACTCAGCTTGGTTGAGCGCTCGCGAAGAAACTGCCATATCAATTTCTCCTTTTCGCAATCGATCAATTCCAGATTCCGAACCACCACCTTCGACTGTTACACGAACGTTTGAATTGACTTTCTCATATTCAGTACCCAAAAATCGCATCATACTATTCATGGTTTCTGATCCAGCCACTTTAAGGGTTTGTTTGTCCTTACATGCGACAAAATTAATTGTAATCAAAATGTAAAAAAGCAGAGAAAGGTTTTTCATCGTAAATCAGGTAAAGCCCAAATTCAATCCTCCGTCAATCGCAAAAACCCGTTGTTTTTTCCAAAACCCCTCTCAGTTTTTCGAAAAAAACCCCGATCTTTGCAAAGTGAAGACCAAAGTCCATTCGCTTCTCATTTGTTTTGTAACAATCCTACCATTCTTGGAATTGTTTGCAGGCCCTCCTGAAAAAACCCAGTTCCAATGGAAATGGACCAACAACCAAGTTTTGGAACTCAATGAATACCATGATGTTTTCTTTCGTGTAGGAACAAAAACAGTGGAACGAGAAGATAAAAACCGGGTTGTGATGAAAACCAAACAATGTTCGCAAGACTCTTGTTTGGTGAACGCTTGGTTTGATACTTATTTGAGGTATGGTAAAACTTCGGGACCTTTTTGGAAGGACAAAGAATTTTTATCCGATTTTACACTCTTTCGAAATGGTCGTTATGAAGTGCCAAACGAATTTATCATGCCGAACCTTCGGAGTTTTCCTTCCTTTCCTGAAAATGCGGTTTCGGTATCCGATGTTTGGAAATTACCAGCAGAAGAGTCCTTTGACTTTTCGAGTGAACGCATCCGAGTCAAAGTCACTCCCGAATATACCTTCCAAGGGATTTTTCCATGGAAAGAAGGGAACTATTCTGGCAACTGTGAAAAAATCACTTACACCTATCCTATTTTTTATACAAAAGCTGAATCAGAGAGAATGGCGCCTAACGTTCCTTATAAGATATTTGGATTTGCAACAGGAACTGTTTTTTTCAATGCAACCAAAGGTGTTCCTGAATTTAAAGAAGTTAAACTTTCTTATACCTTCATTTATCCAAATGGTACAGTCCAAGAAGCAAACTTTCATATCAAAGGAGTATATTTTTTACGAAACCAAGTAAATGCAAAAGATAAAGAGTCCATTCGCGAAGATATTCTAAATGATTTGATTGTTGGTTATACAAAAGATGGATTGCCAAACGGACTTCGGATTACGCCTGCTTATCGTCCAGGGAATGGAAAACCAAATGCAAATCCAAATGGGATCGGCGAGCCAACAGGAACTCTCATCACAAATCAAAATCCAGATTTAAATTCTCCTTCCAAACTCATACCCGATGGAGAAGACCCAAACAAAATTGCAGAACAATTACCAGTAAAAGTTCGTACTTCGGAAGATGGGATCGTGTTTTCTTTGGATTCCATTTTATTTGATTTTAATGATAGCAAATTAAAACCAGATGCAGAATCCGCAGTTGCCAAAATTGCAGAAATTTTAAAAAAATACCCAGATCGTGAAATCAGAGTTTCTGGTCACACCGACAATATTGGAAAAAAAGAATACAATCAAAAATTATCAGAAGAGAGAGCAAAGTCCGTTTTACACTCATTAGTTGATAATTATAAGATGGACGAAAAACAGATTTCCTTTCGAGGTTATGCTGACGATTTACCAGTAGCCCCAAATGACACAGAAGAGAATCGTCACAAAAATAGAAGAGTAGAGATCACTCTCGTTCTCGACTAACCAATCTGTAAATCGAGTCCTACAGAGTATGGTGGGACTAATGGTTCACTTTCCTTTTTTCCACGTTCCATCAGTTTTTCCATTTCCTTTCTGATATCACCAAGTAACAAATGATAACTATCTTTTTTGTTTGTTTTGTATTTTTCAAAATAAGGAGCAAGTGGAATGGAGTGTGATGCGTAAACATACGCTTTTTTAGCTCTCATTTCTGATTTTCCAAATATATGCCTTTCAAAACTACAAATCCATTCCATAAGGCGTTCTGCGGATGGCCATTGGATGAGATTTTTAGGTTGGGTGATGAGAAATGCATACGCTGTCTCTACTAATTGTTTGGCTCGGCGGATGTTTTGGTCCGTTAGGTGTTTGGGGGTAGATTCCAATGGAATCCCTGCGTCAATTCGGTCCAAAGCATGGAATAAAATCCGAATCTTTTGGATGGCATTGTCTGAATCTTGGAATTTGATCTGTAAAATTTGACCTGCTAGGTTCAGAGCCATATGCCTTGCCCTTCCCAATCGGTAATCAAAATCCTTACCATTGATCTCTGATTTTGGGATTCCAAGTTCAAATTCCGTTTCCTCTAACATCACACGGCCCACAGTCAAAAACCTGCGAAGCACTGTCCTTCCACCTGGGTATAACTTTAATTTACGTTCGATCCGTGATAAAGAGGTTTCAATGTCCTTTAAAATGGAATCTCTTGTGCCAGAAATTTTATATTTCACAAAGGTTGGTTGTAAAAAAAGTTCTGCATGTGGATCCTTTTTTTTGGCTTCTTCCAATCCCCAATAAATGAGTTGGGCTGTACTCGGTAAAAAGGAAACCAAATTATCATTTTCACCAGACATGATCCCTTCTGGATACATAACAAGTTTTCCGGAATTTTCGGATAATATTTGTTTGGTGGTTCGAATCATCTTTCGATTGGAACTTCCATGTAAAACAGAAAATGCTCCAACTCGTTTGATAAGTTCACCTACAATTCCAAAACCCCAATTGAAAATACTACGTGATGCCATATAATGAAATCTTGTTCCAATGGAGTTGGCTACTTGGTAGGCGATGATGGATTCCATCTCTGTGGGTTGGTTTAAAAGATACACAACTCGTTTGTCTTTTGTTTCTTTTAGGCGAAGTTCATCTTCTTTGGCTAGTACCACTCCATCTAAGTTAAACAAAAGTTTTGTGAGAATGGGAAAACCCAAATCCAATCCCAAAGCAACAGGAAATTCAAAACGAGGAGCGATAAAGGTATCTTTCATAGAACTGTGTAATTAGACTAAGGAAAATGCCATATTCTCTACGAGCAATTATTCGTGGATGTATCCCCATGTTTCTAATATTTTTTTCACTTCCTTTCCCATCTCTTTTTGTACTTCCGACTCACCTGACCCACTGAATGCTCCATCGTTGTACACCCATGGAAGTGGTGATTCGTACAAACCATCAGGTTGTCGTTCGGATACAATCAAGTCTTCGATGTGAGTCATAGAACTTTGGAATTCCAATCCATACTTTCCAAAACGAACAGGGATCGTTTTTCCATTCCTTGTGAATTGGAAGAAGGCACCGAGTTCGGGGTTCACAGTTTTCAAAATGATTTCTGCCGGTAGATGTTGTTTTGGTTCTCGGGATCCAAGAGGAACCTTTCGATCATTCGATTCTTTTGATACAGAAATTGTTTTTGCGGAACCAGAAGCGATTTGGACTGTCGGAGGTGCAATCCAATCATAAATAGAACCTTGTACACTCATGGACATAGTATCGCGACAGACTGTTTGCTCACAGGGAGGGATCCAAATCCGAAGTCCATTCCGTTTGAGAAAATTTTCTCGTCGGAAGTCGGCTCTTGCTTGTTGCAAAAGAGTTTCCCCTTCCGCTTCAAGGCTTAAGTTTCGTAATTCCTTAGGATCTTGTTTTAAGTCGTAAAGTTCTTCCGTCATGGTATGAGGTTCACCAGCAGAAGTTCGCCTAACGGTTGTGAAACCTGGATACCTACGAATGTATTTATACTTTTCCGTTCTAACAGATTCTGACATTCGCCCTTCCGTATAAATATAAGTTTCCTTGGGACAAGGACTCGCGTTTCGAATGCAAGATGCATAATCCACCCCTTGGTAAGTCGAATTTTTAGGTAATAAATCCAAAAAACCTAAAATGGTAGGCGCAAGTGATAATAAAGATGACTGGCCGGGAATACGAATTTGATTGTTATTGCCAATGTTATCCGCTATGGACTTAGGAAGTTTGATAAAATATGGCACATTGATTTCTTCATCATAATGAGTTTCTCCATGGCCAAACCTAGTTTGCATAATGAAGTGGTAACTATAATCATGTTCAGGACTAAAAAGTTCCCCGTGGTCCCCTGTCACAATGATCATCGTTTCATCATAAGTTCCTAGTTCTTTTAATTTTGTTACTAACCTACCAATTTCCCTGTCAGTATAATGCATCTCACCTAAGTAACGTTGCACGGGAGATTCATATCGAAAAAATTCCGAATCAGGAATGATACTTCTCACAACCTTCATATCTTCTGGAGGTGGTGAATAGGAAGCATGAGGAGTGTTCAAATTAAAATGCAAAAAATATGGGATGTCTTTTTTTTCTGTCACAAACTCAATTGCATGGTTTGTAAGAACTTCTGTATCCACAATGTCCATTCCCACTTGGTAGGAATTGTGAAACCCTAAATCCAAACCCACTGTTGTATAATCCAAAAAGAAAACATTATTCATAATGGTTTTGGAATAATACCCAGATTCCCGAAAAGTTTTGGCTAGATTATCCCTTTTTTTACCATAATAAATTTTTCGTTGGTATGGTTTTGTCGAAAACCAAGAATTCCCCAAACCAAGGTTAGACGAATATTCAGAATGGAAAAAAGACATCATGGAAGGTTTTGTCCAATTTCCATTGGCAAAAGGATTTTCAAAAAAAACTGATTCTTTTGCCATTTGATCGATGTTTGGTGTTACTGAATGACGGAACCCGTAAGCTCCTATAAAATCCTTCCTTGCTGAATCTACAACGATCAGGATCACTGACTTAGGTTTTTGAGTGGGAATCAGTTTATCTAACCATTCTTTTGGATATAACAAAGGTTCACCGATGTATAAATCGCTATCTTTACTTTCCCAAACGAGTCGTAAATCACCTTCCAATGTAACGAATGTTTCCTTTTTGTTCCATTGTTCTTTTGTAGTTCCAGTGAAATCCCATTCTTCGAGGAATTGTGACTGAGTATACAATTTCAGTTTTCCTGAAACATTAGGTTGGAATTCTTTTTCGCCTAACAAACCAACAAGTGATGAGAATTTGTATCTCCCTTTTGGAAGGGTAAATTGGTATTCTTGGCCAGGTGGGAAATAAATGGCATCAAGGGAATGGTTTAAAAAAATCTCTTTGTTTGTATTAAAGGTAATTTGTGTATTTTCCCATTTTCGAGAAAGTGGAAGCCCACTTTGCCTACCCGGATTTTTTTTCCAATGGTATGTGCGATTGTCTGTTCCGATTTTGAATTTGGGCTTCGCATTTTTTAATTCGAAAACCAAATCCACTGGGAAACGGGATTCCGATTTGTTCAAACACTGAATGAGACAAAAACATAGGATAGGGGCGAAGGTTAGGATCTTTCGCATTTGGAACCAGTTTGCAAAACAGGTTTCCTAAGAATAGGAAAAGTTGTTTCTTTTTAGGTTTCCATCATCCATCCTTGACATCTATGAGTAATTGGGAACAAGCCTACTCCCGCGTGGAGTCTACCTTTCTAAACAAAGATGGTGGTAAAATTTATTACCAGATCTACCGACCTAAGTCAGGAGTCAAACGTGTGCTCGTTGTCCACCATGGGATTGGGGAACATGGCGGACGTTACAATTTTTTGTTAGAAGCAATGGCGGAACGTAATTATGCCATTTACCTCATCGACTGCCGAGGCCATGGTAAATCCGATGGACGTAGAGGTGTCATTACCCATTTTTCTGATTTTTTCGCAGACTTAAAACAACTCATCGATATCGCCAAACAAAATGAAGGTGTGAGTAAAGTCACTTTACTTGGACACTCGATGGGTGCTGCGGTTACTTTTCTTTATACAGCGACTGACAATTACCAGAATGATTTGGATGCTTACATTTGTAGCGCACTTCCTATCAAAGTCAAAACTGACCTTGTGATGGACATTAAAAAAGCTGCTGGTGGTTTTTTAGCAAAAGCATTGCCAACACTCACCATCCCAACAGGACTCAATGTGAACCTTATTTCACGTGACAAGTCGGTTGTAGATGCATATGTCAAAGACCCACTCGTACATGGAAATGTGTGTACGTATCTCGGTGATTACCTTCTCAACTGTTACACACTTGCTTTGGAATCTGCTGAGAAAATCAAAGTTCCTATCTATATGTTCCATGGAAAAGAAGATCAAATTGCTCTTCCAGAAGGAACAGTGGATGCATTTGAACGTGTGGCTTCAAAAGACAAAACGATGAGACTTTTTGATGAATTATACCATGAAACCATGAACGAACTTCCTAAAGACAGAGCAATCGTCTTAAAAGAGTTAGTTGCATGGATCGACAAACACTAAGGAGAAAATGCCAATGGCAATAACAAAAGATATAGTTGGAAAAAAACTAGATCGTTTTGATTTCACAGTGGAACGAGGAAAAATTAAAGAATTTTGCCTCGCCATCAACGAAAAAAACCCAATCTATTTTGACGTAGAAGAAGCAAAAAAAGCAGGATACTCTGACGTTCCCGCTCCACCAACTTTCCCTACCGTCATCATGTTTTGGGGATACCCAAAGATTTGGAACGATATGGCGGAACTCGGTATCGACCTTTCCAAAATCCTTCACTTGAAAGAAGAATATACGTACCACAAAATCCTTTATCCGGGCAAAGTGTACGCGCAATCTGAAATCTCTGACGTAAAAGTGGGAAGAGCAGAAATTGTAACTTTCAAAACAACAATCTATGATGAAAAAGATGATCCTATCCTTTCAGCAGAGATGGCGATTTTCATTCGTAAGGATTAATTCCAAGGAGGCAAACTATGGCAAAAATTCAATTTGATAAAGTAGAAGTTGGTCAAACTCTTCCTCCACTCGATATCCCTGTGATCGAACATGCAAATTTAGTTCGTTATGCGGGAGCATCTGGAGATTTTAACCCAATCCATAACGATCCTGATTTCGCAAGAAAAGCAGGTCTTGATGGAACCATCTCTCATGGTATGTATGTGATGGCACAAGTAGGAAGACTATGTACTTCTTGGGCAGACCAAAAAGACATCGCTTATTTCGGTGTGACGTTCAAAGCCATGACGAAACTTGGCGAAAAACTCACGATTGTAGGAACCATCAAAAAGAAATTTGAAAAAGATGGCAAAAAAACAGTTACCGTACTCGTAGAAGCAAAAAACGAAGCTGGCGAAGTGAAAGCTGGTGGAGATTTAGTCGTTAACGCAGTATAACCAACTAACAAAGCGCAGAAAATGGAATGGGATTTAAAACGTTTCATTCTCTGCGTGTTTTCTTACGAAATAATTGTATCGATACAATCATAATAGAACCAATCGAGTGATGGAAAACAAAAGCCAAGGAATAGTAAATGTTAAGCGAATCCGCAGTCAAATCTCAAATACTGTCCCTTATCTCTCACCTTCCTCATATCAATATTGATATTTTATACTTATATACACCTGAATTCAAAATCCTCCACCAATACCTAGTGGAAGATGAAATCATCCAAGGTTATACCATAAGCATTCTGGATACCAAACAAAAGAAGTATAGCGGAGGGAGTTGGTTACTGGTATTAACCAACAAAAGATTCCATTTATTTCGAAATCCACCCTTTACTGAGGCAACTCACATCCCTATCGAATTCAATGCAATCAAATCATGTACCACGAAAAAAGGTTGGTTCTTTGGAAAAATCTATATTGAAACTGAAGCTGAAACATTCGGTTTGGTCCAAGTAGGCAAAAAAGATTATTCTTTCTTTTTACCGGCTTTGACGCCTTATTTAAAATAAGATTTCAGAGCGCCTCGCACTGGATTGAATTGCACTAAATCATCATATCACGACCGCGCTTTCCACTTCACCTTCACTGTTTTCCCATCCTGCTTCACTTCCGCGATGCGTTTTTTCGCATCAACCGAAATGATTGCTTCATAATCTATTGGTATTACCAAATTACCTTTTTTGTCTATGACCCCGTACTTTCCCCCCACAATTCGTTTGTGTTCCCCTTCCGGTTTCAACTCACATCCGTTACACACAATCGCATATCCATTTTCGAACGGATAGGCAAAATCATACTGTGCTTCAATGACCTTTTGGCAACGTTCATTGTGAAACCCAATCTTTCCCTCTTCCACATACCGCGCAAGAGATTCCACAATATAATCAGGACCATTATCATAGAGAAAACTTTCTAATAAAAATTTGTTTTTTGTATCAATACAAATCCATTTGTTTTTTGAAACCACAAAGGCCACACCCGATTTGGTAAATTCCATTGTTTGTTCATATTGGGGTTCGATGATCACTTTGCCTTTTTTGTTTTTAAATCCATACAATCCATTTTCTTCAAAGGAAGTGATCCCTTTGGATTGGGCAAACAAGGAACCAGCCATCAAGAATAACGATATGTAAAAATACTTTTGGTACATCAAACTCTCCGCAAAAACTAATCTTCTAATCCTTCAAACGGAATGTCCAACACTTCAAATCCATTACATTCCAAAAAATCAAAATGCCACCACTCGGTTTTGTTCACACGAAATCCAAATTGAGATAATACTTGGATGAGGGTATCTCGATTTTTTTTGGTGATTGGATCAGAAACAGGTGCTTCCGCCCAAGCGGCTCTCTCAAAGGAATCATAATTGGTTGGCATTTTGAGTTCTTGTTTTGTTTTTGTATCCACTAAGGTTAGATCTATCGCACAACCTCTGTTATGTCTTGATCCGGTTTTAGGAGAGGCAACATATCGGGTATCTTTAATGATTTCATAAAAAGTAACGGTTGCTCGGTAGGGTCTATAAGCATCATAAATTTGGATGGAATACCCAAGTTTTAAAAAATCGATTTGGGCTTTGTGTAAAGCATCGGCAACTGGTTTTCTTGCAAAAGCTTTTGCTTCTTTGTAAATCTTTTGCCCAGTAAAATTATCAGTTGTTGCATATTTGATATCCAATTGAATTCCAGGTATGGTTTCTAAATTGACCAACTTTCGATTGGGATCGTTTTGGTAAGAAAATTTGTATTCTTTTTCTCCAAATACAATAAGAGTTGTTGGTTTCGGTTCTGCCTCTATCGAAAAAGTGAGGAGAGTCAATATCGGGATGATTCTCATACAAACAGAGATCCATCCACATTTTATTTCTATGTCCATAATCATCCTTCTTATTTCAAAACCTTTTGCCCTTGTTTGAGAAACATTTCCAAATTAATTCATTTTAGCAAGAAATAGATCCATTGGTTCCTTTAGACTCTAAAAGAGGTTCGTACATCATCCAAGCGATGTTTTCTGTCACCAATTGGTCCTCGATCAAAACATTTGTTTCTTTAGAAACTACCTTTCTACGAATTGTATTTCGTCTTGTATAACCACCCCAAGGTTCTGCATGGAACGCATGGTAGGATTCATATACATTGTATGCAAAAGGAATCTCTAAGTCGGTTTTCCATTCACCGTATAACTCATCATTGTTGATCCAAAGATGTAGGACAAATGGTTGTTTGGTTGTGTTTTGGATTTGTAAATCAATGTAATTGTATGATAAGGTGGCACCCGATCCGAAGGGAAGTGTACGATTGGAGTCTGGAAAAATATCAAAACTATGGCGCCATCTTTCTTTTACGGTTAATGGTGTGTGGAGTGTCATCCAATAGATCAAATTTGCCATTTGGCAAAGTCCCCCACCCGTTCGTTCAACAAATCCTCCATTCTTCAGTTGCATCCCAGGCAAATACCCTTTTCGTTTTGTAGGTTTTCCTACCAGATACCAAAAAGAAAGCACTTCACCAGGTGCTAATACGATTCCATTTAACTTATTTATGGCGATCGAAAGATTCACTTTTTTATTCTCTTGTAAGTACATCGGTACATCTTTAAGTTTACGGTAAATGGGTGAATGATGAGTAAACACAGATATAGGAAACTCATCTTCCAAATGTTCAGAATGGATCTGATGAGTTGCAAATGTATTTTTTTCGCATAACCAACGCAAATATCGTTTCCACTGAAAATAAATTTTTCCTAAAAATAAGCGGAGTTCACTTCTGTGGACTTTTTTTGGATATAAAGAAGACGAACGATTCCGAATTTTAAATCCCATAGTTTTGTTTTCTCTGAATAAAACTAGGTCGTTTGCGATAGGGGTTTTTCCATGACTTGGCAATAGAAAGAAGTTTTGAATCCTTTTTCTCTAACCAATGTATGTAATGATTCCAGTCGTCTTCTAATACCAATTGGTAGTCACCCAAAGGTTCAATCATAGAAAAGATACCCACACCATTCTCTTTACTTGCTCTAAGGTTTTCCATTCTGATACCATACACAAGTCGGTAAATCTTAGTATGTGAAGGCATTTCGCGAATCGCTTTTTCATCTGGTTCCCATGACAAACAGTCTTTTCGAAATTGGAAATGGTAGTACTCACAAAAACCATGGTGGGCCACAAGTAAACCATTGTCTATCATGGATGCTGCTTTCTCTCCAGGATTCCACATTGTTTCATAGGGATAACGAAACAGATGTGGGTATTGGAACAAAGTATACAACCATAAGACAAAACTCATCAGAGTGATGAATGCTTCTTTGCGGTTACTTATGGTAAATAATGAGCCAATGAGTAAAACAGAAATTAAGATCCGAAACTGGATATCGGCAAAATGAAAGATTGGGACAACCAGTAATAATCCCAAAAAAGAAATGGTTTTGTACATTGGCTCATAAGTTATTAGAATATTTTTTCCAAAAACAAGACGCACCCAGTCCCATAGAACCCCAATTCCAACCATACCGAAAGCAGCAATGATCGGAAACGTTTTTGTATCTACCACCAAGCGTTCGTTTGTTTCTGTTTTGACGAAGTATGGTAAAATCAAAGCAGATAGAAAAAAAATCAAATCATACTTTCTTGGGAGTTGGAATAAAAACCAAATTCCAACTCCTAATACACCAACCATGGTATGAAACCATGTGGCTAAGAATAAAAAAATCACAGAACCAATCCATCTGAAAATAGGGATTGAAATTGATTTTGAAAGAAAGACAGAGATACTAATCAGAAGAAATCCAAGAGCCCAAGCTTGTTTTGGATATAAAAAACCCAAAACAAATACCATGGCACTAGGAAAAAAATTCCATTTATCAATCGGTGTTTTTAAAAAGTAACGTGAGAGATAAAGGCAAAACAAGAGCCAAACAACTGTTACTAGCTGAAAATAAAATAGATTATCTTCACTGACTCCTAAAAGAGAGAAAAGAAAGGCAACGATTCGAAAAACAGGAGATCTGTCTGGTGAATGCAATTCCCCCGTTTCTAAAAGGGAAACTGCTTGGACACCATACCAATATATATCTTTCCCAAACAAAGGATTTAGTTGGAAATTTGGACTTTTTTGCCCACCATCTGGATTCCGTTCCCAAATTTTTTCACAAGTAGGGTATCACCAAAGATCACTGTCGATTTTTCTTCAGTGGTTTCTGAATAGGGGCTGTTTGAATCCAAACTTTGAGTAACCACCTTATGATCCCTTCCAAAAATTTTGATTTTGGCTTCAGTGGCATTCGCCTCCAAAAAAACCCAATTACCATCTAACACACGTTTCTCTTTTAAATCATCTAACCAAATCACAAAGGAACCATTTGATCTAAATACATAATCCATTCTTCCTTCTGGAATGTCTGCAAAGTAAGCTTTGTTTACAACGCTTGCTAAAATGGTGTTTTTTGATTTTTTCAAAATTTCATCTTTGAATTGATTTGCATTTTGGTCCATCACGGTGAAACGTTTTCCATTTTCTCCTAAGAAAATGATTTCAGCAATGACAGTGTCTTTCCATGTTTTCCCTGTCCTAACCTTTTGAATGGTAAAAGTGAAAGTTTTACCAGAAAGAATTTTCGGAAAAAAAATCCTTTGTCCACCTTGTTTGTCAGCGATCGGAAGCGTAAAAGAATCCGTTCCATTTGAAACAAGTAATTCTGTTACAGATCCATTTTTATAAAAAAGTGCATCTAACCTTTGGTAACCGTTAAATATTTCGATTCCAGCTAAATCAATTTGATTCTCTAGTTCTACTTGGAATGATTCGCCTACTCCATCCGTTTTTACACCTTCCACCCAAGCAAAATCGATACTCCCATCAAACATACCATAGGCGGGATAATTTGGTAATGTACTACTTGCCGTTACTTGTCCCTCAATTGGTTCTGGGTATAAAACATCGAGTTTTTTTCCATTTTTGAAAAAGGACACAGTTTTGATTCCATTTGTCCCATCTGGCAAAAGATAAATCACATGAATTCCGTTCGATTTGATTTTTAAGGGAGTTTCTTTGGAACAATCAAAGTTTGTAGCATAACTTCCATCTTTGTAAAAGGAAACATATCCTTTTTTCTCTTGGCATTCAATGGAGATTTCGTTGAAGTAAGCACGGCCATCAGTTTTGCCTGCTTGGTTCCATTTGGCTCCATTGGAAAAAAAGATAGTGATCCCATCCAAACTTGTCTCCGGTTTCCAATGTTTTCCAGGAATGAAGACATTGATTGGATTTGTTCCATCAGCAGATGATGCAGCCTGGATCCGTTCGATGACAATCGAAGTTTCGATTGGACTGTTTTTGCATAGTAGCATTACGAATGACAAAAGAGTAAAGATTACTTTCTTCAAGAAGGATTACCTCAGCAGAAACAAAGTATCTGATTCTCTTTTGTTTGATTCAAGTAAAAAAGTTTCGCTAAATGAAACCACCGAATACTTTTTTAAACTCTTCACTTCGCATAGCACCAGAAATACGATGAACTTCTTTCCCATTCTTAAATAGTATAAATGTCGGGATTCCAGAAATTCCATATCTGTTTGCAATTTCTTGTTTTTCATCTGTATTCACTTTGATGATGGATACTTTCCCTTTCCAATCTTTGGCAAGTTTTTCGAGTTCTGGTGCTACCATCTTACATGGTCCACACCAAGGTGCCCAAAAATCCACAAGGATTGGTTTCTCATGTGTTTGGAGTAAGGTTTCAAAACTTTTGGGATAGGTCTCAGACATATTCTCCCTCCTAAACATTAGACTATATACCTACTGGGGTATATAGAAAAAATCATAATCCATACCTTTAAAACAAATCAATGGACTCAAAACCTTGTAATAACTGAACTTGGATTTGATCTTGATTAGTCCTTTGTAATAAAAGTTTCATATTCGATTCAAAATCATCGCCTAATTTTAAATTTGGTTCCAATGGTTTTGCCAAAGGTAAGAAAAAATTATCCCAATGGATGGGTATCACTAGTCGGGGTTTCAATTTTTGCACAGTTTCATTGTAATAGGATTCTTGAAAGTTGATTGGTTGTAATGATAACTGTGCTATCCCTAAAAATAGAACGTCCGCATTGATTCGATCATAGGCTCCCGTTACATAATTAGTGCTACTTTTGATCAGGATTTTATGTTTCCCGTGTTGGATGAAAAAATCAAAAGTTCCTCCCTCTATGTATTCCGTTGCCTTTAAGGGCTGGGAAAGAGGTGATGAGATATCAGGAAAATTTGGATCTGTCGCATTTGTTTTTCCAAAAATCTTAAAAGGTGGAGTGTGTTTTGATTCTAAAACGGTAATGGAAAATTTTCCTAATTTGATTGGTTTTCCCAACTGAAATAATTCCATATTTTCGTTATTTAATCCAGCACCGATTCCAACATTGAGGGTGGAACTGGAACCATATAACTTTGCATTGGTGAACTTAGCTACATATGGTGCATCCATTACATGGTCATAGTGAGAATGACAAACAAAAACTCCTTTTAATCGGTAAATCTTAGCCTTTTCTAAAACCGATTTGATGAGAACATGATCAGATTTAATTTTAGAAAAGGCAGTTTTCCATAAAGATGGTCTCGAAAAAAAACCATCTGTCAGGATTTGAGTTTCACCATCATCCAATAGGATTGATGAAGTACCTAAGAAAGTGGCCCGTATTTTTCCTTTTCCAATGACTGAATTTGAATTTTCATGAGGAAAAAAAGATTCATAATTAATTAAGTTTCCAGAAGCCTGAAAACTACATTTTCCAAACAAAATTAAACAGATTCCAATGAAAAGAAATCTCTTTGTGAATAAATTCATTTGACTCATTGTGATTCCCTTACTTTCCTTCTGCCCATGATTCTTCTCTCGGATCCGCTACACCTAATAATCTATTGTTCTTAGTATCGTTTAACACTGCACATACGGCACCAAAATCATTGTCAAAATTACTTTTTTCATAAACTTTATACCCTTTTTCCTTCAATGAATCGGAAACTGCGTGGTATAAAGAAGATTCCAATTCAATTCCTCCAGGTCTGTAAACATGTGGAGAAAAACTATCGGGCCAATTTACGGAACGAAACCTTGGAGCTTCGACTGCCTTTTGAGGGTCCATTCCAAACACAACTATGTTTAAAAAGAACTGAATCATTGCTTGGCTTTGTACATCGCCACCAGGTGTTCCGAAACTCATCCATAACTTACCATTTTTTAAGACCATACCTGGGTTAGGTGTTATACGAGGCCGTTTACCAGGAACAAGAGATGATGGATGATTTGGATCCAAACGAAATTGAGTCATTCGAATGCCGAGAGTAAGTCCAGTTCCTGGAACCATAGGTGACTGCGGGAAATCACTTGGAGTTAAAGACACTGCATTTCCATTTGAATCTACGATACTAATATAAGTAGTATCTTTTCCATATTTGATTTCACCTACAGAATGACTCTCTTCATTGTTAGATGGTTTTTTTGTCGATTTTGGTTTTTGTTTGGAATACAACCAAGGATTTCCATGAGGAGGAGTTTTTCCAAATGCTGATTTTTGGAAAAGTAAACGACGCATTTTTGCATACTGCTTCGATAACAAACCATCCAATGGAACATCTACAAAATTTGGATCTCCAAAATAAGTTTCTCGATCGGCAATGGCAAGTTCTATGGCTTGTGATACAGTGTGTATGTATTCAGGAGAATTATGACCCATAGATTTTAAGTCTATCCCATCTAACATTTGCAAAACCATTGGAACAACGGGACCTTGTGTCCAAGTTTGGTTTGCTAAAATTTGGTAATCTCGAAACTCACCTACAACCGGTTTTTCCCATCCTCCAGAATAATTTGTCAAATCATCTTTTGTAAATAGACCACCCCTTTCTTCATGGAGTTTGACAATCACATCTGCGATTGGCCCTTTGTAAAAATAATTCCTAACTGCTTCTAACGCTTGTTTTCTGTTATTTCCCTTTTTAAGTGCCAATTTTTCTTCATTTGCCATCAATTTCCAAGTATTTGCTAAATCACTTCGTTTCGTTAGTTCCCCTTCACGAATGGAATACCACCATTTTTTTTCTAAATACACTTCGGAATTGTAAGGCATTAAAATGGTGAAACCCAATCTTTTATACAATGGTAAATCTAAATTTTTCACTAGGATTTTGTTTGCTGGAAATCCTTCTTCAGCTGTTCGAATTGCCGGTTCCACTAATTCGGAAAACGATTTAGTTCCATGATCCTGTAACAAACGTACGATGACATCTGGAGATGCAGGTAACAATTGTGACAAAATAGAATTCTTTGGCATCACCTCATAACCTTTCTCCTTAAACCACTGAATCGTTGCATTTTTAGGAGCTGTTCCTGCACCTATATAACTTTTTACTTGGCCAGATTTTTGATTGTATACCAAAGTAGGTGCTACGGACGGAAAACTAGCGGCTTCACCATTTGTTACATTTAACACTAATAAGGCTGCAACAGCGGCATCCACTGCATTACCACCTTCTTCTAGTACTTTGATGGCAACTTTTGTTGCGATAGGATTTCCTGTAGCAACCATATATTTTTTGCCAACACTCACATCTCGGGTACTACCTTGAGGGTCCACATAATTAGGAACAAGTGGTCTCCTACTCCCCAAACATTGGAACAAAATCAATAGACAAATTAGGATAGAAGTGTGTTGGATAAAACGATTCATACGTAACCTATAGCAAGAAATTCCTTATCACTCTAAATGAAATTTATTTCATGTCGAATAATTTTTTTGGGGCGCCATTTCCGGCTCTACGCTGCAATCTTTGCGTCGCAAAGGATTTCCGCTGCGATCCGGGGCGTAGTTTGTTCGTTTAACTGTGATTTGTATTCTTACGAAGAATCAAAGTTTACCTGCGAGAGGGATTTGGAGGACTTGGTTTCACTTTGCCACTTGGTGGAAAAGTGAAACGGGAGCGAACGCGGACTCCGGAAAAGCCCGGGCCCACCGGGTCTCGCCAAACAAAAACAAACAAAAGCAATTTTTGTTTTGTATGATCTCATTCGATTTACATTCGGAAAAGGAAGGAATTGAGTCTAAATCATAATATGAAATCGATCAATGCAGAAATGCCCGTTGTTGTCACTGGAGGTTCAGGATACATTGCTTCCTGGATCGTTAAATATTTGTTAGAAGATGGAAAGAAAGTTAAAACTACAATTCGAAGTTTAAAAGATACTTCAAAAATTCAACATTTATTGGACCTAAAAGAAAAGTTCAAAGACAATCTAACTTTGTTTGAAGCTGATTTAATGTTGGACGGTAGTTTTGATAAAGCCATAGAAGGTGCCGAGTTGGTCATCCATACTGCATCACCTTTTTTTGTGGCAGGTGTCAAAGATGCAAAAAAACAATTAATTGATCCCGCATTACAAGGGACACGTAATGTTCTCGAATCGTGTAATCGAATTTCTACTGTCAAACGAGTCGTTTTAACTTCAAGTGTTGCTGCCATTCATGGAGACAATATCGATTCTTTATTAGTTCCTAACCAAACATTTACAGAAGATCATTGGAATACAACAAGTAGTTTGACTCACCAACCGTATGCTTACTCCAAGACATTAGCGGAAAAAGAAGCTTGGGAAATACAAAAGAAACAATCTCGTTGGGATTTGGTTGTCATCAATCCTTCCTTTGTGATGGGCCCATCAGTTTCCAAACGTTTGGATGGAACTAGTGTTGAGTTTATGCGAAACATGTTAAAAGGAATTTTTCGCACGGGTGTTCCCGATACAAAAATGGGTTTTGTGGATGTAAGAGATGTCGCAAAAGCTCATATCTTAGCAGGATTTAATCCCAATGCGAAAGGAAGACATATCACTTCTTCTGAAGTTTTACCTATGTTAGGTTTTGCAAAAATCATTAAGGAAAATTTTGGAAACAAATATTCCGTTCCAACTGGTACCCTTCCAAAAGCACTCGTTTATTTGATTGGTCCATTTTTTGGTTTATCTTGGGGTTATACAAAAAATAATATTGGCCAACCGTTAAACTTAAGCAATGAATATAGCAAAACGGATTTAGGACTCACCTATCGTTCGTTAAAGGAAACGATCATTGACCATGTCAACCAAATGGAAAGTGCTGGATTGTTGTAATCTTTAAGCGAACAAACTCAATTGAGGATTGGTGAAACTGCGAAGTTTTCTTGAAAATTTTAGGTAAGTTTGAATTCCCAAGAGACAAGCGTTAGATTTTATGGTAGGAGTTCGGGCAGGAAATTACACCCACAAGCCCACCTCCACCACCCAATTAGGGTGGGGGCCGGCATCCGACACATGAGACATAATATGCAATCGTTAGAAACCAATCCGTTTTTGTTACCAGACTACTTGCGGATGGGAAATCCCAGACAACAAGAGTTGTGGGAGGATTTAGAGAAATGGAAAATTCTAAAAAACTTAATTGGATTTAAACCAACACTTGCTGGAACAATTCCCATCGGCATTGATACAAAGAACAGCGATGTTGATATTTTGGCGAAATTCAATGTTCCTTCTCATTTACAAAAAATTTGTTATGCAAAGTTTCGGAATTTGCCCAATTATTCTTTTTCCGAAAAAACAATCTCTCTTCGGGTAACATTGATTTGTCGATTTTCCACTCCTAAATTTAATTACGAAATATTTGCGCAGTCAATTGAACCAACGGAACAATATGCATGGATTCATATGATGGTTGAAAATAGATTTTTAAACTTTGCAAACCAATCTTTTCGAGAGAATATTCTTCATTTGAAAGAAAGTGGAAAAAAAACAGAACATGCTTTTTGTGAATCATTGGGTTTAAGCGGAGATCCTTTTAAGACATTACTCCAATGGAATCAAAAATCCGATGATGAGTACAAAGAATTATTATCCAAACAACGATATTTAAATTCTTAAACATTCCCAAATTGTCGAAAGGTTAAATTGATTCTTGGTCGTTTGATTTTGAGAGTTTTTGGCAAAGAATGAAGCCAATGGATTTGGATTTCATCTTTCATAAGTAGTAAACTCCCTGGTTCTAATCTCAATTCTACAAGAGTATTTTTTTTCTTATGTTTGAATCGGAAAATACGTTCAATCCCCAAACTCACAGATGCTATCGTTGAATTTGGTTTGAGAGAAGTTTCGTCATCACTATGCCACGCCATTCCCTCCGATCCATCATGGTATAAATTTAAAAGGCAGGAATTGAATTTCTCATCCGTTTTTGTTTCGACTTGTTCTTTTAAACTGAGAAGTTCTTTGGTCCAAGGGATGGCTTTTTTGGTCGTACCCGAATACCGATACGAAAATCCATTATCCGCATACCATGCAACACTCCTTTTGGTAAGGATGTGTTTCCCATACAGGATCGCTTCATCTTGTTTCCACTCAATCGAAGTTTGAAAGGTTTCAAAATAATTTTGGCTCGTTTCTGAATCTAAAAAATCTGGGATGTACAACAAAGTTCCGTCAAAAGGCAGAAGATTAGTCGCTGGATTTTGTTGGAATAAATTCATATACCTAAGGTGTTTTCAGAATATGGAAATTGAGTTTGAGATTGCCTTTGAAGAACATACGAGAATTCTACCAAATTTCATCCCTTTTTGTCGAAAATTTTAGTTGGATTCCCTTCGATCCATCAGAATCTATACGATAGTATGACCCCTACGCGAACAATACAAGCTTTCATCGATGCCAAAAAAGAAAACACCACACCTTCCGAAGAGGTTTGGAACTCTTTAAAAGGATACCGCCAATGGAACGAACCCGAACTCATTGGGCTTAGGAATGCCTCCGGGTATTATCCGGAGATTTACTTTGAAGCGGGAATGGATGAAACCATTTCCAAACTACTCGCAAAATTTAAAGAAAAAGTGGTACCACACAAATTTTAATGAATCCCATCACACCAAAAGTTTTATACCAAGAAGCAAATCCTTACGGTTCTTTTACTGCTTTCCTAGAAGATGATGGAAGAACCATTTATTTATACCTACAATCACATAACAATCCAGAGTGGCCGATGAAAACACTTTGGGTTCGTAACTTAATCGATGCACCAGATGTTAGAAAAGAAGAAGACTTTGATTTAGGACTTGCACCTGTCTTAACACAATCAGAAATCACTGATCCCAAAGCGCAGTCCACATTATCGGAAGACCAAATCCATTTTATTTGGTCAGAAGAAGGTGATGCAGTCGCGTTATTTGTTGATGAGGAATTACAAGCTTATCTTCCCTCTTGGTCTGGGATTAAAGGTATCCATGGATATTCTAAGTTTGCCAAAGAAGAAGCACCTACTGCTTCTCCACTCGGTGATCCTAACAACGGTGTGATTGCAGAACGTGTAAAAGGAAATCGAAAATTTTGGGAATCTGTTGCTGAGAAAGACCATTGGAAAAAAGCACAAAAACTAAGGTTGGAGTTTTTAGAATCCAAACTTGGAAAACACGAGACCTATTGGTCTGCAGATGGTGGAAAATATCCATCACTTGGAATTGCTTCCTTTTTACCAAAGGAGTTTCCAGGGATCAAAATTTTTTCAACCATTGGCATGAGTGTACAAAACCAACCTAGTATCGAACTCTATCACAAAGATTATGAAAACTTTTCACGAATAGAACTTGTATTTGCCATCCAACTCTTAAAAGACTCTCCAGATAAATCAGAAACATGGATCCAACATGTTTTAGGTGAGATGGTGAAATTCCCTTGGAATACAGGAATTTGGTTTGGTCACTCACATACAATCCAAAACCCACGCAAAGATCCTGATCAATTGTATTTGGATTTCAATTGGTTTGTATTTAGAAATATCACAGATGAACTCGACCAAGGTTCTAATGAAGTGTTGCCAAAACTGAACGGACTCATGACTGAGAATGGAAAACGTGCAAACTTTCTTTTTTTGACACCAATCTCAACGGAAGAACGAATTTGTTTTATGAGAGAAGGATCACAAAAGTTTTGGGAGACTTGGAAAAATGAAGGTTATACTTTTTTTCATGATTCCGAAAGGCGAATGTTAGAATTCTAGTTCTAAATTTTTAAAAAAATCCGATTCAAACTCTAAAATCTGTCCGTTACTCAATATGATATGGCAGAGACGTATACAAAGTATTTCAATTTAGAGTTTGAACCCTTTTCTTTAGAAAGAATCCTCGAAGAAAGACAAGATTCCGCTGGATTTTTCCTCTCTACCGTATTCCAGAAACGGTTTTCGGAAGAAGTGAATCTAAAACGCCATGAAGACCAAAAATTATGGATCCAATCAAAGAATCTTCGTTACGTAGTTCTGGATGGAATCCAAAAAATTTCAGATGAAAATGGTAGATTAGAACCAACCAACATCCTCTACTTACTTGTTTTTTTTGATTTTAATTCAATCACAGAGTATGGATTCGAAGAAGTCTGCAATGTGCTCATCAAACGATATGATTTGCCTTCTCTCATCCTTAAAATGCCTGATAATGACCATTTAGAAATCTGGGGAAAGGATCATTCGAGAAAAAGTTATAAGAATGTGATCCATCCTAACATTGAATCACTCATGAAAGCACTCTTTGATTCGATCAATAAGAAGGATCATTTTCAATTCATTGGCATTGAAAGATCAAATTCGGAGAAAAAATCAGGATTTTTAATGACGAGAAGGGGTTTTACACGGGCAATTGCGTAATTTTTTCCCGTTGATACCCGTATAAATGAAAAAACCCGCAGGTTTTGCGGGTTCACACAATCTTACTTCGATAGTTTCGAAGGAAGAATCGAATCTAAGTTATTTCTTAGATTTTTTCTTTGCAGCTTTTTTCTTAGCGGCTTTCTTTTTTGCGGCTTTCTTTTTAGCAACCATTGTGATCGTCCTTATCTTTTGATTTCAAAACACGGCTGTCCTTGGCAAACAGAGAGTGAATTGATACGACATAATTAAATCATATCATTTTAAATGTAAAGAAATTTTATTTTTTGCATGAATTTTTATTCAAAATAAAAAAACAGGCTAATACTCATTCTACGGAACATTGATAACAATCTTACCAATCGTTTGACCTGATTGCATTGTACGGAGTGCATCATGCAAAGAATCGAACGTAAACTCATGCCCAATCGTTTGTTTTGGTAACGAATACATCATTAAATCGGAAAAATGTTTTCGAAGATCATCAATTTCATTCCACAACCATATTAAATTGAATCCCATCACCGATTTATTGTCTGAAATCATTGATAATGGATCAATTTTTGGTCTTGTGAGGTATGAAGACACAATTGAAAACCAATTGATGAATGATTTTGAAGGAGTGAAGTTTGCACTTCCATACGTAACAAGTCTTCCCATTGGTGCTAAAAGATCATAACTGTCCTGAAAATAACGACCACCTAAACATTCTAAAACGATTTTTAATGGTGCTCCATCTAGAATTTTTTTCATTTCATCTTTAAAATGAGGAGATCGAACGAGAAATTTTTCATAACCAACCTCTTTTAGGATCGAAAACTTAACGGAATCACCTACAAGTCCTATCGCTATTGCTTTTTTTTTCTGAATGATATGACCCGCCATGATACCAACACCACCTGCAGCACTATGAACTAAAACATGATCACCTTCTTTTACTTGTGCGAGTGGAACAAGAGCATAGTAGGCAGTGAGTGCTTGCACTGCAAATGATGCTCCATCTTGCAGACTCCAATCCTTTGGAAGTGCAAATATTGTTTTTTCTGAAATGTTAAGATGAGTTGTATAAGCACCAAACCGAGTGACACCAAAAACAAACTCTCCCACCTCAAAATCCTTAACATTTGGGCCTATTTTGATGATTTTTCCTGAAAATTCTAATCCAGGAACGAAACTTCCCTTGGGAGTTGCTGAGTACAAACCATAAACAGAAAAAACATCTGCAAAGTTTAGTCCGATCGCTTTCACTTCGATTGTGACTTCATCACCTTCGGGAGGAGGTAAGAGTTCTTTTTTTCTTCGTAAGTTGTGGATGGATCCAGTTTTTTCGATGCGGTAGGCTTCTCTTTGCATAATGAGTTAAAAAAAATTCAATTCCAGTACCATGAAACCATTTTTCTATGGTATAAGAGTCTACATAAGAGAATACCGTGGAACTAAAACAAACAACCTTACACTCAATTCACAAAGAAATGGGAGCCAAGATGGTTCCTTTTGGCGGATGGGACATGCCTGTTCAGTATACAGGAATCATCCAAGAACATTTAACAACTAGATCGAACGCAGGTCTCTTTGATGTTTCCCATATGGGTGAAATTTTTGTTACCGGTGATGCCAATGAAGTTTTAGAATTTTTAGAATCAGTCACATGTAATCTCATTTCATCGATGAAAGATGGCCAAGTGCAATACAATGCAGTTGTGAACGAGAATGGTGGGCTTGTTGATGATATCACAGTTTATAAATTCAATGATTCAAAATATATGATTTGTTCCAATGCATCTAATTATGAAGCCGTTACCAAACATTTACTTAAATATGTAAAGGGGAACGTAACTGTAGTTGATGATAGTAAAAATTGGCACCAAATTGCTTTACAAGGCCCAAAAGCAGATGAAATTTTTGCAAACTACTTAGGAAAAGATTTATCTTCTATCCTTTATTATCATTTTACAGAAATGAATTGGAAAGGTGAGACAATCATCGTGTCTCGCACCGGTTATACGGGAGAAGATGGATTTGAAATTTATACATCTAATCAATTGGGTGTCATTCTTTGGAAAGATTTATTAGAAGCCGGCAAAAACTTTGGACTTGTTCCCGTTGGCCTTGGTGCACGTGATACACTCCGATTAGAAGCAAAGTATCCATTGTATGGACATGAATTGAACGCAGAGTGGACTCCTGTAGAATCTGGAATCAATTTCATCGTAAAAGAAAAATCCAAACCTTACCTAGGATACGAACGGATCATCGCAGATAAAAAAAATGGCCCAAAATCAAAAGTTGTGGGAATCCGTTTGATGGAACCTGGCGTTTTACGCGAAAATTTTCCCATTTTTTCAGGGGAAGGGAAAGAAATTGGCAAATCAACCTCAGGAACCCACTCCCCAAGCCGGAAGGAATCCCTAGGACTTGCCTTTCTTCAGACCGAATTCACAAAAAACCAAACGGAAGTATTTGTGGAGATTCGTGGGCAGAAGAAATTGGCTAAAGTAGAGACTGGTGCCTTCATCCAAGGCAGTGTCCGAAACAATCGCTAAACGAAAAGATGTAAGGAAAAAAACCATGGCAGACACACAAGCAAGAGACGGTTATTATTATACAGAAAAACATGAATGGGTAAAAGTAGAGGGAGATGTGGCTCTTGTTGGAATCACTGACTTCGCACAAAACGCATTAGGTGACATTGTCTTCATCGATCTTCCAAAACCTGGAAAACAAATTAAAGCAAAAGATAGTTTAGGAACCATTGAATCAGTCAAAGCGGCAGAAGATTTATATTCCCCGATTTCTGGTGAAGTAGTCGAAACAAACCCGTCCCTTGGTTCCAACCCACAATCTGTGAATGCAGAACCTTTTGATACTTGGATGGTTAAATTAAAAAACATCCAAACATCTGAGCTTGGAGGATTACTCTCAGCTGCACAATATAAAGAATACGTTTCCAAATTGGATTAATAGGAGTTATTTTCAAGTGAGTTCCGTAAAACCTTCATCACCCATCCATTCCCCTTACGAAGAAACATTAGAACCAAGTGACACCTTCCTACGCCGACATGTTGGTGTGACAGAAGAAACTGTTTCCGAAATGCTTTCTACAATTGGATACAAAGAATTGGATGATCTGATTAGTGATGCTGTTCCCGAAAACATTCGGTTACGCAAGGAACTCGATTTACCAAAACCAATTGGTGAATATGCTCTCCAAAAAGATTTAAAGAAGATTGTTTCTAAAAACAAAATCTACAGATCCTATTTGGGACTTGGATACTATTCTTGTATCACTCCTCCAGTGATCCAAAGGAACATTTTAGAAAATCCAGGTTGGTACACTGCATACACTCCTTACCAAGCGGAGATTGCCCAAGGAAGGATGGAAGCACTCATCAACTTCCAAACGATGATCACAGATCTTACAGGGATGGAAATTGCCAATGCATCACTCCTTGATGAAGGAACTGCTGCTGCTGAGGCAATGAATATGTTGTTTTCATTAAAAGATGACAACCAAGGAAAATCTTTCTTTGTATCACAATCGGTTCACCCACAAACCTTAGATGTAATCCGTACTCGTGCGATCCCACTTGGAATCAACATTGTTGTTGGTTCTTTTAAAAAGATGGTTCCTTCCAATGATTTTTTTGGAGCGATTGTCCAATACCCATCTACTGATGGAACCATTTATGATTTTAGCGAATTCATTGAAAGCCTGCACAAAGTAGGTGCCAAAACTGTAGTAGCGGCAGACCTTCTCGCACTCACTATTTTAAAATCACCAGGAGAAATGAATGCAGACGTGGTTGTGGGAACCACACAACGTTTTGGATTGCCACTTGGTTTTGGTGGTCCCCATGCTGGTTACTTTGCTACAAAAGAAGAATACAAACGAAATATGCCAGGACGCCTCATCGGTGTATCGAAGGATTCTCAAGGGAAACCAGGTTACCGTTTAAGCCTCCAAACACGTGAACAACACATTCGACGAGACAAAGCAACATCTAACATTTGTACAGCGCAAGTATTACTCGCAGTACTTTCCTCTATGTATGCAGTGTATCATGGTCCGAAAGGACTAAAACAAATTGCATCTCGTGTTCATAGAATGACAACCATTCTCGCCACTGGACTTGAAAAGTTAGGATACAAAATCATTTCACAACCTTACTTTGATACCATTCGAGTAGAACTATCTAAAATCTCATCGGCTGAAATCATCCATTACGCAGAAGAAAGAGAAATCAATATTCGACAAGTATCAGGTCACGTGATCAGCATTTCATTAGATGAAACAACAAACGTCAAAGACATCAAAGATCTTCTTGAAGTATTTAATGAAAACAAAGCACTCCATTTTCCATTAGAAGACCTAACAACAAAAGAAGAATGGAAAATTCCAGAACTTCTTGAAAGAAAATCATCATACTTAACTCATCCAGTTTTTAATAGTTTCCATACGGAAACAGAGATGTTACGTTACATTCGTAGACTGGAAGCAAAGGATTTATCTTTAACTACTTCTATGATTGCATTAGGTTCTTGTACGATGAAACTGAATGCATCTACAGAGATGTATCCGGTCACTTGGCCAGAACTATCGAATATCCATCCCTTTGTCCCTGAAAACCAAACAGAAGGGTACCGTACTCTATTTAGCCAATTAGAAAAATGGTTATGTGAAATCACGGGATTTGCTGAAGTATCACTCCAACCAAATGCTGGTTCACAAGGAGAATACGCAGGTTTACTTGCAATTCGTAACTTCCACCAAAGCCGTAATGATATGCACAGAGACATTTGTCTTATCCCAATTTCGGCTCACGGCACAAACCCTGCCTCAGCAGTGATGGCAGGATTCAAAGTGGTTCCAGTGAATTGTGATCTCAATGGAAACATTGATGTAGAAGACTTAAAGAAAAAAGCAGTTGAATACAAAGACAAGTTAGGTGCCCTAATGGTAACCTATCCTTCTACACACGGAGTTTTTGAAGCTTCCATCAAAGAAATTTGCCAAACCATTCACGACAATGGTGGTCAAGTATATATGGATGGTGCCAATATGAACGCACAGGTTGGTTTAACAAGGCCTGGGGATATCGGTGCCGATGTTTGCCATTTAAACTTACACAAAACATTTTGTATCCCACACGGTGGTGGTGGTCCAGGTGTTGGACCGATTGGTGTAGCAGAACACTTAGCTCCTTTTTTACCAGGACATAGTCTTGTAGAAAATGGATCGAATAACAGCCAGTGGGCGGTATCTGCGGCTCCTTGGGGATCTGCATCTATCATTGTGATCTCATGGGCATACATTGCTATGCTCGGATTTGAAGGTCTACTATATGCAACAAAAATTGCCATCCTCAATGCTAATTACATAGCCAAAAAATTAGAATCCGCTTTTCCCGTTTTATACCGAGGAAACAAGGGTCTTGTGGCTCATGAGTGTATTTTGGATATGCGTGGATTCAAAAAAACGAGTGGAATCGAAGTGGAAGATATCGCCAAACGTTTGATCGACTATGGATTTCACTCACCTACTATGTCATTCCCTGTTCCAGGAACTCTCATGGTAGAGCCAACTGAGTCAGAATCCAAGGAAGAATTGGACCGTTTTATTGATTCCATGTTATCAATTGCAAAGGAAATCAAGGATATCGAGTCTGGAGTTCTCTCCAAAGAAGATAATCCTCTCAAAAACTCTCCTCATACCGCGGACATGGTGATTAGCGATTCTTGGAACCATACATATCCTCGGGAACGTGCAGCGTATCCTCTTCCTTGGCTTCGTTCACGAAAATTTTGGCCAAGTGTCGGACGAGTGGACAATGTGTACGGGGATCGGAACTTAGTTTGTTCCTGTATACCTATGGAAAACTACGTCGTTTCCTAAGGACTAAATTATTTATGTTTTACGAAAAACATATCTTTGTTTGTGAAAACCAAAGGGCACCCGGCGAACGGGTGTCATGTGGGAACCAAGGTTCCATTGAACTTCTTAAATTATTGAAACAAAAAGCCGCCAAAGCTGGAATTGAATATAAGTTTCGCGTTCAAAAATCTGGTTGTTTGGATCGTTGTGAACTTGGTCCCATCCAAGTCTCCTATCCTGAAGGCAAATGGTTTGCAATGAAATCAGAAGCCGATGTCGAAACCATCTTAGAATATTACTTGAAGACAGACCAACCAGACAAATACGACCACCTCATTGTCGCAGACAATACCCCAACTTAAAAAACGAACACAACGTATTCCAAACACGAACATTTGTTAGTTATTTTTTTTGGCGATGTGTGGAAAACTCGCACAAAACAGGTTATTATGGTAGGTTGGCGTCAATGGGTGGCGGGTGGATAACCCCACCCATTGATCAGGGCGGGGAGACCAGATTCGCAACTTCCCCCCAAAATCCCACTTGACCAATTCCCCCACTACGATCCAATTCCTCCACTTATGAAAAAAATTTCTCGCATACTCCTTATATTTTTCGTAACGGTGATCCTACTCCTTTCCGTTTTTGTTACTGCTGTTTATCTCATCAGCAACAACCGCATGGGAAAAATATACTCCGTAAAGCCAACCCCGGTTCCAAAATTTGTATCCAACCAAGACATTCTAGAAGGAAAACGCCTTTATCAATCTAGAGGTTGTGGTGATTGCCATGACGTTGATGGAAGTGGAAAAACTTTTATCAACGATCCTGCAATTGGAACAATTTCAGGTGCAAACCTAACGGCTGGTAAAGGAGGAATATTAAACGATCGAAGTGATGAAGAATTGGCTGTCGCCATTCGCCATGGTGTAGGAAAAAATGGACGTGCACTCATTTTCATGCCTTCCACTGATTTTCAAGGTATGACAAATGAAGACGTTGGAAAATTAATTTCTTATCTTCGATCATCTACCCCAGTGGACAAAGAACAAGGAGAAATCAAACCAGGTCCTCTAGGTAGATTTTTATTTGTCATTGGAGAAATTCCTGTATTGGTCTCAGCAGAACAAATCGATCATGAAACAACTCATCTTCAAAACCTAAAACCAACTGTATCATTGGAATATGGTAAGTATGTTGCAGCAACTTGTACTGGATGTCATGGAATGAAGTTAGTTGGTGGCCCCATCCAAGGAGCTCCTCCTGAATGGCCTCAAGCACAAAATATTACGAAAGCAGGACTTTCTCATTATACAGAAGTTAGTTTTATTGAATCCATCCGAACAGGAAAACGCCCAGATGGATCAGAGATCAAGTTTCCAATGCCTTGGCAAAGTTTAGCTAAATTAACAGATACAGAGCTAAAAGCTCTTTGGCTGTATTTGCAAAGCATTTAAAAACAAAATACACAATTCCCTTTACAGAAGGGAATTAACTCGTTTAATTTTCTTTTTCGAAACTCAGTTCCATTCCATTTTCAATTTCTTTAATGGATTGGAACTGTACCAAAGAATTGCCATCCATGACATTGGATAGTTCTAAACTAAATCCTTTTGTTTTAATCATTTTACTTCCAGGAGTCCAAGATCCAGAGAATTGTCTGATTTCCTTATCATTTAACTTTAATTTTGCGGTAAAATCTTGTCCATTACCGGTGATTTCCATCTGTAAATTTTGTGGACCTAATTTTGGATTCCAATACATAGAAGTCCATTTTCCAGTAAATTGATTTGGCAATTCTTCTAAAGACATGGCTCTCTTTTTTACAACGGATTTTGGTTCATTCCAAAAAACCGAAACAAAATTTGAATCTTTGGATTCAGCACCAAACTCTGATTTGGAGCGAACAGTGTATAAAAAAAGATCACCAGATTTTCCAGGAAACACTTCCGCAAAACTTGTCTTCTTTGATTCCACACTGGATACAAATTCTAATTTACCAGGTTTACCATTCTGGATTGGTTTTCGATAGATATAATATTCAAAACTATCCTTCACCGAATCCCACTTCAAACTGACCATTTTATCTTTTCCAACTGGGTTTGTAATCAATTGTTTTGGAGCAGGAAGTGTCACACCACCCGCACGTTTTGTCAAACCAGGATCCGTTTTTCCAAAAGCAACTTCACTTGGTTCCGCATAACCTAAGTCATTTGCAGCTATCACTGTATATATAAATGATTTTCCATTTTGAATGGTTGTATCAGAATCTGTATACGATGTACCAGATACTTCGAATTGACCCGAAGGTTCTGCATTCTCATCAAATCGAAATAAAAAATAATTTTTAGCACCAGGCGCAGCTTTCCAATTCAATTGGATTTTATTTGCATAATCACCATTTGATGCTGACAACTTGCTAACTTGGTTTGGTAATAAAGATTGATTGGCTACTTCAACGGCAATGGAATCACTCCAATCTGATGATTGTTTGGAATTGATGACAGCATTTACACGATAATAATTCACTTCCCCTGATTTAGGAGAGTTATCTACATAATCTGGTGACTTACTTGTCCCAATGTTTTTCCATTTAAAAGTCGAATCTGATTTAGCAATTGTATAGTTTGCGGCACCATCAATTTCGGACCAAGCCAATTGGACACTTGTTGTATTTCCATTCGAAAAAACAACTCCACTGAGTCCAACAACTTGTGTCAAATTACCATCTTGTGACGGTTCTGACGATGTAAATCCTTCAACTTCTAAAGAGGCAACCGAAACATCTTCAGCTCCAATAGCTAAAATACGATACGCATAAGTAGAATTTGGTGAAACGGATAAGTCGGTAAAACTTGGTTTGTCTGAATATGCTAAATCATAAAAATCAGATTCTTCCTTTCTTTGAATTAGGTAAGCGACTGCAGATTCTTGGTGTTTCCAAGTCAGTAGAATTTTATTATCGAAGTCACCTTTGGAAACTTTAATTTCAGTGGGAGCTAAAATAGGTTTTTTAGTGGGATTAACACTTACAACAGGCGTTGTTGTATTCTGTGGTGCTGGCTCATCTATTATCGCGTATGTTTCTTGTCCAACTTTAGCCAACATCGAATAGGATACCCATCCAAATCCATTATCACCCCAGTTTGTACCCCATGAGTTTTGTAATTTAAACGCACCTTTTTTACCCGATTTCGATTTTTTATTATCATCATATCCAACAATTGTCATGGCATGGCCACCATAACTTTGGCCACTATTCGCATCATAAACAGTGGCACCTTTCAATTTATAGAAAGCATCATCTATGATCATACCAACCATCACAACATTCTTGCCAGCTAATACGCGCTTGATTTCGTCTGGGTTTTTAAAATTCAATCGAGAGAATGATTTTATTTTATATTTGAGAGCTTCTTGTTTCGATTCTTGAGTTGGTTGTGACAAATAATCTTTGTCTGTATAAGGCATACTGCTCCATGGTGCCACACCATTGGATTTTAAGAATTCCATAGTTTTGTAATAGTATAATCCTTTATCTTCTCCCCCATTTTGTTGGTTGTAAATGAAGGCTGGTGAAAACACAAAGTTTCCTTTTCCACCAGCAAACGGCGGATCATACTCGGTGCTTTGGCCCTTATTCTTTAGTAGATAGGATTTGATCGCATAACCTGTAGCCCATGCAACACAACTATTTTGCCTTCCTTGGTTTCCAACAGGTGGCATTTGTGATGATAAGTCAATTGAACTTGGTAAGTCTTCAAACGAATTAAAATCACGTTTGAGAGGAATTGTATCTTGTACTTCTTTTGGACTCGGGATGTAACCACAAGAAAAGGTTCCAGGTTTACAACCAGGTGAACGAACACTACTTGGGTCAAACTCTTCCGCAAAAGTTGTATGGAATGAGAACAATACAACTCCGAGTATTAATGATTTTATTTTCAGATTCATGGTTTCATCCTTTCTATAAACTTTATTATTTCCTTTTTTTGTACCCATTCAGGTTGCTGAATTTCTTCTAACCGATAATAAAACTTTGATTTGGTGGACCCAAATTGAAATTCTACAAAATTATAACTGATCCCAGTGATTTGTTCTTCGGGAATCTCTTCATATGGGAATTGTGAAATACCCATGTCTAAAAAACGATTCATCCATTTTTCATACTGGACGGGCGATATGTCTTTCGTTTCCTCTAGTTGAAGTTTCCCATTCTTCATGATTTTTCGGGATAAGTGAATTGTTTTGGAGTCTGTCCATAGATGGAATTGTTTTGCATACCTATATTCAGGTGCAACGGCTCCAGAACTCTCTTCCCAAAACAAATCCATTGGTTTCCAATTTCCTTTATGGTTTTTCAAATTTGTAAGATTTGGAGGTATTTCTTTAGATACGTTATTTTGTTTCGCTTTCAGATTTTGTTTTATCGTTACTGTTTTATTTCCATTTTTAGAGGGAAGAGATGAAGATACATTCGAATTGGTCTTTGTTTTTACTTTTCTATTCTTTGGATTTGTAGATCTTGCAGAGGAATCCGAATTTTCATTCGTAGATTTAATTTGTTTTTTTGTCTCCACTGGATTTGGATTCGCCATGATTTCTCCTCCTACAATTGACCAGAAAGCCAAGGATAGAAATATCTTTACTAGATTTACCAAAGTGGATTGATTCCATCTTGTTTCCGAAAGAAAACAAGACATTTTTTTTAGTGAAAACGCTGTTCGAAAAATGAAAGGATTGTCCCAGTTCTAAAACGATAAAATAGAATTAACTACTTCCAATTTCTGATTTAAGCCATTTTTTCTCGCCAATGGATTTTTTCATGTTTTCAATGAGTGCAATAGAAATGTTGGTATTAAGTTTTACCATATCTGGGTCTTGTGCAACAAGGATCATCTCATCTATCAAATAATCTATTAGGTTCTCTATCGATTTTCGACCTGATGGATCAGTCGCCATCGCAACTGTGGCTTGAGAAACCGCAGAATAAATGGTCAAACTAATTTGTTTTGTAAGGTTAGCTTGCATTTCTTTTGGAAGTAAAGAAATGGGTTTCATATTAGCAGATACTCTTTCAGATACTTCCGTCACTAAATTTTGAATCAAAGCTTGTAGATTTGGATTTTGTGCCGACTGCGCTATATTTTTAAGTGCTACTTTTTTTAACTCTGCTCGGTTTTGGTCGATGGCATTTACCAATTGATCAAGAGAATTTCCAGAACGAACTTCGTTTTGTGTTTCTGTTAAAATTTGAATGGTGACAATATCAGAAATTTCTTCTTTAATGATATTTGAATAATAACGTAATGTTTTACTAATCAAATCATTTCCCAATATTTTGGTGAATTGATTTGTCTGTAACATTAAATAAATTTTATAGACACGTACCAGACGGAAAAAACGAAATTCTACGATTGGTATGAGTCCCAAAACGTCATACCAATGATAAATAGGATACAAAAACCAAGCTATGTATGTTTTGTTTTTGATGGCAAGTAACCAACTGATTACAAACTCTGCCAAAAAGAAAAATAAAAATGGTGCATCTAACAGTAAATAGTTGTTAACAGGTGTTCCATCCGAAGAGATTGCTCGGTAATAATTGAGTGCAAAGTATTCTCGAAAGTTTGCATTAAAAAACTCAATTTTTTGTTCCAATGATCGATTTTGGTCTCTCCAAAACCATGCAAAAGCAACAACTGTAGAAGGAATTCGATCCCGATTTAAAATTGGGTCCAATTCTTGTCTTAGTTTTAAATCTCGTGCTTTTGTTTTATGAGTTTGGTATTCATTTTTAATTTTTGATTGGATATCCAATAGAAATTGTGTTTGTCCAGACATGGCAAATGGATTGTTCTCCACAATCTCTAACATTCGTTTGTCCATTTTTTGGATAATTGACAAAATTTCTTTTGATTCATTGGTCTCAATACTCAATCGATTGATAAAAGCATACTTTTCAGAAAGTTCACTTAAAGTTGTGATCTCGTCTGTCTCTTCCATCACACTAAAAAATTCATTCAATAGGAAAAGAATCTCTTCGACTTTTTTTCGTCGTAATTGTATGTCTTCGATTTGGAGTGCTGCTTCAAAACCAATGTAAAGTGAATCAAATTTTTCGTTGGCAACTTGTGTTTTAAGAGAAGTTAAGACTTTATAAATTTCTTCTCTTGTGTTTTTTCTTTGGTTTTCTCGAAACTCATCATCTCGTAATTGAGTTAGGTATTTAAGATCATCCACCAAATCTGTGTATGCTGTTGTAGTTCGATGTGCTTCAATCCCTAAAATGGGTTTGTCATACATGGAAAGGATTTCTGGGAATTTATGAAAATAAAATGGCCTTAAACTTAAATAACTCAAATCAAATATAATAAGAGCTAAATTTCCAAGGACAACAAACACCATTGTGATGTCCCATAACAAAGGAATTCCCAATTTATGTTTTTTAATCAAGTCCCAGGAAATCATAACATTACCAAGGGTAGATGTTTCCTACCCTATCCTTTTTACATATTGCGGCGGTATTGACCTCCCACTTCATACAATGCATGTGAGATCTGCCCTAAAGACGCCACTTTCACCGTTTCTAGTAACTCTTGAAAGATATTTTCTTTGGCACGAGCTACTTGTTTTAATTTTGTGATCGCGGAATCCGTTTTGCCAACATTTGCTTTTTGGAATGCCTTCAAATTGCCAATTTGTTGTTGTTTCTCCTCATCTGTCGAACGGATCACTTCCCCAGGAATCACTGTTGGGGAACCATTTCGATTGAGAAATGTATTCACTCCGATGATCGGATATTCACCAGTATGCTTTAAAGTTTCATAATGGAGGGACTCTTCTTGAATTTTATTCCTTTGGTACATTCTTTCCATTGCACCGAGTACGCCCCCACGTTCTGTCAATCGATTGAATTCGGTGAGAATTGCCTCTTCTACCAAATTGGTAAGTTCTTCAATGATGAAAGCTCCTTGTAATGGGTTTTCATTTTTAGCAAGACCTAACTCGCGATTGATGATAAGTTGGATGGCAACAGCTCGCCGAACGGATTCTTCTGTAGGTGTTGTAATTGCTTCGTCATAGGCATTTGTATGAAGGGAATTACAATTATCATAAATTGCATATAAGGCTTGTAATGTGGTTCTAATATCATTAAAGTCAATTTCTTGAGAGTGAAGTGACCTTCCAGAAGTTTGAATGTGATACTTTAACATCTGCGAGCGTTCATTCGCTCTGTATTTGAACTTCATTGCTTTCGCCCAAATCCGTCTAGCCACACGACCAATCACTGAATACTCAGGATCAATTCCATTGGAAAAGAAGAAGGACAAGTTCGGAGCAAAGTCATTGATGTCCATCCCACGGCTAAGATAATACTCCACATACGTAAATCCATTTGCTAGAGTAAAGGCAACCTGAGTGATTGGATTGGCACCTGCTTCTGCTATGTGGTAACCACTAATAGAAACGGAATAAAAATTACGAACTTGATTTTGAATAAAATGATGTTGGATATCACCCATCATCTTCAACGCAAACTCTGTCGAAAAAATACATGTGTTTTGGGCTTGGTCTTCCTTTAGAATGTCCGCTTGGACAGTTCCTCTCACTTGAGAAAGAGCATCTTTTTTTAATTTCTCATATGTATCTTTTGGAAGGACATCATCTCCGGTAACCCCAAGTAAGAGTAATCCCAATCCATTATTTGTTTCTGGTAAGTTTCCATCAAACTTTGGAACAGGTAATCCTTTTGAATCAAATATGGATTTGATTTTGGATGTGACCTCTTCTGTTTTTCCTTCCGACCGAATGTACTTTTCACAAGCTTGGTCAATTGCTGCATTGAGAAAAAAAGCAAGGACCATTGGTGCAGGTCCGTTGATCGTCATGGAAACAGAAGTAGAAGGATCACAAAGATCAAAACCTGAATAAAGTTTTTTTGCATCGTCTAACGTTGCAACATTGACACCAGAGTTTCCAATTTTTCCATAAATATCAGGTCGTATGTCTGGATCCTCTCCATACAAAGTCACAGAATCAAAGGCAGTTGACAGACGTTTGGCGGGCATTCCCGAACTTAAATAATGGAACCTTCGATTGGTACGCTCTGGTCCACCTTCGCCTGCAAACATACGCGTTGGGTCTTCTCCACTTCGTTTGTATGGATACACACCTGCAGTGTATGGGAAAAATCCTGGAAAGTTTTCTTGGTAAGACCATTCTAAAATATCACCCCAATCCACAAATCGTGGAGTGGCAATTTTTGGAATTTTAAGATGACTTAATGATACAGTATAATTATCAACTTTGATTTCTTTGCCACGGACAAAGTAAGAATATTGTTCCTTACGAAAGGACTCAATTTTTTCTGACCAAGTTTCAATGGTATTTCTTGAATCTACGGATAAAGAATTCCAAGTTGTTTGGTATTCAGATTCCAAATCTACTACTGATTTTCCTTTTTTGGAAAGTAAAGTTATAGCACCTTTCAGTTGGTAGGCGGAACGAGCCAGGTCGGCTTCCTTTTTGATCCATTCTGCATTTCGATCAATTTCTTCTTTGATTTCTGTTAAGTATCGAACACGGTCTGGAGGTAGTACAACGGATGCTTCTCTTCCAACTTGGTTTTTTTGGTATTTTGATTTCCAATCTAAATTTGATTTTTGAATCACCACTCCCATCAAGTGGGCATACAATTCATCTGTCCCGGCATCTTGGAATTGAGAAGCAATAGTTCCAAACACTGGCATACTATCGACGGTATCATTGAATAAATTACGGGAACGTTGGTATTGTTTTTTGACATCTCTTAAGGCATCAAGGGCACCACGTTTATCAAATTTATTGATCGCAATGACGTCCGCATAATCGATCATATCAATTTTTTCCAATTGAGTGGCAGCACCGTATTCTGGTGTCATCACATACAATGATACATCCGCAACTTCTGTGATTTCAGAATCACTTTGCCCGATTCCTGCTGTTTCCACAATGATGAGATCATAACCAGCTGACTTAAGAATCTGGATGGCACCTTTTACACTTCGGTTCATGGCAATATTTGCTTCTCTTGTGGCAAACGAACGCATGTAAACCCTATCATTGAAAATGGAATTCATACGTATACGATCACCAAGTAGTGCACCACCTGTTTTTCGTTTGGAAGGGTCTACCGATAAAATCGCAATGGTTTGGTTTGGAAAATCATCCAGATAACGACGAACAAGCTCATCCGTTAATGATGATTTTCCAGCTCCACCTGTACCAGTAATCCCAAGGACAGGAATTGTTTTTTTAGCAGGTGGAAATTCCAAATTGATTGAATACTTTGTTTTTTCTTGCAAAAGAGAAAATTCCATCTGTGTAATGGCTTGTCCCAAAGCTAAATAGTTTTTCTTTTGAATGTGTGACGCCAAATCACCGTTAAATGACAGTGGTGTTGCGAAATCAGATTGTTTAACCACATCATTGATCATACCTTGAAGTCCGAGGGTACGACCTTCATCAGGTGAATAAATATGTGCAACGCCATATTGATGCAAAATTTGAATTTCAGAAGGTAAAATCGTTCCGCCACCACCACCGAACACCCGTATGTGGCCAGCTCCTTCTTTTTTTAACAAATCAATCATGTATTGGAAGTATTCTACGTGACCACCTTGGTAACTGGTGATGGCAATTCCTTGGACATCTTCTTGGATGGCACATTGAACGATTTCTTGGACACTACGGTTGTGACCTAAGTGGATCACTTCCACTCCACTTTGTTGTAAGATCCTACGCATGATATTAATGGAAGCATCGTGTCCGTCAAAAAGAGTGGCCGCGGTCACAAAGCGGATTTTGTTTTGAGGGGAGTATGTCAGAATTTCGGTGCTCATAGAGAACAACGTTCTATGAACATAGTCCTGGATTCAATTGGAAAATGTGACGAGAATGACATAACTACTCTGATCATGCCATATTTTCGTTAAAAGTCGAGACTAAAGGATGGATTCTGCCTGTTTCATCAATTCTCGCACCTTGTTTTCCAAGATTTCAGTGAGTTCCTTTGCGGCTTTTTTCTCAGGGCCAGTCGGAAACTCGGAGGGTGGAATGGGTTTTCCAATCTGGTAACGAATCTTTGTTTTGAAAGCATCTCCGGTAAGAAATGCCTTGGGTTTGGACATATTGGTCGCCCCTACGATCCCAGATGGAATGATGGGAACACCCGCGCGGATCGCTAGTTTTGCCGCCATGGCACGAAAGGATTGTAATTCTCCTGTTTCGGAACGTGAACCTTCTGGGTAAATGGAAAGCAATTCTCCCTCTTTCATCAGATCCACCATATAATTCTCTAGTTTTTCATAGTATTCCATCGCTGCCCGTTTGTCCATTTCTGATTCTTTCGCAGCATTTCGAATGATGGGCATACTCCCCCAATTGATTAAATTTTTTTTCACCACACTTCCCAGTGAGTTCAATAAAACTTCAATCACAGGTTTTGTGAGACTGAGGGGTGGGTAATGAAAAGGAGAATTTTTATGGTTGATAATGGCCATAATCTCTTCTTGGGGGTGGAAAAGTTCATATTTTCCTAAATAAACAATTTTACGATCTGCAAAGGCACCTTGGACAGGAATGTCCAAATAATCAGTATGATTGGAGATGATGAGGGCCCCACCTGATTCAGGGATATTCTCGGAACCAGCTACTTTTACGTCATAAATGAGCTCTAAAAGGTTACGGAGGATGGTTTTTGGCACCTCACGAGGAATCACAAACAAACTTTCTAAAATATCAGCGGGATTTGGGTTAGGTTCCATAGAAACATCACATATTTCAAAATAAAACTTTATGAAATCAAGTTCGATTTTCATCTTAGATGGAAAATCCTATGAAAGAACTCTTTTTAGCCGAAACATCCCCATGGTTCTCATCAGGTCCACTCGATGCCTTACACATCTTGGACCCTTCCCTTGGAGGAATCTTTTTTGTGATTTCTACCATCTGCCATTATTTGGGTGGAAGTAGTTTTTTCCTTGGTCTTATCTCTTTTGTTTACCTGTATTACCGACCAAAACTTGCTTTTGAACTTTCTTTAGGTCTATTAACCTCAGGCATTGCCGTTTCACTTTGGAAATTTTATTTGGAAAGCCCAAGACCATTCCCTTATCCAGAAACATTTGATGAAAAAGCGTTTGGTTTACCTTCTGGGCATGTTTATTCGGCGATTGTCGTATGGGGTCTGTTAGCGTACCGTATTCCCAAATTATGGTTTCGAATTTTGTCCATACTCATTATTTTGTTTATGCCATTTTCCAGAATGTATTTAAGAGTACATTATTTGGGAGACGTGACTTTAGGATTTGTTTTGGGTATTTTACACTTAATCATTGTTTTGTTATTATTAAACAAATATTACTCAAACAAAGTGGAATCGTTTCTTTTTACAAACCAATATAGAACATTAGGTTTATTGGGCATTGTGCTTACCTTGCTACCAATAACACTCGATTCTCCTTTCTTAACAGAGGAACACCATCATAGTTTATCTGGAGTTTTAATGGCGAGTGGGGCACTTGGAGGATTTTGGCTTGGAATCTTATTTTACCCAAGATTTAGCAAAAAAGAATTTTTGGATTGGAGTATGCCCACTATCAATTTCCAATTCGGTTCTGATGTTTTCGCAATTTTTTGGAAAACTTTTTTTGTAAGACTTTCCATCTTAGTAATAGTGATGGCGTTGTTTTATGTAATCCCTGGAATTTTGATTAAAAAAACAATTTGGAAAGATGATTTATTTCTAAGATACATACGTTACTTAGTTGTTAGTTTTGCATTGGTATGCATTGTTCCACTGATTTTACAAAAGATCCAAAAAGGAAAGTTTTTGCAAAACTAGTACATGCAAAAAATTAAAAAAATCTTCCAACTTCTCAAAGTCGAACTGATGAAAGAAGGAGTTTTAAAAAACTCTTTCTTTGTAAGTAGTTCCAAGGCAATTTCGGCGGTCACCAATCTTGTCTTTATGATTTATTCCGTAAATTTGCTAAGCAAAGCGGAAAATGGAAAACTACAATATTTTTTAGGATTCCTTCCTGTTGTACTTGCGATTGCTGAGTTTGGTTTACCAAATGCACTCATCAAATACATCTCACCTTTGGCCGAAAAAAAAGAAAATCCAGGAGCCATTTTAAATGCATCGCTAAGGATTAAATTTTATTCTTTTTTATTCTTATCAGTGATTACGATCATCGCCTATTTTACAAGTAACGAAAACTATTTAGTCCTTTTACTTCTGTTATTTGGCGGAATCATCATTTCCTTTATTTCCTATTTTGAAAGTTTATTTGTCTCCTATCGGAAATATAAATCATTATCTCTTTGGAATCCCCTTCCCAATATAATTCGATTAGTATTACTTTTTTATTTCTCGGAAACTAACGAACATCCGTTAACTTATATGGATATTCTTGCAATCTTTTGTATTGCACCGATATTTGTTTTATTTTTGTTTTTTATTTTTTTTGGAAAAGAAGAGATCTCATTTTCAGCAAATCCATCCGAAGTCCGATTAAATGAAAAAAAACTGCTTCTATTTAATTTATGGGCATTTGCAGCTTCTATTTTTGCCATTTTATCAGATAGGATGGAGATTTTCTTTTTAAACCAATTCCATCCTCCTGAAATTGTGGCCGATTATGGAACCGCCTTGCAATTGTTTAGCGGATTTATCATCATTCTAGCAACATTCAACTCTATCATTTATCCAAAAATGGCAAGACTCGCAGAAACAGATGAATTCCCAACGGTTCTAAAAAAATCCGTTTTTTTAGGTGGAATGATAGCAATCTGTTTGGCACCAGGAATTTTACTCGCTGAACCCATTTTAACCTTGTTATTTGGAACAAAGTATACTAACTCTATTTCTGTTTTTAAAATTCTATATCCCAATTTCTTATTACAATTGGTATTTGCTCCACTAGGAACTGCATTATTTGCCTTGGGACTTCCTAGATTACTCGCGGGTCTAGCCTTATTAAGACTTTTATTTGGTGCTTTGTTTGACTATTGGATCATCCCTGACTTCGGAGCAAACGGAGCCGCTGTTTCTCTATTTTTAGGTCAAATTGTATCTTGGTTATTACTCACAGGATATTTTATGGCTTACTTTCGGAAATAACGTAATCGTAGATTTTTTTATAGTTATAGATCAGAACTTCCCATTCATTGGGACCAATATTATTTTTGTATAATATCTGATAGGCGTCTTTTACTGATTTACCTTCTGCTAAGTACTCTTTTAGTTTCAAAAGTACAATTTTAAATTGGATTGAGTCCAATTGTATGTCATAGTCCCTATTGATTTTTGTACCTGATGACATTTCAAATTCTCTTACAAAAAATTCTGAAAGTGCTAAAATGCCGTAACCTTTCTCACTAATAGGTTGTAAGTCAGTTCTTGTTTTTGCCCAAGCTAATAAAAATAAGGAAGGGACAGGTGGATAATCACCTAACGTGGTACCATCTGGTAATTGTAATTTTTGTGAAAACCTTACGATTGCTCTCGCTAATTCTTTTTTACGTCTCAAAGAAATTTTGGATGCATCTTTTTGTGTTAAATAAGAAACAATCACTCCCTCTTCTTTACTATGGTCTGTTTTTTCAAAAAATCGACTCAGGTCGTAGGAAAAACGAGTGTCAGCTTCCCTGTAAGAGAAAATAACCAACAGAAGAGGGAAAATGAGAAGAAATCCATGCCGATATTTCAAAAGTATTTTCTTCATCCCTTCTAGTATCGGGATTGTTTGTTACCTCATTCTTTCTTTTTTTCAAATCCTTAGTGCCCAGTCCTATTCTGACTCTGTAAAGGACGATGATCGAGCCAATCGGCAATTTGGATTGGTCAAGGTGGGAGAACGCCAAAATTTGCTCCCACAACTTTCTGAAAAGGATGGATTCGGATTCCAGTCTTCTGTGGTTTCGGGAGGAAAATTCCAATCCCAAAAAGGTGGAATCGATTCAGAAAAAGCCAACCGTTACCACTCAGAAGGCATTCTAACTACACCAACATTATTTTCATTCACTCAATCAACATGGGCATCCGGATTTTTTGTCTCACCTCGTGTCACACTCAGCGAATCCCGCATCACGAACAAAGAAGTTAGAACCGTGTATGACACAGAAGTTAGTTTCCTCTTCAGAAAGGAAATTTCGAAAATCCAACTCTCTATGGAAGTTGGCCGTGGTTACAATCGACTTGACCGTTATGGATTTGTATTTGTGGGAATGGCAAATGCCATCTTTTTATCTCTCGACACTCAATATGGATTTCGCCTAACAGGAATTCGTTTAAATGCCAAACCTGAATTAGAAAATTGGTTTGGGCCTCCTTGGTCAGGTTACAGAAGAGAATTTTATGGTGGTCGTATCTCTTCAGAAAAAATACTATTTTGGGAAGAGTTTCGGCTGTTTCATTTTGTGTATGAAGACCCCAATCACAATACAAATGAATCTCTTGGTTCGGGGCAAAAAGTCTCAGGCAGGTATTCTTATTCGGGAATCGAATTCCAATCTAAACCTTTTTTGGAAACATGGAGGTTTGATTTTACAACGATTAGGTTATTAGGGGAATCCAAATCTTCTAGTTCACCATGGTCTGAATCAAAAATAGCAACCAATTCATATTTGGGATACTTTTCTTTACACACTCAAAATGAAAAATTGAGTTTCGCTTTAGCAGGACTTGTCACCAAAAAAGATGAAAAAGATAGAATTGATTCAAATAGCAATGGTTATGCGTCAAGTTTCGCAGAACCAAGAGTAATGGGAGGTTATTCTTCCTTTTTACTCTATCAATCCTTAGATTTTATCCATCCACCTTTGTTCCGAGATCGTACAATTTCGACAAATCCCAATTTTGAAAACAAAGGGAATCAGATGTTTGGAGTACAATTGGGTTGGGATTGGAATTCTTGGATTCGCAGTGATGTATTTATCAACCGTTCTGATTCCATTTTAGGAAGAGGAAATGAGGTGATTGGCAAATTGAGTCTGCAAGCAAAAGACTATGGAAATTTAGTTTCGCAATTTAGTATTTCGTATACTCAAATGGACCCTAGAAAAAATAGAGTTCTCATCACAGAACCATTTACAGAAAAAGAACCTAACAAAGAATACATAAGGTTTTATGTTTCTTTAGGAATTCAGTTTTGATTGGTTATTCCTGCAATCCGATTCCACGTTTTAAAAAATCGAACTTCATTTCCTTTTTCATTATAAACAATAGAATCAATATTCATTTTAGCTAAAAAAATCCCTCGTCCACTAACTAAATTGGCACTTGGATTTTCAATCGGATTGGGAATTTGTGAAACGGCAAAACCATTTCCTTCATCTCGAATCACAATCGTAACACCCACATCATCCATGAGTAACTCTACAAAAACAGATGAATTATTACCGGCACATCGTTCATCGACATATTTAAAATAATCTTGGTTGGATTCTAAACATTCCTGTTTTTCAGCATAAGTCACACCCGCAACACCATGTTCGATGGCATTTGCCAATAATTCATACAACACAATTTTTATAGAGATTAAGTCTTCAGGTAAAGCATGAGGTGAATTTAATATTTGTTTGGTTAAAAAAGCAATATAGGATGTTAACTTTTTGATTTGAGGTTTTAATTTAATTTTGCAATCACCGCTGAATTGTGTGATTTCACCACTATTATATAGTAAGGTGAGGTCAATGTCTGCATTTTCAAATTTTTTAATCCGAGAGCGGAGAGCTTCCATTCGGAAGGGTTTTAGAAAAAAATCAACGGCTCCCATACGAAACACATCGATTGCAATTTGAATGTCACTGTCTCCAGTGATTACCAAAAAGGGAGTTTGGTTTCCGTCTGCCCTTAATTTTTGGATGAATTGGATTCCATTTAATTTAGGTAAGCTGATGTCCGAAATGATTAAATCAAAAGTGTTTTGGTTGGCAATAGCAAGAGCCTCCATCCCGTCGGAGGCTAATGTAACATTAAATTCGTCTTTGAAATATTCCCAAAACAATTCACGAATTGTTTCTTCGTCGTCAACAAATAGGATTTTCATAAGGAATGGCTTAGGGAATTAGATTGCCTTACCTTTAACAATTGTAAATCTATTTTTGAATTTTAGTCTTCCAAGTTGTAAGAACGTCCCAATTTGTAAGTAGACTGAAGCTCTTGTTGCAAATCCAAAATCTCCTTTTTGGTAAAAAAGGCGATTTTACCTCCAGACAACTCGAACGCGTAGTAGGTGGACTCCTCCGATTGTAAAAGAGTTTTTAATTGGCTAAGGGAGCTAATACGCGTTCCATTTACCTTCTCTAAGACTAAATCTTGGAAGTCCTGGTATCCTAGGTTACCTTCTAGGGGGAAAACACGACTGAGGATCACTATTTTTTCCCTGACTGGGTGGACTTTCTTTTGGTAATAATCTGACAAATACACCAATTTTTTTTCAGACTTCACCCTGTATTCCGAACCAAACTCTTTGAGATACGCATTGGAAAGTTCCGTAAAGAAAAATCCCCCTACAATCAAATACAAAGGTCTTCGATCTTTTGCTTCTTCTGGAATTAAAAAATCATTAGAATCATAGGCCCTTAGATCATAAGAAACACTGATACTTTGAAAATTTCGATGTAATTTAAGTTGGATCGTTTCGCCTAATTCTCGCAAACGTCCATCGGGTTTACGTAATAACAAATCCAAGACTTTGCCTGCACGGTCCCATTCATCCACTTTGGTAAGCGGAAACGAGTTGATCATGGTCACCAAATCTCCAGGGAATAGATTATAAGCAGGTCCAACTCCAGGAATCACTTCTGATACCAAAAGTGGATTTGGAAATGATTTTGAATAATATTCTCTCTCCGAAGGAGTTAGATTCACATCGAATAAGAATCCTGGGTGAGGAAATGACTTACCACCAGATCGTAAAAACAATTCTACATATTCGGTTGGGATTAAAAAATCAGAAACCGCAATTCCACATAACAATTGATTTTTGAAGAAAAAATCAGACTCTTCTGTTTTTTTCTGTTCTAACATCAATACTTTGATTGGCGTTTTGGAAAAAGGCAAATAAACATACCGAGATTTTCCAGTCGGACAATGTTTGTCTGTCAGTTTTAAATCTAAATTTACAGGTTTTGGATATTTCTGCATTCCTTTTGATTCTAATAATAGAAAGCCAGTCTCACCATCATACGCTTTGATTGCCAATTTTGGTACAGAATAATCAAAGGATTCAAATTCCGCATAAACGGGGTTTTGTTTAGAAAGAGTGACACCAAAAAATTGTCCTTTTCCTAAGTGAATGATGTTTAATTTGCGATTGAATGGTTCACCAACTAACCATGGATTTTGGTGGCTAATCTTTTGAAAGGTTACCCTTGCTTCTATGACACGATTGTCTTCAAACTCTTCCGCAAATACATTGGAGGTAAGCACCACTAAAAATGATACAAGGACAATCGACTTAAAGTTCTTCATAATTGGCACCATATCTTTTTTTAACTCGTTGGTTCATTTGGTAAATGGATTCAGGTCGTAACACAATCGGGAGATCCATACCTCTAAATTTTAGTATAATCATTCCACGTTTATTTTCTTTCCAAAAGGTTTTAAATTCACTTAAATCTTTTGGAACTCTTCCGTTAATCGACTCTACTACTTTGTATTTATATTTTTTATACTTCGATGTTTCTGGATCATTAAATGTGTAACTCAAAACAATATCTCTAGTTGTATACCGATAGAGAAGGTCTTGGATAAAATAACTGTAGTGGTATTGTAAGGAACTATCTAAATCACCATCTTCAGAGTGGAAAAAAGATCGTGTGATTGGTTGGAAAACAAAACCCGCTTGCAAAAAATAATCTTCAGTTCCATCTCGATAGAGTTCCAATGCATAATTTTTCTGCAAATTAACTTCTGCTTGGTTTTGTTTTCCTGCTCGATAAAAACTGATCGTAACTTTTGAATTCAATTGTTTGTCTTCAATCCAATCGATGATGAACTCTTTTTTATTGGAAGAAGTGAGTTCACCATCGTTTGAGATGGAAATTCCATCCACTGCTGTCACAAAATCTTTTTCTTTTAATACTTTAGAGAATGTTGAAGAAGGATAAATTCGATTCACAAAAATTCCTGTTTCACTCGAAGGAACTTTCATTGCTTGTTTTAAACTTTTTGGATTTCCATTTTGGAATGTAAATCCCAGATTTGGAAAACCATCATATTTTCCATCATTAGTATCTTCTAAAAAATGTCGGATGATATCATTCGAGATCAAATATGCAATCCCTTGTTCTAATGTACTGATCTGAAATACTAGACCAACAACCTTTCCATTTTGAACAGCGGGTCCACCAGAATTGCCAGGTTGTATATTTGCCGATATTTTTAAAACATTTCTATAATCTAACCCAGAGTAGGTGTATCGATTCTTTTCAAATCGTAAAATGGATCCTTTTTCAACCGATAAACTGTCATTTCCATTTGGAAAACCTAATAACAATACATCCGAACCCAAATTGGGAATTCCCTCTAAAAAACTTAAGGATGTTGTTTGTTCTGAAAAATCTGGATCATTCACTTGTAATAGTGCTAAGTCACAATCATAACCAATAAATTTTACATCTGCTAAGTATTCTTTTTTAGTGAAACTACTCTTTACTAAAATTCGTTTTGCATCACGAACTACATGTGCATTGGTTAAGATGGTTTGATTGGGCAATACCAATCCTGAACCAAACCCTGTATAAAGATTTTTTTTCATCCAAGGTTGGGTTTTATTCTCAGTGTTAAACCCTTCATTCCGTATGAGAACTACGGAACGAAAAATGGAATCCACTGCGGGTTCTGATTCAGTTTGTGAAAATAATGTCCCACTCCATAAGAATAAACTGAGACAAATTAAGATGATTTTATTCATAATACAGAATTACTTTCTCCCAAATGATTTGAGTTTCTGAAATTTTTTTAAGAAGAGCCTTCCCTAAGACTCGTTCTCCTGGTTTTGGATCTTTCCAAATGGTATTCGAAACCATTAATTCACCTGTAGGTGCAGAGGGGGCACGTATCAATCGATAGATAGAGTCTTTAACGCACGTAATGCGAAAAACATAAGAAACTGTTTGATCCCAATAAAAACTTTGGTCTTTTTCTACAAATTCCAGCGGACAGGAAGAATCAAAAAAGATTTCTAAATTGGAAGGGACTTCTTTTCGCCTCTTTGGATTTTCTGCAATGGATTTGAAATAGAACAAGTTTGGATTTTGAATTGGTTGATAAGAGGTTACCTTGGTAGGTTTTTCATTTCGTATCTGATTTACTTTTTTTTGAGGGTAATCTAAATCTGTATCATCAAAATTAGTTTTTGCACCTTCGTTTGCATTTGATCCGGCAAATTTAAGTCCTGTTTGGATTTCCAAATATTGTTTTTTACCAATTCGTTGAACAGACTTTAAACGAAATTCTTCTTTTGGTATATTGTTTCTATTTTGAGATAAAAATTCGATAAAAATGGGTTCTTCCGTTGTTTGGCAACTGAGTCTGTAATAAGTAACCGATGAGATTTTGGATGCCAATTGTATTTGGCAATTCTCGTCTATCGTAGGGTATACACTACGATTCCGAATTTTTTGTTGGAAGTTTTTTGAAATTTTACCTTGTTTCCATTGAATGATTTCATCGTTCAATGATTGTAACGAATGAACCGTTGGAATTTTGTCAGCATATAGATTGGCTAACGAAAATAGACTTAAAACGACTGAGAATGATATTGAAACATGCCAATTCATGGTTTACCGACTATCTTTAGTATCGGATTCTATACCCCTCGGAATCAACTCTCGAACAATTGATTTCTTTTCTCATTATGTCCCAGACCAGCTTTGAATTTTTTTTTTGGTTTTCAGACTTTCAAAAATTCGAGGGGGGGAAAAGTAATGTAAGAAATAGGAGAATACTTTTTTGAACTGGAACTTTCTTAAAACCGAAATAGAACCTGGTGACTTCCTCATCGATTGTCGTTCCCAATCAGCATATGAAGAAGAAACATTAGAAGGTGCCTACTACTATCCATTTATCAAAAAAGCATTCGGCTCTGACCCTGAATCCCAAAAAAAATTATATGGCCCTATGGCCTCTGTGGTTCAAGAGTTTCAAAAATCAAAAAAGACAAGAATCATTGTTTTTGATGAAGGAATGGGGATGTTTTCCACTCGTATGGTGTATTTACTCCGTGGAATGGGAATCAAAGATGCATATGTTCTTGGCCAAAAATGGCCTGTAGAAGGCAAAAAAGCAAAAGGAGATCTCAAAATGGAACCTCCTGTTGCGGATAAGGCAAAACCAATCGAAGGTGTTGTTGATAAAGCCTTCATGGAACGAAATCTTACGAAATTACAAATCTTTGATGCAAGGACTATGGACGAATACGAAGGTCGTCTTCCTCGTCTCACAGCACCGGAAGAAGGAACTCTTTGTGGTCGGTTACCAGGAGCTTTCCTTTGGGATTGGAGGAATTTGTATGATGGAGAAGCCAATCTCATCGAACGTTCTATTTTCAAAAAACGTCTGAATGGTTTTCCTTTTATGCCCGAAAGACCAACTGTGATTTATGATTACAATGGTGCCAGATCGTGTTTGTTAGCTCTTATGTTACGAGAGGCAGGATACATTGACGTTACCACTTACCAAGGTTCTTGGTTCGAATGGCGTAAATCCAACTTACCCAAACAAGCAGTTGCCGTTTTTGGTGCCAAACAAGGTGCACAAGCAGCAGCTCCAAGGGTAGGTGGAGTCGATCGAAAGAAAGTCTAAAAAAAGATTTACGTAACTTAAGACCATCGGTTCACTAAGCTCTCGCTCTTGGAGGATCCGATGGTTTTTCGTTTTTTATCCCTATGTTTTTTCTTTTTGTTCCTGGAATGTGCATCACATATTCTCACACCCATTCCCATTCAGGAAGAAACCTACCAAGTTTCCAAACAAATTCAATGGATCCAAAAACCAACAGAGTTCATTCTCAAAAATACATCCTTTGACAAAAACTTCATCAAATTATCGTTAGATGAACCTTTCCTCTCTGTTTCCGAAGTAGAAACCATTTCCAAATACCGAATGGCTTCTTTTAAATTTGAAGAGTCAATCAAACGAACCTGTTCCGAACAAACAGTGGATTCCATCAAAAAAGAAAATGGGAAAATTACCATCTTTGGTAAATTAACAGGGAAAAATTGTTCTTCCAATTACGAGGTCAACTTTGTTGCAAAATCTGATACTGAAATTGAATTCAAAATCACTGTCTCAGATGAAAATCTAAATCGAATCCAACTTGTGTATGTTTCTCAGCCAGATGAGAAGTTTTTTGGACTCGGAGAACAATTCACTTTTGATGAGTTCAAAGGGAAAAAACCATTTTTCTTCACAGAAGAACAAGGCATTGGTCGTGGAGACCAACCCATCACTACAGGAGCCAATTTACTCGCAGGAGCTGGCGGAAACGCTTATACAACCTATGCTCCGATTCCCCATTATATCAGTTCAGAAAATCGATCTGTCTTTTTTGAAAACAGTGGTTATGCAAAGTTTGATTTTGATCACGCAAAAAAAACCAAGGTAGAATTTTGGGACTTCCAATCTGAAAAATCCATTTCTGGTACCATTTGGCTCGGCACATCTGCCAAATCACTCATCGAAACCTACACCAAAAAAACAGGACGTTTTCCGAAACTCCCCGAATGGGCGTACGGTACTTGGTTAGGTGTCCAAGGGGGAACTGATAAAGTTACATCCATCGTCAAACAAGCAAAAGATGCTGGAAACCCTGTTACAGCACTTTGGATCCAAGATTGGTGTGGAAGGCGAGTTACCAATTTTGGTGACCAACTCAAATGGCGTTGGTATGCCGATGAATCCCTCTATCCAGATTTTAAAAAATTTGTAAAATCAATGAATGATCAAAACGTGCAGGTATTAGGTTATATCAATTCTTTCTTAGCGGATACTGACCCTAAAAAACCTGGTGATGATTTTACAAACCCCCTCCTCACAGAAGCAAAAACAAAAGGGTATCTTGTTAAAAATGCAAAAGGAGAAGATTACCTCATCCAAACCGTTGGTTTTCCAGCTTACCTCATTGATCTTACCAATCCACTCGCTGTGAAATGGACAAAAGACCTCATCAAAAAGAATTTAATTGGAATGGGTCTATCTGGATGGATGGCCGACTTCGGAGAATGGTTACCCTATGATGCAAAACTTTACTCAGGTGTAGATGCAAAAGTGTACCACAACCGTTACCCTGTGGATTGGGCAAGGATCAATCGTGAAGCCATCAAAGAAGCAGGGATGGAAGGAAAAATTGTATTTTTTACAAGAGCAGGTTATAGTTATTCCAATGCTTATTCCACACTTTTTTGGGAAGGAGACCAAATGGTCAGTTTTGGAACCAATGATGGACTTCCGTCATCTATTGTTGGACTCACAACATCAGGTATCAGTGGTTATGCGTTAAACCATAGTGATATTGGTGGTTACACAACGATATCCAATCCTTTAAAAAACTACCATCGTACCAAAGAATTATTGCTCCGATGGGCAGAAGTTTCTGCATTTACGCCTGTCTTTCGCACACACGAAGGGAACAGACCTCTGAAAAACTGGCAAGTCTATACATACACAAAACCTGATGGAACTAAATCACTGGGGGATGAAGATACAGTCCAACTGTTTGCTAAAATTGCAAGGATCCACTTTGCCTTAAAACCATATATCCAAAGTTTGGTGGAAGAAGCATCGAAAACAGGACTTCCTGTTGTGAGACACAATGCCATTGTGGAACCAGAAGACAAAATTCTCCTCAATTACAAATATCAATTTTTCTTAGGAGATGATTTGCTCGTCGCTCCTGTTGTGGAATCAAATGAAATTGTACAAGATGTATATTTACCTCGAGGGAAATGGACTCATTTTTGGACAGGCACAACATATGAAGGAAATCGAAAAATACAAGTCTCTGCACCGATTGGCAAACCACCTGCTTTTATCCGTGTGGGAGGAAAATCAGAGGGTCTCATTCGTTCTTCCTTAGAAAGTATACGGAATAAGAATTAAGGAACCAACCCAGATGAAATTTGCATTAATTGGAGACATCCATGGTTATTGGAACCAAAAGGACATTGAATACTTCAATGAGTCAGATTATGACTTTTTGTTTTTTACAGGTGATCTAAGGGGGAATCCAAAACTAGGAAAGGTTTCCTTCCAAGGACTCACCAAACGCGCGTATATGATACCTGGAAATTGGGATGGAACAAGTCTCACCTCCGTGGTTGGAGAAATTGTAAATTCCAAACTCCTGATCCAATCAGGTCATTTGGGGCAAGGTAGAAGATTACAAAAACTATCCGAACGAGTGAGACCAATCACAATCCTTGGTTATAGTTCACTTGTATTGTCACAAGAATTGGATTTGTCTCTCATTGTAGGGCGACCACATGCCATGGGTGGAGGACTTAGTTTTGCACCTCATTTAAAAAAGACCTATCATGTAACCAATATGGAAACCTCCATCGAAACCTACAAACGCCTGATTGATGGAACAAAAGAAAAAAATTTACTCTTCCTTTCGCATAACGGACCTTTTGGGCTTGGTTCTGCTAAAAATGCGATCTATGGTGCAGAATTTAAAAAGGAAGGTGGTGATTGGGGTGATACCGATTTAACGGAAGCCATTCAATATGCCAAATCGATTGGGAAAAAAGTTCCCCTTGTCCTTTCTGGCCACATGCACCATTCCATTAGCAAAACCAAAGAAAGGGAAACACATGAATACACTGGTGGGACTTTTTATGTGAATGGAGCCAAAGTCCCAAGGATCAGAGAAGGGAAACACTTTCACACAAAGATCGAATGGACAGGGGGATCTGCCACTGTCATCCCCTTGTGGGTTTAAGGGAGTAAATGAGTTTCGATTTCGATTTTGCCAGTAAGAATCTTGTGTACGGGACAAGCATTGGCAACAGAGTACAATCGATCTCTTTCCTCAGGTTTTAAATTTCCTTTAAGAGTGACTTCACGAACAAATTTGTGGTCTTCTGGGGAACGTTTATCAATCGTTACTTGGACAGAAACTGAATCTAAAGAATACCCTTTTCGATCTGCATACATTCTTATCGTAATCGATGTACATGCTCCTAAAGAGGAGGCAAGAAGTTCTGTCGGCATAGGACCTAGGTCAGTTCCCTCTTTATCTGCTGGTTCGTCTGCTATCCAATGGTGTTTGCCTTTTGAGATTTTGGTTTCGTATTTCGTGTTTTCTGTTGTGACGATTACTTTGTCTTCGAATACTGCTGTCATTTGGAATCTCCTGTACGAATTCGTTCCGCTTCCTGAATCGCTTTGTCTCTATTTTTTAACATAGCTTCTTCGACTTTCAATCTCATATTTTCAAATTCCACTTCGTTTAATTCGCGAGGAACGTAAATTGGTTCTCCATACGAAACAACAAAGGTTGTAAACGGTTTTGGAACCCTATGTTTGTCCCAAGCTTTTTCCAAAATCCATTGCCTTGAACATTCATAATGAAAAGGGACAATGGGAACTTGTGTGACTTGTGCAGCTGCTATGATTCCAGGTTGAACAATGAGTGCAGGTCCTCTTGGTCCATCAGGTGTAAATGCAGCAGGTAATCCTTTTTTTAAATGTTGGATCATTGCTTTTAATGCTTTTGATCCACCTTTAGAACTACTGCCACGTATGCTTGAATTTCCAAAACGGTGAACCACTTGGTTGATAAAATCTCCGTCTTTTGATTCTGAAATTAAGACTGCTACATTTTTATTTCGATGAAGGTAAGGAGAGTACAATACGTTCGTATGCCAAATGGAATAGATATATGGTTTTTTATTTTTAAATATTTCTTCATATTGTTCGTTTTTGAAAATGCGAAATCGCGATGTGAGGCCGATGAATCGTTGTAGCCAAACGATAATAAGAGGTAAAAGCCAAACTAATATTTTTCGTTTCAAGAGATAAATTCACTCCCTGGAGTTTGTTTCCAGAGAATGTTATGATTAGAGAAAGATCAAGTTAAGTTTTCTTCTTAAATAGGTCTCCCAATTTACCTAAGTCTTCAGGTTTGATATTTGTACCTGCAGCTTTTTTGTTCTCTTCTTGGATTTCTTTGTACACTTCTGCTCTATGTACAGAAACATTCTTAGGAGCTTTGACACCAATCTTCACTTGATCCCCTTTGATATCAACGATGACAATTTCAATGTCATCACCTATCATAATGGATTGGTTACTTCTCCTTGCTAAAACTAACACGAGCTAAACCTTTTCGGAAGACATCTCTTCCATTGACTCTATTATATTTTTGCGAATTGGATGGTTCTCATCTCTAGAAATACATTGTTTTCCTTTTCCTTCTTTCCCATTCAGGATGATAGGCCCTTGTAAATTGGCAGTCATACCTTTTGGATTGTCATGGGGAATGGTCACAATGAGAAAAATTATCCCATCTTTCCAACTCGTTAATCCGATATCATGTAACTCTTCGTCACTGATTGCAGGTTTGTAATGATTCATAAACAGTTCAGGTTGGATCACAATAAATGCAAGACCCGACTCTTTTGTGGATTGTAACCATTTGAATGGACTTTCTGCACTTTCTTCAATCAGTGCATATTCATCAAATTCTTCAAATCCAAGTAACCCTTGTGGGAATTTTAGAATTTGTTTTGAATCCACTTGGATGGTTCCGAAAGGTTTTGTATGAATCGTTACCGACATTCTAGTTCCTGTTGTTTCTAATCTTTCTAATGTGCCTGTCATTTAATCCCAATTACCTGAGGAAATCCATCAAAGTTGGTTTGATGATTTTAGATCCAACATTGAGCGCATAACTATGAATAGTTTCCAACCATTTCATATTCATGATGGTTTCTGGAAAATCGATTCCTTCATTTTTAGCAAGGAGTTCCGTCATGTACATTTTATCATAAGAAACACGTTCTTCATGTTGTTCCAAACGATTCATACGTGCACCAATAGTAGAACGGTGGCGTAAAATATTCTCCAAAGCTAAATCCAAATCACCTAAATCACGACCACCAATTCTTTCTTGGTCTTTTTGGATGAGGTCATTTCGAAGTTGGATGAGAACATCAAAAACAGAAAGTCCTGTTACCGTAGCTGATTTAGAAAAATTATTGGGTGGTTCACTGGCACTTGGTTCAATGAGTCCGATATCGCGTAACACAGTTCCACCATCTACATCCTCTAACCAAATTTGGTGAGGAGCTGTGGAAGAAATGGAGATGTTATCTTGGGCGAGTTTACTTGCTTTCACTTCCAATGGAGCATTATTGATTTTATCGATCACATCATCAATGGTATCACCCACAGATATATGGATTTCCACTCCATCAATTTTAAACTTTTGGTCAGAGGTAGCTTGGTAAGCAGAGTTATCCACTTTGGATGTGACACTTACGTTTGTTCCCCAAAACACTTTGTTCCCTGGAATTGTGATGGGAATGTATTCCCCTTTTTCAATCTCACGGAGTTGTTCGCCTATATCCCCGCGGTATTCCACACCAACATATTGGTTTTTGAGTTCTAAACCTTGCAAACCCTTAATTTTTGATTCAATTGGTTCAAAGGGAGGTCTTTCAATCACATGACCACCAAACAAAGGTTGTCCTGTCGCATCACGAGCGTTTGCGAGATCCACAATGGCACGTAAATGTTGGTCAATTTCTTTTCCAATGGCTACTTCGAGTTCGAACCCTTTGTCACCTTGGTAAATACCATTTCCAGCTTGTACGGTTAACACACGTACGCGTTGGAAAATTTCACCCATCTTATCTAGGACTCCATCAATCTGTTGCAAACGTTGGTATCCATCGCCAATGTTTTCTTCGTATTGTGAAAGTTCATTGAGTCGCGAACGAAAGTACATTTGGTTGGTAGCAGCACCCGGATCATCGGAAGGTTTACGGATTTTTAATCCAGTCCCTAATTGAGTTTGGGTTTCGTCCATTGCCACTTGGTGGCGGTTTAAATTCCGCACCAAGGAATTGTTTTGCATCATGTTAGTGATTCTGATCATAATTATACACCTAACCTATTGATGATGGTATCTAACATTTCATTGAGGGTGGATATCATACGAGCCGAGGCATTATATGATTGTTGGAACTGGACCATATTGGCCATCTCCTCATCTAAGTTCACTCCCATCACTGATTGGCGCATGTTTTCCAATTCCACCATCAGTTCGTTTTGAGTGGTATACTCTTGTTTCGCTTCCCTAGCTTCGGTTCCTAGTCTTGAAATCAGTGAGTTGTAAAAATCATCCGTTGTTTTGGAATAATCAAACATCACTGGTTTCTCTCTTAGTGCCGCTGCAATGAGAAGTGCATTGGATCCATCTTTTTGACCGTTTGGTGAATTGTAATCACCAGATCCATTCACATCCTTACCCCGACCAGCTGCAATGTTTGCCGGGTTATTTCTCACATCGTCTGACATCTTAAAAAAAGAAGAAGGATGGTACATCGGTGTGAGAGTGATGTCTTGTGCATTTGTTTGGAACTTATTGATCTCACCAATTTTACGGTAATCAAACGATCCTGATACACCAGATGCAGTCAAAATCCCTGTGAGTCCAACAAGGAGCTCTCCAGAGTCTTCTAAGTGACGGATCATAAAGTTTTCTTTTTTATCGTGTGGGTTTGTCGTTGCTTTTAGCGCCAATTGGTTGTCATGCGACATGTAAGCAACAACACCAGTTTCCGAACGATTGATACGTTTGATGACAGCATTTAAGGTATCATCCTTGGAATATGGTACAAGGATTTCTGTTTCGCCACCTGGACTAGCTTTTAAAAATCGCATAGTCCCTGAGATTCCGATCGGGCGATCAGGATCAAGAGAGGTGCGACCTGTCACACGAAACACTGCTGTTTTATCATTGAGTCCATCACCATCAGTGTCAATTTCCCCAAAGGTGTTCGTTGCAAGGGCTCTTTGTTCAAAGAAGTTCACATTGGTTTTGCCATTCAGACCAAATCCATCTTTGTGGATTTCATTGATGACATCCATAGCATTGATTGCAAGGGCATCGACAGCATTGATTTTTTCGACTAAGATTCGATCTCTGATTTCATATAGGGCTTGGATACTCCCTTTTCGCAGGAGAACTGTATCACCAGTTTCAGACCATTTTAAATCTAGCAATCCGTCATTATTTGGATTCCCAACCAAGTCTATTTTGTGAACTTTTTGCCCTTGGATAAGGATTTGTTGGCCAATAAAAACCATGAGTTCATCTTCATCACTTCGTCCGATGGTAATATCCGCCATACCAGCTAATTCTTGTAAAAGTTCATCCCTTCTATCCAAAAGGTCATTGGGATTGTCACCTAATGCTTGTGACTTGGTAATCTTTTCATTGAGTGATTTGATGTTTTCTGCAACCGTATTGAGATGGTTTACCTTCGCTTCAATTTCCCGATTGGATTGGTCACGGAGTAGAGAAAGTTTTCTGTACACATCTTCCATACGTGAACCAAGTGCTTCGGCTTTTTCTTGTACAACGGCACGGTGAGCGGTCTCTTCTGGATAGTTCGAAAGATCTTCCCAAGAAGACCAAAACTGATCCATCATGGACCTGAGTGTGGTTCCCGTAGGTTCGTTAAAAACTGTTTCTACTTGGTACAAATAATCATTTTTTTTGCCCCAGTATTCTTTTAAGGAAGAGGAATCAATGATACGATCATCTATAAAATTATCACGAACTCGTTCAATCTCAGAAATTTTTACCCCTTGTCCGATTTGGCCGGGTACTTCTGCTCGATTGAAAGCAGGATCATAAATTGGATCCATACTATTCATGACAACTCGTTGACGCGCATAATGTTTGTTATCCGCGTTGGAAATATTATGACCTGTGGTTTGGATCGCTTGTTGGTGGACCGAAAGTCCTCGTTTTCCGATTTCAATACCTTGGAATGTTGATCCCATACGATTCTCCTAGGCAGTCGCGTTCAAAATGATCGCGCCTTTTTGGCTCTGCCCACGCCTTGTTGGTTGTTTGTGAGAGGTATATACCTTTTCACGGGATAACTCTTGAAGAGAGTCAACGGTTGCTTGCAAAAATTCTTTTCTGGTTCTAAGAAGTTTATCATTGGTGATGATGGCATCCTTAAGGTCTGCCACCACTTTTTTGAGTTCTAATGCAAACGTTTTGAGTTTAAAATTGGACTCTCGGTCCATTTGGTTTAAAAAATGAGTGAGTGTGATCGAAGATTCGTCTTTTTGGAACTTTTCCTTTTCATAGACATCTTCTATGGTTTTCATCCGAATTCGTTCCAATTCAGAGGCTTCTACCATGATATGATAACTTTCTTTGACAAAGGACTCGAGTGATTTGCCGTCCGCTTGGTGGATGGCGTTTCTTTTTTTGCCTTCCAAATCCAAAAGGCGCTTGTAACAGTCTATTTCTGTAGTAAATAAACTTCTAAGTGATTCTACCCAATCCAACATGCGAATTCCTTTTCCCTTATGGGAAGGATCGACGGATTCCCAAACTAGCTTAGGAAAATTTATAAAAATTTACTATTTTCAGGTCTATGTCTCGAAAATCACCATGTATTAAAATCTGTATGATGGATCCAGAATCTGGGTTTTGTGCTGGTTGTTACCGAACAATCGAAGAAATCGGGGCTTGGTCCAGTATGAGCGATGAGGAAAAAGAAGCAGTCTGGCAGGAGCTCCCGCATAGAAAGGCGGGAAACTCTACCACAGAATAGGTTACTTAGTACCTTTATCAATCTTATTGCGGTGTTCCTCACAGAGTCTATAAAGTTGATCTGTAGATGGATTTTTCTTTGTGACTTTTTTTCCGCATACAATACACAAACCTTGTGCTCTTCTTCTTTTGTATAACAATTGAACTCGTTCGGCACCTGATAAATTGTATTTACTGATTTGAAGACGAACTCCTTTTACCAAATAACTTCCGATGGCAGACTCCTCTCCTTTTTTTAATTCGGAAAAAATCTTGTTTAACTCATCCGGTTTAATCGATTTAGGCTTCATACATTCTCCTACTTTTTGCTAAATTTAACTCTCTGTTAGATTCTAAATGTTAATGCACATTAGTTTGTACCCACTAACGTGCAACTCTATTTTAAAATCATATCTGAATTCTCGAATATAGTTTCAAAAACTAGGGACAAACTCTAATATTTGGAATGATTTTTGTGTTGGCAAAGTGAAAAGATCGACTAAGGTTTAGAGAAAGGACCAATTTATGGAAAAGAAGTACAAAACACTCAAAGATTTTTTCCCATTCTATTTAGAAGAACATAGCCATCCGTTTAACCGTGCGTTACATTTTGTTGGCTCGAGTCTTGCTTTAGGTTGTATTCTAGGATTTATTGCGACTGCCAAGTTGTATATCTTAGGTTTGGCTCTTGTTAGTGGGTATTTCTTCGCATGGATCGGACATTTCTTTGTCGAAAAAAATCGCCCTGCAACATTTACCTACCCAATTTATTCCTTTGTTTCTGATTGGATCATGTACTTCAAAATGTTAACGGGACGTATTGATGTTGAATTTGCCAAAATTAAGTCAAAACAAAATTAAGATGAATCTAGTTCTCAATTTGATGATAACTCTTGTTTTGCTCTCGGGTTGTCGCCCGAGAGAAATCACAAAAGAAGAAATCACTTCTATCCGCGATCAAAACAAAAGTTCCCTCATTCCTTTTGCGGAAACAATTTTGCCAAAGATACTTGGAACGGAATTTAAACACGTTGATTCAACAATAACCAAAGACAAACAGAACGAAGTTCATGTCATTTATGGGAGTAATAGTGCTTTAACATTCAATGATCCGTCTGAGTACCGCAAGGTGATGACTGAATACCAAAGTTTGGTGATGTTACGCATTGGTTATGTTTTGAACCTGCACCATTTTGATCAGTTGTCACTTAGCCTTTCCAAACCGTTCTTCATCCAAGGAGAAAAAAATCCAGAGACAGAAATCCAAGAAGCTGAGATTTACCGAACTACGTTGAAACAGATGGAGATTACAAAGTTCTTCGAGAACCATCCAAACTTCGATCCATTCAAAGCACCTATGATTGGAGAAAAGGAATGGGAAAAGATAACAGAAGAAGTACAAAAACTTTGGAAAGTAGAATTGGATGAAATTAGTCGTGTGAAGGTGGAATGACCCAAGGAACCATCTCTTGAATAGAATGTTCCAATCGATCTAAATAAAATAGTTTTGGAATTTCATAAGCACCCAATTGCCAAGTCACATGGTTGAGCTGTTGGGTGTCAAATAACTCAAAGTTAGATTCTTTTAGTTTTGCAAACAAATGAAAGAGCCCGATTTTTCCTGCATCCGATTCAAAGGAAAACATACTTTCCCCAGCAAAAAACTTGCCGATCGCAACTCCATAAACACCACCTACTAAAACATTTTCCGCATTCCATACTTCGACAGAGTGCGCCCAACCTTTTTTATGGAGTTCCAAATAACCATCAATAAAACCAGGAGTGATCCACGTGTTATCTTTTTCCCGATAGGAACATGCCTGCATCACAATCGGGAAAGCTTCGTTAAAACTGATACGAAATTTTTTTTGTCTTACTTTACGAAGAACGGTTTTAGAAAAATGAACTCGGTGAATGTCAAAAATTGCACGAGGATCCAAACAATACCAACGAATAGGATCCTCAGACCATGGGAAAATGCCATGTGTGTATGCGTATAACAGCCGATCAACGGAGAAATCACCACCGACCGCAACCAAATCTTCCCTCCAATGCCGAGGGTTTTTAAAAAATTGGTCGAAACTCCTTTTTGTCAAGGTTCCAATACATCCTTTGGATAATCGTAAACAATTTTCACTTTCAAACTTTTCCCATTTTCATCATTGATATTCGAAAGACCTTCGAATTGTAAAATTCGACGAGTTTGCACATCATACACCAAAAGGAATGGTTTCACAACTTGTTTCAAAAGAAAGTTATCAATTTCTAATCTAAGGTAAAGAGCTTGTCTTCCTTTCCACTCACCATCCTTGATTTTTAATACCGCAAATTTATAATCATCAAGTTGTACAGGAGCGATGAAGTGGAAAGACATTCTCTCTCCTCTAGACAACGGTTCCCAATTGTTCCTAACAAAATAATCAAATCCTCCGTCCATCACAGCAGGAGATTTAGGAGTATATGTTTTTTCAGAAAGAGGATCTTCTTTTTTACGTTTAAAATATAAACGAACTGATTTCCCTTTTACATCAGCTCCTTCCGTATAACCATCTCTATCATCAACTGTTTTAAAAGTAGGTACTTCCGAATTTTGATCAAACTCAATGTGTTTGGAACCAAATACTTTTCCATTCGCATCTTTGTATTGGATTTCGGAGTGAGTGTGTTTTCCATTATTATAATATTCTTTATGATTATCCGAATAAATGTACTTTCCTGTGTTTAGATCATATGCCTTACCAAAATATTGGTATTTAGGTTTTTCTGCCAAAAGAGGCAAAAAGGATGGAAAAACTATGGCGAAAATTAGGATTTTACGTATCATACTCATTAGACCATGAAAAAATATAGACTGACTGACCAAAGGACACTTTTAGGGATTGTTTCCAAACTGACAACTACGGTTCTGCAAGATCGTGACACCAAACAAAAATTCACACTGATCAATCCTGTCGCAGTCAATGATATCCTAAAATCGGTTCACATCACAATCGAAACGACGGAACCTATGGTCTCAAAACCCAAATCCATGGTTTGTGTCCTAAAGGAAAATCGTGTGGAACTTCGGGTCAAACCTGTGAACCCATACCAAGACGATTTATTACAGGTATACGAAATTTTAATCGAACCTTTGGAACGTTCCGCAAAACGAGCAGCGATCGAAGATATTTCTGCTTATGATTTGAAGATGGCACAAACCGCAGATTTAGGCACAGTGATTTCCATTTACGGAAAAACTTCCATTATCAACCAAGCACTGAACCAGTGGCAAATCCACTTAGAACAAGTGCTGACGAATTTTGGTTACTTTATTAAAAAAGTCCAAATCGGTTTTTATTATGCAGCAGACACCCAGCTTATGGAAGCCCTCGCTACATCCAAAGCTCCATATTACGTCCGTGATGCGAATCGTAGGATTTTTTATACTGATCGTGGATTTTACAGTCCTAAAAAATTAAGTGAAATCTACGTTCGTTCCTATTTAGATTCGTTATTACTTAGTAATACAAAATCTACATTAATTTTCCCATTTTTTGCCAATGGTAAGGTACTTTTAGGATACTTCGAAATCATCAGCAATTTGCCTGACCTAGGAAACCCAGTTCTACAATCGAATATCGAAGGTCCCGAGGGAATTGGACCCTTACTTAGTTTTTTAGACCAAAAAGCGGAAGAATTTGTTTTCCAACTTGAATTTGCTTACGCAAAAGATTGGGAAACAATAATTCGCACAACACCCGTTAGAGACATCAGCCAAGACGGTCGTGGGATAGGAATGACACTTCCGAAAGGAACCAATATGGATGGAAGACCTATAGGTTCACCAGTTTCCTTCCAATTAAAAATCAACTCATCTCCTTACACTTTTTTTGGAAGTTTACGAAGTCTAAAAAAAGGAGACAATGATACTACAAATATTGGATTACAAATTTTCCAATGTGACAAACCAGAAGGTATGTCACTACTTAGTACATACGCATCAAATTTAATTGGAGAAGCTGTTTCATGACACCCGAACAGTATGAAACAATCGTTACACTATTAAGAGAGATACAAAACCAAGGTGGTTCCGATCCCTATCGATTGGCTTTGTACTTAGTCCCCCATATTGGGATTATATTTGGGACCACATTTTTGTTTTTTTTGTTCCAATGGTGGCATAAACAGAAAATGGCGCTGATCCAGTCGGGTCAGTACAAACCATGGAGTTTTGACATCAGATTGTATTCTTTTTTACTAGGTCTTTTGTTGACATTCACTGGATTTACATTATCGTTTGTATTTATACTCGTCTTAGGTCGTTCTATGGCGATGTTAGGAGGGTTAATCCCATTCGCAATTGGACTCGGTCTCTTGACCTTTTACAAACTGAGCCGGTAACAGAGACCAAACGGAAATGTAACGACGAAGACTGGAATTCCATCCAGCTCGTTTTAGGTGGAGATGTTTCTCAATTTGAAGTACTGATGAAACGGTACCAAGGGATGGTTTTTTCTCAAGCTCGCAAAGCTTTTTTATCGGAAGAAGAAGCTGAAGATTTTACCCAAGAAGTTTTTCTCAAAGCCTACGAATCTTTGAGCCAGTTCCGGGGAGAAGCTCAATTTTCAACATGGTTGTTTCAAATTGCAAAATTTCGCTTAACAAAAGTTAATAAAAAGAAATCTCATCTCATCACTGATTGGACAGAAGATGTATCAACTGTTGCCGACAAATCAAAACCCTCTGTTGTCGAAATTCTGGACAAAGAAGAAACTCATCATACTTTACATTCCCTCATTGCAAAACTCCCGAAATCTTACCAATTGCCGATCCACTTGCATTATTTTGAAAACAAACCTTTAAAGGAAATTGCAAACGATCTAAATATCAAACTAAATACAATTAAAAGTCATATCTCACGAGGTAAGGAACTTTTAAGAAAATGGTGGTCTCATGAAATCGAAGGATAAAAAAATTTTTATACCTGAACAGATTTTTTCGGAACCAGATCCATTTCTGAAAAATATGGAAGTTCCTTCTATCATCAGGATCAGAGTGTTAAGCCAAATTTTGCCTCTTAAGTTCTTATTCTCTTCTCTCTTTGTATCCTTTTTGTTATTACTCATTCCATTTGGAACGATGCTTTTTTCCATCCACCAAGATGAGAGTTCCATTTATTTACTCCCTCTTCTCATCAGCTCTAGTTTGTTTTTTTGTTTTTATTCCTTAGTGCTTGGCTTTTTACTCCTCAACACAAGAATTCCTTTTCTGAATGCATGGAAAGAGAAACTTGGATTTGAAGAGGTTTAAACGTTAGTGAAAGGTCTTTTATTTTCCTTCTTATTTTTATTCGTATCCGCATTGTCTGCAGAACCACTCCCTTCAGCAGAAGAATTTTTGAACATGGACCTGGACAAATCGATTCGTTTGGTGGAATCTCTTTCCAAAGAAGAGGCAAAGGTACTTGTCTCTGATTTACGGTTGGAAGTGAAAAAATCCTATCCGAAAGTAGATCATTTTTACTTTCTCATCTCGCATTTAGAAGAAATCCAAGCGATTGAAAAAGAACAAGCGCGACTAAAATCGTTACTCTGGGTCTACGTTCTTGCCTTCGTTTTGTTCACTGGATTTTTAGGTCTGATTCTGCTTCGCCAACGAAAAGCGATCCGAGACATCAACCAAATGCTTGGTAAATGATCGGGAATCGATTTTTTGTCATCATTTTGTATTCTTTTTGTAATGAATCCCTGTTATTTTAAAGGCAATTCATGAAAATATTGATTGTAGATGACGAAGAAGACATTGCCGGCCTCATCCAATTTCATTTGGAAGAAGAAGGTTTCCAAACGGAAGTTTGCCATAATGGAATGGAAGTCCTCCCTCGTTTAGAAAAAAATCTCCCTGATGGCATTATCTTAGATTTAATGTTACCTGGTATCGGTGGTATGGATCTATGTAAAAGGATCAAAGAAAAGTACCCACAAATCCCGATCCTAATGGTCACAGCCAAAACAGGTGAAACCGATGTGGTATTGGGATTAGAGTTAGGTGCTGATGATTATATCCGAAAACCTTTTAATATTAGGGAACTTGTGGCTCGAGTTAGAACTGTCACAAGAAGAACAACAGACCCAAACCAAGAAGTACAGGGAACCATAACCACTGGAAAAATCCAAATCAATCCAACCGCTCACAAAGTTTTTGTCGAAGGAACTGAGATTGACCTAACATTAATCGAATTTAAATTATTACAGCTGTTTGCTGGAAATCCAGGAGTTGCCTTTTCCAGAGACAAACTTTTAGATCGGATTTGGGGCAAAGACGTTTTTGTCACTGACCGCACTGTAGATGTAAATATCAAACGACTAAGAGATAAATTACTCTCCGAAAAAGAACGACTCGAAACGATCCGCGGAGTCGGTTATCGATTCCGAGATGCGTAGTTTTTTTTCAACACTTCTCCTTCTCAATTGGGGTCTTTTACTCGTACTTTTGACCCTTGCATTGGGTGTATTTTATATTTATGATTTGGTTGTCCCAGCCGTAAGACCACTTATTCTTTTTGGTTTTGTACTCATTGCCATCTTTGGTACTTTTTATATTTCCACAAACATTGCAATGCGAATCACAGACCCACTTGCAACGGTTGAGAAAAAAACAAAAGAAATCAATGCAGGTGATTTTGGTGTTGAATTGTCATCACCTGACATTCGTGAATTGGCTACACTTGCCTCCTCCATTAACGAAATGGCAAGGCGACTTAAAGTTCAATTTTTAGATCTTACCGTTGAAAAGGAAAAATTTAATTACTTACTTCAAAATTTAAAAGAGGGTGTTTTTGCAATTGATAGAAACCATAAATTCCTATTTTTGAATCGAAATATTGCAGAAACCTTAATAGAAAAAAATTCACAATTCAAAGAATTTGTACCCTCAATCAAAAACAAAGAACTGCTAAGTTTTATTACCGATAAAATCAAATCAGGAAAAGAAGGAAAAACTGAATTCCAGGATGGACTTCATTTTTACACAGCAAGAATTTATCCAATTAAATCCGATGCCATGGTTCAATTATATATCGGAGTGATATCTGATATAACCGAAGACAGACAAAACCAATTGATAAGAGAACAATTTTTCCAAAATGCATCTCACGAATTAAAAACTCCTATTACATCAATCAAAGGTTATGCGGAAACTTTAGAATACAAATTAAAACTTCCACCTGATTCAAATGAAAGAAAATTTTTGGATGCCATACTTCGAAACACGGACCGGCTCATTCGAATCGTAGAAGATATGTTGACGGTTTCAAGATTGGAAAACCACAAAACAGTTTTAAATCTGACTGATGTTTCTATTTTAGAATTGGTCAAAAATGTTTCGGAATCTCTTGGTGTGATTTATTCTCAGAAAAAACAAAACTTGGTTCTCGACATTCCATTTGACCTAAAGGTTCGAGCGGATCGATTGTTATTGGAAGATTTACTCGTAAATTTGATATCAAATGCTTCTGCTTATAGCCCAGAAGGTTCCAGTGTCATTGTCAAAGCATCCACGACAGAGGAACAAAATGTGATCCAAGTCATCGACCAAGGGATTGGCATTTCTTCTGAAGATGCAGAACGAATCTTTGAACGTTTTTTCAGAGTTGATACGAACCGCTCGAGAAAAGAAGGTGGGACTGGCCTTGGACTATCCATTGTAAAACACATTGCAAGGTTACATTCAGGTGAGGTTTCTGTTTCTCCCAATCCGAAAGGTGGGTCCATTTTCTCCTTTGTTTTTCCTAAAAAATAGATTCTCGTAAGAGAAGTCCCCGGATAGAATATTGGTATCCGGTAGGTAATTATGAAGTATCCTTTGGGATTTTACTCCTTTGGCAAAAATATTGGAATTAAAGATACAAGTTTAGATTTTGCTGTGATTTATTCTGAAGTTCGTTGCCAAGCCGCTGCCGTATTCACTCGGAATAATTTTCCTGGAGCTCCCATTTATGTAGGCCGTGATCATATCAAAGACGGATATTTACAAGCCATCGTCATCAATTCCAAAAATTCCAATGTGGCTACTGGAGAAAAAGGAATCAAGGACTCTTATCAAATTTGTGAAACCTTAGCCAAATCATTAGGGATAACCAAAGAAGATATTTTACCTTCCTCCACTGGAGTGATTGGTGTTCCCCTTCCCATCGAAAAAATCCTCACCGCTTGTGCCTGTGCCAAAGAAAACTTAAAACCTGGAAATTTAGATGAAGTAGCTGAAGCCATTATGACCACAGATACCAAGAAAAAAATTTCCTACCGTACCTATTCGCATAACGGAAATGAGGGTGTGATGTACGGAATCGCCAAAGGTGCAGGTATGATCGAACCAAATATGGCGACAATGTTATCCTATATCCTTTGTGATTTTTTACCTGAATCGAAAGATCTAAAAGGAATTCTAAAACGTGTTGTTGATCAGACTTACAACTGTATCACCATAGATTCGGATACTTCCACGAGTGATACCGTAGTATTAATGTGTTCTGGTAAATTAGGAACCATCCCCGATCAAGATTTTGAATCTATGTTAAAAGACATAGCCACAGAACTATCGAAAAAAATTGCAAGAGATGGTGAAGGTGCGAGTAAATTAATCGAACTAACTGTTAAAAAAGGAAGAGACGATCTCCAGGTGACTAAAATTGGAAAATCGATTTTAAACTCACCTCTCGTCAAAACCGCAATTTACGGCGGGGATCCTAATTGGGGACGTTTCATCATGGCAATTGGTAAAGTTTTTGACGAACCAATTCCATATGATCACTTAGAAATTCAATTAGGTGGCATTTCCGTTAAAGGTGCAAGCAATGAGACCAAATCAAAGTTAGCCGAATATCTAAAATCGAATGAAGAAATTTTCATTACAGTTGAACTCAATACAGGTAACTTTCAAAAAACTTTTTGGAGTTGTGACTTTACTGAAGGATACATCCAAGAAAACGCATATTATACAACATGATTTCTAATAAAATAAAAAACACGTTGAAATATTTTTTACCGTCAAGTTACCAATTAAAACTTTCGGTTACAAATTTATTCACTCGTACTGTTTTTATTTTATTAGTTTATGTTTCGTATTTTATCATTTTAGTTCAAATACCTGAATCCATGTCTTATCGATTGGAATTAGCACTTCTTTTGACAAGTGCTTTTGCTTTAATTTTATATCTACCATTAATTGAGCGATTAGCAAGGTATATGCGAACAAAGTTTTTGTCAGAATATTTGACAGAAGACGCTGAGTCATATCGCCAAGCCATCAAAAGATTTAATTTTGATGCTTTGATTAAAAATGTTTTTCCCGATATGGTGAAAATTACTGGTAGTCAATCAGGAACGATGGCGGTCTTAACCCAAAATGGAACGTTTGCCTTTCACTCCTACTTTCGCGGAAGACAAAAAAAATTAAGTCCCACAAAAGACATTTTAGTAAAAGCAAGTTTTCAATCATTTTTATTAGCCAATCGGAATGGAGCATCGGTTGCCAACACGTTCTCAAATGAAAACATTAACAATGACTTCATGGAACTGCATGCTAATTATATTTATCCATTTATCTTTCGTGAAAAATTATTTGGCTTTATAGCGGTATCAAATATTCCTAATTCGGAGGCCAGCCACAGTTTGTCGTTATTAGCTGGTCAATCTGCTCTCACAATCCACAATCATATCCTCTCTTATCACATTTCTGAAAATAAAAAGTATCAGAAAGAAGCTGAGTATGCTGTACGAGTGCAAAATTTATTAGAAACAGGAACAATTCCAAATATACTTGGCTGGGAGATTACACCTTTTAAACGAACCAATCGAAACCTCATCGAATTTTTCCAAGTAGAAGATGGGAGTTGGTTTTTTGTTATCTTAAATGCAGGAAAATCATACCAACATATCGGAATTATACTTTCTTATATTTTAGGAGTTGTATACTCACAATCCAGACTAAAATTATTGAAAGGTTTTTCTGATATTAAAACATTAATTCAGTCCACCTTTCAAAAGTTAGACTGGAAAGAAAATTACGAAATGATCATTGGTAAAATTGGTTATTCTGAACTTTATATTATCCAAGAAGGGAAACAATTTAAGATTATTCGAAATTCGGAAGAAGTTGTGGCAAGTATGGGTTGGAAAAATATGATTAGTATGGACAAAGGTCCCATCATCATTCAACAACGAGGAGAACCCGTATTAAAATTTAATTTCAAAGAGCTGGAAGTCCAATGAGAGAACTGGCAATTACAATCCTCTCTTCATTATTATTTTTTTTAATCCTATTTTTTTCGTTTATTGGAATTCAAAATAGTTCCAAAAAACTTCCCTTTTATTATTACCCTTCTGGATTGATTGTTAATATTGGCGAAGAAAATAGAACTCATTGGGGAAATTCAATTGTCACTTCCGATTTGGAAACGTTTGAATCGATAAGTGATTTTTCTAAATTAGATTCCTATACTTTAAAACTTAAAAACTCACAGGGAGAAATTTACGAAGAAGAATTTAAATTAAAGAATATTCGCAAAACAGATGTTTTGGGTGTATTTTTTTCTGATTTATTTTTAGCTTTTTTTAGCCTAGCAATTGCTGTATATTTTTACTATTCAACAAGAGATGCATTAATATTTGGTTTTTTCTTTAATTTTGGATTAATCATTTTATCTAATGTTTTTGTACTCGCATTCAAAAATTCTATTTTTTTGTTCATTCTAACTTTATATTTAGGAAGTTTTTTACAATACCATTTGATCTATCGACTTCGAGGAAAGGAGATCAATTCAAAATGGTTGTTACCTCAAGTTTTGATTTCATTCATTATGGCAATGATAGCATCGCAAGAGAAGTATGATTTAATTCTGATTGAGCGAATTGGAATTGTCGCTCATGCAATTACAGTCTTATTTGGATCGATTAATATCATTGCAAATGTTTATGAGTTAATTCGATCAAAACCTCAAGAGGAAGCACTTTTAAAACGATTGGTGTTGGTATTTTCTATAGTCATTTATGTAGCACTACCAACAAGTATTTTGTTTTTTGATGGGTATCCTTGGTTTTACGTTCACCGATCTTTCTTTATATTCACATATTTATTGTTTATACTCAGCTTTTTCTATGGGACATACCGATATACATTTGTTCCGTCGTTTGTCATCTTTACACCAAGTATTGTTACATTAATTTTAGTAGGTATTATTTTGGGGACCTATGTTGGTTCTATTTTTGTTTTAGATTATCTTTTACCCATTCGTTACTTAAGAGACCGATGGGTTTTCAATTTTATCTTTTTATTTTTAGTAACTGCGTATTTAATTCCATTGAAACTGAAAGTGAAGGAACTTTTCGATTATTGGTTTTTTGAGAAAAACCCAAAACTTAGTGCTGGAATCAATAAAATCACTGCATTGTTATCTTCTCCTTTATCAATGAGAAAAACCATTCTCACAATCAACAAAACCGTTAAGGAAACGGTAAATGTTTCTAATTTAATCATCTTAATACCAGGTGATCAATTCGCAAATACTGATCTCAGAAATATTGATTTTATGAGAATCTCCCCACAATCAGAGATTTGGAATTATTTCAAAAGCACTGATCGTGTTACTGTCACCTCACATTTAGAATATGGAATTGGACTTCGAGAAACACTTTATAATTTTTTGAAAGGACTACATGTTCAATTGGCATTTCCAGCATATGATTCCTCCTCAAACAAAAAAAATATCCAAGCTATGATATTGATCGGAGAAAAATTAGATAAAAAATATTTTTCCATTGGAGAATTAAAATTCATTAATGAAGTTGTGAAAATTTCGGGAATGTTACTCGAAAACTATAGTTTATTGGAAGATGAAATTCAAAAACGTAAAATAGTAAGAGATATCCAAACAGCATCCATTGTCGACAACACCTTACGATTGATTTTACCGAGTGAAGTAAAAGGTATTGATTACGGTTATATATCAAAACCCGCTGTTGGTATTTCTGGAGATTACTTAGATATCATCCCAATTTCCAATACCAAAATGATTGTTTTGTTAGGTGATGTTGCTGGTCATGGACTTGGAACTGGATTTTTAGTAAGTGCTATTAAAGGTATTGTCAGAGAACAATTGAGAAATGGTACTTCATTGGAAGGATTATTCCGAGAAATTAATTCCTTTTTTCGCGCGAGATACAAAGGGAATGAATTTATGACCTTACTCGGTGGAATATTCGATTCCACTGAAAATGTTTTTAAGTATGTAAATGCAGGTCATCTTTCCCTAATAGAAATGCGCGCTGATGGCCAAATCAAATTACATTCAAAAACCCAACGAGTGTTAGGAATTTTAGAAACTGATTACCATGTTCAAGAATTGAAACTTTTACCAGGAACCAAACTATTTTTGTATTCTGATGGGATTACAGAAGCCTTCAGTGAACGGGATGAAATTTTTGGTGAGGACACTCTCATTGATTTTTTGCATTATAATGCCGACAAAACGGTCAAAGAACTTCCCTCGTTACTCGACCAAAGAATGACACAATTCAGAGGAAATCGGGAACAATCAGACGATATTACATTTATTGGTCTTTCTTTTAGCCCCAACTAGCCGATATTTAAACCGATGATGGCAGAAAAACCTGTTAAATTTGTCATTTTTTTATCGCTCATCCTAAGTTTAGTCGCGTTTTGGGACCACCAATTCACTTCGTACTTAAAAGAGTTTGTGGTTTTGATTCACGAAATCTGCCATGCTACAGCTGCTCTTTTTAGCGGTGGTGTTGTGAAAGGAATCACTCTACACGGTAACGAAGGTGGAGAGACCATTGCTGTTCCTGCATCCTTTCGTGGTTCTTTTATCCTAGTTGTATCAGCAGGATACATTGGATCTTCCATTGTTGGAGCATTTTTATTACGATTAGGATTCCAAGGCCGACATGCTCGCCAAACAATGATTTTGTTTGGATTGTTTCTGATTTCTGTCAGTGTGTTGTATTCAAAATTAGGTGATCTAGCTTATTTTACAGGTATTTTCTGGGGAGTTGGGATTTTAGTTTTAGGGATGTTAGGTGAAACGACCTCGATCCTATCCCTCGTCTTTTTAGGTACCAGCATTTCATTGTATTCACTATATGATTTATCTGATTTTGCAGAACGACTCGCAGAAACCGATGCGGGCATCCTTGCCTTTTGGATGGCAGGCCTTGGACCTGAAGATTTACAAAATGAAGAAATTCCAACAGTGGTTTTGATTTTGGGATATTTGATCGCAACACTTTGGTCATTGCTCAGCATTGGGATCATTTTTATGTCTCTCCGAACTTCTCTTTCTCACGAGGAAGCCCACCATTCTCCAGATCCCGTGGAACAATTTGAACGATTCCCTGGGGAACTCTCACCAGAAGCTAAACTTTGGTTGGAAAAAAGAGGGGTTGATCCGGAAAGTGGGATCGTTTTGCCTCCAAATTTCTTCTTAGACCCTCCTTCGAAAGACAACCAAGGTTAGTCCTTATCGCAAATTTTCATTTGCGTAGGACACCTACTTCACAAATATAGAATCTCAATGGCAAAAAGAATTCTCATAACGGGGGGAGCTGGGTTCATCGGGTCTCATTTAGCAGAAAGACTGCTCAATGCTGGAAACAAAATCATTGTTTTAGACAATTTTCACACTGGTAGAAAAGAAAATCTATCTCACCTACTTTCAAATCCCAATTTTGAACTTATCCGTCACGACATCACAGATCCAATCAAGTTAGAAGTGGATCAAATTTATAATATGGCCTGTCCTGCGTCACCTGTCCATTACCAAAGTAATCCCATCAAAACCGTAAAAACAAACGTTTTAGGTATGATGAATATGTTGGGACTTGCCAAACGTGTGAAAGCAAGGATCCTACAAGCAAGTACTTCAGAAGTTTATGGAAATCCACTAGAACACCCTCAAACGGAATCGTATTGGGGAAATGTGAATACCATCGGAATTCGTAGTTGTTACGATGAAGGGAAACGTGTGGCTGAAACTTTGTGTTTTGATTACCACAGACAACATGGGGTTGAAATCCGAGTCATTCGCATTTTTAATACTTATGGCCCAAGAATGATTCCAGATGATGGACGTGTTGTCAGTAATTTTATCGTACAAGCGTTACGTGGTGAAGACATCACAATTTATGGTGATGGAAGCCAAACTCGGTCTTTTTGTTTTGTGGATGATCTTGTAAAAGGTATCATCGATATGATGAATGTCGAAAATTTTGTAGGTCCAGTGAATCTAGGCAATGATGGTGAATTTACTGTCAAAGAACTAGCAGAACTAGTGATCAAAGAAACTGGAAGTAAATCAAAAATAATTTATCTGCCACTTCCACAAGATGATCCAACAAGAAGAAAACCAAATCTAAGTTTGGCGAAAGAAAAACTGAATTATACTACCACTGTTCCACTCGTGGAAGGTGTAAAAAAAACCATCGAATATTTTAGCAAAAGAGTATAAAATGAAAATAGGCGTAATCAAAGAACCATCGTATGAAAACCGAGTTGCAATCACACCAGATGTAATTGACCCATTGAAAAAGTTAGGCTTCAGTGTTGCGATTGAAACTACAGCTGGAGACAGCGCATTTTTCTCAGACCAAGATTATAAAGATGTTGGTGCAACAGTGGAATCGAGAGATTCTATTTTATCTGGCTCCGATATTGTAGTTTCCATTCATGCATTAGATGAAGCGAGTGCTAAAAAGATTGGAAAAGATAAAATGTACATCGCTACATTATCACCATTGGCTTTCCCTAAAAAGGTGAAGGAAATTGCATCCGCATCATTCAAAATCTTTTCGATGGATACAATCCCAAGGATTACACGAGCACAATCTATGGATGTACTCAGTAGCCAAGCAACTGTTTCCGGTTACAAAGCGGTTTTACTAGCTGCCTCTAACTACAGTCGATTTTTTCCAATGTTAACTACTGCTGCTGGTACAATTACACCAGCACGTGTATTAATCCTAGGGGCAGGAGTTGCTGGTTTGCAGGCAATCGCAACCTCACGTCGTTTAGGTGCTGTTGTTGATGTTTTTGATACTCGTCCAGAAGTTAAAGAACAGTGTATGTCACTTGGTGCAAAGTTTGTGGAAGTGGAAGGTGCAGCAGATGCATCCAATACTGGTGGTTATGCGGTAGAACAATCAGAAGACTACCAAAGACGTCAAAAAGAAGCAATTGCAAAGTTTGCGGAAAAGGCAGATATCATCATCACTACAGCTCTGATTCCGGGAAAACGTGCACCTCTTCTGATCACAAAAGAGATGGTTGATAAGATGAGACAAGGTTCTGTCATTGTAGATCTTGCAGCGGTAAATGGTGGAAACTGTGAGTTAACAGAAAATGATAAAACCATTGTTTACAAAGGTATCACAATCATTGGGAATTCAAATCTACAAAGTACACAACCAATGGATGCAAGTAAAATGTATGCAAAAAACATTGTGAACTTTCTCAAACTATTTGTGAACAAAGAAAAACAATTTAATATCAACTTAGAAGATGAAATCATCAACGCATGTATGATTGCTGAAAATGGTTCTATCCGACACAAACCAACCCTAACTCTTTTAGGAGAGTAATCAAAAAAAAAGGCCAGAAATGTTTCTGGCCTTTTCCTGTTCTCTTACCTTCAAAGATAGTCTTTTATCAATTTCTAAATTTGGATCGAATGAATCCAAATCTACAGTTCCTAAAAATCTAAATCTAATTGCCTAGTTTGAATTTATGTTAGAATCGATCTGTTGGGGTTGGGTTCTCCATCTACGATGTACCCAAAAGTACTGCTCCGGAAATAACTTTACTTCTTCTTCTAAAGTTTTTGTCCATAGTTCTGTATAATGACGAATTACATCATCTTTTTTAGGATATAACTTTTTATCAACATAACCCAGATCTTTGACTCTTACAATTACCTTACCATTTTCACCAGCTAACACAGAATAATATAACATTTTGGCTCCAGTTAGATATGCCATGAGTGCTGGACCTACAAACGTAGAAGCTTGCCTGTTCATAAAAGGAACAAAGATGCCTGCTTTGCCAGCGTTTTGGTCTGCACCAAATCCAATCCAATAACCTTGTTTGAGTAGTTTGATCACCTGTGTTGATTCTTCAACAGGAACTAAAACAACACCATTTTTAGATCGCATCCGTTTCAGTAAGGTATCAACAAAAGGATTTCTTACCTTTTTGTAAATTCCTCCACCCTTCATTCGGATTCCCAAAAATTGAACTAAAATTTCCCACGTACCGAAATGACCGGAAATAAGAATAACACCTACACCTTCTTTTTTGGTATCTTCTTCTATTTTTAAACTAGATTCATCAACAACAAGATACTTGTCTAACCAAGCGCGTGTCATGCGAGGAGCCCAAAGAGTATGAGCAAGTAAAATTCCCAAATGACGATAGTGAGCTTTGACCAAATTTAAAATCTGATCCTCTGTGTAATTTGGGAAAGCGAAACGAATGTTTTCTGCTGCTACTTTTCTATGTTTTTTATCAAATTGATAAATTAAGTTTGTTAAAAACATCCCATACGAAAGGCACCATTGGTATGGCAAAATCTTAAAAGGGAAATAAAATGAATAAACAATGATAAATGATAAAAAGTATCCGATGTATTTCATAAAGTTACCAAATATGGCCATAAAAAGAAATGGATTGTTACTGCAAAAATTCCAATCACAAAACCAATGACCCATCCTCCAATAATATCACTAACAAAGTGGTGTAAGGTGATCAACCTGCCCACTCCAGCAAATAAACTAAATAAAAAGAAATAAGGAGTTTCTCGAAATGCAAAAACAAGTATTGTTGCAACAACAATTGAATTTGCACTATGAGCGGAAGGAAACGAATGTTTCATATCTGGATTTGAATCCACTTTTCCCATAACACTCACTAGAGGGCGTTTTCTGGCGAAATACTTCTTTAAAACCAAAACCAAACGATCAGTCATATACGTAAAAACCAAAACAAATGGCAGACTCATATAAACTGGTTTATATAGTTCACTTAAAAACATTAGTGGTAGTAAAACCAATGCAAACATCTCGCCTCGATTGATTCGAGATAAAACCCAACTAAGATTTTTATGATGTAAGTGTTTTTGTATCCAAGTGGATAACTTTAAATCTACTCTGCTAATCCAATTCATTTCAAAAGCTCTTCTTTTATCTTCTGAAGTGCTTCTGAGAAACTAAACGTAAATTGGTCTCTAGTTGCCATATCTTTCAATGTTACGCTACCAGTTTTGATTTCGTCTTCACCACGAAGCAAAATCCATCTGTATCCTTTTTTTTCGGCATAAGAAAGTTGTTTTCCCATCTTTTGAGAAACTAACGAAACTTCGACATTGATCTTTTCTTTTCGCAATTGTTTTGCAAAATTATGGTTTTCTGCAAAGGAAGAATCATCCAAAAGTGGAATATAAACTGTTGAATCATTTTTAAAACTAGGCAATAGATTATGGACTGTTAAAAAGTTCTGTAACGTTACATCCCCTAACCCAAAACCAATTCCCGTTAACTCTTCATTCGAAAATAATCCAATGAGATTATCATACCTTCCTCCGCCGTATAGGGAACGTTTGTTTTGTGGTGATGAATCGAAGATTTCGAAAATAAAACCTGTATAATAATCGAAACCCCTTACAACAGAAGGATCAAAATGTACAATGTCTTCTAAACCAATCATCTTAATCTCTTGGAACAATCCTTTGATTGCACTCAAAGTTTCTTCTTTAATTCCTGGGATTTGATTGAGTGTCTCTACGGTTGAATTTAAAAACAAATCAATTTTTGAAACAGCAGAACTATCATTTGGAATTGTTTTGGAAACAAGAGTGATGTATTCCTCTTGTGTGATTTTGTTCTTTTTGTCCAAAATTTTTGAAACTTCATGTGCTTGGTTTGGACTTACTTTTAAACCATCTAACAAAAATTCATCGAGTAATGATCTATGAGAAATGGTAACTTTGAAACTATTTCTAGGAGCACCAAAAGCAAAGAGGATGTCACAAGCTAGGGACAATATTTCTAACTCTGCACGACTTGTTGTGACACCAAACATATCAACGTTTAATTGCCAATGTTCTCTAAGACGGCCATGGCCTGGTTGTTCATAACGCCATAAATTAGGAATGGAAAACCAACGAATTGGTCTTGGTAACTCTCGTAATTTTTTTGCCACCATTCTTGCAACAGTTGGAGTCATTTCTGGTCGAATCGCAACTTCACGATCACCCTTATCGATAAAGTTATAAATTTGTTTCCCTACAATTTCTTCACCAGTTTTTGCTCGGTATAAATCTAAGGATTCGACCATTGGGCCATCATACTCTTCGTATCCATATGACCTTACAACGTCTTTCATGACGGAAAAAAGATAGTTCCGAAGGCGCATGTCCTCAGGATAAAAATCCCGAGTACCTTTATAGTTTTCTGTAGTTAATTTCTGTTCTTTCAATGTTTGGCTCCTATTGAACCAAGAAGTTTAATTAAAAAAATCAATGAGACTATGGTAAATCTCTTTGGCTTTTTTGTCTCCGCTTACACCAGTGATCCTACCGCCTAAACGATAAAAATCATTCACTTCTTCTAAATGACGTAATTCTACTGCCATCCGAATTGGTGCTTGTAATTTAAAATTGATGTCCAAGGTAAACGAAGGTTTCACTTTCAGTGCTTTTACAATTTCCATATCACTGATTTCCAAGGCAACTCCACCTCGAGAAACGTTCAAAACGTTTTGTTTGATATCAAGAATATGGGTATTTGAATCCATAATTCTTTCTTGAAACGTACGTTCAACCTCTTTAAACAAATCCAAAACTTCACTAGGGATTCTTGTTCTTTCGGTTTCTAATGAGAGATATGCAAAAAAATGCATTTCTTTCATTTGAATGAATAATGGATAATAAATATAAGATCCTATTTTTTTCTTTTTGTATTCATTCACTTTATCATCGAGTAAAAACTCATCTTCAAAAGTTTTTTTAGGGTCGAATACTTCATCCGAATTGTAAGATTCGAATGTTTCCGTATCCAAAACAAAAATTGGTTTTTTATGTTCCTTCATTAGATCAATTTCATCACTGTGTGTTGAGGATGAAATGAATACCACTTTCGACTGAGGGTAGTTCTTCAGAACGGTTTTTTGAATGTCAGATAGAATGACCTGTGAACTAACGCCGGTTAATTTCGAAAAATCGATATTTGTTTTGGCAATTAAAAAATTGGAAGCAACAACATTACCTCTTACTTTTTCGTTCCTAGAATCTTGGCGAGTTGTATAAGTTTGCCGACGGTCAATTGCTTTCCCAAGTAAAAGATTATCTTTTTGATTTTGGATTTCGTAATCGATTTCTACATGAAAACTTGGTGTCGCTTGGATTGTAAAAATGGTTTCAATCATTTCGGGCATTGTTTCCAATTCCCAAATATGTGCCCCGTCAGGACGTTCCCCTTTAAATTTCACTTTCACTGGGGAATCGTAACCTTTGAGAAACAATCCATTTCCAGCCATCATCTGTTTGAAAAATTCAGGCAAAACACGGACGGCTTCTAAAGGAACATACTCGCGTTCTTGGTCGAAATGGATTTTGACTCGATTGATCATGTTAGTCTATCTTCTTAAAATTCACACGTCTATTGCGAGATCTTCCTTCTTCTGTTTCATTGTCTGAAATTGGTTGCGAATAATGATAAGCTTGCACTTTCATTCGTTCTTTTGGTACACCTTTCAAACGCAAATACTGATAAACAGAGAGAGCTCGATCTTCACTTAGATTGATGTTGTATTCTTTATTCCCTATATTGTCGGTATGCCCACCAATTTCAACTTTTTCATTTTTATGTTGGATGAGGAAGTCTGCTAAAAGATCCAATTTTTTCTTATCCTCATCGCTCAATGTTCGTTCGTTGAACGGGAAATAAATAATTGTGTTGTACAGATCATCAAAGTCTTTTAAATTTCGAAGGTACAATACTGTCTCTTTACCTGACATCTCTTGGATTTTATCTTTTGAAAACAAAAAGGTTTCTTCCTTAAACCCTTTCGCACGAGCTAAGATCTCAAAGTCCATCGTAGGTGTTTGGTCTAAATCGAAATGACCATCTGTGGCCGATAAAGATTTTCCCTTACGTGTCAAATCATCAAAATAAAAACAAATTGCATTTGGTATGACTAAATCTGTTTTTTTATCTTTTACTACAAATCGGATCCCTTGTATGGTTTTGTCAGGACGATTGTCTTTAACAGGTCGTATTGGCTGCAAAATGATTTGTGAATATTGTTCTTTGTCTTTTCCCACATTACCACGGAGATCGAGTAATATTTCTGTTGGATGGAATCCAGGGGAAGAAACTTCCACGCGGTAGAGTTTCCCTGTTTTAATCGTAGTACGAAAATTCTCAACATCTTCTAAAGAAAGATCTCCACCGATCCGTTTTGATGTGATCACTTGGATGGGTTTTGTATCATCGTATATTTTTAAAGTTGAATCTAAACCAATCATAATGGCTTCCGATCCATCTAAAACCAGACCACGGAATACAAAGTCATAGGTCCTTCTCAAATCCTCTGGAACCATGGTTCGATAAATATCAAATTGGCCTTCACCACCAGGGCGATTGGATGCAAAATAAAACCAAAGATCGTCATACGTAACCGATATTCCTTCATTGTCACTTTCTTCCCAAAGGCTATAAGTAGAATAATCAGAAGGTGTATCAAAAGGAAAACCTGTCGATTCACCTGACAGTGGTTGGTTGGTATTAAATGGATTTCCTAATAATTTTGGAGTTTCAAATTGACCATTTGCTTCATTCAATTCGCTAAAGTAAAAACTGAACTTTCTATTTTTGTCGCCACGATTAGAACTAAAATACAATCTAAGACCGTCCCAATGGAAGTTGGGACTGATTTCATCTTCGCTTGTGTTGATCACAGGACCAAGCGAAATAGGTTTTTGCCAAATACCATCTCTACATTTGATTTTTGGTTTATCTGGATTTTTTTCTGTGTCTTTTGTAATTGGTTCTCGTTTTGAAATCCATAAATCAAATCCACCGAGTCCACCAGGTCGATTGGATGAGAACACAACCGAACATCCATCAGGTGAAACTGCGGGCATTTTATCTTCAAAATTTGAATTGATTTCATTCACATGATTGGGTATTGACCAAAGACCTGTTCTTTGATTGATCTTCGTATAATAAATATTTAATCCGTCATAACCTTCTCTGTTTTTTTTGACATCTTTTTGTGTTTTGTCTCGAACTGATGTGAAGTATAGTTCGTAAGGTTTTTCCTCTTCATCAAAAAGAATCGAAAACATTCCTTCAAAATTGGTAGTATTCAGTTCTCTGAAATTTTTAGGAGCCGACCAGACAGGCAATTTCATTCGGTCAGGAAAACTTAAGTTTTCAGAAATCCAAAGGTCCATCCCTCCTTCTCCACCTGGCCTATTGGATTGGAAGACCAAATACCTACCAGTTGGAGATACAATTGGATTGTACTCCACATTTTGGGTATTGAGAGGTGGGTAAAACCTTACGTCCTTCACTTTCGGAAGTGGTTGGCCGAGGATTGGAAACACCGAAATCAGTAAGGAAACAAGGAATTTTTTCATCTGCCGTCTCTCCTATGTATCGGCTGATCGGAATTTTCTGCCAAGGGAAAAATATGGCTTTAAGTGAGAGGTTCCTAGGGAATCTTCACAATCATGGCTGAAATCTTCGGAATCCTAAACATAACAACTGACTCATTTAGTGATGGAGGGAAGTATTTAAATACAGATGAAGCCATCAAAAAAGGCACACAACTTTTACAAGAAGGTGCAGATTGGTTGGATGTTTCAGGCCAGTCCTCAAATGTAGCGGCAAGTTTGGTCACGGAAGAGGAAGAATGGAACCGAGTGGAACCAGTGATACGTTACTTTGTTCCAAAAGGGGTTCGAATCAGTTTGGATAGCTTTCGCCCAGAAGTCCAAAAAAAAGCCATTGAAGCCGGTGTTCGATGCCTCAATGATATCACTGGATTTACCTACGAAGGTGATCGTGAATTTTTAAAGCCATATAGCCAAAAATACCCTGATTTAAAATTTATCATCATGCATTCGCATAACAGAAATATTGCGAAAGTGAACTCTACATTATCACCCGAAAAAGTTATCAAAAAAATACAAGTTTTCTTCAGGGACAGAAGGAATGAGCTAAGTTCTCTAGGAATTGAGGAATCAGCAATTTTTTTTGATCCAGGAATGGGGTTTTTCCTGAGTGATGACCCAATGGTTTCCTTTCGAGTTTTGCAAGACCTAGAAATCTTAAAATTAGAATTCCCTCAGCTTATGGTAAGTGTTTCAAGAAAGTCTTTTTTAGGAAATGTATTGGGAAATTTACCTGTTGAAGACAGAGAATTTGCAACCCTCGCATGTGAACTCCATTTGTTAAAAAATAAAATTCCATTCATTCGAACGCATAACGTACTTAAGTTGAGGCAAGCAGAAAAAATTTGGAATTTATGCCAAGAAAATGAATAAATCCAATCCTAAATCAGGAATTGATTCTTTTCTTTCAAATCAATGATTATGAATAGAAAATTGTTTTTAGTTTAACTTCTTCCAGAACGAATTGCTTTTCGAACATCTTTCCCTTCTTTCGATAAGGTTGGGAAAAAAACTGATTCTGGGACTGAATATCCTTTTTCCTTGGCTTTACGATAATAAGGTAACAAGGAATCCCATTTTGGATTGTCTTTTAAAACGAGAAGTGTGTCTCTCCAAAGTTCCAAAAAATTGATATCAGATTTTTCATTAGTAGAAGCTGATTCAGCCCACTTAAGTGCGATCTCATACCGCCCCAATTCATAATTCCCTTTTAAAAAGTAAAAATGGTAATCTTTGTTTTTTTTAGCAGAGACTTCTAATGATTTTGCATAATCAAGTAAACTGTACCAATTCCCTTTGTGGACCTGAATGTCTGCCATTCCATACAAGGCATTTTCATGAAATGGTACTACTTCTAAAATTTGATTAAAATATCCTTCTGCAAATTGGAAATTTCCCACTTGAAGATAATAATTGGCGAGTTCTTCATAAGCAAATAACTCCCAACCTTTCACACGTGACAATGCATCTAAGAGGACTACTTTTTCTTCTAAACGTAATCGAACTTCCAACTCTTTTAAAATTGATTGGTAAGTAACCGAACTACGAGAAGGTGATTCTTTGCTTACCTTCTGTTTGAGAACTTCATATTCATCTAATAAAAAATAAAACCTTAATCGATTGAGGTGGAGAGATACATCATTAGGATTTGATAGAATACAATTGTCCCAAGTAGCAGCAGCAGAATCTAATTGAATGGTCTTTGTGAAACGAATTCCTTCTTCATTACATTCTTTTGCTTTCGGATCGGTAGATTCTAAAAATAAGGTATCGGATTCTAGGACATCTTGTTTGGCGATTGGATAACGACATTTTTCCAATCCAAAAATCAATAGAATGGCAAAAGCAAAATAAATGGAAGGTTTCAATTTAGGAAGTACCGTCTGAATCAGCGTTTTCCTTCATCTTTTGCGCAAATACTAAATACTGCATCGCTTTTTCTGGGTTTCCATTGAAAAGATACAACAAACTTAAATCCAAAGCCTCTTGCGGATCAGGGGGAGAAAATTCTTCTGGATTTTCTTTGGAGAGTTCTAATTTCGTTTTAAATTCTTTTAATTTTTTTTTGGCTTTCGATTGGATTCTCTCCAAACTTTCTTTTGCCATTTGGTCTTCTTCTTGCCAAGCAGACTGTAAACTTTCATTAAAATGTGTGAACCCAACATCTTCTTTTACCATTGTTGTCAGCAAATTTGCAGACGCTTTATAGTTCCCTTGTTTGGCCAAAATTTCGGATTGGATGATTTTTAGCTGAGCATTACCTGGATATAAAATCAAATAACGCTCAATCATTTTTAAACTTTCTGGAAAACGATTCCTTTCGTAATAAAACATCGCAAGCCCTCCTAAAGCTGATTTATGGTTAGGTTCAATTTTGATAACATTGTTCAAATACACTTCCGTTTTCTCATCGTTTCCCAATTTCTGGTATGCTTGGGCGAGTAATAAATGTGCTGAGATAAACTTCTTTTCAAAGGATAAGGTTTGTTTTAAGAAACTAATCGCTTTTTCTGTTTCATTGTGTTTATAAAGAGAAACAGCAAGATTATAACTGTTTTTAACATTCGCATGTAATTTGTATGCTTTTGAGAATAGCGGAATCGCCTCCGCGTGTTTGCCTTGTTTCGCGTAAATGACACCTAAGTTTTGTAAGGCAAGATGGTAATTGGGATCTTTTTCTAATAAAGATTTGTATTGAGTTTCGGCACGGTCCCATTCACCATTCCGCTCCAAACGCACTGCTTCATTGAATAGAGTCTGGATTTCCTGTGCCATACAGAGGGATTATCGATTCAGAATCGATTCTCCCCATAGAAATTTTATCACGAGATTGGAAAAACGAACCGAAAGGTACACACAAGAGTCCAGAGAAAGGGGAAAAATATGCAAAGGCTCATACTCATTACCATTCTATTGTGGTTCGTATCCTGCAGTTCTGCAGATGCTACGAGACGGGATTATAGTGCTTCCGGTGATCCAGAAGATATATTTTTTGAACGTTCACAAAAATCCAAACCTGCTAGTTCGAATGACCCTGTTGCAAGGTCAATCATGGATGATTTAGATGCGAAGTCCAAGCCAAGCGCTACTTCACCACAAGCTGAATTACCAACAAAAAAACCGACAACTCAGTTTGATGAGGTTGGTCTTTCGTCATGGTATGGACAAAAATTCCAAGGTAGACCGACTGCCAGTGGTGAACCTTTTGACAGGATGAAGATGACTGGGGCTCATAGAACATTACCCATTGGAACAGTCGTTAAAATCCAAAACTTAGAGAACCAAAAGGAAGCTGTGGTTCGGATTAACGATAGAGGTCCTTTTGTCGATGAAAGGATTGTTGATGTATCTGAGAAAACTGCAGAAATCTTAGAATTTAAAGACAAGGGTGTCACTAAAGTTGGGATTAAGGTCTTAAAAAAAGGTGAGGATGAATTGGCAGATGACTTGGATGATTCTGATCTCTTAGACGATGCGCCCACAAAACCAGAAAAACTCACCCCAATCAAACCTGGTGTGGCAAAACCATTGGTAAGTGGCAAAGGATTCACTGTTCAAGTTGGTGTTTTCCAAGAAAAAGAACGAGCCATCAAGTACCAAGAGACCATTAAGTCTGAATACAACCAAACAGTCTTTGTCACACCTAGAGATGGCAAATATGTCGTTCAAGTTGGTGATTTTTCGGATCGTGCGAAGGCAGAATCCCTCAAATCAAAATTAAAATACGACGGAATTGATTGTTTCATCGTTACCCGTTAGTCATTTCCCCTTACTTCCGAGCAAAAAAGTACAGTTCTGATTTGCTCGGAGAAGGTGGAAAATGAATTGATTTCACATATCCGCTTGTTACGATTTCGTATTAAATTAACATCTAGAAGACCCTATGGAAAGCACATTATCCGTTGACCACATACTAACAAATTATTATACATTCGGTAGTTTAATTGTCACTGTCCTCCTTGCGGTCTTGGCAACATTTTTCTTTTCACTAAAAGACAAAACTGTCGCAACCAAACACTTAGCTTTAGCATGTTTATTTTTAGCACTTTTCCAGCTTGGATACTTACTAGGTGCCTTTTACTACCATCCGATTGCTTCTTACCATCGTTGGATAACAGGTGGAATTATCATTTTTGGTATCATCCATTTTGGACAATACTTCTTTCGTTTCCCCGACAATAGAGATTATAAAGCTGCAAACATTATCCAAGTAATCTCTTACGTAATTGCTGTTGTTGTTGTATTATGGTTTCTAGTAAGTGTTTCCCAAGGGGAAAGGAAATACCATTTTACGGCTCACCATTGGGATTTTAATTCAGAGGGTGCCAGCCGAATTTTAAGTTTATTCATCGCTGGTTATTCTTTTTTCAATTTCATCGGATTACCATGTTATAGATTATTAAATGTAGAAAAAGACAAACGTAGCACCCTCCTAATCATTATGATTGCAGGTTTGATTGCCGCGGTAGTTCCAAACATAACTAATGTTATGAGTCGTGATGGAGCAATGGAAAGATCTACTTATCTGACAGCAATAGTATTAACTTTCACATTCTCATTCTTTATCATCACGATTACTTTCATCAACAATAGTACAGAACGTACAACGTTTATGGCCAAAATTGTGGGGATATCCTTTGTTACGATCCTTCTCATCATGCAAGCATTCTCTTATTTGGTGGACCAAGAAAAGGAACTTTCCTTTGATAATACCGCCATCCAAAAAGCCTTACGTGTAGCAGAAGGTGGAGAAAGATCAAAGGACATCGTCTTTATGATTGAATACGATTCCAATGGACAAAATCTTAAAAAAGCGTACTTACCTTCCAATGTTACCTTGGACCTGCCTCTTGTCCAAGCGGATTTATACAATACTGCACTTTACAATGAACTTGTTTCCTTAGGAGATTCCGATTATCGAAATTCCCTCACTTCCTTATTATCAAAAACACCTTATTACTTTGCTGGTTACAAAGATGCCATCACTCATTTTTTAAGTGATAATCCAGATCTAGAAGGCAATGAACTCAAAACCGAAGTCTCTAAACTCATTGAAAAGTTAAACAAACGTACATTCATTAATACCAATAAATTGGTAGATATTGATCCAGATAACTTCTGCGAAGAAGGTGTCAAATACATCGAAAAAGTCAAAAATGTTGATACCTTCCGAGACTCAATCCTCAAACACGTAAATGAATGTAAATGGGATGGAAAAGAAATTTCTGGCCGTGACTTAAAAGTGGAAATGTTAAAATTTTTCCGTTATTTTAAGCCAGATTTAACTCGTCACTACCGTAAAGATTTGGATGGACTTTCGCATTACGTTGCTTATATGACCTATGATGCGAAAAAGAAAATCAATCTGGAAGTAGGATTTAATTACCGCGATTACAGAAATTACATGCACAAATCTGCCAAACTAGAACTTGTGATCCTTGCAATTGTAATGATCGTTTTATTAGTCATTTTTCCATTGTTCTTTCGATCTGCCCTTGTGAATCCACTTTATGCTCTACTTGCTGGGGTAGAAAAGGTAAACCAAGGAAATTTAGAAGTTGAAGTGCCTATCAAAGTTAATGACGAAATTGGATATTTAGCCGAATCATTTAACGGAATGGTATCTTCCATTCGAGACGCTAGAAGAGAACTCCAAGATTATGCAGAAAACTTGGAAGAAAAAGTAAAAGAAAGAACAAAAGAACTCCAAGAAAAAATGGATGAGATCCATCGGTTAAAAGTTCAACAAGATGGAGACTACTTCCTAACTTCACTTCTCGCAAAACCATTGTTCTTCAATGCTAACAAATCGGAGAACATTCGTTGTGATTTTTTTGTGCACCAAAAGAAAACTTTTGAATTCCGTAACAAAACGGGAGACTTAGGTGGTGATATTTGTATCACAGGAAACTTAAAATTAGGAAAACCTGATGATTTCCGCCGTTTTACCATGGTGATGAATGGGGATGCAATGGGTAAATCCATGCAAGGTGCTGGTGGATCACTTGTTATGGGTGTTGTGATGAATTCCATTATGGCACGTTCCGCTGGTAACAAACGAATTTTAAACCGTACACCGGAAGAATGGCTAACAGATGTTTACGAAGAAGTGAATGCTGTCTTCAAATCATTTAGTGGAACGATGGTAATTTCTGCTACCGTGATGCTCATTGATGACGAAACGGGAAAGGTTTGGTATTTTAATGCGGAACACCCTTACAGTATTTTATACCGAGATGGCAAAGCAAGTTTCATTGAAAGTGAATTAAAACTTAGAAAACTTGGACTTGATTCTGAATATGCGTTTGAAGTGCAGTCTTTCCAATTATTACCAGGGGACCAACTCATCCTTGGTTCCGATGGTCGCGATGATATCGATTTAACTCCTGATGAAGATGTAAGAACCATCAATGAAGATGAAACCATGGTTTTACGTTTTGTAGAAGAAGCGGATGGAGACATCTATGAAGTCGAAAGACTTGTGAAAAATGCAGGAGATATCACAGATGATATCTCTATGTTAAGTGTGGTCTTTAAAAGTGAAAAATCACCGATCCATCATACTCCACCAAAAGACGAAATTGCAAACCAACCAATTGATGATTTTTTCGATACACCAGGTGATGATTGGGATGAAGCACTTACAACTGCAGGAGCTTTCGAAGAAGGAAAGGCACTTTACCAAAATGGTGAAATTGAACGTGCCATTACCGTCATGAAAAAAGCATTCCTTGCTGATCCTTATAACCAGAAACTAAATAAATTTTTAGGACTGGTCAGTTATAAAGGAAAAGAATACGATATTGCTGCAAAAGTTTTAACTGAGTTTTTAAAAGAGAACGAAGGATCTGGTGAATATTGGTATTACCTAGCGATGTCAGAAAAAAAATTAGGGAATTATGAACGAGCTCTAAAAGCAGCTCAAGAAGCATTAAAATATGACCCTGAAAATTTCCAAAACTTAATAAACCTTGCGGATGTTAGCCGATTATTGGGAAATGTAGACCGAGCTCTTACCTATGTCACAAGGGCGCAGTCAATCGATCCAACCAATAAAAACGTGGTCAAACTTTCTAAATTATTAGAAAAAGCAACTAGCCTCAATTAATTGAGGTTAGAATTAAGTTTTCCACAGAATTGATTTAAATTTTAGTTTTAAAGTTTAGAAATTAGAAAAGAGCTAAAATGAATTTCAACATTTTGGCTCTTTTTGTATTCAGAACACTCTGCATATTCTTAGATTCAATTGTATAAAATTTTAAAAAACCAGCTTGCCATACATACGAAAATCTGACAAAATAAGCGAATCCATTTTTTAGAATAAGGATCTGTATGAATTTAAGAATTGTATTAAGTGTATGGGCAGTTGTACTTCTATCTAGTACTACGTTATTTGCTCAAAATGCTGATGTTGCATTGGGAAGATACCTTCCACCTGAGAAAGATTCGGTCATCGAAATTTTCAAGTGTGGTGATAAATACTGTGGAAAAACAGTTTGTATCAAAGATAATGCATACCCAGAGAAAGACAAAGACAAAGGTGTCCCTGGCACTCCTTACTTAGATCACAATAATGAAGATCCAAAGCTGAGAACACGTCCGAATTTAGGTATGGTTTTCATCACTGGTTTTGATTATGTTGGTGAAGGTGTTTATAAAAACGGCCGTATTTATAATCCACGCGATGGAAAAACATACTGTGGAAAATTCACTTCACTTGACGGTGGAAACCGATTGGATCTAAAGGGAACACTCTGTTCCATTACATTCATCGGAAAAACGAACAATTGGGTGAAACTTGGTGGTCTAAACTTAGATGACCCGAAATGGGATTGCACCTTTAAGAGTAAAAAATAATTGAAATGATACAAAACCTGCCGACCGAGATGGCTGGCAGGTAAATGGTTCTCACCGAAACGTATTTACTTTTTTTCAAAGTCCTTATACAACAAAGACGGTTGGATCCCTTGGTTTGCTTGGTACTTCCCTGATTTGTATTCGCTGATTTCCCCTTCAACGGTATGATAAAAAATCTGACAGATTTGGACTCCAGAGTAAACACGTAGTGGATGGGTCACTTGGATTTCTAATGTCCAAAATCCTTTAAAACCAACATCACCAAACCCAGCGGTGATATGAACAAACATTCCAAGCCTTCCAATGGATGATCTACCTTCTAACATAGGTACTAAATTATGTGTTTCAGTAAACTCTATGGTCCGTCCCAAATAAAGTTTTCCTGGTTCCAACAACAATCCTTCTTCAGGTATCTTTAAGGTTTGTACCGGATTTGGTTTTTTCATATCCAATGGAAATTCAGAATAAACTAACAAATCCTCATGAAGTCTTAAATTATATGAGTTTGGGTTTAACAGTTTTTCATCATAAGGTTCAATTTTAATATCAGAACCTAATCGTTTTAAAATTTCTTTACCAGTTAAAATCAAAGTTCATTCTCCCTTAAACATAGGTTTTCTTTTTTCAGTGAATGCCTGTAAGGCCTCTAACCTATCTTTTGTAGTTAACGTTTCAGAATAACATAATTGTTCCCACTGCAAGGCTGATTCGATTGGCATTGAAAATCCTTGCCGAATTGCCCTTTTGGATGCAGAAACAGCTATAGGTGCAGATTCCGCAATCTCCCTTGCTAAGGCAAGAGAAGAATCCTTCAAATCCACGGGATTCACGACTTTGGAGACCAATCCTCGGCTAAGTGCCTCGGCGCTGGACAATTTTTTACCAGAAAAAATCCACTCCATTGCTGTTGATTCCCCTACGATTCTTGATAATCTTTGTGTACCACCAGCTCCAGGAATAATTCCCAATTTTGTTTCCGTTAAACCCATGATTGCAGATTCACTCGCATAACGAATATCACATGACAAAGCCAATTCTAGTCCGCCTCCAAAGGCAAATCCATTAATTGCTGCAATTGTTGGGATGGATAAGTTTGCCAATTCCGAAAAACAAACATTAATATTGCGGAGAAATCTTTTAACCTCTGGTTGAGACATGTTTTTTCGTTCTTTTAAGTCAGCACCAGAACAAAATGCATCTCCTACACCCGTAATGACAAGGGCACGAAATTTCTCCTTCTGCACTGCTTTGATGGATTGGTGTAACTCTTCCAAAAATTGTACTGAAATTGCATTTTTTGCTTCGGGTCTATTCAGTTCAATCAATGCTACATAAGAATCGATCGTTTGGATGGAGACAGTGTTCATAGAATTTCCTGTGTGGTAAAAAATAGAAATGAATCTTCTGAAAAATATCCGATAATGGAAGTGGGTACCATGAGAAGGATTTTATACACAATCGGATTCTCGTTAGTCTTTGGAAACAGTTTTTCCTGCGTGAAATCGTCTTCGGAAGATCCGTTGGCTGCTTTATTAACCTCAGCTCCTGTGATATCATCAGTTACCCCACAAATTGGGACACCTGCTCAAAACAATTCCAATGCAACCTATAGTGCAACAGAAGTTGTAATCAAAGGTGAAAATTTTGGAATTGATCCTGTTGTACGTTTCAATGATACAGTTGCATCTATTACTTTGAATCTTGGTACAGAACTTTACACAAAAGTACCAGATGGTACTTATTCAGGTTATATAACCGTTTCTAAATCAGGTGGCTCTTGTTTACCAAATTCAAAAGAGGGAGTCAATTGTTCTGGCACAGAATTTTTTGTAGACTGTTATGCGGTTACCAATAAAGCATATGGCCCTGAAATTGAACTGAAACAAGGACAAGGAATTTCTGTTGAATACGATGGGAATGAGACAAAGGCATACAGAACAGACACATTGTTAAGTGCTCGGAACTTAACTATAGGTTGTGACAGTGTAGTTACTGTTCGAGTGTTTAGTCGCTCTTGTAAAGCTACCGATTATGTACTTCAGAACAACCCCATCATTCCCTTTCCTGCGGGAGTTGCAACGCAGTTTTACGTTACAGCAGAATCTGCAACTTGTAGCTTAGTTCTTTAGTAGGATTTATTCTTCACAAATCGTTTGAATACGATGAGATTCGCTGCTCCCATCCACTCATTCATATACTCTCTAAAAATTGTTTCTCGTGGTTTTGATGCTTTGATTTCAGGGTCAAGGTCGTCGTAGTTTTTAATCACCAATCTAGAAATTTCTTTGTATTTATCTTCAATCATTTCTGTAATTTTTTTAAGTAAGGCTAAGTTGTTTTTTTCTTCACCTACATTTGGTAAAATCACTTCGTTCCAATAATCGATTACATGTTTTTTTACATATTCACTTGGAATCACACGGATTACTTTTTTACCATCGTTACCTCTTGCATGGATATAACCAGTGTTCACTTCCATAAGGAATTTTTTGGCAATCATATAAAAGTGAGATGGACCTAAATGAAACAAAAAAACATACTTAAATTGGGTAGGTAACATCATATTCATCAGAATAATATTTTCACAAAAAGTAAAAAACTGTTTTAAGAAAGTTTGGTATTCAAGTTCGAAATCATCAGCTGATTTACTTTTTTTCTCAATACTAGTCATAGAACGAATTAATTCAGAACGTAGAACCTGTTCGTCTGCACCTAAATGTGAATCTAAACTGATTGCATTTTTAAATAATGATTTTTCAGCATTATATTTATCCAATTCATATCTAAAAAAATAATGTTGGTCTGAGTTCCAAGTATACTTTCCATATGCTTGGATATAATTGGTCTCTCCTTCTGTTTTGATTTTATGTTTGATCGTCTTCCAATTATCTTTCGATTTTTCCTGATGATTGTTTATGACTTCATCAGCTTTATATTCAATTCCAGAATCTTCAGGTTCTAATTCTTTAGGTTTATCATATAAAGATTCTTCAAAAACGGAGGAAAGACGGTAAGTTCCTTTATCACGATATTTTGGTTTTGTAGGTTTGAATTCCGTCAAACAATTCGGATTATCAATTTGTAAAATAAAACTCATACGTTTGAGTAAAATTTCTAATTGGAATAATTTTTCTAGAGCAGGAAGTATTCGATAGTTTAGTAGTCCGTTATTTTGAAATTCTAAGTCAGTAAATTGGTTACTTTGTACAGCAGATTTTAGTTTTTCCCAACCTTCTTTGGTTTCTATCAGGAAATATCTCAACATCTCAAAGATTAAATGGAACTGAATGAAGTCATCACGATTGTTATCTTCAATGTGCCGTGAAAAATACCGAGAGTAATCTTTCCTTACTTGGGCGAATAAATGTTTTTCATCTAAGTTAAAGATGATTTCTTTTATTTTTTTTTGTGATTTGTCTAGTTCTTGGTCGAGTGTCTTTCGGAAAGGTAAGATTTCACGTTTGTTTGCTTCCGTGAGTCCAGTGCTTAAGAATTGTAGAAAACTTCCAACAATGTTTTGGAAATTATTTAGAAAGTATACATAACCTTTCTTAAAATCAGCAATGAATTGGATTTCGTGATCATCCTCTCGAAACTCTTGCGACATACCAAGAGGATGTTACGAATAAAAGATTAAAAAAGCAACAGGTTTTAGTTAGAGTAGAAAATCTCGATTAAATTTTGACTTGGATCAGCAAAGGTAAGGCATTCTCCAGAATCGGTTCCCTCAGGTCCCTTGATAATCTTTACATTCTTTTCTTCTAATTCGCTGATTGCTTCTGTAAAATCATCCACATCCATCACAAAACTAAGGATAGGAAGAGATCGATCAGATACCTCTGCTTTCACCAAACGAATTCGGAACGAATCTAGAGAAAGAATTGCCTCAGTAGCCTTCTTTGTCTCCACTTCGAAGTCAAAAATGTCCCGGTAAAAATCGATAGAGGTGTCGAGTTGGGAGACGGGGATACTGACGTGGCCAATGCCTTCTACAATAATCATAATGGAATTACACCTTCGTGAACTTTTCTGTCATCATGCTTGAAAAAGCGGCTTTGTCGAGAAAAAAGCAATTTCCTTCCAACAAACTCGCCTGTAAAATTTGAATTCCAATTCCAAGATAGGAAAAAAGAATCAAATTATGAAAGTATTTCGGATTTCACTCCTCATTTTAGCCATTTTCGCCCAATCTTGCAAAGAAGAAGTCGTTCCCTTCTCTCCAAACCATGAAAAACTAGTGGAAACAGTTTTCGCGAAAAACCAAACAATACTCGAAGAATTTTTGAAAGAAAATCCAAAGCCGGTTTGGAAAGAATTTTCCGAATCAGTTCAAAGTTTGGGTACAAGTGGCCATCCAAAATTAAAATCTTGGGCTGACCAGATTCTAACCAACATACCATCAAATGAGAGTGATTTAGAATCTAGTTATGAAAAAATTTCCAAAATCCAAGAAATATTGATTCAAATCAAAGCCGAGGTACCAAATCAATTGAAGTACAATCGATTTTATTGTCCAATGGTCGATAAATCATGGTTAATGACTGGGAAAGAAATAAAGAATCCATATGCTCCTGAAATGAGAGATTGTGGAGAGTTGATGCAATAATTCATGCCAAAATGCTTTTTAGGAACATCACTATATGAAGCCTGCCCTCCAAGTTGCAGGCATTCATTCGCTAAACAGGACGTAGACGAAGATTGTATAGCAAAAAATAAACTAGAAGCATTTTTACAAGACAAAGTTACTTTCAAAATCGGCTTTTCTGCATTTTCCCAAATCCCTGCAAAAAATTTAGAAAAATTTCTTTGGACCAACAAAGACAACCTTGAACTAATCACATATTTTTTATACATCGGTGAACCTACTTTAGTACGCGAAATCATAGAATCATTTTCCAATCATACTTTGAGTTATTTATATAAAGTTGACTTTGAAAATTATATGAATCTTCGTGAATCTCTAAAACGAGAAAAGACGATTAAACATATGTTTGATATTCGTAGTTTCAAATATTGGACATTTGTTAGTTATGTAAGAATTTGTGATTTGATTCAATATTTTGTCCGTTATTTAAAAGAACCAGAATATGCCTGTCAATTTCTAACTATTCTTCCTTCCGAAGTGGTATCAAACTTAAATAAATATACTGGTTTGGATTATGAAGAAGAAAAATCATTATACACCGCTTTAGGAGATTCAATTTATGAACTGCCTCTACAATCTCCCAAAATTTACGATCATATGATGCAATTGTTTGCAGAGGATCCGGAAGTATCCATTATTTTATCAACTATGGAAGAATTGGTGCGTCGTCAAAATTTGATTTTAGAAACAAGTTCCAAACTTACATCCTATATTGCTGACCATAGAATCGATAAATACTTTCAATATATTTTCTCTGAATTAAGTGGTATTGAAATAGGAACCGCTGAAGAAATACTAAATCAACTTTTGGAAAAAAAGATGATCACACCTGCTCAAAAACGTATGATCATCGATTTTCTTGAAACTGGAAAATTAGAATTATAGTATAATCTAACATTAGCTAGTTTCGGTTTATTTTTTAACCTGCAATTTTAATATTTTTTGCCAGATAAACACTAAACAATAAACTAAAAACAGAAATCATTCCAACCAACTCGTAATTCAAAAACTGTTGGTCGGATGTTTGCACTAAAATCAATCCAGCGACGTAAGAAGCAGCGCCCGAAGCAATCTGTTGAATGGCAGAATTTACTGACATAAAACTCCCACGAATACGTGGTTCGACAGCAGAGGTTACCATTGCAAATGCAGGCACCATTCTTCCAGAAACTAAGATCATAAAAACAGTTGTGATGACGAGAACAATAGGCAGTGTAGTTTTTGTTAAAGTAACAACTAACACGATGGGAATAATTGCCAATATTGATATAATTTGATATACTTTTAACTTTCCATAACGATCAGCTAGTTTTCCAATCAGACGACTTGTAAAAAAAGTAAATAAACCACCAAAAAAATATATATATGGCAATTCATCTACCGCCAAACCAACATTAGATACTAGAAATGGACTTAAAAAAGGTATGATAGTAAATCCACCAAACATTAGAAAAACCATAAAAATGAAAGGTGCCATATGGTCTTTTTTAAGGAGTACTTCTTTGAGTGACTTAAATTGAGATTGTTTTGGATGTTCATCAGAATCTAGATGGTATCGGATTGCGGGTAATACCTTGTATCCAATCGGTAGTATTAAAAAACCTGCAATTGCTAAAGATAAAAACGGGAAATGCCATCCATACCGATTTGCTAAGGATAATCCGATTGGAATTCCAATCACAGAAGCAACAGAAAAGGAACTCATCACCACTCCAGTTGCGGTGCCTCGTCTAAAAACAGGAATGATATCACCAATGATCGATAAAACCGTTGCTCCAATCATCCCTCCAAAACCTCCCGCAATGATCCTTGCAAAAAGGAAAAATGGATAGTTAGGAGCTATCGCACATAATAAAGTTCCAAAAGAAAAACCAAAAAATAATACGAGTAAACTCATTTTACGATCAAAGGAATCTAAGAACAAAGCTCCAATTAATCCGAAAACACCTGCACTAATTGAATAAGAAGATACAAGTAATCCAAAAGCAGCGGAATCAATTTTGAAACTCTGCATAAAAACAGGTCCAAGTGGCATCATAATGACAAAATCTAGTATGTGCAAAAATTGGAGGGCGGCTAAAATAAAAATTATGGCTCTTTCTTTTTGGATGGTATGAAGCGGATGGGTAAGAGGTTGGCTCATAATACGAATATTGACCAGGTAGTCAAAATTGCCAAAACAAATTATTTAAGAATTGCCAAGTTTTCGAAATTGAAATAAATTTCCCATATGAAATATGCTTTAATTACAGGTGCATCTACAGGACTCGGAAAAGATTTTGCCCATTCATTGGCAAAAAAAGGTTATACTCCAATTTTAGTAGCAAGAAGTGCTGATAGACTCAAAAGTCTTGCTAGTGAACTCAAACAAAAGTATGGAGTGGAAGGAGTTGTCATAACGGAAGATTTATCTCTTCCGAATGCTGCAGAAAAAGTTTATAAGGCTGTCAAAAAATTAAATCTCAATGTCAATTGCCTCATTAACAATGCTGGTTATGGACTAAATGGTGAATTTCACAAAAATTCTTTTTCAGAAGAATCAAAAATGATCCAACTGAATGTGACAACTCTCGCAGAATTATGCCATTTGTTTTTGCAAGACATGGTAACTAGCAAAGATGGTTATATTTTAAATGTAGCATCCACAGCTGCGTTTCAACCTGGACCACTGATGACAAATTATTATGCTACAAAAGCATACGTACTGTCGTTAAGCGAAGGACTTGCTGAAGAAGTAAAAGATTACGGTATAACAGTATCTTGCCTTTGTCCTGGTCCTACACGAACAGAATTTTTTGAAAGAGCCAATATGTCGGGAAGTAAGTTAGTGAAATCATCTTTTTTGGCAATGAATTCCCAAGATGTTGTAGAAATCGGTTTAAAAGCTTTGTTTGCAAAACGTGTAGTGAAAATTCCAGGGTTCATCAACTTTTTGTTAGCAGAATCGGTTAGGATCACTCCAAGAATCGTGATTCGTAAAATTGCAAAATCTTTAAACAAAGTTGGATGATTTGACCAAAGAACATTTCCACTTTTCGGATCGTTTTAGTTTGCTCGGTGATCTAAACGTAGAGAATCCGATCTACCAAGTTAAAACGGAAAGAATCAAGACTGGAAAACCAATTTTAGATTTAGGAAATTCTAATCTTACAGAAATGGGATTAGAGTTTCCAGCTTCTGTTTTAACTCACATACTTTCGAATCTGAATGCCAGTATTTATGAACCAATTCCAGAAGGTTTAGAATCAACGCGAAATGAAATTAGCTCCCTCTATAAACTTCGTGGATTCCAAGTAAATTCTTCCAATTTTCATTTAACAGCGAGTACATCCGAAGCATATTCCTATTTATTTAAATTACTGACTAATCCAGGAGATGAAGTATTAACCCCTAACCCAGGGTATCCACTATTTAGTTTTCTGATTGGATTAGAAAATTTAAAGGAAGTACATTACCAATTAAAAGAAAATCAAAGTGATGGTTCTTGGGTTTACGATGCTGAAACCATTGCCAATTCAATTAGCACAAAAACCAAACTTATTGTTTTGGTAAGTCCTTCGAATCCAACGGGATCCAAAACAACGGAATCATTCTGGAAAATATGGGAATCATTTGGGATACAGATCCCTGTGATTGTTGATGAAGTGTTTGAAGCATATGATTTTTTTGGAGAACCTCATCACCTTCCTTCAAATCCAAATTTTCCTCTTTTTGTTTGCCATGGTTTTTCCAAAATGTTAGCTTTGCCTCAAACCAAATTAGCTTGGATCCTCAATCTTTCTCCTGAACCAATCAAAACAGAAATCCAAAAAAAACTCAGTTTCATCTCAGATACTTACCTTTCCGTAAATTCGTTGGTTCAATTGGCAACAAACGAATTGTTACCATGGAAAAGTATGGTTCAAAACCGAATTCGAACAAGAATTATGCGAAACTATTCTCTATGTAAAGAATTTGTGAACCAATTTTCCTACTCTAAAAAAGTTCACGCAATAGAAGCAGGTTGGTATTTTTTACTCGAGTTAAATCTTGATAAAAAAGATGAGAAGATTGTTGGAGAAATTTTATTAGAAACTGGCATTTTAATACATCCAGGTTCTTGGTATGGATTTTCGCATAATAGATGTATTGTTGTAATATCTCTTATTACAGAAGAAGAAATTTTAGAAAAAGGACTAAACTCGATTCAATCCTTTTTTAAATAATTGATGATTTCTGATTTTTTGGCCAAAGCATCCGCCTTCCCTAATTCATAAGTCTCTCGAACACCCTTTGGATTCGTATAATCAAAAGAAGTGATGGGTAGTGGTTTGGATGGTGTGATGAGAAAAGTACGGGCAAGTAAATCAGGATCCTTTCCTACAATGGTATTTGGCTCATAATGGATACCAATGATTTTTGCTTTTGGAGCAAATCTTTCGATCATCATATTATTTGTGAGTCCACCATCTAGGTAATATTCATTGCCTACTGACTGAAAGTCCACAATCGGCGGAATGGATGAAGAATTTAGTATAAATTGTTCAATGGTTTCCGGATTCACAAAGTCTTTCTCTGTGAAATCAACATCTTCCATATTCCATTTTTTAATGATTTCTGCGGTCCGATTTGCTGGAATCCCCTCCGATCGATCTCTATCATCCAATATAAAGGCTCTTCCTGTTTCTGAAATCAACCTAGCCAAACGAAATTTATTTTTAAGCGAATCCTCTTTCGGATGGGCTTTCACTGAGTGGATCCAGATTTTTGCACCCGATTCTAACACACGGTCAAAACGCATTCCAAAACGAATGGTACGTCTATACATATCTTCATGAGGGAAAGTTGATTCTCCTCTCAATAAATTGGAAAAATGAAAATTACGAGAATTCCGTTTGGTGATTTCTTCGAAGTATTCGACAGACTCTTCTTCTGTTTGTGAGAGGATACAAAGTGCCATAGCAGCTCCCGCCGAGACACCCGATAATTCGGTAAAACGAACTCCCCACTCACGTAATGTTTTCCCAACACCAAGTGCATAAAAAGCCTTACACCCACCGCCAGCAATGGCAAGAGAGGCATCGTAAGTTGGAAATATCTTGACTAATGTTTGTAAAACTTGTTCACGCACACCCATAAATTCGGCTATCTCTAATCCCCTTCCCAACGAAAGCATAGTGTATTGTTTTCTCCCAGAAACCTGTCAAAATACAAACTCGCACGACAATCTTCTTCCGTTGCCAGAAAGAAGTCATACCCTCCAGCGGGGTATTTGATTTTACAACAACCTTTTTTGTCTTTTCGATCAGGTGGTTGCCTTACGGATTTATCTTGGCCTTTTAAGTCTCCAAGTGTTGGAGGTAATTCCTGCCTTGGGTCTGACCACAAGGTCGTTATCGTAACAAAGATCAGGACAAAGGATAAAGATGTACGCATTCTATACAAATAGACTGACCCCCAAAGGTTCCAGTTGTATGATTTTATAAAAATAGTGAATTCTGTTCAACCGTATAATCTGTATTTCGAATCAATTGGAAATATTTTTCTTTACCCTTTTTGAACATAGTGGATACTCTGCACACTATTATCGATCGGGGAAATCAATGAACAACACAAGACTACAATACCACGCCACTGGCGGACAACTCTTCATATTATTTTTGAAGAATATGTTTCTCACGGTAGTGACTTTGGGGATTTATAGCTTTTGGGCTCGCACCAACGTCCAAAAGTTTATGGCTGAGAATTTGGAATGGGCTGGAGAACGATTTTCGTTTCACGGAACTGGAAAAGAACGTTTCATCGGCTTTTTGAAAGCAGCTGGAATTTTTATCGTGTTGTACATTGCCATCATGATCATCCTATGGATTGCCAATAAAATTCCTGTCCCGTACTTTGCAACGATCGTTGGAATTGTACTCTACATTGGAGTTATTTTAGCATTAGTTCCCATCATCATTGTTGGTGGCCGAAAATACATAACATCACGTACAGGTTATCGTAACCTTCGATTTGGCTTTGATGGTAAAATCTTAGAAGTAGCAAAACTTTATGGGAAAGGGATTCTACTGACAATCGTTACTTTAGGAATTTATTACCCTTGGTTTTTTGCTGAAAAAGAAGCTTATATCCAAAGTAAAACTCGTTATGGAAATACCAATTTTGGTTTCTCAGCTGATGGTAAGGAAATTTTCTTTCTGTATTTGAAAGGATTTTTGCTAAGCATAGTCACTCTTGGTATCTATTACTCATGGTTTTTAGCAGATGTGCAAAACTATATCTGGAATCGAACTAGTTTCCAAGGTAAAAAATTTAGATCTGATATCACAGGTGGGAAGATTTTTGTCAATTTTCTGATCGCGTATTTGATCATTCTATTCACACTAGGTATTGGATTTGCTTGGGCTGTGGTTCGATTGACTAAACTCTTTATCGAATCAGTAAGTTTAGAAGCTGAAGTTGATTTCTCAACAATTTCTGCCCAACCAGATACACAGGCAAATGCTACCGCGGAAGGATTGGAAGCACTTGCAGAAACTCTAGAAGCCTTCCTATCATAAACATTGTTTCAAAATCAAACATTTACATCACGATATTTCAATGGTGTCTCGGCGGTTCCTGAAGAAGGGACCGTTCTTGTCCATGGCCAGACCATTCAATTTACGTCATTTGATACTCATCATAAATTAACCATATCCCAATTCGCAGAATTTTCGCAGACGCATAAGGGCTGTAAGCTGATCCTCCTTCCTGACGAAAGGAAAGAAAGCCCTATTTTAGAAATTTTCTGTACGAAAGAAGAAACCAAATTATTGGAAAAAATTTGGATCCAAAACAAAAAATCCCAAAGCCATACAAATGCTTTATTTTATTCCATTCGGGAAATGAATCCCATTGTACTTGGGATTCTTTCTCTACTCATTGTAACGATAGTTGGCTTTTTTTACTTTAAAGGATTGGAGTTTGTTACGAATTTTATCCCACTTTCAATGGACAAATCCTTAGGAGATTCGGTACAATTGAAAATGGAAGCTCAGTTTCAAAAATGTGATTCAAAGGCAACTGATCGTTTTTTCTCTGAAGCATTGAAAAAAATTGTTCCAAAAGATAGTAAACACAAATTCGAAGTTTCAGTCTTAAGTTCGACAATCCCCAATGCATTTGCATTATCCAACGGAAAAATTTACTTTTTCTCTGGTTTGTTAAATGATGCTGATTCACAAGAAGAAGTCATAGGTGTTTTAGCACATGAAATCGCACATGTGGAAAAACGACATCATATGCGCAACTTGGTGAAAGCAGGTGGAACATCACTTGCAATCAGTTTGGTGGTAGGTCCTGGACTTGGAAATATGGAATTTTTAGAAACCTTTACCGAAATAGGTTCTACTATTTTGGTTTTGAAATTTTCAAGAGATTTTGAAACGGAAGCAGATAAATCTTCCATCGAATATTTAAAAGCTCAAAATATGTCAACAGATGGTTTACTTCGTTTTTTCAAAAGAATGGAAGAGTTGGAAAAGGGTGAATCTGATTCCGAAGACAAGGAAGAGGTTTCCAATGCCAAAGATGAAAAATCTACTACAAATCAAATTACAGATTTTCTAAGCACACACCCTGCAACAGCTGAAAGAATGAAAACCTTAGAATCCCTAATTCAGAAAGGCAAAAAGGGATCTATTAAAAAGGTAGTATCGGATGGAACTTGGAAAGAAGTTCAAACTGCTTGTTTGGATTTTAAAAATTCTGATTCCAAATGATCATAAATTTCTTTAAGTGTTTCGCTGATACTGTGTTTGTTGATCCAACCCAAAGTTTTTAATTTTGTATTGTCTCCGTAAACTCTGGAAGTTTCAGATAGTCTAACTCTACTTTCATCCACAGAGAATTGAATCGATTCGCCAGAGTATTTTACAAGCTCTTCTACCATGGAACGGATGCTATGTTCCTCACCAGAACATATATTGTAGATTTCGCCTGATTCTCCTCTTTCGATCAAAGTCAAATAACCATCAACGATATCTCTCACATGTGAAAAATCTCGCGTAGGTTCTAAATCACCAACTGAAATCATTTTTTTACCCATGTGTTTTGCTTCGATGATTTGAGAACAGAAATTGGGAATCACAAATTCTTTTCGTTGTCCAACTCCAATATGATTGAATGGGCGAGCAATCACTACGGAAACATTAGGACTATATTCTGCATATTGACGACAGTAGGATTCAGCAGCGAGTTTACTACCAGCATACGGATTCACAGGTTTTGGAAGTAATGATTCTTTGAGGGGGAGTACATCTACGTTTTGTTTTCCATAAACATCTGCTGAAGAAATGTACAACATCTTACATGGTTTTTGCAAACGATGGAGGGTTTCTAAAAGATTTAAAGTACCACCCACATTGATTTCTTCTGTCTCCCATGGATTGGCAATCGCGTTCGGAACAAAAGCTTGGGCAGCTAAATGGATCAAAATATCGGGTTGGATTTTCTCCAATTGGTCGGAAACACAATTCCGGTCACGTATATCACCTTCAAAACAATGGATTTCATAATTACCGTGGGAATTCAGTGCAGGAAGTAGATAACTTCCCACAAAACCACTGGCTCCGGTGACTAAAGTTTGTTTTTTTTTCATATATAAGGGAATTTTCTGATCTGACCCTAAGATTTAGTTGCCATTCTTCCAATTTTTCAAATCCTCTCAACAAAAGAAAGAAAACTGTGGAAGACAAAAAGAAATTCAATCCATCCCCCTTTGTCGAGATCAGAGACCCACAGCTCAACGTACAAGAAATTGTCGAATCAATAGAATCCAAAATTCCATTGGACCCAAACCACCAAATCCATTGGTCGGAACTCACAAAAATCAGCTACAAACCGGAATCTCCTCTTGGTTTTCGAAAATTTGACCCAGCGGGAACTGCACATTTATTTGAAAAGGGAATCTCGAGTCCAAAATTTTCCAATCCGAAGTTTTGGTACATTCGTGGTCCTATCAAATTTATTATCAATCGAGTCATTTCTGTATATAGCCAGATTGATAAAAAACTTTCTGAAAATCGAATCCGAGCTTTTTTCTCTGTACTACATGAATTGGTACGGTTAGGAAAGAGATTAGAACTCATTGAAAGAAGATTTGATGGTTTTTACCGTGATCATTTATTAAACTCGAATCAAACTTCGTCACCTAATTTTAGCTGGGCAACAGAATCCTTTTTTGTCGACGCAGGAATCAATCCAAATTGGAATCTTACGGTAGATGATTTAAAAAGTTCAAAACAAGTTTTAATTTTGTTTCCTGAATGGGGTGAAATCCTTAAACAACTATCGATTCAAAAAATTCCATTCCAATCAATTACTTCAAACTCAGATCAGTATAAATTTATCAAAAGTAAAATTTCGCATAACATAAATTATCTCGAGTCTATATTTCCTTTATCACAACTTAAAATGCAAAATTTTGACGTTTTGGTTTATTTGCCTTTAAATCGATTTCCAACATATTTCATTGAAAGAATTTTTGCAGAAATTTCCTATTTATTAAACAAAGGAAACCATTTATATTTTTCAGTTTCCATCCAACCCGAATTTAATAATCGACCATTTAGAGACCTACAAATATCAGAAATCAATTTGGAATTGTTACCAAATTATTTAAACACATTAGGATTTAATTCCTTAAGAGATCTATCTGTAACAGAAGATACAAAGGTATTCCGATATACAAAATTTTAAAATGAATGTTTTCCAACATTTAGATGAACTGAAAGATTCGGATGGTGTCGGAAATGATGCTATCGGTTTATCTGAAGTATTTCAAAATTTAGGTTATAAAACACATTTTATCACTAGATTACCGAGAAAGGGAAAACCTCTGACCAGTGAGTTTCACTTAGTGGATTCATTTAACCATCCTACCCACGCCAAAGACATCCATATTCTCCATTATGGTGGTTCTGGTTATCCCTACACATTATTTCAGAACTTACCTGGCACCAAAATATTAAGATTTCATAATGTAACTCCTTCGCGATTTTACGAACATACAACAACAGACGATATATTTCATGCAATGGAAAAGTTTGAATCACTCTCTTATTTAGAACTAGCAAGTTTATCAATTATTTGTGACTCCGTCTGGTGTGATTCTCAATTTAATTTTGAAACATTAAGCAGTTACGATTTCCGAAATCCATACATTTTACCCATTTGTAAACAATACCAAACAATTTTAAATTCTGATCTAAATTCAAAAAACAAATTCTCAATTGTGTTTGTCGGAAGATATTCACCTCAAAAAAAATGGGAAGACTTAATTAGTTTTACACATGAATGGATAAAGGAATTTCCAGAGGCAGAATGTTATTGTATTGGATCCATCATAGGAGCTTTTGATGGTTATTTCGATCGATTGAAAGATACTGTCAGCAAGTACCAACTTGAAGATAAGGTTCATTTTATCATGGGAAAATCCGATTCCGAAGTGCTCTCCATCCTAAATCAAACTAACATTTTTGTATCCATGAGTGAACACGAAGGATTTTGTCTGCCTATCTTAGAAGCATTTGGATCTGGTATTCCTGTATTTGCTTATGCAGCTGGTGCGGTACCAGGAACGATGCGTAATGGTGGAAAACTATTTTTTGAAAAAAACTATCCATCCCTTGTGCAAAACATGAAAGAAATCATTCTGCAAAAGGAAAAATATAATGAAATCATTCAAAATCAATTTTCTGCACTAAAGTATTACAATGAATATCCTTTTTCGTCTGTGATCTCGGGCATTTTAAAAAGTGGTATCAAATGAACATTCATCAGTTTTCCGCAGGTTTTCAGTTAGGCGATGCCATCTCTCAGGAGATGTTGGAGATCAAACGTTTATTGGCAAAAGAAGGTTACCAAGGAAAAATCTTCGCTGAAAATGTATTGTCAAGTGACCGTAGGTTTGCAGAAAAAATTTCAAAAGTGAAAATTCATGAAAACGATGTAATTGTTTACCATCATTCGATACATTCTAAAGTATTAAATTTTTTGTTACAATATCCAAATAAAAAAATTCTAATTTATCATAACGTAACACCAGAAAACTTTTTTGAACCATACGACCTACGTTTCAGTTACCTCCTGCGAAAAGGTAGAGAAGACCTGGAAATCATCCGCGAAAATTTCCAACATTCTTTTGCTGTTTCCAATTTTAATTTGAGCGAACTCATTCATTTAGGTTTCAAACACGCAAAACATTTTCCATTACACCTAAATTTTCAAAAATGGGACCACAATCACATTGAATCAAAAGTGAAAACATTTCACTTTCCATCCTTCTTGTTTGTAGGCAGAATTGCACCTAACAAATGCCAGGATGATTTAATTCGTTTTGCGAGAACCTGGAAATCAAATTTTGGAAATCAGTTTTCTCTACGTATGTTAGGTTTCTGTAACCCCGACCAACAATCTTATTTAGATGAACTCAACTTTATGATTTCACAACTAGATCTACAGAATGAAGTGAAAATTATTTCTTATGTCGATGAAACTATGGTGAAACAGATATACCAAGAAAGTAACCTGTTTTTATCTATGAGTGAACATGAAGGATTTTGTGTTCCATTATTAGAAGCAATGCATTTTCAAATGCCTGTTGTTGCCTATGCTGCCGGTGCTGTGCCAGAAACACTGGGAAATTCAGGAATACTTTTTGAATCCAAAAACTTTGATCAATTAACAAAAGAGATTAGCAAAATTTTCACAAGTACCGAATACCGAAATGGTCTCATTTATCATCAAAACTTAAGGCTTGATGCATACTTAAAATCAACTAGCATTTTACCTTTGTTAGAAGTAATCAAAAGTTAACCATGGCAAAAATTCTATTCATTACACCTCGATTTTTACAAAACGCATCAGGTGGTGCAGAAAAATTAGCTTTTGATTATGTAGATATATTATCAGAGACACATGATGTTACAGTTTGTACAACTTCTGCAAAAAATTATGTTACCTGGGAAAATGAATTTAAAACAGGAATAACAAACGAAAACAGATATAAAATCCTTCGATTTGAAGTTAGAAAAAAACGTAATATTGATTACATGAATAAAATACTAAATCAATGTTTGTTTGCTGGTGAGTCGGTCTCATCGAAAGACCAAATGGATTTTATAAAAGAACAAGGTCCCTATTCTCCAGATTTAATAGACTATATTTCAAAAAATCAATTTGAATATGATTTAATCATACTCATTGGATATTTATATTATCCAGTAGTTATGAGTATTCCTTTACTTAAAATACCTTTTGTGATTGTTCCTACATTCCATGCTGAACCTCCTTTCCGCTTACCGATTTATAAACAAATATACTTAAATCACTATATTTACAGTTTTAATGCTCCTGAAGAATTAGCAGTATACGAATCTTATACAAACCAAAGAGCTAAGGATTACTTTTTAATCGGCACTTACGTCGAAGATCACTTCAATTCAAATCAAGATTTTATCTCCAATAGTAATACGATCCAACTATTGACGATCGGTCGTATTGAACCAGCGAAGGGATATCCTGAATTATTCCAAGATTATCATGAGTGGAAAAATCTAAGTCATCGAACCGATGTGAATCTCAAATGTTTAGGTTCAGTTTTTTCAATGGATATTTCAAAAGAAAAAGAGATACTATTTTCAGGATATGTATCAGAAGGAGAGAAAATTTCTGAAATTCAAAAATCTTACCTCCTGATTAATCCTTCTGCGTATGAAAGTTTTTCTATTTCGATTATGGAATCTTGGCTCCAGGAAAAACCTGTTCTGGTAAATGCTAACTCATCAGTGATGAAAGGTCATTGTATTCGAAGTCAAGGTGGATTGTATTATTCGGATAAAGTTTCATTCCAAAGGATGTTAGAATACCTTTTAGAAAATGAAAATCTGAAAGTTCGATTAGGAAAAAATGGTAGAAAGTATGTACTTGCTAATTTCTCAAAGGAAGTGATTCGAACAAAACTCAACCAAATGGTCAATAAACTACTCGGTTAATTTGCCCTTCAAACTCAGCGAGTAAATACTCATGTACATATCCATTACTTGCAAGTAAACTCGGGATCATGATCGAAAAATCATTACCATCCATAGAAGTTAATTTCCCCTTTGCTTCCATAACGATGAGTCCTGCAGCTGCCATATCCCAAGGTTTTAATCCTAATTCGTAATAACCTTCAAATTTTCCTTCAGCTAACCAACATAAGTCCAATGTTGCAGCTCCTGTTCGACGGATTCCTCTCGATTTTTGTAAAATCGATTTGTAATATTGCATCAGTGTATCCAGCGATAAATTTCGATCATAAGGAAATCCTGTAACAAAAAGAGAATCTTTCATCGACTTTGTTTGAGAGACTTGAATTTGTTTTTTTTCGCGGAAGGCACCTTGACCCTTGATTGCATGGTAATATGTATTCAGTTCGGGAAAAAAAACCATACCAATCACTGGTGCCATAGTTTCTGTTTCTACTACTCCAACAGAAACACCATACAGAGGTAAACCATGTGTGTAATTTGTGGTACCATCCAAAGGATCAATTACCCATGTATACCCGGAACTACCTTCGATGGCACCACGTTCTTCAGATAAGATTCCATCCAAAGGGAAATTTTTTTGGATCTCCTCCAGGATCATCGATTCTGCTTTAAGATCAGCTTCTGTTACGAGGTTGTATAAACTTTTTTCATCTACTTTTAAATTTGACTCCTTGTGTTTTTCAACAAGGAAGTCCGCAACATTCGGTAAAAAATTTAGAAAGTGATAGGATCTATCAAGTAATTCAGAATGCATTAGTACCCGCCAAATTCGATGTTTTTCTTCATGGCAGTGATCTCAACATCTAAATTTAGGGTTTCATCAGCTTTCAATTTATTTCGAACTTGTTCAGTGGTTTTGATCACTTCACTTAATAAAGAATTGAGCTCTGATTTTCTTTTTTCTGCATCAGGAGTGTTTGTATTCTGATTCACTTTGATGTATTGGTTCAGAATTTTGGAAACAGTTTCTGGAAAATAATTTAGGAATTGTTTTGCTTTCCGATACGAAAGTGGATCTTCAGCTAGTTTCACTCTTAAATCTGACAGTGAATGCAAATACTCATTACACAAACTTTGTAGATTTGTATCCATAAGTGATTTTGCATCTTTTTCAGTTGATACTCGAAAGGAATCTAACTTTTCCATTTGGGTTTTATATTCTGAAAATTCTACTTTATCTTCAAATTTTTTCTTTAACTCATTCCAATTTTCCTTTGTTTGGTGGGAGGAAAAGAGTAATGGAAAAAAGCTAAATGGATAATGGTGTGGTTTTCCAATTGTTGTTCGATAGATCGCAATTCCTAAAAAAACAACATGTAAAAAAGCCATAAATACGTAGGAAAACACAAGTAATACTCTATCATCACCGAACTTGGTTCCAAAACCAAAATATCCAAGAGATAGAAGTGCTTGTAGATACATTGCTTCTAATGATTGTTTTGCGGAATAGGATGATTTACCACGAGATAACCACATCACAAATGGATAAATCATTGCTCCAAGAGAGGAAAAATAGAAAGGGAATGGCAATAATGCCATAGGATACGTGAGTAAAGTAGAGATATGGGCCCTTCTGGCCCACTTTTTTTCTTCTTGGTCTTGTTCCAATTGTATGTCTGTCATTCTATTTAGATTCCAAAAGTTTTTGTTTGATGTCGGATTCGATTTTGATCATCTCTTGTTCCGCCAACTTTCGTTTTTGACGACCATCTTCCTGGATTTTTAAGGTTTCGGTAATCGTTTCGATCAATTGTTGGTTCACATTTTTGAGTGTTTCAATTTCAATGATTCCTTTTTCCGATTCCTTTGCAATCTCAACAGTACCCGACTTTAACATCTCAGCATTTTTTTGAATCAAATCATTTGTGGTTTTTGAAACTTGTTTTTGTGCTTCCAAAGCTTTTCTTTGGCGCATCAAACCAAGAGCGATCACAATTTGATTTTTCCATAAAGGGATTGTATTTAAAATTGAACTCTGGATTTTTTCAACTAATACTTGGTTTCCGCTTTGGATCAATCGGATTTGTGGGCCTGTTTGTAAGGAAAGGATTCTAGTGAGTTTTAGATCATGAATTTTTTTCTCAAAACGATCCACCATTTGCACCATATCTTGGTACTGTTGGGATGCTAAGGTATCACCTTGCGCTTTTGCCTTTTCCAACATTTCAGGAAGAATTTTGTCTCTTAACTCTTGGATCTTTTTGTCACCTGCGGCAATGTAGATTTGAATTTCTTTGAAATATTCTAAGTTCTTTTCGTATAACGCCTGCAATAAAGTTATGTCTTTTGTGAGATTGGTTCTTGCTGAATGCAGTTCATCTACAATTTTTCCAATTTGAGATTCTAGATCTTCAAACTTTGCTAAAAATTTTCGAGAAACATCAAAGAGACCACCTATCAATGGAATTTTAGAAAGAGTACTTCCTTCCCCCGCAAAACTATCCATATCCAAATCTTTGATTTTAAATAATAATTGATTTAATAAATCTCCCGCATAACCAGCATCCTTGGTTTTAATTTCCGCTAAAACTTTGTCCGCAAAATCAGAGACCTTGGCTTGGGCAGAGGATCCATAAGAAACTATGTCATTTGGATTATTGAGTTTAATTTGTCCGGTTAATTCCTCAACTTTTTGAATGTCTTCTTTTGTCAGTTGTAGTTCCGGGTCATTTGATTTGAGTTCCAGCGAGTCCATTTGTTTTAATCCTTTATCGTTTCTCCCAATGATAAAATCGTTTTTTAAATTTGAATCAAGCAGAAAAATTCATCGTGCAAAAACATGAACTAGGAAATTTATTTCTTCAAAAATAGTGATCCAAAACTACGGTTTGGTGACAATTTAATTGCATGGATTGTTATACTCTGATACATTCCACAAGAAAAATATGCTAAATACTAATTTGAAACTACCAACTTTACTCCCACACATTCTCACTGTTGATGTTTGTACAATTGAAAACTCTCTGTTAGACCAAACAGAAGTCCGAAATTTACTCCATAAACTGAGATGCCGTAACCACCTACACTATTTGATCATCAAATTTTTAGTATGTACTGGACTATCTTTACCTGAACTCATCCATCTGAAGATTGCAGATTTTAATGCGGAAATGAATCGTTTCCATTTAAAGAACGGTGGTCGCCTACGCAGGCGTAATATCTTTCTCGAACCCAATTTTGCGATCGAACTCTACCGGTATGCATGTGAGTTTTTACCGAATGATTATCTTTTCCCAGGAAGAGATGGAGTTTTGCGAACACGCACCATACAAAAAATTCTCAAAAATGCAAGCCGTCTCATTTCCAGAGAAATCCATATTCCCTTTTTAAGAGATGTGATTGCTCTCGATTTGTACCAAAAGGGATTTCCTGTTTGGGAAATCCAAGAATTTTTAGGCCATAGGACGTCTCGTTCCACTCGTCAAAGGATTATGTTGCATATTCCGGAGGCAGAACACAACGATCCTCGACTTTTTACGAGAAACAGAAACCAAGCAGCGTAAAAATTTCTTGAACCTTTGGTGTTTTCAAAGATTCTAGTCTCCAAGTAGGCTCGCTTTGGAAATAAAAACCAAAAAAATCGGAAAGCACACACTCGTTCACCTCAATGGTCGTTTAGACATTACACATTCTGATGAGGTTGAGGCAAAATTAGCTGATGACGTGCAAAACGGGGAGGGTGACATCATCATCAACCTGGAGCTTATATCCTATATCTCCTCTTCTGGGATTCGAATCTTCGTTGGTATGGTTCGAGAACTCGACAAACAAGGAAGAAAACTCAAACTCTGTTGCATCACCCCACCTGTAAAAAAGGTTTTTGATGTTGTAGAACTACTCGATTTGTTTGAAGTTTTCGAAACGGAACAAGAAGCCGTTAACTCTCTCTCAAAGTAGAACGAACGTGGCTTATGCCTCGTTTCTATTCATCTCCCTTCTTTACTGTTTCCAAGTTGGTATCAGCTTAGGAGTATTGCCTGTTGTATGGCCAGATGAAGTTTTATTTTATTCCCCTGCCATCTCATTTGCAAATACAGGACATTTAAAAACCGAGGTCCTCACTGGACTCATACCTGGCATGGAATCCAAAACATTATGGATGCCACCTGGTTATCTATTATTTTCAGGATTTACATTATCTATTTTCCCTGATAGTTTAATCACCCTTCGCATAGCGAATGTTTGTATTATTTACTTAACTGCACTTGGATTTTATATTTTACTCAAAAGACTTTCGATTTCAGAGATGGCAGCTCAAATTGCCCTCGCGAGTGTACTTTGGGAACCTCTTGTATTTCGGTTTGGCACTGTCGCTCGTATGGAAGCCCTCACTGCCTGTTTTTTTATCCTAAGTTTACTCTTTGCAACAAACAAAAGTAAATCAAATTGGAATTCTTTTTTTGCGGGTGTGATGTTGTCGTTTTCCGCATTATCTCATCCCATCGGTGCTTCTTTTGGACTCATTACACTTTTTCTAATTTATCAAAATTTTGGTTTTAAAAAAATAATCTGGTTTTTGTTAGGTGGAGTTTTACCAATACTGGTTTGGATTTATTATATCCATCCAAATTGGGATTGGTTTCAAATTCAGTTTGGAGCTCAACTTACGAGAAAACAAAACCTTCTCAAAACTTTTAAAATCATTGATAAGTTGAAAATCTTTTCTTTTGGATTTGGATTTCCCAAAATTCGTTTGGTGATCATTGGTCTACAACTATCATGTTTATGTTTTTTTACATTCAAACTTTTCCAAAACAAAACAAAACATATGAATTCATGGTATTTATTTTGGGTTTGGATTTTGTCAGTTTTTGTAGCCTTGTATACTTCTTCTGAAGGTTGGTATGTATACCATAGTCTTTTCCCTTTGGCTTTCGGAATGGCATTGTTACTCGAAGAAAAATCATTCGTTAACAAACTTCCATATGTCGGAATCTTGGTATCCTTATTTGCTATGATTTTCATAGTTACGATCCATTGGTCAAAGACAGATACGAATGAAATCCAAACTTTGCATTTTCAAAAGATTGAAAAAAGTTTATCAAATTCAAATGCACTTTACCTTCAGAGTTTACCAGACCCTTATTTTTATCTCAAATCCAAACGTCCTGATTTGGATATTTTAGAATTTATCCCTGGTGAACTGGAACTTCCATCGACTACTTATATCAAAACGATCCACTCTCGTGATAGTTTTATCTTTTATGATGAAAATCTTATCAATGATACCATTAAAGAATATTTAAAACAAGGGAATTGGATTCGAAAAGAATGGGATATACCCGTTCCATCAAATCATTGGTTACATTACAAAACTATTGTTTATACGAGAAAATGAATTTCACGAAGTTAAAACATATTCTATGTTTCTTTGTTTTTCAGTTTAGTTTCCATTTTTGTTACCATTCAGATAAACCTTCACAACAATATCTTTCTTTATTAGGAGCAAATTCTTTGAACCGTAAAATCACAATTGTTGGAGATTCACTCGCACAATGGTCAAACGGATTTGGTCTGAAACAAAAATTACCAAGTGAATTTACAGTAACAGATCTTTCCGTTGCTGGTTACTCAACGGAAGATTGGTTACAAAATAAAAATCGATTGAATGAGATTCCAACTCAGATTTGGATTTTAGAATTAGGTACAAACGATGCGATGGTTTACGGAACTTCTGGTTTTGAAACCCGCACACGTTCACTAATCGATTTTTTGCAAATCTCTCAGAATTCGATAGTATATCTTACCTTAATTCCAAGAACAAATATGTCCTCGATACGGGAAACGATCCGTACCAATAACGAAACACTTCGCCAAATCAAATCTCAAAAACAAAATGTAGAGACAATCGATGTAGAATCAGTATTTGAATCCTACCAAGGTAATGTTCCCTTATATCCTGTATCAGACCCAATTCATCCAAACCAAGTAGGTTATGAAATTATGGGCGAGTTGTATCGAAAAAAAATCTTAGGAATTTAAATCAGCTAAAATTTTTAATCCTTTGAGTGTCATCATTGGATCAATTTCATCAAACACTTGGTTATGCGAAGCATGGATTGTTGTCACAAGACCACCGGTTCCCACTACTACATAATCACCAGGATGTTCTTCCTTGATGGCTCTCACAATTTCTTTCAGAAGGCCAATCCACCCAAAGAAAAAACCAGCTTGGATTGATTCAACAGTTGATTCTCCCAACACACGAGAAGGAGAACCGAATACAATTGGCGGAAGTTGGGCTGTGTTTCTCGTTAAGGCATCCATGGATATTTTTAATCCAGGCGCAATCACACCACCTATGTATTCTGGTTTTTCGCTAATCACACAAAATGTTGTCGCAGTACCCAAATCGACTAGGATGGCTTTTTTTCCTGGATAGGTTTTGGCACAATAGGCCGCATTGACAAGTCGATCCGCACCAATTTCAAATGGCCTAGGGTAACTGATTCCAAAGTTTAAATTCATTTGGTAATGAACTCGAAGTGGATTTACATCAAACCAGTCCTCTAACATTCTTTCGACAATCGGATTGAGCGAAGGCACAACACTTGAGTAAATTGCTTTTTTGACTCGGTCTGCTTTTACATTCTCTTGAGTCAAAAATCCCTTCAGAAATAGTCCTAGTTCATCCGAAGTTCGATCCCTTCGCGTAACAGTTCTTTTGTGAAAATCAGGTGTCTCTTGACCTTCACGAAAAACTCCAAATACAGTGTTAGTATTTCCAACATCGATAACTAATAATAATGGTGATTCTGACATTTATATCATCCGAAATTTTGGTGAAGTGTCCATAAGCTCAATCTTTTGGCCAGTTTCAGTCATAATCAGAAGGAATCCTAATTCATCAATTCCCAAAACTCGACCTCTTACGATTCTTTCATCCCATTCAGTCTCAATGACTTTGTTCTTTAATAGAGAATGATCTTCGATCCAGACTAAATCTTTTAAAACTTGGCTTTGGTCTAGGAGTGTGATCACTGCTTGGTTGATTCCTATGACCAAATGATTTACAAATCTTTCTAAATCACCTTCTCCTATTTGAGAATCACATAAAAAGGTAGCCTTCTCCTTTAAATCTTCAGGTACTGATTGTCCAAAAAAGTTGAGTCCAATTCCAATCACAACATCATAAACTCCATTGATAAACTCAGATTGAACTAAAATTCCTGCTACTTTCTTTTCGTTTTTATAAATATCATTTGGCCATTTGATTGTAGTATCTACTTCCCTTTCAGGAAAAAAATAGAAAATTGTTTTAAGCAATGCAGAAGAGATAAAAATCGAAAGTAAAGGCAAAGAAATTTCGGCAGCTGAAATTCTGATTTTCCCAGAGAATATTAATGGTTCTTCGCCTAACGACTGCCATAAATTTTGGCCTCGTCCTTTTCCTGCCGTCTGTTCTTCTGCAATCACCCAAGATCCAAAAGGAACCTCTGGATTTCGGATCCATTCGTTTGTAGAGTTTACAGACTGTAATCTATGACCTAGTTCAGGTTTTAAAAGTCGATATTGCATTTGAGTCTATTTCCTATATGATTCCGATTGACGAAACTAAAAAATGGATTAGAGTCATGGTATGAAATTATCTGGAAATACGATTTTGATTACAGGCTGTGGAATGGGAATTGGTGCTTTAACAGCAGAACGATTGGCAAAAGAGGGAAACGATATCATTGGTGTTGATATCAACCAATCCCTATTGAAAGAAATCCAACTGAAAGTGGAATCGGCAGGAAGAAAATTTTATGGATATGTTTGTGATCTTTCCAAAGAAGATGATATCGGAAATCTTATCAAAAAAATCAGAAAGAATAAACTCAGTTTCCAAGTTTTGATTAACAATGCGGGGATTGCTCCGAGTGGTTCCTTCGAAGGAAAAGATTTTTCTGTTTGGGAAAAAGCCTTACAAATCAATGTTCATGGACCAATGAAATTGGTTTATGAATCTTTGCCGATTCTCAGAGAACAAAAAGAAGCATGTATCATCAATCTAGCAAGTATTGCAGGTAAGTTTGGAACAGAAGGAACTGTCACTTATTCGGCAACCAAACATGCAATGGTAGGTTTCTCCCAAGCCTTAAAAATGGAATTATATGATACTCAAATTGGTGTTAGCTGGATTTGCCCATCAATGGCGAAGACTAGAATGATAGATGGTGTCAAACCTTCCATTTTTACTCCTGTTATAGAACCAGACCAAGTGGCAAAGGCAATCTGTAAAGCGATAGTGAAAAATCCTGGTGAAGTCCTTGTTCCTTCTTATCTCAGGTCTACTATCGTGATTATGCCAGCTCTCTTTCCAAAGTTTTCCCTCTGGCTTGCGGTAAAAACAAAAGCGTCAAAAGGTTGGTTACTTGCCAACAAGGGGCTTGAGAAAAATATTCCTGTTTAGAGGATAGGTTTTATGCACATTTCTGAGATCCTCGGCAAAAAACAAACTACGATCAGCTTCGAATTTTTCCCTCCCAAAAATGAGGAAGCATCAGAGGATTTGTTCCGAAATATCCAAGAACTATCTCAAATGAACCCTGCATATGTGAGTGTCACTTATGGAGCAGGTGGATCAACTCGTGACCTAACACACGATTTAGTCGTCAAATTACAAGAACAAACTGGTTTAACAATTGTTAGTCATCTCACATGTGTTGGATCCACCAAAGAAGAAATTGGTGAGATCCTAAAACGATACCAAAAAAGTGGAATCCACAATATTATGGCTCTTCGTGGAGATCCGCCAAAAGGTCAAAATGAATTTCAAAAAACAGAAAATGGATTCGAATATGCTGGAGAATTAGTTGGTTTCATCAAAGCAAACTATCCAAATATGGGGATTGGAGTTGCTGGTTTTCCAGAAGGTCATCCTTCTACTCCCAATCGTTTAAAAGAAATTGAATACTTAAAATGGAAAGTTGACCAAGGTGCAGACTATATCTGCACACAATTGTTTTTTAATAATGATTCTTTTTATGATTTTGTAGAACGATGTGAGATTGCGGGAATCAAAGTTCCAATCATTGCAGGCATCATGCCAATTACTTCCAGAAAAGGAATGGCACGTATGGCTGAATTATCCTTGGGTACTAATTTTCCCGCAAAACTATTGAAGTCATTATCACGTGCTGAAGATGATGCCTATGCTGAAAATGTTGGGATCCATTGGGCAACGGAACAAGTCCGTGATTTATTAGATCACAAAATTGCAGGTATCCACATGTATACACTCAACAAATCCAAGGCTACACGGAAAATTTACGAATCACTCGGGATCCGAAATTTTGATCGTATCGTTTGATTCTTCTTTTGGTTTAAACCCAATATAATGATTTTGGTGCCAGTAACCTTCTAGCACCAAACTACCTTTTGCATTTGTGATTTTCCCTTTTCCATTCAGTTCATTTTGTGACCAAGTTCCTTCCAAAATGAATCCATCTGCAAAAATATATTTTCCGAACCCATCTCTTTTGCCTTTGAGATAATTTCCATGAAACTGATCTCCATTGCTATAACGATAAGATCCTAATCCTTCTTTATACCCAAATTTGTATTCACCTTCAAAGACATCTCCATTAGCATATCGATAAATTCCAAAGCCATGTTTGGTATCTTCAAAGAATTCACCTTCAAAAAAGTCACCATTTTCATAGGAAACGGAGTGTTTACCATTTCGGCAATTTTCCTCCTCGCATATTTTTTGGTTCGACTTACAAAAGACAAAAATGTAAAAAAATAAAAATAAAAAGTATTTAGAACGCATGGATGGCTTACTTGAGAAAATTTCGTCGACTAAGTGTATACATGCTCATATAAAACTAGTTTGAAAATAAGGCAATCCATATGTCACAAAAAAAAGCACTTGTAGTTGATGATAGCACAGTCACCCGATTGATGATTCGGAAAATCATTTCCGAAAAACACCCCAATTGGGAGATTTTAGAAGCTGAGTCAGCAGATAAGGCAAAATCTATTTTACCCGACCATCCAGACATTGATTTATTTAGTTTGGACCAAAATATGCCAGGGACAATATCCGGCTTAGATTTAGCTGAGAATTTAAAATCAAACTATCCGAATTCAAAAATAGTTTTAGTCACTGCAAACATCCAAGATGCAATCAAAAATAGAGCCAAAGATATGGGAATTGATTTTGTCGAAAAGCCTGTTACGCCTGAAAAAATCATTCCTTTGTTGGAAAAAATATGAACCACTTAACAGAGTTAGAGCGAGATTCGTTGTGTGAACTTTTCAATATCAGCTTAGGTGGAGCTGCAAAATTGATGAGTGAAATGATCTCAGATGAAATTTTATTAACTGTTCCCAGTTTAAAACTAATTACCGAATCAGAAGCAAAAAACTTTGAAAACCTAGCGAATAAAGATGTTTGCACAGTCGAACAAAAGTTTGTTGGTGATATTGGGAACGGATCTGCATTTCTCTTATTCCATAAAAGTGCTAGTTTAGAAATTGTAAAAATGATGATGAAAGACTATGTAGCACTGAATGAAGTTTCACAATTTGAAAAAGATGCACTCAGTGAAATTGGTAATATTATTCTAAATGCAATTTTATCAAATTTGGCAAAAATGTCTAATTACAAAATAGAAACTCAAATCCCGGAATTTTTTTCAGGAAAATATGAGGAACTATTATTAAATCGAAAGCCGAATCCTAATGAAGACAATTCAATTTTATTAGTGTTCATAGACTATCAGCTAAAAGGTAAAGAAATTAAAGGTTATATATTTTTCATTCTAAATTTTGACAGCATCAAAAATTTATCCAGAGTATTGATTGAAAAGTTAAAGTAGTGAGTTCTTTAACCGAAAAACACTTATTAACAATTGTAAAAAAATCAGGAATAGGAATTCTGATTTTAAATCAAAACTATGAAATCGTAATTGCCAATCAGTGGTTTCTAAAAGGTTCCAATCTTTCAGAGAAAGATCTTCAAAACAAACTAATTTACGAAGTATTTCCAGAGTTAGTTGACACAAGAACACTTAAATCAATTGAACAATGCATTCAATTTTCGCAATATTCCATTCTTACACACACTTTAAATCCATATCCATTTCCATTATATGAAAATGAACAAAAGATATTGAAAAATGAAAGAATTTATCAATATTTACACATCATACCAATATCAATCGAAGATGAATCAAATTCATTTTGTATGATCCAAATTTCAGATGTTTCTCAACAAGTAACTAGAGAGAAATTATTACGCGAACAAATGGTTGTAGCTAAGGAAAGGGAAGTTGATGCAAAAAAAGCATCACAAGCTAAGACAGATTTTTTGGCGTCCATGAGTCATGAAATCAGGACTCCTCTCAATGCTATTTTAGGTATGGCTGATACTTTAGCTGAAACAAATCTATCTGAAGAACAAGTTGAGTATTTGACTGTCCTTCGAAATTCAGGAAAAGCATTATACAATATCATAAATGACATCCTTGATTTATCTAGAATTGAGTCAGGTAAGTTAGAAATAGAATCCATAGAATTCTCAATTCGAGATCTATTAAAAGAAACTATCTCCCTTTTCTTGATGAAAGCAAAAGCAAAGGGTATCAAAATCAATTATGTTGTAAGTGAAAATATATCTGAAAATGTAAAAGGTGATTCTACTCGTATCCAACAAATTTTGATTAATTTAATTGGAAACGCCATGAAATTTACAGAAAAAGGAAGTATCAGTGTTACTGCTTCATTAGATAACAGTAAAAAAGTATTAATTCTAGAAGTAGAAGATACTGGAATTGGCATACCAAGCGAAAAATTACATTCTATTTTCGAAAGTTTCACCCAAGTGGATAGTTCTACTACTAGAAAATATGGTGGAACAGGACTTGGACTTACAATCACAAAGAAATTAATATTAATGATGAATGGTGATATCTTCGTAGAAAGTGAACTTGGAAAAGGTTCAAAATTTTCAATTCATATCCCTTATGAAGGATTAGTTCATAGAGATTCCAATATCCATCAACATTGGTTAGACTTAGAATTACCAGATCCAGAAAACTTTCCTAAATGTAAGATCCTATTGGCAGAGGACTCTGAAGAAAATGTTTTTATCATTAAAACTTTTTTACGAAAATATCCAATTGAACTTGTAATTGCAAGAAACGGTATAGACGCATTACAAAAATTTCAAAATGAAAAATTTGATATCGTTTTAATGGATATGCAAATGCCTGAAATGGATGGGTTAGAAGCGACAAAGGAAATTAGAAATTATGAACAAAATCAAAATATAGATCCACTTCTTATGGTTCCGATCATTGCAATTTCAGCAAACGTACAAAAAGAAGATATTAGCAAAAGTTTTTTAGCAGGAATTACTTCTTATTTATCCAAACCAGTTCGGAAATTAGAAATACTAAAACTCATCTATTTTTACTTAGCACTTTGAGAATTATAAATTCCAAATCCATTCTCTATTTTAAGACTTTTTCGACCGCTGTCTCAGGATATGCTTCCGAGACAATTCCTTCATTCAACAGTTCATTTGCGATCTCGACGGAAAGATAACCTGGTTCTGTTTGGAAACTAACAATGCGGGGAGTGAATTGTTGTAAGATCACAATCTTATATTTTTGAGCTAACTTGGAAAGAGTATCGTTAGTTTGGTCATTTTTGAAGGTTACAATAATGATCCCTGGTAAAACAATATTGGGACCATAACCTGCTCCTGTATTGTAAACTTCTGTCACTTTTGTTGGAATATTAGATTTGTTTTGTTGTTGGCTTAGCAATGGTTTTCCGGCTTGCCTCAAATTCCATCCACCTTTTACCTTACCATTCCCCATACCTTTGTTTTGCGAAGAATTCACTTGGTTTGGTTCAATGAATTCTGCTTCCAAATTTGAATTTCTATAAAATGTTTTTTGAACACCACCTTCCGTAAATGTAATTTGATTTGGTGGTTCTTTTGCAATGATTGGATCACATAATAACAATGAACTGTAGGTGAAACAAATAAATGAAAAAAACAATACATTTTGGAATCGATTGAAGGATTTGTTATTTTCTGATTTCATTGTTTACCTACCGTAAATTTTCAATCGTACAGACTGGATGGTTCCAGTATCCCCAGCTGCGCCATCATAAGCTCTTATCGTCCAATTACCATTTGGATTTTCACCAAGCAAACGAGTTAAACCAAAACGATAGGTGGAGGAACCTGTCATACTAGCGATGGACGTACTACCAGAAGTACAACCCGAATTATTAGCTGGATTCCGACATGCATGCACTTCCGAAAGGACACTCACAGTTCCACTTGGTGAGGTAATCGTGATTTTTAATTCCGGAAAATAAGTATGACTCGTTGTAAATTCAACATCAACAAATTCTATATAGGTGATAGAGGAGGAAACTGAATAAGAAGCATTGGCTCCAGTTACCAAATCATTGTCTGGAATCGAAGTACCTGGTGTAATTGAACTCATTGTTTCCGTTTTCAGCGCAGGTCCGATAGGAGACCAAGAATTAGAACGAATTAGTAATTGTTGTGCATCTATGGCACCAAATCCATATTTATGGTTGATATTTAGACCTGCTGCATTGGTTGTCCAATCTGTATCCGAAGCATCATTTTTTCTGGCCGAATAAGCAACTAACTCGCGTACGTCTCTCCATGTTAAATTAGGATTTTTGCTTAGGAGTAAAGCAATCACTCCAGCAGCTAATGGAGTCGCAGAAGAAGTTCCATTGAATTTCTTCGTATAACTTGAATTAGTATAATCTCCAGAAGTACCTCCTGCATTTAATCCATTCACTCCAGTGGCATCGGTTGTTGAAATTGCTGTTGTGTAAGCAGTTGTATTGTTCCCTTGTGTGTGGGCAACAACCCAAAGATTCGCACCTGATTCAGAATAGGCCGCCTTTTTTCCATTCTCCCCAATTCCACCAATGGCCATAACTCCATAATAATTTGCTTGCCCATCATAATTTGCATTATCAACTAATACTGGTGATGCGACGGTTCCGCCGTTGGCTCCATTCCCAGCTGCCCAAAGGTAAACTGTTCCCTTTCCCCCTCGACCAAGACTTACACCTTCATTGATGCCTTGTTGCCATAAACTACTCGATGGCCATAACCAGCCATAAACATCAGGCGATCCCCAACTATTGTTTGAGATATAAACTCTTCCTGATTCATTGACCATTGCGCGGTATTCGTCGGATGTATAAATCGTTGATTTTTCTAAGATATTGACACCAACCAATTTGGAACATGGAGCAGCACCACGAAGACCAATTGCATTGCCACCTCTTGCACCAATCACTCCTCCGACTGCTGATCCATGAAAACTATTGGAGTAAGAATGGGAAGGATTGAATGTATTGTTAAACATATTTAAGCCACGAGCTGTGACCGAGATGTTTGCACTTAAATCTTCATGCCGAATGTCCAAACCATCATCGACAACACTGACGATCACTTGGTTTCCTGAATAGCCTTGGTCCCAAACAGGTTTGACTCTTGCATCTTCGCCAACGGTACCACCGAATTGTCCTAGGTTTTGCAGATGCCATTGGTCAGAATAAAAAGGATCTGTATCAGCAGAAGAGAAAGTACAATCCACTTCCCTTGCATTGAGAAGAGAATTGATCAAAAGGAGTAAAATTAAATTATCACTGAACGGATCATTCTTTTTGACAGGATTACAATTCCCAAAGCTCAAACTGAAAATCAGGAATGTAACCAAACCAAACTGTCCAAATTTCATGAAACCATTACCCTACCAAAAGGAATAACAACCAAGACAGATCATTCAATCGAAATCTGTCAGAAAAAAACTTTTTTTATGCCTTGGCTTCCGCTAATCTTTTAGACCGATCTTCTTGGATTAACGCATCGATTAATTCATCCAAATCCCCTTCCATTATGGCAGGAAGATTATGACTCGTAAAACCTATCCTATGGTCTGTACAACGTCCTTGTGGAAAATTATAAGTCCGAATACGTTCAGACCTATCACCCGATCCAACCTGTGCTTTTTTTAAAGCATCTGCACTTTGTTTGGCGGTCTCAGCCATTTGGTCGACAATCCTTGCACGTAAAACGCGCATTGCTTTATCGCGGTTTTTAATCTGTGAACGTTCTTCTTGGGAAGCGACTACAATTCCAGTTGGAATATGTGTGATCCTTACCGCTGAATCCGTTGTGTTAACGTGCTGACCTCCTGCACCTGACGAACGATAAACGTCTATTCGAAGGTCACTTTCCCTAATCTCAACTTCTTTCTCTTCTGCTTCGGGAAGAATGGCGACAGTTACAGCAGAAGTATGAATCCTTCCACCTGACTCTGTTTCAGGAATCCGTTGCACACGGTGTGTTCCCGATTCAAATTTAAATAAATCATATGCTCTATCATCATCCAATGAAAATACAATTTCTTTATAACCACCAATGCCTGTCGGACTCATATCAATGATTTCTGCACGAAGTCCTTTTTTATCTGCATATTTGTTATACATACGAAACAAATCTGCACAAAACAATCCCGACTCTTCTCCACCTGTTCCAGCACGGATTTCAACAAGGATACTTTTTCCAGAGTTTGGATCAGGAGGTAATAACATAATTTCGAGTTCTTTTGCAAGTTCCTCTAATTTTTTTTCCCCTTCTTCAATCTCTGATTTTAGCATAGAATGCATATCTGGATCATTTTCGGATTCTAATAATGATTTTGCATCTTGGCAGTCTTTTGTAATTCTTAGATATTCATCTGCTTTTGTATATACGGGCGTTAGGCGAGATCTTTCTTTCGATAGATTCTTCAAAGTATCCGAAGCGGTGGCCTTGGCGAGCTCATCCTCGATACGCAGGTATTTTTCTTGAATTTTTTTCAATCTATCTATCATGTCTATGGAAAGGATACAGAATGCCTGTTTTTGATAAACCAAAATCTAACGAGGATTTAAGAAACCCGTGAACGAACTACCATCTCAGGGCAAATCCAATGGATTTTTAGAAGGCCTCATCGAATTATTTGCAGGTTTTGAGGATTATCGTAGTCCCTATGCTCCCACAATCCAACCTCCCGAAGAATTATTGAAAGAGCTTGTTCAGAATGCTTCTTTTAAATCGGGACTCATCAGCGCTACCTGTTCCCTCCCCCCAGGCCCTCTGGGAATACTCAGCATTCTACCTGAACTCTTAATGGTCTACCGGATCCAAGGCCATCTCATCATGGACATTGCTGCTTTGTATGGAAAGGAAGTTCAAGTGACAAAAGAACTTCTGCTTTATTGTCTATTCAAACACGGAGGAGCTCACGTTTTTCGTAAAATTATCGAGGAATCCAGTTTTAAAATTTTAATTCGCCCAACAACCGTTAGAGTATTCCAAACAGTACTCGAAAAATTAGGAATTATGATTTCTAAGTCGATCATTCGAAAACAGTTTGCACGTTGGGTACCCATTGGTGGGGCTGTAGTCACTGGTACATTTGCCTATTATGATACAAAAAGAGTTGGGAAAACTGCGATGGAACTTTTCTCAAAGGAAATTCACTCGGATGAAATCCGGGAAATGTTGGAGTCTCAGTGAAATTTCATTTCATCTTAATTCTTACTTTTTTAAATTTCAGTTATTGCCAATCAAAACACGAATCTTTAGTTTCCGAAATTGAAGATCTAATCTCAAAAGAAAAATACGAAAAGGCATTGGTCTTATTGCAGGACCGTTTGTCAGCCAATCGGTCTAACGCAGAAATTCTTTCCAAAAATAAACCAAACCAACCTCGCCTCTTTGCATTATCAGAAGACCGAACCAAAATCGTATGGACCGAAAACAAAACACTCTACTTCAGAGACTTAGTGAATGATAATCGGAATTCAATTGAACTAAAACTAAGACCAGATTCCATTCAATTATCAGCTAATGGGAATTATGTTGTTATTCAATATCCATTAAAACAATATGGCGGTTGTGCATTATTTGGATATTCAACAATGGATTCTTCATTAGAACATGAATCTATCGTTCATATTCCATGTAAAACAGGTATGGCAATTTCGAATTCAGGCGATTTAATATTTTATTTTTTTGAAAATCAGCTCTTCGTCGAAAAAACTGGGAAAAATTCAAAACCTGAAAAATTCCTAACCAGTGAATTATTTCCTTCTCCTTATCCAAAATTAAAAATACAATATCATATATCTCCTATCGGAAATGAATATTTAGTTTGGTCGGGTGTTGGTGGAGCTTATCATCTTTTCTTTCTAAACATCGAATCTAAAAAAGTTTCTTTACTTTCAAAGGACATCGTCCTACCAAAATTTTATTATAACAATGGTAATTCAGGATATGTCGTTGGTGGAAAAATTGGAGACTTGTATCTAAAAGAAGTCAACTACCAACAAGGTAAATCACCTTCTATCAATCGTGGAATTCCAATTGTAACAAGAGAAGCGTATTCGTGGCGACTTACAGGTAAGGATGAATTCATTACTACCAACCAAAATGAACCCAACCAACCGATGAAATGGAAAGTAACGGGAAAAAAGGAACATTTTCCATTTTTTTTAGATCGGTTATGGGGAGTGGCTGGAGATAAAATCGTATACGAGAGTATTCGTGGTGAACTTGTGTTAGATGATTTAACGTTTAGCGAAGAAGACTGGAAAGTTTATGAATATTTTAAAAAAGTGAGGAAACTCAACGACGGTTAAGCCGCTTGTTCTTTCTCTTTTTTAGCGGAAAAAATATCACAAGCCTTATATAAATCCTGAACACAATGAGAAGTCAATCGACTCAAATCATCTGATTGTAAACGATCCTTCGAACTTGGACATACAGAAAGGCCTTTTGCATACAATGGGCATTTTACGTAGAATTCGTTTTTAGGAAGGGACTTCTGTGGCATAACTCTGAAAATTTTTTGTGAATTCGGTGCCATGTCAAACGGATTTTAATGGAAAAGCCAAAATTAAAATCTCTAATTTTATCGATTACGAATCTATTTTTAAAAGTACAAATTTAAGATTGTAGGGCTTTCTACCGAAATCACTTGGTCTTCAAAAGTAAAATCTCTCAAATTGAAAGTTTTTCCATTCCAGTGATTTTCAAATAAATGCCCAGATAGAAACACTTGGACCAGGTCTTGTGCTCTTGTCGATTTGATGTATTTTGGCATACCCTCTTGTTTCCAAATATTCGAATCCGATAAATCTTTATCTGACCACTTCATATTCGGAAACACAGCGGATGGAGAAATTAATCCATCAATAGCCTTTCCTGTTAGGCGACTATACAAACTAGCATCGAAAACATCTTGCCCAATAAAGATAGCCACTTTCCAACCTGGAACAATCCAAATACGATCTTGGTTAGATTCTCCAGCAGAATATACTTTAAGTTCATCTTCTGTAAGAATGGATTTTTTCACAATTGGTTCCATCAGTTTTCCATCTGCAGAAAATGGAATTGCAACATTATAAAGAGGTCCATTTGGATCTAATACTAGATTACCTTTTACAATTTTTGGATTTGGAAGGACAATCGTTCCACCTAAAATAGGGACATTAAATTCTTTTGCTAAGTTCGAAAATGTTCTGACATACACTTCTGACATCAATTCAGCTTTGGATAATAGTAAGTCTCTAATGGTAAAATTTTCACCTTTTGTTTTGAGAGCTTCTTCCAATGTGTCAGAATTTAGGAACCTAGATTTTTCATTTAGAAAAACAAGGCCAGAACCCAAATGTTCCGGAAAGATAACGATAGTTTTGCGATCAAAAATTCCAGAAGATTTTCCTTTGATTAAAGTTTCTTCAATTCTTTCACGCCACCATTCCTCTTTTACGTAATCTTCCGGTTTTAAAACTAACTGAATTCCAACTAAATTACCATACTTTCTATCTGTTCCATTCGTTTGAATGGTTACATCATTCCATGATTTTTCAGGCTTTTGAATTTCTTCATCAACTTCTGGTTTGCTAAAATTAAAATTGAAATCGAATTTAAAATCAAAGTTAAAACTAAAGTCTGATTTTGGTACTTCTAATTTTGGAGTTGGAAGGCCTGTATCATGTTCTTTTATAAAAGTTGCGGAACCATATCCGATCCCAAAGAGAACGATAAATAATAAAATTTTATAAGGAGGCACATAGAGATTATGCATATTGATTTAAATAAAGTTGGACAGCTTCCAACATATACTCCGAAAAAAGTGTTTTGGGATCAAATGAGTGAATGTCTACCCATTCCATATAATCATGCTCGTCTGACAATCGAACCTTCCCTTGTTTTAATTTTGCTTCATAGGCGATAATGATACAAGGGAAATTTCCTTCATTAACCTTATGTTTATGAACAAAAATTGGTTTTGGGTTAACATCAATTTTAATACTTTCACCCAATTCTTCGTTAATTTCTCGGTATACACTTTCCATCCAGTCTTCAAAAAATTCATCTTCATTCATCCTTCCACCAGGGAGGTCACCGTGACCAGATTTTTGATCACGTAGTACTAGTAATGAATTTCCGTCTCTTAAAAAAAGCTTTTGGGTAATTTGAAAAAAACCATGTTTACTCACAATAAGTTTCCCCAAACATCGATTTGATGATCAACTGCATATAACTCTGGAGATAGTAGATTTTTAGTTTTGTATTGATTTACCATTCCTAAGGATACACTTGCTAATTGTGAAATAATCGGATCCATAGATTCTGTTGGTACACCAAAAAATAAAAAGTTTACAGGACTTCCATCACTGATTAGGTAAATTTCTTTTTCTAAGTTCATCTCGGGAATTTTAAAAATAATTTTTGAACCTAAATCCATTTGTGTTTGAGGGTCTAATATTCGTTGGAATGAAATGGAAAGATTTTTATCCTTTAATTTAGGTTTTTCTATCGTATTTAATTCATTTGTCCATTGAATGTAGTTTGCAAACTCAATTGTTTTTGTAGAACCTGAAGCCAAAAACAATTGTTTGTGTTCACTTTCTAATATCCAAGTTTCAAAGTCTTTCGGTTGTAAAATAGACTCACCAGTTACACCAATGACCAAATCGATTTTAGAAAATTCTGTCTCAGTAATTGATTGAAATGATTTTTTAACATATGTTGATTCAATTTCAAATTTTCGATCAACTTCCAAAACATTTAAGTTTGATTCATGTAATGAACCACCGATTAAATATTTCTTCAAAAATCCACCAATATTACCTTTTGCTCCTAAGATGAGTATTTTTCTTTTGGATAAAACTTTACCAATTCCATGTAATGTATTCTCTATTGCATTAATGATGGAACGTGCTACTTCTTTAGATTCTTCCAAAGTTTTTTCCTTTGAAATTGCAATTGAATAAGCAGGTAAAACTAGTGATTTTCTCTCATCTCTTATTTTAGTGAGTCTGTCGAAACCATTTCTCGTATGTTCCACTGATCCAATCACATGTTCTTTTAAAATTTCCGAAAATTTTCGATCAAGTATTGATTTGTTTTTACCTTCGACCCAAAATTCAGAAAGGACCTCACCAAATGTCATATCATTTAATGCAAATTCATTGAGTACGGGTGCAACGTAACCACCATCTTCTATCAGAATGATTTTTTCCTTCTTTTCAACAAGTTGCAATAATTGATTTAAAAACAAATAGGTAGACAATCTTCGCATAGCATCGAAAAATCCCAATTTAGCCTCTTCCAATTTATGCCGAAATGTAGCATGAATATCAAAATCACTATAAAGAGGTGAGACACCATAATAAGGTGTATTATTTTTTGTGAGTTTAAATTCTAATCCCGCCATGTAAAACGTTTCTGTCGGAATATCTAATAATATATCTAAGTAAACTGGAGGAATATTTCCTCCATACTTAACGAAAGCAACATTTAATGAATTTGCCTTTAGTCTTCTGAAGGTTTCAATTAATGAAATAATTTCAGAAGTTATGTGATGAATTAGAAAGATATGAACACCTTCAAATGAAAATTTGTGACCTTTGCCATTTGCAATGGTTTCAAGTATAGGCATTCTTTTTAGATAAAAATTAGGATCTACTAATGTCCTTTTTTGATTAAAACTAAAGTTTAATACTCTGTCAAGTCTAGAGAGGTCTACATAGATAGATGTTTTGCCTATGATGGCTCTTATAGTATTTCCTTCTTTTATTTTTTTAGAAGCAGATGAATCTTCTAAAAGTAAAAAGAGTTTTTTTAAGATAGACAATGAAACACTTGGATCAGAACTTATAATTAAATTTCTGTACTGTTCTTCCCAATAAAAATTTATATTAGATAATTTCCCAAGAGGTGTTTTTTCGATTTGCGAAAATACTTTGCTAAAATGGCTATTTTCTTCTTCGTAAAATGTTTCTCCTTTCTGTGCAACATTGATAATTCCATTACTTAGAGACTCACTTATCTTTGATGCACCAGCTATATACGTCCTAGAATGTACATCACTTACCACTTCATGCGGGATATTTTTTAAATTTAAACATCCATCTTCTTGTGAATCAATCGTTATGCGAAGAAAAAAATCTCCGATTCGACTTTGGCTTTGTACTCTCTCCATCAAAATATAATATCCTGAAGGGTGAACAAAATCAGTATCAAATGGAAACAATAATGCTAACGAAGAATTTCTGTTTGGATCCTCACCGTAAAACTCTGGGTGTATTTTTTTTGCGATAGATTGTTGTTGGAATGACCCAAATACAAATCGTAAATTTTCTTCAAATTCTTCTCTGAATAATACCCAATCTTTTAAAATTCCAGCTCTTGCAAAAACTTGAACATGTTGGATATGCATATCCACTAATTCATGATTGATATTTGGATTGATTTTATATGTGAAAGCTAAATCACCAGGTAACGATTGTAATAAGTTACCAATCTCCTCACCAATGGTCCGGGAAAGGATGGAAAGTCCGAAAAAAATCCGAAGATTGGTTAGGTCAATTTCCCATAATCCTTCATCGATTTGATGAAGAGTTGGCCCGAGAGATGTTTTTATATTTTTTTCTGAAGTCATATGGTTATTGGAAATCAACAACTACCTTTACGCTCGATGGATCTTTAGCTTTGTTATATGCTTCTTCCAATTTGTCAGCAGGGTATCGGTGTGAAATTAAGTTTGTCTCTAAAGAATTTGTAATTTCTGGATTTTCCCGTAACAAAGAAATTGCCATATGAAAATCACCACAACGTGAACTATGAATCTCTTTGCCTTGTTTCAAAAATTCACCTACCAAACTTTGATCGCTTGGCCATTGATTCGTATTGGTTGTATCGACAAGGATTGCCCCCCGTGGTCGTACCAATGAATTTTCATGATTAGGATTTGGTCGAATAACCAATCCAATTTCGCTCGGGTTTGATACAACGACTACATCAAATCTTGGCAAATGTCCTAAAAAATCTTTTGATGATAAAATTGATTCAGCTGTTTTTTCATCCCCTATATAAACTGTAAAATTTTGTTTCAGTTTGGCTTTGATCTCTTCTGAAACATTCTCGAAAACAAAAATATTTTTGTTAGATCTTGTTTCTTTTTCCCAATGGAATTTTGTATTTTGTTCTGAATATGGTAGAATGGACAATTCATCTACGACAAGTTCTGTTAAATGATTTATCCCTGCCATTGGTTGGCCATTTGTCGTTTTTAAGTGTACTTCTCTTTTTGCGATCTGTATAGCAGACTCAAAACCTGATGGTGTAGATGTTGTATCATATACGATGTCAAATTTGTTTTTTAGATTTTCTACATTTGTTATGCGAAGATCGATTACGTCATCTGCACCCATTTCTTTCGATAATTTGACCAAGTGGTCATGGCGAGTGATCGCCGTTATACGAAATTCTGCATGATTGGATTTGCGGTAGGATGAAAGTGCAGCAAGAATTAGACTCCCCAATCGTCTAGGGCCTAAAACGGCAACATGGTCTCCTTTTTTCGGAGGCGAAGCTATGATGGCTTGTAAGGCTGCTGCAAATGGTTCCATAAGGACAGCCGCTTTTGGAGAAACACCTTCTAAACTGATAGCTGCGTTTATTGGAGCAAGGATATAAGGGCCAAAACCACCAGGCAATCGATCGATCCCTAAAACCCTTCGTTCCGGTGAGTGTGTCGGAATTCCTTCCTTACAAAATAAATCTGGTTCTTTATCCCCTCGTGCTTCGTAAGTGTCATTGATCTCAACGACGAATTGTTTGCCTTGGTTTTCTTCGAGACCTTCTGCTAAGACCTCATGCCCGATAATTTGTGGGAGAGGAAATGGTAAAAATCTCCGATCGATATCAGTGGAACAAACACCACATGAAATAGTTTTTAATGGAATGTAGCCTGGTCCTAATTGGAGGTAGGGTTCACCATTTCGTTTGATTTCCCATCCGTCTTTTTGATTGCCAATGTATTCGTATTCAGCTGGTTCAAAGGAGTCACTGGAGAGATAATCCTTTGCTCTAAATTTTAGATTCATTACCTATTGTTGATAAAAAATAGAAGAATGATAGTCAATGTAAAAAAGGTAAAGTTGAGAAGAAAGCCTTGTCTGATTTCTTGCCTTTCTTTTTCCCCTAATAAATAACTTGTCACAAATACTGAGAAAAAACCACCTAAGTGTGCCCAATGAGCCACATTATCTCTCGCAAAAACATTGGTTACATCTGAATATACCATCATCCAACCGAACAAAAATACAGGAAAAGGTATCGATTTGGTCTTAGAAATTGGAAATCGAAAAGGCGATAACAAAGTAGCCGCAGATGCAAGTCCAGAAATTGAACCACTCGCACCAACAATAGGTGTTTTATCTCCTAAAATGAAACCTCGCACAATTCCATCACCTAACACGGAAAGGAAACCGGCCATAAAATAAAACAGTAACCATCTTGTTTTACCAACTCGTTTCTCTACCACCCTGCCAAGTAACAAAAGGAAAAACAAATTAGATAACAGATGGGCACCAGATCCATGGAAAAAAGTAGATAAGATCCAATTGATTGGCTCGAATTCGCCAGGAGTCGCTATGAAATATTCCGTAACCAAGTTTGGCAAAAAAATGGAAACAGTTGGATATAATAAGAATAAAAATAATGCAAAACTAGCAGTTAGTGGAAATTCCCAAATGAATGATCGCATAATTATTTGAAGGTTGGAATTTTTGATTCTTCTGGGTTTCGAAAATAAGCAGGATCAAAATTTGGAATTCCTGATGCTAGTTCATGTAAATCGGGTTGTTTCCAAATTTGTTCGTAATAATTCAGAGATCCATATGAATCAAAATGGCTATCATACAATAATCGTAAATACTTCTCTTTATCACTTACAATAATTCGAATTACTTCATTGGCCATCGCTTCGAAAGAGCGACTTTCTTTATCGAATTCGTCTACGGAGTCATGTAACAATCCAAGCAAAACAATATATTTCTCTGCTTGTTTTAAAGATTTTAATGAAAAGGCCAACTCCTGTAATTTCATCAAATACAAATATGGACGAATGTTTTTTCCAACGATTAATTTTTGTTTCGCAACTGCAATTTCACGATAACCTAATCTCAAATACAATTTGGTCTCTGTTTTTTCTTTTCCGTTGGCAAGCCGAGCCAGTCTTCCCAACTCAATTTCTAATTCTTCAATTTCATCTTCCAAAACATTGATGTACAATTGGATGAGTAAACCTTGGGTTCTACGTAGTTCTGCGTATGATTTTCCCAAATCCATTTGTAAATGTAGGATTTCTGACTCGATGTGGTGTTGTACGCATCGTTTGAAGTATTTTTTTTGGTCTTCAGTACCACGATTACTGATTGTTGAATTTAAAATGCGAAGAAACTCGTAGTTATCCTTAAGTCCGTAGCTAACACGAATTAACTGAGTCGCTTTGGAACTGGATTGGTCCGGCGTTGTCTCTCCCATTGCAATGAAGAGAAGCAGTAGTATTACCGAAAAACGTTTCATCTATGCAACTAGTTTCGGCCGTACAGAGAAAACATTAGCATGATAAAAAAGAAAAGACATATACGTCTCATATTCTAGAATTATGTCGAGAGGAAACTGTGCAAAAGTTAGGATCATTACCCAATTCTCCCTTAGAAGCCATTGACCAATTAAAAATGGAGATGGACCAACCAATCTGGGAAAATCGCCTCTTAGAATTGATGAAATTGGCAGCAAATAACGATAAAAACGTTTGGGCCATGATTTACCAAATTATCCGTGAAGCCGACTCAGGAAGGCTTTCTTGGGGTTACCATAAGGTCCTACTTTCCGGAATGGTTTATCTGTTGTCTTATGTTGGCGATTCCAAGAGTTACCGAGTCCTATTGAATTATGTCAAATCGTTAGACCGTACCATTCCAATTGGTGCCATGGAATTGATTTCCGATTTACTCCCTACTTTTGTCGAACTTGACATTCGTGAATTATTTACCATTGCTTCAAACCAAGATGAACTCAAATCTGCATTTGGAGTTTTGGCTCTTTGTAAATTGAATATGGAAAATCGTCTCACTGACGAAGAAAAAACAAATTTAAAATTGTTTTTGTTGGAATACAAAAATCTGAAATATTATTTAAACGATATGATCGAACTTACGTTGGAACAATTAAACGAATCCGATACAAGTGAATTCTTATCTGAACTTGATGGAATTATGTTATGAAAGCAGCTGTTTTACCACAAGGATCTAAATCCTTAGAGATCCAAGAATTGGACTTACCACCATTATTACCAAACCAAGTAAAAGTGAAGGTAAAAGCATGTGGGATATGTGGCTCTGACATTCATCTCATATTACATGGAAAAATGAAGGCAACATATACTCCATGTGTCCCTGGTCATGAAACTTCGGGTGTTGTCACTGAGATCGGTGAACAAATCACAAAATTGAAAGTGGGAGACCGAGTTGTAGTGAGTGCCGGCACCTCTTGTGGTAAATGTAAACATTGTTTGGCGGGAAGAGAAAATCTTTGTGAACATATTGGTGTGATTGGTTTTAACCAAAGAGGTGGATTTGCAGAGTACATCCAAACGGAAGAAAGATACTTACATATTTTGCCTGATCAAATTCCTTTTGCCGAAGGTGCAATCCTTGCTGACGCTGTCTCCACTCCTTACCATGCGATTAAATACCAAGGGGAACTTAAAGCAGGGGAAACTGTTGCAATCATTGGTTGCGGAGGACTTGGAATCCATGCTGTTGCGATAGCCAAAGCTCTTGGAGCAGGTAAAATTTTTGCAATTGATATAGATAGTGGAAGTTTAGAAAATGCAAAATCATATGGTGCCAACGAACTCATATTAGTCGAAAAAAACATGCAGGTAGGAAAAGTTCTAAAAGAAAAGTCTGGTGGGATTGACCTATTATGTGATTTTACAGGTTTTATGCCGAATATTGAAAGTTCTGTCCGTGCAATGAATCGTGGAGGAAGGATTGTACTCGTTGGCATCGGCAGAAACAAACTAGAAATTCCTATGCCATTTTTCCTCATTGAAAGACAAATCCGAATCACAGGTTCCTATGGATCAGATAGAAGGGCCATTCCTGAACTCATTCAACTTTATAAAGATAACAAACTGAATTTGACAAAATCCATCAGCGGAATTCACAAATTGGAAGATACAAATGAGTATCTACATGCGTTAGAAGAAAAAAAAGGAAATCCGATACGTTTTATCATCAATCCAGAACTTTAGTCAGTCAATAATCCTAAGAATCAGTTATTTGACTTCCACGAGTAAAAAACTTAAATCATCCATTTGGTGTTTCCAACCATTGGAAAATCGAAATAAGGAATCTTGTAAGATACTCGATAAATCTTGTATGTTGTAATAACGATATTCCCATAACAATGATTTGAGCCTATCTTCTCCAAAACTTTCTCCATGTTCGTTTAATAGGTCAAAAATCCCATCTGTGTAGAGTAATATTTTATCCTTTGGTTGAATCCCTACAATTTCTTCTGCGTATGATTGTTGTGAAAAGAGACCCAATGGTTTTCCTTTTGCTGTCAGTTGTATCACATCTTTTTCAGTATTTCGGATTAGGTAAAAACTAGGATGCCCTGCATTGCTAAATGTAGCCGTATAAGATTCGGTATCGATGAAAAGATAAGAAGCTGTAATGAAGAGATTTTTTGTTTTTCCAACTAAGTGGCGATTCATCAGGTGAAATACTCTTGCTGGAAATTGTAAATAGGGACCTGCACCTACAAATGCCATTTTAGACATGGCAGCAACCATTGCCGAAGAAATTCCATGGCCAGAAACGTCTGCAATTAAGAAAGCCCAATTGCCCATACTATCTTTCGTATGGTCAAAATAATCTCCACCAACCGATTCCAAATTTTGAGAAAAACCTATGATACGAATTTTATCATCCTCATTGTATTTAGAAGACAAAAGAGATTTTTGTAAGGCATGTGCTAATGCTAAATCTTTATCAATTTGTATTAATCGTTGGAGTTCTTTATTTTTTAATCGTAGTTCGGTGTTCATTCGATTGATGGAATGCAACAATTCCCAATAATGTTTGAACACATAATAACCAAAAAAACCCAACATGAGAAAAAAACCATAGTGTATGAATCGAATTTGGTAGTGCAAAATTTCCAAATCCACAAGTGTATCATGGAGTCCAGCACAGACGATCACAAGGATACCTAAGATAATTTCCCTAATTTGTCGATTTCCTTTCAAAAATACATAAACTGAAGATAGGATTGCTATGATTGCTTCCAAAACTACAATCCAATTATAATCTTCCTCACTATTTAGAAATGAAACTCCTAACTCATAATTCCGAATGATAGATGATAAAAAAACAATGATATGTATAATTGCGATAAACTTAAAAACTTTCTTAAAGAAAGGAGGAAATACTGATATCAAAAATAACAGAAAAGCAAAAGGGAAAAATGTGAAATTGAGGAATGTTAGTGGAACTATATAAAAAGCATACTGACGTAAAGAAAATCCAACAAATCCATTTAATACTTCAATGAGTGAGGCGGACAAAAGCAGAATTGAAAAATTTAAAAAAATCATTTCTTTTCTGCGTAAAAAATAAAATCCCATAAATATAAAAGATAACACTAACAAAATGGGAGAAAAAAAAGTTTTAGTAAGATTCTCTATAAACAAATCAATCAATGCTTTTGTGTGATTTTTAAAAATTACTTCATGATCCAATCCAATAAAATTTTTATATCGAGATTGAAATTGAATATATATAAAACCTTTTGGTTCAGGACTAAGTGGAATCAAATGTGGAAAAATAAAATCAAATTCCTTTGAAATATAAACATTGTCTTTTCCTTGGAAAACTTTAAAAGTTTCTAATGCAATTTCGGTATAAAGAATTGGGCTTTGAAGTTGTCGTATGAATTGATCGCTAAATTTGATATATAAATATTCATTTTCTTTTTTCTTAAATCCTAATGTTTTAGTAGAAATTGGTAACCACTTTGATTCTTGGATCGTTTCTGGGTCCAAAATTTCTTCCGATGACCAATAATAATACCGATCAATCAAATACACGGATTGTTGTAATTGGATTTCTTGTTTACTTTCCGAATGAAGGTCAAAACAATTCTGGATGGAAAAAATCAAAAGGAAAAAAAGAACAAATTGAATCGGAACCAGAATGGATTTATATGGTTTGACTTCTTTCAATTTTCAGTTCCTATAGGAAAAGCAGGATTACGTTCAATGAATCGCACACGATTCCAATCATTTTTTTATCTACTCCCTCTACTCTTATTGTCTCTTACTGCACTATTGGCACAAGAGAACAAAACACCCCAACAACTCTTCATGGAAGACAAAATGGAATGTTATTCGATAGCCACTGAGATTGATGGCCTGGAATACCAGAAATCTCTTAAATGCATTTCGCAAGATTCAATCTGTTACATCATCCAGGGATTTGCAATGAGTTGCATTCCAAGATCTGGTCGGTATCCGTCAGACCTTCCCAACCTAACGCCGAAACCAACCCAACCATAATCGTATAACAGGAGATTTATGAAAATCAAAACAAAAATTAGCGAAATGCTAAAAATTGATCTACCGATCATTGCCGCACCTATGTTCCTTGTCTCCTATCCGGAGTTAGTAGTTGCCGTTTCAGAAGCTGGAGGAATTGGGTGTTTCCCATCTCTCAATTACAGAACACCAGAACAATTACGAGAAGGGATTCTCGAAATTCGTTCAAAAACGAAAAAGCCGATTGGAGTGAATCTAATTTTGCATAAGGAACATAATCCAAATTGGGCAAAACAATTTGAAGTGGTGATGGATTTAAAAGTAGAGTTAATCATCACAAGCTTGGGTACTCCAAGAACAATCGCGAAAGAGATCAAAGCAAATGGTTCCGCATTGTTTTGTGATGTGACAACCCTCAAACACGCTAACATAGTCGCAAAATCTGGAGCTGATGCACTCATTGCTGTTTCACAAGGAGCAGGTGGCCATGCAGGAGCAATCACTCCGTTTGCTCTCATCCCTTATCTTAAAAAAGAAACTGGACTTCCAGTAATTGCAGCAGGAGCCATTTCCAATGGCTCACAAATGGCTGCAGCTCTTTCCCTTGGGGCTGATGCTGTTTATATTGGTACTCGATTTATTGCAACTCCAGAATCTAGAGCACAAAATGAATACAAACAGATGTTAATAGATTCAAGTCCAGATGAGATTGTATATACTGAAAAAATTTCTGGTATCCCTGCCAATTGGTTGGCAAAATCAGTGGAACGTTCACCAGAAATATTGGAAGACGGGCCTAAAAAAATTGCCGCAGGTCATGCTGGTGGAGAAAAAGCAATCGAACAAGAATACAAACGTTGGCGAGACATTTGGTCTGCTGGCCAAGGTGTTGCACAAATTGAAGAAGTGAAACCAGCTGGTGAGATTGTAAAAGAAATTGCAAATGAATATTTGCAAACTGTTAACTCACTCCCTCGATAAATTCACAAAACATAGAGTATGCGAATCATCCACAAAATGGTTGATTCGCTTTTCATGAATTACTTAGTATTATTATAAAAATTTCGAATTGCGGAAATCATTCCTTTTGTATCCAGATAGTCATTGGATTTATACAAACGTTTTCCTTCTGGACTGAGAATCAAAAAGAAAGGTAATCCAATTTTTAATTCGGGATAGTCTGGGTTTGAGACAAATGATTCAAATATTGGATCCGTATCATAAACTTTCCATAAAATCACATCTTTATGAAAGGTTTCGTTCCATTCTTTGTTTGTCAGTGTAAGTTTCTGAAATTCCTTACAGTTCGTACACCAATCTGCATAAAAATCTATGAAAATTGGCATATTTTTATCTTTCGCTAATGTCATTACATCACTTTCATTTCGATACCAAACCAAATTTCCATGTTCTTCTTTTAAAAATTGATTGGAAGAATTTCCATTGGAAATTCCATTCCCGAAGTTTTGTTTCCATAACGAAAGATTTAGAAATAGGAATATAATGAGTAAAGCAGTGATGGATACAATTTGATAAAGAGATTGTTTCATCTTTTCTGTTGTTGTTCCCTCTTTTTTTTGAAGGTACAAAAACGTTAAAGCCACTGTCCAAAGAAGAAAAACTTTTGTGCTTAATCCCTTTTCCAAACCCCATAAATCAAATGCCTTTTCAAGGTATGTATAAGAAAAATAGAAGATGAGAATGGCTAATGCCCACTGAATGTATTTCATCCACTTTCCTGATTTAGGCAGAGACAATCCAAAGACTCCTATCATTAAAAATGGAATTCCAAGTCCCATTCCAAATAAAAACATTTTAAAAGAAGTAAAAAGGATCGGTATAATTTTAAATCCTTCTGTTTGGTAATTGATGAGTTGGACGAGAATGGATACAACAACAGGGCCAACACATGGAGAAGACAACAACCCAGCACCCATTCCCAAGAAGAATGTATTCGCATAATTTACGTTTACCGAATTTTTTAGATCACCAGAAAAAAATGGAAAATATAAAAATTCAGCAACACTTAATCCCAATATAAATAACAAGATTGCTAAAACCAATTGAGTTTCTGGAAATCTTAAAAATGAATTAAAAACTCCACCACTGACGCCCGCGATCAATCCAAAGATAGCATACATTAATGCTAGTCCAAAATAATACACCAGTGGATGAGACCATTTGTGTTTGGCGACTCTTGTTTTTAAAATTCCAGCTGTGATCGGATACAATGGATACACACAAGGAAGTAACCCAGCAAATAAACCACCTAGTGCTAGAAATAATGCTGTGGAAAAAGAAAAATTGCCTGAAGACAATTGGGATTCAATGAAGGTTTGGATTTCAGAAAACATATATTTGATCTTAGAACGAAGTTGTCGCTTTCAACACAATGTTACGATCCAATCTACCATATTCTGATATTGGAAACGTTGTTGGTTTTGAAAACTGTCCTATATATTCGACACGATTTGATGATTCCCCGGTACTGTCTACATACCATTTATTGGGTTCCCCTTTTGTATCATACGATCGGACTTCCATATACCCGATCGCAAACCGAGTTGATGGGGAAAATAACCATTCTCCAAAGATTTGTTTGCTAATATAGTAGGACTGGTCGGAATACCTTGGTTCAGTGCTACCAGGTTGGAACCTCACCCAAGGTTCTCGTTCTACGGTTTCTGTTGTCCTAAGTCCAGGGTTTGGACCTCCAGTTGCAATCTCACCCCGCGTTACCAACCGAAGGGTTCCATTGCCGATCCCTAACCATAGGTAAGCTCCTCTTCCTGTTGATTCGGGAATGATCGTTCCTTGTTGGTAGGGAGCCATACGATCAACAATCTTTCCACCTAAATGTTTTTTGAACATCCCACCCAGTCCCATATTAATGGTATCCTTCCAAAGGAGATGGGATTCTATTGCGATGACTTGTTCTTGGTTTAAGGAAACAGGTCCTTGTCGTTTTGTATTTGGATTTCCATCATCTAAAAGGCATTTGGTCCTTCCTTCCCTACATTCATCACTCGCATAACCAAATGCATTCGATGCTCGACCTAGCAGGTGGATACCTGTTTTTAAATTTTCAGTCCAGGAAGGATCCCAACCTATTTTTCCTATGACATCATAACCAGTATTGGTAGTGTTTTGGACTTCACGGTAACCATCTCCATTGACAACAGCAGTCTGCAAGGTAAATGATCTCCATTTTCCGATATAATTGATTCCTAAATCAACAGGGTCTTTTGCGAAACCAAGAGATTCCAAAGGTGATTTATCAAAATACCGCCAATCATAATTTCCTGACCAAACCGAAAACATGTGTGGTAGTTCAAACATTCCAAATTGGATTTGGTGTTTTGTTGTTCCAAGTTCAAACGTTTTTGCGAGATTTGCTCGCCTAACTAAAAATACATATGGATTCGATTTGTTTCCCGTTCCGACGGATGTATCATTTGTAAGTGAATCGTTTCTTAATATTTCGCCCCAAAACTCTGCTTTGATTCCCAAATCTTCCCATTCTTTGGAAATCGAAAACATCGTCCATGGCATAGAAAATCCTGATTTATCCGAAGGTGAAAGTTCATTTGCTCCTGATGCTTTGTCGCGGATGCGAATCGATGCAGTGGGTGTGATGATGGCTCCTAGATTTAAACCATAGTAACCATCAGGTTCTTCCTTTTTAGTTGTTACAACTTCTTCACCTAATACGGGATAAATGAAGAAGGAAAATACAATTACAATCCTAGAAAAAAATTTCACTTTTTGCCGTAGGTTTCATCCGGAGTAAAACTTTGATCTTCCCAACCAATTGGTTTGTGGCAAGGAAGACAACGATTTAACATTGGCATTTGTTTTCGTTTTTCTTTGAGTACTAAGGTTGCTCCTTCTTTTGTGATCATCTCTTTATACTCATTTTTTTCAAGCTCACTAGCACCTTCTTTTTTAGCACCACCAGATCCTTTTACAAAGTCGATTCCATTGATATTCACTTGGCCTTCGCAAACACAAGTATAACCCTTTTTCTCTTTCTCTTCGAAAAACACTCCAAACGCGGTTCCTCGAACTCCTGCTGTTGTTGTTGGCGTAGAAACTTCAAAACTTCCTTTTTTGAAACCATTCACTCGAAACCATGCGGCACCATTTTGGACAAAAGCCTTAGCAACTTTTTTCTCAGAGTTCCAATCTTTTAGTGTAAAATCCGTGTTAGGTTGGATTCTAATTTCTGTTTCTTGGTACAAAAAGTCCACTTTTGATCCATTACCAGTTTTGATTCGATCTCCAGGTCTTAAAACGTCGTTTACTTTCAGAGTTTTCCAGAGTTTCGATGTGTCGGAGGCAGGTAAAAAACTTACCTTCCCACGAGTAAAGGTTGCAACAGCAAACTCCTCAGCAGAAAGGGAAATCGATGTTAGGAGGAAAAAGAGGAATGTTAGGGAGATTTTGAGGCTCATAATCACTCTAACAAACACCTAGAAATAAATTATCAATCATATTCTCAAAATTATCGGATTTCGAATCTGATTACCAAGGGATGGCAAATCCCAATTGTGATAATTTGTACTCTAATTCCTCACGTTCACGGCTTTTTTTAGCAGTAGAACCTTGTTCGTCTAACATTCCTAGTTCGATCGCCTTTTTACGGGCTCCTTCTTTTCCTGAACGGTTTAGAGCGGCAATGATTTCGGAATCATATTTTGTCAAATGAAGGGCACTCAATCGATAATCCACAAAGGCTTCCCAAGTATGTGGCACCCATTTTTGAACAATTTGTTCGCCGATGGTTTTTGCAAATAACCGAATTTCTAGTTGGGCATGGTCATCCATTCGAAGGGCTAAAAAATGTAGTAAATTATGTAGGTCAATTTTCCAATATGCTTCTGTATAAGTTGCGAGTGGAAGGTCTTTTCTTGCTTGTTCCCGTGCGACACCTAATTCTAATCTTTCATTGTAAATATCATTGGCAAACTTTTGGAATTCCGTTTCTCTTTTTGTTAGGTGGTCACCTTTGGATAATTCTAAAAATCCATCACTTCCTTGTTTATTACCAATGGATTGTACTCTCCATTCGCCAGGCAAAGTTGTTTGTGCTGAATCGATGGCTACGGAATAACGCGTAGAGTATTCATTGACATTTGCCATTCGATGGCGAATCCATTGGCGCCAGGTGTCCATGGGCACTCTGACATGTAGCTTGAGTTCGCACATTTCAAATGGAGTGCTGTGGCGGTGGCGCATTAAATACCGAATGAGCCCACGGTCTTCATTTACCTTTTTTGTTCCTTTTCCGTACGAAACGCGTGCTGCCTGAACGATGGATTCATCTGAACCCATATAATCAACGAGTCTGACAAATCCATCATCCAAAATTGGGAATGGTTTTCCTAAAATGGAGTCTAAATCGGGAACGGATACTCTTGAAATGGATTCGAAATCAGATTGTTGCATATTAGCTTTATTTTTTAGTTCACAGGCATATGAAAAGTCGAAAATAGAGTTATAGCGTACCGCACAGGCACATAAATAGAAAGGATGCTAAATGGCACTTGAAGAAAATACGTTGGAAGATCGTTTGATCAAAATTTCCTCCAGAGAAAGTAACAAAAATCTCATGGTTAGCCCGGACAAAATTTACATTTTTCCGGTGCCAAAAACAACCTTCCAATTTTTGGAAAATATTTGGCAATCCTTCACCAATAAAATGGTATCCCTCGTTGATTTTAACGATGATCCAATCTTTAATTTTTCCATTTTTGAAGTCATCGACCAAGACGAGATGAAAATTGTCGCCACTGCGACTCACTTCAAATTAAAAGAAATTGCAGAACGAAGGAAAATTCCAGGTATCGAAGAATACATCAAAAAATCGAGACCCATTCATTTGGCTGACCCAAGGAACGAATCCGCTCGTTTTATCAGAAAAGCAATTATTGATTTTAATAAAGGACTTCGTCCTGAAGTCACCTTTGTCAACCTCAAAGAAGAAGAAATCCATCCTGAAAAAAAGGTCCTTCTTTCTGAAACCATGAACCATGCCATTGGGATTCCACTTTTTGTGAATGAAAATCCGATTGGTATACTCTGGGGGATCACAAAAGATCCAATTGCCGAAGAACAAATCAGACCTCTTACTTTACAATTGTATTCCCTTTTTGATGTAATTGAGTTTGTTGTGGCAAAGGAAATGGAATCTGGAAATGACCATTACATCGCCCAAAAAAATATCGAAAAAGCTGATACAGTTTCTAACTCTAGAAATCTTTTTTATACAACAACGAAAGATCAAAAAGAACCAGTCACTTCGATTATATTCAAATCCCATCAGTATAATATTGAATATAGGATGGATGCTTCTTTTATTATTCCGACTACAGATGGTTATGCGGTATCCTTAAAAAGTTTTACTCCAGAAAAATTAAACAATACAGGAAAAAATTTACTTTTGATTCCAGGATTTTTTTGTAGGCGATCCGTTATGGATAAACTTGCAAAAGAGTTAGCCTTAAAGTATGGATACCGAGTTTTCCTGATGGATATGAGAGGAAGATCACGGCAAACCATGCCAAAACACGGGAAAAAAGAAGGATGGACCGTAGACAATTACATCCAAGACGATTTTCCGGAAGTCTTACGATGGATTCGTTGGCATTATCCAAGTGAAAGGACTGTCGTTGTTGGACACAGTATGGGAGGAATGATCCCAAGGTTTTACGTTTCTTCCTATGAAAAAATCAAAGAACTCAAAGAAGAGTTCAATTTACCTCAACCAGAAGAATACATCGCGGGAATAGTTTCGATTACTTCGCCCAACTATATTAGTTTAAAATCCAATTTTATTGGATTGGATACTTTGAAACGTGGGTTTAGTATGCTCCCTCATAAAATGATTTCAGATATGATTCTAAGTATGGCAAGTTTTTCTATGCAAGCAACCATCCAAACCATCGATTTGAAAAAATTCTTTAAACTGATTTTAAATCTACATTCCAGTTTACGTAGTTTTAGTTATAATATTGGAACAAAAGTATTAACGATCAAAGACTTTGTGGGATATAAAGAAATTACTCCGCCTGAATGGTACTTTCTAATGGAAGACGTGTTTTGCGAAGAATCAGTATCTGTGATCATGCAATTTTTTCAAAGCCAAATCTCGAATGAACAAAGTTTCTGGTCCAATGATGGTCGAATTAATTACACGGAAAATTTTCTAAACAATTTCACAATGCCAATTTATAGTGTGGTAGGAACTGTTGATAAAATTGTACCAGAAGAAAGTTTAACAGAACTCAAAGATCTCAAATCAGAAAATAAGGTGACAACTTATTATGAGCAGGGTCACCTTGGAATCATTTTCCATGGGGAAACCGTAAGAAAAATATGCCAAGGGATGGATGAATGGATCCAAGGATTAAAATAATCTTTGTTTCCCCTAACGTCCGCTAAATCGATTTCGGATCAGCTCCATTTCTTTTAATAAGGTAGCATCACGACCAGCTAGTACATAAGCACCTCTAACAGGAACACTTGTGATTTCAGAATCTTCAATCACGGTCACAAGAGTTCCAGGAATTTTGGGTTCTAATAGATAAGTCCACGATCCTCGCATCTTAAAACTAGCATCCGTTAGCTCAATCTTCCACCTACGATTTGGGATCACTTCCTTGAGTTCAAAAATCATGTACCCACCCATATCTGGTGTTTCTAACCATTTTGTGGGAGTACCGTCTGGTTTTGATTCCAATATTTTGACCGCCACAACTTCCTTTCTGCGATTGGGAAGGTCTTTGATATCGGTAATATAATTCCAAATGTCCTCTGGTTCCGCTTTTAGCCACTCACTTGTTTCTTTGTGAAATTTTGGTTCTTGGAAATATCCAACAGCAAGGAATAAAACAACAAGCCCAATGAGCAAAAAACTTGTTCCAAAAGCAAAAAGAAGAATCCGTTTCATGACTTTTTTTCTTGCTATGTGGCATTCAAATCAATCATAATCTTTTCCACAATGAACGCAAATGAAGAGTTAATCCAAAAGTTTTATACTGCCTTCCAAAACAAAGATGGACAGACTATGGTGTCCCTTTACCATCCAGAGATTCAATTTGAAGACCCTGCTTTTGGAAAATTATCGGGTAAAGAAGCAGGGGCCATGTGGCTCATGTTACTCGAAAAAAGTCAAAATTTAACCATTCGATTCTCAAATATCAAAGCAAATGATACAGAAGGTTCTGCGAATTGGGAAGCTGATTATAGTTTTAGCAAAACAGGTCGACTCGTTCAAAACAAAATCCAAGCAAAATTTACCTTTAAAGATGGTAAGATCATACAACACAAAGACCAATTTTCTATGTGGAAGTGGTTAGGAATGGCGATGGGACCCGTTGGGTATTTACTCGGTTGGTGGCCAGCACTTGGAAACAAAGTGAAAAAAGAAGCAGTGACTGGTTTACAACTCTATATGAAACGAAAACGTATGTAGTGTTACTCTCAAAAATCTCACAAAAAAAGAACTAGAGAAAATGGAAAGGATGCCAGATCCAATTAAGGATTTGGCATATTCGACAAACCACCAGCATTGATGACTTGTTTGTATCCAATTGATTCTAAAAAGGATTTGGCACTTCCACTTCTACCACCTGACGCACAATAAACGATAATAGTTTGATTTTTATCACCGAATTCATCGACTCGTTTGGATACTTCATCAATTGGAATATTTTTGGCAGTAGGGAAATGGCCGGAATTAAATTCAGCGACAGTTCTCACGTCGACGACTAGAGCACCAGCATCAATTTTTTCTTTGAGTTGTGATTGGTTCATTCCAGAAGCATTCTTCAATTGGAAAATGATGAATAAAACAGCGACGGTTACGATAACAATGAGGATCATTCGATTCAAAATTACTCTCCTACTTTATTAGAATAGACGAATGAGACTGATTCATTCTGACCAAGTTCTCTAAAAAAACAAGAATAATAACCTGTATGGCATGCTGCACCCACTTGATCGGCGATATACTGCACAAAAAGAGGATTTGAATGAAGGTAAATCTGTTTGAGGTTTTGTAAATGACCTGACTCTTCTCCTTTTACCCATTTTCCATTCCGCGAACGACTAAAATAAGTACCAAAACCTGATTCAATTGCACTCACCAAACTTTCAGTTTTGCCCCAAGCCAACATCAAATCTTTTCCTGTCATATCTTGGGCTAAAAAAGGAGAGAGGGATGGCATTGCGTTTAAGATTGTATCCAATTCATTCTGACTGAGTAATAATTTACCATTTTCCCATAACAATTGCTTGGTGGCCAATTTTATGGTGGGTACAATTTCTAAAAAACAATCTTCATCACAATCAACAAACAATTGATTGTTTTCGAAATCAAAATCTTGGATCATAGAAGTAGTCTGTTTTGAATTCAAAATTTTTACAGATACATCATGGGATAAAAAATTAGGTTTTGTAAGGATCACAATATCTTTATCACTTGGAATTTGGATCATGTTTAAACCTCAATTGCTAGGATTTCGGTAGTTTTTGACTTACCACGTAATGAAAGTGTACCCATTGTTTTAATTTTCAATGTCTGTCTGAATTCTAAAGATGTATGGTCATATAATTCTCGAGAGATTAAAAAATTACGTTTTAGTTCCTTACCTAAAGCTTCTAGTCGACTTGCGGCATTGACTGTGTCACCGATCACTGTATATTCTAGTCGTTTTTCAACTCCAACATTTCCAACAATCACGAGACCATAGTGAATCCCAATTCGAATTGAGATTGGTTTTTCTCCATTGGATTCTCTTTTTTGATTCCAGACAGCTAATGCTTGTATCATGGCGATTCCAGCTTTTATTGAGTTGGTTGCATCTTCATTGGAAGGAATCGGAGTTCCAAAAGTAACCATCATCCCATCACCAATGAATTTATCTAGGGTTCCATGATTTTGGAACACAATCTCCAACATAAAACTATGGTATTCGGATAAAAGTGACATGGTTTTTTCAGGACCCAATGTTTCTGAAATTTGAGTAAAATTGGCAATATCACAAAATAAAACTGCAACCGTGGATTCCTTTCCACCAGGTTTGAAAAATTCGTCCCCTGCTTGGTCGAGTTCTTCGACTACGTTTGGCGAAAAATAACGCGTGAGTTGTGTCATCTTCACTTCATTGGTAACGGCAGCAAGAACAGTTCGCCTAACGCGATAGGTTAGGTATGCTAAAAAGAAACCGAGAACCCCAATGATTCCCATTGATGTGATGTAATTATTGACATGAGCCGCAGGACCTAGGACTGCTTCTTTAAAGTTTTCTGTTGTAACAAACCTTGGATCTTGTTGTGCATATACTAATATCCCAGCTTGGCTAATCACTACTCCAAGTGCATATAACATAGGATAAATGGGCTGAATACTAAATGCGTTAATTACTAGAGTTCCAGCGATGATAAAGTGAACATAAGTTTTGATGAGATAGGTTCTTGGAACTTGAGTTTCTCCACCCACTGCATTATACCAAATAAACGGAAGTATTGTGATGATCACAAGATCTATCGCCACACAAAAAAGTCCAACAAAGGATACATACTTTCCTTTTTTTAAATACTTGGAAAGGATATACAAAACAATTGTTAAGGAAATTGCAATCGTACTGATTGTAAATATTTCATACAGCGTTTGCGCAACTAAGAATGTAATGATAGTCAAAAGACTGAATATAATCATTTTTCCATAGAGACTAAATTTAATCCCTTGGATTTCTTTTTCCCTTAATATTTGTTCTGACTTTGTTGGCATTTTTTATTTCAAAAGATCACCAGGATTTGCATCTCGATCCGGAACAAATAAAGATAATGTTTTTTCTTTACCTGATGCAAGTAACATCGCCTCCGATAATCCAAATTTCATTTGGCGTGGTTTTAAATTAGCAACAACGACTACTTTTTTACCAACTAACTCTTCGGCTGTATAACTTGCTTTGATTCCTGCAAATACGTTTTTGATCCCTATTTCTCCTAAATCTACTTTTACAAACAAAAGTTTATCGGCTCCTTCAACAGGATTTGCTTCTTTGATAAGGCCCACACGTAGTTCCACTTTCGACAATTCGTCGATGGTAATAAATCCATCTTCGGAAACTGTATTTACTTTTGTTTCGTTTGTATTGGACTTATTTGGTTCCTGTTTTGATGGACTCGGGTTTGATTTTTCAAAGGCTTCTTTTGTTTCTGAGATCATAAGTGTAATATTTTTTTCCTCAACTCGTTTGGATAACATTTGGTAAGGACCAAGAATTTTGTTTTCTATGGTTTCCGACAGATTTAAAAAATTTAAAGCAGGAACTTGGAATAATTCCTTGATTGCTAAGGCAATTTTGGGAGTCACAGGAGCCAAATAGGTAAAAAGGATTTTAGCACAATTGAGAGAGGTAGTGACAACTTCCCTTGCTTTTTCTACATCTGTTTTGATTAGGTTCCAAGGTGCATAGTCATTCACATATTTATTAACTTTATCACCAAGACCTGTAATTTCACGCATCACCTTTGAATAGTTACGTGATTCATAGGCCTCCCTAATTTCAGTTTCTTTACCTAGTAATTCAGAGACTAAAGATTTTCCTTCTACCGATAAACTTCCGAGTTTACGATCCATTTTGTCCAAAATCGATGTAGATACTCTCGATACCAGATTTACTAAATTTCCAATTAGGTCGGAATTCACACGGGAAACAAAGTCATCAAAAGAGATGTCGACATCTTCCATACCTGATCCAAGTCGACATGCCATATAAAAACGGAAATGTTCAATATCCAAATGTTTCGCAAATGTGGACGCATTGATAAACGTACCACGAGACTTGGACATCTTCTCTCCATTCACCGTTAAGAATCCATGTACATTCAATTGATTTGGAGCTTTGTAACCAGATCCCATAAGCATCGCTGGCCAAAAGAGTCCATGGAAATACAAAATATCTTTTCCTATGAAGTGGACAATTTCTCCTTTTCCTTCTTTCCAAAACTCATTGAATTTTTTCTCATCTTTCAGGTGATTTAAAGAGGAAGCCATATATCCAATAGGCGCATCTAACCAAACATAAAAGTATTTGTTTTCTTCTTCTGGGATCGCAAAACCAAAGTAAGGACCATCACGACTGATATCCCACTCTTGTAACCCAGATGTAAACCATTCTTGTAATTTCTTTTGGGCACCTTCATTCAATCGGTTCCCTTCTTCCATCCAAGTTTTTAATTGGTTTTGAAAGTCCTGTAATTTAAAAAACAAATGTTTTGATTCTTTTAAGACGGGTGTTGTTCCACAGATGGAACAATAGGAATCTTTTAAGTCTTTTGGTGAGTAACTGGTTCCACAAACTTCACAAGAATCCCCATATTGGTCTTTTGACCCACATTTTGGACAAGTCCCTTTTATGAAACGGTCTGGTAAAAACATTTTGTCATGTTCGCAATACGACTGTTCGATGTTCCTAGCAACAATATGTCCATTTTTTTTGAGGGTTAAATAAATCGATTCTGAGAACTTTCGGTTTTCCTCAGAATTGGTAGTGTAATAATTATCATACTCTACCCCAAAGGAAGTGAGGTCTTTATAATGTTCCTTCTGTACTTCTTCAATCATGGACTCAGGGGTTTTTCCTGCTTTTTTAGCAGCAATCATGATGGGAGTTCCATGTGTATCATCTGCGCAGAAAAAATAACATTCATTTCCAATCAACTTTTGGAATCGCACCCAAATGTCTGTTTGGACTGCTTCTAATATATGACCTAGGTGGATAGAGCCGTTTGCATAAGGCAAAGCACTTGTAACTAAAATGTGTTTCGACATAGATTAATTCCAGTTTCCAAACGGGATTTTCCAATTCAGCCTATTTTTGAGAAAAATCAAGAAAAGCGGAAAAAAATGAAGTTGAAGGAAGGGAGATTCACAATAAACTTCCTGTTTGTTATGGCTAAGAAAATCGTTCAAAATTTGAAACAAGTCAAGGGCAATAAAAAGAGTCACCCTGAATCCATCCACAAAACCCTCGATATTGAAAGTGACCTACACATAGAATATGCAAAAGTACTTTTGAGTTTGTGGTCCTACGCCTGTAATGCGGATGGCCAGTTCAAAAAAAAGGAAGGGGAAATCGTTGGTGAACTTGTGAATGTACTGTTTGAACCCGATTGTTTACTCAGCGGATTTCAATCACAGAAAAAACAAGTATTAGAGATTCTTTCCAAAACATTTGAAAACCCTCTACCGATGAAAACCATTTCAAAGGTAGTCGCTGACAGTGATGAATACGCTCTTAATTTTTTTGAAGATGCAGTATGTATTGTGGCCTCTGATGGTTCACTAAACCAAGCAGAAATCCAATTCTTAGAAGACTTAGCGAAAGAATTTAAAATTAGTTCAATGGATAAAGTGAGAGTCGAAAAAAAATACCTTGCTTAAGTTCATTACGATACTTTCCCTCTCTGTTTTTTGGATTCCATCCTTCGATGCAAGACCAGGGATGGGAAATTCATACCGATCCTCAAATTCGAGTAGTAGTCGATCGTCCTATTCGAGTTATAAACCTTCTTATAACTCCAGTTCTTCCTCATCAAAATCAAATCATACAAACAATTCCTATACTTCTTCCAGTGGGCCAGAACCAACTTCGTATTTTGAATCTTCAAATCATAAAATTTCAATTCACTTTCATGCAGATGGAAGTGCGGATGTAAATGAATCCTTTCGAATCAAAAAGGACCAATCCAAAATTGGGATCAAAAGGCCTTCCTTTTTAATCAAAAAAGATGCGGAAATAACAAATTTAGAAGTATTTCCAGAAACAGTTTATCCTTCGCATAACTCTGGTATTATTACAATTTTTTGGCAAAACAACGAACAAAATCCTGAAATGGATATTTCCATTCATTACCAAATCAAAGACGCAACTATATCGATGGGAAATTTGTCTCTTATCAATTGGAAATTCGCAAAAACAAATCTCTCTTCGCAACCAATTCAATTTGATTTAAAATGGGATCCCAATTCCTTTTCTAAAAATTTAAAGATACAAAATGAAGTCTTTAATGAATCACTTTTAGAATACGAACGTTTTGAGATTCCTGTTCGTTTAGAAGAGTTTCATATCCAAAATGAGTCTTGGAAAAATTTAGAATTAAATACATTCTATGTAATCGACATACCACAATTGTCTGAAAGGAAGAGTGAGCCACAAAAGGAAATCCAAACACCAAATTCACAGAAGATAGAATATACTTTAGAAGAAACTGTCACTTTGAATGAAAATGGATCCCATCATTACCAATCCAGAATTTTAATACCGAAGGACAATCTAAACCAAAATTCCTTACAATTACAGTTGGGATTACATCGATTTCGCGAATATGGCGAATCATTTTGGAATCATTTTTGGACACCTGCCTTTCAAATATCTTACGGATTTAAAGGAATATCCACATATTTCTGGCATCTATTTTCCGTAAGTATATCAGAAGGGATCACTATCGCAAACAATCTTACACAATATGATTTTTCATTTTCTACCTTGGGTGAAACTTCGAATCGCCAAAACAAAGGTTTAGAACATTGGATACGTATTACGAATTTAGAAAATCGGGAAAATCTGGAATTAAAGTCATTTCACTTACGTTTGTTAAGCGAAACAAAACTAGACCGAAACACAAGTCAGATTGAAATGATTGTATCTGATTGTGAATATTGCTCAGATGTTTTTGACCAATCATCTTGGATTGTACCCATTGAACCAAAATGGGAATCAGATGGTTTTTCAATTGATTGGAATCATCCGATTCCGAATCAATACAAAGTTTATATAAGACTCCAAGAGACTAATAAACAATTCTATTATAATCCAATTCTCATATTTTATGCAGTATTGAATGCTTTTCTCCACTCACCAGGTTCTGGGAATCATATGGGACATTTGGTACTTCTGGGTATCTTCTTTTTAGGATTTATTACTTTCGGATTTTTATATCTCAATCGAAGGAAAAGCCAAAGAGAGAAAAAACAAAATGAGAAGTTTCACCTCTTACAGATTCAAAAAATTGATCCCTATTTTGACATGGAACTTTTTAAAAAAAAGGTGATTTTGATTACAGAAAAAACTGTTTTTGCCTGGGACAAAGGAGATATGGAATCTGTAAGGAATTTTCTTTCTGCATCTGTTTTCCAAAGATTTTCCATCCAACTTCAATTGATGAATATGATTGATGGAGAAATCAATCGTATGAAAGGATTCAGCGTAGTTTCCCTTGGGATCATTGGAATGTCGATGGAATCTGAATATTTAACATTACATCTAAAAATAAAATGCAAAACAAAAGATAAAACCTTTCCAAAACAAACATCTGAGTTAGAAATTCAAAACCAATTGAACAATGAAACATACAGTTTTTATGAAGAAATTCACTCTTATACAAGAAAGATAACGACTCAAACAAAACCAAATATTGATTTAATCCATAATTTATGTCCTAGTTGTGGAGCGACTGCAAAGTTTTCCCATGCTACAAATAAGTGTGAATACTGTGGAGGTATTTACAATTCTGGCGAAGCAGATTGGGTTTTAACTGAAATTACTCAATTGGTAGAATGGGACGAATCAAAATCTAAAAATGGAATGGAAATACAGAATGGATTCGCAAAACAGTTATTAGAAGATAGAGCCAGTGCTGTTTTTTGGAAATACATACACTACCAATCATTTCCAAATAGCGAGTTTTTAAAGAGAGATTCATTAGATGAATCTTACAAACAATTGGCAGGTCCTGGAAAATCACCAATTCACTCTCCTGTGATTGGATCTTGCCATTTGGTTCATTTGGATTTAAATTCCAAACCTCAAAAAATGACTTGTGAAATACGCTGGAGTGGCTCAAGAAAAAAAGGATTAATCCCAGAACACCGACGTTCAAAGCTCCATTTGGTTTTACTCACTGAGAGGACAAAAACACTTGGATTTTCTGAGGAATCCTGCCATCACTGTGGAGCACCATTGCCTGAAATTGATTCTAGTGTGTGTTCTTATTGCAAAGAAACCATTCCTGAGAAAGTGAATGATTGGTTATTTGATTCCACTGAACTGATCTCGCTTTGAAAAAGTCATTTTGGTTTTGAATAACAAATCCAATGTCTATCTGATATCATTTCTACATTTAACTTATGGCTCATTCGAATGGAAACAAGCATATCAGTTACTTCTTCAATACGAAAGGCAGCAAACAAACTATTTAGAAAATCTGTTTTTAAAACTTCTGGTTCATCTTTCGCATAACGCTCAACTAGTTGGTATGCTTCTGATATGGAGCTGGGACGTAACAAGTCGCAAACAAAGATAAAACTATCGTCATCAATTGACCTCTGGATTGCAGACCAAAACTCAAAAGGATTGTGAATGTGATGGAGAAGTGAGTTTGAGAACACTAGTTCAAAACTGGATTCGGGAACAAAGTCTTGAATAAGTTCGTTTTTAAAAAATAATTTATTGTTTCTTTTTTCACCGATTAACGCAAAAAGACGCTTCTGACAATAATTTAACATTAATTTGGAACCATCTAAGTAAGTGAAGTTGGCATTTGGAAATAATGGGAACAGTCGAGATGACATATCTCCAGGCCCACATCCTAAATCTAACACCGAACGTGGCGAAAATTTAAGAGGAAGTCTGTTTTGAAAATGTTTAATGATCATCGAATGCGCTGTTTCAAATCCAGCATTCGCATAGGAATCTACCTGATATGGTTCGACCATGAGTTCAGGTTCCGGAATGCGAACCAAAGTCTGAAGGTTAGTTTGTTCCCATCTTTTCATTTTGGTATGAGGTACCCTTTTCTATGAAACAAATCATTCTTTCCATTCTTTTCTTTGTCTTTTTGACAAATTGTATGCTCACAGAAGGGATTGGTATTCCCACTTATGGAGCCGTAAAAGGTTCTGAAGCCAAAAAAAGAATATCAGATGCAATTTTCGAAGCGGAATCAACTGCATCCTCTTTTTGGTTAGCCCAATCGGGTATGAAAGGTGGACAGGGACCCATTTCGCCTCTTCTCATCATCAACGGATTCTTAGCAAAAATCTTGTATTCTTACATCTCCAAAATTGAAGATAAAGAGTCATTTCTAGAATCTTCGGTCCTCCAATGTGAATCGGATATTCGAACCAAAGGTGCGTTAGTTTTAGGAAGTATCTATGATGGCCTAACAACAGCTGGGGGAGTCATAAGAGATGCTTACTTACTTCCTGAGTTTGCATCCTGCGATTTAAAGAAAACAGGAAAAATTATTACAATCGAACCGATTTCATTTTAACGAGGTATCAATATGAATCAAAAAAAATTAATTGGAATCGCCTTCACAAGTTTATCTTTGTTTTTGTTTCAATGCCAAAAGCCTGTTTCAACTGACAAAGATTCACAAGCAACTTTAATCGCTGGAATTTTTGGATCTTGTTTTAGTTTGGATTCTTGTTTTGACCAATACGCTAGAACTACTGATGAAGGTGCAAGTTTCCAAGTGTTTGATCAAAATGGATCTCGGATCTATGCAAGGCAATCTGTAATCGATTATAGCACTTATAAACCAATCGCTTCTGGATCCAAGTGGGTCACCGCAATTACAGCAATGAGAGTCATAGATTGTAACACAAATAGTGGTACTTATGCACAATGTGGGACAGTAACAACGGGAACATGTAATAATGGAGCTGTCGGAGGGGCAATCTCCTTATCTCGCACAACAGCACAGGTATTGGGTTGGACTGGGACATATGCAAACGTCACCTTACGCCAATTACTTTCCTTTACCTCAGGATTGAATGCGGGAGGTGGGAATGGATCTGGACAAGCTACATGTATCTCTACCCTACCAGTTGGCGCAACTTCTACCCAAAAAGATACTTGTGTAAACGAGATTCGAGACCAATCGACAGGAACTCCTGGAGCCTTATACCAATACAATTCCAATCATATGGCAGTCGCACAACGTATGTTAGAAGTTGCTTGTAACAAAACTTGGGACACAATTTACACTCAGTTGATCCTAACTCCTCTTGGTTGGGATGCAAGCCAAGCAATTTGGAGAGGGAATTCTAGAGGTGGTACCGATACTGATGGAAGTTTGTCAGGAGCATATGGATTATCCATCTCTCCAGAACATTATGCACGTATGTTGAATGCACTTTTGACAAATGGAACTGCTAAAAATTCCTCAGGTGGAAATATTACAAATTTTTTATCAACAACATCAGTTACAGAAATTTTATCAGACCAATACAATGGAGCAAAGATTGGATATTCTCAATTTTCTGCCTTTGGATACCGATGGCAATATGGATTGGGTAATTGGCGATTTTGTACGGTTACGGATGTACCCGCAGAATGTGACAAGGACTTGATTTCCCATAGTATAGGAATCAATGGTTTTTACCCTTGGTTGGATCGAAATCGAAATTACATGGCGATCTTAGCAGTAAATAATATCGGTAGAAAAAATGGATTGAGTTTGTTACCACCTTCTTCAACCTCATTATTCTTTGCTGAAACAGTTAGACCAATCATTCACGCACAAATAGGCAGGTAACCATGATCCAAAAACAAACAGTTTTCAAATTCTTACTAGGATGTTTCCTATTCGTTCATTTCATTCCACTCTTGGCGCAAACACCAGAGTGGTCAGAATCAAAACGTAAAAAAGGAATCCAAGTTTTAACAAGGCCAGTGGCTGGCTCCAATATCGAAGAGTTCTTAGGTAAAACAGAAGTTGATGCTTCGATATCTCAAGTGATTGCCTTGCTTGTGGATCCACAATCTTGTAAAAACTTGTACCACCAATGTAAAGAGCTAACAGTTCTTTCTGGATCCGAAAAAAAATCATCAGTATATTTACGGAATGGTGCACCATGGCCTGTCAATGACCGAGATGTCATTATGGATCGTAGTTTTGATCAAAATGATAAATCTCTTACTACGACAATGAGAATGAAACGATTGGATTCAAATGCTAAAACGGCACCTTCTGGTGTTACTCGGATGCCAGCGTTTGAAGGGTATTGGAAACTCACTCCTTTAGCAAATGGAAAACTCAAAATTGAGTACCAAGCACATTTTGAGCCAGGTGGTTCGGTGCCACAATCTGTCATCAACCTTGTGCTAACAGACACTCCCTACGAAACTCTATTAAACCTAAAATCATTGGTTGAACAGGGAAAACACAAAGAAGCAAAATATGATTGGATTAAGGAACCGACAGTCACGAATCCAACGAATTAGTTTTTTTAGAATCAACAATATTTGTATCCTACGAATCCAAGGTTGATGAATGGATTCGTAGGTTAAAAAGCAGTTCGTAGTCCATACGAAACAAAGTTGGAACCACAGTTTGGATCGGGTGGACAATACAGTCCAAATACTCCAGAACGATGGTGAATCCTTAAAAATAATTCTGCCTTTCGCTCAATGGGTAGGTAAGTACTGATTTCCACCATCATATAATTGAGTAGTGCTCTGGATTCTATTGCATCCTTTTGTAAACCCGATTCCCAATAATATCCCTTTGCCTTATTCTCTAATTTTGGATTTTCAGATGCTAATGATAATCCTTCTCCCAAGGATATGCTTATGGGAGAGTCGTAGATACGATTCATTTTGACAATGTAGAATGTATTTGTTTCCCAATGGTTCATTCCATTAAAATGTTTTGTGATGTTTGTTTCCCATAAAAAATCAAACCAGCGAATCCGATAATCCAACGGCCGACTCACACCGATTGTACCAATGTAAGATTCTTTATAGTCTGTTTTTTGCCGAAAAACAATTGGGATTAGATCTGTTGTTGTAAAAATCCCTCCATACAAAACAACATTCCAATTTTCTTTCGGTATGGAAACTGAACCAAGGAATTGAAACGGAAAGAAGAAAATACTAAGTAAAAAAGTTAGGATTGCTATTTTTGTAAGTTTCATTTGAATCCGTTGAACATTAACGATTATGGTTGGAACCAATCTTGGTTTCTTTTTTCCCATTCTGTCAGTTGCAAATGAATCACATCATAATTCTGTAAAAACAATCTCCGTAAGAATAATTCATATTCTTTACAATTTTCAGAATGAGTTTGTTCCAAAGACTCGCGGAGTTCGGTAGGTTTTTCTTGGACACAGTATTTTTGTAGATTGGAAGGATATCGATTTGAGTTTAACATGGGAGCGATGACACTAGAACCTGTACCGATATAAAATGGCATAGGTGCCCATATCGTTTCATATGTAGATAAAAAGGAAATACGATATAAATTCGTTTCACCTGAAGTCCATACTAACTCTGCTTCTGTTTCCATAGTACCATAATAAACCATTGTAAGAGCTAATAAACTTATCCCAATACTTTTGAATGGCCTTTGGCTTTCATTACGGATGACAAGTGTTAAATTATCAATATTGGTTAATTCAAATCCGCGATCCCATCTAGGTAACTCGTTGGGTTTATGAGGTTTTTTTTGAGGGATTTTAGGTAACTGGTTTGGATCAGGAGGTGGCAGTGGAACAGTCGTTAAATCAGCAACATTCACTTGGTCATCTATGAGAATTGCAGGTGGAACAGGAAAAACTTCAGGAAATACTTTTGCGAGAATTGGATCCGTCGTAGTCCAACGGATGGAAATTGATTTATTCTTCGAAAGTTTTGCTTCCGAACTGAGTTCTGGCATTGGTGTTTTGCACGTTACGTTCAAAACAAATAGAATGATAATATAAAATACAAAATGTAACTTCATATAACAGAAATAAGATTTTGGTAATACCTTAGACTTCTTTTCAAATCAGAGAAAGTTTTTTATCCGATTTGTTTTTGCAATAGGTATAAAAAAAGCCTGAAAGTTCAGGCTTTTTAACAATTGATGTCGTATGTTTTATGACATTTCGACAAATGTTTGAGTGATTCTGTACCGAATGGAATTTCCCTTCAGTACAGAAGATTGTTTTTTTTACGAAGCGAGCGCTTGGTCAAGAAGGTCTTTCGCTACAACGCGAAGGGCCATTACTTCTTCCGCACCTTCAAAGATTGAGAACACACGAGCATCCACAAAATAACGTGATACTGGATATTCTTCCGCATAACCCATACCACCATGAATTTGCATTGCTTCACGAGTTACCCACTCAGCAATTTTGGATGCATACAATTTTACTAGTGTTGCTTCCATTTGGCCTTTGTGGTCATCAAGTAACGTTGCTACATAGTTTGTGTATTGGCGAGTCGCTTGCGTGATCATTGCCATCTTTGCGATTTTAAACTTGGTTAGTGTATAATCGTAAATTGGTTTTGCGAATACTTTACGTTCTTGGGAATATCGAAGAGCTGCTTCAAGAGCTGCTTGCATCACACCATTGGCACGAGCCGCAGTTTGGATCCTTCCGCCAGCAAACCCTTCCATTTGGAAGTAAAATCCTTTTCCACGACCAGCATCACCACCGAGTAGGTTTTCTTTAGGAACAAAGTAGTCTTCAAAAGATACTTCGTAAGAGTGCATTCCTCGGTAACCAATTGTTCCGATTGCTTTTCCTTGGATCGTTCCACCACCTTCTTGTTTGTAACTGAATTCATGTCCTTCAAAAGAAGGTTTTTCAGCAAGTAGGATAGAGAGACCTCTGTGTTTGAGACTAGGATCAGACTCTGTGCGGCAAAGGATGAGAAGTAGGTTTGCATACCCTGCAAATGTACACCAAGTTTTCACACCATTGATGACAAATCCACCTTCTACTTCTTTTGCAGTAACAGATACTCCAGCAACATCGGAACCATAGTTAGGTTCTGTTACCATGATACCGGCAAATTTTTCACCAGATGCAAGAAGTGGTAACCATTTGTTTTTTTGTTCTTCAGTTCCCCCTTTGAGGAGAGCCTTGGACATAATTTCAGGACGAGTGATGAGGGAACCTGCTGCTCCGAGTGATCCACGAGAAAGTTCTTCTGTTACCACTAACATCGAAATGTTGTCTGGACGATCATCTGGTTGGATTCCGCCAAACTGTTCTGGAATACAAAGACCAAAACAACCCATGTCTTTTAATCCATTGATGATCTCTTGTGGGATCAAATCATCATGTCTGTGAACATGTTCTGCGTGAGGAACCACTACGTTTTCAGCAAAGTCTTTGAAAATTCCACGAAAGTTTTCGTGGTCTTCTGAAAGTCCGTAAGCACCAAAATGTCCAAGATCAACAATCTTATCCACGATGGCTTCGTAGTTTTCCATTTTCGATGCAGCTTCAACAAATGTATTGATTTCATCGGAAAACAATTTGGAGAATAATTCCTGATAGGTTAATTCATATTCTGCAGGTCGAGCTGCCAATTCAGAACGTATGTTAGAAACAGTTTCCGCCACAAATGTGAGCGCCATTTTCTGTTCCAATTCACCAGTTCCTTTGGAAGCATCCCAAGCATATACGATGAAGTTTTCAGCTACACGTTGTTGTGCTGTCATCCAAGCAAGTTGGTAAAACACATGTTGCGTTTTGTCCATTTTGCTAATGGAAACTTTACCGTTGTCGGAATTTTTCTGTGCGAGTCGTTTCGTAACTTCATTGAGGAGGGCGGCTTGGGCGTTCAATGCCTTCTCCGCCTGGGATTTTTCGAGTTTCACTGCCGTTGCGGTCATGTGTTTAACGTTCCTGCGGGTGGTTTTCTTCCACTATACGGAAGGAAAGTACCCTGTCATTTTCATTTTTAGACTAGGTTTTGGCTTGGGTTGGAGAAAACTGTCCCGAGGATAGAGTTTAGGAAAGAAATAATTGAAAATCATAGGAATTGATCCAGGGTCCCACCGAGTGGGATATGCCATCTTGTCCTTTCCTGAAGGACAACGCCGTAACCCATCACTATTGGGCTACGGAACGATTGAAGTGGCACCCAAAACCCCTTCTCCCGATAATTTACTCCAAATCCGAAGGGAACTTCAGGCCATACTCGCCGAACACAAACCTGAATGGGCAGCTGTCGAAGAACTGTTTTTCGTACAAAACACAACAACAGGAATGAAAGTTTCAGAATCTAGAGGTGTGATTTTACTCACCTTAGGTGAAAATCAAATTCCCATGGTGTCCCTCACAGCCACTCAAATCAAAAAGGGAATTTCTGCTAAAGGGAACGCCACCAAAAAAGAAGTTCGGGCGGCGATCCAAATGATTTTAGGTTTTAAAGACCTAAAAGGCCACGACGACTCTTGGGACGCCATCGCTTGTGCCTTTGTGGGTCGTTCTTTAGTTGGAAGTACTCCGAGCCAAATTCATTGATAAAAAGATTTCATTCTTTTGTTCACGACTCGCATTCGCTGTAACAGTTGAAAAACCAGTGGTGATTTCGAGTTCTCCTTTTTTTAATCCTTCGATCACAGAATCTGCATAATCATCTAAATTAAGTCCCGCCGTATGTGTGTTAGGGATTCCTAAATCTGTATCTACCATTGGTGGAGAAACTTCAATCACTTCAATGGGTTGGTTACGAAATTGAAATCGTAAAGTCAATGTGAAAGAATGTAATGCAGCTTTTGTGGCACTATAGATTGGTGCATATGCTAAAGGTATATGAGATAAACCAGAAGTTGTATTTAATATAGTCGCATTCTTCTTTCCAAACAAGTGTTTAGCGAACAACATCGATAGATGAATTGGTGCACCTAAATTTACATCAATTTCTTTGCCTACAAGACTCCATGGTTCCTCTTCATTTAATTGTGGATACCTTTGGATCCCTGCATTATTGAATAAAACATTCAGTTCTGGATAATCTTTCGTTGTTTCATTGAATAATCTTTTCCTTTCTTCAGGGTGAGAAATATCGATACAATATGTGCCCCAATTCGGGAAAAATCTTTTGATCTCCTCTAATTTTTTTTCATTTGTTCCACAAACGATAATTTGATTTCCCAAATCCGAGAATCGTTTTGCGAGTGCGAGCCCAATCCCACTTGTCCCACCCGTTATCAAGATTGTATTTCCGTTCAATTGCATTGTTGCGTACCATCCACTACTTACATTAAATATATTTTGTAAGTTACAAAAAGTCAAGTCCGTAAGTTTGTAAACTGACATTTTTTTCATTTTGTAATTTGAGATTGACCCTTCCGATTTTTTCTGGAAACTCTCCTTATGCCAAGAACCGGTTTAACGACCACGGAAATCAAAGACAAGGCAGTGGAAATTGCGATCGACCAAATACGGGCCAAAGGGTTTGAAAAAGTTCGATTGGTGGATGTAGCCAAAGAAATGGGGATTAGCCATGCGGCTCTCTACTCCCATTTCCAAGACAAAACCGCACTTTTTGATGCTGTTTCGGAACGATGGCTAAGGAATTTGGATGCGAAACAAGATTTGCTTGTTTCAGAAAAAAGGGATCCCCTCCAAAAGATCCTTACTTGGTTTCTCAATTTACACCGAATGAAATTGGAAAAAGTAAAACTGGATCCTGAATTGTATAAAGCGTTTGATATGGCAGCCGAAGAGGCAAAACCCTTCATACAAACCCACTTGTCGAATATGCAAAGCCAAATGGCAAAACTAGTCACAGAAGCGATAAACCAAAAAAAAATCAAAAAGAGAGATGTGAAATTGGTAACTGATATCTTGATTTCGGCTGGGACGGCTTTTACCCACCCAAAACTTGTTGCACAACATTGTGATATAAATCGTGAAACTTTATTGGTAGATACGATTGAAGCGGTGTTAAAAGGATTAGGTTAAAATAAAATTAACTCACGAAATAGATGTGATCTATATTTCCAAATCTAAACTTTGAAAACCATATCCATTCAATGCGCCGTTACTCTCGTTCTCCAGCAAGAAACCTAGCAGTGTTTACATTTCGGATTGTCATTGATTGGTATAATTTGTGACTGATTAATTTGGCGAGTTGGCTTTTATTTACATTTTCTCTTTTAATATTCCAGATAATGGCACCTTTTACATATCGGATTTCCAAAAATTCTTTTTTGATAGGTAATTCATCTATCAGACTTTTTGAATCAAATTCTGGAAACAAATACGCAACATCAGTTCTTTGTGTTAGATCATTTTGCCAATTTTCTGGAATTGCCTTCGCGATTTTTTTCATTTCTTTTTCCGTTTTAACGATGGTTGGGATTTCAAATTCAAAAGTATTTTTAAAACACTGTTGAATTTTCTTTAAAACGGATTTGGAATCTAACTCTGATTCAAAAAAAATATTACCAGAGTTAATGTACGTTGAAACCTGAAAGAAGCCTGAGGATTCAAAGAGGGTTCGTAATAGTTTCATATCAACTTTTCGATTCCCCCCTACATTGATTCCTCTAAATAGTGCAATGTATTTCATCTGTAATTAAAAGCAAATCTCTACATTTGAACAATTTCTCACATCATTTCTCTATGGTTTTGGACAAACCAAAAGGAAATCTTCAAATACTTGTGAAATGAGTAGTTTGTCTTTATATAGAAGACCTGTACTTCCTGCAGAAATTTCCGAACCTTCGTTTGCATAAACCTCAGTGACTTCTTTCGTCTCTGGGTTGATTTTAAACACACGAGTAGGAGCTAAATTGTTACGGTTCATCACATGGCGAATGAATTTGTATGCGGACTCATGTGCTGCAAGCCATAACATACCATTATCATCTTCTAAAATATTATCAGGACCTGCACCAACCGGTATGGATTCTAAAAACTTCAAAGTAATTTTGTTATCCAATCGATTTACTTCGTAAACACGTATTACTTTTTCTGAAAATACAGATCGATACAATAACTCTTGTTTACCTTGTTTTCGAATGTATATTCCATTTCCTAACATCACAGGTACTCCCAAGGATTGGAAAGTTTTTCCATCATAATAGGATACATCAGCTCGACCACTTCGAATGATCATATCCCAATACTTACGAAATGTTTGGCTTGTTCCATTGTCATTGGATGTAAAGATCTCACCAGATTCATTCATAAATAAATCATTAGGACTTGTAAGAGATGGATCACTTAATGTTTTCGTATGAGTCCATTTGCCAGCTTTTGAACGTTCGAATATCTCAATTGTATGTGGGATATCATCTTGGAGTGTGTGCGAAATGACAGCAAGTGTATCCACTCCTTTCACTTTCGCATAACTAATTCCATGTGGTCTGAAATTCTCTGGGTAATTCGTTTCTACTTTTTTGGCTAACAATTTCTGTTTGGGATCCGAGAATGAAATTTCGAACAGCGCACCAATATCTTTTAATCCATTCCTCCTTTCATGAGAGGATACAATGACGGTAGAGGACTCTCGGATGATATCGAAGTCTTCTGGACCTGGTGTACCTGTGATTCGTTCACAACCAACGATTGGTTTTTCTTGGAATTGGCCTCCACAATGAGACAGGGAGAACAAGATTGAAAAAATGAGGAAAAAGTGCCGAAAAGGGGTCAAACGCATGTGGGTAGTTTACCGCAAGAAATCAGATTCCACCATCAATTTCTTTCTCGACATTATTGTGCAGTGCAAAATAATGGAATCCAGAAGGAGTCCCCTCCGATGAGCAACGTGGAAAACAAACTACAAGATATCGTGAACGCTGGAATTGGTGCTGTTAAAACTTCCAAAGAAGTTTGGGAGAAACTCGTTGTGGACCTTAACGAGAAAAAAAGCCAATTCGAAACCAACTTTCAAAAATTGAAAGAACAAGGGGAAAGTGACACAAGTGATAAAGCCCTAAAAGTGAAAATGGGAGTTGCTTGGGGAATTGTTCGATTCGAAGAACTCAAAGACAATGTTGTGAAGTATCTAGACAAGGTAAAAGAAACAAACGATCACAAACCTTCTTAAGTTTTATTTTTTCATCTCACCATCCTGAATTTTCTACCGGCAGGTTTGTGCTCAAACCTGCTGGGTTTTTTGCACCAAAAAAACAACCATCGGAGTGACCGGATTTGAACCGGCGACCCCTTGCCCCCCAGACAAGTGCGCTACCGCTGCGCTACACCCCGTGTTATGAAATCCAAAAACCTAAATAGATCCCCTTGGTCAAGCCTTACAAACGGAAGACGTAAGTTAGGATTCAGTACCCAAATTATCGGGAGAAATCGCCCAAATGATTTGGCCGTGGTCAAATTTTTCTCGAGCTACATTGATTGCGATTGTTGAGCCAGGTTGGAAAACTAAATTTTCTGCTACACTAGAATTCCCAAGTAATTTGGCTGCAAAGTAAGTGATATCTGGATTATGACCAACTAACAAAACAGTGTCGGAATTACTAAAATTCACCAAACAAGATATAATATCAGTGCAACCTCTACCGGCTGCTAAATCGTCGGATGCAACCATTTCACCATTGTATTTTAATTCTTCGGAAAGAATTTCGGCAGTGTGTTTGGTTCTGGTATAAGGGCTATAATAGACTTGTTTAACGGATAAAGATGAGTTTTTAATAAATTTACCGATTTTGTGAATGTCACTTCTTCCTTTATCGGTTAGTTCTCGTTGTGAATCGGAAATGGTAGGGGTGGAGTTTTCTGCTTCACCGTGACGAACCAAAATGATCTTCATACTATCTCCTAATCCCAAGATTGAAACTAAGGATTTCCCAAGAAACAAAAAATTAAGGAATTTCTTGCGAAAATGGATGAAAGGCGCATTCTAACAAATATGACAAACAAACCCTACCGAAAAAATGTAGGAATGGTAGTATTTAATTCTTTGGGAAAAGTAATTGTGGGAGAACGGATTCAATTTCCAGGTTCTTGGCAATTTCCTCAAGGAGGAATCGATGAGGAAGAAGATTATTTAGAGGCCGCAAAACGTGAATTATATGAAGAGCTTGGAATCAAAAAAGCAATTTATGTAACTGAATACCCTGATTGGATTCCATATGATTTTCCCAACTCTTTAGGACTCAATTCTCATTTGCAAAAGTTTCGTGGACAATTACAACGATGGATTTTGTTTTTTTGGGATGGGGAATTAGAAGAATGTGATTTGGTTCATCATGAACAAGAGTTTTTGACTGTAATCCATATGGAAATCGAGGATACAATCGAAGCCGTAGTTGATTTTAAACGTCCTGTTTATGAAAAGTTTGTTCCTCTTTTTAAATCTGCGATTCAAAATTACATTGCAGAGAATGTTAAATCCAAGTAAGGTAATTGAAGGAGACAATCTTTGGGAAAATCAGAAGAAGCAAGAGCAAGAATTTTAATACGGGGAACCGTACAGGGTGTTGGATTTCGTTATTATATCCTACAAAAAGCCCAAGAAATGAGACTCAAAGGTTACACTCAAAACTTACCAAATGGGGAAGTGGAAGCAGTTGTCGAAGGTGATAAACTTTTTATCGAAGATTTATACCGAGCAATGCAACGAGGACCTACAAAAGCAAAGGTAAAGGATCATGTCATAGAATGGAGTGATCCCAAAAACCAATTTAAAACTTTTTTAATTAAGAAATAACATGAAAAAAAGAAGACTTGGCAAAACAGGTATGGTGGTTTCTGAAATTTGTATGGGAACCATGACATTTGGTTCCTCATGTAACGAAGATGAGGCGTTTCGAATTTTAGACAAAGCTTATGATTCTGGGATTGATTTTTATGATACAGCAGAAATTTATCCTGTACCACCTCAAAAATCTTGGGTTCACCGAACAGAAGAGATTTTTGGAAAATGGCTAAAAACAAAACCAAGAGATGGAATCATCTTAGCAACAAAAGTTGCTGGTCCTGGGCATGGATGGTTTAGTCCACCTTTACGCGAAGGAAAAACTGCTCTTGATAAATATCATATTCGACGTGCCATTGAAGGTTCCTTACAAAGATTAGGTGTTGAAACTATCGATTTGTACCAAACGCATTGGCCTGATCATGATGTTGCTTATGACGAAACGATGGAAGCCCTCACCGAATTAAAAGAAGAAGGAAAAATCCGATATGCTGGATGTTCCAACGAAACTTCCTTTGGTCTTATGAAAAGCCTTTGGACATCGGATAAATACAATTTAATTCGATATGATTCCATTCAAAATAATTTTTCGATTCTCAATCGACGTTTTGAAGATGAATTAGCACAAGTTTGCCGAAAGGAAGGTGTTTCCCTTTTACCTTATTCTCCATTGGCTGGGGGGGTATTAACTGGAAAATACAATGGTACTACAAAACCGGAGGGAGCTCGTTTTGTTCGGTATATGGCAGAAGGGGAAAGACAAAAAAGAATGTCCAACCGATTCTTAAACGAACAAACGTTAGCCTCAACGAAAGAATTGATGGAAATTGCAAATAAATATGGGATGAGTACTACAGTGATGTCTGTCGCTTGGAGTAAACAACATGATTTTGTTGCCTCTACAATTATTGGTGCGAATACCGTGGAACAACTTGAAGAATCATTAAAAGCTACAGATGTCATTTTATCTGATGAAATATTATCCGAAATTAATGCTGTATCCAAAAAAATTCAATACCCAATGGGCTAAGGACCTAGATTGATATGAGCTCAAACTCGGAACATCCAAATCCATCAGATCGAAATTCTGTTAACGATTTATTCCCGGATAAAAAACCAATCTCAAAATGGGAATCGTTTTCTTCGGGAATATTTCGTAAGTTTTTAATTTTACTTTTGGTTACTTATTTGTTTCCCGAGTGCTCTAGTTTTGGTCCTAAAAATTCTCAAAGTAGTTTGATTATTGTCCATATGACGATTGTTAAAGATGAAATGATACTAGATGAATTAATTGACCCAAGATTTCAAAAAGTGACTTTAAGAAAAGGTGAAAAGTCAATCGAATACAATGAAAGTTCAGAACATTATTATTACTTTCAAAACCTAAAAGAAGGCCAATACGAAATTTTTGATGCAGTCCATTTACTCAACCGTGGTGCTTCAGATTTTGCTTTTAGTAGCACAAAACAACCAAATAAAATCGACATTGATTTTGATCCAGAAGAGATTCGGAAATCGAGAGTAGATTTACTACCAGGTACTGTTGTGTTCATGGGAAGTTTTCATGTAACAGTTGATTTTAAATTCCAAGAAGAACCAAAAATTTCAGTTCGTTATAGCAAAACAAATGAAGAAGAACTAGCCGCAATGGATCATTTGTATAAAAATTATCCAAGATCAGGTTGGGGACAAAAAGCAAAAAATAGAGTTAAGTTATTGTCTTCCTTTACCCAACCATAAACAAATTTGTTTGTTAAACAATTGTAATCAGATCTGGATGTTGTAAATGGGGAGTTCCATTCCAACTTACAGGTTCCCAATGATTGTTTTCTCGACGAAACACACTTAAAGAAGAATTTAAAATCGATTTCATAAAGATAGGAAATTCTTTATGATCCATTTTGCAAGATAATCCCATCATAATGGCTATGGGAGTACTTGAAGAAATCACAAGGGTACTTTTTACATCAATAGGGATTTGGAATGGACCTTTCGATACCTTTTCAACATATTCTTCAAATGTATACGGTTCGATCGAACCCCAAACTCCATTTACCCAATCAGCTAATACCAATTGTATGAGCTCCTGAAAATAATGCCTAGTCTCTTCTTTTCCCTCTTCCCATGCAATTTTATATGCTTCATACAATTTTGCAAATGAAGGATTCGCATTTCGGATTTTAGCAGCAATTCCTAACCACATCCTTGAATCAAATTCATCCCAAGCTGAATTTTCAATCGGATCTGGGATACAAAATTGATCCTTGGTGAAACTTTTGATAATACCTTCAGCAGTTTGTTTTTGCCTGTTTAATGTTCCAGTATAAACGGAATCAAATTCAATTCTTTGGTGTTTAAAATATTCCCCTAATAGATTAGCTTGTTTCCAACCTAGTTCTGTTAGTTGGTCATAATTTTTCCCAAGTCTATCCGCTTGACCATGACGAACTAAATATAAATACGACATCTATACTTGGAACCTCGGATTGGAGACAGATAAGTTTTCTTTTAATTGTATTTTTACCAAATTCCATATCTTTCCTTTTGGAGAGGTGTCAATATTAGGAGAATTGTGTTTTGAATTCGTCTGGTTTGATTGGTTTCGAATGGTTTGGGCTAAACTTTGATTCCAATTGTAAATAATTTGGTGTTTTTCTTTTTTTGTAAGTTTTTGAAAATTTTCTAAACTGTATTTGGATTCCAAATCTGAGATTTGTAATTTCTGATTTAAAATTTCCGACCAAAGATTGGTATATTCTGAATTTTCGATTTCCCTGGCAATGACACCCAACATATTCCATGAAACTAATGTTTTATATGATAATAAATCATCACCTTCTAGTTTTGGTAATAATTCTTTCATCATAAAATCTTGGATGGCAGAAAGTAGTTCTTTTGTATCAGGTCTATACTGCATTTTCTAATTCCTCTATAAGACGCATTGCTTCCCATTCCATTTCCGCTGTCCTTCTTCCGATGGAAACAAGTTCGATTCCTTTGTCTTTGCCTGATAAATGCCTTTCCGCTTGTTGTGCACTTCCTATGGCCCAACGAATATTTCCCATGATTTCCCAATAGGAAACTTTATATGGATCAACCTTGATACCAGAAGTAAGTTCGTATTCTTGATAAAAATCCTTTCGATCGCCGAATCCACCTACTTCTTTATTGAGTCGACCAAACCTCCAATCTCGCATACACAACCAAGCGATGTCTTCGTGTCGATCTCCAAAGTGGGCAAATTCAAAATCTAAGATTCCTTGAAGACCATCAGCATTCATCATAAAATTTCCAGTTCGAAAATCTCCATGTACTAAAACAATTTTATCAATGTTTGGTGCATGTGACTCCATCCAATTGAGGCATAATTCAATCGCGGGATGAGCTTCTGGTAAATCGTCTAATGACTGTCTTAAATCGATAATTGCTTCACGAATGTAATTTTCTCTAGTGACTAACTTGAGTTTTTGTTTTAGATCTTCTTCTTTTACAGATTCTGGAAGTACTGTATGAAGTTTTGCAAGATTTGAAGCTAAATCAGAAACCATTTTTGTTTTACGATAGGAATCTAATTCTTTATCTTTTGTGATGTAACGACCTGTTGCTTTTCCGGCAATTTTTTCCATAAGGAAAAAAGGAGTTCCTATAATTGAAGTTTGTTCTTCTAAATAAACTGGTGTTGGAGTTTTGACTCCTGCATTGTAAACAAGTTCCGCTACTTTAAATTCATCCCGTTTCGATAATGAAGAAAGTAAACTTCCCCCCTTATCTGTGCGAAGGACAAGTGATTTTTTAGCAGTATTGGATTGTATATCCAAAGCATAATTATCTTGGCAAGCTCCTCCACTCAGATGGAAAATTTCAGTAATCTTAACTGGTTCTTTCCATACGGAAGTTAGGTGAAGTTCTACCTTCTCTTGCAGTTCTTTAATATCCATGAATCTTTAAAAATCCCATTTTTCAGATACATAATTGCGACCAATGACCATTTTATGAACTTCGGAAGGACCATCTGCAATTCTTGCTGCGCGTGCATCTCGATAAAACAATTCGAGTGGTAAGTCTCTCGAATATCCTTTTCCACCACAAATTTGAATCGCCATGTCGATTGTATTACACAACGACTCACTCACTTTCCATTTTGCCATGGAAGTTTCCTGTCTTGCATCCTTACCCATTTTTAATAACCAAGCAGCTTTCAGTGTTAATAAAAATGCCATCTCGATCTCAGTAGCACGTTCTGCAAACATCCACTGGATTCCTTGGTGATCTGCGATTCTTGCACTAAAAACTTCTCTTTCTTTCGCATAACTTCGAGCAATCGAAAGTGCTCTTCTTGCCATCCCAGTCCATCTCATGCAATGGGTGAGCCGAGCTGGACCCAATCTTTCCTGTGATAAACGAAAACCTTCGCCGACTCTACCTAAAACCATATCTTCAGGAACTTCTACATTTTCAAAATTGAGTTCACAATGCCCACCTGGACCGTGAGACCCCATTAGTTCTATTTCACGTACCATTGTATAACCTTTCGCATCAGTTGGCACAAGAAACATTGTAGTTTTGCGAAAACTTCCATTAACTTTCGCCATTACGATGAGGTACTTCGCTCCATTGGCTCCAGTGCAATACCACTTACGTCCATTGAGAATGTATTTATCACCTTGTTTTTCAGCATTGGTTTGTAAAGAAGTGGGATCAGAACCTGCACCAGGTGAAGGTTCAGTCATTGCAAATCCAGTACGAAGTTCCCCTTTGATGAGTGGATGTAAAATTAATTCTTTTTGTTTTTCAGATGCGGCAAGGGATAACAAATGCATATTGCCTTCATCAGGAGCATCACAATTAAAAATATAAGGAGCAATAGGAGAACGACCAAGTTCACTAAAAATAATACAGGTTCCAATTAAATCTAAACCCAATCCACCTTCTGATTTGGGAAGGTGAGGTGTCCAAAAACCTGCTGATTTTACTTTAGCACGTGCTTGTTGGTTGATGTCCTCTGGCATTCGACCTTTTTCATAATCATAATGTTTTTCCAGAGGAATGATTTCTTCCGTTATAAAAGATTGGATGTTTTTACGAAGTGTTTCAACTTCTTGGGGAATTTCAAAGTCCATTGAATCCAAGAAGTAACACAATCAAGATAGATCGTAAAATCTTTTTTTAATGTGATCGAAAAATAGGTCTTTCTCTTTTTGAATTTCTTCTAATTTCAAAATGCAAATGTGGACCGGTCGCTCTACCTGTTTGACCTACTTCCCCAATTTTTTCGCCTTTTTTGACTCTTTGTCCTCGTTTTACAATAAAGTTTAAAAGATGTCCATATCTCGTTTCGTAACCTAAAATATGTTTAATAATAATTAGATTACCGTACCCACCTTGTGTACCTACAAAACTAACTTCTCCATCCATAGAAGAAAATACGTCTGATCCTTGTTTGGCGGCCATATCCAGACCACCATGAAAAGTTTCTTTTTTAGTAAAAGGATCTAATCGTTTTCCAAAGTTGGATGAGATGATTGCGGCTGTTAAAGGAAACTGAAATCCAAATCCGTAAAAGAAAGATTTTTCTGATTTCCCCATTGAGATCCCAGGCAAAAACCACTTACCTCGTTCGGAATCATATTGTAATTTGTTGGCATCTATTTGGTATTTTTCAGCTAAAATCAATTTTGTTTTTTCACTACTATCCGTTTCTTCTGGATGGAATGTTCCGCGCATATTTGGAATTTCAAGTACCATTCCTTGTGATAAATCATGAGGGGAACTGAGTTCGTTCACGGAAGATAAGGTTTCTAAATCCATTCCTGTTCTTGCCATGATTTTAAAAAAGTTATCTTCCTTTTGCACCTTGTATTCATAATACTTAAGTGGGATTAGGATTTCTTGTTTCGTACCTGATTTTGAAATTCTTAGGTTTTCTTTGATTTCGGAACGGAGGTTTTTTAAAGATGGATTCGAATATTCAAGGTTTGCCAATGTGAGTGGCCCTGGAAATAGATTGGTAGCGGCTCCAAAACCGATCCAAATCACTGTCCATTTCAGAAAAACAAGGCGATTAGACATAATCTTCTAAAATGATTATCGACCATTTCTCAAAAAAACGATGACGATTCTTGCCGAAATTGAGGAACTGTAAGGCAGATGCAGAATCGATTTTTTGAGATCTTTAGGCTCACTGCCTACTCTTTGGGTCTCGTTTATGTTTGTTCCTTTTTTTATTCCGTATTCTTTTTGGCTTTTGTAAACCATTCGGTCTTAAACCACAGAATTCCAGAAGAACAAATCCTTCCTTTATATGAAGAGTATTCTGAAGGTAAGTTAGATTTTTCAGGACTTTTGGCGGAATACCAAAAAGTAGTAGGTCCGATCAAGGACCAATTTCAAAAAGAGATAACCGAAAATCCAAACACATTACTGAGTGAATTCTATGAAATTGTTTTCACTGAAAAACCTTATTACTTGTTAGGACATTCAGTTCCATGGTTTTTGTGTTATGTGGGACTTGGTTATTTGTTATACAAAAAAGTATTACAAATTCCTGTCACAAACTTACAAGACGAACTTTCGATTCCAATTTTATTACGAGGGATCACAAACGGTTTCATATGTTTTTTTGTAGTGGTTGTATTTGGTGTAATTCTTGAAAAATTATCGGTTCCATTAGAGTCGGGTGTTTTTGCAAAAAAATTATACGAAGCCATACATGGAAACGGTTACCTACTTGCTTGGGGCATTTATGTAGTTGGTATCATTACTGGAATTTTAGAAGAAATCTTTTTTAGAGGTTTTTTACTGAAAGCTTTCATTGATAAAGGATTAACCCAAGAAGGCCTACTCATTGTATCCTTATTATTTGGTTGGTTACATTATGGAGAAGGCACTTCCATTGCCATTCCTTTCATCATTTGTGGAGTTGGAATGTTTTTTGGTTATTTGTACATTAAAACAGGAAATCTTTGGATTGCGATGGCTTGCCATGCTACTTACAATTCATTAGGATTGATCAATGCTTATCTTCAATTACCAGTGGTCCAATCATGAATTTATTAAAATTGAAATTAAATATTCGCATAACGTATGCTTTGTTATTTTTATTCCTGATATGTTTTTCTCCAAAATCGATTTTTGCTGGAGAGACTGTAGAAGTATTGGGTGGACCGGATGATGTAAATATTCGTCTACTTGCACTTCTCAATAAATTAGACCCCGATTTTTACGCAGATGAAAAAACCCAAGGTTTTATGTATCGATATAGAAATCGATGGAGTAATCCTTATGACTTTAACATTTATGTAGGAAAGGTTGGGAAAACTTCACCCGATTCCATTATCCGTATCGAGTCTCCGAGAAGGGGTCAGGAAAAAATGTGGAAACAAATTTTGGAACAGGAGTTGTTACAAAAACCTCCACACGAATCAGCAGTTCCATTAACTGAAAAATATCATATTGTTTCTCAAGGTTTAAATTTAATTACACCAATGGCATCTGTTGGTTATAATTCCTGGAATTCTCCACTATTCACAAATCGTGATACTTTTGTTAGTATGAGTATTTATTTTTTATGTGATTTGATTTTGGTAGGTGGTGCCTACTTATATGCTCAAGAAAATTTACCAAAAAAGAATATTTATGATCATATGTTGAATACAAAAGGACCAGGAAATGTGTGGGAATCACCAAACGCAGTTGGTATTTTTGCAGCAATGGCCGTAACTAGAGTTGTGCGAGCATTTGATGCTTGGGAAGACACAGCTGCTCACAATAAAACAGCTCAATTTGGTTGGTCTTTTAAGTTTTAGTTAAAAAATTTTATGATTTAAAAAGATCACGTGCTGCATCTGATGCACTTGATCTTTCAAAATCTTCTCTTTCGATCAAAGTTAGTTCCAATCCTTCTTTTTCAATTCTACTCAAAATTTTGGCAATATCCGCCACCTTACTCAATTTAGTTGCTAGATACTTGAAAGTAATTCCACATTCAGGGCATTTTTTATCCTTGAGATAATTGAGTCCAAGTTTTTTGCAATTTCCACAAGTTCCGTAAAGATCATCGATATAGAGTAATTGTTTTTTTACATCGTCCACATTGAGTTGTCGCCAAACTCGAACAAATTTAGTATTCTTTCCGGATATATCTGAAGTCATAGGCAATAGGAAGTATCGAATATGAAACTTGTCAAGAAGCAATCCGAATTAGTTTTGATCTTACTCATTTGTTTATCTGGGTTTTTAGCAGTGGCGATTGGTGCTTTTGGAGCACATGGTCTGAAAAAAATTATATCAGCAGATCTTATGATCACCTTTGAAACTGGAAATAAATACCATTTTTATCATAGTATTACAGCTCTTTTCGCATTTTTGATGTTAATCCTTTCCGAACAAAACGAGACATCCGAGAAATCAAACAAGTACCTTCGCTTATCGATTTGGATGTTTTTGACTGGAATTCTAATTTTTTCCTTTAGTTTATATTTCTTAGCGATTACAGGACTTAAAATTCTTGGTGCCATCACTCCTTTTGGAGGAGTGAGTTTTCTCGCTGGATGGTTATGTTTAGGGCTAGGAATGTATTATTTTTTAGTTCCGAAAAAATAATGACCTTGTTTGCTAATTAAATTTCTAGAAATAAGTCCGTCGGCAATGAGTAATAATCCTTCTGCGGCGGCTTTTTTTGACTCTTCTGAGCTTTCTTTTTGTAATGCCATAAGCTCATGAACATACTTTCTTCTTTGTAAATCCAATACACCTAACATGGATCCTGCGATCTTTTCATCCATTTGTAAAAAAGCCAGTGCCAATGTTTGAGGGGGAGTTTCATTACACAAATAGTATAATGCTAAATTATCAAAATACGAAAGTTGACTGAGTTTTTCTAATACTTGTTCTGATCCTGACATAGTGATTCCTTTGATTCAATTATTTGGAAATTGAAACTTCCTTTACTTTTTCTTCTAAATATGAAATAAGATACTTCGCATTTGCTGGTTCGCCTGTAGCTTCCGAAACTAAATTTTCGATTGTTAAGATTTTACCTTTAGAATGGATGTTTTTTCGTAACCAAGATAATAAGTCTGAAAAATCACCTTTCGAAGCAAATTTGTTATGCGAATCAGGATATTCTTCAGTAAATTTTTTAAAAAATTGTGCACTGAATATATTTCCTAATGTATATGTTGGAAAATATCCGAAGGCACCCATAGACCAATGGATGTCTTGTAAAACTCCTTCTGCATCGTTTTCAATTGTCATTCCAAAACTTTCTTTCATTTTAGTATTCCAGATTTCTGGTAAATCTTTTACTTTAGTTTTACCATTAATCAAATCTCTTTCTATCTCGAATCGTAAAATGATATGGAGATTATAAGTGACCTGGTCTGCTTCCACACGTATCTTTGATTTTTCCGTGCTATTGATATATTTATATAATTCTTGAAAAGGAAGTTCTGATTCCGATAATTCAAAGTCATTTAATAATATGGGATACATAAATTCCCAAAAGGGTAAAGACCTTCCCACTTGGTTTTCCCACAAACGACTTTGTGATTCATGAATTCCTAAACTTAAATACTCAGTTAATGGATTTGGCCAATTTGGCATTTTTGACAATCCAGACTCGTATAAAGAATGTCCCGTCTCGTGTAACACGCCGAAGATGGATGATAGTGGATCTGATTCAGAATATCTAGTTGTGATTCGTTTGTCACCTTTTCCTAAACTTGTAGAAAAAGGATGGTTACTAATGTCTAATCTTGATTCTTTTGTTGTGAGTCCTAAAATGGAAGGAAGTCGATTACAGAATTTGGTCTGATTGGCAATTGGTATTGGTTTTTTAAATGGACTTTCGAACTTTGGAGCCTTTGCTACAATTGGAATAAGAGATTTTTTCAAATCAGAAAATAGAATTTGAATTTGGTCTGCTTTAGCACCCTTTTCATAAGTATCTAATAAGGCATCATAAGGTTCGGTCGTATAACCAAAGTAATCTGCTTGTTTTTTGGATAAATGAACTAGTTCTTCGAGCCTGTCCGAAAACAATTTAAAGTTTTTTTCTTTTTTAGCTTCAGCCCATTCTGCATGAGCTAAATTGGTCAATTTTGCAAATTCAGCAACAAATTCAGATGGCAACTTGTCTGCTTTTTCTTTTTCCTCCATCAAAATTTCAAGCTCACGATTCCATAATGATCTTTCCGATTCTGGAAGTTCTTTTGTGGTTAATTTTGCAGATTGGATGAGCTCTAAAAAAGACGGATCTGTCATCCATTCATGGGTGAGTTCCGCAACTGCTGCAATTTGCGTTGATCGATACTCTCGTCCCTCTTCTGGCATCATCACTTCCGAGTCCCAGTGGAGAACGGATGAAATATCTTGGAAAAGTTTGATTTTTCGATATTGTTTTCGATAATTTTCGAGTGCTTGGGGGAGGGCCATAGACTCATTTTCTTCCACCCACACATTCTGGAACCAAAAATCATTGACCCTTAACCCTCAGACAAAACTATGTATATACGTCGCGGGTGTGGTGTAACGGTAGCACAGCAGCCTTCCAAGCTTCTGGCGAGGGTTCGAGTCCCTTCGCCCGCATGACAATCCTTCCAAACTTACCAATCACGATTATCAAACCAATCGACTCGAACAGTGGCACGAGCTGGAACATGAGTGACCCATAGGGAACGAATGTTTCAGAAAGAAAGCCACGATGGCTTTTGACGAGCGACGCCGTGCCTCGAAGTACAGTGAGGACAGGATGTCCGAACAGCGGAGAGGTCTTTGTCCCTTCGCCCGCATGACAATCCTTCCAAACTTACCAATCACGATTATCAAACCAATCGACTCGAACAGTGGCGCGAGCTGGAACATGAGTGACCCATAGGGAACGAATGTTTCAAAAAGAAAGCCACGATGGCCTTCGACGAGCGACGCCGTGCCTCGAAGTACAGTGAGGACAGGATGTCCGAACAGCGGAGAGGTCTTTGTCCCTTCGCCCGCATGACAATCCTTCCAAACTTACCAATCACGATTATCAAACCAATCGACT